>OLPG01000027.1_pt1 | contig 129556 bp, 109 predicted proteins | sample 1672311 | NCBI WGS metagenome assembly OLPG01 (sample SAMEA3136670, study PRJEB25190) | human gut metagenome | biome: human gut; feature: human-associated habitat; material: faeces | place: Austria | collected 2013 | reverse complement strand
TAACTATTGGCAATCATTATAAGACATAGGTACATCTACCTGGGAACAGCGTAAGCTTGGTGAATTCAGCAAGAAGATAACCACCAAGAACGCTGACAGCGGTCTTTCGGAGACGTTTACAAATTCTGCAGAGCAAGGCGTCATCAGCCAGCTCGACTACTTCGACCATGACATTACCAACGACGCGAATATCAGTGGTTACTATGTAGTTCAACCAGACAACTTCGTCTACAACCCAAGGATTTCTGTAACGGCGCCTTGCGGTCCGATCAATAGAAACCGCCTGAACAGAGCGGGTGTCATGTCCCCGCTGTATACAGTTTTTTCGGTAGATGAGAGCGTGGACAAAACCTACTTAGAGCACTATTTCAAAACGTCCAGGTGGCATGATTTCATGTTCCTCGAAGGCAATTCGGGGGCGAGGTCTGACAGGTTTTCAATCTCCGATGCAACGTTTTTCGAGATGCCTATTTGGTGCCCAAAAATCCCGGAACAAAGGGCGATAGCGAAGCAACTCGAAACAACGGATTCCCTCATCACCCTTCATCAGTGACAGTCCAATGGCAAGGCGCACAACATTATTATCCTCAGTAGAACGAAAAACCGCCAACTCGACATAGCGAAATCGGCGGTTCTAGGGCTCGAAACTATAAGCGACTCACGAAAGTTATTAAACGAACATCCTATCCAACAGCGATTTCTTGATATTCCTTAACAGCTCAAGCTTACGCTGATGAAGGGTGATGAGGTCGTCCAATTGAGAGAAATAAGACGCGATAACTTCTTGCTCCTTGATTCCGGGAAAAGTTACCGCACCTTTTAGTGCATTCTCAGCTGACACCTTCATATCGTTTTTGGCGCCCTTGCTGACTAATGGCGCCATGTAATTATTCATACGCGCATTCTGCTCAAAATATACCTGCACGAAGTCGGGATGAGTCTTCTCTGTCGGGTGGTAAACGGCATAGAGAGTCGAAACAATACCGTCATTTCCCCTGTTCGTTTTAATAATCCCGTATGGATTGATCCTCAATGGCGATTTGGTATATACGACATCGCCCTTATGGACAACGCCATAATTTGCAACGGATGTGCCAGCGTACGATCTGCCTTGAAATTCAATCTGGTTAACGATCCCATAGTCGCCCGAGACTGAAAGAACATCGTCCTTGCCAAAATGACAAGACTCATTCTTCTCTCTTGAGGTTTCAAGATATTCATTTAACTTACGCTGTTCCCAAGATGGAATCGGTCAATCTGGATGACCGCTTGGGAACAGCGTAAGTTGGGAGAGCTTGGTTCTGTCGCCATGTGCAAACGCATTTTCAAAGAACAGACCACAGAACAAGGAGATGTACCTTTCTATAAAATCGGCACCTTCGGAGGTACTCCAGATGCCTTCATTTCGAGGGAACTTTTCGACGAGTATCAGCGGCTTTATCAGTTTCCAAAAGTCGGCGATATTCTGATTTCTGCTGCCGGAACGATTGGTAGAACCATCGTTTACCAAGGTGATCTTGCGTATTATCAAGACTCCAATATCGTGTGGCTACAACATGATGAGCGACTCGACAACGGCTTTCTGCTCCAATTCCTTAACGGAAAAAGCTGGAGCAGCCTAGAAGGGAGTACGCTAAAAAGGCTCTACAACAAAGACCTTCTTAATGCCGAGATAGCGACCCCATCTCCTGATGAGCAACATCAAATCGGGTCGATCTTTGCGAAGCTCGACGACATTATCACCCTTCATCAGCGTGAGCCGCCTCACACGATGAAGGAGGGTAAAAATGTCGATCAGCATCAATGAAGAATCGCTTTTCTGCGATTACTACTCGGAATGGATTAGCGTTTACAAAGAAGGGGCCATCCGTGAGGTCACCATGGGAAAGTACCGGCTCACGCAGTCTTGGCTTGCCAAGCTGATTCCAGACCTCAAGATAAAAGATCTCGACCGCACTTCGTACCAGCAGCTCATCAATGGTTACGCAGAGCACCACGAGCGCCAGACAACCATGGACTTTCACCATCAGCTTAAAGGGGCGATCCTTGACGCGGTTGACGAAGGACTCATCCCCCGCGATCCTACGCGCAAGGCTATCATCAAAGGAAAACAGCCGCGTGCGAAAAAGATCAAGTATCTCAACCAGTTTGAGCTTCATGCCATGCTCGGCGACCTTGACTTATCAGGCGGGCCGAGTTGGGATTGGCTTATTCTCATAGTCGCTAAAACGGGCCTGCGCTTTTCCGAGGCCCTTGGGCTTACTCCCGAAGACTTCGACTTTGCTCATCAAACGCTCTCGGTAAACAAGACCTGGGATTACAAGACCGGCGGCGGATTCGTTCCCACGAAAAACGCCTCATCAGTGCGGAAGGTTCAACTCGACTGGCAACTCATCATGCAACTTTCTGGGCTGCTCAAAAACCTTCCGCCGACCGAGCCCATATTTGCGAAGGGAAAGGTCTATAACTCGACAGCTAACAGCGTTTTGGCGCGCCACTGCAAGAATGTTGGCGTGCCTGTCATATCCGTCCACGGGCTGCGGCATACGCATGCGTCACTTTTGCTGTTCGCCGGTGTCTCTATCGCCAGCGTATCCCGAAGGCTCGGCCATGCAAGCATGACCACCACTCAGGAAACCTATCTGCACGTCATTCAAGAGCTCGAGAACAAGGACATTGACATCGTCATGAGGGCTCTTTCGACTCTAATTTAACCTGTATCAGCAAACCGTGGCTCACGCTGATGAAGGGTGATGAGATGGTCGAGACCTACAAGGAATGCTCCGATTTCCTTTTGTTCGGCAAGAGTTGGCGTTGGGATTGCTTCTCTAAGGAAGTCTGATGGAACGAGGTCGTGCATCATTGTTGAAGCCTTGGTTGATCTAATCAACGATAGCCGCATTAACTTCTCGTTGTTGATTGCGTATCGCCAGTAGTTAAGATCAAACGGTACACGTGGCCTGAGCACGGTAAATATATGGGAAACGATGCCGTCGCCAATGTAATTTTCAACGAATCGGCCATGTGAAAACTCTTTATTCGAATGCCCCTCAAAGGCGATATCCCCAAGTCTCATTACGTTATAGGTGCGAAGATATTGCTCGCCGGTAACGTTAACATTCGCATTGAAATACATGTTCGCCACAGAGATTATTGACTCTCTGCCAAACGTCAAATCGTTCTTTTCCGAGACGAGGGAATAAAGCTCTCCCAACTTACGCTGTTCCCAAGATGAAGCGAGGGGACGCACGCTCACATACGCCCCCTCGGATTGACAAACTCTCGATTTCGCCTGTTCAAAATCGCCGCTCATTCGTCGATGTCGAAGCCGCCTTCCAGGATGAACTTCTTCAACAGCGCCGCCGCACGGGTGTTCACCTTGAACAGGGGAAGCGTCTTGCCCTCCTTCTGCTCAAAGAAGGCCTTGGCGCGTGCTTTGTCCACCGAGTCCTTCAAATCGTCGAAGCGCCCGAACTCGTTAATGTTCGATTCCGCCAGGTCGAGCGCAGCCATAGTGGCAAGAAGATCGCCATCTATGCCGAGCGCCTCAACGACTCGCTCGACCTGAGCGTTTTTCGCCCTGCGTGCATAGGTCGTGATGTAATCCCTCAGCGTCATGCCGTCTTCCAGGGCGGCGTCCCCTCGTTCGACGTCGTGAAGGAACAGCTCGGCGAAGCGCTGGTCATCCTGGCTCAGGGACGCGAACGATCGGTGGAGCTCCTCGCGCGCGGCGGCGAGCCCCTCGTCGTCCTGCTCAAGGCATTTCAGCCACTTCTCGAAGTTCGCGTTCATGTAGTCGCTGTCTATGAGCCCCGTGTCGATCTCAGTTATATGACCATCAAGCTCGTAGGGCGCTTCAGGCGCGTCGCCAGGGCCGCCCCCTCCTGCGAACAGCTCCTTGTAGCGCTGCACGAGGATGAGGTAGGTCCGCTCGTCGATGACCGGCTGCACGAAGAAGGATTTGCCGCTCAGCTCGCCTTCTTCCGGCTCCTCCTCGAATTCATAGGTGTCCTGCTCCCATGTGAAGCCCTGCACCTTCGCGGCCTCGAGGAACTCGTTGAGCTCGACGAACTCCTTGGCGAACTTACGCCTGGCTTCCTGCGATGCGGGGAGCTTGGAGAGGTCTCCTACGCCAGCTGCCTCGAAGACCATGAGTATCTCCTGAAGGCGCGCGTCCATCAGCGCGATATTGTCCGGGAGCTTCTGCACGAACATGTCGAGCGGGCGGTCGCCCGAGTACAGCTTCACCGCGGCCTCGATGTAGCCCTTCATAGTATGGGGACGGCGGTAATAGCGGATGGTGCCGAAGGGTTTGTCAGGGCCGAACAGGCGGTTGGTGCGGCTGAAGGCCTGGATGATGCTCTCGTAGTCGATAACCTTGTCGAGATAGAGCGTGTTGAGCCACTTGGAGTCGAAGCCCGTGAGCATCTGGTCCACCACGATGAGCAGGTCGATGCGGCTCTCGCGGTTGGCGTCGACGTTGACGTAGGGCTTCTTATGAGAAAGGCGCGCTGAGATGTCCTTCTTCATGGCGGGCCAGGTGGGAATGGTAAACTCCTGGCCATATGCTTTGTTGTAGTCCTCGATAAGTTCGACCAGAGCGTCCTCCTTCACAGTGGAGCCGGCATCGTTGTCGATGCTTGGGTCGAAGAGCGCCGTCACCTTCATCTGCGGTGCCTCCCTCTTGAAGGTGCGGTAGTAATCAATAGCCTCGGGGATGGAACTCGTCGCCAGAATTGCGTGGAACTTGTTGCCGTGGGAAAGCACAGGGAAGCGCCGCAGCACGTCCTCGACGACCTTGCCGTGGTGCGGCGTATCGGGCCAGTACTGAGCGCGGGTCAGGAAGTCCTCAATGCCCTTGATGTGGTTGCCAGCGCTGTCAACCATGGGACCCATGGGGACCTTCGCCTGGTCCATGTAGTGATAGAAGACCTTGCTCTTGCGCTCGTCGGAGATGGCCTCGCCGACGCTCGAGGCCTTAGCCTGCTCGAGGGCCACGGCCTCGCGTACGTCGTGGTCGTCGAAGGTCGTCACCATGTACGGGTCGAAGCCCAGCACATTGCCGTCACGGATGCCGTCGGCGATGCTGTAGCGGTGCAGGCACTCGCCGAACACCATGGCGGTGGTGGAGCCTTTCTTCTGGTTCTCGTCGAGGATCGGCGTGCCCGTGAAACCGAAGAACAGCGCGTTTGGGAAAGCCCGGCGTATGTCCTGGAGCATGTCGCCGAAGGTTGAGCGGTGGCACTCGTCTATAACGAACACAATCCGCTTGGCAGCCAGGCGGTCGAGTTCCGCCTGGGTGATCCTGCCCTCGCCGGCCTTCACGTTGCTCATCTTCTGGATAGAGGTCACGATGAGGCGGTTCTTGGGGTCGTCGCTCGCGAGCTTCGACTTCAGCACCTGCGTGTTCTCGGTCCCCTGCACGTCATCGGCGTCATCGGCGAATGCGCGGTACTCGGAGAGCGACTGCGTGCCCAGCTCGATGCGGTCCATGAGGAAGACCACCTTGTCGGCGTCGTGTGAGTCAGCTATGAGCTGGGCCGACTTGAAGCTCGTCATGGTCTTGCCGGAGCCGGTGGTATGCCATATATAGCCGCCAGGGCGCCCCGGGGCGCTGCTCTTGGGCCTCTCGTCCCACTTGCATCTGCGCACCTTGTCGGATATGGCAGCAGCCGCGTAGTACTGGTAGCTCCGCATGACCTTCAAACAGCCGTCCGAGCTATCCGCCACGGTATAGAAGCCGATGAGCTGGTGTGCCATAGGGATGGAGAGCAGCGTGGAGGTGAAGCGCTTCCATTCGTCTGTTCCGGGTTTGTCGCCCGCGCAGACGGGCTCGTTGTTGAAGTCCTCCCAGTGGAAGAAGAAGTTCGGGTTGAACGCGCCCGTGCCGGGGTTGGCGAAATAGCGCGCCTCGTCGGGGGTCATCCCCACGAAGATCTGCGTCAGGCGGAAGAGCCCGGTGAACACGCCCTCGTGGGCATACTTCTCGATCTGACCGGTTGCCTGGCTGACGGGGATGCCGCTGCGCTTGAGTTCGATATGGATGACCGGCATGCCGTTGATGAGCAGGCACAAGTCTCCGCGACGGTCGTTCAAGATCTTGCTCTTCGCAGGATAGACAGGCTGCTGAGCGATCTGGTAGCGGCTCTGGCCGGCTGCAATCTCCTGACGATCATAGATTTTCAGGCTCACCTCCTTGCCCAGATGAAGCGCATCGTCTGGGTTGTCGCGCGTGATGGCGACAGTCTTTCCGTTGATGAACCCGTTGAGCGCGAGCGGGGTCTTGAGCGTTTCGATTTGTTCGATGACCTGCGCCATCTCGCCCTGGGTGAGCGGGCAGCCGTTCAGGCGGTCTATGTCGGCGTTGTTCTGGAATAGAATCTTCGCCCAGTTGTTGATGAGATCCTGCTCGGTGGGATAGCGAAGCACGCCCCCCGCGTCGTCCCAGCCGTGCTGCTTCAGCACGGTGATGACCGCCTCCTCGAACGCGGCCTCTTTATCGAAAACCATGGCGAAACCTATCTACGAACTGCAAAAAGTTATGCACTTAACTATTGGCAATCATTATAAGACATAGGTACATCTACCTGGGAACAGCGTAAGTTCTCGGATGTTGCGGTGATTAGACGTGGACTGACTTACTCACCGACGAACATCGTTGATGGAGCGGATGGAGTTCGGGTGCTGCGATCCTCCAACATCAACGAAGATCATTTTGTTTTGAACTACGATGACGTGTTCGTAGATGAAAGCGCAGTGAATATCGACTTGGTGCATGATGGCGATATCTTGATAACGGCAGCCAATGGTTCACCACGTCTAGTTGGCAAAAGGGCAAGAATTAGTGATTTACCTGGGAAAACAGTCCATGGTGGATTTATGCTTGTGGCTTCATCGCCATGCTCTGATTTCTTGTGTGCATCGATGGGATCAAGTTGGTATAGAAGATTCCTGGCGACTGGCGTTGCAGGCGGCAACGGAGCCATTGGGAACCTCGACTCCAAGGCTCTCGGGGAAACGATAATTGCTGTCCCTAACGATGCCGAGATAGATAAGCTTGGTAATTTCTTTACCCGTCTTGATTCCCTCATCACCCTTCATCAGCGTATGGGTCCCATCTTCAGCTTTTGCGCACATGGATCAAGAACCAATTTCGCGTCCACTCTTCAAGGATAGCTTCGGATATTACGCTACCCGCGCCCCATCCCGAAGATACTCATGTCGCCATCGGCGCCAGCTTCAGGCGTCTTCGGCACAGCCGAGGGCGCCTTCGTTTGCGGTTCCTCTTCCGCTGGTGCGTCTATCGGCTCGCTGAGCGCCAGGAAGAGCCTCATCACAAGTTCGAGCCTCTGCTGCAGAGAATCGCTCAACTCGCCGTAGGAGGCCGCCAGTTTCACCTCTTTGGCCAACTCCACCATCGAGTCTTTCAGCGCCTTCTGCATGCTCACGGAGGGCCTTACTTCAACCTCTGTATCGGTTAGCTTAGCGATGATGTAGTCCTGCCTGAGCATGCCGCTCCAGGCAGCCATCTCGCATATGAGCTTGTGCTCTTCGGGCGTGCAGCGAAACGCCATCGTCTTGCTGCGCTTGCGGGCGCTGTTTTCGCACGGCATCCTTCTTACCCCCTCGCTCCGTCGAGCGCGGCGGCCATCTCGTCCTGCTTCGTGGGGAACAGGTGCGCGTAGCGGTAGGTGATGTCCACCGCCTCGTGGCCCATGCGCTCGGCGATGGCCAGCGCGGAGAAGCCCATCTCGATCAGCAGGCTCACATGGCTGTGGCGTATGTCGTGTACGCGGATGCGCTTCACTCCAGACGCCTTGCACCCGCGCTCCATCTCGTGGGCCAGGAAGTGCTTGGTCACGGCGAACAGGCGCTCGTCGGGCGCAACGTCGTCGCGCAGCTCGATGAAGTCCGCCATCTCGTCGCGCAGGAAGGCGGGCATGACGATCGTGCGCACCGACTTGGGCGTCTTGGGGTCGGTCACGGTGTCCACGCCGTGGAGGCTCTGGTACGACTTGTTGATGCGAAGCCGGGAGCTCTCCAGCATGAAGTCGGACGGCGTGAGCGCCAGAAGCTCGCCGCAGCGTATGCCCGTCCAGTAGAGCAGCTCGAAGGCATGGAACGAGAGCGGCTTGTCCATGACGGCCTCGCTGAACCTCAGGTACTCGTCTTTGGTCCAGAACTGCATCTCGCCGCCCTTCTTCGAGCCTATCTTGTCGACCCTGCGCACCGGGTTGTCGGTGAGGCCGTAGTAGCGCTCGGCATGGTTGAAGATGGCGTTTAGCTGGTTGTTCACTGTGCGCAGGTAGGTCGGCGCCCAGGACTTCCCCTCGGCGTCCCGGTGCTCGGTGAGCTCGTTTTGCCACCTGATGACGTCGATCGGCCTCACGTCGCACATGCGCATGTCACCGAAGAACGGCACGAGCTTGTCGTTGATGATGTACTCCTTGGTGATCCACGTGTGCTCGCGTATGCGAGGCTTCACCTCGGAGGCGTACACCTCGACGAACTCGGAGAACGTCATATCCATGGCCCCGCCGTTAAGGCTCTTGAACTGGCCTTCCCACACGGCGGCCTCCACCTCGGAGGAGAAGCCGCGCTTCGTCTTGTGGCGCTTCGAGCCGCGGGCGTCGCGGTAGTAGCACTGCACGTAGAACGTGCCGTTGTTGTCGTCCTTATACACGGGCATGTCAGTCCACCTCCGGGAAGTACAAGGCGTCGAAGACGTCGCTCCGGACGCGCCCGCGGATCACCACGCGCCCGCGCGCCTCCTGCTCGGCGTTTATCTTCCTGATCACCTCGTAGGCGCTGCCTTTCTTGATCCTCAGCAGCTCCGCGACCTCGTCGGCGTCCAGCATGTGCGGCCTCGGCGTCTTCGCCATCCTCTCGTCCATGGTTCCTCCTATCAACAGCGTACGCATACGTACGGTTTACAGATTCAGAGTAAACGTACATATCTGTACTGTCAATAGAATTGCGTACATTTGCGTACGCTGATAAGATGTGTGGGTACGTAATTCCAGGAGGAGGGCGCATGTCCGTAGGCGAGAACATAAGGCGGTACCGCAAGTCGCGTGGCATGACGCAGGCGCAACTCGCCGAGGCCGTCGGGCTGACCGAGGGGGCCGTGCGCCACTACGAGAGCGGCATCCGCGCCGTCAAGCCCGAGCTGCTCGAGTCCATCTCCGCGGCGCTCGGCGTGTCCGTCAACGCCCTCAAGGATTACGGTGTCGAAAACGCGGGCGACCTCATGTCGCTGCTCGTGCGGCTCGAGGACTCCTTCGGCATCGTGCCCGCAGCCGGCGGCACGGGCCTCTCCCTGAACCCCAAGGCGCCGCACGCGCCCAAAGCCGCGATGGCGATCGAGCTGTGGGCAGAGAAGCGCGCGCAGCTCGAGAACGGCGAGATCGACGCCGACGAATACGAGGACTGGAAAGCCTCACTGTAGCGGCTCTCCACATTTCGCGATCAACGCAACCGAATCAGGACGCCAAGCTAGACGGTGAGCGCCGAGAACTCCTACGTATGCTGAGTTTTTACTCCCCATTGCGTGCCAAGGCATTTCCAGCATGTCCGGGGAGTAAACGACGCGGTGGCTTACATGGTGGCACACGGCGGTACGCCGCGGCATTTCCCCTGCTTACTCCCGTTTTCATTGAGACGGCGAGATTCTTTACTCCCCATTAACCACCTGGGGAAACGCCGTTTTGGGACCATAAAAGCGCCCGTTGAGTTTGATTTGAGTTTCACGGACCCCGAAACGGCCTCGTTTCGCACTCGGGGACAAAAACCGAGTGTCTACTCACTTGGGATAAATCCTTACTCCCGTTCCCCCGAATACCGCCCCGTGCCTTGCCGTCTTGAAACACAGGGAGTAAATCGCGAAATCGCAGGTGAAAGGGAGTAAAACGACAAAGAAAAAGCCTCCGTTCCAACGAGGGAACAGAGGCTAGAAAATCGTTTTTACTCACCGCCGTCGCTGGTGGCTTTGCCGTGACTCTCGTACGAAACGAAACTCAACGGCACAGTACGGCACACAAAAATGCAGGTCAAAGCCCTGTCAGCCTACTCCCACTCAATAGTCGCGGGCGGCTTGGACGTGATGTCGTAGCACACGCGGTTGGCACCGGGAACCTCGGCGACAATGCGGCCGGAAATCTTGGCCAACACATCGTAAGGCAACTTGGCCCAGTCAGCGGTCATAGCATCGCTCGACTCAACAGCACGCAAAATAACGGGGCGCTGATACGTACGCTCGTCGCCCATAACGCCAACCGACTTAATGTCCGGCAGCACGGCGAAGTACTGCCAGCAGCTATGCTCGGAATTGCGGTCGCCCGTCTCTTCGAACAAACGCTGGTTGTATGCATCAAGCTCTTCGCGCACAATCGCATCAGCATTCTTCAGAATCTCGAGCTTTTCCTTGTCAATGGCACCGATAATGCGAATCGCGAGACCCGGGCCCGGGAACGGCTGACGGAACACGATGTGCGCCGGCAAACCAAGCGCCAGACCAAGCGCGCGAACTTCGTCCTTAAAGAAGTGGTCGAGCGGCTCAATCAAGTCAAAATGCACGCCATCGGGGAACGGAATCAGGTTGTGATGGCTCTTGATAGTAGCCGTCTTGCCGCCCGTCTTGCGCGCACCCGACTCAATAATGTCGGGATAAATGGTGCCCTGCGCCAGATACTTGACCGGCTTGCCATCGGTCTCGAGCTGCTGAGCCACAGCGAAGAATTCTTTCCAGAACTGCGTGCCAATAATGCGACGCTTCTCTTCAGGCTCAACCACGCCGGCCAAAAGCTCGGCATAACGGTCTTCGGCATGCACATGAATGAAATCGACATCGAACTGTTTGGTGAAGACCTCTTCAACCTGCTCGGGCTCGCCCTTGCGCAGCAGGCCGTGATTAATAAACACGCAGGTCATCTGCTTACCGATGGCACGCGCGCCAAGAGCGGCAACCACAGAAGAATCAACGCCGCCGGAAAGCGCCAGAATAACGCGGTCCTCGCCCACCGTCTCGCGGAAATCGGCCGTCATGCTCTCGACCAGGTTATCCATGGTCCAGTTCTTCTCAAGGCCGCAGATATTAAACAGGAAGTTCGAAAGAATCTGCTGGCCATACTCGGTGTGCTTCACCTCGGGGTGGAACTGCGTGGTGAAAATCTTCTTCTCGGCGTTCTCCATCGCGGCCACGGGGCACACGTCGGTCGAGGCGACAACGGTAAAGCCCTCGGGTACATCGCGCACGGCATCGAAGTGGCTCATCCACACCGTTTGATCGGCGGGAGTGCCCTCGAAAAGCGCACCGCCATTAACATGCAGCTCAGCCGCGCCATACTCGCCCACCTCAGGATGGAAAACGCTGCCGCCAAGCGTGACAGCCGTAATCTGGTGGCCGTAGCAGAAACCGAGCACAGGAACGCCAAGCTCGTAAATCGCAGGGTCGACACGCGGCGCATCCTCAGCGTTCACAGACGCAGGGCCACCCGAGAGAATGATGGCGGAAGGCGCCATTTCGCGAACCTCATCGGCTGCGATATCGCACGGCACGATTTCGGAATACACGTTCAAATCGCGCACGCGGCGAGCGATAAGCTGCCCGTACTGAGCGCCGAAATCGAATACGAGTACTTTCTGGCTAGAAGACGTTGCCTGAGTCACGGCTTGCTCCTTCGTGTGATCTGTCAACCGCGCGCGGCACAGGCTTGCAACCTTTCCGCAACGCGTTTTTACATGTCTAACTGGCTATCTTACACGAAACATCGCACGCACGCGCGAACGCATTTTCAAACGCGCAATGCCCACACGACGAAACGCGCGAGCTCACCGCAGCGCCCGCGGGAGGGGTATCGCCGAGCCAATCGCAGCCGCAGCGAGCATGCACACCACGCCAGATGGCGGGAAGCACATGAAAAGCAGCAAAACGACCATCACGGGTTGGCGCATGACCGCGCCCATGAGCGACGCGATGCATACCGCCGCGCAGAAAACCGCATCGACGCCCGCAATGAGCGAGAAACCATAGCCCAAGCACACCCCCGAAAAAATAACGGGAAAGAAATGTCCGCCGCGCCACCCGAAATAAATGCATGCTGGCGTGAGCGCCGCCTTCACGAATGCAGTCGCAATAAGCGTCGCAGCCCCGAGCGCCGCATAGGAATCCATAACCATCTGCGTCTGCGATTCGCCCGCAAACAAGGAAAACGGCAAAACCGTTCCGCATATAGAAAGCAAGAGCCCTGCGAGCAACGCCTTAATCACGGGACGATCGCCCATCGCGCGAGACGCAGCAGCGCTTGCTTTGTCGCTCGCACGAAACGCCCATCCGCACGCGACGCCCGCGGCCGAAAGTGGAATAAACCAAGCAAGCTCCGCCCCACCAACAACGGCTGCTTCAAAACGAGGCATGCCCATGCCCCCTCCAAAGAGCGAGCCCAAGCCAAGGAATGCACCGAGCGCGCCCACAATAGCGTACGCATACACAAACGCCTTCTGCGCTTTAGGCACCTCAATCGCCATCGCATCGGGGCCGCCATCGCCACGCTTCCCTTCACTCGAAAGAGGAGCTGCAAAACCGTATAGCGGGGCCGTGAACAGCGCCGTGAGCGCCGCTTGGCAGCCTAAAACCGTTAACTCGCGAAAATCTGAGCCAAAACGCCTCATGCGGTCGCCAACCCAGGTGCACAAGCCCGCAATCACCCCGGTCAAGCCCGCTTCCGGACCCACGCTGCCGCCGAAAAGCAGCGGCAATAGCGCGGCGATGGACAATTTGCCCAAATGGTCGTATTCATATCGGCCAGTGCTTTTCACCTTGGCCATAACGTCCGGAAGGTCTTCGGCAGCAATGCCGGTCTTCTTCTCGTAAAGGCCAATCACCACACCACCGAACATGCAAATAAGGAAGGGGAACAAGGCCACGCCAAAGGGACCTCGAGAAAGCGCCGGCGCGACGCTATTGAGCCAGCTGGAAAGCGCGAGGCGGCCATCGTTCCACAAAAAGCCGAGCCCTGCATCCATCAAAAAGAAGAACGCCCAGACGAAAGCACCTGCAAGAGCGCCCGTCAACACCACGCACGCGACAAAGAGAGCGCGATTCGCAGGCTTTACCAGCTTTGTCATGTCGGCCCCTTTTCATTCACCCAGGACACATTGCCTGATTCAAACGTCAATACCCGAATATGCCTTCATATGCAGTGTAGCAACACGTCCAGCCAAAAACAGGAGTGGCACATTCCCCAAATGCGACCGCCATATAAAGCGATACGCGAAGAAAGCACTGGCGTATGGTCGTGATACAACGTGCCCCGCCCGTTCGCCTGGACGAAAACGGCGATTGTCGCAATCCGAAAACCACGACGCCCCTAAGCCAAGCTCGCCCAATCAATCGCCGCGCCGCCTGCCCCAAGAAGCAAGGCATTAGTTTTTGAGAACGGACGCGACCCCAAAAATGCCGGCATGCCGCCCGCGGCACGCGATGCGGAAAGAGGCGACGGATGGGTCGAGGCGAGCACGAACTTGTTGCTCCCATAAACAGACACGCCGCATAACGCTGAGTTACAACCTGATTCAAAATCGTCAAACAAGCAAGGCTCTCCTGACGTAAGGAAGCCCAGAGGACCATCCGCAGCGCACAGTGCGACTTCCGCAGCAAAATCTTGATTTACGCCCGCAGAAGCGGCGGCTTTTTCGATGAGTTGCTGTGCATGGCGGCCCCACGCAAGGAAAACAACGGGCTGAGGCAGCTCAAAGCATGCCTTCACCACATGGCTCGTAAGCACTTGCCAGCCGAGCTTCGCATGGCTGGCCGCCTCATGCTCGCGAACGGTGAGTGTAGTGTTCAGCAGCAGCACGCCCTGGTTCGCCCACGGCGTAAGGTCTCCCGATTTAGGCATTCCGCATCCCAAATCGGCCGCCATCTCTTTATAAATGTTGCGCAAACTCGGCGGCAGCTTCTCCCCCGCAGGCACCGAAAACGACAAACCCATAGCTTGCCCGGGTCCATGGTAGGGGTCTTGCCCCAAAATCACCGCTCGAACCTCGCTTGGAGCACAAGACGCAAGTGCATTCAAAACGTCATCTTGTGGCGGGTAAATCACCTGGTTGATGCGCATTTCTTCAACGCGCGCAAGTAACTCTTCCGACTTTTGCACAACATGGCTCGGCAGCACCGAGCGCCATTCGTCGATTCCATCCCCGCTTTTCACATGCAACCCTTCCGCTTATTCGCAAACGAAACGCATTGTATCGAAACCGCGTTCCAATAACGATGGCAAAGCCGCGCGAAAGCCCAAAGCGCAAACGAGCCCTCGCACGCCTACGCTGGAACATCCTGGCGTGCTACCACTTTAGCGCGTCTCTCGGCTCGCCGGCGCAGCTTCAGCACCACATAGGCGGCGCCAATCGCAGAATAGGCCAACGCGTTCACCACATAGCCCACAAATCCATCGCCACCAGGTTGCGCATATACGGCATGGCCAATCGAAAGCAAAATGCCTTGGAGCACCATAAGCGCCATAAACGGATAGGCGAGCCTTTGCACCTTTTTCCACGTCGAGTGCTCCATAATGCCACGAACCGTGCGAAACGAAGTAATCCACGGCACAAATAAGCACACCGTAAGCGGCACCCCCACGACGCTTGCAGCAATGAACATGATGATTGACGTAAGACCACCACCCCACGCCTTATCCCAAATAGGAGTGAAAGAAAGCGGAACCATAATGAGCACTTGAATGACGTGCGCGAAAATAACGAAACCGCCAATAATAGACATCTCAGTGCGAACGGAAAGCAGCCGCTTAGTAAACCACCACTTTTTCGGAAACGCTCCGGCGAACATCACGAGCAAATAAAACGCCACACCCGTATAGCAACTCGCGAAAGCCTGCACAACATAATACAGCCACGGAATCCAGCGAACGATATCGACGAATGTGGCCATGCAAGCGGCGATCCACACTGCATAAAACACGACGGGGCATTTGCGCAGCGCTGGCGCAAAAGCCATCACGAACGCAACGACAATCACGAGCGCAACAACGATATTGGGCACAACGTCTGGAATATACGGCAGCATAAGCTTCCTTTCTTCATGGATACGGCGATTCAGTATAGCCGCCCACAACGTAATTGCTACCATTTATGGCACATATAAGTCGCATTGCGTACGCACCTTCGCACAAAACAAGGGGCGCCCGTAAGGACACCCCTTGATACGCGACACCATGACGCGCCGATACGCAGCGTTATCGAACATTGCCGCCGTCTTGGCACCGCCCAATGAGGAAATAACGTTTAGGCAGCCAGAATGAAGCCCGCGCCCAAGAACAGCACGCAGGTCACGCCGGCGACAATGCCAATGTAAGGCAGCTGCGCCACAGCGTAATCGACGTTATTGATTTTGCACGCTGATGCGCTCATGAGCGTGACGTCGGAATAGAAGCATGCCTGCGCACCGAAGCACGCCGCCGAAATAATGGCGCCAAGCGTCAACGGAATGGACGCGCCGCACGCCGCAGCCAGCGGCAAAATGATTGGCGTACACACGGCGGGAATGCTCCAAATGTTCGCGGTGGCGAAGCACACCAAACCAACCAGCACGAACGTAATCACGGGCAACCACGCGGCACTCATGAACGGCGTAGCAACCGAAATAAGATAATCGGGCAGGCCAATCAGATTGATAGCATTGCGGAAGAACAGCGACGCAATGAGCACGGCGGCGATGAACAGCATGTCTTCAAGGCCCTTGTAGCACGCATCGCAGAACTTGCCCAGGCTCATAATCTTTGTTGGCACATACAGCACGAAGCACACCACGATGGCGCAAATCACGCCATACAGAATGTCGTCCATCAAAATAGTCACCGCAATAACCACAGCCATCGGCACGAGGAATGCCCACAAATGCGGCGTTGCTTCCTTCTCGTCTTTCGTGGAACCGTCGCTGATGGCGCCAAGCACCTCGCCCATTTCGTCCTGGTTCATCACGTCGGAAGAATCGGGCCACAGCTTGCCGGTTTTCTCGACGCGCTCGTACGCCTTCTTGATGCCACCCATTTTCGGCACAATACCAAAAATCACGAGCAGCACGAACAGCACGCACAAAAACGGGTAGAAGAAGTACGGCATGATGGAATAGTAAATGCCCATAGCCGAGTCGCCTAACACGGCAGCTTCGGGCTGCTCAGCGAAGATGCCGCTGAAAAACACGACCCACGCGGAAATGGGAATGATCAGGCACACGGGCGCAGACGTGGTGTTAATGATGTAGCACAGCATCTCACGCGGCGTTTTCTTTTCATCGGCGATCGGCAAAATAGTGTTTGCCGTAACCAGAATGGACAGGTAATCGTCGATGAAGATGATCACGCCGCACAGCCATGTGAGGAACAGCACCTGGCGCTCGCTTTTGACATATTTACGAGCCCAGTTCGCCATGGCCGTAGCGCCGTTGCTTTGACGCAGCAACTGCACGAAGCACCCAAACAGCAAGCAGATGATTACGATGTAGTTGTTGTCGGCGTCGCACGCCGCATCGAGCAACGCCTGTACCGTAGGCTCGAAGAAGTCGGCCCCGTAGTAGAACAAGAAGCCCAAAATGCCCGAAAGAAGAATGCTGAAAACGCATCGGCGCGTGATGAACGCGAACACGAAGAAGCTCAGCATGGGAATCAACGTGATGATTCCTAGATTGCCACCATCCACTGTTTTCCTCCTAAGTATTGATGGTTGGTTCTATCATTCAAAGAAAACCTTAGAGTTTCCCGAGCACTTCCGTCCTCGCTCCGACGTCATCTTCGAAATACCGTTTAATCTCAGCGACCCTCTCGTCGCTCGGCGCAGTGAATTCTTGCTGCTGCGAACCAATATTGTGAGCTTTAGCGATGCCGAGCGCGTGGTAAGGCAAAAGCGTGATGCGACGAATACCGCATTCGCGAACGATATCGCCCGCCGCTCGAATGGCAGCTTCACCGTCGTTCACTCCAGCGATAAGCGGCATGCGCACCGTAATCTTTGGAAGAATCGCTTCATCGGCCGAAAGCAACCGCACGTTCGCGAGAACCGGCTCAACCGAAACGCCCACGAATTCGCGATGAACCTCGTCATCGACGGCCTTGATGTCGAACAGCACATCGGTCACGCCAGAACGAGAGACAAGGTCGAGCAAAGCCCGCGACGAGCCAAAGCCCGACGTGTCCACGCAGCTTGAAATGCCTCGAGCCGCAGCGGCATCAATGAGCGCGCCGGCGAATTTCGCATGAGCGAGCACTTCCCCACCGCTCACCGTGAGACCGCCGCCCGTATTGTCGTAGAATCCCTTGTCTTTCTCGACCTCGGCAAGCACCTCGCCAACCGTCATGAGCCGCGCAACGGGGCGCAGCGCATTCGCAAAACAGCCATCGGCGCAAGCCAAGCACACCGTGCATCGTGAGCGGTCGATTGAAACGCCAGCATCGCCGAAAGAAATGGCATGGGCCGAACACACTTCAACGCAATGTCCACAGCCGATGCAATTCGAGGGGCTCATGATGAGCTGCTGCTCATTCTTGATGAGCTCAGGATTGTGGCACCACGCGCACTTCAGCGGACAGCCCTTCAAAAACACCGTCGTGCGAATGCCCGGCCCATCTTCGGTCGAAAACTTTTGAATGCTGCCGACAAGAGCCGAAGGCTCCCCTTCCGTATTCAATTCCACATCGAAACCGTCGAAACCCACGAGCCAACCTTCGTCTTATGCTGACAGGTGTGCGGTACGCGCGATAATCGCATCTTGCGCAGAGCGGTCGAGCTCAGTGAAATACGCCATGTATCCAGCGACGCGCACCATAAGGCCGCGATAGTGCTCCGGGTTTTCCTGAGCTGCGAGCAATGTTTTATTATCGACGACGTTGATTTGAATATGCTCGCCACCATGCTGGAAGAACGTGCGAATCACGCCTTCGATAATGCGGCGACCGCCTTCGCCCTGCACGCCCTTGGGGTCGAAGCGCAGGTTGAACAGTGCGCCTTCCTGCAAATCGGGCTGGTCAATCGCGGCAACCGACTTCACCGTGGCCGTAGGTCCGCAAATATCGCGACCCATCATGGGGCTCGACGCATCGCAGAAAGCCTCACCCGCCAGGCGGCCATCGGGCAGCGCGCCAGTCACTTCGCCATGTGGGATGTTCATCGTTTGCGAGTCAATGCCAAACGCATAATGGCCACCGCGTGCATCGGGCCAGCTTTGAACCTCGTCGGCCACATAGTGCATCATTTCGCGATAAATGCCATCGACATGGGGCGAATCGTTGCCGTATTTCTCAGGCTTGTTGAGCAGCAGCTGGCGCAGGCGCTCGTAGCCTTCGAAATTCGCGTCGCAGGCGGCGATGAGCTCATCCATCGTCACGTCGCCGTCTTCAAAAACGCACTTCTCAACAGCAGCAATGCAGTCGGCCAAATTCGCCGCACCCGTCACATACATGCCGCAGGTCGAAACGCGTGCTCCGCCCTGCTGCACCGACTTGCCGCTTTCCACGCAGCCCGCCGTGACCATGCTCGCAAAAATCACTGGGTAGCGATTCATATGGATTGATTGCATCAGGTTGTAGCCAATGCGAATTTGATCATATGCATGAATGATTTGCTTCTTCAGAGCGTCTTTAAACTGCTCGATATTGGCGAATTCGCGCGGATCGCCCGTGCGCAAGCCCATGAGCTTGCCCGTGCGCGGGTCGATGCCATTGTGTAGCACGAACTCGACCATCTTGCCCATGTTCACGTATCCCGCATCAGGGCTGCCATCGGTTCCGCCGCCGCCAGGGCCCGCCTGAATGCAGCCGACAATGGTCCAATCGCGCGCATCTTCAAGTGTACCGCCTTTGCCAAGCGCCATCTTCATAGCGGTTTCGTCATTGAAGAAACCAGGGTTGGCCTGGCCTTCTTGAATCATTTTGCATCCGAAGTCGATGAGCTCGTGCGGCGTGGTGTCACATACGCGCAACGCCATGACGGGCTGCGTGGTTTGCAAATCGTCGGCTGCCTGCAGGCACAGAAGCGACAAATCGTTGCTCGCATCGCTTCCGTCGCGCTTCATGCCGCCCACCACAAGAATCTGCCACATGGGATAGCCCGCGAATGCCGTGGCGTACCACGTATCGCGCACCTCATACACCTCGCACGCCTTCAGATACAGGCATTCGACGAGCTCGAGCGCCTCATCGCGCGTAAGAACGCCTTCATCGATGACGTCTTTTTTGTAGAAGGGCCACATATACTGGTCGAAGCGGCCAAAACCGCATGCCGTCGTGCACACCTCAATATGGAACATCACGTGCACGAACCACACCATTTGCACCGCCTGGGCAAAGGTTTGCGGCGGGTTTTCAGGAACGACGCGGCAATTCTCGGCGATACCGCGCAGCTCGGCAGCGCGCACCTCGTTGGAGCATGCCGCAGCCTGACGCTCCGCCTCGTCGGCCATACGATGGGCATACGTCACAAGGCCCTGCGCCTGAATAATGCATGCGCGCCAGAAATCGACCTTCGCAGCGTCTTCCTGGGTTTGAGGAACGCACGAATCAATGTTGCGTTGGCATTCCTCGATATATCCTCGCATACCCACACGCAGCACTTTTTCATGGTCGCACGTCGTCTCTCCCGACACGCCATTCTCCAAGCCAACGCACAAAATATCGTCGGCCTCGAGCTGCTGAATATATTCAGGCATCGCGACATCGGAAATATCTTCCATCGATTTGCCCTGCCAATACGGCAGAGTTTCCAGAATGGTCGCCTTGTCTTCAGGCGAAATGTGATAAGGGTCCTTTGAACGTGTGCTGAATTCATCGATATCGCGCACGTACCAGCTGCTGCTTTGGAAATCGGGATGCAGATTCGCACCGCGATAGGCATTCGTTGGCGTACCCACAATAAGCTCGTCGTCGAAAATCATGCAACTCATGTGCTCAAGAATATGATTGACGACCTTCGCGCGGAAAACGGGCACCGCATCGCCCGCAAACTGCTTGTAAGCCTGCGTTTGCAGTACCAAATGCTCGGCCGTAATACACGGCGTGGTGTCGAAATGGCGTTCCCTCATGCGATCGATACGTGGCGTACGCATTGCATTCCTCCATATAACGAAAAAGGCGGCCTCGGGCGAAATGCCGCAAGCCGCCGATCGCGCACGCGAAACGTCAGCTTCGATAGCACTCCGCGTTCCCGCGACAGTGCGACGGGTATTCCCCGCCGCCCCAAGGCGCCGCACACGAACCCATGCGGTCCCTTCGGCTTTCGGCCTTCACCATCACGGCAAGCTGGTTCGGCTTACCACCGTGACTGAATGCTCGAAAGCGGCCTCTATCAAAGCGATAAAATTGCAGATGACAGGGTAACGCACTTGCTAAAGCTTTCGTTTCAAAAACGTTAACAAATTCGTTTTTTCATATTGAACGTCGGTCAAGAGCCCCTGTAGCTGAAACTAGGCGAACATCATGAAGATTTTCGCAAGCAAAAATCCAATAAAGCCGCATGCCGGAAACGTGATGATCCACGCCATGAGCATGTTTTTTGCAATAGACCAATTCACGCGCTTGAGCGATTTCGCGGCGCCCACGCCCATAATGGCAGACGTGTTGCAGTGACCCGTCGACACCGGCATGCCGGTAAGACTCGCGACCAGAAGCGTAAACGTCGTGGAGAAGTTCGCCGCACAGCCCTGATATTTCTCGAGCTTCACCATATCCATGCCGACCGACTTGATGATGCGCTTGCCGCCCAAAATTGTGCCGAGCGAAATGGCGGCGGAACAAATAACCATAATCCACAGCGGAAAGCCGCTCGAATCGGGCGTGGAGCTGCCGAACGAAAGCGCAATGCCCAGCATGGCGATAGACATGAATTTCTGACCATCTTGAGCGCCGTGCAAGAAGGAAAGCGCCACCGCTGCAATGTCTTGAATGATGGTGAAAAGCTTATTGGCCGTCTGGCGTTGCACGAATTTAAAAATCCACTCGATGAGGCGCGTGAAAAGCCAGCCAAGCACGAAACCAGCGACCAAGGAGAAAACCATGCCGTAAATGACCTTCGCCCATTCGGCGGGAACGACACCTGCCCAGCCGTTCATGGCAATGGCGCCACCGGTAATGCCGGCGATCAACGAATGTGATTTCGAGCACGGAATGCCGAAATACCAACACGCGATGCCCCACAAAATGGCGCCTATCATAGCCGCAACCAGAGCGTATAACGCTGAATTAGTATCGCCTGAAAAGTCGACCATGCCAAACATGGTTTTCGCCACAGCGGTAGAGATATAGGTCATGCCCACAAGGCCCACGAAATTAAACACAGCGGCAAGCGCAATTGCGGCATTCGGGGAAAGACAACGAGTAGAAACGACCGTCGCGATAGCGTTCGGGGCATCAGTAGCGCCAGAAACTGCAGTTACGCCAATGACCAGAATCAAAATGACGAACAAAATGGGTTGAGCCATTGCGTGCGACAAAAAATCAAAAAACGTGAGAGCCACGAAGCACCTCGTATGTAAAAGCGGCCAAATGCATGACGCGGCTTATTGTACCGAAGTTTTACCCATGTTTTACGAACACGCACAATCTGGGGAAAAGTCACGAATGCGGCACAACTTCCATCTTGGCACGACTCACTAAAAAGTTGCTAGGCCTACATATGGCATTTCAGCGGTTCTGGGTCTCGCTTTTTGACACGAACGCATCGTTGCGCGCCTGCGGCAACATTAATGCGATACGATGCAGCCAAAACAAGAAACGAACCAAGGCTCGATCTTTGATACGACGAGATGGAAGGAATGAAATGGCGTCTCAATCTAGCATCGGCATTATTGGAGCAATGGATGTCGAGGTCGCACTCCTCAAAAAGCAAATGCAGAAATGCAGCGAAGTGCATACGACCGCGTTTTCCAGCATGGAATTCATCGAAGGCGCCATTGGCCAGACAAGCGTCGTCGTTGTGAAATGCGGCGTGGGCATGGTTAACGCAGCCACCTGCACGCAAATCCTCATAGACCGTTTCGGCGTGGGAGCAGTGCTCAACACCGGCATTGCCGGGTCACTCGACGCGGCAATTGAAATCGGCGATGTGGTTGTGGCGACCGATGCCGTGAACCACATCATGGACGTAAGCAACCTGGGTTACGCCGTGGGCCAAACGCCGGGCGCCGACACGCTCGCCTTCCCCATGGATGAAAAACTCAGCTGCGCCGTCGTCGACGCTGCAGCCAAAATTGGCGTGACGACGCATAGGGGCCGCGTCGCATCGGGCGACCGTTTCGTATGCAGCGATTCCGAAAAGCAGCGCATCACAAAAGCCTTCGATGCCAAATGCTGTGAGATGGAAGGCGCCGCCATCGCGAACGTGTGCCACCTTGCAAACACTCCCTGCGCAATCGTGCGCGCAATTTCCGACAAGGCCGACGGGTCATCGAGCGTCGACTATCCCACCTTCGAAGCCCAAGCAGCACATCATTGCGCCGAACTTGTGATCCACGCAATCTCGAGCCTCGCATAAAAAGGGTCGCTATACCAAGAAGGCCGGACGAGCGTTAAGCGCGTCCGGCCTTTTCGTTCACAACCAGGATTCCCTCACGCCCGCTGCATCAATAAAGGGCGAACGCCTGGATGAGAGAAAACGATTCTACGATTTTTTCCGCTCGGGAATATCGCCATGGCGATACGCTTCAAGCAAACGCTCCAAATCGGCAACGTGCGCCTTGAGCTTCGCGCCCGTATCGGTATCGGCAACAAGCGTGCGCACGCCCACGCGTTCCACCACGCGACGCGAAGAATGAATATCAAGCTCACGCTCAACGGCGGCTTGGGCCGATTCGAGGGGCTCGTGCGCGGCGAGCACAAAACCGTGCGAATTCGAGATAAGCGTATAGCCCGCAATGCCCGTTGTAGGCTGATACGCTTTCGAGAAACCACCGTCGATCATGATGACCTTGCCATTGCACTTCACCGGGTCTTCGCCATCTTTCACCTTCACAGGTACGTGGCCGCAAATGATATGAGACGTTTCAGGGTCAAGGCCAAAATCACGGAAGATACCCGCAAACACGTCCTCGTTGTCGAGAAGCGTATAGAAGGGGTTCTTCACCTCCTTGCGCGCTGCCTTATCGGCAATTAGATAGAGCTCGAAAGTTGCCATCTTGCTCTTCGCAAACAAGGGAGACCCCTCGCCCAGCCACAAGTACCACAGCATATCGGCGCCACGCTTGCGCATTTCAGCATCCTCGTCGAAAAACGCGATGCGCACCCATCGCTCCATTTCGTCATAGAGTGCGCGGCCCTTAAGCTTCTTACCGAAAACATCGACTTCTTTCAAACTGCCATCAGCATTCAGGGGAACGCATGCATGGAACAGCAGGTTGCCGTTGTCGATTTTATAAAGGCTGCCCGTTTTCAGGAAGAAGCGCATATGGCGCTGCAGCTTTTCACACCCCGTGAACGCAGAAACCAAGCGATCCATGACGTCCTGCTCGCCAGGCGTGAGCTTATATGGGTCGCAAGGATCGATGGTCGGGAACATCTTGTCAGTCAGTTCGTATTCCACGCCGTCGCACACCACAGTGCCGCGTTCGTAATCGATCTTATCGAGCAGCTTGCGACTCTGGAGGCCGAATGCCGGGTTCTCATCGATAAGCGCACCTTCGACCTTGAATTGAATGATGGCCATCGCCTTTTGGATTTTCACGTTCATCAGAATCTCGGCTTCTGACATGGTGTCAGGGTGGCCCTTCAGAGCGAAGCCGACGCAGGGGTCGTCCTTATACGCATCAAGCGCGAAACGAGCCAAAGGCAAAATATTGATTCCGTAGGCATCTTCGAGAATCGAAAGGTTTCCGTAACGCGCGCAGTTTCGCACGACATGAGCAATACAGCCGCGCTGACCGAGCGAAGCGCCCATCCACACGATGTCATGATTGCCCCACTGAATATCGACCGAATGGTGATCGATAAGGGCCTCCATGATCGCATCAGGATGAGGGCCGCGATCGTAAATATCGCCAATAATATGCAATCGCTCAATGGCCAAACGCTGAATCAGCCCACACAACGCTTCAACAAATGCAGGCCCCCTGCCAGTTCTTACAACGGCATCGACGATGGCAGCGTAATACGCTTCTTTATCGAAATTGCGTGCATCAGCATACATAAGCTCTTCGATGATGTAAGCGAAGTCTTCGGGCAAGGCTTTGCGAACACGAGAACGGGTGTATTTACGCGCGGCACGTTTGCATACGGCAATCAGACGCGGCAGCATTTTTCCGTACCACGCAGCCACATCCGAAACCTTCGAAAGCTCCAAACGAGATTTCTCCCGGGGGTAATAAATCAGCGTTGCGAGCGTGCGCTTTTCTTCCTTCGAGAGTTCGTCGCCAAACACATCATCGATCTTCAGGCGAATCGAGCCCGAGCCATTTCGAAGGATATGCGAGAACGCCTCGTATTCGCCATGAATATCGGAAGCGAAGAACTCCGTGCCCTTCGGCAAATTAAGAATCGCGCTCAGGTTTATAACTTCGGCGGACGCTTTTGCGACCGTGGGAAAAGAGCGAGAAAGAAGTTCGAGATAGCGCTTTTCAGCAGCATCCATACACGGGCCTCCTTGACCAATCGCCTGCAACAGCAGCTCGATTTTCAAACAGTTGAATTTATGGTACCGCGAGAAAAGAAGTCATGCCCCCAAGGAATACCAAACGGTGTATTTCATCGACGAAAAGGCGAAGGAGCGCATGGGGCATATGGCCATACCTGTTTGGAATACATGCGAAAACCGCCATTCGGCGCAATGGTGTTACAAAGAATAGTTTTAGTATCATGCCTAACGGCAGCGTAAAGTAGTTGATATGTTTACGCTTTATCATTATCAATTTACCTTGTAAAGCTCCCCTGTTTGCGCATTGCTCTTTTCCACGGTGGGACAATTCAAAGCAAACACGCTTTTCCAAAACGAACCGCCTGGAATTGCCCGATTCAGGTACGCTGTCACTATGAAAGAAATCGGCAATCATGCATGAGAGAGAAGACATGGCACCGAAATCAGTCGAGCTACGCGAAACAGATGCGGGACTAACCCTCGTAGGCGACAACATGGAACTACGTTGCGATTTCGAAGAGATGCTTCCCCGTATTAAATCTGGACGGCTTCAGCAAGAGTTGCTTGTAAAGGCGGCGAAAGTCAAAGGGGCACAATCCCCTACCGCCATCGACTGCACTGCCGGCCTTGGCCAAGATTCCTTTTTGCTCGCCGCAGCAGGCTTCACGGTGCGCATGTTCGAGCGCGACGAAACCATCGCGGCGCTTCTGGAAGATGGCCTTTCGAGGGCTGGTAATAACCCGGTGGTATCTGGCATAGCGAAAAGAATGTCGCTCGAACGTGGCGACAGCCTTCAGTACCTCGCGGCACTCGTGAAATCGGACGATGTACCTCCCGACGTGATTTACCTTGATCCAATGTTTCCCGCACGCCAAAAAAGCGCTGCGGTAAAGAAGAAGTTCCAGCTCCTGCATGTGCTCGAAAACCCCTGCGATGAAGCGGAAGAAGAAACGCTTATCCGCGCTGCGTTCGCAGCCGGTCCCCGCAAGGTCGTTATTAAGCGCCCCGTGAAGGGGGGACACCTTGCCGGGATAAAGCCAAGTTATTCGATTACGGGCAAGGCGGTACGTTACGACGTGCTGGTTCCGTCAAGCACGAAGCTCCAATAAAAAAAGCGATGCGCTCTATGTCGCGCATCGCTTTTCAAACGATATAAAACTAAAGCAATAATGGACGCGTTATTCATCCCAAGGATGCGACGTGAGATGCCAACCATCGCAGTAAGGACACCGGTAAACAGACAAGCCGCGCTTGCCATTGTGTTCACACCACGCAAGATTTTCTTCGGCCTCCGCACGCGAAGCATAACGGTTCTTCGACTCGCATGCCTTGCGGCGACGCGCCGCCTCATGATCGGCGCTGGCCCTTTCCCGATGCGCCTCTTCGCGCGCGAATATATCATCCATGCCGGAAAAATCATCCAGTCCAGCAGCAAACTCCGCTTTCTGTTTCGACCATGACGAACGTTTTTTGCTGCCCATGGCGCCCTCCTCGAATGCGACCAATAATTCCTATAGACCATCTTCCATAACACGCGAAACGTTCTATATTTCCGACGCAATACCACGCACAGCGCTTTCCGCGATTCAACCTACCACTATAATAGCTAACCGCTCTGAAATAGCGACAGAAAGACTACCGTGCAAAGCATCGCCCCAAACCACAATAACCAAAAGAAAATTGCCCTCATCAACGACATCACCGGCTTCGGCAGATGTTCCGTCGCTGTGCAATTACCCATTATTTCCCAGCTGGGCGTGCAGTGCTGCGTGCTGCCAACGTCAATCCTGAGCAATCACACGGGCTTTCCGAGCTACAGTTTCCAAGATTTCACGCCCCATATGCACGAGCATATTGATGAGTGGCGCAAACTCAACCTGCAATTCCGTGGCATTTGCACCGGGTTTCTCGGTTCAGCCGAGCAAATTTCAATCGTGCGCGATTTCATCGACGAATTTGGCGGTGACGACTGCGTAACGCTCGTCGACCCGGTCATGGGTGATGAAGGAAGGGCCTACGGCACCTATACGCCTGAAATGTGCGGGCGCATGGCCGAACTCGTTGCCCATGCCGACATCATCACGCCCAACATCACCGAGGCGTGCATCCTCGCAAACGTCGATTACGACCCACATATGAGCTTCGACGATGCCTTCTCGCTCGCCCAAAAGCTGTGCGATATGGGTCCGTCTAAAGTCGTTGTGACAGGTGTCGAACACGGTTCGACCATGTCGAATGCATGCCTTGAACGAGGGAGGGAGCCTTTCACCGTAACAGGCGAGAAGCTCGGCGAGCAGCGTTCGGGAACGGGCGACGTTTTCTCGGCAATCATCGCAGCCGATGCCGTAAACGAAGTTCCGTTCAGAAAGTCAATCGAAAAAGCAACGAGGTTTGCCCATGACTGCGTTCAGGCAAGCATCGATTTGGGCATTCCGCGCACCGATGGCCTCGCGTTCGAAGAGAAGCTGCACACGCTCACCCAATAGCGCTACGCAAGCATGGCCAAGGAAGCGTAGAGTAGTTTCCATTGGGGGCGACCCGATGGAAACGGTCACCCCCACGTTCTTCCAAAACGAGAACCGAAACGGCTGCATACCACGCGAAGCGAACGGCAACCTCGCGCGCATCTCCATCAGGTCGCTCCAATAGAAATCCCACTAGGTTGAAAGAAGTTCAGAATGCTCAAAGCCGAAACAATCGTCTATCCCGTCCACAACGGACTCTACGTCAATCTCACGAACCGCTGCAGTTGCGCGTGCACGTTCTGTATTCGCCAAACCGCAACGGGCGTCGGCAAAAACGGCGAAGGAGCCGACAACGTGCTGTGGCTTGAGCACGAGCCTTCCTTCGAGGAAGTCATGGCGGCTTTCGACGAGCAAGATATGAGCGCTTACGAAGAAGTCGTTTTCTGCGGATTCGGCGAGCCAACATGCGCGTTCGAAACCCTCAAACAGGTCGCGGCCGAAGTGAAACGCCGCTACGATAGGCCAGTTCGTGTAAACACCAACGGCCAGGGCAGCCTCATCAACGGCCGTGATATCGCCCCTGAATTCAAAGGCATCGTCGATACCGTTTCCATTTCGCTGAATACGCCCAACGCTGACGAATACCACGAACTCGTTCGCAGCAAATTCGGCGACGCCGCATTCCAAGGCATGCTCGATTTCGCGCGCGAAGTTCGTAAATACGTGCCAAGCGTGATTATGACGACCGTCGATACCACCATTTCGCACGAGGATGAAGCAAAATGCCAGGCCATCTGCGATGAACTCGGCGTACGTTACCGCATTCGCGCCTGGGTCGATTAGCCCGAGCGTCGCTATGCCGCGACCGGTGCAACCCAATTCATCAAGCACGAAAGCATGTCGATGATTGCAACTCGAAAAGAAGACAAACTCGTCAATTACCTTTGCATGACCGGGCACATTTGCGCCGATATCAACCAAGGCGCGCTTTCGGCAACGCTTCCGTTTTTGGTGATGTACGACGGATATTCCTATACTGCGGTCGCCGGGCTCGTATTCGCCGCGAATATCGCATCGGCGGTTATCCAGCCGCTCTTCGGCGCCATCGGCGACCACAGGGCATGCCCCTGGTTCATGGCACTCGGCGTTTTCCTCGCAGGGCTCGGCATGTGTGGCATCGGCTTTTTCGATGCCTATTGGACGGTGCTTGCCTCAGCCATGGTATCGGGCATTGGCGTGGCGATGTTCCACCCTGAAGGCGGACGCCTGTCAAATCTCGCCGCGGGCGCGCGCAAAGCAAACGGCATGTCTATTTTCGCCGTTGGCGGCAACATCGGATTTTTCGTAGGGCCGCTTATGGCTGCCGTCTTCCTTACCGCTTTTGGCATGCACGGAACACTCGCTTTCCTCTTCCCCACGACCATCTGTGCAATTGTCCTGCTCGCATTCAACAAGCGCTTCCTTTCGCTGGGAATCGCCAAGAATTCAACTACGCAGAAAGATGCAAAACCCGAGCGCTGGAGAAATTTCGCCCTCGCAATGGGCGTGCTTTCATGCCGATCGATCGTCGAATACGGACTTATGGCATTTATACCGTTGTTCTTCGTGAGCGTGCTCGGCCAAGGCGAAACGTTCGGCTCGCTCATGCTTTCGGTATTCGCTATTGCGGGAGCCGTTGCAACGGCGATATCGGGCCGCATCACCGAACGCGCGGGCGTGTTCAGAATCGCCTATCTCTGTTTCGGAATTCTCGCTTTATGCCTGGTCGCGTTTGCATTCAACCGCTCACTCGTCTCGGCCGTGGTACTCGTGTGCTTGCTCACCTGCGCGGCCAACCTGTTCTACCCTTCTTTCGTCGCCTTGGGCATGAGCTACGTGCCCCGTCATCTGGGAACCGCATCGGGTATATCGTACGGCGTCGTTATTTGCGTTGGCGGCATTGTGGAGCCGCTTTTGGGAATGGCGGGCGACGCCTACGGCCTTCCGCTGGTAATGCTCATTATCGCAGGCGTTACCGTGATCGGGCTTGGCATGGTTGCAATCGTGAAACGCCACAACTAGCAAAAGCGACAGGAAATACCACCCTAGATAAAGAAGGAGCGCCTTCAATCAGACGCCCCCTTCTCGCGCATCGCGACGCGGCCACATGCCACATCAACGGTTCTGCATTTTTGAATCCAACCGTTGGCGCTATCGCTCACCGGCAGGCTGCGCAGGCGCGCACGCTTTCATTTCGTGCAGCTCCATCTCTGGAACAACGTCGGTCTTTTCCGCACGTTGCTTCAGCATGAGCGCCACGAGCAAACCACACACAGCCAAAACAAACGTGAACGCGAAGCCCCAATGCGATCCGGCCGTGAAGGCCTCTGCCGCAGATGTGCCGCCAGCAGCGTAATAACTCGCCTGGCCCAAGCCCAAAAGGCTCGTCGCAACTGCGGTCGCGATTGCACCAAGCACCTGCTGCATCGTATTCAACGCAGTGGAGCCATCGGCGGAAAGCTGCGGGGGCAACGAATTCAAGGCACTCGTCTGGCACGGAGACATAGCGAGCGGCACGCCAATCATGAGCACGATATGCGCAACAATCACGTATGCGATCGTGCTCGACCCCATCGCAAGCAGCAACATAATCGAACCCGCAATCGAAAGCGCGAAACCAATACGCGCGGGAATGCGAGCGCCCACGCGGTCGTACAAGCGACCAGCAAGCATTGACACAATAGCGTTCACGATGCCGCCCGGAAGCATGATAATGCCCGTCATGGCAACAGCGACACCCATTGCATTCTGAATGAACTGCGGCAGCAAGAACATCGCCGAAAGCGTGATGCCGAAGTTGATCATCATGGCAGCACCGCCCAAAACGAAACCGCGAATGCCAAAGATGCGCACATTGATAATGGGCACATCGATCATCAGCTGACGGCGCGCGTACCATACAAGCGCAACAATGCCGCATGCGAGAGGCGCAAGAACCTGAGCGCTCGCCCAACCGTACGAGCTCGCGAGGCCGACGCCAAGGACAAGTCCGCCGAAGCCGATGCATGAAAGCACACACGAAAGAGCATCGACGCTCGGTCGCGTCAATTCATAGGGGTCCACGAGGAATTTCGAAGCAAAGGCGACACCAACCGCAAGCACGACAACGAACGAGAAGAAAATCGCGCGCCAGGAAAAGATACCCAAAAGAATGCCCGAAAGCGTGGGGCCAACGGCAGGAGCGAACATAATAATGAGTGCCGTCACGCCCATTGCCGCACCAATTTTACAAGGAGGAAACACCTCGAGCACCATAGAGAACATCATGGGAAGAGCCAGACCCGTGCCGATGCCTTGCACCAGCCGCCCAAACAACAGCACCTCGAACGTGGGGGCGCAGCCGCTCACGAGCGAACCGGCGATAAACGCGCCAAGCGAAAACAGCGTAAGCTTGCGCACGGAAAACCACTTCATAAGAATGCTCGCAAAAGGCATGACAAGGCCGATTACCAGCATGTATCCAATGACGAGCCATTGCGTGATGGCAGTATCGACACCAAATGCCACGCCAAGCTGTGGCAAGGCGATATTCAAGCAGGTCTCGCTGAACATGCCGGTAAAACCACCCAGATACAAGCCCATCATTGTGAGATAGGGGTGCGCAACCTTCACGCGCGCTTCATTAAAACCATGAGACATAAATGTGCGACCAATTCCTTTCTATCGAAATCAACGAATGCGGCAATCGGGCGATAACGAAGCTCAGCGAAAGTCGTCGCATACCTTCCCGAGACAACAAAAAAGAGCCCCGCAAGGACGATAAGCTTTCATCCTTGCGGGGCTCTTAAGCCCGTGACTACCACTAATTGATTCATTTATAACAGAAAAGCACGCCGTTTCGTAAGCGTTGAAATTGTGAATTTACATTCGTCTTGGCGCAGGAGCGAGATATGCGATTATGAACGAATTTCATTCGCTCATCTGGGATAATGTCGATTTCCATCCCAAAAGAAAGCAGAATGCGTGCAGCTTAATACGCGTCGGCCACTTTCATGTTGGCAGAGACGGCCCGAATTCAAAAGGAAACCCCACGCATAGCATCACAAGCACTTAGCACCATTCAACGAGCGCGTAACGGGCGCCGAACAATACCCCAACCACACTTGCCCGCTCAAAAGGGCCGTCGCATGATAGACACATCGAAAAGAGCGGGAAAGGAGATTCACATGTGCACAGCAGTTCGTTTTTCAAATGAAGAAGGATCCGTCTTCCTTGGCCGCAACCTCGATTGGAGCTGCGGATACGGCGAGAACGTTCGCATTATGCCAAAAGGGTTCATGATTCCTTGGGCGTTTGACGAATCGACCCCGGCAAAACATGCCGTCATCGGCATGTGCGTCGAATTCCAGAACTACCCCCTGTTCTTCGACTGTGGAAACGACGCGGGACTTGCCGTGGCCGGCCTGAACCACCCGGGATGCGCTGAATACGCGCCGAATCCCATCGAGGGCAAAACCAACATCGCGGCATACGAATTCCCCGCCTGGGTAGCAGCCAATTTCGAAACCGTCGATGAAGTCGAAGCTGCGCTCGCAAATTCGCTCATCATCGAAAAGCCCTTTAACGAGCACTTCCCCGTTTCATATCTTCATTGGATCATTGGCGACGCCACGCGCTCAATTGTTGTTGAGTCGCGTGCCGATGGCCTGCACGTGTTCGACAATCCCGTCGATGTGCTGGCGAATCATCCAAATTTCGAATGGCACCTTACCAACCTTCGCACATACATCACCGCAACGCCCGATATGCCCGCACCTGCCACATGGGGTCGCGCCGAGCTTGCACCCTTCGGCGCGGGCGCCGGAATGAGGGGCATCCCTGGCGACGTATACTCTCCCTCGCGTTTCGTGAAAGTCGCCTACCTCAACGCCAACTACCCTACAAAATCGGGCGAGAGCGACAATGTGGTGCGAATGTTCCACACGCTGAGTAACGTTTCGATGCCCGAGGGAGCATCGGCGATGTCGAACGGCGAATTTGAGAAAACCGTCTACACCAGTTGCTTCTCTGGCGCAACGGGTCGGTACTATTTCAATACCTACGACGATTTTGCCATTCGCTACGCAAGTCTCGAAGATGCCATGCACGCCGATGGCAATACGCTTATCGAATGCAAGCTGAAGAGATTCGAGTAAACGCGCACTCTCGATGGGCGTGTTCGCAACCAGCACGGAAACCGCACTCACGAATCGCATCGCAACCTGGTAGAATGCAAGGGTTGAAACCAATCCGAAAGGCACATCATGATTAAAGAGCTCGTTTTTGACGATGCCATTCTGAGCACGCCCTGCGAAGCAGCCACCGCCGAAGACGCCTCCGTGGCACAAGATCTCATCGATACGCTCGCATCTATCGAAGGCGCGGCCTGCCTAGCTGCGAACCAAATCGGCGTGACCAAAGCGCTGTGCGTTTACCTGGACGAATCCGACAAGCCCCATGCGATTTACAATCCCAAAATCATGCTTGGCCTTGCCGCGTTCAAAACCGAAGAAGGCTGCCTCACGCGCCCCGAAGACCAGCTGAGCAAGGTCACCCGTTACGACCACATGAAACTCGCTTTTGACGAACTCGTCGATGGCGAACTCAAGCATCGCAAGCGCGACTTCGCGGGTTGGGAAGCACAAATGATCCAACATATGGTCGATCACTGCAAGGGCAAGCTCGTATAAGCGGTCCAAACGGGTAATATGCATGAGTCGGTGCTTGAAGAGCCTGTCGTAATTCCCGTGCGCAAGCAAGCAGAAACCGGAACGCACCGTTCCCAAAAGAAAAAGGCCCGTCGCATGACAGGCCTTTTTCTGTTAGAGACACCATTTTGCTAGTCTTGCGGAACAATCACAGTCGGAATCGTGAGGTTCAACAACGTCGAATGCGTTACCGACCCGAAGAGCGCACGGCCAAGCGCCGCACGCGAACGCGTCCCTAAGACAAGCACGCCGCGGGTTTTCGCATATCCCTGCAGAACACGCGTAGGAGACGAGCCTTCCACAGCATGTCCACGAACGTCAAGGCCCTCATATTCTTCACGAAGAACCGCCGCAAGCGAATCGAGGCGAACCTGATATTGTTCACCAACCGGTCCAAGGCCGCCACCCATCGCTTCTGCGGGCTTCGAAATCCAGGCAGGCAAGCCCCAACCCGTTATCAAACGAAGCGGCTGCTCGGTGGCAATTGCTTCAGCAATCGAGAAATCAAGCGCCTGATTCGTTGATCCATCAGGGTCGATTCCGACCACGACGCCTTCACCGTCGTAGTCCTCCGCCCAGTCGGCCGGAATAACCGCCGTGGGAACAGCCGCCGAAACAGCAACGCGCAAAGGCTTCGCACCGCCGATGGTGTCGCCAACGCTTATGCCATGGTGCGAACCAAGCACGATAAGGTCGCAACCAACGGAGGCGTCGACAATATTCTCGACAACCTCGCCTTCCGCAATGCGCATCTCAACCTGCACGTTGGGATAGTGCTTAGCAACGAAATTGCGCGCCTTATCCAAGTTCGCCTCAACCGCCTCCTGAACGTCTTCGATTGAAGCCCCCGCTTCTTTCACTTTCCTCGAATCGACAACCGAGAGCAGCTCGAGGTTGACGCCCTCGCGGCTCGCGCGACGCGCCGCCCAGTGAAGGGCTCTCGCGCCGCGCGCGCTTCCATCGATGCCGACAAGAATCTTTTTCATCATTTGAGCCTCTCAAAAAGCGAATTACGCGAATTGTCTAGTGAAAAATTGGAATCATAAGCCACAGAGCGAACAGCACGATAAACACGCAGCCAGCGAAGCAAATCACCGACCCCACGCGCGGCATAATGCGCGCATAGCCTTCGCGGTCGAGGCCCCCAGCTGCCCATAGGCGCAGGCCCGATGCGTACAATGTCGATATCATGCCGGCCACGCACACGGCGACCACGAGCACGGTTGCGAAATTAATAAACTCCTGCATCTTCGCATCCTTTCTTTAAGCAGCGGTCGCGACTTTGGTCGAAGCGGAAGGCTTGATTTTTACTTCGGAGGCTTCATTGACATTACCTGAGTTCACAGGATTGCGCTTCGACAGGCGGAAGATGACCAATGCAGCGACCACCGCGATGAAGGCGACGGCAATCGTTCCGCCAAGGCCGGTTTTCGCAAGTGCGCACGCCGCAGCGCCCACAAGACCGGCAGCCGGGAAAGTAACGAGCCATGCGACAAGCATACGAGCCGCAACGCCCCAGTTCACCTTGTTGCCAGGTTTGCCAAGACCGGTACCGATGATGGAGCCGGAGCACACCTGCGTGGTAGAAAGCGCGAAGCCCATGTGAGAAGAAACGAGGATCGTGGTTGCGGAAGCAGCCTCGGCGGCGAAGCCCTGCGGAGTGGAAATCTCGGTAAGGCCCTTGCCAAGAGTGCGAATGACGCGCCAACCGCCCATGTACGTACCCGCTGCAATCGCCAAACCGCACACGGCCACAACCCACAGCTGGGGACCAGTGCCTGTACCCTGCGCGCCAACGGCGATAAGAGTCAGCGTGATAATACCCATGGTTTTCTGGGCGTCGTTCGTACCGTGGGAAAGCGCCACCAAGCACGCCGTAACCGTCTGGCCATGACGGAAGCCATTGACGATTTGGTCTTCGCTCATCTTCTTCACGATAAAATATATGAGTTTTACCGCGACGAACGCCGCCAAACCGGCAACGATCGGCGAAACAAGCGCAGGAATGAGTACCTTGGCAAGCACCGCACCGAAGTTCACGCCTTCAATGCCCGCACCGATAATGACGGCGCCCACAAGGCCGCCGAACAACGCATGCGACGAGCTCGACGGAAGGCCGACGAGCCACGTGAGCAGGTTCCAAATGATTGCGCCAACAAGACCCGCGAAAATAAATTCAGGTCCAATTGTCACCGCTTGCTCATTGATGATGCCGCCAGAAATGGTTTTCGCCACCTCAGTCGAAAGAAACGCACCAACCAGGTTCAACGTACCGGCAGCAATAACCGCAGTTTTCGGCTTAAGCGCTCCGGTTGCGATCGACGTAGCCATGGCGTTGGCCGTGTCGTGAAAGCCGTTCGTGAAGTCAAACGTGAGCGCCGTTATAATCACGAGCCCCACAACAACCAAAGTTGCGATGTCCATAGACAGCTGATTCCTCCTCAAAATCCTTCGCGAGCTTCGCTTACCACATAAACTCGCATCCTGAAGAAACAAGATAGAAATCAGCTGCACAAACCATGTCAGGCGTATGTCAAATCAAAGTAAAGCTGACATGGGCGAGGCGTGTCATAGGCCAGGTCGAAACGAGTTGTGTGCCAAGCGCAGCGTAGGCGCAGCGGGTCATCTTGCATGCACGCGAGCGAAGGCAGAACATCCTCATCACGCACCTCAGACGGTCAGAAACCCACTTCCCTAACCCTCCGATCATCAGCTCTGCTCAAAAACGACCTCGAATGTGGCGAAATAAAACACGCAATCAGCCTTCATGTTCAAGCTGATTTTCAATCGACATTTTGACCTGGGGATATAAAACCTGAAGAAGCCAGGTCGTCTCAACGAGAGGGTGAATAGCGGTATTTTTGCCACATTCGAGGCCATTTTTGAACACGTCCGAGATTTGCCGTTGCGCCCGTCTTGAGTCGAGCCATCCTTTTTCGAATGCCGTGTAAGAGATGCGCTTTCAGCATATGGCACGCTGTGCGATTTCGGCTCGATAGGGAAACACATGCGCACTTTGTAAAGATTCGTAGAGGTTCATGCAGATTTTGACCAGACTTAAGAAGCCTTGATCATGGTTCGCGCGGAATTCAATCAAGGCTCGTGCACATCCCAATCAAAACTCAAGCTCAATTCAGTCAGCTTTCGAGCACGATTCCATCGGGATACGATCGGGCTCGGACGGAATCCAATCAGGCTCAGACGAGGTTCTATTGGGGTTTAAGCGAGATTCGTTCGGGATTCGGGCGAAACTCATTCAAGCTTTAAGCGGAATTTGAGCACGGTTTAATTCGGATGAAAGCGAAGCTCAATCAGGGGCCATGCGCAATCCAAGCGGGGTGCGACTGAAGTTTGAGCGAAACGCAAACGTGGCTCGATCGAAATTCGAACGAAGATCGATCGGAATTCGAGCTGAGTTCTTGCAGAATTCGAGTGGCATTACGCAAGATTTCGAAGGGATTCAAGCGGGTTTTAGACAAGATTTGGGCAAGGTTTTCACCGTAAAATGCCACCCATGACCATATGTCTCTCACATATTTCTGCTTTACAAGCCCTTCGCGAAGCAAGGTCGAAGGGTTATCGCCCCAAGGAAGCTGGAGAGCGCATCCCCAAGTCAACATCAATACGAGAAGTCGAGGCATTCGTAGCCAAGGCGGGTTTCCTTCGACCCCTGCCGCCAGAAGAAAAGGTATCCATACTGGTTTCATCACAATCGAGCCGAAGCAAATCAACGAAAACGGTTACGCATGTATGCGCGAATAACGCAGTCGCAACAATTGCCCTCGCAAAACCTCGTGGCATCTTTATACCAAATCTAGGATTCCTTTTCGTTCAGCTTGCTCAATGCGCTCCTTTCCTCACGCTCATCGAAATTGGGTATGAATTATGCGGCAGCTACACCCTCCTGCCAGATGAGAGTACATTTGTTCAATGCGAGCCAGCCACCAACCACAACCATCTTGCGAAAGAAATCAGGGCTTTCCGCGGAATGCGAGGACGAGAAATCGCAACGAGAGCCTTGCAATTCGTTGCGGACAATTCCGCATCCCCCATGGAAACCAAACTCACTATGCTCCTTTGCCTTAAAAGAACAGTGGGCGGCTACGGTCTACCGTTTCCTAAACTCAATTTTCCTATCGAGCCCACCTCTGCCGCGCGGAAGGCGGCCCACAAACAACGCTACATCCTCGACCTTTACTGGCCAAAACGCAAAATCGATGTCGAATACGACAGCGACAGCTACCACGCCTCTTCCGAGGGAATCGCCTCAGACGCACAGCGTAGGAACGCCCTGCAACTCATGGGCGTAACAGTAATAACGGTAACGCGAGGGCAACTCTACAATGCGGCTTCTTTCGACCGCACAGCAAGGATCATCGCAACATCAATCGGAGTAAGATTGCCGAAAACAAGCCAACGCTGGATCAGCCAAAACCAGATGCTTCGTTACGTCCTATTGAAAAACGAAACAAAACCGAGCGAAAAGGGAATTCGACATAGTACGACCGGCTAGCCGAAAAGCAAGGTCATGCAAATCGCAGAAAAGACAGCAGTTCTGCGTTGCGCAAAAAGGGAGCTGGTGAAGCGCCGACGCGAACACGAAACCGCCCACCACGCATGCGTTCATTTTGCTCAAAAAAGGTGCCGAATGTGGCAATTCCGAGGCACCTCAACCGAAAGAAACATCCGCAGCGAAAGAACCCTCACAAGAAACGCCAGGTCATAACGCCATCAGAAATATAAGGAATAGTTACTCGCTCGTCAAACACCACATTCGAGGCCCATTCTGAACAAAACCGTCCAGGTCCTCCTTGCCGCAATATGTTCCAGGTAGTTCGCCTTGCCGTAGCATGCATCTGCCAGATTGCCTTACCGCAGCATGCATCGGCTAGCCCGCCCAGCCATGGCATGCGTCATCCGGTTCACCTAGCCATCGTATACACCAGTCAGTTCGCCCTAACGTCGCATGCGCCAATTAATGAGGGAGCCGACCACTACGGCGAAGGTGCCACACCAGAACAGCGGCGTGAGACTTACGCCGAGAATGATGGTGCTCGCCACAACCGAAAGCAAAGGAGCGGCATAGGACCCGATGCCCATTTTCGCCATGTCGCCCTTGAGCATGCCGTGCCCCCAGCAAGCATAGCCCGAAGCAATGCAGCCTGCAGCGCCCGCAAGGGCGAAAAACGCTTGCGAGCCTGGCACCACCGCAGGAGCAGGCGCGCCCTCGAAGAGGAAGATTGTCCACAAGACCGCAGCAACACCCACCATGAAAAAGGCGGTCACATCACAGCCTTGCGAAAACCTGCTTGAATACACCGAATACACCGACCAAGCAGCTGCGGCGGCAAAGGTAAGCGCAAAAGGAAGCGGGTTGGACGAAACGTCGGCAACAACCGCGCCCCAATCAAGATTATTGTTGCCACCAACCGCAAGCACAACGCCTGTAGTCGCGACAACAGCACCGGGCAAGGCGCGAACGAGGGAGGCACGCGAACCCGAGTCGAAGGCAGAAAGCAGAACGAGCATCGTAGGCCAAAGGTAATTTACGAGGCTCAATTCGAGCGTTTGCTCAGAACTCGCCGCCAAACCGATCGAGATGGTGATCGCCGTTTCGTAGAACACGAATAAACCACCCGAAAACAAAACGTATTTCAAGGGCAAACGACGCAATGGCGTAGGGCGGTACCCAATATACGTAAACACGGCAGCGCATGAATAAATGAGCGCCGAACCCAAAGCGGGACCAAAAGATTGCGTAGTCAAGCGGACGAAGCCGAACATCATCGACCACAGCACAACAGCGCACAAGCCAACCGCCGTCGCTCTCTTCACTGAATCGCCCACCGTCTTCCTTTCATGCAAACCCATAATAACGATTATTCCGCTGTCGAAAATTTTCGCACAAGCATGCCTTCGTGCAATAACAAGTTCCCAACACGAAGCATGACCGAGCAACACCGGTCGCAGCGAAATGAGCGCTCGCGAGAAAACAAGTATTGCTATTCGCGCAATAGCATATACCCTATAACGATAAGGAAATAAGGGTTGAAATGAATCAGAGACATATGCTGCGCCCTTGCGAAAAGAACGCTCCACGTGCCCCATTCAACCGCAAAACAAACAAGGAGCACGCTATGAAAATCGCAGCCACCTACGCCAACGGAGAAATCTTCCAGCATTTCGGCCACACGCAACAATTCAAAGTCTACGAAGTCGAAGACGGAAAAATCGTCACATCGAAAATCATCGGCAGCAACGGCGCCGGCCATGGCGCCCTCGCCGGACTGCTTTCGCAAGGCGGCATCGATGTGCTTATTTGCGGCGGCATCGGCGGGGGCGCAATCAACGCGCTCGGCCAAGCAGGCATCGAGGTGTATGCAGGCGCCGCAGGCTCTCCCGACGCTGCGGTTGAGGCCCTGCTTGCAGGAGCTCTTCCCAAGGTCGGCGAAGCAACCTGCCACAGCAGCCACGCCCATTCGCACAGCTGCGCCAACCACGGCGGCACCTGCCATCAATAACGCGAACCCACCTGACAAATGCCTCAACCAGTTGGATGCACCTGTTAAATGCTCGTAGCGTTTAACAGACGACGGTGTTTACCAGCGTCGTCTGCAGGTTCAATTTTGTCGCATAAGTGAATCGCATAATTCTTCGGAAGTTCAATTTCGAGCCATGATATAGTGTTCGAAATTGAACTTCTTCTTTTTTGGACGCATTGAGTTCAATTTCGAATGTCAAGGAGATGCGATGCCATCGAATGAGTTCTCGACACGGCTCAAACAGGCCATGTCAGAAGCCGGAATGAACCAGGCCGATGTGATACACTCGGCGGCCCAGCACGACAAAAAGCTTGGGAAAAGCCAGGTAAGCCAGTATGTCAGTGGGAAAACTACGCCGCGCCGCGATGTCATGGAACTACTCGCACGCATTCTGGACGTAGATGCCGCTTGGCTTTCCGGAAATACCCAAACTCGGCCAGCGCAGACGCACTCCCCTACGCGAGCTCCCGAGCGGCTTGAGACCGCATCTTCTACGAAATTGAACCAAAACAATTCAGCTACCACGGGACAGACGCCAGTCTGCGAAACGCCAGCGCCCGAACAAGCACCAAGGAGTGCCACCATGCGTGAATTCAAGAAATCATCTAAGCTCGACAACGTGCTCTACGACGTACGAGGCCCCGTCGTCGATGAAGCTGCTCGATTGGAAAAAGAAGGCCAACGAATTTTAAAGCTCAACATCGGAAATCCAGCTCCATTCGGTTTCCGCACCCCCGATGAGGTTATTCAAGACATGCGCCACCAGCTGCCTGAATGCGAAGGCTATTCCGATTCTCGCGGCCTGTTTTCGGCACGCAAGGCAATTATGCAGTATGCCCAGCTCAAGCACATTCCCAACGTCGACATGGACGGTATTTACACCGGCAACGGCGTGAGCGAGCTCATCCAACTCAGCATGCAGGCGCTCCTCGACAACGGCGACGAGATTCTTATTCCAGCGCCCGATTATCCGCTGTGGACCGCATGCGCCACGCTCGCGGGCGGTACACCGGTTCATTATATTTGCGACGAGCAATCCGACTGGTTCCCTGACCTTGCCGACATGGAGTCGAAAATCACGCCGCGAACCAAAGCGCTCGTCATCATCAACCCGAACAACCCCACAGGCGCGCTGTACCCGCGCGAAGTGCTCGAGCAAATCGTCGAATTGGCCCGACGTCACGACCTGATGATTTTCAGCGACGAAATCTACGATCGCCTCGTCATGGACGGCCTTGAGCATGTTTCCATCGCATCGCTCGCGCCTGATTTGCCGTGCGTAACATTCTCGGGCCTCTCGAAATCGCACATGATTGCAGGCTATCGCATTGGCTGGATGATTTTCTCGGGCAACATGTCTTGCGCGAAAGATTTCCTGCTTGGCATCAATATGCTCTCAAACATGCGTTTGTGCTCGAACGTTCCCGCGCAGTCCATCGTGCAAACGGCGCTCGGCGGACACCAGAGCGTGAATAATTACATCGTCCCCGGCGGGCGAATTTACGAACAACGCGAATACATCTACAACGCGCTGAACAGCATCGACGGCATTACCGCAGTGAAGCCGAAGGCCGCATTCTACATCTTCCCGAAGATTGACGTGAAGAAGTTCAACATCACCAACGACGAGCAGTTCGCTCTCGATCTGCTACATCAAAAGAAGATTCTCATCACACGCGGCGGTGGCTTCAATTGGGGCGAGCCCGACCACTTCCGCATCGTATACCTGCCACGCATCGAAGTGCTGAGCGAAGCTATGCGCGACCTGGAAGAGTTCCTATCAACATACAGACAGTAACACGACCCGAAAGGCGAAGCGTCGATGCGACGCCGGCGCTTCGCCCTCGACCGTCGGCGTTCAATTAACGAACTTCATTTCAAACGAAGCGCCGCCAAGCAATCGAAGAGCGAACGAAGTCCATACAATCGTGCCACGGCTTCGCGAAAGCCGTCTGAGCTCATGCTAGCTCTTCATTCAGAAGCTAAGCGAAGCCAGCTGAGCGCATAGCGAACGAAGTGAGCGGTAGCGAGCCGTGGTCGTAGGCGAAGCACCGGAACCGCCTCTGCGCCGCCCGAGCGCAACATAACAAGCGGTCCTACAAGTCCACTGACTTCAAAATCGCCCAATCATAACCTTCGCCCGACACGATATCCATGGCAATCGAAGAATCAAGCGGCGTTGTGCATTCGGCATCAAACTTCGCAATCGCATCCGCATCGTCGGCGGCCTCAATTTCCTTTTCCTCAAACACATATCGAACCGCCGTGACTTCCGACGTGGTGATATAGCGAACCTTATACATCGAACTCTCCCATCATCAAAGCGGGGCGGAAGCACGAACCTCCACCCCGCTTCATCTATTCCTTAGGAATTTCGCTTTGCTTCGTACGCAGAATCGACGCAGCGCGAAGGCCCGAATCGGCGAGCATATGCTCGAGCAACACATCGGGGCGCAAGCTGCCCGACGCCTTCGATTCAAGCGTGAACCGGACAAGCGCACGGCTCTGCCCTTCTTCTCCAGGTTCCGCAGGTTCAACCTCAAGCTCGCCAACGACGAACTCGGAAGGAACAAGCACACGCTCCTTCTTCTTGCGAACCACCGTAATCTCGGAAGGAAGCGAAAGTTCGTGCGCTGCCGCGAGCACATCCATTTCGCAATCGCCCGAACGCGACGCCTCCAAGAGCGCCTCGTACGTCGAGCGCGGATATGCCGCTGACGCCGCCGTCTCATCCTTGGTGATGTAACGCGCCGCGTGCGGCATAAGATCAGGCGCACTCGACGCCCGAAGACGGGCCAAGGCCTCCTCGGGCGGCACGTAGTCGGTGAGCGACACGTCGAAAATCTCTTCCAAACCACCCACGCCCACAGGCAGCGCAGAGCCGAAAGCCTGCTTCATATGCGGTGAAAACCCCTGGCTTACGGCATAAGGCAACCCGGCGCGGCGCACCGCACGTTCCAAGGCGCGTGCAATCTCGAGATGCGAAAGCATGACCAAACGACCGGTTTCAGCGTAGGTCACGCGCAAACGGAAATCAGCCATGACGCTCCTCCTGGCATTGGATGTCGATATTGAGCTTCGGACACACGCCACACGCCGAGCAGCGTTCGTAGCTGCAGTCGGGCGTCGTGCGTTCCTCCTGCGCCAAGCGACGCTCACGACGGAAAAAGCGCGTGGTCACGCCAACTGAAAGGTGGTCCCACGGTGTAACCCAGCTCGTTTCGTATTGGCCTTGGGCGATGCCTTCCATATCGACGCCGCATTCCGCACACGCCGCTCGCCACGTATCAAGCGAGAAAAACTCGGTCCACGCGTCAAAGCGCGCGCCGTGGCGCCAGGCGGTTTCGACGACATCGCACACCTCTCGCCCGCCACGGCTCATCATGGCCTCAACGAGCGAAACGTCGGGCTCATGCCAATGCACGTCGACCGCGCGATATTTCACGCTCGATCGCAAAAGATTGATGCGCCTATGGGCCTCTTCGGTCGTAATCTGGCCATCCCATTGGAAAGGCGTTTGCGCCTTAGGCACAAACAGCGCGCACGAGATGGAGACCTTCACGCTGCCGCGCGCCTCGGGCGGCGTGGCTTTCTTCGCACGGTCGTAAGCACGCTGAGCAAGACTCGCGATGCCCTTGATATCGTCATCGGTCTCGGTAGGAAGGCCGATCATGAAGTAAAGCTTGCAGCGACGCCAGCCAGCAGCGAATGCCGCATCAATGGCGCCAAATAGGTCTTCCTCGCACACGCCCTTGTTAATGACGTCGCGCAATCGCTGCGTGCCAGCTTCCGGCGCAAACGTCAGGCCGCCGCGCTTTCCGCCCGCGACCAACTCAGCCATTTCGACACCGAACGAATCCAAGCGCTGGCTTGGAATCGATACCGAAATGCCCTTTCCATCGAGACCGCGATTCAAGCGACGCAGAATTTCCTCGATTTGGCTATGGTCAGTCGAAGAAAGCGACGTGAGGCTCACTTCATCGTAGCCAGTTTCAGCAAGTCCGCGTTGAACAGCGGAAACAATATTGTCAGCGGAACGCTCGCGCACAGGACGATACATCATGCCCGCTTGGCAGAAACGGCATCCGCGCGTACAACCACGCAGAATTTCAACGTTCAGGCGGTCATGCACGAGTTCCGCGAACGGCACCACAGTCGGCTCCCAGGCAGGAGAGGTCGCGAAATCTTTCCAAATGCGCTTCACGATATTCGCGGGCACATCCTCGTATTTCGGGCGCACCCATGCGCCTGTTCGCTGCGCCTCATCCTCATCAAGCACATCGTAGAGCGACGGCACATAGCAGCCCTCCAAATGCGAAGCAGCGCGCAAAAACTCAGCGCGCGACGCCCCCGCTTGCTTCATTTCCCGATGCAAAACGAGCAATTCGGGAAGCGACTCTTCGCCTTCGCCCAACAAAAACACGTCGAAAAACGCTGAAAAAGGCTCAGCATTGAACGCGCAGGGGCCGCCCGCCACGATAAGCGGGTTCGACTCGTCTCGATCGGCGGCGCGCAGTGGAATGCGTCCCAAATCGAGCATTTCAAGCACGTTGGTGGCGACGAGCTCGTGAGACAACGAGAAACCCACCGCGTCAAACTCATGCAGCGGCGCACAGCTTTCCAGCGAAAAAGCAGGAACGCCCTCGCGGCGCATGAGGTCAATCATGTCGGCCGCAGGAAGATAGCCGCGCTCGGCATACATACCGTCGACGGCGTTCACCACATTGCACAGAATGCGCACGGCCTGGTTCGGCTGCCCAAGCTCGTAGGTATCGGGGTAAATCATGCAGAAGTGATAGTCGGCGTCGTCTTTATACGTGCAACCCCATTCGTGGTTCAAATAGCGTGCCGGACGGCTGATGTCACGTCCCGCGTCGCGCAAAAGCCCCTCGATACGGGGCCAAAGGTTTTGCATATGAAATCCCTCATGTCGAAGAAAACGATTGCAGGTAGAGAAAGCTTGCGCGTCCGCCAACCAAGACGAACGCGCGTCATATTATTCGGAATCGTGCGCCGAAGCTTCCACAGCATCGGCAGCGGCGCCCGCTCGGGCCGCACCAGTCGCCGCAGCCTGCGCCGCAGACGCCGCGGCATTCGCAACGGCACGCATGGCTCCCGCGGCCACTCCAGGCGCCTGCGCAACGGCGGCACGAACGCGGCCCGTGGCAGCATTTTTCGCCTGAAGTCCAAGCGATGCTACAAAGCCCTTTGCCGCTCGTCCGGCAGCCGTCTCATCGGCAGCGCGAGATGCAGCCGCGCGGGCTTCGTCGACCACGGCGCCTACGCCGGCCATATTGCCGCCGTGCTCGAAATACTCGACGGCAGCCATGCCCATGGCCCACGTGCCCGCATAGCCTACGCCGGCCTTCACGGCCCAACCGACAGCAGGCACAAGACCTGCCACCTGACGCGCAACCGTGCGACACGCAAGCCCGCCGCCTACAACGGCCGCAAGCTCCTTCACTCGGTCGGATGAAAGCGGCTGCCCATACGCAGCGGCGATCTGGATGACCATTTTCGTCTGGTTCAGCGTCATAATGGGGAAATCGGCGCCGGGAATGAATACCACAAGGCCAATACCTGCATTCTGGAAAGCCGTCGAACGAACCGATTCCATCGAAAGGGGCTTACGCACGAAATCGAACGCCTGCGCGAACGCAAGACGCTTCTCGCGAAACGCCGCAACCACCCACTCGCCCATCTTTGTGCGAAGCTGTTCATGGTAAGCGGCGCACATCGGCAACGGTTCAAGCGAAAACGGGTCTTCGGGGTCGACCTCGCGGCCCGAAATCGCGCCTTCTTTCGTAACAACGAGCGGCTCATGGAGCGTAACCACACCGTCGATTTCAGGGTTGGGAGCAATCACATCGGCTGCATCGATGGGGTGGCCCGCCGCTTCAGCAGCGCCATTCACGCATTCGGGAAGCGTCGTGACGACCATAACGGGAATGCCTTCGCTGTGAAGACGAGAGACGATTTCGCCGATTTCCGGCGTGAAACCGGCAGCAATAACCGCCATATCGCTGCGATCATCAAACGCGATATGGGCGTCTTCGAAATAGTTCACCGAAACGCGCGCTTGGGGGCTCGCGCTCGCGAAACTCGAACGCACGAAAGCCGTAAGGTCGTCAGGCGCGGTATCGTCGAGCAAAACAGATACGCACAAAGGCACCGAACGAGCCGCCTCAACATCAGTGGCCTCTTGCAATACGGCCATCACATCAATAGGCATCTTGGGCATTTTCGGCATATCAATTGCCTCCTCGCATTTCGACCTCAGGCCGCATGGTTCTCATTTCAAACCATTATAGCCGCACCTCGGCGCTCGATAGAGAAACCCACAACAAGCGACAAGGCGTTGCCTCGACGTTGACCCACCCTTGGTCGCACGTCCCACAGTCCTATCCCTTATGCGCATATACGCTGCCAATAAGACCGAGCAGTGCAAAGTTCACCATCATGAACGACGATCCGTAGCTCATGAACGGCAACGGAATGCCCGTAATGGGCATAAGCCCAATGTCCATGCCGATATTCTCGAGAATCTGGAAGAGCCACATGCCCACAATGCCCATCACGATGAGCGTCCCGAACAAATCGCTCGACTCGCGCGCGATGCGAATCGACACCAGAATGAGCGCCAGATACAGCGCGAGAAGCACCAGGGCGCCCATAAAGCCGAACTGCTCGGCAAGCACGCAGAAAATGAAGTCAGTCGCCGATTCCGGAACGAAGCCCAAGCTCGACTGCGAGCCATTGAGCAGGCCTTTTCCGAAAAACCCGCCCGACCCGATAGCAATCATAGCCTGATTGAGGTTAAAACCCGTACCCGTCACGTCGGCGCTCGGATCCAAGAACACGAGCAAGCGGTTGCGCTGGTACTGCTTCAGCAAAACATAATCGCCCGTCGCGTTCTTCAGCACCTCATCAATTGCGAACACCGCGACAATCAACCCCACGAACACGCCAAGTAGCACAATCAAATACTTCCAGCGCGCGCCACCCATAATAAGTGCCACGGCGCCAATGACCAAGTAGACCAAACCCGTTCCCAAGTCGGGCTGCGTCATGATGCACAAAAACGGAATCGCGATATACGCGAGCGCTCTGATAAACTCACGCGGATCGTCGAGCCTGCCACCGAACTTCGACATAACGGCGGCATCGAGCAAAATCACGGTGATTTTCGCGAATTCGCCCGGCTGCAGCTGAATGCCGATTTTGACCCAGCTTTGCGCGCCTTTGCTCTCGACGCCAATGACGGGCAAATGCGGCGACAAAATGAGCACCACGTTCACGATAAGCAGGAACGTCGTGTAATTCGCAAGACGCCGATAATCGAAGGAATAACAGATGAGCATGGCGACAACACCCATTGCCACGCCCATGAGCTGACGCGAGAACGAATAGTTCTCGTTCGTTTGAATCGCCGACCATACCACGAGCAGGCCGTAGCCCAAAAGCGCCACAACCACCAGCACCAAAGGAACGGGAACGGCATCGATGGCACGTTTTGGGCGGCCCGACCCGCCCAACGGCGATGCGCTGACATACTGCCCCTTCGGCGTGCGCACGCGGTCAATTTCGTTGAAACCAGCCATTTAGTCCACCCGTCCAGCGCCCGTTCCGGCGTACTCGATAATCTCAGTCACTTCTTCGATGACAGCAGGATCGCCCGAAATTGTGCCGTCGCCAAGCTTGATGCAACCATCCATAACGGCGGCGGCAATAGGAGCCGCGGCATCGGCGCCCGCGCCGCCTTCGGTAATAACACATGTCACGACATACTTCGGATTGTCGTAAGGCGCATACATCGCAAACCACGCGTAACCATCGTGGTCGGCCCATTCGCCCGTACCCGTTTTGCAAGCGCATTGGTAATCGTATTGCTTGAGCATAGTGGGCAGGCCGCCATCTTCTTCAGCAACGCCGCGAAGCGCGTCTCGCATGATCTCGAGATGTGCTTTCTCGACATCGGGCATCGTGCCCTTCTTCGGCTCACGCGAAACCACTGTCTCACCTGAAGAATTGCGCACTTCCTTCAGAAGATTCGGCACAGGAAGCGTTCCCGTGGCGATACCTGCATAGCCCACGGCCATTTGCAGAGGCGTCACGAGCACGTTACCTTGGCCAATCACCATGTTGGTCATATCGCCCGGCTGCCACTGGCCCTCCTCGGGTGCGTTGCGGAAGTACTCCTTCTTCCATTCGGGCGTCGGTATAACGCCCTGCGCCTCGTCGGGAAGCTCGATACCCGTTTTCGAACCTAAGCCGAATTCTTTGATGTAGTTCTGCATGGCGTCATCGCCGATTTTGGAGCTCGCGTCATAGAAGTTCTTTGCGATTTCGTAGAACACGACGTCACACGACACCACAATGCCGCGTCGAAGGTCAATTGCGCCATGGCCCGTTGTAAGCCAGCATTTCTGTGCATACGCTTCGCCGAAACCCGTCCATGTACCCGAGCAATTCCACGAAGTCGAAGAGGTGGCAAACCCATAATTGAGCGCCGCGAGACCCGTGAACGCCTTAAACGTCGAAGCGGCCGGATACTGGCCCGCAATACAGCGATTCATGAGCGGCGCGTATGAACTATCGGAATTGTTGTAGCGATCCCAATTTTCTTGAGACACACCGCCAACGAAATTCGTCGGATCAAACGTGGGGAAATTCGCCATGCAAACCACGTTGCCCGTATCGACCTCCATAGCCACAACAGCGCCAGCCGTACCTGTGCCGCCACCTATAACGCCATTGGGAGCAATGAGTTCTTTAAGCTTCTGCTCGGCAATCGATTGCACACGCGCAGAAATCGTGAGATACACGTCGTTGCCCTGACTGGCCGGCGTCTCGCTTTTCACCTCATGCACCACGCCATCGGCATCCGTCACGACCACGCGTTCGCCGTGCGCACCGGAAAGGTAGCCGTCGTATACCGACTCAACGCCAGACTGGCCGACCTCGTCACCGCTTTCATAATCCATTCCCGCAGGCGGATTTTTCAAAACGCTGTCGGAAACCGTGCCGACATAGCCAAGCACTTGGCTCGCGAGGGCTTTATACGGATATACGCGATGCGTGCGCTCCTGTACATCGACGCCCGGGAACGCATCGGGGTGCTCGGCAATAAAAGCAACATCGCGGCTTCGCGGGGCCGACGATACCTCGCGCTGGGCCTGCGCGCCACCCGACGTGTCTTTGATGCGTTGGCGCACAACAGCATAAGGCAAACCGAGCAAAGCTGAAAGGCGCAGAAGTGTTGTGCGGTCGTCAGCTACATCGGCATCGGCCAGAACGGCGGGACGCGTTTTGTTGTCGACCATCACGATGCCCTGTGTATCGAAAATACGACCGCGTGCGGCAGGCGTCTTAATGGTTGTGTACTGATTCTCGTTGGCTGCTTCCACATACTCTTTGCTCGAGAGCACCTGCATGCTCCACAACTTCGCCGTCAAGCTGCCAAACACAGCCGCAATAAGCACGCCGATTGCCATGAAGCGCGATTTCAATCGCTCACGCACTCCGCCAGTCGCAGCACCCATGGGAGAGCTCGTGCCCACCGAAGAAGATCCCGTACGCGTCTGGAATGGGGTGGCCGAGCCAATCGATGTCACCGATTTCGGCACGGAGCTGCCCGGTTTGATGTTTCGGGCCCTAAAGAAAACGAAAAGAGCCACGCCTGCAACGACGATAACGACAAGCGCGGCCATGATAGCGTAAACCATGCGACACCCTTAGCGAAGACGAACGGTCGAGGAAGTTGGCGCCTTGTGAGAAGGCGCTGCCGCCGCAAACATGTGCGTCGTAATAGGCAGCACGATAAGGGCCATCGCGCAATCGTAGAGCGCGCAAGGAAGCGCACGTTGGCCAAGCGCTTCGATGACCGACACATCAACCGACAAAATATAGAAACCTGCATAAAGCACTTCCACCAGAAGAAAGCACCCCATAGAAATAGCAAGCGAAGCGCCAAGCGTATCGTTGCCGAAGAAACCCGCCGCCCGGCTCGTAAGAAATGCGATAAGCGTATAGAGCCCAGCGCACACGCCGACCGTCGATGTTCCCACAAGGTCCATGGCAAGACCTGCAAAAAATGCCATCACAAGCACCGAATCGCGTCGCAAAAGCATGGCGGCAATGCCTACATAAACCAAAACTAAATCGGGCATTGACCCCAGGATGACAAGATTGGGCGCGAGTACGATTTGCAACACGACAGCGACCACGGCACCCACCACAAGCAGCACCGACTCACGCATGCCTACGCACCGCCTTCGGAGGAACCGCCATCGGAAGACGAAGCATCGCTCGTGCCCGAAAGGTCGCCTTCGGACCCCATGCGAAGAACGACCGTAAGTTCCTCCAGCGGATCGGCGGAGCTGAACGGTTCCACCACAATAGTTCGATCCGACGTTCCCGCCGCATTGATGACGTTCACGACCGTGCCCAGCGCAACGCCGCGGAAATACGAACCGCCCAGACCCGACGTGATAACGACATCGCCCACATTGACTTCGGTCGAGGTATCGAGGTCTTCCAAATACAGAAGGCCCGCGATGGAGCCGCGCACCACGCCTTCGGCGCGATTCGACTGCAACACGACTGAAACGCCCGATTGGGGGTCAGAGATCAAACGGACTCGGCATGTGAGCGGCGAAACCTCGATAACCTGACCAACCAAGCCGCTGCCGCTAATAACGGGAAGACCGCACTCAACGCCGGAGGCAGAGCCAACGTTGAGCGTAACCACACGATTCCAGGCATCGGTCCCCTTGCCGATTACGCGACCCGTAACGCCTGAAAAATCGTATTTATCGGACAGGTCGAGCAAACCTTGCAGTCGCTGAGCCTCGCCGCGGTATTCCTCAAGCTCGGCAAGCTGAGCCTTGAGCTGAGCGTTCTCATCGCGAAGCTGCGTGTATGAGGAGTCGGAGGCCGTGGCGTTTTGAATCGCATCGCCCGCGGCGTCTTCGGCATAGGCAACGCCCACACCCACAAACTGAAGAGGCGCTGCAACCATGCCCACCCCCGCCTGCACGCTGTGCACGGGGCCGGAAGACTCCTCATTGGAATACACGCTCGAAAGCACGGCGGAAACGATGAGCAGCACAACAAGAAGCACGGCACCGCCGATCGGTTTCGATGAGTCATTGAGCATTTGTTGTTTTCGGGCCATAGGTGTCTAAAGCTCGCTTCCTTCTATAAAACGATGCGCCGAGCCTGTTGCAGCCCGGCGCAAAGTGAATCCTATTTCTTGCGCCGCCGTGCGCGGACGCTCATTATTTCGAACGCATCAACGTTTGCTTGAGCGCCGTAGGGGTCTCAAGAACCTTAAGGCAGCCCATGGCGACGTTCGTAAGCGCCGTTTCGCTCGTCCAAACGGGAATCTCGAGGCGCGACGTAAGATAGCGATCGAGGCCAGAAAGCAGGCCGCCGCCGCCCGTGAGCAAAATACCATTCGAAATAATGTCGCTCGCGAGGTCGGGGTTGGTTTTCTTGAACGTTTCTTTGATGTGCACAACCATTTCTTCAATGGGAGGCTGAAGCGCCGCACGAACGTCTTCCGACTGAATCGTAACTTCGCGAGGCTGCTCGGTAACGACGTCCTGGCCAGAAATGATCATGTCTTTCTCACGGCCATCTTCGAAGGGAAGAATAGAACCGATTTTGATTTTGATGATTTCGGCAGTGCGCTCGCCCACCTTGATGCCGAGCAGGTCGCGCAGATACATGGCGATTGCCTCATCCATCTTGTTGCCTGCCAAGCGAAGCGACGAAGACGTCACGATGCCGCCAAGGGAAATAACAGCGACTTCGGTGGTACCGCCGCCGATATCGACCACCATGGAGCCGGTAGGTTCGGTCACGGGCAAGTCGGCGCCCATGGCGGCGGCCATGGGTTCCTCGATGAGGTATGCCTGGCGAGCGCCCGACTGAATAGCGGCTTCGAACACGGCGCGCTTTTCAACCGAAGTGGCGCCGCACGGAATGCAAATAACAATGCGGGGCTTCGCCTGCCACGGATAGCGACGCTCAATGGCCTTGTTGATAAAGGCCGAAAGCATAGCCTCGGTCACGTCGTAATCGGCGATAACGCCATCGCGCAACGGATGCTCCGCCGAAAACGCGTCAGGCGTGTGGTTAATCATCTGCTTGGCTTCATGACCCACTGCGAGCACGCGATGCGTGCTGCGCTCAATGGCGACAACGCTGGGCTCGTTAAGCACAACGCCCTCGCCGGTTATAGCAACAAGCGTGTTCGCGGTGCCCAGGTCAATTGCCAAATCGACCGAAGAAGCACCACCGAAACCGCCGGTAAACTTACTGAAGAAGTCCATAAACGACATAGAGAGTGTCCTTTTCCGCTTCGTTTTCTCTACGTGTGATAAGCGCGTCGACAATATCGAACATCGCGAATATACCAGCTTGGTATTCTATCACGCGAAAGAGCAGTGCTCGCCGCAGGAGAAAGATGCACATAATTCGATAATGCGGGGCACCCATAACATGTCCCGCCGAAGCGCACGGCGAACAAAGCGATTGTGCCCCGAGATGCCGACGGGCACCTCGGGGCACAAACAAAACCATGGCGGGCTTACAAACGAATCGCCCAGGAATTCGTCGCATCAATCGCCTGCGCGACTCGCTCAATAATCTCAGACGAAGGCTCGCTTTCAACGTTGAGGAACACAAGTACCTCGCAGCAATCGGCGCGCTTGCCAATAGCCATAGTCGAGATGTTGATGCCCTCTTCGCCCAAAATGGTGCCCATGCGACCTACCTGACCAGGCTCGTCGGCATACGTAAAAATCAGAGCATGGTCGCCCGGCACCACATCGAGTCGATAACCCAAAATCGAAACAACATGGACCTCTCGATGCACGCCTGGCACGGTTGCGGAAATCTCCAAGCCATCGGCCTCCATGCTTACAATGGAATCATAGCCACGCGAATCGCTCGCCTGCTGGGCCTCCATTTTAATGCCGTGGCGACGCGCCGAAGCATCGGCGTTTTCGGTTGACACGCTCGCCTGACCCTCACGCGACAGCATGCCCGAAAGCGTCGCCGCTGAAAGCACCTGCATATCGCCCGCGCATGAACCCGAGGCGACAATAGAAAGCGCCTTGGGAACTTCGCGCGCGAGCTGCGTGAGCACGCTTCCGCACATCTGACATGCGGGAATATAGGCGGCAGCGGCCTCGTCGACCTCTTTGGAAACCATGTTCACAACCGTCGGCACCACGAGGCCCTCAAGGCCGTTGGCGACGTAACGTGCGATATTCACGCCGGCGCGCATTTGCGCTTCAAGCGTATTGGCCCCCAAATGAGGAGTGAGCACCGCGCGGTCGAACTCGGCGAGCGGCGTTTCTGCGGAAGGCTCGGCCTCGAGCATATCGATGCCGCACGCAAAAACGCGGCCGGCCGCCATAAAATCAGAAAGGGCCTTTTCGTCAATGACGCCGCCTCGTGCCGTGTTCACGATGACAACGCCATCTTTCATCTGGGCAAACTGTTCAGCTGCAAACATATGGTACGTGCCGTCGGTACGAGGAACGTGCACCGTGATGAAATCGGCGATGGGAAGCACTTCGTCCATGGAATCGAACAGCGCGACGCCGAGCTGGCTTGCGCGAGCCGCCGAGCAATACGGGTCGAAGCCCACAACGCGCATGCCGAACGCGTGGGCGCGCTCGGCAACGAGACCGCCAATGCGCCCAAGACCAAAAATGGCAAGCGTTTTTTCATAGAGTTCGTGGCCCATGAAACGGTCGCGGCTGAATTTACCCGCATGCATCGCAGCATCGGCGGCGGGAATTTCGCGAGCCGCCGAAAGCATGAGCGCCATAGTATGCTCGGCTGCCGAAACGATATTGCTCGTAGGAACGTTGCATACGGGAATGCCATGCTCGCTTGCGGCATCGACATCGATGTTGTCGCACGTCACACCAGCACGGCCGATAATCTTGCAATTCGTTGCCGCCTCGATCACCTCACGCGTGACCTGGGTGGCAGAGCGAACGATAAGGGCATCATAGGCCCCGACGCACTCGAGCAGCTCGTTCAGGGACAGGCCGAAGCGCTCATCGACTTCGTAGCCCTTCCCTTTCAAAATGTCGATGCCCTCGTCGACGATTTTATCGGTCACCAGAATCTTCATTGCGATTCGCCTTTCACCGCGACCACGCCCGCACTGCGCGGGTGCGCATTTCGTTATAAGAGATTCGTCGATTATACCCACGCTTCGTTTCGAATCGCGAAACCTTCGGCAAGCGAGCACAGAGCATCTCGCGGGCGGCAAATTGACGATTCGTGAACATCGATCGCGTTCGCTTGCGCCGCGCCACAGCATTTTGCTAAGGTTGCCCGTCGCAATGTTTCAAGATTACGCCAACATATATCGGCACGTGCGCCGCATCGAATCCTTCCTCGCCGAAGAAGGAGCGCCTACGCACGCGCCCGTGGCACCATCGCTTTCCTCAATGCTGATCTGAGGCTTTCCCCAAATCCCATAGATGCGCCGCTTCCGCATAACGCGGTTGTCGCATCGCGCTTATTTTCATCGCTTCACAGAGCGATATGCCCTTTTGCGCTCAAATCCCAAACGAAGGAGACCTTTTGACATCCAATCAAGCTTCCGGAAAAACAACCGCACGACAAATCCGCATCGTGGGAGTTGTGGTGTTCGGCGCGTTTTTAGCGCTGCTGAATCAAACCGTCATGTCGCCCGCGCTACCCGCAATCATGACCGACTTCGGCATCGATGCCTCGACGGCACAATGGATCATGTCGATTTATCCGCTCGTGAGCGGCATCATGGTGCCTGTTTCAGCATTTCTGATTGACAGGTTCTCGACCCGCGTGCTCTTCTTCGCCGCCACGGCAGCATTCGCCGCAGGAACCGCGCTTTGTGCAGCAGCGCCGACGTTTTTCCTGCTCATTTGCGGTCGTATGCTGCAAGCGGCCGCCTCGGGCGTGCTTTTGCCGCTTGTTTCCGTCGTCCCGATGCTCGTCTTCCCCGTTGAAAAACGCGGCACCGCCATGGGCGTTGCGGGCATCGTGATGTCGGCCGGCCCCGCCGTTGGCCCCGTGCTTGGCGGCGCGATTATCGACGCCTACGGCTGGCGCGTAACACTCGGCTGCATCGTGCCGCTCGCCCTTGCCGTGCTGCTCTGCGGCGTATTTTTGCTCGAAAACGTCGGCGAAGCAAAGCGTCCCAAACTTGATGTCGCATCAATCGCGCTTTCCACCATCGCATTCGGCGGCCTGCTCTACGGATTCTCGAGCGCCTCGACGCTTGGCTGGACGAGCATCGCAGTGCTCGGCACTATTATTGCGGGCATCGTATGCCTTATCGCATTCGTCAAACGCCAGCTTACGCTCGAGGAGCCGCTGCTCGATTTGCGCTGCCTGAAATCGAGCGATTTTGCCGTTGCCGCCATCGTGGTGACGCTCATCAACGCGGCGTGCCTCGTCACCAACACTCTGCTCCCCATTCTGCTCCAAACGGCCATGGGCGCATCGGCGCTCGAAACGGGCATTGTCATGCTGCCCGCGGCTGCGGCCGGCATTCTCATCAGCCCTATCTCGGGTATCGTATTCGACAAGTTCGGCCCACGCGCGATTTCCGTGGGAGGCCTCGTGCTTATGACCGCAGCGCTCTTCGCCCTGTCTCGCATGAACGCGGACTCATCCATCGTGCTCGTAGCCGTGCTTTGCGCGGCTCAAGCCGTGGGGCAATCTCTTGCGAACATGCCCGTAAACACATGGGGCATCAATGCGCTTCCCAATGACAAAATCGCCCATGGCAACGCAATCGCCAACACCGGCCGCCAAGTTGCCGGCGGTTTGGGCACGGCGCTTGTCGTGACCCTTATGACGAGCGTCACCGCAAGCTCTCTGGGACAAGGCATGGCAACCGAAGCCGCAACGGCAGCAGGAACAAGCGCCGCCTATATGGCGTGCGCAGCAATTGGTCTGGTCGCGCTTATCTTCGGCGTGCTGAAGATACGCAACCCGAAACGCCAAGAAAGCGTGCACGTTCTCGAAAAGAACGGCGTCGAGGTAAGCGAGTAGCGGCGAAAAACACTTCGCCAAGCAGTTGAAAGGCGCTAGGACCGACGCCAGACGAACCGCCAAAAGCCTTGCCCGCGAGAAGCGCTATCGCTTCGCTGCAAAAGACCCCTCTACAACGAAACGCCCAGGTGCAGCAAGCGCCTGGGCGTTCACTTTTACAGTGCTTTTCATTGGTGCTTCTATCCGTGAGGCATTTGCTCCACGAAACAACGTTCATTTGAACACAGTCTTACGATCCCGAAAACCGAGAGGCGCGTTCCGCCTTAGGCAACAACATTTGGCTTGCGCGCGGTAAGCACACGGGGCCGTCCAGCCAAGTCATCGACAATGCGAACGTCGGTAAAGCCACAACTCTCGGCAAAAGTCGCTGCCGCATCAAGGCAGGTCTCGTGAAGCTCCACGGCAAAGCCGCCGCCAGCCGCAAGGGCACGAATCGCCCACGTCGCCAAGGGCCTATACAAATCAAGGCCATCGGTTCCGCCGTCGAGCGCGAGTTCGGGCTCGTGCTCGGTTACCTCAGTCGGCATGCTATCGAGCACCTGCGTAGGAATATAGGGCGGGTTGCTCACAACGAGAGAAAGCTTGCCCATAAAACGCTCCCCCACAGGCGCACCCAAATCGCCCTGAAGCACGGCAACGTGCTTTCCCAGGCCCAAAGCTGCCACGTTCTCTTTCGCAAGAGCGATTGCCTCGGGAGCAATATCGCAGGCCAGCACGCGCGTTTTCGGGTTTTCGAAAGCGATAGAGCACGCAATGCAGCCCGAGCCCGTGCAAATGTCGGCGACATACAGCACGTCGTCGCACGAGCTATCGGCCTCTTCGCGAGAAGCCTCGATTGTGGCATCTGCGACGCGCTCGACCTCGTCTCCAACGCCCCTAGCCCCATCTTGGCCCGGCAGCGCTCCATCGACCACACCCGACGCTTCAAAATCCGCTTTCGCTGCGGCTTCCGCCTGCAGCTCCTCAAATTCATCCACCGTGAGGATTGAATCCAAAGCATGGCGACGTTCGGGGGCGGGCAAAAGAGCCAACGCCTCGCTCACGAGCACTTCCGTTTCGGGGCGAGGAATGAGCACGCCTTCGCGCACTTTCACGGCAATATGTCGGAAGGCCACCTCTCCTGTGATGTACTGAAGCGGCTCGCCCGCGCCCCTACGCGCTACCCAATCGCGCAACGTAGCGCGCTCATCGGGCGAAAGGGGGCGCTCGAAGTTAACATATAGCTCGACGCGACGCATATGGCACGCCTCGCACAAAAGCCACTCAGCCGAAAGGCGTGGGTTTTCGTCGCCCTTACGCTGAAGGTAGCTGCGGCACCAATCGAGCGCCGCCTGAATGGTCCACACCTCGTCGGACATTTCTCTCTTCTCTCTCTTCGCGGAAAGGCGCCGCGCTCAGCAACAAATAAAGAAGTACGAGCCCCGTCGTGCGTCATAAGGCACGCCTGGAACGTTGTGCCGTTGACGTATGACGGGGCTCGTTCGGCGGGATGCGGCTCTTCCTTACTCGGTCGCCTGCTCGAGCTTCCTTGCGCGATCGGCAGCCTGAAGCGCCGTAATCACGTCACCCAAGTCGCTGCCCATAAGCACGCCCTGGTAGGTGCCATTGTAGCCAATACGGTGATCGGTCACGCGATCTTGGGGAGCGTTGTACGTGCGAATCTTCTCGGAACGGTCTCCCGAACCAATCTGCGCCAGACGCTCAGCGCCCTCGGCCGCCTGCTGCTCGGCAAGCATTTTCTCGTAGAGGCGTGCACGCAGAACAGCCATTGCGGCAATCTTGTTTTGCAGCTGCGACTTCTGGTCCTGAGACTGGACAACAAGGCCGCTGGGAAGGTGCGTGATGCGCACAGCGGAGTCGGTCGTGTTAACGCACTGACCACCCGGGCCACCTGCGCGATATACATCGATGCGCAAATCGTTCTCATTGATGTCGACCTCGACCTCGTCGGCTTCAGGAAGCACGGCGACCGTAGCAGTCGACGTGTGAATGCGACCCTGGCTTTCCGTCTTCGGAACGCGCTGCACGCGATGCACGCCGCTCTCGAACTTCATGACGGAATAAACCTTGTCGCCCTTCACCTTGAACTGAATTTCCTTATAGCCGCCAGCATCGGAGGGGCTCACATCCATAGTTTCGGTCTTCCAATGCTGCGAATCGCAGAAGCGCAGGTACATCTTGTACAAATCGCCTGCGAAAAGGGCGGCCTCGTCGCCACCGGCAGCAGCGCGAATCTCGACGATGATGTCTTTCTCATCGGCGGGGTCGCTCGGGATGAGCATGTACTTGATTTCCTCTTCAAGCGAAGGAAGCTGCGCTTCGGCGGAAGCGATAGTTTCCTGGGCGAGCTCGCGCATGTCGGGATCGTCGAGCATTTCCTTCGCATCGTCGATGTCGTCGCACGCCTGAAGGTATTCACGAGCCTTGGCCACAAGCGGGCCCTGGTTGGAGTATTCCTTGGTAAGCTTGGTATATTCAGCGTGGTTGTTCAGAATCGCCGGGTCGGAAAGCTTGTTCTGGAGCTCCTCGTAGCCAGCGATGATCTTCTCGAGCCTGTCTCGCATGGTTCATCCAATCGATTGATATGCCGCATAGCGGCCGCATGATTTGCGTATAAGTTGCCAAACGAGAATACTATCACGTAAAACGCCCGCTCACGCGCTTTCCACAGCGAAAAAGGCTCCTATTTTCCGAAATTGAAAGGAGCAAAGAACCACACGACGCGGCCGAGAATGTGCACGGAATCGTTGCCATCCTCGGCAGCCGAATATTTCTTCTTTTTGAAACGTGGGTCATAAGAATTGGGAACGAGTTCCACGGAGCTCTTATGGAAGTTCACGATTTTGACGGTCGCATCAGTTTCACCGACGCGCACAGCGTATATTTTCCCGCTGACCCATTCCGCATCGGGGTCGATAAGCGCAATGCACCCATCCGGAATACAGCGATTCATCGACTCGCCCGATACGCGCAGCAAAAAAGAATCTGGATAGGCATTGTAAATGTGCCCCGGAATTGGCATGGTTTCATCAACGTCAATCATCTCAATCGGCGTTCCTGCAGCAATCGCCCCATAAAACGGCACTTGAACCACATCGAGACCCCTTGCTCGTTTGAGCGTTTTGCAGGCATATCCGCATTCTTCACTGAAAATGTCGTCGTGGGAAAGCTCGGGGAAGGCCTCGAAAAACTCGCTGGCATTTACTTTTCGGGGAAGGCTCTTGCCGTCTTCCCACGCAGATATCGACGTCTGGGAAACTCCAAGAATATTGCCCAGCCCTTCTTGCGAAAAGCCCTTGTGCGCGCGAAATGCCTGAATATTTCGCCCAATGAAATTCTCCATAGACTCCCCTTTTCAACTGCGAATAAAAGTCTAACAGGTTGAATAATGGGCATAATTGACATGGAAGGATTACCAGTTAAACTGGTAACTACTTATGCTTTGAAACACGAATGGAGATGGGCATGAAAAGCTGGATGCAGCAAGCCCGCGAAACGACGGGGCTTACTACCATCGAATGCGCCAAGACGCTCCTCCTGTCAGAAAAAGACTATCTCATAAAGGAAAACAACCCCGGTATGTTAACGATCGACGAGCTCGTGGCGCTCAGCTTTGAGCTTAACGACGAGAGCCGCCGCATCATCGTCGAAGGCGTTCGCAGCGCGATTCTGTAGGACCCTCCACCGTTTTGACAAAACCAAACGCATCTTTCTCGCACCACGCACCACAAACGCATGAATCTGTCCGCCAAATTGAGCCAAAAAAGGCGTCTGAACAGCAGATTTATATGAAGTAGAGTATACTTTTCCTCAGTTGGAGGGCTCGAAGCCCCATGGCCACGGAATGTGGAGGTGCGCAATGTCGAACAAGCACGAATTCAAAACGATCGTTGTCCCCTACGACGGTTCCGACCAAGCGAAACACGCCTTTTCGATGGCATGCGACCTTATCGGCGACGACCCCGATGCCAAGCTCATGCTGTTGCACGTCGTGCCTTCAGGCATGGTCGGCACAATGGACAATGCCGAAGGCAACACCATCGATGGAGTACCGTGGGGCTTGCTCGATTACGAGACGTACAAAGACGTGGTACATGCCGCCCTCGATCGCGTGAAGAAGGAAGTGCTCGACAGCCTTGGCGACAGCATCCACGACGAGCGTATTACCGTTGAAGCCGTCGCCGATACCTCGCCTGCGGAAGCAATTGCGAAATATGCCGCGACGCACGGTGCCGACCTTATTGTTATGGGGCGCCGCGGATTGGGCGCATTACGCGGCATGCTCGGCTCGGTAAGCTACGGCGTGCTCCACAGCGCAGAAATGCCCGTGCTCACCGTGAAGTAGCCCGACCTGCCTATACAAAGGCTGCAACACGCCCATAATGCAAGGCTGGACACCGTAGGGTGCCCAGCCTTTTCATTGAGGAAAGCCCGAAACGAAAAGTGCCCGAAAGCACGTTTCCGCACATTCGGGCACCCGTTCTTCCAGCGTTGTGAAATCAGAATGGCTACGATGCAACGGCAGCATTCTTCGCAGCGACCTCGGCAGCATTTTCGGCAATCGTGCCGTCATTCGTGTCCATCGCTTGAGCAACCTTGCTCGCCGCATCCGATACGGCTCCATTCGCTTCCCGAGCGGGCACGAACGCCATCTTTTTCGCAACCTCGGCGATGCCCGACGCCTTCACGACAGCCTTGAACGGTTCGGGAGCCTCGAACATAGATCCGTCGGCGTTGATGGGGGCGATGATTTCAACCTCATAGGCACCCGGGTCAATTTGCACGCGCGTCGATGCGTTCAATGTGAGTGCAGTGCAGAAATCCACGGCTTCGCCAGCGTCGCTCGTGCCAGAGATATGAGCAATGGCAGGCGATGCCGTCTCGGCGTCATATCCCTCGGCAGAGATGCGCATGCCGAGCGTTCCCTTTTCTGCCGCTGCCTGCTGCTCGGCAGTGGGCTGTTCGTTTTCGATGGCCTGCGCAGCATCGGCCATCGACGAATCTGAGCCTTTTTCCGCATCACGGGGCATAAGCACGAAAATAATCGCGGCAACGAGCACCACGACAATAAGGCAGCCAACTACCACGGCGGCTTTTTTCTTTGCAGGAGTGTCCACGCACTCGCGAGGCTCGTCTGGTGCCTGGTTAGATTCGTTGTTGTTTTTGATTTGCCTATCTTCAGCCATTGCACGCCCGCCTCTTCATTGCCCAGGCAGAAACGCATCGCGCTCACGCTTACCGAGCCGATGCCTTCCTGCAAAACTCGGCTATTGTACGTCCACATCGCGAGGCACGTTCCACGCTTAAAGATTTGTCACATGGTTCTCATCTATTACGCGTACTCCTACGTCACGTAACGCAGCGGCGGCAATGCCCCACCCCTCGCGAAGCGTTCCGGAAAAGGTGCCGTCAAACACCGTTCCGCATCCGCACGAGGGACTTTTTGATTTAAGAATCGCGACGCGAGCTCCGCTCGATTGGGCCTTTTCGACAGCGATGCGCGCGCCCGCCTCGTACTGCGCCGTGCAATCGATCCCGTCAATGGAAATCGCACGCACGCCATCGGGCGTTTTGCGCAGCTCGCACGGCGCATGAGGCACCGTCAAGCCGCCCTCGACTTCAGGGCACAAGGGAATCAGGGTGTGACCAACATCGGCAAGACTGCATACCGCTTCACAGCGCTTCGACCCACCATCGTAGCGGCACGAATGTCCAAGCAAACACGCACTCACGAGAATATCCACCGATTGCCAGCCTTTCGTGGAATAAAAGGAACATAATTCGGCTCATGCGTCACCGCAGCACCCGGTAAGCACCGCGCATGAAGAATACACGTCGCCATCTTAGCGCAAGAAAGAACGGTGGCATGGCGCCGCAGCACCTCAAGCGCCCCAGGCCAAAGCGCTGCGGCCGCCCCGCCTATTGCCGTGCATGGCCGCGCACAGGGAACCCTTACGCGAAACTGACAAGCGTTTCGCATTTCGGCAAAGACAGCCGCATGCCGCCCATCGCAGGTCCCGAGTACGATACAATCTCAGCATCAGTCAACAAAGCGGCAGCAATCGCCAAATCGGCCTTGTTGATTCCCGCTGAAATGCCCTCCTTGAAAGGAAGCCGTCATGAACTGCCCGAATTGCGGAAAAGAATCTGTCGAAGGCGCGAAATTCTGCGAATCCTGCGGCGCGCCGTTGGTTTCCGAGGTAAGCAAACCCGCCGCCCCCGTTCCCCCCGCTCCCGCATCGCCCTTCAATGCCCCAGAGCCGTCGATGCCCGTCGGCACCAACACGGCACAGTCGAGCGTGCCCCAGGCTCCCGCGCAAACGCAATCGGGCTATGCGCCTTACGAGCCGCCCGCGCAGCCATACGGCACCCAAAACGGCTATGCTGCCCCCAATGCCAATACGCAGCAGGGTTACTACGCCCAGCCCGGTCCCTCGCAACAAAACCCCTACCAGAATGCATACCAAGCACCGTATGGACAGCCTGCGTACCAAGGCGCATACGATGGCGCGATTTACCCAATGTCCGATTCCGATCGTACATTGCGACTCATTAATTTCATCCTGTGCCTTGTTTCGACCATCACCTGCGCGCTTTTGATCATCCCTCTCGCATGGATGCTTCCCATGACGATCATCAGCTGGGGAATTTACAAGGGCAAGAAGCGCAACACCACCGCGTTTGGCGTGTGCACGCTCCTGTTCGTGAACCTTATTGGCGGCATCTTGCTTTTGTGCTCGCACAAAGACCAATAGCGACAGCACCGCAGCAAAGCTCGAACAACCCGAAGTTCAACCTCAAGAAAATGGCCCGCAATGGGCCATTTTTTTCATATGTGGCCGTCGCGCCCACGCGTTCGCTTGCCGTCGAAGCACGAAGACCGACCGATACGCAAGAAACCTCAAAAAGGAATTCGACAGCCAGTGTCCTAGCGTTTTTGCAGCACCACATAGCGATTCATCGCACCGCTCTTTCCGTCGGCGGAAAAACGCGCAACTTCTCGCGCCTTGCCCCCTTCACACGCAGCGGCAACAAGCGCATCGATTTCAAGCTCTTCGAAATCATGGCAATAGCGCCACAGGCCAGGTTCGTTTTGCCACCCAAGGAAGTAATCGCCTGTTTCAAGCTGAGACGTATCGAGCCCAGCAGAAGCGAGCTCGCTCTTCGCCTTTGAATTCCACGCTTCAGCCTTTTTCACAAACTTCTCGTCGCCCATGAATTGCCAAAACGACGCGCATACAACGCCACCCGACGCTGTCTTCTGAAGAAGCGCATCGATGAGCCGCACGCGAAGCTCGAACGAAGGAACGTGATGGAAGAACCCGAAGCATCCGACCAAATCGCAAGATTCAGCATCGATTGCGTGCGCCAAACCAACGCCGAACGCAAGCTCGCCAATGATGTCAAGATTTTGAAAACAAGGAGAAAAGCCCTCGCCACCGAGCAGATGCGGAACCAGCCCCGCGCAGTCATCGACAGCGAAGTAGTCGATGTGGCGACCGCGAAGTTCTTCGCGAAGAAACGCGGCGAAACGCATATTGCCGCACGCTACATCGAGTACGCGAACGGAAGCGCCCCTTCGGATCGCCCCAGGCTGCGCAGTTGCGCAGCCATATAAACGCACGTCCGGGCCGTCGCATAAACGCACGGCGCCACAGTCTTGCACCACTTCCAAACACGAGCGCCAACCAACCCACGGGGCGTTGCGCGATGCAGAAAACGAGGGTGCGCAGCGCGCATAGAAGTCGTTGTTCACCTGTCGCAGAAAATCGATTGTCGTTGCATCCAATGCGGTTCCTCTGAAATAACGAGAGCTCACGCTCCCGTGTTCTTTGCCAAACAAAAGCGGCGCTTCTCACAAAGCGCCGCTTCAAACAATATCCTACGAGCAATGCGAGAATCGCGCTTCGCGTACACAAAGCGCCCTCGCCCGCCAAAAACTCAGCTCAGCCTACTCGACAGCGTTAGCTACGGCGGCAGCCACGACCTCGACCGCACGCGGATCAAACGGCTCGGGCATGATGAAGTCTTCGCAAAGTTCCTCGTCGCTCACGAGCGCAGCGAGCGCCTCGGCAGCGGCAAGCTTCATTTCTTTGGTAATGCGCGTCGCGCGGGCCTCGAGGGCACCCTTGAAAATGCCAGGAAACGCAACCACGTTGTTAATCTGGTTCGGGAAGTCGGAACGACCCGTACCCACCACGCGAGCGCCGGCAGCGCGCGCAACGTCGGGGAAAATCTCGGGCGTGGGATTGGCCATCGCGAACAGAATCGCGTCCTCGTTCATCGACTGCACCATTTCGGCGCTCACGATGCCCGGAGCGGAAACGCCCACGAAAATGTCGGCGCCTCGCATGGCGTCGGCAAGGCCGCCCTTTTCGTCGTTGAGGTTCGTCGTGGCGAGCATTGCACGCTGCGCGTCATTGATTCCTTCGCTCGTCGAGGAAATAATGCCGCACCTATCGCACAGAAGCAGATTCTTGAAGCCGTAATCGAGCAGAAGCTTCGCAATGGCGATGCCAGCAGAGCCAGCACCGTTAACGATGACGCGGCATGCTTCCTTCTTCTTGCCCGTCAGACGCAGCGCATTAATTACGCCGGAAAGCACGACGATAGCCGTGCCATGCTGATCGTCATGGAATACGGGAATATCAAGCTCATCAATCAAGCGGCGCTCGATTTCGAAACAGCGAGGCGCGGAGATATCTTCCAGGTTGATGCCGCCAAAGCTCGGGGCCAAACGTTTTACGGTTTCGACGATTTCGTCGACGTCCTGCGTGTCGAGGCACAAAGGCACAGCATTCACGCCACCAAACGCCTTGAACAGCGCGCACTTGCCCTCCATAACGGGCATCGCAGCCAAAGGACCAATGTTGCCCAGACCAAGCACGGCCGAGCCATCGGAAACCACAGCAACGGTGTTCGCCTTCATGGTGTATTTATAAGCATCGGCGGGGTTGTCGGCGATTTTGCGGCACGGCTCAGCAACGCCCGGCGTGTACGCCAGCGCTAGATCTTCGCGCGTTTTAATGTCCATCTTCGGAACGGTGTTGAGCTTGCCCTGCCACTGCTCGTGCAAACGCAGCGATTCTGCAGCGATATCCATGAAGAATTTCCTTTCAACCCGCGGCGCCATGCCGCAAACGATGCCGGCGGCCCCCGGCCGCCAAAGCTAGCTTCGGCGATTATACCCGTTGCGCCGCGCGCCCCACGCTCCATAACGACAAGCGGCGCAACATCTGCGAAAATGGCTCATACAAAAGGCCCCGCATAAAGCGAGGCCTCTATGGAAAAGCACGTACGCTACCGCCTAAGATGTTATTGCTGAACCTTGCTTACAAAAAGCGACGAAAACACGCTACGCATCTTTTGCCACCAGCGTTGGAACAGCGGAGGAACGATGGGGTCTATCCACGTCTAATTCGTTCCGCGCATCGTCTGGCCGCCATTAGGGTGGCACTGGCCGCAGGTATCAACCTGCTGGGCATGGCCCTTATGGCATTCATTGCAATTCAGCTGGCCATGAGGGGAATCGTGCGGATTGTACGGTTCCAAATCGGCAGTCTGCTCAGCAAGCGCCTCATAGCTATCGCCGTGACACGATAAGCATGTGTCATTGTCAACGTAATAACGATCAGCCAAGCCCAAATTATCGGTATCGCCCGACAGCTGACTGCCAAGCTCGGCGACCTGGGTATTAATGTCGGCCTTATGGCAATCGAGGCACGTCGTGCCCTCGTTTACTGCATGCCAATGAGCAAGACCGGCTCCGTTCGTGCTATCGGCACCGTAATAGTTGTCAACATGCTCGCTCATGGAACTGTGGCAAACCGTGCCGCAGAAGCTCGGCGTATTGTGCCACGCGAAACCACCAATGCCAGCAACCACAAGCACGGCAACAATAACGCCCACAACGACCGGCCAACGTTTTTTGCCGACCTTTTCCGCCTTCACCGTTTCAGCCTGGGCGGACTCCTTCATTTCTTCAGTCATTTAATTCACCCCCTGCGCAGCGGTCTGGCCCGAAACGTAACCAAAGGTCACGCAACGGCCAACCGACGGGCCGAAAATATGGCGCGGATAGTTACCCGAGAAAAAGCCGCCCGACGCACCGCCCGCAGCATACAAGCCTTCAATAGGCTCGTTGTCATAATCGAGCACGCGGCAGTGGTAGTCCACGACCAAGCCCGACACGGTCGCCAAGATGGACGACTGGTGCTTAATCGCGTAATACTTCTCGCCTTCGACCTTGGTGGCTTTCGCCATGGGACGATTGAACATCTCATCTTTCTTGTTGTCGACAAACGTATTGAATTGCGCAACTTCAGCCTTCAGCGTATCTGCAGGCACGTCCATCCATTTAGCCAGCTCGTCAAGGCTCGATGCCTCATGCGCCCAATCCTTTTCGATATAGGGCTGCAGTTTCTCCAGAATGGCATCAGCGTTTTTGCCGAGCTGCATGGTGGAGGCCACACGGAAGGTTTTCGTGCCGTAGTGAGCCTGGGCCGTAATAGCGTTGGATCGCGCCTGGAATGGCAGGCCCTCGCTGCAGAATCGACGGCCCTGCTCGTTAATCATAATGCCCTGCGAGACAAGCGCCGTAATACCCAGATTGCTCGCATAGAACGAATCTGGGCTGCCGAAGTCAAAATTCATAATGGCCGCGGGCAGCGGATCCATCTGGCCGCCTACAGCCAATCCCATCAGCTGGCCATCGCCCGTCGTGCCCTCATTGGGGCACCAGCTCGCGCATGCGGCAATGTCTTCGGCACGGCACCACGCCTTGAGCATGGCGGGGTTCGCGTCAAAACCACCCGTCGCCAGCACAACGCCCTTCGAAGCGTTCACGCGGAAGTAGCCATCTGCATCTTTGCAAATAGCGCCCGTCACGCGACCCTCATCGTTTCGTTCGAGCTGCACAGCCGCCGTGTTGTAACGCAAATCGGCATTCTCACGCTTGCCAAGCGTATTTGCCAAGTCAGCAACAATATAAATACCAGCGCCACCGGCATTTTTCGTCGTCGTTTCGCTCCATTGGTCGCACTTGAATTCAATTTCCGTCTGAGGAACATCGAAATTATGCGCGTTCGGATTATTGGCTTTGTAGAACTCGACGATGCCCGCTTCGCCCTCATCGAACTTCTCCTGCAGCCAATCGGCAGCCTCGCCCGAACGGTCCGCCCACAGTTTAATGGGGTCAATGGGAACGCGATAATAGGCAGCATGGCGCATGCGGTCCATCATCTCGGCTTTGTCAATCTCATTGCCAGCCGCCTCCATCACGCTGCCGCCAACGACGCCCATGCCCTCAAACATGCCGCGGCCCTTCGACATCTTTTCAATGCAAAGCACGCGCGTCTCGCCATCATCGCTCGCCGCTAGTGCAGCAACCGATCCCGTAAGACCACAGCCGCATACCAATACGTCGGTTTCCTCGGTACGCACAATTTCGTTTTCCGCGATATTGCGCATCTCGAATGCGACGTTGCCCTGACGCACGATGCCGCTCTCGACATCGACCACAGGCATGTTGCGGGTTTTCACCGGAAACGCATCGGTATACAAGCTCTCGTTAAAATCGCCGCAACCGCCCTTGTTCTCAACGGCCACACCGCCCTGGGCATTGTCGCTCGAGCAACCAGCAAGGCTCAACGCCCCACCAGCAGCCGCAGCGCCAATCAGGCTCAAGCCTGCCGCGCGCATAAAGCCGCGGCGGGAAAGCCCTTCAGTCCCTTCTGCCAATGTTCCTCCCTTGATCAATCCGGCATCGCCCGGCTCCATTCCGCAACGACACCTCTTCCTTCGCATGCAAAGCGCGCGCCGACGGCCTTGACGAATTCTCAATACAAGGCCGTACATAGTACGGCTTTACGACAAGACGTATCTTAGTACGCTGTACGGAGTATTTCAAGACTACTGTTTGAAGACGTTTCGAATGATTCGATGAGCGCACAATGCATTAACGCAACTTATGGGAAGAATGAGGACAATCGCTCCTTGGCCGTATAACAACGCGTTAGAATTCAATCAAAATGAAGCCCGCCATCAAAAGCGAGCGAAGCAAAGACCTCTACACCATCCAAGGAGCGTCTATGGCCGAGAAAACCACCAGCGAACAAGCCAAGAATTGTACGAGCAAATCAAAGCCCGGCATGGAACGATCACTTTCGCAAGGGCAGGTGGTCGATGCGGCATTTCGCATGATTGACGAGCACGGCTACGGAAAGTTTTCTATGCGTGCCTTGGCCGATAATCTTGGCATGGGAACCATGAGCATCTACACCTACGTTCCATCCAAGCAACAACTTCTCTTTCTTGTGATTCAGAAAATGATGGACGAATACGACAATGCCCCCGCTCCGGGAGAGTTCTGGGAAGACACATTGCATCGCACTTGCGAATCGATTCTCACGGTAAACCTTCGCCACCCTAACATTCGCATTATGCAGCTTCAAACGCAGCTCAACCCGCCGCAACAGCATCAACGAAGCGTCTATTACCTGCATGCCGATCAAGGCATGCCACTCAAGGTGTATGAGGTCATGTATGGCGTACTGCGCTCTTTCCTTACCGGCTTCATCGATGTCGCAGCGAAACGCCAACTCGAGCTCGAGGAACAGGGCGACGATTCCAATATGGGCGGCGATTGGTCGCGCATCTCTGCAAATGACACCGAGCTCGAGCGCTTCCGCCAAGGTATCGACTTCATCATCGCCGGCACACGAACATTTGCCGCGCCCGACCCATGCGACTGGCGCACCCCAATCGACCCGTTAAGCTGGACATGGGGTCGAGGGGAGTAGCCGCCCATCTATCGGAACCGCTCGATGCAACAAAATGCTCGATTTTCGCAGGTTTTAGAGCCGCCAGCGCAAGGCGAGCGAAAAGTTAGACGCGAATCTCAGTTCCAAGTCTTGAGCATTTATGAGCTCCGAGCGGTAATTTAAAAAACCTGCGCAAATCGCGGCTTTTCGAAAACGACATCGACGTGAATCGGAATCGCATCACGCCTTCCGTTACAATTCGCGTATGGAAGATTTCATTTTGGACATACTCGCTCGCATTCGCGAGCTTGAGCGCGCGCTCGCAGCAAACGAGCTCGAAGATATCGCACGCGCCCACAACCAGGGAATTCGCGAAAATACATCGCACATCTCAAAGCGACGCGCCCTGCCGTTTTTTCTGAAAGTGCGCGAGAGCGACCCGCAGCGCTGGAGCTCGTGGAATATTTCGCCCAACGAAGACGCGCTCCTGCTTCAAACATTGCGCATGAAACCCCGCCGCACCGCATCGGGCGTCGCCACCATTACCGTCATAACCAAGCCATGGCTCTGCTCGGGCACGTGCATCTATTGCCCCAACGACGTACGCATGCCGAAAAGCTATTTGCACAACGAACCCGCATGCCAGCGTGCAGAACGCAACTGCTTCGACCCCTACCTACAGGTGTCATCGCGCCTTCGCGCGCTCGAGAGCATGGGGCACGTAACCGACAAAATCGAGCTCATCGTGCTGGGCGGCACATGGAACGATTATCCCGAAGGCTATCGCATCTGGTTCGTGCGCGAACTGTTCCGTGCGCTCAACGATGCTGAAGAACACGGCTCAGCGCACGACCGCAACGACAGAAGCGACAATGGCAACGACGACAGCGCGGCCGCCGATACGGGCGGCCGATGCATGGCGTCGCTCGACTTCGCCCACCAAAACGAAGCCGAGCGACGCGCGTTCTACGACGAGACAGGCATTTCGCATAACCCCGAAACGCTTGCCCACGCATGCGCAAAAGCTCAACAACGCGTATACGAAGGCAAAGAATCGCACGCCCAGGCGATTCGTGAACTCTACGGCGAAAATCACGTTTGGCAGCACGTATCGACCATGCAAACCGCAACGCTCGACGACGTTTTCCGCGAGCACAGGCGCAACGTAAACGCCGCACACCGCAACGTGGGCCTCGTCATCGAGACGCGCCCCGACTCCATCAATTGCAAGTCGCTCGCCCTTATGCGCGCCCTCGGCTGTACCAAAATCCAAATGGGCGTGCAAAGCCTCAACGAGCATGTGCTCGAAGCGAACAAACGCCATACCTCGCCCGAACAAATCGCGCAGGCATTCGCGCTCTGCCGTCTTTTCGGCTTTAAATCGCACGCGCATTTCATGGCGAATCTGCTTGGAGCCACGCCGAGCGGCGATGCCTCCGATTTCCGCACGCTTGTAAGCGACAAGCGATTCTTGCCCGACGAGGTAAAAATGTACCCCTGCGCGCTCATCGATGGCACAGGACTCATGGCACACTATGCCGACGGCACGTGGCGGCCCTACAACGAACGCGAACTCGTGGGCGTGCTTGCCGACAACGTGCTCGCAACCCCGCCTTACACGCGCATCTCGCGCATGATTCGCGATTTCTCATCGGGCGATATCGTCGATGGAAATAAGAAGGTTAACCTTCGCGAAGTCGTGGAAGCGCAAGCCGATCGCTTAGCCGCACAAAACGACACGCCAATCCAGGAGATTCGTCATCGCGAACTTGCGGGAGCGCAGACGGAAATCGGTGAACTATCGCTCATCGATTTTGAATACGAAACCTCAAACACAAACGAGCATTTCCTGCAGTGGGTGACGCCCGAAAATCGCATCGCTGGCTTTTTGCGCCTCTCGCTCCCCTGCCAGCACGAGGTCGAAAAGTTGCAAGAAACCGAAGGCGCCTTCCCTATCGAAGCCGGACAAGCCATGATTCGCGAAGTGCATGTATACGGAAAAGTCGCCCAACTTCACGGCGAGGGGCAAAATGCGCAGCATCGAGGCCTCGGAAAGGCGCTCGTCGAACGCGCATGCGAGATTGCAGTCGAAGCTGGATATCGAACCATCAATGTCATTAGCGCCATAGGCACGCGAGGCTACTACGCCCGCCTCGGATTTAAATCTGCGGGCCTTTACCAAAAAAGGTCTCTGGGCAAATAACGTCTCGAGACTTCGAGCGTCCTCACGCCAGGGCCACGCGCGCCAACTTCCTGCAAAACCGCGCACACCACTTCGCAACTCGCGAGGGCTTTAGCAGAATTCCAATCAAATATAGAAAACGGGCCGTTCCAGATGGAACGGCCCGCATCATATTCAGGCGACTTACCTCGTTTAGGCGAAGTAGCTCGCGCCGCCCTCGAAGAGCGGTTGATACTTATCGCCCGGCACATTCTTGTACAAGCCGGCGCCACTGCGCTCAGAGTGACCCATCTTGCCGAAGATGCGGCCATCGGGGCTCGTAATGCCTTCGATAGCGAGCACCGAGCCATTCGGATTTGCACCGAGCGCCATGCTCGGCTCGCCCGAAGCATCGACATACTGCGTGGCGATTTGGCCTGCGGCCTTCATCTTGGCAATAACCTCGTCGCTTGCCACAAAGCGCCCCTCACCGTGAGAAATGGCAACGGTGTGAATGTCGCCCACTTCGCAGCGAGAAAGCCACGGCGAAAGGTTCGAGGCGACGCGCGTGCGCACAAGCCCGCTCTGGTGACGGCCAATCTCGTTGAACGTCAGCGTAGGCGCTGCGGCGGTCGCGTCAACGATGTCGCCGTAAGGCACCAAGCCCAGCTTCACGAGCGCTTGGAAGCCGTTGCAAATGCCCAACATAAGGCCGTCGCGATTCTGCAGCAAATCGCGCACGGCTTCGGTCACCTGCGGCGCGCGGAAGAATGCCGTGATGAACTTCGCGGAGCCATCCGGCTCGTCGCCGCCCGAGAAACCGCCCGGCAGCATCACAATCTGGCTGCGGTGAATAGCCTCGGCCAGCGCAGCCGTGCTTTCGGCAACCTTGGCGGGCGTGAGGTTGTTAATCACGAACACCTCGGCCTCGGCACCAGCGCGCTCGAAGGCATGCGCCGTGTCGTATTCGCAGTTCGTGCCCGGGAACACGGGAATCACGACATGCGGGCGCACGATAGAGCCAGCGAACGTAAGCGGTTTGGCTTCAGTGAAGCTCACTTTTTCAACCTTGGCATGCGCGGCAGCGTCATCGGCGGCGCTGCGATACGGGAATACGCCTTCGATGCCGTGCTCCCAAGCCTCCTGCAGTTCAGCCATATCGAGCGTCTCATCAAGCGTGCCGAAGACATATGCCTCACTGGTTTCGCCCACATGCTCGATAAGCACGCCATCGGTTGCGGGAATCTCAACGCCATCGGCAAGCTCGATGAAGAAGCTACCGTAAGCGAGCTTGAACAGCTCATCGGCGGAAAGCGCGTCATTGAGCACCACGCCGATCTTATTGCCCAGGCACATCTTGAAGAGCGCCTCGGCAGAGCAGCCATAGCCCGGCGTTGCCGCAGCGAGCACCGAGCCGTCGCCGATGAGCTTCTCGACAAGCGCGAATGTGGCGTTGAGCGAATCGGCAGCAGGAACCAGGCCGGCCGCATCGTACGCGTTGGGAACGATGCGAACCACCTTATGACCTGCGCCCTTGAACTCAGGAGAAGTCACGCGATCAACCTTGCCGGTAGAAACCGCGAACGAGATGAGCGTCGGGGGCACATTGATTTCGGTGTCGCCTTCCTCAAAAGAGCCCGACATGGAATCCTTGCCGCCGATAGCGCCAATGCCCAGGTCGATCTGCGCTTCCAAGGCACCGAGCACAGCCGCCATGGGCTTGCCCCAACGCTCGGGAACATCGCGCAGGCGCTCGAAGTATTCCTGGAAAGAAAGGTATGCGGCATCACGCGTGAAGCCTGCGGCAACAAGGCGCGCAACGCTTTCCACGACCGAGATATACGCACCCTTGAACTGGTCTTTCTCCATGATGAAGGGATTGAAGCCCCACGCCATGGCGCTCGCGGTGTTCGTTTCGCCATCGACTGGGAACTTCGCGACCATAGCCTGCGCGGGCGTGAGCTGGCGCTCGCCGCCGAACGGCATGAGCACCGTGGCCGCACCGATGGTGGAGTCGAAACGCTCGCCCAAGCCCTTGTTCGAGCACACGTTCAAATCGGTCACGAGGCTCTTCATACGCTCGGCAACCGTGGCACCCTCCCAATGCGGAGCATAGGGTTCGGCGGCCACTACATGGGCGGCCTGGTGCTTCGGCGCGCCATTGGAATTCAAGAATTCGCGCGAAATATCGACGATAGCATCGCCGCGCCACGTCATGAGCAAGCGCGGGCTTTCAGTAACCGTGGCAACCACGACGGCTTCGAGATTTTCCTCATGCGCATAACCGATGAATTCCTCGACGTCCTCAGCAGCCAAAGCCACCGACATGCGCTCCTGGCTCTCAGAAATAGCCAGCTCGGTACCATCAAGGCCGTCATATTTCTTGGGAACCATGTCCAAATCGATGGACAAGCCGTCGCACAGCTCGCCGATGGAAACGGAAACGCCGCCAGCACCGAAGTCATTGCAGCGCTTAATCAGGCGGCACGCGTCGCCACGGCGGAACAGGCGCTGAATCTTACGCTCGACGGGGGCGTTGCCCTTCTGAACCTCGGCGCCCGAGGTCTCGATGCTGTCAACATTCTGCGTTTTCGAGGAGCCGGTCGCACCTCCAATGCCATCGCGACCCGTGCGGCCACCAAGCAGCACAACCTTGTCGCCAGGAGCCGGGCACTCGCGACGCACGTGGTTTGCGGGAGTCGCACCCACAACGGCGCCGACTTCCATGCGCTTGGCCACATAACCGGGATGATAGATCTCATGAACCTGGCCGGTCGCAAGACCAATTTGGTTGCCATAGCTCGAATAGCCCGCGGCAGCGGTGGTCACGAGCTTGCGCTGCGGAAGCTTGCCCGACAGCGTTTCGGAAACCGGGCGCGTGGGATCGGCCGCGCCGGTCACACGCATGGCCTGATACACGTAGCTGCGGCCCGAAAGGGGGTCGCGAATCGCGCCGCCCACGCACGTTGCCGCGCCGCCGAACGGCTCGATCTCGGTGGGATGGTTATGGGTTTCGTTCTTGAAGAGGAACAGCCAGTCCTCGTCTTCACCATTCACGTCGACGGTCACCTTCACCGTGCAGGCGTTAATTTCCTCAGACTCATCGACATTCTTCATAATGCCCTTGGCCTTGAGGTACTTCGCGCCAATGGTGCCCATATCCATGAGGCACACCGGCTTATGCTCGCGACCAAGTTCGGCGCGCATAGCCAGGTATTTGTCAAACGCGGCCTGCACGCAGGCGTCATCGATGGCGATATCGGTAAGCTCGGTGCCAAACGTGGTATGGCGGCAGTGGTCGGACCAATAAGTGTCGACAACCTTCACCTCGGTAATGGTGGGGTTGCGGCCCTCTTTTTGGAAATAGCTCTGGAAGAACGTGATATCGGCCAAATCCATCGCCAAGCCGCGCTCGGAAAGGAACGCCTTCAAGCCCGGTTCGTCGAGGTCGATAAACCCGTCAATAATCTCAACGGGATTGGGGTTCACGACCTGCATATGCAGAGTCTCGCGCGGCGCAAGAGATGCCTCGCGGGCTTCAATCGGGTTGATGACGTAATGTTTGATGGCATCAACATCGGCGGCGGAAAGCTCGCCCTCGAGCACGTACACCTTGGCGGAGCGCACATCGGGACGCTCGCCTTGGCTAATGAGTTGCACACATTCGCTTGCGGAATCGGCGCGCTGGTCAAACTGGCCAGGCAGGAATTCCACTGCAAACACCGCCACGCCCGCAGGAGCGCTCACGCTTCCGTCATCGGCAATCGCCGCGCCCTCAACAGGCAATTCAACCGTTGCGACATCGGCCTGCGGCTCGCTGAATACCGTAGGCACGCACTGGTCGAATAGTTCAGATGAAATGCCCTCAACGTCATAGCGATTGATCAAGCGTACGCGGGAAAGCCCGTCGATACCGAGAATCGTGCGCAGCTCGCCCGCGAGCTGGCGCGCCTCGACGTCAAAGCCGGGTCGTTTCTCAACGTAGATGCGTGAAACCATGGAGTTCCGCCCTTCCATTAAAACTTGCAAAGTTGGCTGTTCGCATAACCGTTTCATGATATCCCACTCTTGAGAGCTAAAGCGAGGGAACCCGCATTTCCTTGGGGCAAACGCACGAAACGCGCGAGATTCGGAAGGAGAATCGCGCCTCTCCTTCGCAATTGACGCCATTCATTGCTCTATTTGTATCCCATGATTAACTTTTTTCGCAAATACACTTGGCAAAAGGGCGCTCATACGGTATAAGCACTATTTGTTAGCCGTTGGTAACTGTTTACAGAAAGCGGTTGCCTTTTGCATACAAATCATTTTGATAGGAGGAGTTTTGCCACCCATCATTTCACTTGAGCCATCGCAGCGCCCCAATTCGCGAGCTATGGGCATGGCGGTTCGCGATCTTGAAACAAAGCTCGTGCGCCACGCCGCCCCTACCCTCGCAGGCATGAAGCCTGCCAATCTATTCACCTATCGCACCGGAAACTTCACGGAAGAGGAAGCGAGCTCGGCCATCGCGGAGATTTCCTCAAGGCTTGCCGGGTTTCATCTACGCGTAGAACCCCTTGCAAACCGCGCTCGAGGCGTTTTGCTTTTGGTATTCCGCCCCGAACTCGTCGAGAGCGCTTTGGACAATGAGCACGCCCGCAAACTGCTTACGCAGAGTGGATTCAAAGACCTTTCCACTGAAGGCGTCGTATCTGAAATCAAGCGCCGCATCCAAGCTGCTGACGCATCGCGCGCAGCACTTGTCCAAACGAATTCCGAAGCCGTACCCGAACCCAAACCCGAACGATTCGTTCCTTGCTGTGCCACAGGCCACCACCACGACCATGGTCCGAATCACGTTTGCCAGTGCCGAGCAAAAGCCGCGCTTTCGCGAGAAGAACTCGAAACCACGCAAGGCGAATCGACATTCCCGCACGAAATTGGACTCGTTCTTGGCTACCCTCCAGCCGATGTGGCGGGATTCATCGCTCTAAAAGGCACAGGGTATCTCGCCTGCGGCGGGTGGAAAGCGTATTCGGAACCGCAGAGCGCCCTTGAAACATTCCAGCGCAATCGCCGTTGTACGGAAGAATTCCAGGCGCTTTACGCGCAAGGAGCGCCCCTTGAAGCCCTTGCCGACACCCAAAGCGGCGCCGCGGTAAGCATATTCGATATGGCACGAGCCGCAGTGTAGGCGCCTTGCCTCGCCATCAGGCGCGGCCAAGCACATTCACGAGCTACGCCGCAGCCAAGCCCATCCAAACCCAGCGAAAACGCTTTCAGCGACGCATAGAAGACAAGCACTCTCAACCAAAAGGAGACACCATGAACAAAATCGCAATTGTATATTGGAGCGGAACCGGAAACACCGAGGCCATGGCCGACCTCGTTGCACAGGGTGTTCGCACGAAAGGCAGCGACGCCGACCTCATCAACGCCACGGATTTCGGCCCCGAGCGTCTTGACGAATACGACGCATACGCCTTCGGCTGCCCGGCAATGGGCGACGAAGAACTCGAAGATACCGAGTTCTTGCCGATGTACGATGCCGTCGAGCCGCTGCTCGAAGGCAAACGGGTCGCTTTGTTCGGGTCGTACGATTGGAATGACGGCGAATGGATGGAGCTGTGGGAGCAGCGCGCCGAAGAAGCGGGGCTCGTTGTGGTCGATTCGGTTATCGCGAAAGACTACCCCGACGATGACGCAAGCGCCGATTGCATGCGCCTCGGAAGCCTCATCGCGCAATAGACCCATGCGGCATGCCATGAACAAATAGGATCTTTCTTTGTGCATAACGGTTTTCTATACATCGTATAGAAAACCGTTTATCATATGCCGAGCAGAGAAAGGAAACCCGTGGCGTACGCAAAGCAACAACGCAAAAAAGGAACGCTCACTAAAGACGAAATCGTGCAGTGCGCGTTCAATCTTATTGCCAACAAGGGCACCGAAGGGTGCTCAATGCGCGCGCTGGGCAACGAGCTTGGCGTAAGCGCCATGGCCCTGTACGGCTACATCCCCTCGCGCGAGAGCTTGCTTAATGAAGTGGTCGAACGTTTTCTGAAAACGGTCGACACCCGCGCGCTGCGAGGCGAGCGCTGGGAAGACACGCTTATTCGCACAACCCTCTCGCTGCGTCGAGCCTTCGTTTCCTCCCCGCATTTCGCCGAGCTCATGTGCGACCCGTGCGTCGGGCCCGGCATCGAGCCCTATATGCTCGAGCTGCGCCTTATCTATCTTGGCCAAGGAATGCCAGAAGATATCGCCGTGCAGCTCATCGCCATCACCGACTCGTACCTTACGGGCTTCGCATTGCGTGCACGCCAAAATTTGCGCATCGAGCAAGCCGAAGCGGCACGCAAGCAGGCAGAGGCCGATGCAGCGCGCTTTGCGACGACATCGCGCGTCCCCGGCATGCTCACAGGCAAAGCGAACCCCGCCGCCGAACAACCGCGCTTCAACGAGCGCTGGCGCCAAACCGTCGCCGAAGGCTATTCCGAGACCTCGTTCCAAAAGGGCCTACTCGTAATTATCGAAGGTATTCGCGCCGGCATGGCAGGACAGCCCGCGAACTGGCAAACGCCGCAATAACCTGTTAAATGCTCGTAGCGTTTAACAGGTTCCTGAACATATATCTCGACAGAAAAAAATGGGTGGCTCCGTCGTGGAAGCCACCCATTTTGTTGAGAACATACGAGCGTTCAACTCATGCGGTTTCAGCCAACCCACAAGAGAAACGCAAGCCAACTGAAAAACCTTGCTGCGTCGTTCTAGAATAATCTGCCTAACCCAGAACCATTGCCCGAACCACCGTTGTAACCGTAGCCATAACCATAGTCGTACCCGTTACCAGAGCCGTAGCCATCACCCGAGCCATAGCCATTTCCTGAGCCGTAGCCGTTGCTCGAACCGCTATTCGAGCTCATAGAGTTCTCATCGCTGCCAAGCGTCACGGTAATGGTCTTTTCTTCGCCATCGCGATTCACAACGACATCAACCTTGTCACCGACATTTTTCGAGCGAACGTCAATCGTGAGCTCGGAAGGCGACGTTACCTTCTGGCCGTCAAAAGACACGATGATGTCGCCTTTCTGAATGCCTGCATCGGCAGCAGCAGTTCCGTCATAGACATTGGCCACGTATACGCCCTCGTCGGTAGCCAAATCGTAATACGTCGCCATTTGAGAATTAATTTGCGCCATAGAAACGCCAAGCTGGGCATGGGTGGGCGTTTTGCCTTCGATAATCTGCTGGGCAAGGTCAATCGCATAGTCGATAGGAATCGCAAAGCCGACGCCCGAAGAAGAACCAGAGTACGACGAGATCATCGAGTTAATGCCGATCAATTTGCCTTGGGAATCAACCAGCGCACCGCCCGAATTGCCCGGGTTGATGGTCGCATCGGTCTGAATCATGTTCGGGTAAATCACCGTTTCGCCCGTGGTGGAGTCTTGCATGGTATTCGAACGCTGCAATGCGCTCACCACGCCAGTCGACACCGAGTTTTCCAAACCGAACGGGCTGCCAAGCGCCATGACCCACTCGCCCACCTGCAAATCGGACGAGCTGCCAATTTCGACCGGCGTCAAATCGTCGGCATCAACCTTAATCACCGCGATGTCGCTCGAAGAGTCGCTGCCCACGACTTTCGCGTCGTATTCCACGCCATTCACGGTCGCCTTAATGGCGTCAGCGCCCTCGACCACGTGGTTGTTCGTGATGATATATCCATCTTTCGAAATCACGACGCCACTGCCGAGCGATGTATTGGTAAGCGTGGAATCGTCGTTGGTTCCAGGCATTTCGAAGCCATTCATCGGGCCCGAAGACGAGCTCTTGGTATAGATGTCGATGCTCACGATCGAGGGCAGGCATTTCTGCGCCACCTGCTCGGCAAGCGTCGAGGAATCACCCGAATCATCGGGAGAAGCAGAAATCACCGTGCTTGCCGTGGAGCCAAGCGTGGTCGAACCCCCGTCACTACCCGTAAGCGCACTGTAGCCGGCAAACCCGCCAGCGCCAAGCACCAACGCAAGCGCGGCGCCACCAAAGCCCGCCGCGAACGTTTTACCGAGGCCCGCCTTCATGTTGGAGTCGGCCTTGTGAGCCGCTTTGGCGTTCGCTTTGTTTTGAGCCTCGCTTGCCTGCTGCGCGGCATATACGGAGTACTGGTACGCCTGCTGCTGATAGGCCTGCTGGCCATAGGGCTGCTGATTCTGCGCAGGCGCGGTGTATGCGCCCTGCGGGTATTGCTGGGGCTGCGGAACCTGAGCGTTCCGGGGATCAACAGAACCAGGGAAGTTTTTATTCTCGTCGGTCATCTCAATCACTCGCTTTCGTGAGTTCGTCCTTTGCTGAATCGAACTCTAACACCGCGCGATGCCCTCGAAGAAGTAGCGCACGTTTTCGTAACAACGGCGTTGAATCACGTACGTCAAACGGCGTACGCCAACCATATTTCGAACACAAAACTGAAAGACCCAGCGTAACGAGCTGGGTCTTCGTCGCAAAGTTGCTTGGAATTACAGGTTGTCCACGTATTCCACGAGATCGCCCATGGTCTCGAGACCTTCGGGTTCGCCGAAGTCAACGTCCAAGCGCTCTTCGAGCTCGCAAATGAGCTCGACCATGTCGAGCGAATCGACGCCGAGCGATTCGAAGGTCGAATCCTCATCGACGTTTTCGGGCGCGATGTCGAGGTTTTCCTGAAGAATGTCTTTAATGGTGTCGAGCGTGGCCATGTTCGTCCTCTCGATGTCGTCCAATATCACAAAACATGTCATGCGCCGCTTATTGTAGCGCTCTTTCGCTTATTTTACGCGCAGGGCGATAATCGCGAAGCAGGCAAGGGAGAAAGCGGCGGAAAGCCCGAATGCGGCATGGAAGGCCACCTCGCCCGTCAATGCGCCGCCACAAGCGAAGAACACCATGCCGGCGCAGCCAATCGAGGCGCATGCTTGACGTGCGGCCGTGCCAAAACCCGAGCCGTCGGAAATCTGGCGACCGCGGAGCCCCGATAAGCTCCACGCGATAAGCGGACCAATAAGCCCCGAAACGCCCATTGCACGCACGCCTTGCATAACGCACACGGCCCACAAAGGCGTCGAGGCGCCGCATGCGACCATAAGGCACGAACCCACAACAAGGCACACCCCGAAAAACAGCGTGACGGGTCGCGCTCCAATCTTGTCGACGAGCAGGCCCGCAAGCGGGTTCGCGATAAGCGCGGCAACCGTGCCTGGCAAAAGCACGAGACCAGCCTGCATGGCGCTTCCGCCGCACAGTCCCTCAATATAAAGCGGCACAAGCAGCGTAATGCCCATGAACGAAGCAAACAAGCAATTGAGCGCCCAGAAGCCATCGACGAATTCCCTGTTGTCGAAAATAGCCAAATCGACAAGCGGGTTTTCCAAAGAGCGCTGTCGCTTCGCAAAGGCGAAGAGGCACACAGCCCCCGCAATCAACGGAGCCCACACGAACGGATGAATAAAGGAGTATGAGGAAACCTCCGAGGCGCCCATGAGCAAACCGCCAAATCCAAGCGCGGAAAGCACGAAAGAAAGCACATCGAAGCCCGCGGGATACGAAGCATCGTCACGTCGCTTCACGGCAAACTGGCAAGCGATTCCAACAACAACGGTCAGTGCGACAAGCAACCAAAAGAAGCTTCGCCAGCCAAGGCCTTCCACCATCGCGCCGCCAATCGTGGGGCCGATATTCGGCGCAAACCCCATAGCAATGCCGGAAACGCCCATGGCGGTTGCTTTTCGCCCATCGGGAAAGCGCGTCATGGCGATAGTCTGCACAAGCGGCAAGAGCATACCCGCTGCAACGGCCTGCGCCAAGCGGCTCAAAAACAGCACAGCAAAACTCGGTGCAATCGCAGAGACAAGCGCGCCCACGGCAAACAACGCGATGGAGATAAGCGTGAGATCTTTAAGACGGAATCGACCCATGAAGTACGAAGACAGAGGCACAACGACGCCCAACACGAGCATGTACGACGTCGTGAGCCACTGCCCCACCCCCTCAACGATGCCGAACTCGGCGCATACCGAAGAGAGCATCGCATTCAGGCCAGTCTGGGCCAAATTCCCCACCGATGATGCCAATACCACCAACGCGAACAATACGATAGTCTGTCGATGCTCGTTCTCTCGCACGGTATTCCTTCCACGCATGTAAAAAAACCGCCCCGAAGGACGGTTCGTAAATGATACCTCATTTAAAACATTACGCGCACGCTCCGAACTATGAGGCGACACACGCAATCGCCTCCCGCGGATTCGCGCTGCGACGATTTCGTGTCGGACCGTCCGGAGCGACGGCAGAAGAAACGCATCATCCGCCGCTCGCGTACTTCCCAACGGCAAAACCTCGGGCTACATGAGCGTCGTATCCCTTGAGGTAGTGACGCCTTGGCCCTTCTTCGCCGTGCGCATGAGGAACTCTTTATTGTCGTCGGTCTGCTTGAGCGACTTGATGAGCATATCCATGGCACGCTCGGTATTATTCATATTCGCGAGAATGCGACGAACCGCCCAAATGACCGGAGCCTCCTGGGGGTCAAGCAGCAAATCTTCGCGACGCGTGCCGCTTGCAATCGGGTCGATTGCCGGGAAAATGCGTCGATCGGCCAACGAGCGGTCAAGCTTGAGTTCCATATTGCCCGTGCCCTTGAACTCCTCGAAAATGACCTCGTCCATCTTCGAACCCGTCTCGATAAGGGCGGAAGCCAAAATGGTGAGGCTGCCGCCGCCTTCGATGTTGCGGGCTGCGCCAAGGAATCGCTTCGGCGGGTAAAGTGCCGTAGAGTCAACGCCACCCGACAGAATACGGCCGCTCGCGGGCGTTGCCAAGTTGTAGGCACGTGCGAGACGCGTGAGGCTGTCAAGCAAAATAACGACGTCTTGCCCCATTTCCACCAGGCGTTTCGCACGCTCGATGACGAGCTCGGAAACTTGGATGTGGTCTTCGGTCGGCATATCGAACGTGGACGCGATAACCTCGCCAGCAATGGAACGCTGCATATCGGTTACTTCCTCGGGTCGCTCGTCGACGAGCAGGCACATCAGGTGCACGCTCGGGTTGTTCGCCGTAATAGCGGCGGCGATATCTTTGAGCACCGTGGTTTTACCGGCCTTCGGAGGCGACACGATAAGGCCACGCTGACCCTTGCCGATAGGCGAAACCAAATCAATCACGCGGGCGGTAATCGTGGAATGACCATGCTCCATAGTAAGCGGCTCATCGGGGAAAATCGGCGTAAGGTCGGCGAATTTCACACGACGGCCCTGCTCTTCGGGAGCGATGCCGTTAACCGAGATGACCGTTTGGAGTGCGGCGTACTTCTCATTTTCGCGGGCGGGGCGCGTTTGGCCCTTCACCATATCGCCCTTGCGCAAATTGTTGCGGCGAATAACCGACGTGCCAATATACACGTCCTGCTCGCTAGGCAAATACCCCTTCGTACGCAAGAATCCGTAGCCGTCTTGCATGATGTCGAGAATGCCGGTGACTTCGATAAAGCCTTCAGCACGCACGCTTGCCTCGAACACCTTATCAACGAGCTCGGCCTTCTTCATGCCGGCCGTGATTTCGATTTCGAATTCAGCGGCCTTTTCACGCAGCTCCGCTACACGAAGGGCAGACAGGTCATCGATATTGGCTTTCGGAGCATATTGATCGCGGCGATTGTTGCGGTCGCGGCGATTGTGACGGTCGTTGCGGTCGTTGCGTCCGTTGCGCGAATCGCGATTGTCGCGCTGGTTTTTGCCATTGCGATCGCCGCGATTATCTCGACCGTTGCGCGAATCGCGTTCGCCCTTGTTTTGGCGATCATTACGCTCCGCACGCTGGCCGCGATCGCGCTTCTGATAGCGCTGAGCATTGCCGTCAGCCTTCGACTCGCCCTCGTTGGAGGATGCGCCGCCCTCGGCAGCAGATTCGTCATTGGAGGAGGTGTCGATTTGCACGGATTTGCGGGGACGAGCTGCGCGACGACGCTCGGTGCGCTCTTCTGCGCCAGATTCGTTGGAAGCATCGCGCTCTGAAGCAGTATTCTCACGCTCATCATTACGGGAATCATCGCTGTGCGCAGCCTCTTTTTCAGAGGCCTCGACGGCGGCGCGAAGCTTCGTTGAGCGGCCTGGACGCTTGCGCGTCTTGGGAGCCTCTTCGGCCTGATCTTTCTTATCGGATTGGACGCCCTCTTCACCCTCGGAGGCAGAAACACTCGCTTTGCGACGCGTGCGGCGCGCGGGCTTTTCGGCCACGGCTTCGTCTACAGCCTTATCGGCAGAAGCAGCCGACTTCGTGCGGCGCGTCGTGCGCTTGGGCTTTGCGGTCGGCTTTTCGGCTGAAGTTTCGGTCGCAGCATCTACCGCAGGCGCAGCCACGGCGGAAGAGGCCTCGGAATCGGCCTTGCGAGGACGGCCGCGACGCTTCTTGGAAGCTTCGGCGGCAGGTTCAACAGATTCGGAAGTCGCTTCATCGGCTTTTTTCGCGCGACGAGCGCTGGGCTTCTTCGGCGCAGCTTCGCTCGCGGCGCCATCGGACGCAGGCGCGGCCGCGGGGGCCGTCGCGGGTGCGGCGGCCGGCTCGGTGATCATCTCGTCAGCGATCATGCGTTAGCGACCTTCTCCCAGTCCTTCAAGAAGGACTCGAGACCGCGGTCGGTAAGCGGATGCTGAATCATTTTCTTCAGAACATTGAAGGGAACGGTAGCGATATCGGCGCCCATCAGGGCAGCCTGCGTCACATGGTTCGCGCTGCGAATGGAAGCGGCGATAATCTCGACCTGCTCATGGTTGACGGTGTTCTCGCTGTAATCGTAGTTGTTGATAGCAGTCACGACGTTTTCCAGCTGGGAGAGGCCGTCTTCAGAGATATCGTCGAAACGGCCTACGAACGGCGAGATGTAACGAGCACCAGCGCGGGCAGCCAAAATGGCCTGAGGAACGGTGAAGCACAACGTCATGTTCACGCGAATGCCCTCGTCGGCGAGCGTGCGGCATGCGGCCAGGCCCTCAACCATCGTGGGGATCTTCACCACGACGTTGGGAGCGATGGCGGCCAGCTCGCGGCCGTCGCGCACGATTTCGTCGCGCGTCATGGCAACGCTCTCGGCGCTCACGGGGCCGTCGACGATTTCGCAGATGCGCGCGATGTGATTGTGGAAGTCGTCAAGCTTGCCACCGATGCGCGAGTACAGCGTAGGATTGGTAGTTACGCCAGCGAGGGCGCCCCAGCTCGCAGCTTCTTTGATCTCGTCGAGATCGGCGGTGTCGAGAAAGAACTTCACTTTTCCTCCTTTATATGCAGGAATGCCCGAACCTTTTGGCAGGGGCCTATACACGATTGATTGCGCGGAAAGGCACGCGAGAATTGAGTTCTATGGAAAATGGGATAGATTTCTGAGAACGGGCCGATAATACCACGTCGTACAGAAGAAGACGCTGAAAAGCAGTGAAAAAGAAACAACGCAGCAAAAAGGGCCGCAAGAGCGACCCTTTCAAACGCAATAAAACTATGCGCGCCTGCTATTCGGCGACCTCGACGAGCTCAATCTCGAACGTGAGGTCTTTGCCAGCAAGCTCGTGGTTCATATCGAACACGCACTTCTCGCTGTCGACCGAAACGACCTTCGCCGGGAAGGGTCCCATGGGGCCTTGGAAGTACACCGTCTGGCCAACGGGCAGCTGATCGGCGTTGGGGACCTGCGAAACAGGAACCTCCTGAACGGCCTGCGGGTTATATTCGCCATAGGCATCGGCGGCGGGGATTTTCACCGTTTTCTTCTCGCCAACGGCCATATCCTTCACGGCGGCATCGAAGCCGGGAATCATCTGACCGGCCATGCAGGTGAACTCGATGGGTTCGTTGCGATCGTAGCTGCAGTCGAACTGCGTGCCGTCGTCGAGCGTGCCGCGGTAGTGGGCCTTGACCTTTTTGCCTTCGTTGCTCATGGGAGCACGTCCTCTCTTTGTATTGAAAGATGCATGCCGCTCACTATACCCGATTGGCTTCGTTATTTCGACGCAATATACCAGTCATCGCGAATCGATACAGAACCACGAAGGTGGGCGACGGCGCACACTGGGCAGCCTACGCCGCAATCGGCTGCGTATATTGCCATCCAACAAGCATGGTCACCACGATGGCAACAAGCGAGGCCACCACAGCCGCGAGAATCGTTTGCCACCAGTTCAACCGCGCCATCACAGGGAACCGCACTTGCAATCTGCGGCGATCAAGAAGCGTATAGGCAGTCGCTGTGAGCATGGGGCTGGTACTGCGTGTTTTCCATTTCTGATTCCTTCCCATAAAAATGCATGGTTTATTTCGAGAACAAAACCAGGAATCATGCTGAGGGTTTCCGCATTCAAAAACATTTGCTGCCAGCTAATGAAAGTTGTGTTCTGGTATTGCAAATTTGTTGCGCAACAGATTTTCGAAAAACAGTGATACGGTTTGTTACATGCCAAGTGCCCCGCCGCATTCCTCCACGCAAATTCGGAGTGCCCGGGCGCTTGGCCCCTTTCCAGTCGCTCTCGCGGCGCATCCCCCCCTACGGAGCATGCCGACGCGCCGCATCCACCGCAATACATCGCGGCTCGAGCCAAAACTGCGAAGGCGCACGACAGACCAGCGCATACAACAAAGCATTCCTCACACCGCTTGCCCCCCCACAAGAGCCGATTATCCGCGAAGCGCCCTCCCGACCCACCGAAATATGTACTTCCTTGATACCATTTCCCCTAACGGGAAAGGCGCATTTCAGCGCCCTAAATCATGGAGGGAATTATGAAAAAATTGAAGACTTGCGCACTCACGACGCTTATTGCGTGCGCAATGGCCGCTTGCCTGGGCCTCGTTGCCTGCTCAAGCGGACCCACTGACGAGGAAGTCATCAAAGAAGGCATCGCAAGCGAACTCGACCCCATCAAGAACCTCGATGACGCCACCTTGGACGAAATTCTCTCCGAGGCCGGCAGCGAATTCGCCATGCTCGAGTCGATGGGCATCGACAGCAAGACGCTCGTGAAGTCGTACCTCGACGGCTTTGACTACACCATCGATTCGGTCGAGGTCGACGGCGACTCCGCAAAAGCGACCCTTACCGCAACCTGCAAATCGTTCACCGACGCAAGCACAAAGGCTGAAGAGCTTGCCGAAGCCTTTGGCGAGCAGATGACCGACGAGCAACTGGCAAGCATGACCCAAGACGACATTACCGCAAAAATCGGCGAAATCACCATGCAGGCCATCGACGAGACGCAAGCCATCGATATGCCCCTCGTGCTTACGTTCACCAAAAACGACAACGAGTGGACCCCCGACGCCGACGTGCTCGGATCGTTGCTGAATCTTTTCGAATAGGACCAGCGCCAATCGATAACACATTTCGGGCAGCTTTCGGGCTGCCCGTTCTTTTTGCTTTGTTGCTCCCTTTTCGGCTTCTTTGCGCTACTATATTAGAACACTTGTTCGTTATTCGTCGGCGAAAGGAATCTGGCGCCTTGCAAAATCGGAGCGGCAAAACGTATGTATGCATCGACTTGAAAAGCTTCTACGCCTCGGTCGAATGCGCCGAGCGGGGGCTCGACCCCGATAAGGCGCTGCTCGTCGTAGCCGATCCCGCACGCTCCGAGAAAACCATCTGTCTTGCCATATCGCCCGCTATGAAGGAGCTCGGCGTGCGCAACCGATGCCGCGTTTTCGAGATTCCCGAGGGCATCAAATATTTCAAGGCGAAGCCGCGCATGCGACTCTACATGGAGCGCTCCGCCCAAATTTACGGCATCTATTTGCGGCATGTATCCCCCGCCGACATCTATCCCTATTCAATCGACGAGTGCTTCATCGACGCAACGCCCTATTTAGCGCTCGAAAAGAAAACCGCGCGCGAATGGGCAGCCGAGCTCATAGAGGCCGTGAAAGCGGAAACAGGCATAACGGCCACGGCGGGCATTGGGGAAAACCTCTTCCTAGCTAAGGTTGCGCTCGACGTGCTCGCAAAGAAGAGCCCCGATTTCATTGGGGAGCTCACCGAGGCGTCATTTCGCGAAACCATGTGGCACCACGAGCCCATCACCGATGTTTGGAACATCGGCCCCGGCATTGCGGCGAGGCTCGCCAAGCACGGCGCGCGCACGCTTTATGACGTAACGCAGCTGCCAGAAGATGTGCTCTATCGCGAATTCGGAGTAAACGCCGAATTCCTCATCGATCACGCCTGGGGCCAAGAGCCTTGCACCATCGAGGAAATCAAGGCATGGAAGCCCGTTGGAAAGTCCATAGCCAACGGGCAGGTGCTCGAACACGACTACTCGTTCGAAGACGCCCGCACCGTGCTGCGAGAGATGGTTGAATCGAGCGTGCTCGACATGATCGAAAAGGGCTTAGCGGCACGGCGCGTGTCGCTGCATGTGGGCTACGCGAAGGTCCATGGCGCCACCGCAACCGGAGGCTTCGCCCATCTCCAAACGCAAGCCGAACTGAAACACGCTTACGACAATGCGAGATTCAACGAGGCCCAAAGCCATCGGCCGCATCGCAATGCGAACGATGAAACGCGCGTTTTCGTCGGCGAGCACGGCACACGAATCGTTGGGCCCGGCGCACGCAACAGCGGCTACCACGAAGCCACAGGTGGAACGCGCACGCTCGATGCGCCCACGAACTCATTCCACCTCCTGTTCGGCGCCGCGGCGCAGCTCTTCGACGGCCACGTCGATCCCGAACGCCCAATACGACGCATTATGTTGGGTTTTTCCGAAATCGTCGAAGCGGAAGGCTGTCAAATGAGCCTTTTTTCCGCACCCGAAGAAGAACAGCGCGAACGGGATATACAAAAAGCCATGCTTGCCGTGCAATCGAGGTTCGGCAAAAACTCCGTGCTCTTTGGCACGAGCTTTAAAAAGAACGCGACGATGCGCAAACGAAACATGCAAATTGGAGGTCACAATGCCGGCTGAATGGGATACCTATCTTGAACGCATGGGTGCCGAAGAAGCGAATGCGCCATACGGGCACAAGGCGCGCGCCTATCCCGAGCGGGCGCGCCAATTCATGCCATTTTCGGCGTTGAGGGGCTACGAGGAAATGCTCACCGAAGTAGAGCAAAACGCCATCGCGGAAGAAGGACGCTTCACGGAAGCGTACCGCGACGACGCTCCATAATAGAAGGCTCGTCCACCCCTCCCCGAAGACGGCCAACAAAAAAAGAGACCGAAAGACATTTCGGTCTCTTTTCGTTTCAAGCGAAAGGGTTTTACGCGTTCAGCTTCTTGGCAAGCAGCTGGTTGATAACCTTCGGATTGCCCTGGCCGCGCATTTCCTTCATGCACTGGCCCACGAAGAAGCCGATGAGCTTCGTGTTGCCCTCTTTGTAACGAGCAACCTCATCGGGGTTCGCGGCAATCACGGCATCGACAACGGCCTCGATGGCGCTCGTGTCGCTTACCTGTTTCATGCCACGTTCGTCAACGATGGCCGAGGGGTCTTTATCCTCGTCAATCACGGCAGCGAAAACTTCCTTGCCCTGCTTCGAGGAAATTGCATCGGTCGCAATAAGCTCAACGAGCTCAATTGCGCGCGCGGGCGTAAGCGGGCATTCCGCCAAGTTGAACGACTCGTCGGCGTTCATGCGCGCCGTGATGTCGTTAATCGCGAGGTTCGCGAGCGGCTTAGCCAGCTTGGAAGCTTTATCGCCGGCAAGCTCCATGCCCCTCTCGAAGAAGTTCGAGGTGGCGCGGTGCTCAACCAAATGGCGAGCGTCATAGGCCGAAAGGCCGAAGCTTTCCTGGTAGCGCGCGGCCTTCTGGTCGGGCAGCTCGGGAAGCTTGGCGCGAACGCCGTCGATCCACTCGTCGGTCAAATCGTACGGAGCAAGGTCGGCTTCGGGGAACAAACGGTAGTCATCGGCGGTTTCCTTCACGCGCATCACGATGGTACGCTTCGCCGACGGGTCCCAATGGCGCGTTTCCTGGTAGATTTGACCACCCTCTTCAAGCACCTGGGCCTGACGGCAAATCTCATAAGCCAAGCCGTCGTGCAGATTCTTGAACGAGTTCATATTCTTGAGCTCGGTCTTCACGCCCAAGCCCGTAGAACCGCGGCGGCGCAGCGACACATTGCCGTCGCAACGCATGGAGCCTTCCTCCATGGAGCAGTCGGAAATGCCAATGGCCAAATAGATTTGGCGAAGCTTCTGCATGAACAGGCGGGCCTCTTCAGGCGTGCGCAAATCAGGCTCGGTCACAAGCTCGATGAGCGGCGTACCCGCGCGGTTGTAGTCGACGAGCGAGTGCGTAGCACCAGCGATACGGCCTTCGTCGCCGCCGATATGCACCATCTTGCCCGCGTCCTCTTCCATATGGATGCGCGTGATGCCCACGTGCGTCACATAGCCGTCTTCGGTCGCGGTGACGTTGCCTTGGCTTTCGCCTGGCTTCAAGCCGTCAAGGTCGATGCGCTCTTTTGCGCCGGCGCCGTCGACCTCAAGGTCGAGGTGGCCGCGCATGCAGAACGCCACGGGGCCCTGCGTGGTCTGGAAGTTTTTCGCCATATCGGGATACATATAGTTCTTGCGGTAGAACATCGAATGCTTCTCGATATCGCAATTGGTGGCCAAGCCGGCGAGCACAATGCTCTCGATGGCGGCCTTGTTGGGCACGGGGAGCGCGCCAGGCAGGCCCAAGCAAATGGGGCACGTGTGCGTATTGGGGTCGGCGCCGAATTCGAGCTTGCAACCGCAGAACATCTTCGTGTTCAGCGTAGTAAGCTCGGCATGGATCTCCAAGCCGATGACGGCTTCCCAATCCCGCAGAACCTCTTCGAGCTTCTTCATGCTATTCACCGGCCTTTCCAACAGCAAAATCGGGCGCGATGGGGGCCGCGCCATACACGGCCTCGAGCGCCGCTGCAGCGCGGAACATGTTCTCGTCTTTGAACTGGGGCGCGATAAGCTGCACACCCACAGGCAGGCCCGTATCGCTGCCCAGGCCGCACGGCACGTTCATGCCGCCGTTACCTGCGATATTGATCGACACCGTGAAAACGTCAGACAGGTGCATCTCGACCGGATCGCCGATTTCGCCGAACTTGAATGCGGTACGCGGGCTCGTAGGCGCGAGAATGACGTCGCATTTCTCGTATGCAGCCTGGTAGTCCTGCGTAATGAGCGTGCGCACCTGCTGAGCCGGATAATAGTACTTCTCGTACACGCCGCTCGAAAGCAGGTAGCTGCCCAGCATAATGCGGCGCTTGGCCTCCATGCCGAAGCCGGCAGCGCGGCTTGCCTCGTATTGGCTGCCGAGGTCTTTGTGGCCTTCGGCGCAATAGCCATAGCGAACCGAGTCGAAGCGCGCCAAATTCGAGAACGCCTCGCACGGGCCCAGCACGTAATATGCGGAAATGGCCGCATCGGCATGAGGAAGCTCGACTTCCACGATTTCGGCGCCCGCCTCGCGAAGTGCCTCGGTGGCTTCAGAAACGCGAGCCTTCACCTCGTCGGTAAGGCCGGGCGCATTCATGAATCCGGACACAACGCCAATGCGCATACCTTCGACGCCCTGCTCGCACGCGGCGCGGAAATCGGCCTTCACATACTGCGAGGTGCAGTCCATGGGATCGTGGCCGCAAATGGCGTCCATCGCGGCGGCGGCATCGCGCACGCTGCGCGCGAACGGGCCGACCTGGTCAAGCGAGCTGCCGAACGCAACCACGCCATAACGCGAAACCATGCCATAGGTCGGCTTCACGCCAACAATGCCGCAGAACGCTGCAGGCTGGCGAATTGATCCACCCGTGTCGGAACCGAGCGTGACGCACGCAAGACCAGCCGCGACCGATGCCGCAGAGCCGCCGGAGCTGCCGCCCGGGACGCGCTCAAGATCCCACGGGTTTTTGGTGGGGCCGAACGCGGAGGTCTCGGTGGAGCTGCCGAATGCGAATTCGTCCATGTTGAGCTTGCCCAGCGGAATGCCGCCTGCCTCAATAGTTTTGGCAACGCACGTCGCGGTATAAGGCGAGACATAGTTTTCAAGCATGAGGGATGAACACGTGGTGTGCGTGCCCTCGTAGTTCATGTTGTCTTTGAACGCCACAGGTACGCCAGCGAGCGGACCCATTTCGTCAAAGGTGCCGTTTGCGAGCGCCTCGTCGATTTTCGCGGCCTGCTCGAAGGCAGCATCTTTCGTGAGTTCCAAGAATGCATGCACTTCGCCATCGAGTTCCTCGATGCGCTTGAAGCTTGCCTCGGCAATTTCACGCGCCGTGAAATCACCTGCCAGAAGACCGGCACGAATGTCGGCCACGTTCATATTCGCGTTATACGCCATCACTGATCGCCTCCGCCCAAAATAGCCGGGATAAGGAAGCTGCCGTCTTGCTGCTTAGGAGCATTGGAGAGCGCCTGCTCCTGCGTGAAACCAGGTACTTCCACGTCTTCGCGCATCACGTTGGAAAGGCCTCCGATGGGATGGAACGTAGGATCCACGCCCTCGAGGTCGAATTCGGTGATGGGCTTAAGCGTTTCGATGATGCTGTTCAAATCAACCGTCATCTGAGCGAGCTCTTCATCGGTGAGCCCGATGCGCGCATACGTGGCAATGTCACGCACGTCGCGTTCTGTGAGTTGCTGAGTCATGCGACTTCTCTTTCCTTCTCGATTCGCTTTTCCACAGGCGACCTGCCAGCAGTTTCCCAAAGCGAACTGCATGAGAACATAACGTTCGTATGATAGCAAACCCGCAGGCAACTACGCACGAGCCAACCAGATGCCCAGTAAAGTTCAACAGACCGAAATACGCAGGACGCGTATGCCTAATGAAGCGGCCTGTTTTCCGGCCACTCAAATCCCGCCGGATGGGAGCTCGGCGGGTGCTTGCCTTGGCCTTCTCGTAGGCCGTCGGCGTTCAAACTTGATTTTAATCTTTACACGAAACGCCGCCAGGCGGGCGCATAGTGAGCGAAGCGAACGATAGCCCGCCGTGGCCAGCGAGAAGGCCGAGGCGAACACCCGCCCGAGAGGGACTCAATCGTCCCCTACTCCCCCGCCTCGAATTTCGCAATGGCGTCGAGGAACGCTTCGCCGTAGCGCTCAAGCTTGCGCGAGCCCACGCCGTTGACCTCGAGGAAATCGAGCGCGTCCTTCGGACGGCGCGCGCACATATCGCGCAGCGCTCGGTCGGAAAACACCATGTAAGGCGCGATATTTCCCGCATCGGCGAGCTGCTTGCGCAAAGCGCGCAGCTCTTCAAACAGCGCATCGTCGCCCACGCTCGTCGCGCCCACGCCAAACGTCACGGAAGAAGTGGGCGAAGACGCCGCTTTTCCTTTCTTGGGAAGCGTCGACTTCTTCATCTGCTTGATCGAGAACGTAAAATCTTCCATGAAGGCTTCATGCGAGCGCTCACCAAGCCCGACGGTCGGGAACTTTCCTTCGCTCACCTGCAGAAAGCCCTCGGACGCAAGCAGCTCGATGACTTCTTTGACCTGCGAGATCGAATCGCTCACTGTATCGTAGGAATCGAGCGTTTCGAAATTTCCTTCGAACACGCGCTGCGATTTGGAACCGCGCACAATGTCGGCCACAAGGGTCTTGCCAAACGCGCCTCCCAATTCGCGCACGCATTTCACGCAGGCGCGGGCCGTATCGGTCACGTCGATCGATTCGAATTCCCCTAGGCAATTCGAGCAGTTCCCGCACTCGGTCGAGCCATTCCCAAACGGCGTTTGGTCGCCGAAATAATTAAGGATATAGCGGCGCAAACAGCCTGTCGTGTGGCAATAGCCCACCATGGCCTCGAGCATGCGGCGCTGCGCGGCTCGCGCGATTTCAGCCTCCTCAGGCTGCTGAGTGGCGTATTCGCTGTCGCCCTCGATAAAAAAGCGGCAGGTAGACACGTCGCCATCGCACCATAGAAGAAGGCACTCGCTCGGCTCGCCGTCGCGTCCCGCGCGGCCCGCCTCCTGGTAATACGCTTCAAGGCTTTTCGGCATGTTGTAATGCACGACCCAGCGCACGTTCGACTTGTCGATTCCCATGCCAAAAGCGTTCGTCGCAACCATGATGGGAGCATCGTCATTGATGAACCGTTCTTGGGCATCGTCGCGTTCGGCCTTATTCATGCCGGCATGGTAGCGAGCCACAGGCAGCCCTTCGGCGGCAAGCCAGCCCGAAAGGCCGTCGACATCTTTGCGCGTCGAGCAATACACGATGCCCGAATCGCCCGAATGCGCCGCAATGAACTGGGCGATTCGCGTGCGCTTTTGCTTCGGATTGAGCTTTTCGACGCCGAACTTCAAATTCGCGCGATCATATCCCGTAACGACGCATTCGGGGTTTCGCAGTCCAAGCAAAGCGGAAACATCGCGACGCACTTTATCGGTCGCCGTGGCAGTAAGCGCGATGACGGGCGGGCGCTTCGGCAGGCTTTCGATGAAATCGGCAATGCCGGTATAGGCGGGACGGAAATCTTGGCCCCATTGCGACACGCAATGGGCCTCGTCAACGGCGATAAGGGGAATTTCTACGCGGCTCGCAAACTCTCGAAATAGCGGATCGGCCAAGCGTTCAGGCGCCACGTACATGATTTTATACGTGCCCGCCTCGGCGCGCGCAAGCACGGTGCGCTGCTGGCCAGGCGTTAAGGTCGAATTCAAAAACGATCCGCGCACGCCTGCATCGATAAGAGCGTTCACCTGGTCTTTCATAAGGGAAACGAGCGGCGATACCACCAGCGCGAGCCCCGGCAGAACAATCCCCGGAATCTGATAGCACAACGACTTGCCAGCACCCGTGGGCATAATGCCGAGCGCGTCGCGGCCGGAAAGCACGGCGCCAATGAGCACCTTTTGACCTTGGCGAAACGCTTCGTAGCCAAAATACGTTGAAAGAGCCTCTCGAGCAGCATCCATTGAAGGCGTGCACGGCGTCATGTTCGCCGCCGAAAGCCCCTGAATATTCGCCATCGATCCACCCTTTCCAAAACGCCCACGACAAAAAGATGGGCAACGCACGCAACGCGCGCATCGCCCATCTTCGAAACAGAATAGAAGTCCCTCGGACGTATCTGCCTGTTACACGTTGAACTTGAAGTGCATGACATCGCCGTCCTGCACCACGTACTCCTTGCCTTCCTGGCGAAGCTTGCCGGCGTCGCGGCAGCCCTTTTCGCCACCGAGAGACACATAGTCTTCGAAGCTCGCGGTTTCAGCCTTAATGAAGCCGCGCTCGAAGTCGGAGTGAATGACGCCAGCAGCCTGCGGCGCTTTCGCGCCCACGGGAATGGTCCAAGCACGCGTTTCGGTTTCGCCGCTCGTGAAGTAACTCTGCAGGCCAAGCAGCGCGTAGGCGCTGCGAATAAGGCGAGCGAGGCCACTCTCGGAAAGACCCAGCTCCTCCATGAACATCTTGGCGTCTTCGGGATCGAGCTCAGCCAAATCGGCTTCCGTCTTAGCGCAAATAGGCACGGGAATCTGGCCATCAATTTCGGGGAGCTCAGCGTTGAGCTGGTCCTCATCGACGTTGGCGATGTAGAGCATGGGCTTGCACGTGAGCAGACACAGGTCTTTGATGGCAGCGAGCTCTTCATCGCTCAGCCCCAGCGTGAGCACGCGATGGCCCTCGTTCAGGCCCGCGAGCACCTTCTTGGCGGTCTCGAACTTGAGCATGAGCGACTTATCGCGCTTCGCTTCCTTTTCAAGGCGAGGCAGCGCCTTATCGACCGTGGCGATGTCGGCCAGCACGAGCTCGGTCTTAATGGTTTCGACATCGCTTTGCGGGTCGACTTTCTTGGAAACGTGCTCGACGTTGGGGTCGCTGAAGAAACGAACGACCTCGCAAATCGCATCGGTCTCGCGAATGTTGGCCAAGAACTTATTGCCCAGGCCCTCGCCCTGGCTTGCGCCGGCAACCAGGCCAGCAATGTCAACGAATTCGACCGTTGCCGGCACGATTTTAGCCGGATGGTCGATTTTCGCGAGTTCATCCAAACGATAATCGGGAACGGGAACCATGCCCGTATTGGGCTCGATGGTGGCAAACGGATAGTTCGCGGCGAACCCGGTTTTCTTGGTAAGGGCGGTGAAAAGCGAAGACTTGCCAACGTTGGGCAGGCCAACAATACCGATAGAAAGCGACATGCGCATCCCCTTCATACTTACTTGCGGCGATAAAACTCATCAATGATAGCAAAACGCCGCGCAACCTGCGCCGTTTTCGACAATTCCCCATTCGATATCGGCATACGGCGGCCGAACCATTCAAATATCGCAATAAGATTCGGCGCTTATGAAAGCGATGCTCCTGCAGAGCCCACCCTCAAGAAAACAAAAAAGAGGCCCGCTCGCCGCGCCCCAATCGCCAGATAAGCGAATGGAAACGAAGCAAGCAGGCCCCTTAAGCGAGCGGGAAGCTGATCGGCTACATGCTGAACAGACCCATGGTCTGAGCGACATACGCGATTAGAATAACCACGAGCATCACAGGCGCGATGTATTTAATAACGACCGACCACACATTGGCCAGACGGAAACGAGCCGACACGCGCACCTCGTCGATGAGCGTTTGGGGCTTGATAATCCAGCCCACGAAAACGCAGGTAAGAAGCGCAGCGATAGGCATCATCACCGAGTTGGAGATGAAGTCGAGCAAATCGAGGATGCTCGAGCCCTCGCCCATCGGCTGAATGAACGACAGCGAGCTGTAGCCCAGGTTCACGAGCACGCCCATGAGCGTCACGTACACGATAGTCACGATAAGCGAGCGCTTGCGAGACCAGCCAGCGCCGTCGGAAATAATAGACGTGCAGGTTTCAACGAGCGAAAGCGAGCTCGTAAGAGCCGCGAACAAAACGAGCACGAAGAACACGACGCCTATGATAGTCGCTGCGCCGCCAAGGTTTTCGAACACCTGAGGCAGAATGATGAACATAAGCGACGGGCCGGAGTTCTGAGCCACAGCATCGCCCGAACCAAGCGCGGCAAACGTAGCGGGAACAATCATGAGACCCGCGAGCAGCGAAACGCCAAACGTGGTGTCCGCGATTTGAGAAACCGATGACGTGAGCTTCGTGGACTTCTGCAAATAGGAACCATACGTCACCATAATGCCCATGGCGAGTGACAGAGTGAAGAACGTCTGTCCAAGCGCGGAAATAATCAATTCAGGCGAAAACTTGCTGAAGTCGGGAACCAGATAGTACGCAAGGCCGTCCATAGCGCCCGGCAGAGTGAGCGCGTAAATCGCAACGGCAGCAGCCATCACGATAAGGGCGGGCATCATGATGAGGTTCGCCTTCTCGATGCCCTTGTTCACACCAAGCGCGACGATGAAATACGTCAAAGCCATGAAAATGAGCATGAAAATGATGCTCTCAGCGCCGGAAGTAATGAAACCCGAGAAATAGTTGCCGCCGTCGGCAAGCACCTCAGGAGCAGTCACGATATAACCGAACAGGTATTTCGTGACCCAACCGCCAATTACGCAGTAATACGGCACGATAATAAACGGCACCGCCGACATGAAAATGCCAATGAACGCATACTTCTTGCCAAATGCTTTGAATGCCCCGATAGAGCTCTGGCCCGTCTTGCGGCCAAGCGACGTTTCAAGCAGCAGCAACGCCAAGCCAATGGTGAACACGAAAACGAAGTACATGAGCAAAAACGTGCCGCCGCCGTATTTCGCCGCCAAATAGGGAAAGCGCCACATGCTGCCCAAGCCAACCGCGGAAGCGGCTGCAGACAACACGAAGGCAAGCTTGCCCGACCACGTTGCACGTGATTTTGTAGTTTCTGACATGAGATTCCTCCCGCCGCACGTGCGGCGCGCAGGCACGTGGCATGCCCGCGTTCTTTCTTCTATCGAAATGAATTGGACCCTAGCGCGTGGCGTCGCATGGGGCCAAAAGACTTAAGGCGATATTCTAAATCAGCTTTCGGAAAAACCCTCCAACTATCGGGTTTTTCTCGTAGACGGCACAATGCACCACAGAACCACCGCTTTTGTGCCGCATTCTGAAACGAGATATGCCAATGTTTTAAAAACGCTGCTCGCACAACGAGCAAAGCTCTCGAGCGCTGGAAGAAATCGCCACCCGAAAGCGCCATGCAAGCGAACGAAGGCGGAGCCGGCCAAAAGCACGATGTGCATTGGGAAAATCGCCGATTCCCTCGCTGCACGATTAACCGCGAAGAGGCTGCATGTCTTCGGGGTATTCAACCTTCCAGAACACCAAACCAGCCGCAGGCGCATTTTGGCCCGCCGCCCGCCTGTCGCACGCCGCCAGCACATCGCCCACCCATGCAGGCGACTTGCTCCCACGGCCGACCTCCACAAGCGTTCCAACCATCGTGCGCACCATGGAATGCAGGAAAGCGTTGCCCACCACCCGAATGGTCACGACTTCGGTGCCGGCGATAACCTCGGGGTATACCGAAAGCTCCATAACGTCACGATGCGTTGGTTTGCCAACCGCCGAAGCCGCCATACAAAAACTCTTGAAATCATGCTCGCCAATGAGGTGCGAACAGGCCTCGTTCATCGCATCGACATCAAGCGTCGCGCCACCCAAATGCCACGCGATAGGCGCAATGAGCACCGGACGGGCCGTGTTCGTGCAAATGTGATAGTGGTATTCGCGCCACAACGCGTCAAATCGAGCGGAAAAACCGAGCGGACGTTCATCGATCGAAGAAATCGAAATCGCCTCATCGACCAGGGCATTAAGTGAACGCTGCAGTCCACGGAACGATCGCGATTGGAACTCATCTTCCGACACGTCAAAACTTACGACCTGCCCTCGAGCATGCACGCCCGCGTCGGTTCGTCCCGCGCAAACGATGGGAACGTCGCGCTTATAGAGCATAGAGAGAACCGACTCGAGCTCCCCTTGCACCGTCTTGATGTGCGTTTCCGCCTGACGGGCATACCCCGCAAAACCCGAGCCCTCATAGCCGAGCGTCAACGAAACCGTATGAGAAAGTCCAGCGGCAAGAGCGTCCTCCACACGCTTCGCGCGCATCTCCGCACGCGCGGCAGCATCGGGGGCACCCGTGACAGCAGGTTCAGTTTCAGCAATATGATTGCATTGAGGCACAATGAGCTCCTATCAAAATCCAACCGCAGAAGTATACCGAAAAAGCCAGCCCCCGACATTCCAGCGTTCCGTAGCCATCCACGAGCGCACCCGAGCGCCATGTGCCGAGGCAAGACGAAAGAGCACGAATCAAAACAAGATAACACCATCCTATTAATCCTATTGCATTGATTGGTTTCTAACTTTTATACTGGACTGAGCATATTCGCAAGGGGGAATCATGACCGAAAACAACGAGCCATCCAAATCGCGCGCACGCACGACCGCACCTGCAGGATCTATCGATATTCATGAGTATATCGATGGCAAAAACTTCGTCCCAGAACCCAACATCAAAACGGAATTAGGCCAAAAAGGCGTCATTCGTGCGACATGCATCTCGAAGCGCAAAGGAACACGCAAAGAACCTATCCCCGGGGGCGTTGAAGTCGTCGCACATTTCGGGGTGAAAAACGATGCGCACGCCTCAAGCGATTGGCATCGCCAAGTCTCACTTCTTGCCTGGGAATCCATCGAGCGCGCCCAGGCTATGGGACTCGATGTGAAAGAAGGCGATTTCGCCGAGAACTTCTGCACCGAAGGCATCGACGTAATGCACATGCCCATGGGCACCCAGGTCAAAATCGGCGAAGACGTGATTATCGAGATCTCGCAAATTGGCAAAGTGTGCCACACGCGGTGCGCCATTTACTATCTCGCAGGCGATTGTATCTTCCCACGCGAAGGCATTTTCGGCGTCGTGCTCCAAGGCGGCACAGTCAAGCCAGGAGACACCCTCGAAGTGCTGAAAGTCGGCGACGGAACCTGCGAGTACTCCCCCGCCGACGCCATCGCCGAAGTCGAAGAAGCGCGCCGCAACGGAACGCTCTAACCACCAACGTTCGGCGCCCGGCCCCGAAGCCGCCGAGGACGGCATGGCGGAGCAAGGACCGTCCGAGTTCAATCTTTATCTTTGTCTAAAGCTAAACGAGGCCAGGCGAGCGCAAAGCGAGCGGTAGCAAGCCGTGGTTCTTGCTCCGCCATGCCGCCCTCGGCGGCTTCGGAGCAAAAAAAGAGGAAGGCATCACCTTCCTCTTTTTCGTATGACCTATGCAGCGCTCGATCCCCATACCTTGCGCCCAAACAAATCGAGCAACTCGGAATAGATGATATTCTTCGTCAAGTCGACCTTGATAGGCAGCTCAGCACGGAATTTACGCCCATCTGCTTGGCGAATGAACAATACCACCGCATCGTCACCCGGATGACTACGCAAAATCTGTTGCAGCTGCTGGGAACGCAATGCATTCATCTCGCTCGCCCAAAGACGAATCTCGAGCTGGCTTGGCCCCATTTGCGACGCGTCGAACGCCAAGCGCTCCACCTCGAATGCCATAATCTGGTCGCCGCGGTCAGAGTGCTCAAACTTGCCGCGCACCTTCACGATGGCGTCCTGTTCGAGAGCATCGGCGAAATCGTCGTATTTGAAGCACACGCCTTCGCAATGGCCCGACGTATCCTCCAACACGAAGTTCGCCATTTTCTTGCCCTTTTTAGTGAGCTTGACCTGCACGCTCGTAATAAGGCCCGCGAACGTCGCCGACGGAATATCGCCGTTATGCTCAGCCAAATCGCCCAGGCGGAACTTCGTGATGCGACGCAAGGCTGCCTCGTATTGCCGCAGCGGATGGTCCGAGACGTAGATCTTCAGAATCTCTTTCTCGTACGACAAAAGCGTGCGCTTATCCCACTCAACACCATCGGGTGCGGGAATGTCTTCAGCGAAGCCCGAATCGTCATCGGCCGCAAACATGTCGAACATGCTCACCTGTCCCGCATCGCGGTCTTTCTGACGCTTCGACGCGCTTTCCAGAAGCGGCGTTTGCTCAATGAAATACATGAGCTGCTTACGCGTGTATCCGGTCGAATCGAACGCGCCCGACTTAATGAGCGCTTCCAGCGTTTTGCGGTTGTAGCACTTCGTATCGAGTCGGTTCACGAAGTCGTGCAAACTCGTAAACGGGCCATTTGCCTCACGCTCGGCGATAATAGCTTCGGCAACCGCGCCACCAACGCCGCGCACGCCGGCCAAGCCGAAGCGAATACCCTCGTCAAGCGGCGTGAATTCCAGGTTCGAAGAGTTCACGTCGGGCGGCAAAACGGGAATGCCCGAATGCGTGCAGCTCGCGATGTATTTAATAAGCTTGTCGGCGTTGCCCATGTAGCTCGACAACACTGCGGCCATATACTCGTTCGGGTAGTGCGACTTCAAATACGCCGTGCGCATAACGAGAATCGCATATGCGGCAGAGTGCGATTTGTTGAACGCGTACTTCGCGAACTTCTCGGCATCAGACCAAATTTGGTTGGCGATCTCGAGCGAATAGCCGTTTTCGACAGCGCCATTACACCAGTCGTCTTTCAGCTTCATCATGACGTCGAGCTTTTTCTTGCCCATAGCCTTGCGCAGCTTGTCGGCCTTGCCTGCCGAGAAGCCGCTCATGACCATAGACACCTGCATGATCTGCTCTTGGTAGACCATGGTGCCGTAAGTTTCTTCCAAAACCGGGCGCAGGCGCTCGTCGTAATAATGCACGGCGGTTTTGCCGCTCGCGACCTTGATATAGTCGTCAACCATGCCAGACTCGAGCGGGCCCGGGCGGTTCAACGCAATCGATGCGACGATGTCCGAGAAACGGTGCGGTGGGAGCCTGCCAAACAAGCTCACATACAACGCGCCCTCAACCTGGAACAAGCCGTCCATATTGCCCGATCGCATAAGCTCGAAAGCCTTCGGGTCTTCGGTAGGAATCTGCTCGGGAATAAGCTCGATGCCATAACGCTCTTTCACGTTGCGGCACGCGCGCGAAAGCACGCCCAACGTACGCAGGCCCAAGAAGTCCATCTTCAGCAAACCCAGGTCAGGCGTATAGTGACCGTCATATTGCGTAATAATGCCGCCACCTTTGGTATCGCGCTTCATGGGAACATGGTCGGCCATGGGGTCGCGGCAAATAATAGTCGCGCATGCGTGCACGCCCTCGCCGCGCACATTGCCTTCAATCGAGCGTGCAGCGTCGACGACTTCTTTGGTTTCGGGCTCCTCGTCGTAAGCCTTCTTGAAATCGGGATTCGCATCGAGCGCCTTGTCGATCGTGATGCCCAATTCGTCGCCGACCATTTTGCACAATCGGTCGCCCACGCTATAAGGCTGGCCGAGCACGCGAGCCGCGTCGCGAATGGCGTTCTTCGCCTGCAGCTTGCCGAACGTGATAACGCCCGACACGTGGTCTTCGCCATAGAATTCCTTGATATGCTCGATGACTTCCTGGCGTCGCTCATCCTCGAAGTCGACGTCGATATCAGGCATCTCAACGCGTTCGGGCGACAGGAAGCGCTCGAACAGCAAGCCGTTCGGCAAGGGGTCAAGGTCGGTAATGCCCATGGCATACGTGCAAATAGCGCCTGCGGCCGAGCCACGGCCCGGGCCTACGGCAATGCCGTTCTCTCGCGCCCAGCGAATGTATTCCTGGACAATGAGGAAGTATGCAGGGAAGCCCTGCTGAATAATAACGCCCGCCTCGTACATATAGCGATCCCATGCGTCTTTCGGAATGGGCTCGCCATAGCGGCGCTTCAGGCCATCTTCGCATTCCTTGCGGAACAGCGTTTCTTCGGTGTATCCCGGAGGCAGGGGAAAGCGCGGCAGAATGGAATCGCGCTCAAGCACTACATTGCATTTCTCAGCAACCTCCACCGTGGTATCGCACGCCTCGGGGAAATCTCGCAACGCTTCGCGCATTTCCTCTTCGGTCTTCATATAGAACTGATCGTTCGCGAAGCGCATGCGGTTCTCATCGTCCATGAGCGAGCCTGTGCCAATGCATAGCATCAGATCTTGAGCGCGAGCGTCTTCGCGGCGAAGGTAGTGGAAGTCGTTCGTCGCAATGGTCTTCAAGCCGAGCTTATTCGCAATGTCGGTCAAATGCCCATTCATCTCGCGCTGGCTCATACCACCGTTAGTGGTAATGCCCTGGTCTTGCAGCTCGATGTAGAAATCACCCGGCTCGTATAGCGAAGCGAGCTTGCGAGCCCACTGCTCGGCACCTTCAAAATCGCGCGCATCAATGCAGCGCGGAATAATGCCCGCGATACACGCGCTTGAAGCAATGCAGCCCTCGGCGTATTTCTTCAGCATGTCGAACGTGGTGCGCGGCTTGTAATAAAAGTTGTCGCAATGCGATTCGCTCACAAGGTGCAGCAAGTTGTGATAGCCCACGTTGTTTTTCGCGAGCAGCACCATATGATACAAATGCGACTTCACCTTCGAGCCGATTTCGGGATCTTCGGTAAAGTAAATCTCGCATCCGTAGATGGGCTTGACCTTCTTGCCGGTTTCTTTTTCCACCGCCTCGCACGCATCGCACAGCTCGGGCACGCCGCACATGACGCCATGGTCGGTAATAGCCACGGCGGGCATGTCAAGATCCGCCGCGCGGCGCACCATGTCTTTGATTTTGGTGGCACCGTCGAGCATGGAATATTCGGTATGGTTATGCAAATGGACGAAAGCCATGCAGCCCTACCCCTTCCGTATATTTACGAACAAATGGTCGTTTTCTATTACCTAGTTTTATCATAGCAACCCAGCGAGCGCAAGAGCCACAGGCCGCACAGAAAACCTGTTAAATGCTCGTAGCGTTTAACAGGTTTCCGAGCGACTTTCGAAACCGCGAGATCGCAGCCGAAAACCGCGCTCTTGCCTCTAAAGGGCACCCACGCCCACAAGCCTTATGTCGCTCAAAAATCGCACCCTAGCTTAGAAGCACCATGCTACCCCGAGCCCACACACCGATTCGATCCATTCGTACTGCATTCCAAAGCAGCGTTCACCCAAAGCCCTACGCTTTCGGCTTGCGTCGACCAGCCTTGCCCGTGATGCGCTCCACATCGATGCACCAAACATCGGTTATATCGAATTCGCGTTCAATCGCGCCACCAATCTCGTGCTTTTCGGAAGGCATGTATTTCATGCACAACGCTACGAGCATCTTGCGCACCGCAAGCGAGCTCTCGACGTGACGAATGCGACCCGCAACCATCGCGCTCGCAAAGCGCGTGGTAAAGAACGTCTCTTCGTAGCACGGCTCGACCTCACACGCCACGCTGCCCCACACGCGAGCGTCGCGACGCCAGTCGGCCATCTTATGCCCGTCATTCTTCGTCGTATGAATATAGATGCGACACACAGGCTCCTCGCCCTCGCCTGCACCTTCAACAGAGCCCCAACCACGCTCAACCACATACGACAACGGCACGCAATATGGCATGCCATCGTCGTCAACGGTCGCCACGGTGATGAACTCCCCTTCGTCGAGAACCTCGAGCGCGTCTTCGACGGATATCTCACGGTCGGCATATTGCATTGGATAGTTTTTCATAACGGAACTCCTTTCAACCATGGCGAGCAGCGCAATCGAGCAAAGTTGCTCTGGAAAGCGGGGCGTGCCCTCTGCTGCCCATCTCGCCCAAGCCAGCGCACGCAAAAACGAAACGCGAACAGGCTTCGACGCAGAACGAACGCCAACAAACAGCAAGCCCGATCATGCTTGGATATTGTACTCACCAATAGCCATGAATCTTGCGAAGCTATCCCATTTTTGATACAGTGCGCCACAAATTGGAAAACATCCCGCCGCCGGGTGGGAAACCGAGCACTCGGATCAATCGCGACGTTAGGCCTTTGAAGCCGCGATTGGCCCGAGTGCTTTTGTTTTCAAAGGAACAGCAGCCTAGGAAGGCCGCATCGAATTCCGTAGCGCGATACGGATACAGAAAGGACGAGCCATGCAGAAATTTATTGCAGAACCCTCATTTTGGGAAATTCTGCCGGAAGCTTCGATCGGGATTATGGTCGTGCGTGCCATGAAAACCGCCGACGAAGTATCCAGCGAAGACAAGGCAGCCATTGCGAGCATCCTCAATGAGGCGAATGCGACGGCGAACCAACACCTTACGAGCAACACTATTTCCGAAAACGAGGTCGTGGCCGTATGGCGTCGAGCATACCAGCTCTTCAAAACCAAGAAAGGGGCACGCTGCTCCATCGAAAACCTGCTCAAACGCGTGTTGAAGGGCAATCCTGTGGGCTCAATCACCCCATCGGTCGACATTTACAATGCCATTTCGCTGAAGTACGCCCTGCCCGTTGGCGGAGAAAACATCGACGCTTTTGTAGGCGACTTCCACTTGGGAATCGATGAGGAGGGAGGCAAGTCGTTCCTTCCCATTGGCGAAGAGGAAAACGCCCCCACCCTGCCAGGCGAGCTTTGTTACTACGACGAAGAAGGAGCCGTATGTCGATGCTTCAATTGGCGCGATGGGCAGCGCACCGAGCTCACCGACGATTCCCGCAACGCAATTCTCGTTATTGAATGCGTCGATGGCGCGCGTCTGCCGGAATTGCATGCCGCGCTCGATGAGTTCGCCGATTTGATGCGCCGTTTCCTGGGCGCGGAAGTGGCGGCAAAGGGAATCGTCACGAAGGACAATCCCGAAATGACGATCGTCGAATAATCGCAAAAAAACAAAGCGGCCGTGAACCCAAGACGAATGCCCGAGAACACGGCCGCGATCCCTTTCCGAAAAGAAAGAAGCCGCCCAGGGGAAAGGGCGGCTTCAATCGTCCCGTGGCGGGGACGTATGGCGACTCGCCGCGCGTGGTTGAGCTGCCGCGGGCGATAAGGATATACCGTGGTTAGGCGCCAACCATAACCTGGATAACGAGCAGGGCGCCACCGAACACGAACAGGAATCCAACCATCGGAAGAACGAACTTCACCCAGTGGGAGTACTTCATGTCGAGCATGGTCAGAGTTGCCATGACCAGACCCGTAGGTGCGAGGTAGAGCATTGCGTACTGGCCCCAGTTGTAAGCGGAAACAACGATGGAACGGTCGATGCCAACGGTGTCGGCGAGCGGCGCCAGAATCGGCATTGCGAGCACGGCCAGGCCCGAAGAAGAGGGAACGATGAAGCCGAGCAGGAAGAACATGACCATCATCATGAGGATGAACAGCGGGCCAGACATACCGGCAACTGCGTTGGAAGCCCAGTACAGAAGCGTGTCAGAAATCAGGCCGTTCTCCATAATCAGGTTAACCCCACGTGCGAGACCGATGATGAGCGAAACGCCAACCAGGCTCGAAGCGCCATTAATGAATGCCTCGGTAACGGTCTTCTCGTCAAGGCCGCACAGGAACATGCAGATGATGGCGACAGTGAGGAACGAAGCGGCCATCTGCGGGAACCACCAGCCCTGGCTCACAACGCCCCAAACCATGATGACGAATGCCATGACGAAGAGCACCAGAATGACCTTGCGCTTCCAGTCGAACGCAGGAATGTTGTCAGAATCGGGGTCATGCGTAGCGTAGAGCTTGGCGAACTTCTCGCGGTCTTCATAGGTGTAGCTGAACTCAGGGTTCGCCTTGACCTTCTTGCAGTACCAATACAGGTAGGAGATAACGACGATGCCGCCAACGACGCAGCCGATAACACGCCACATGATGCCTTCGGTCCAGATAACGCCGGCAGCATTCGAAGCGATAACGACCGAGAACGGGTTGATCGTCGAGAACGTGGTGCCCATGGAGCCTGCGAGGAAGATAGCGCCAACGCAGACGATGGAGTCATAGCCCAATGCCAAGAAGATAGGCACCAGAATCGGATAGAACGCAACAGCCTCTTCTTCGAGACCGCAGGTGGTGCCGCCCAAAACCATGAGCGCGGCCACGAGGAATACGAGCGCGAACTCGCGACCCTTCGTCTTCTTCGTGAGCGCGACCAAGCCACTCTCGAATGCGCCGGATGCGTTCACAACGCCGATCAAGCCACCAAGAACCAAAATGAAGACCATAATGTCAACGCCGTTGATAGTGCCATTGACCATCGAGGTGAAGACGTCCGCAACACCCATGGGCTGAGACTCGAGCTCGGTATAGGTACCGGGAACAGAAATTGCCTTGGTGATAGCGCCGTTCAGGAACTGATTGACATCAATCTCCATGCCGGCGAGTTCGGGGTCGGAATGGAATGCCTCAGCCGTACCTTCAATAGTGCGAACGTTGCCATCGGGCTCGGTGATCTGGAACACGCCCGAGTCGGCGACGTAGGCGACCTTGGAATAGGCGCCCGCGGGAATAAACCACGTTGCGATAACTGCGAGAATGGTGATTACGAACAGGATCGTAAATGCCGTAGGGAAGCTGAGCTTATGCTTCTTCTTCGGCTTTCCGTCAGCCGCGCCGTTTCCCACCGGCGTGGCCACTGCCTCTTCTGCCATAGTTCCTCCTTATGACGTGGGGCTCGCACCCGTATGGCGCCCAACGCCCCTCTCTCTGGCGCGAGTGTATCGAGGAAAGTAACGATTTGGCTACGTATAACTCTGGTGCAGAGGGGGTATATCTTGGGTGTAGCATGCCGTTTACCCAGGTCAGTAAATACACCTCGCATAATCCTCGACTCATACCCAGCCAGAGAGGTCTACAATGGTTGTAGGGGAAGCTAGTACCGTGAAAAGGGAGCAACCATGGGTTTGGTCGTTCTGTTCTATTACACGCTTATCATTTTGCTGGTGAGCATCATGACGTCGGCGATGTGCTTGTCAACATTTTTGGTCACGCATCGCAAGTATCTTGGCTTCGCTTGCATTGGCTTTCTGTTTTACTTCTTCGATGTGGCGCTCGTCTTCTTGGACGACTTCACGGTAAACTCCACAGGCACCATGCCCGAATCGGTGTATTTCATTGGATCGCAAGTCACCTCAATCGTTACGGGCTGTGGGCTGTTCACGGCTTTCTGGCTCATGGTATGCGACGCGCTCGATGAACAGCGCCGCGCACTGCAAATCGCGCCTGCCGTCGTGTTCGTCGTCGCGAGCTTGGCCGTCTACGCATTTATGCCATCAGGCAACACGCACCTCTTCGTGTTTTACGGCATGCGCACGCTCTATCTGCTTTGGATAATGGTCTACATCGCGGTTCGATATATGGAACGAAGCGACGCGCTGCGCGAACGCATGTGGCGCCATCGCATTGGGTATGCTGGCGTGCTCGTGCTGGGAGCCGCCGTGCTTATCGAAAACGTCCTCTTCCTGTTCTATATCGACCCCGTGTTGGTCGAATCGGGCGCAGTACCGTTTTTTCCCGAACGCAACTTCGCGGAAAACGCCCTTATGTTATGGATGGCGGCATTTATTGGCGCTTCCTGCTATAAGCTGCTTTCGATTCATTTCGTAAAGCCCCCCGCCGAAGCTGAGGGCCGCGTGGGAGCATTCATTAACGCCGGTCTTGCAGGCTATGCACAACACTATGGCCTTTCCGCGCGCGAAACCGAAGTGCTTCGCATGGTGCTCGAAGGCAAAGACAACCAAAACATCGCGGGAGAGCTCAGCCTTGCCGCGTCGACCGTTAAAGTGCATGTGCACAACATCCTGAAGAAAACAGCGCAGGCAAACCGTCAGGAGCTCATGCGCGACTTCCGCAAAATGTCATAGCATGCTCGCACCGCCCTGCCTTCATCGCAATCCCAATACGCTTCAAGGCAGGCGTCAAAGCGTTGCGCAATCATCGCATCATCGTCTGACGAATCCCAACAGAACGCTATCGACAACTTGCCAGGAACCCGTTCGTGCTAAATGCTACGAGCATTTAGCAGGTTTTCGAGAGCAAAAAAGCCGAGCTCGTCGTGCCACGAACCCGGCTTTTTGCTTGATTGGTGAGGAACTGCCGCTAACGATTGTCCCTGCGATGGGTCATTCGGAAAACAACAACGCCGATGACCGAAAGCGCCGCAACGGCAATCGCGGCCATCGCGATAATAAGGCCTTTCATGCTGTCGTTGGTTTGAGAGATTCTATCACCCTGCTCTGCCTGGTTGACAGCTGCCTGATTGCCTTGAGAAGCGTCGGACGCCGCCTTCGAAGCTCCAGCATCGGACTCATTGCCCAATGCCTTAGCGAGGCTCAGGGAATCGCCGTCGCCCTTCTGTTCGTCCTGAGCAACTCCGGCATTATTCTCATGAGAAGCATCGGAAGAGCCGTCACTCGACGCCTCCTCCTCTCCTCTCAAGGCGCCATTCTGGGATGCGTCGCTCGATGCATTGTTGCCCGTATCGATAGACGCACCATTGCTTCCGCCTGCTTCGGTCGATGCATTCGAACCGCCAGAAGCATTCTGGTTAGAATGAGAAACACCATTCGAGCCCGTATTCAAGGCATTGCCAGGAACAGCAAAAGACGGAATAAGTGGAACCATATTCACGACAGGAGCGCTCGTCGCAGATGAGCCGCCCGAAGGCGAAACGGAGCCAGAGCCAGAAGCCGCACCGGAGCCGGGAACAGATCCTGAGCCAGCGACCTCACCTGAAATCGAGCCAGATCCCGACGACGCACCCGAACCTGCAGCCGCGCCAGAATTGCCATTGCCGTTGGAGCCGTCACCAACCGCATTGCCGGCTCCACTTGAGATGGAGCCTTGGCCGCCCGACGTTCCCGCGCTCGCCCCGCTGCCAACGCTGCCCGAATTCGCCATATCGCCAGAAGTGGAGCCAGCGCTACCCGCACTTACGTTCCCGCCATTCGACGAAGTGCCGCCATTCGACCCAACACTTCCGTTCGAGGGCGCATTGCCCGAAGCTGAATCATTGGTGTCCCCAGCAGCCGTAGAGCCATTGCCGCTCGACCCAGAACCCTCATTCGACGAAGAACCACCACCAAGAGAGCCATCCTGATCGGGCTCGGTCGCATCTTCCGCTTTCACATGGGTATCGCCATGTTCGGAAATCATCGCGAGGCATTGGGCCTTCTCGCGCTTGTAGCGGTTTTGCCAACCCTGATGATATTGAGGCTGACCCTTGTAGAACACGCCAACATTCTCGACGACATAGTCGCACAGAGTACTCACGAACCCAGCATCGGTCATATCGTTGTTCAGGCCGCAACCGTCCCAATATTTCCAGCTATTGTAGAAGCCGTTCCAGTCATACCCATCGGAATACCCTCCGACAAATTTATGCCATCCAGAAGGGCCAAAAAGGTTGCACAAGCTCGCGCAAAGGCCCTGAACGGCATCGGCACGGCTATACATGTCGATTCCACGAGAATCGAGATAGTCAAGCGCTGGTTCGATGTACTTGATATATTCCCAGCCATCTTGCAAACGAGAGAATTCCTCAGCATCGGCCGCATATGCGGCTTTCCAGGAGGAATTCAAGGCAACGCCGAGCGCCGTGAATTGGCCGTTTTGACGCATGGCATTATCGGCTTTGAAGGTCGAATCGGCAATATAATTGAACTGCTCAAACATCGAGTATTTCGATGGGTCGTATGCATACACCGCGCGGATGAAATCAAGCAAACCGTAGCGATTGTCGAACTGATAATAGCCAACCGCATGGAACCCGTCGCCCGAACTCAAGGTTTGAGCATAGCTGCCGCCCTCATAGGCGCCGAAATACGTTACATCGCTGCTCAGGTTCACAGGGCGCAAACCCGACGCGGATCTCCCCATCGAAAACAGCGAGATAAGCGCCTCGGGAGAGCCTTCTTCGGAATAATAGTCTTCCTTATTCACCTGCACGCCGGTTGTCTCGGCCACATAGTTGGTTTGCAACTCCCCTGCCGAGTTGGCGTCAGTTTCGTCGACTGAAACGCCAGACTCCAAGCTGGCAGAATGAGAAGCCGCTGAATCTTCTTCAGAGCCATTGGTGGAATCGGCAAGCGCAACGGCGGGAAATGCCATCGTCGCCGCCATAGCAACCGCAACGCCGCTCGAAATGACGTTGCGGCGCACATAAGCAAAATGAGACAGAGCCATAAGCCCTCCTTACGCGTGGTTCGAATACATTGCAGATGCGTAATCGTATTAATACAACCACAGAAACCAAGAATTGGCCAGAAGGAACTTAAAGTAATTGGGCCTGACCTGGCAAAAGATAACGACCAATTCAGCCGAATACCAACGGAGGAAACAAGCGACTCCCGCAGAAAAGGCAACCGCGCCCATCGCTTCGCGCCATCCCACGCGCCGTTCGACAAACAAAAAAGCCGACCCCATATGGAATCGGCTTTTCAGAGATGCAATGGATGCTATTTCTCTTCGGCCTTGTCGGCAAGAATGATGACTTTGTCACCGCTCACTTGCACATAACCGCCTTCAACGGCAAATTCCTTGAAGGGGCCGCCTTCGTCTTTCTGGACGCGAACAACGCCGTCCGCGAGCGTCGAGACCAAGGGCACATGGTCGTAGAGGAAACCCATTTCGCCTTCGGATCCGGGCACCACGACGAAGTGGACCTCGTCGGAGTAGAACTTCGCCTCAGGCGTCACGATATCGCAGGCAAATTTCGTCATCGCTTATGCCTCGTCCTTCTTCATGGCTTCGTACTCGGCGTACACGTCGTCGATGCCACCCTTCAGGCGGAAGCACTGCTCAGGAATCTCGTCGCACTCGCCGTCGAGAATGGCAGCGAAGGAACGAACGGTGTCTTCCATCTTGACGTACTTGCCCGGCAGGCCCGTGAACTGGGTCGCAACGTGGAAGCACTGGCCGAAGAACTGCTGAGCCTTACGCGCACGGGAAACCGTGAGCTTCTGCTCTTCAGTAAGTTCGTCCATACCCAGAATAGCGATGATGTCCTGCAGGTCTTTGTAGTTCTGCAGAAGCTCCTGGATGCCGGTAGCCACGCGGTAGTGCTCTTCGCCAACGATAGCAGGCTCAAGGGCGCGAGAGGTGGACTCCAGCGGATCGACGGCGGGGTAAATACCCAGCTCGGCGATGGAACGAGACAGAACAGTCTTCGCATCCAGGTGGGTAAACGTCGTGGCCGGCGCGGGGTCGGTCAAGTCGTCAGCAGGAACGTAAACAGCCTGAACGGACGTAATGGAGCCCGTAGAGGTAGAAGTAATGCGCTCCTGCAGGTCGCCCATCTCGGTAGCCAGCGTGGGCTGGTAACCAACGGCGGAAGGCATACGGCCGAGCAGAGCCGAAACCTCAGAGCCCGCCTGGGTGAAACGGAAGATGTTGTCAACGAACAACAGAACGTCCTGGCCCTGATCGCGGAAGTACTCCGCCTCGGTCAGGCCAGCCAGGCCGACGCGCAGACGCGCTCCCGGAGGCTCGTTCATCTGGCCGTAGACCAAGCAGGTCTTGTTGATAACGCCAGAATCGCTCATCTCCAGGTACAGGTCGGTACCCTCACGGGTACGCTCACCGACGCCGGTAAAGACGGACGTGCCGCCGTGCTCCTGCGCCAGGTTGTTGATGAGCTCCTGGATGATAACGGTCTTGCCAACGCCAGCGCCGCCGAACAGACCAGTCTTACCACCCTTGATGAAGGGCTCGATAAGGTCGATAGCCTTGATGCCCGTCTCGAAGATTTCGGTCTTCGTGGACAGGGTATCGTATTCAGGCGCAGGGCGGTGAATCGGCATGTAGCCAGAAACCTCGGGCATCGGCTTCTCATCGACGGGCTCGCCGATGACGTTCCAAATGCGGCCAAGGGTCTCAGGGCCAACGGGCATCATAATCGGATGACCCGTGTCAACGACCTCGGTGCCACGCACCAGGCCGTCGGTAGAGCTCATTGCGACGGAACGCACGAGGTTGCCAGGAAGCATGGTTTCAACTTCCAGAACAACGTGCATTTCGCCGGCGGGGGTTTTCGCATCAACCGTCAGCGCGTTATAAATCGCCGGCAGCTGATCCGCAGGGAATTCGACGTCAACAACAGGGCCGACGATACGCACAATGCGACCGGTGGCACCCTTGCTGGCATCGAGTTCCGCTTTGGTAAGCATTCTCTCGTCAGCCATTTAATCCTCCAAAGCTGCAGCGCCACCAACGATCTCGGAGATCTCTGTGGTGATGGCGCCTTGACGTACGCGGTTATACACTCTCGACAGCGTTTCCACCATCTCGTTGGCGTTCTCGGTAGCCGAGTGCATTGCCGTGCGGCGTGCGGCCTGCTCGCCAGCAGCAGAGTCGATCAACGCATGGTAGATCGACGTGCGCAGGTAAGCGGGCAGAAGACGCGCGAGCACATCGGCGGGTTCGGGTTCGAACTCAACGCTCGCGGAGACTTCGGCATTCTCGGAGGTTTCCTCGGCGGCCGCAGCAACGACAGCCTCGGTATCGACCGGCAGAATTACTTCCTCACGAAGCACCTGCTCAGCCGCGTTCTTGCAGTGGTTGTACACCAGAACGACCTCGTCGACGGAGCCTTCCTCATACGCCTTGACAGCGTAATCGGCGATCTCGCTCGCCTCTTCAAACGTCGGATCGGCGGAGAGGTCCTTGAAATCAAGAACCGGCGTCACGCCGCGGAATTTGAAGAAGCCACCGGCCTTCTTGCCACAGGCGATAACGTCCACCTCGACACCCTGCGCCTTTTTCGCGCGAATCGTCTTCTCGACGGTGCGCAGGACGTTCGAGTTAAAGCCGCCTGCGAGGCCGCGGTCGGAAACCACGGCCACACACAGGACACGCTTTACGCTCTCACGCTTTTCCAGCAAGGGGTTCTCGCTGGCCTGCACGCGCGCCGCGACGCCTTGCAGCATCTCGGTCATGGAGTCGGCGTAAGGAGCAGAGGTCTGAATACGCTCGGTGGCATATTTGACCTTCGCGCCAGCGACCATTTCCATGGTGCGCGTAATCTGCTTCGTCGAAGAAACCGACTTGATGCGCTTTTCAATGTCGTGCAGGTTAGGCATGTTGGGCCTTCCTTACGCCACGAATTGCGCCTTGAAAGCGTCGATAGCGGCATTGAGCGCAGCTTCGCTTTCAGGGGTGAATTTCGCATCGTCGTGAATCTTCTTCAGGACGTCAGCGTGGCTTGCGCGCAGGAACTCGATGAGCTCGTTGCGGAAGCGCACGACGTCAGAAACCGGCACGTCGTCCAGGAAGCCCTTGCCACCAGCGTAGACAGCCACGGCCTCTTCCTCGAAGGAAAGGGTGCTGTAGCGGCCCTGCTTGAGCAGCTCGGTCATACGGGCGCCGCGGTTCAGCTGATCCTGGGTAGACTTGTCCAGGTCAGAACCGAACTGGGTAAACGCCTTGAGCTCGCGGTATGCAGCAAGGTCGAGGCGCAGAGTACCGGAAACCGATTTGACGGCCTTGGTCTGCGCGGAGCCACCAACGCGGGACACCGAAATGCCGACGTCGACAGCGGGGCGCTGGCCCTGATAGAACAGGTCGGTCTGCAGGTAAATCTGACCGTCGGTAATAGAAATAACGTTGGTCGGAATGTATGCAGACACGTCGCCTGCCTGCGTCTCGATGATCGGCAGAGCCGTCATGGAGCCGAGGCCGTATTCCTCGTTCATCTTCACAGCACGCTCCAGCAGGCGCGAATGCAGGTAGAAGATGTCGCCGGGGTAAGCTTCGCGTCCCGGCGGGCGACGCAGGGTCAACGACATCTGACGGTAAGCAACAGCCTGCTTGGTCAGGTCGTCATAGGTGATAAGCACGTGGCGGCCGAGGTTCTCGGGGCCAGCGGGCTTGCCGTCTTCGCCGTTGTAGACGAAGTACTCACCCATTGCAGCACCAGCCATAGGAGCGATGTACTGCAGCGGAGCCGAGTCGGCGGCGGTGGCGGCGACGATAATCGTCTTGTCCATAACGCCGTACTTCTCGAAGGTCTCCATGATGCCGGCAACCGTAGAGGCCTTCTGGCCAACAGCGACATAGATGCAAATCATGTCGTTGTCTTTCTGGTTGATAATGGCATCGATAGCAATAGCAGTCTTGCCGGTCTGGCGGTCGCCAATGATGAGCTCGCGCTGGCCACGGCCGATAGGAATCATCGAGTCAACAGCGATGATACCGGTCTGCATGGGCTCATGCACGGGCTTGCGGCTGATAACGCCAGGAGCCTTGAACTCGACGGGGCGATAGCCGTCGGCCTTAATCGGGCCTTTGCCGTCGATGGGCATGCCAAGCGGGTTCACAACGCGGCCGAGAAGACCCTTGCCCGAAGGCACTTCCATGATCTTGCCGGTGGTGCGAACCTGATCGTTCTCTCGGATTGCCGTGACATCGCCGAGGAGCACAGCGCCGACTTCCTCTTCCTCAAGGTTCTGGGCCAAGCCGTACACGGTCTTGCCGCCCTCACCAATAAACTCGAGGAGCTCGCCGGCCATGGCGCCCTTCAAGCCGTCGACGCGAGCAATACCGTCGCCAACCTGGACGACCGTACCGACCTCGCGTGCATCGACGCTCGTGTCGAGGGACTCCAGCTGTTTGCGCAGCGCTTCGTCGATAGACTTCGCGGTGATTTCAGTCACTAGCATTCACCTCCATCGTTTTCTTCTTTGAGCACGATGCGCGCGTGTTCCAGTTCGGAAGCAACGCTTGCATCGATGCGTTTTCCATTGGTGCTCATAATGATGCCGCCCAGGATAGAAGCGTCGATATGCTCGCGCAGCACGACCTTCTTACCCAGATCAACAGAGAGCTTCTCGGTGATGACCTCGCGCAGGTGATCGTCGAGAGCCACCACAGTGGTGACATCGACAACCGCTACGCCGAGCTTTTCCTCGGCCGCGTTGCGGTACGCATTCACGGTAGAAGAAAGCTTGTCGAGGTCGCCACGCTCAGCCATGACAGCGATAACGCTGACGGCCAAAGGATCGATACCATCGAACACGTTGACGGCCAACGTGTGTCGCTGCTCAGGGGAGTACGCCGGATTGCCAAGCGCCTCGCGCAAATCCGCGTTGCCGCGGTAGGTGCGAAGCACGAAATCCAGCTGCTCGCGAACCTCAAGCACGCGCTCTGCCCCACCCTGCTCAAGGGCGGCGTCGAGGAGCATGCCGGAATAGGTCGCGACCTCTTCTTTTGCGAGCAGTCGATTATTTGGCATTGAAGCTACCTGCCTCTGCGACATAGCGCTCGATCATCTTGCGATGCTCGTCATCGGTCAAGTCGTTGCCGATGAGCTTGGCCGCGACGTTAATCGAGAGGTCGGCGACAGAACCCTGAAGGTCGGCGATAGCGGCCTTCTTCTCTGCCTCGATGGCCGCATGGGCCTTCTCAATCATGCCGGCGGCTTCTGCCTGCGCCTTGGCGGTGATGTCGGCCTTCACATCTTCGCCGGCCTTCTTGGCGTCGGCGACGATCTTGGAAGCCTGAACCTTGGCCTCAGCGAGCTGCTGCTGGTACTCAGCAAGCACGCGCTCGCTTTCCTGGCGCGCTTCTTCAGCGTTCTTGAGGTCGTCGCGAATGGAGTTCGCGCGCTTCTCAAGCATCTTGTCGAAGACGGGCCAGCCAAACTTGGCCAGGACGATCCACAGAATAATGAAGGCGACGAGCATAGGAATGAATTCGCTCATCTCAGGCAGAATGGCTTGGATGCCACCTTCCTGGGAAGCGAACGCATACGTCGGGCACGACAGAGCGAGAGCACCCGCGGACAGAGCCACGGCGCTGAGCTTGCCAGCTGCCTTGTTGAAATGCTTCAACTCGTTTGCCTCCTGTTCTTTCTTAGTAATCATGCAGTAATCGAGCGTGATTAGCCGATGAAGAACAGAACCAAGCCGAGCAGAGCCAGCGCCTCAGACATAGCAGCGCCGATGAAGAAGTAGCCCATGAGCGTACCCTTCATCTCGGGCTGGCGGGCAGCAGCGGTGCAAAGGCCATAGGTGGCGATGCCGATGCCGATGCCGGGGCCGATGGCGGCCAGGCCGTAGCCGACGACCTTCAGTGCGGCGAGCGCGAGCGTGATTTCCACAGTTTCCTCCTTTGTCGTGCCCCTCACTTCTCAAGTCGCGTCGGGGCAAGATCCAATATTGCTCAGCTGAGGGGTGCAGCTGCAACACCATAGTTATGCGTGTGCGCCACGCAGGGCGGGCGGTTTTACGACGCGGCGGTCGATGCCAAACGACTGGGGCTTAGTGCGCGTGCACCGCGGTGGATACATAGGAAGCCGACAGGATCGCGAAAACGAACGCCTGGATAAAAGCAACCAGGCACTCGAGGGCATACATAACAACAAGCAGGGCGAACCATGCGATCGAAGGCAGGCCGGCGATGAGGTCCATAGAACCAGAGAACAGCGCAGTCTGGATAAAGCAGGTGGTTGCGATGCTGAAGATAGCGAGCATCATGTGGCCAGCAAGCATGTTGCCATAAAGTCGGACGGCAAGGGTAAGCACGCGAATGACCATCGAGAAGAGCTCGAGGAACCAGATGACCGGCTTCATGGGACCAGGAACGCCCGACGGGCAGAGGTTCTTGAAGTACTGGAAGAAGCCGAAAGTCTTCATGCCATAGAAGTTGAAGTACACGAACGAAATGACTGCGAGAGCCCAGGTGCACGAAATGGCGCCGGTAGACGTCTTGAAACCAGGAACGAGGCCCAAGATGTTGCAGACGAGGATAAAGAAGAAGATCGTTGCGAGGAACGGCACATGCTTCTTGAAGCCTTCGCCAATAACGTCTTCAGCGATAGAGCTGTTCACGAAGTCGTAACCAAACTCAACCGTGTTCACGAATTTGTTGGTGGGAACCAACGAAACCTTCTTAGCGGCAACGAGCACGACGGCGAACGTCACGGCCAGAGCGATGAACAGCCACACAATATACTGCGTGACGCCCCAGGGGCCGATATAGAACACGACCTGGGGATCGAACTGGGCCGAGAGCCCTTGTGCTTCCTCGACGAAGTTACCGAGAGCGGTTGCAAGACCCTCCATAGCTTTCCTTCCTTACTAATTTCACTTAAACGCGCTTGCGCTTGGCGAGCACGTTCTTGTACACGACGAACGCAATGGTGCAGCCCAAAAACACGATGCCTTCGGCCACGACGAAACCCACGAGCCCGTCGCGTGCAAGCATCGCGCAGGCGATAAGCCCCGCGACAAGTATGACAAGAGAGATTGCAACGCCAGCAAGGCCGTACAGACCAATAGTGAGGGCGTGCGTGGAAGTAGAACGGCGCGATAACCTCAAAGACAGGAACAATGGCAGAAACCCTAAGATACCGGTCATAATTCCCAATGCGATGAGCATATTGCGGTGCTCACTCTCCTACTTCTCGTCGTGTTGCTTGCCTCTATTCCGCGGCAAACAATCGTTACCTTAACAAAGAACTACGCATATGAATGCATGAAGCGTTTAAAAGTTGAAAAAAACTCGTAAGCGGCACGTAAATAACGCCCATGCCGATGAATAACGCGCGTTATTCGGAGTATTCAACGCAGCGAATGAGGATATCAGTTTCGCCGAGCAGCTCTTCGGAGAGTTTATCGGGATACGCGGTGGCGAACACAATCTCCTTAATGCCTGCATTGATGAGCATCTTCGCGCACACCGAGCACGGCTCGGTGGTGATGTAGATCGACGATCCCTCAATGTCGATGCCGTAGCGCGCGGCTTGGATGATCGCGTTCTGCTCGGCATGCAGGCCTCGACAAATCTCGTGGCGCTGGCCGCTGGGCACGCCGAGCTGTTCGCGCAAACATCCTGTTTCTTCGCAATGTCGCAAACCCGAAGGCACGCCATTGTAGCCCGTGGCCAGAATGCGACGGTCCTTCACGATAATGGCTCCTACCGCACGACGCAGGCACGTCGAACGCTTCGAAACCTCGAAGGCGAGCTTCAAGAAATATTCATCCCAGCTGGGTCGTTGCGTATCGCGCATGAAGAACTTCCTTACCTAGACCGTGCCGAAGATGCGATCGCCGGCATCGCCAAGGCCGGGAACGATATACGCAGCATCGTTGAGGCCTTCATCGAGCGCGCAAGCCCAAATATGCACATCGGGCTCGGCGGCGTTCACGGCAGCCACGCCTTCAGGGGCGGCAACCATAACGAGCAGGCGAATGTCTTTCACCCCCGCCTCTCGAAGGTACTTGATCGCGGCCAGAGCGCTTCCGCCCGTAGCCAACATGGGATCAATCACGAGCGCCATGCGATTCTCGATGCCCTGAGGCATTTTTGCGTAATAGGAATGTGGCTCGTGGGTCTCTTCGTCTCGCTCCATGCCGAGCACGCCCACAGCGGCCGACGGAACAACTGAAAGCACGCCCTCGAGCATGCCCATGCCTGCACGAAGAATGGGAACCACGGCCAAGGTGTCGTCCTTGAGCCGCACGCCCTCGGTTTCACAAATGGGGGTTTTCACCTGCACCTGCATCGTGGGCAAATCGCGCGTCGCCTCATAGGCCTCGAGCGCCGCGAGCTCGTGGACAAGCTTGCGGAAGTGCGCGGGGGCGGTGCTTTCGTCGCGCAAAATCGTCATCTTATGGCCGACCAGCGGGTGGTCGAGCACGGTAAGGCAATTCTTGTCGTACGTAACGTTGGCCATGGGCTCATCCTCTCTGAATAGAAACGCATTCATGATACTGCAATGCCACGCGGCACACAAAACTCGCCGGCCAAGCGGAATGCCGAGCCGGCGAGCCTCTTTTCGCAGTTTTTCACGCGATCAGCACGCGAACTTGATTACAGCTCGGGATACAAGGGATGCTTGGCGATAATGGCCTTCACGCCCTCTTTGATTTCGGTGAGCTTCGCTTCATCGCCGTTCGCGAACACGGTTGCAGCGATGAGCTTGCCCACCATGTTGAAATCTTCGGCATCGAGGCCGCGCGTGGTGGCCGCCGCCGTGCCCACGCGAATGCCGCTCGCCACAAACGGGCTGCGGGGCTCGTTGGGAATGGTGTTCTTGTTCACGGTAAGACCGACGCTTTCAAGCAGCTTTTCTGCGTCTTTGCCGGTCACGTCGGCAGGCGTGAGATCGACCAAGCACAGGTGGTTGTCGGTGCCGCCCGTCACCAGACGCAGGCCGCCATCGATAAGGCCATCGGCCATCGCGGCACAGTTCTTCACCACGTTATCGATGTACGTTTTGAATTCGGGCTTGAGCGCCTCGCCCAGCGCAACGGCCTTACCCGCGATCACGTGCATGAGCGGGCCGCCCTGGCTGCCCGGGAACACCGCGGAGTTGATTTTCTTCGCGAGAGCCTCGTCGTTGGTGAGAATGAGGCCGCCGCGCGGGCCGCGCAGGGTTTTGTGCGTGGTGGTGGTCACGATGTCGGCATACGGCACAGGCGACGGATGCGCGCCCGTAGCAACCAGGCCGGCGATGTGGGCCATATCGACCATGAAAAGCGCGCCGTTGTCGTGCGCGATGCGCGCCATGCGCTCAAAGTCGATCACGCGCGGATAGGCGCTCGCGCCGCCCACGATGAGCTTTGGGTGCAGTTCCTTCGCCATGCGCTCGATGGCATCGTAGTCGATGCGCTCATCCTCGCCCAGTCCATAGGCATGGAAGTCGTACAGCTTTCCCGAGAAGTTCGCCGGCGAACCGTGCGTAAGATGGCCGCCGTTGTCGAGGCTCATGCCAAGCACGACATCGCCCGGCTTGATGGTTGCGAAATACGCCGCCAAGTTGGCATTGGCGCCCGAATGGGGCTGCACATTGGCGAACTTTGCGCCGAACAATTCCTTCGCGCGATCGCGTGCGAGATCCTCGACGATGTCAACTTTCTCGCAGCCGCCGTAATAACGCTTGCCCGGATAGCCTTCCGCGTATTTATTGGTAAGCACGCTGCCCATGGCCTGCATGACGGCAGGGCTGGTGAAATTCTCAGATGCGATAAGCTCGATGGAATTGCGCTGGCGATCGAGCTCTTCGGAAATTGCCTCGGCCACCTGAGGGTCTTGTTCGGCGAGCAAAGACATGCTGTCTCCTTCGTTTGATACGGCATCGCGCGACACGCGCGAGTTTCGGAACCGCTCCAATATAGCCGAAGGGAGCCGCGGGGGCTCCCTTCTCTTCGGTATTTAACGCAATCGTTCGAAAACGATGGTGGCTGGCGCCTAGCGATACGTATTCACGTCGGCGTCGAGGTCCATGATCTTTTTCACGCGCATAGCGTGGCGGCCGCCCTCGAATTTGGTCGTAAGGAAGGTGTCGACGATCTGCTTGTTCACGTCGAGCTCAACGAAACGACCGGAAAGCGTGATGATGTTCGCATCGTTGTGCTGACGGCACAGCTCGGCAAACTGCACGTTGATGATGTTCGCAGCACGGCAGCCAACGATTTTGTCGGCCGCGAGCGCCATGCCGATGCCCGTGCCGCATACGAGCACGCCGCGGTCGGCCACGCCGTTAGACACATCATGCGCAACAGCGGCTGCATAATCAGGGTAATCGACGCGATCGTCGCTGTCGGGGCCGCGGTCGATAACATCGTAGCCCTGCTCTCTCAGATACGCCACGAGCTCTTGCTTCTGCTCGAAACCTGCGTGGTCGCTGCCAATGGAGATTTTCATTGCCATGACAATCCTTTCTTCGCGCGGCCATGCCGCCGATATTCATTACCCGTGAATCATAACCCGAGAAACCGCCGCGTGCCAGTTGGCGAGCTTTTCTTCACGCTCTGCCTCAATCATTGCAGGGCGAAAGTGATCGTCGCGCTCGCGCATGGCGCGCAATTCAGTCGTGCCCTCCCAGAATCCCGTGGAAAGCCCCGCCAAAAACGCAGCTCCCAAGCCTGTGCTTTCAAGCACCTTGGGACGGTTGAGCTGGGCATTGAGGATATCGGCCTGAAACTGCATCAAAAAGCCGTTCGCCGATGCGCCGCCGTCGACGTTGAGCTGGTCAATCGCATGCCCCGATTCGCGCTCCATGGTTGCTGCGACATCGGCAACCTGGTACGCCATGGATTCGAGCGCCGCTCGGGCGATATGCGCCCTGTTCGCGCCCCGCGTAAGGCCGAAAATCGCACCACGCGCCTCGGAGTCCCAATATGGTGCGCCGAGGCCCGTGAACGCCGGAACCACCACAACGCCCGCAGAATCGGGAACGCTGTTCGCAAGGTCTTCGCTTTCAGCAGCGTTTTGAATAATGCCGAGTTCGTCTCGAAGCCACTGCACCACAGCGCCCGCCACGAACACGCTGCCCTCAAGGGCGTATTCGAGCCCGTCGGCGCCAGGAGCGCTTGCGGCGACCGTGGTTACGAGGCCGTTTTGCGATTCAACGGCGGTATGGCCCGTATGGAGCAACATAAAACAACCCGTGCCATACGTGTTCTTCGCACGACCGGGATCAAAGCAGCACTGGCCGAACAAGGCCGCCTGCTGATCGCCCGCAACGCCGCGAATCGGAATGCCAGCAGGCACCGCGGCGCAGGCCGTTATTCCAAAGTCGCCCGACGAGGGACGCACTTCGGGAAGAAGGGATGCGGGCACGTCGAACAACTCGAGCAATTCTTCGTCCCACTCGCCCGTATGAATATTGAAGAGCATCGTGCGGCTCGCGTTGGTCACGTCAGTCGCATGCACTGCTCCACCCGTGAGCTGCCAAATGAGCCACGTATCTACCGTGCCGAACGCAAGCTTGCCGGCCTCGGCCGCCTCGCGAGCCCCGGGAACATGGTCGAGCAGCCACTTGATTTTGCTCGCCGAGAAGTACGCATCGGGAATGAGGCCCGTTTTTGCTTGAATAAGCTCGCGAACACCCGGCCGCGCGCACACTTCCTCGACGATATCAGTCGTACGGCGGCATTGCCACACGATGGCATTCGCAATGGGAGCGCCCGTCTCGCGATTCCAAACCACCGTAGTTTCACGCTGGTTCGTAATACCAATCGAGTCGATTTCTTCGGGAGATACGCCCGAAGACACGAGCACCTCTGTTATTACACCGAGCTGCGATGAGGCGATTTCGCGCGGATCGTGCTCGACCCAGCCAGGCTTCGGGTAAATCTGGCGAAAGGGATGCTGCGCGATGCCGACTGGCTGGCCCGCATGGTCGAACAAGATGGCGCGCGACGACGTAGTCCCCTGGTCGAGCGCAAGAACGTATTTTTTCGACATGGATCCTCTCTTTGCTCGTCGCCTGGAATGCGGTTTCGGCTCGGTCAAGTCCTGACTCGCACGAAAGCCACATTTAGTGGCTTTCGGCTCGTGCGGAATCTACCGAAACCGCACCCCAGGCGACGAGCAAACGCGCTCACCAGCATAAACGGAGTCGTCTTCTTCATCCGAAGGAAGCTTCGAGGCCCTCGGTGTTCAAGTATTCCTTATTCCAATACGAAACACCGCGAAGCGGGCGCATAGCGAACAAAGTGAGCGGTAGCCCGCTGTGGCCTCAGGGCTTTCTTCGAATGAAGAAGACGACGGACGGATTAGGAAATTCCGTAGGCCTCGTACATTGCGAGCGTCGCTTTAATGGCGATTTGCTGGGCGAACAGCTGCTGCGCCTGAGGGTCGGCCGAGCCGTTCTCCTCGATATCGGCGAGCTTTTCGTTCACGTTTTCCAGCTGGCCTTCCAAATCTTGGTGCATATCTTCATATGCGGCCAAGCGACGAAGCGCCGCTGCTTGGTAGCGAGGCTGAACCTCTACATCGCCGTTCGCGGCGATTTCGGTCAAACGATGCATAGAACTCTCCTATCGTTAAAGCCGCCACAAACGCAGGCGGCGCAATACGACTCTTGCAAACGATGCAATTGTAACGCGAACCGTCACGCGTTCGCGAGCGAGCAACGCCACAAAAAGCAGCACCCCAACCGCGCACATGCGTTCGGACGAGATGCTTACTTGCATGCTCGCATCGCAACCAAAGGCATGCACGGCAGCGCATTGCACCGCAAAATGGAAATTGGCGCCCGATAAAACGAACGCGCTGATCAGATTCCTTGCTTTGCAAGCCACGCTTCCACATCGGCCATAACGCGTGCGCGACCAGGCTCATTGAGAATCTCGTGGCGCATGCCGGCATAGATTTTCGTCTCAACCGACTGCACGCCGGCATTCCGGTATTCTTCGGCGGCCTTCCGCACGCCGCGCCCGCAATCGCCCACAGGGTCTTCCCCGCCCGCGATAAAGAGCAGCGGCAAAACCTTGGGGACTTTGGACGCACTTTCCGCACGAACCACTTCGCCCGTAAGCGCGGTGAGCGTGGCATAACCGCCCACGGTGAACATCTGGCCACATTCTGAATCGTTGATATAGGCGTCGACTTGTGCCGGATCGGTTGAGAGCCAATCGAAATCGGTACGCGGGTTTTTGACGGCCTTGGAATAGGCGCCGTCGGCCATGGAATGCAAGAGCCCGCTTTTGTAGCGTTCTCCGCGCAGACGCGCGAGGGCGTTGGCCAAAGCATTGCCCGCCATCGAGAGCGCCGCCGCCTGCTGGCCCGTGCCGCAGAGCACCGCCGCCGCAAGGCCCTCTCCATGCTCGGAAATGTATTTTCGCGTAATGAAGCTGCCCATGGAATGGCCGAACATCACATAGGGCACCTCGCTACCGAAACGCGCCTGCATAATGCCGCGCAAGGCGTGCACATCTCGAACGAGAACCTCAGCGCCATCGCGAGCGGGCATATGGCCCAGGTCTTGCGCGTCGGAAACGCTTTCTCCATGCCCCACGTGATCGTTCGCGCACACTACGAAACCGCTTTCTACAAGGAATTTCGCGAAATGGGCGTAGCGCACGACATGCTCCGACATTCCGTGCACGACCTGAACGATGCCCCGAACATCCGAATATCGCAACCTCTCCGGGGTTTCCGAGCCTTCTGGCTGCTCGGCTGCGTCAGGCTCCCATAGGAGCGCGCGAATCGCCGTTTTCCCATCGGCGCTCGGATACTTCAACGTGGCCGTTTTCATGTGCGCACCTCCTTCGACAGAGCCGGCATGCCGATCTCTCGACACCCAGCCCATTCAACGTGCCATCCATTCTACAATGCCGATCGGCTCGCTCAAATGCGCGCGATCGCCGTTTGCCTAATTGACGAAAATGTCGTCTACGACGCATAAAGCAATCGAACGGGACCAGTCGCTATGCTTGCGCCTTTTCGAAATCATAGCGGTGCCCCTCCCAAGGAGATTGGCACAATGCCGCTCACGGCAAGAAAGCCGATAGCAAGAAATGGAGCAAAAGGGAAATCGTGCGCCGGGCGACCGACCGCGAGTCGAGCCGCACAATACAGAAGCGATGCGACACACGCGACGCCGAGCACCGCGATACCCCCTTCGAAACCGGCGAAAAGCCCTATGGGAAACAGCAATTTCACGTCACCTGCGCCAAGCGGCTCGCCGCCATGGAAGCACGAGACCGCAAGCGAACACCCAAGCGCGAAGGCCGATATCGCGAAAGCCCCTATGACGCTCGATGTAGCCGTGGACAATATCGACTCTATGAGGTTCGACGAACACGCGTCAGCCAATTCAAAGGGGCTTCCCGACGAAGCATTCATCGCGGACGAGGAAGTAGCTCCATTGAAAACGAGACCGACCGCACTTGATGGCTCGTGAACAAAGAGCGACCCCTCAATAACGCCTACGACCTGGGCAAGAAGGGAAACGCACCATAACGCGATTCCGGCAACCACAACTCGATTAGGAATGATTCTCTCCCGAATGTCGATGAAGCTCGCATAAAACAAAACGGCGAGAAACGCCACAGAGAATAAATTAGGAGTCATCGACGAGAAAAAGCCAGGGGTCGTCGCTGAGACGCTCTCAAGAGCTGCCACCATACCCCCTTCGCATGTCTATTGATGCTCTGGCGGAAAGACGCAGCCACCAAGAGCTTCGGAGCAAAGGCGCCACGAGCAGAAATTGCAGCGCAGCGTATCGTATGAAGTCGAGCGCGCCATTCCGCTTATAAGCGCATCCGCGCCCCATGCGACAACTCTAGCGCGCCAACCTTGCCGAAACCTTGCCCACATGCGGGCGATTTGGCTCAAAAATCCCGTCGATTTCCTCTTTTCCTCGCGACAATTGCCCTCATTTTCCATTGAAGCCAACGTCGTTTTCCCTCGCAATTACTCGCGTTTTCCATCTGGGCACCGGGAGCTATCCGCTTATTCTTGATTAAGAGGGTGAGACCTTATCGTCGGAAACATCGCGCGCGTATTCACGGCGGAATCGCGTATGGCGTTACAACGACATCGCGCACGTCACCGCAACAACATCGGGTATAGCGCTACAGCAGTTCCTTAAAATCATCAGCGACAAGAGCCCCAACTCGCAAAATATGCGGATGTTCATGCGTGCAATCGACGATGGTCGACGAGACGCCTGAGCGGGGAACATCGTCGCCAAGCACAACGGGCACCTGCGCCGCAAATTCGGGATCGACATCGGCCAGCGTTTGGGGCGGTTTCTTTCCTTGAAAATTCGCGCTCGAGGTTGCCAAGGGGAACCCGACACGCTCAATGAGTTCCAAGGCGACAGAATCGTTCGGCATGCGCAGCGCAATGGTGTCGTTCGCGCCGCGAAATGCCTCGGGCACGTTATCGCCCGCTTTCACCACGAGCGTAAGAGGCCCAGGCCAAAACTGCGAAACCATATCGTGCGCGAGCTGCGACACGTCGCGGCCATAGCGCGTAAGCGCCGCAGGAGAGCCGACAAGCCACGGAATAGCTTTGTCGGGATCGCGACGTTTATCAATAAAAATAGCCTCGGGAGAACACGCGAGACCGACGGCGATGCCGATCCCATATACGGTATCGGTTGGGAAAACGACGGGCTTGCCCGCGGTAAGCGCCGCGACGGCCTTGCTCAGTTGGGCCTCATCGACCATAGTTGCCTCTTCCAAACGCGCCGCCCACGTCGGCGGCATTTTCTTTAGTCGAATTGTACCAACCACATACCTTCGAATGGCAACACGTACGTAAAAGTCACCATGACGCCACGCGAACGCAAGGAACCGAAGCCCCACGGAGCCGAACCGAGCACAGGAGTCAATGGGGCACCGCACACGAATTCCCATCACACACCGATTCCCGCCACGCATGGATCAACTGAGGCGTTCGACTGAAGCGCCGCCCGCGCAACAACGGACCCCATCGCATACGGAATAGTTACTCGCCCAGCGCGCTTTTCTCAAACAGCTCGATGAGTGCATTCTTGCCCGCTGCGCCCGTTTTCGCATACACGTTCTTCACATGGCTCCATACCGTATTTTCCGAAATCACGAGCTCTTCGGCAATATGCTTCGCCGAACGGCCGCGCACAAGGTACGAGCATATTTCTGTTTCGCGCGGAGTAAGGCCGTAGATTTGGGCAAACGATGCAAGCTCACTGCGCCAATCGGGCTCCGCAGCGCTTTCGGCGGCAGCGCCAATGCCCGCTTCCTTTTGAGCGGCATGCCCTTCGGCAGAGCTAAGCTGATCGACGTTCAATTGACCATCGGCCATGAGCGCATTCTCGATTTGATGCCCTTGCGCCGTCGTATCGCTCAACGATGAAACATGCGGCAAGGCCGCGCCCGCCGAAACGGCGCTTTCCCGAAGGACCCCTGCCATCGTATCGCCAATCGCTTCATTGCCCCCAAGGCGCACGTTCGCTCTAACATCGCCCGACGCCACGGAACCTTCCGCTCCATCCCCTTCTGAAGCGTCGCCGAACACGCGAGCGCCTTCAGTCGATTCGGCACCAAGCACCGACGCTCCCCCGCCGGCGATTTCACGTTCCGAATGGCGCATGGCGAACACGAATGCAATGCCGAGCGGATATAGAGCAACAAATGCGAGCAGTGTGAGCAGCGAGACGCCTCTGCTTGCCGAAAATGCGCCCACAACCAAACCGGCCGCCAACCCAAACGCGAGAAACGCGTTCGACCCTATGAGGTAAATGCCCGAAAGCGCAAAGCTGCTCACGCCCGTTTCGCGTGACGCATTCGCAATATAGAACAAGAACAACATGCCGCACACGTCATAGCACATGATCATAATGGTGCCCGAAATAGGACCTAACGCATCGCCGATGAAAGGCATGAGCGAAAGCACCACGAGCATTACCGGCAAACATGCCTTGTACGCCGCCGCGGGATTGCCACGTCGTGATGCGACAAACGCAATGGCGGAAGCTACCGCAGTCGACGCGAACAGGGGCGCCGCCATGGAAACGTCGCCGACGATATGCTCGGAAGACGACCCCAAAACCGACGTATGCAAAATGCCCACCACGCCAACGAGCGCGAACAGGCACCAGTAGTCAGGCCCAAAGGTGAGCAGAATGCGTCGGACAGGTATCGTCTCACCTGCGGATTGCGCAACAGCGCGCGCACCGCCAACAGCCTCGCCTAAAGATTGCGCGGCATTGCCTGCGCCATGGTCCCCCAATGCCGACGTGCGAGCAGGCTCATGCGCCAATGCAACCGACACGCGATAGCAGACAAACGAACAAGCTGCCATGGCGCACACAATCAAATCGAACGCAAGGCCGTACCCAAAACAGAAAGAGCCAGCGACAATGAAAGCCTGCAAAACCAAGCCGCACACCATGCATATACGAGAGCGCTCGCTCTCTTGCATGGAAAATATATCGAGCCAAGCAATCGAAACCACCGTTTGCCCAATGCCGTAGAGAACGCCCAGAAGCGGCGCCATCTCGAGCGCAACGCCAGCCTGCGCGAAAACCGCCGAAGCGGCGAACCCCGCCACGAGCGCGGCAACGCCCGGCCACATCGCAAACGAGCCCGGCTTCACCGCGCCGCGACATGCAAGCGCGATGACGAGAGAAGCGACGATGATTGAAGCCGCCTCGCTCGCGAACATGAACCAGAGCTCGGTGACGAAGCCCACGCTCTGCCCCACCGACCCCATGGCCGATAAATATCCCAACGAAGTGGCCGCCTTTGCCAAGCCGAAGCCCACAATGGTCGCAGCCGCTTCCTTTTTACGTTGCTCTTCCATAATCCCTCCCCATATGGAACATGCCTATTGTAGCGCCTCCACGGGAGTCTTTCAGACATCGTTACGAACATTGTTATTCTCAATGACCCATTTATCAGGCTTTTTGCAAATATCACCGATAGTCGGTGAGGACTTCGTTGAGCGATGAGAGTAGGTTTGGGCCCATACGAGGCAGGCAAAGCATGGAAGGCTTTGCGCAATGCGAATACCGAAAACGGTAAAACAAGCCAACGGCACGCATTGGCCTTCAATAACAAGGAGGGGTTTCATAATGGAACTTTCACGCCGTAATTTCTTGAAGGGCACCGGCGCTCTTGCGGGCATTTCCGCGATGGGCGCAATTGGACTGGGCTGCTCGCCCGCGGCAAACGAGGGAACCGAGGCAAAGGGCGGTAAGGCCGAAGCGCCGAAGACGCCGGCAGAAACTACGCCCACCACGCTGAAAGAAGCAACCGACGGCAAGTTCACCGCCAAGGCTATGGGCCACGAGAATTACGTCTACGTCGAAGCCACCATGGCGGGCGGCGCCATCGCGAACCTGCGCGTGCTTGCCCACGACGAGACCGTCGGCGTTGGCAGCCTTGCAACCGAGATGTGGCCTGCGAAGGTCGTCGAGACCCAGAACCTCGACGTTGACGCCATTTCCGGTGCAACCACGACGTGCACCGCTATCAAGAATGCTGCCATCGAGGCCATTTCCAATTCCGGCGCCGACGTCTCGCAGTTCCAGAAGGGCGCTCAGGCTCCCGAAAAGGGCGAAGACCAAACTATCGATACCGACGTCGTGATCATGGGCGCGGGCACCGCAGGCCTCACCGCCGCGACCCGTTTGCTCGAGAAGGGCTTCAAGGTCACCCTTTTCGAGAAGCAGGACATCCCCGGCGGCTCCATGTCCATGACGTATTCCGGTCTCGCATGTGCCGGCAGCCAGCTGCAAAAGAATTACTCGCTCGGTCGCTTCGACTCCAGCCCGTTCTTCGACAAAGACGCAATGCTCGGCGTACTCAAGGGCCTCGTCATTCCCGAGAACGACCGTTTCGACGGAGCCATGCCTTACGATGATGCCTTGTACACCACTTCGCCTGCCCTGGTCGATTGGCTGCATGAAATCGGCGTCGGCTTCTACAGCATGGGTGTGAACAAAGCCTACGGCGTGACCCCGTACCTGGCCCCCGGCTGCTATGAAGGCGGCTGCGGCTACGCCATGCAGTACCTCGTCGACCGCATTGGCGCCTTGGGCGGAACCATTATCTACGGCGCGAAGGTGACCGACATCACCATGACCGAAGGCCGCGCAACGGGCCTCGTCGCCGAGGGCAAGGGCGGCGAAACTTACACCGCCACCGCCAAGGCCGTTCTTCTGGCATCGGGCGGCTTCGGCGCCAACCAGGAAATGGTCGACGAATACTACCCGCAGTACAAGGGCCGTTCGTTCAACTGCTGCCCCGCCTCCACGGGCGACGGCATCGTGCTCGGCCAGAAGGTCGGTGCGGGCATCGAGTGCATGGGCCGCGAGCTTGGCGCTTACATGTCTACGACCGCCCAAGCCGGCAGCCGCATGGAGATCGCCTTCATGTATCAGACCACGCCGGGCATCATGGTGAACGCGTCGGGCGACCAGTTCGGCAACGTGATGAGCGCGAACCACTTTGTCATTGGCCGCGCCCTGTGCGACGACGCCAACGGCGGCAAGTTCTTCTGGATTACCGACGAGTCGGGTGCCGTCACCACCATGAACAACCTCACCTATGCGTTCGACACCTACAAGGCCGTCTTCGAGCGCGGTGACATGGTTCACTATGCGTCCGTCGAGGAAGCCGCCGAGGCTCTGGGCCTGTCCAACCTGCAGCAGACCCTCGACACGCACAACGCCCATGCTCTCGCAGGCGAGGAAGACGAGTTCAAGCGCAAGAAGCTCCCCTACATCGACACGCATGACGGCGTGTGGGTGTGCGGCATTGAGCCCACGTTCTACCTCACCACGGGCGGCTTGGCCATCGACACCTCCGCGCATGTTCTCACCGACGACGGCAGCACCATCGCGGGCCTCTATGCCGCGGGCGATGTGTGCGGCTCCATCGAAGAGAAGGACGGCAAGCAGTACGGCATGGGCTTCGACGCAGCCATGAACTTTGGCTACATCATGGCCGAAACCGTGGCTTCGGAAATCGCCTAAACCTCTCTTTCAGCCCCTCCATTCCTTGGGGAGCCCCTCGATTGCTTCCCAAACCCAGAAAGCCGACCCATTTCGGGTCGGCTTTCTTATTGGAAGGTACCGTCAATAGTTTTGCGCACTTTTAGCCAGCCGTCAGCATGACTGCTCCTTGAGAAGCGACACGTCCAGGTAGCGGCGCGATCCCCATTCGCTGTCGGCGACGTACTTCAGGCGGGCGGCCACCAGCATGAGCGCGGACTTGC
>OLPG01000024.1_pt1 | contig 131780 bp, 90 predicted proteins | sample 1672311 | NCBI WGS metagenome assembly OLPG01 (sample SAMEA3136670, study PRJEB25190) | human gut metagenome | biome: human gut; feature: human-associated habitat; material: faeces | place: Austria | collected 2013 | reverse complement strand
AGCCGTTGAAGATGCGCTCCCAGTGCTGCAGGTGGAAGAACACGGCGATCCCGCCGAGCGCCAGCAGCACGCACGACACCACGGCCAGCAGCTGCTGCGACTTCTTGCCGGCGCCCTTCAGCGCCAGCACCCCCTGTGCGCCGAACACGCCGCACGCCCAGGCGGTAAGGGTGGTGAACAGAATCAAAGGCCATTGCAGTTCCATGATTTATTCCTCCCCTTGCCAATCGCGGTTGCGCAGGATGTACACGAACGACGGATGATTGCCCACATCAGGCAGGTGATGCACGTCGGATTCCTTGTACGACTGCACGCAATCCTTCAGCGTGATGCGGTTGTGCAGCGTCTTGTCGTAGCTCGGGTCGCCCTTGGTGACGTCGACTACCCACGGCGCCTCGAAGCTGTCGATGCCCTTGTCAAGGTCGCCGAAGAAGCGCGCGCGGCCGCCGCACTGGGCGACGCACGCCGGCAGCTCGCCCTGGGCGATCTTCTGCTCGCACAGCGTGCACTTCTCGACCACGCGCTCCTCGGTGTTGAGGTAACGCACGCCGTAAGGGCAGCTCATGGCGCAGAACTGGCAGCCGATGCACTTCGACTTGTCGATCTGCACCGTGCCGTCCTCGGCGATGTGGCTGGCCTCGGTCGGGCACACCTTCACGCACTCGGGGTCTTTGCAGTGCTGGCACTGCACCGTCAGAAAGTACGTGTACACGTCCGGGAAATGACCCGAACCCTCGGCGGTCGGGTACGGCCCGATGCGCAGCGTCTTGTTCCAGAAGCTGCCGATCGGCACGCCGTTAAACGCCTTGCACGAAACGCTGCATGCCAGGCAACCGACGCATTTGTTCAGGTCGGTTACGATTGCCGGATGGCTCATGCCTGCTTCCTCCCCTCGTAGTCAGGCGCCCATGCCTTCAGGCGCGGATCGCTGGAGTCGTGAATGATCTCGGTGCCGTCGTCGCCGCAGGGCACCGGGTTGCCGAACGGGGAATTCTCCGCCGTGGCTTTGTACACCTTCACGCCGTAAGCGCGCAGGTTCGACGTGCCGATGAACGGGTCCTGAGCGTCCTTGTCCAGCAGGCAGTTCACGCCACACAGCGGGAAGCCCTTGTCGGCCTGCTTCAGCTCGGGGAACCACCACTGGTGCTCAAGGTTCACCACGCCCGGCGCGATGCCGTGGTACAGGTCGACGACCTCGCGAATCTTGTGCTCCTTTGTCTCGATCCACACCCAGTCGCCCTGCTCAACGCCGATGCGCTCGGCATCTTCGGGGTTCATCTCGATGCGCGGGACGGGCCACAGCTCGCGGCACCAGGGCAGCTGCCTGTGCTCGTTGTGGAAGTACACGGGGATGCGGCGGCCGGTGGTTGCCAGGAACGAGTTGTCGTCCTTGAACAGGTCCGGATCGGCCACAGGGCCGTGCGGCGCCTCGCGGAACGTCGGAATGGCCTGGTCATCGTTGGGATAGTAGTTGTCGATGACCGTGGACCAGATCTCCTGCTTGCCGGTGGACGTGTCCCAACCCTGCGGGTGGTCCATCACAGCCTGCACGGCAGCCGGCGAGTCGGACGTGGTAGCCCAACCGGTTTCGTAACGGCGATACGTGCCCCATGCCTCGGGCTTCTCGATCTTGGAGTCCCACGGGCCGTTCTCCTGGAACGCCTTCTTGTAGTCCTGCCACTCGGGAATCTTGAAGCCGGCCAGCGCGATGTTGTTGCACACGTTCTCGGCGTCGTCGATCGGCCACTTCTCGGCGTCGGTCTCGCCGTCGCAGTACGGCTGGCCCATGGCCTTGAAGATGCGCATGACGATCTTCAGGTCGGGCTCGGCCTCCGCAGGCGGCTCGACGGCCTTGCACGTAGCGCCGAACGAGCCGGATGCACCCTGCGACTTGCGGATGCAATCGAGCTCCATCCAGTGCGCGGCGGGCAACACGATGTCGGCGATGCCCACGGTCGGGGTCTCCCACAGGTCGATGGATACCCAGAAGTCCAGCTTCTTCAACTGCTCGTAGGCATACAGGCTGTTCGACTGGTTCATGTGGTCGCCAGTCTGACCGATACCGCAGGACAGCTTGTACGGCTGACCCGACTCGATGGTCTTGTAGATGCTCGTGGCGTCTGCCCAGCTGGGGTTGCACTTCGGGTCGGCCAGCATGGGGAACTGCTCGCCGCCGATGATCTTGGATTGATCGGGCGAGCCCTTCACGGAAGCCGCGGAAGGCAGCGTCATGGCCAGGTCGAAGAACGGCCAGCCAGCGGTGGATCCGCGCATGCCGCCCGGGATGTCCATGTTGCCGGTGATGCCGCACAGGATGTCCATGGTGCGGTTCGTCTGCAGCGAGTTGCAGCTGTGCTCGAGCGGCAGCATGTATTGGATGCCGCCGTTGCCGTAACCGGTGGAGGGGTCCACGCGCGTGGCGTAGATGGTGGCAGCGCGCTCGATGTCGTCGGCGTTGCAGCCGGTGATCTCGGCGACCTTCTCCGGCGTGTACTCGGCAACGCGGTCGCACAGGTGCTCCCACACGGTGCGGCAGTGCACCTTCTTGCCGTCCTTCAGCGTCACCTCGATGCCGCCTTCGGGCGTGTACAGCGCGGGATACAAACCGTCGATGAACGGCGTGGCGTCAATGACGAAGCCCTGCGACTGGCCCGTGAGGTCCAGGCCGTGGATCTGCGCCTCGCGGCCGGCCGTGGCAGGCTTCCAGTCCTCGCCTTCCCAATGGGGAAGCTGGCCAGACGTGCCGCCGGACAGGTTCAGGTCTGCAGCGGAAGCGTCGGTCACGGAAGAAGCGACGGACTTACCGTTCGATTCATAATACGTCAGCTCGCCGTTGATCTCGTTGAGCACCATGAACGCGGTGTTCGAGCCGCCTTCCTGGATGTCGGACTGCTTCAGCAGGCGGTTGCGCTTCGAACCGTGCGTGGACTGCGAGTCGGACACGGAGCCTTCCCAGTCCTCGTCTTCCACAACCAGCATGGGAGCGTTCATCCATTTGCGCACGTACAGGTCGTCGTACAGGCCCTTGTTGATGACCACGTTGATCCAGCCCAGACCCATAGCGGCGTCGGTGCCGGGGCGCAGCGGCAGCCAGATGTCGGCTTCCTTGCCCAGGTTCGTTTGACGCGGATCAACCAGAATGTGGAAATCGGCGCGCGTGGCGACGTCGACGGTGGTACGGCAGGAGTCGTCGTAGTTCGACAGCTCCGAAGCGCCGCCCCACTGCACGTACACGCGCGGACGACCGACAACTTCCATCCAGCTGTAGGCGTTGTAGTCGTTCAGCTTCGTGGCGTAGAAACGCGGGCCCTTGCAGATTTCGTTTGCCTGAATGGCGTTCGGGCTGACGAAGCACTGCTTCAGTGCAGCGTAGGGGCCCATGGACCAAATGCGGCTCGTGCCGGCCATGCTGAAGTACGTCTCGTTGCCGTACTTGGACTGCAGCTCGGAGAACTTGCTGCCGATGGTGTCCATAGCCTCGTCCCACGTGATGCGCTGCCAACCGGGATCGTCGGAATCCTTCGGGTTCGTGCGCTTCATGGGGTACTTCAGGCGGTCCGGATGGTACGCGGCTTGCAGCGATGCCTGGCCCTTCGAGCAGTGGTTGCCCATGGACTGGAAGGCGGCCTCGTCGCCTTCGCTGCGGATGACCTTGCCGTCTTGCACGTACACCCACACGCCGCATTCCATCTTGCCGCAGCCGCGGCACGTGGAACGAATGCGCTTGACCTCGCCGGTCGACGTGGAGCTGGCGCTGGATTCGGCCAGCGCGGTGCCGGTGCCTGCGATTCCGACCGCAGCAGCGGTAGCGGCAGTCATCTTCGCGAACGTGCGACGCGTCATCGTGAGCTTGCCCATGCATCCTCCTTTCTTGTGGCGCGCTTGCGTGGCGCGCCGTCTCCTCTTGCGGTTCGCGGCCTCTCGTCGTGGCCGCTTGCCGCCCCTCTAGCGGCCGCGGGACTTTGCCCACCGCCGACTTCGAGCTGCCGCGCGCTGCCCCGGCGGGGCCTGCGTGCGACGCGTTCGACGTTGGCTACGATACGGCGGCAAGCAGGCGGCGCGAATCCGGCCGGGTGCATGGTTGAGGACGAAATCGCGAAATCATGTCGGTAGCATGATGGCGTTGACCTGGGAATATATCGGTAATCGAGTTAGGTTAACTTAACATGCGCGGCGGTTTACCGGTGCGACATGAGCGTGCTTTATAATGGCTCCAGACGAGGAAAGGGTACGTTTTGGGGGAGAAAACGAACGCGAAAGCCGCCGCGCGCGGCAGTAAGGAAGCACGCGAAAAACGCGATCAGGCGAACATACAAGACGGCAGCGCACCTAGCGAAACTCCCGTCAGACGCAGCGCGGAAAAGCCAAGCAAGGACATCAAAAAACCCACCGCACAGAGGATCTCCACCGACCGCGAACCTGCGGGCGAAACCACCCGCGCAAGCGGCCAAACCGCAACGGACGGGACCGCCGGGAAAGGCAAGAAGGCTAGTGCGCAAGGCGGCAACCAGAAGGCCAGCGCCGGGCGCGGCGGCAACGCCGAAAGCAACCGCGCGGCCGCAGCACGCGAGAAGGTCGCCCGCTCGCTGGCAAGCGGCGGCGCGCAAGCAAAAGAGGCGCTTGGGCAAACCGAGGCGCTTACGGGAATCGCGCTTGGATGCTTCCTGGCATGGGTGCCCATGACGTTCCAGAGCCTGAACATAGTCGGGGACGCAGGCGAACCCGTGCTCGACGCCGTGTACCTGATATCCATTCTGGCGCTGCTTGCCACGCAGATATTCATTGGCGTTCGGCACGCACAGTGTGGCCGCTGGATCGCCCGCCGTCCCGTGCGCGTCGGCGCGGCAGCAGTCATGATGCTGTCCGCCCTGCTGCTGCCGCTTGCGGCCGGCAATGCGGGCGACGGCCTGCCGCTCGGCTCGTTCGCGCTGGGCGCCTTCGTCACCGGCGCGGCCGGCGTGCTATCGGGCGTGTCTTCGGGCGTTTTCTTGGCGCAGTTCGGCATTCTGGTCAGCAAATTCTCGGCGAAGGCCACTGCCGCTATCGCCGCCATCGGCTACATCCTTATGTCGGCGCTGTTCTGCGTGTACTCGTTTTTCGGTCCGCTTGAGTCATGCCTGTTCGCCGCTAGCATGCCGGCTATCAGCGCATTCCTGCGCGACTTGGGCGCGTCAACCGCGAAAGGCAAAGCCGCCATCAGCGAACGCGCGCTGCCGATGCAAGCGCTTCCCGAAAATGCCGATGACCGCCGCAACCTCAACCACCTCACCATCACGCTGGCGCTTTCTTCCGCGCTTATCGGCTGCGCCAACGAGCTGGCGCGCACGCTGTACATCCAAACGGGCATCGCCGGCAGCGGCAGCGGCAACTACGCGCTCATTCAGGCCGGCGGCGCGCTTATCGTGGGACTTGGCGCAACGATCATCATGCTGGCGCTGGTTAGCATGAAAACGCCGAAAGCCCCCGAGTATTGTTATCGCATCGTGCTGCTGTTTTTGGTGCTGGGATCGCTGCTGCTTCCCACGCCGCTGATCTACCCTATCGGCGTGATTACGCCTTACGCCATCAATGCCGCGTCGTTTCAGTGCTTCGGCATCATGGCGTGGGTGCTTATTTGCGGCACATGCCACCAATACCCCACGGCTAGCGTGCGCACGTTCTCGCTCATCCGCGCCGGCTGGACATTCGGCCCCATCGTGGGCTTGCTCATCGGGCGCTTCGTGGTGCACTATACGCCGTTCGGCCTTCCCGAAGTGTTTGCCTGCGCCCTTGTCGGCGGCGTGTTCGCCATGCTCACAACCATGACGTTCACCGAGCGCGATCTTGCGTTCGCCGTGAACCTGCTGCCAACGGACAAGAAGCGCCGTTTCACCGACAAGTGCCTGGCGGTGGCCGCGCGCTGCGGCCTGTCCGAGCGCGAAACCGAGATCATGACGCTGTTCGCCAAGGGCCGCAACCTGGCCTACATCCAAGAGCAGCTATGCCTGTCAAAAAGCACAGTCAGCACCCACCGCCAGCACATCTACCAAAAGCTCGGCGTGCACTCAAGCCAAGAGATGATCGACCTGATCCAAGAGGAGAAGGCGTAAAGAAGGACGATCCCGACCTTCGCATGGACACTTGGGGACGTAGCGTTATCCGTCCGGGATTCCCCGTCGCGAAGCGATGTCCGCCGCCCAAGAGACGGCGGGGAGCCGACCTGGGCCGCACCTCCCCAGTGACCGCAATCCGGACGGATAACGCTACGTCCCCAAGTGTCCGCCCGAAGTGTCCGACGGCAAAGGCTTTACTTCGCTTTAATCAGTAGTTTTACCTCATTCGCAATTTTTTTCGGGTTGCGAACGATTCCGCGCGCATATCGCACCAGCTGCAACGCCGGGCGCAATGGCGCGATTCTGGAAGCGCGCGGGAACAAGTACCCCAGCGCCTCATCGTTGGTTAAGCGCTCGCGCAGGTAACCGCGCTTTGCGGCGCCCAAATCGCCTTCGTGCTTCGCCTTCTGCTTATCAAGCCGGTTCTCCACCATTCGATTGCTGTTGCCATACGTACCGCTCCTCAGTAAATAGCGAAGGAGATCCGCTTGCTCGAACGGCAGCGGATCAACGGCGCAAGCTCCGCCGAAGCCCACGTCAGCCAGCGCACGCACGCGAGCCTCGAAATCGAGCAGACCAGTCTCTCGCAACTCGGAGAACACATAGTCCCAATCCATGTCCATACCTTTAACGTCAAGAAGCACACGCGTATCGACCACGAAGCGGATACCGCAACCTGCGGCATCGAAGTGCTTGAACGCGTGCGCCATAATATAGACGTATTCATCCTCATCAGAGAAGCGGAACAGATGCGGGTCGTGCTCATCTCGAATAGCGCGTTTCCATGGGTTTTCGTAGTAAGCGGCCATGGGGCTTGAGGACGACACGAGGCAACGATGCGGTTCGAAATTGAAGATCGGCTGCTTTTCGAACGACTCATGATTGCCCACGCGCAACGACTTCGTGGTGTAACCCAAGTCATGCATCACGCGCTCGATAACACGGATGCCACGCTCCACCGTCGCTTCGCGCTCCGCATGCGTTGCGCCGCAAACGCGGAAGCCTTCGTCCTCGATAGGCTCAACAAACCCGTACAGAAAGTCGTTGTCAGCCATAGATCGCATTTCAGGACGCGGGTAATAATCCGCCAGAAGCGCGCCTTTCATTGGGAGGCACGATAGGCCCTCGAGCGCCAATGCAGCAAATACCAGCTCTCGTTCCGCATCGAAGCGAACTCGACGAAACAGCGTTATCTGGGCTTCGTTTTCCCATTGCCTTCTCAAATCAACGGGAATATCGTCACGGGTTTCCGCGCCAAACCACGCCATACCCTCAACGCTGTTATGTTCAGCAAGCGCATGCACGCACCGCCAGGTCACGCCGACGGGTATTGGCTGCGCTGGCACGTCATGCAGACCGCAATCGATGAGATGCACCAGATATCGTCCCGCCCGATCGAGCATTTCGCTTTCCACAATGCATCCTTTCTCATATACCCGCCGAAATAGGAAACGGGGAAACGCTCAGAGCAAATGCCCTGGCTCCAAAGCCTCCTGAGCGTCGTATCGTCATCTTGCCAATTCACTATCGCAAGCTTCAGTAGCCTGCCTCGCGCTACCGTTCGACGCAGGCCCCCTTGCGCATTTCCACTACGCGATCGCATGCGGCAAGCGTCGCCTCCCGATGCGTCACCAGCACGGCAGCCCTGCCGGGCAGTGCGCGCAGGTTGGCCAGCATCCTGCGCTCGGTTTCGGCATCGAGCGCCGAGGTCGCTTCATCAAGCAGCAGCACCGGCGCCTGGCTGTATACGGCGCGCGCAACGGCCAGCCGCTGCATCTGCCCCTCAGATAACCCCGTTCCGCGCTGCCCTAAAGGCGTGTCCAATCCCTGCGGCAACGCCCTAATGAAGTCCCATGCACATGCCGCCTTGCAAGCAGCAACAACGCGTTGCAAATCAAGGTCGTTACCCTGTTCGGCAAAAGCGACAGTATCGCAAATCGTACCTGCCATCAGGCGATTTCCTTGCGGAACAAACGCAAAAAGCCCCTTTACCTCGCAAAGCGGGACACGTATGCCGCCAGCATCCTGCGCCCACGCCTCGCCCGATTGCGGCATATATGCGCCCAGCAGCAGCTTCGTCAACGTTGACTTGCCAACACCGCTCGGACCAGCCAGGCCCACGAATTCGCCCGCATTCAGCGCAAAATCGCAGCCATGCAGCACATCATCGCCGCAATCATACGCAAACGACGCTCCACGCAACTCCAACTTTGAGAACGATGCAGATTCGAAAACGACATCATCGCCGACACAGCCCTCGGCACTCATGCTTGCTTTCGTCACGACATTAACTTGCATTTTGGCATCAAGGTCGGACGAACCGTTGACTCTCGACCGCACACCAGCGCCGTTGCCTTCTGCAACATTGATTGCACTTGTTTGCAGTACAGCACCAACGCTATCCCGCAAAGTCATTGCACTTTGCTTGTCATCTAGCTCCCGATTGAGCCCCATAAGGCGCTCAGAGCTTGCAAGCATGGACGAATATCTTGAGAACGATCCACCTAAGCTGGAAAACGGCGACTGAATCTGACCTATAAGCTGAACTACCGCCATAAGCGTTCCGTAGGTGCAGGTTCCGTTAAGGATGCCAAAGCCGCACCAACCGAAGCCCAGCACATACCCCATCTGCACCGCCAGTACAAGCGCCGTGCTGCAGCCGTTGGAAACATCCGCCTTACGCAAACGCGCACATCGGTGAGCGGCCATGGCGCGCTCGGCGCGCTCGCATACCTTACGTTCGCAGCAAAACGCGTGCACAACCAACAAACTGTCCAAGCATTCCTGCAGGTAACTGCGCATATTTCCTTCAGCTTCCTGCATGCCCGCATGCAGTCGCTTCAGTAGCGGGCGCACAGCCAATGAAGCTGATGCGGCAATGCAGCCGCCAACCACAAAAACAAGCGTCAAGCTTGGCGCCAGGACAAACAAGGCTGCTACAACACCAACCAAGCGAACCGTCATGGAAACCATTGTCGGAATGAGGGTGCAGGCACCATCGGCAACAACGGAAACGTCCGAGGTCATGCACGTCATCAGCTCTCCGGAATGCCGATGCTGCACGCGTTCGTATGGCTGTGCGAGCACGTCGGCAAAGGCGCGGCAACGCAGCTGATTCTCGAAACGCGACAGGGTTCGCTCAAGAAGAGCCCGATTGGCGGCGATACAAGCGACCTGAACGCACAGAATCCCGGCGAACACTCCACACCACAGCCAGAAACCATTGAAGCTTCCTGCAACCGCCTCATCAATGGTCTTCTGCATCGCCAGCGCAAAGCCGACAGCGTTTAATGCCATCAGACTCTGTAAACCACACAGCGCCACAATGCGAGTAAGCCCCGCTCGGCCAATGACGCCAGCAATCCAGCGGCGCGCAGGCATCCCGCCACCGAACACATGTTGCAGCTTCTGCCTTATATTCATTGGGACTTGTCTTTCCCGGGCTCTTCGCATACACCAGATACGTCGACAGCTGCACGCTGTCCGGACTCACGCTTGCCACAGTTCCCTGCAACGCTAGCGGCGTCTGACCCAATCGCACGATAACGCGCCTGCCTTTTGCCACCCTTCAAACACCGTTTCGCGCGGCCGGCAAAAGCACGTGCCCGCATAACGCAACGGCGTAGCGGGTATATCGCATACCATACGCGCACATACGCTCGATATGGCAAACCGTCCATGTCCATCTTCTTCTCACCACGATAAAGCCCCGTCAGCACACCGATAACGCGCTCATCTGGAATATCGGGCTCCTTGTTTAAGCAGTTATCGCCTAACATGGTGTAGCTGTCAGAGTGAACCTCGACGCATCGATGCAACACATAGTCGTCACCGCGGCGATACAGAGGAACCTCGAACCTGCGAAGCCGACGGCCATGCAGCGGCTCGACGACGATGGTATCGCGCCGGTTGCGCAGCATCGGACACATGCTCACCCCTACCGTAGTGCTCACGTACACACCTTGCTGAGCAAGCACCTCTTCTATATGTTTGCCGGACCGAGACACCGCCTATGCCAAAAATCCCTCTTCAGCAACCTGCTTCACAAACGCAGCAACATCCGTCGCGGCTTTCTCGCCGTCTACTTCATACGCAGACACAAGGTCAGCCGCAATCTCCTCGTTCGATTTGCCCGCCGCAAGCCCTTCCCAGATTACGCGACCCGTCTCGTTCAGCTTGATCATGCCGTGAAAGCCCTTGCTAGCTTCGCCGGTGGCGATAACGACAACCTGACCGGCAACTTCACGCAGCACAAAACCCTCTTTGATACGCATAACGCCTCTTCCCGATAAACCGGAGACAGCAGCAGCCGCACATCTGCCTCCCAATGATTAGCAACAAATAAGGTGCTTACTCACCTCGAAAGTCGATTGTCGAGAGAAGTAAGCACTGGCGTTCCGATAGCTAGATTGCCGGCCGATACGGCAATCCCGTAAGCGCTTCGAAACTTGTACGAACGGCGTCTTCGGACATATCGCAGGCCAGCGAAAACAGAGGCACGCGCGAGACCAGCGCATCAAGCAAGTCAAGCGTGTTCCCCGCCGCACAAGCGTCTCCAGGCAGGTAAACCTGACGTACCACCTTGCCCAAACACGCAGCTGGTTCTATACGGCAAATAGACGAAGCTCCCACGTCGCTGCGCGAGATCAGCACGATACCCGCCAGGGGGGCCGACACATTCTCCTGCCAGCCTTCTTTGCCTGCCCAAGGCGTACCGTACGCAATGGGTGACTCATCGGCGGCCGCAGGAATGTGCACGAACGGCTTGTCGCCGTTCACGACTTGCACACCTACACCAAGGTATTGCTGCCATAGCATAATATGTGTCGATTTACCCGTTCCGCTTGGCGCCATGAACAGATACGCTTTGCCCGCGTATTGGATAACCGCCCCATGCACCAACATGCGATTGCGTTGCGGCAACTCATTCGCGATATTGCGCAAAACCGCCAACGTTTCCAAATACGAATCCGCCCAATGGCGACCTTCGGTCGCAATCGCTCGCTCGGCATCAATGGCTTCTTGAGACATCGATACAACCAAGTCCGCAGCCACAGCATCGTCGCACTTTTCCAGGTAGTCTTTGCACAGATGCCAAACATCCTGATGAAGAGCCAGTATGTCTACCGTCAAGCCGGCAAGACGAACCCGAAAACGCGTTTCCTCGAGCCCATTGCCACCATTATCCGCGTGCTTCTTCATAACTTAGTAGTAACCCGTCCAGACGCCACCTTCGCTCGAAGGCTTGCCAGAGGAGCCTATTCCGCCATTACTCGAATTGCTGGAATTCGAGTTATCAGACTCGCCATTACCACCCGAAGCACTACCGCCACCGGAGCCTTCCGCCGCCGGCTGATCGTTGCGCGAATCGGAGGCACCGCCATTACCGCCGGCAATGCCGCCAAAGTCCACCACATTGTCAGCCGACCCATCGTCCGCACCGCCACCGGATCCGATACCTGCTGCCGCAGAGCCCGATCCACCAGATTGACTCTGGCCAACCGGCGACTGCAAGTTCGTCCCCTGCGTCGTTTTCTGGTCGTTCGACTGCGCATCGGACTTATCGCTCGCAGATTGCTCGGTAGTCGCACCGACTTGCTTAGCATCTTCCGACTTCGCCGAATCATCGCTTTTACCGCAGGTGGTTAAAGCGATAGTAGCCGCGATTAGCAAGAGCACGACGAATATCGCGATTGCGGCAATAGTTATTTTCTTCTTATCTATTGGAGCACATTTTGCGTGCATACTCACGTCACCTGCTTCCCCGGAGAACGAATACGCTTTCTTTAGCACGAGCAAAGCGTGCCGAGCAACAAACCGCTTTTCATATGAGAGCCGCTCGGCATTAGCTCTCACCCGTATTCGGAATCCCCGTTGCGCCATATGGCTCACCGGCGTCGCTCGTTTTCGCCCTCTGTAACATTCATTAGCAGAGGGGGCCGCACAGAGCGACCCCCTCTATTAAAGATAACAGCAATCAGTTAATTCTTACCAGGCTGGTACGTACCGTTATTATCACCAGGGCCAGTGGGGATATTCGAAGTCCTAACAACGTCCTCGATATCAACCGCGACAACAGTAAGCTCGGGTTCGGTGTATTGTTCCATTTATCTACTCCTTCTCAATGGTGTTTAAAATCTTCTGAGCATAAGCTTGTTCATCGGAAGATGCTCCCGAATTCTCCAAAATCGCCTTGGCAACGGTCTCAACCGAATGCTGATGCGGCGTGGTCTCAGCAACCTCCACCGTCGTACCATCAACTGTCTGGTATTTCAGGTGCTCGGTCACATGGAATGTCGTTGTGTAATACTCAGCTCCAAGAGTCGCGACAACGAGATTCGCCAGTGCCGCGCCGTTACTAAACAGGACGCGATTCGTCGCATGCACGGGGACCTGCTCGGCAAGGCCATCGTTCCAAGTCCACCAGCTATCGATATACTTAGCGCCTTCGGGCGCCGAGGTGATGTATCCAAAGCGAAGCGACGTAGACACAAACGCCTCGGGTCCATCCATGCGCAGCGAGCCGCCCATGTACTGAATATAGTTATCAGTCTTCTTAAACAGCGGGTAAGCATCACCGGCTTTTTCATCCGACTTATAAGGCGTCGTATAGCTGGAATCCTTGTACCAGCCGACAAACGTGTAGTCAGCCGTCATATTGAAGTCAGCGTTGTTGATAGACTTCCTGGTACCGTCGGCGTTGGTATAGTCTTCAAGCTTGTAAGACTTATCCTTCTCGCTTACAACAACCGCGTAGTCAGAGAATTTAGCAGTTTTGAAGGTGACATCTCCAGTCTGATCGTTTATCTTGGACGGCTCGATAAGCTCGACCTCACCATCATGAACGCGAGCAACCACGACATTCTTGCCAGCGATGGACTTAGGGTCAACCTTAATCGTTACCTCGATGGGGTTTTCGGTCTCCTTAACGGGAACCGTCGCAGTCGCAACAACCTGATTATCGGCGCTCTTAACCTCTGTCACCATATCGATGGAAAGCTCGAACGGAACAACCTTGGAGTCCTTGCTAACAGTTTCGTTGATCTTCTCGTTTGCTACAGCAGTTTGGACGGCCTTGATAATGAGCTGGGTACTGACGGAGCTGTTCTCCTTCCCCGCCTCTTCAGCAACCTTCTTGACCTCATCGGTTTTGCCCTCGGCACTCGTGTCGACTGTCACGTTACCGATCCTGGCTTCGTTCTTGCTCTCGTCGACCGTGGCATTCTTGACCGAAGCAGCAGCTTCTGCAGCGGTCTCAGCAACCTTCTGCTGCTCAGTTTGCTCGATAACTACGCCAGAAGTGGAAACGGAACCAGAAGCACTACTGCCCTCGGGTTTGACCTCTGCGCCCTTTTCGGCAACGCCATACGTGCCATCGCTGTTCTTTACGCAGGCAAAGCCCTCGGCACAGCAATCAGAGGGGACTTCGGCAGAGAACGTGCCCCCGGAGACAGCAGCATTGCCACGATTTTCCGCATTGTAGTAATTGATAATCATCGTTTTGCCGCCTGCAAAACTTCCGCCAGAGATCTGGAAATCGTCTTTGTCCTGCCCGTAGGAAGAAGTGAAGAGAACGGAAGGAGCCGTGCCCTCGGCAACGAAGCTACCTCCGGAAATAGTCGCCTTGCTCCAGTTCATAATCACATACTGGCTCGTATTGGTGAACGTACCGCCAGTGATTTCAAGCGTGGTGTTCGACCCGTTCTTCACCGCGTTGACGCCACCAGAGAAGGTACCGCCATGAATGACCATCTTTGCATTGGTGTCGTCGGCGTTGCACAGGTTGCTAGAATAACCTCCCGCATTGCTGACGGTCGCCCCGCCCTCAATAGTCATGGTTCCGTTATTCTGAACCGTATACCAGCTATTGCCACCATTGCCATAGGGTTCGAGCGCGCCCTTCTCCTGGCTGCGCTCGAACAACCCACCCTTGAGCGTAGCTGTACCATTGTTGACCAACGCACCCTTAGCATGCGTGACGTTGTCAACCGTGCCGGTCTTCGCAGCGCTAGAGTCAGCGATAATCAGCGTGCCGTTGTTGGTGATGGTGTGGTCCTTGACGTTGGTGAGCTTGAATCCGTTGAGGTCGAGCGTGAGGTTCTTGCCCTCGGCGACCGTCACGTCCTCGACGGCACCTGCCAGCAGCTTGACGGTGTCGCCATCCACGGCAGCTTCGATAGCAGCCTGGACAGATGCGTAGTTCTTGTCACCGATTTGGGCAGCAGCAGCAACACCATATGTGCCGTCAGCGTTCTTAATAGACGCAAACCCCTCTGCGCAATACTCCGCAGGAACCTCAGCAGAGAACGTCCCACCGGAGACGGTAACTGCATGATCGGTATTATCAAATTCGGTCACCGCATTGTTCGACCAACCGTACGCCCTTATGGCAGCTAGCCCATTAGCGGAGTCAAAATTGCCACCACTGACTGTTGCCGTAGGCTTGCCACCCGGATAATTGCGATCGACAATGGAGATAGCTGAGCCGTCGGCAATAGCGCCGTCGCCAGTCTTACTTGCAGTGTCGTCGATACCCGTCGCTTTAATCGTTGCGCCGTCTGCAACCGTGAGATCGCCTGCACACATTTGCACGCCGACCGCGCCTTCGATGGTGCCACCGCTAATACTGAGCGCACCCTTCTGCGGGTGGTAGATGCCCGCACCATCAGCACCCCTGGATTTCAGCGTGCCGCCAGAAATATTGACTTTGGTGCCGTTATGACCAGATTCTCCATTGCCAGCAACCGCATAGTAGCCACCCGTGATGGTGCCACCAGAAATGTTAGCAACGATATATTCTTTTGCATTCTTCGTAATCGAGCCAACAACAAAGACGCCGGCTTCGGTTCCGTCAATTGAGCCACCAGCAATGTTAAGAGTTTTCGTGCCCGAATATTGGCTATTCCACGGAGCGGTGGTCGCCCCTGACAGATACACGCCAATTTTGCTTGAAATAGTTACGCCGTCTTCAATGGTAAGAACCGGATTGCCATTATTGGTTTTAACGAAAATGCCATTGGTTTTACTTACGATGGAAAGCCCGTTACTTCCGCCCTTAAAAACTGTATTGGGACTTCCAAGCGAAACCATCACCGCACCATACGAAGCCGCTGCATTCGTGTTTTCAATCGTCCCGTTTTCAAATGTCCAGTTTGAAGTAAGCGGAGCAAGTGTATAGTCACCCGCGCTCGTTATCTTGTTTCCGCCAAAATCGACCGTTACGTTCTTTGCTTTTGTTTTATAGTTCGAAACGTTCTCGGTGCCCAAATCAACATTCGTCAGAACGCTAATAGTACAGTTATTCGTTGCGGCATCAAAAGCTTCCTGTAGCGTGGCATACTTGGTCCCGTTGACCTCAGCAACTTCTGCTACCGCAGACTCTTGAGCTGCTGGGTTTTCGGCAACCTGCTGGGATTCGTCGGCATTCTGAGCTGCCGACTCTTGTTCGTTAGCAACTGCCTTGCTGGAGCCCTCGTCTACCGAGTTCGAATCGGCTAGACTCTTAGAACCCCCCCCCAGCGTGTTTTCGACTTGAGGCTGTTCGGTAGTTATGCCCGATTCGGCACTTGCGCTGTCGTCGCCGGCCCAAGCCGAAACTGGCGCATTAAGCGACACGACCATGGTAGCCGCCACCAGCACGGAGAGCGCTTTGTTGCCCAATGATGCCCTAGCCATCCCGTCACCTTCCTTTCGTTTCCCGACGCGCCTACGCAGAGCGTTCGCGATGCTGCGCCTTGACAACGCGATGCGTGACCAGGTGGCCGTCGGCGCAGCTTCAATTCCATACGCAGCCCGCAATGCGGCGGCACCTTACAGCTGAGACGATTTTATCGTCACCCCCCGCCCAGGTCAACGCAAGCAAAACCACTTGATGCAAACTTTGGATTGGACGAACCTACCGATTGTCGCCAGCGAATACACTTTTGCATCCAACGACATTCAACCGGTTTAGCCCCGCCGACATCATCACCGACCGAGCATCTAGCTCGACTGCGCCAACCAACCATTCTCCATCGATCAGGCGAAGCTCAGCGGAGCCCAAGCACGCTCCGCGAAAACCGCCACGAACGCTTAGAGGCTCGCATCGTCGCGCATCCAGACCTTCCTCAACTTGTTCGGTATATTGAACAAATACGTACCGAATCTGTTCAATATACCGAGCGGATTCGACGCTGCATCTGCTCATCGTCACGAAAGAGGAAGAACGCGCCATCGAAGAGGACGGCAAGCGCGCCGAAGTCAAACCCGCCTGGAAACTCCTGTTGCCAATCCGGGATAGCATCTCCTGGATTGGCAACACCTTCTTGGACACTTTTCTTAGATAGTCAGCCCCGCCAATCTGAACTCGACCGGGCTCATATAGCCGAGCATCGAGGGGACACTTTGGGGACGTAGCGTCCCCGAAGTGTCCGCGACCCGAAGCGTCCGACCGCTGAAGCCGTCGAGGCATGCGCTGCCATTGCGGCCTTCGCAATGCGTTATGCTGATGAGTAAGCATGTACGAAAGGAGGGCCTTATGCGGGCTTTGGTGCAGCGCGTGACGCATGCGCAGGTGGATATCGATGGCGAAACGGTGGGCTCGTGCGAGCGCGGGTACCTGGTCTTGCTGGGCGTGGGCGCGGACGACGGCCCCGAGCAGATCGAGCGGCTGTGGGGCAAGATCTTCAAGCTGCGTATCTTCGAGGACGAGAACGGCAAGACGAACCGCTCGCTTGCCGACGTGGACGGCCAGGTGCTCATCGTTTCGCAGTTCACCCTGTACGCCAACTGCAAGAAGGGCAACCGGCCCTCGTTCACCGGCGCCGGCGCGCCTGACCTGGCCGAACGGCTTTACGAGCAGTTCGCCGAACGCGCCCGCCAAGACGTGCCGCACGTGGAAACCGGCCGCTTCGGCGCCATGATGCAGGTCTACCTGGTCAACGACGGCCCCTTCACCATCTGGCTTGACACCGACGAGTTATAAGGTTTCGCAAAAAAGAAGCCGCCCAACAGGCGGCTTCTTTGATATCCAAACACCCCAGGTCCACCAAAGTCAGCGAGGGCCGCTGTGGTGCGCCGCATTCGCGGGTTCGCGAGGGTGCCGCGTACTTCGGTACGCAAGCCCTCGGGAACGTGCGAAGACGGCGTGCCACAGTGGCCCACAGCGTCGAGTTAGTCCGCCGGCCGGCAGGCCGGCGGAACCAATTAGCAGTAGAACAGGATGTCGTTGTACGTGGGCACCGGCCACAGGTCGTGCGCTACCACGCACTCCATGGCGTCGACGCCGGCACGCAGGCGCTCCATCTTCGGTACGATCTCGTGCGCGTACTTGTTCGCCTTTTCCTGTTCGTCGGCGATGGCGCGCGCCTCAAGGTGCGCCTCATGCAGGTCGTTCAGCGCGGCGTTGATCTCCTTGATGCCGTCGACCACCGTGTTGAGCAGCTGGTCCTGCACCGAGGTGTCGATACCGGCGCAAGCGGCCTTCATCTCGTTGATCTCGTTGGCAACGAGCGTGGCGTACTTGTTGATGGCCGGCAGGAACGTACGGCGCGTCATGCGCTTCATCGTACGGACCTCAATGTTCATAAGCTTGGTGTACTTCTCAAGCTTCACCTCGTAGCGGCTGCGCACCTCCACCTCGGACAGCACGTTGAACTCTTCGAACAGCTTGATGCTCTCGGGCGCAACGTACGCCGGCAGCGCGTCGGCCGTGGTGCGGTTGTTGGCCAGGCCCCGGCGCTCGGCCTCGGCGGGCCACTCGTCGGAGTAACCGTTGCCGTTGAAGATGATGCGCTGGTGCTTCTTCAGCGTCTCCTTGATGTAGGCGATGGCGGCGGACTCGAACTCTTCGCCCGTCTTGCCCTCCATGGCGTCGGCGAAGTCCTTCAGCGACTTGGCCATGGCCGTGTTCAGCACCATGTTGCAGTCGGCCAGATTCACGGCCGAGCCCGGCATGCGGAACTCGAACTTGTTGCCCGTGAAGGCGAAGGGGCTGGTGCGGTTGCGGTCCGTGTTGTCCTTCAGGAAGTTCGGCAGCACCGAAACGCCCAGATCAACAGCAACTTTCTCCGCAGACGTGTACTCGTGGTCATCCACAAGCGCGTCCACGATGGCACCCAGCTCGTCGCCCAGGAAGATGGACACGATCGCCGGCGGGGCCTCGTTGGCGCCCAAGCGGTGGTCGTTGCCGGCCGACGCAACGGTCATGCGCAGCAGCTCCTGGTAGTCGTCGACCGCCTGGATGACGCCCGTCAGGAACACCAGGAAGCGCAGGTTGTCCATGGGTGTTTCGCCGGGGTCAAGGAAATTCGTCTTGCCGGCGGAAATGGACCAGTTGTTGTGCTTGCCCGAACCGTTGATGCCATCGAACGGCTTCTCGTGCTGCAAGCACACCAAGCCGTGATGGCTGGCCAGCAGGCGCATCTTTTCCATGGTCAGCAGGTTCTCGTCGATGGCGCGGTTGGCGTTCGTGAACAGCGGCGCCAGCTCGTGCTGTGCGGGGGCAACCTCGTTGTGCTTGGTCTTCGCCGACACGCCCAGCTTCCACAGCTCGCTGTCCAGCTCCTTCATGAACTCGTTGACGGTGGGGCGGATGGCGCCGAAGTAATGTTCCTCGAGCTCCTGGCCCTTCAACGGGGAGTAGCCGAACAGCGTGCGGCCCGTCATGATGAGGTCGGAGCGCTTCGCGTAGTCCTTCTCGCTGATCAGGAAGTACTCCTGCTCGGCGCCGACGGTGGTGATCACGCGATCGACATGCTCGCCGAACAGCGCCAGCACGCGCTTGGCCTGCTCGTCGATAGCGCTCATGGAGCGCAGCAGCGGGGTTTTCTTGTCAAGCGCCTCGCCGGTATAGCTGCAGAACGCGGTGGGGATGCACAGCACCTCGTCCTTGATGAACGCGTAGCTGGTGGGGTCCCATGCCGTGTAGCCGCGGGCCTCGAACGTGGCGCGCAGGCCGCCGGACGGGAAGCTTGAGGCGTCGGGCTCGCCCTGGATGAGCTCCTTACCCGAGAAGCTCATGATGGCGCGGCCGTCGCCGGTGGGATCGAGGAAGCTGTCGTGCTTCTCGGACGTGATGCCGGACAGCGGCTGGAACCAGTGCGTGTAGTGCGTGGCGCCCTTCTCGATTGCCCATTCCTTCATGGCGTGGGCAACCACATTGGCCACCTCGAGGTTCAGAGGCTCACCCTTCTGGATGGTCTTCATCAGGTCTTTGTACGTTGCAGATGGCAGCCGCTCCTGCATCGTGTGCTCGTTGAACACCATCGAGCCGTAGATCTCAGGAATATTCGACATAGGCGTGAGCTCCTTCATAGTTACCTTTCAGACGCGTGCTTCCCTCGAGACTGCTTACGGGTAAGCGGATTTGCCAATTCCCGTAGCTTAGCATCTTGAGCAGACTAGCTGCACGTCAACTTGCTATAACTTACGGTACCGGCGCTATGTTTCCGGTAGTTTTCAGGGGCGGTAACGTTTCGTTACGCGCGCGGCGTGAAGCCCGTCGCCGCCAACCACTCCAAGATTTCCCAACGGCAATCAATGCGTAGCCCCCAAACAACCGCATATCACAACAAGCGGTAGCATATCTTGCCGAAAATCGCTCATGTATGTGATTTAATTTGCCGGCCCGAGCAAACAACCACTTGCCGCTTGCATATGCCCAGGTCACAGCAGTCTGCAACCGATGGGTACTTGGCATGTCATCATGCAAATCACATACATGAGCGATTTTTGATCCGAAACACGCTACTTGCAGCGCATACCGACAACAAATCCCCCAATTCCAGTTCGTTGAGGAGCCTTCCTGCCCGCCTTACGCTCGCCTACCACAGCAAAGTCGCCATTGCGAAGTTCCGCCGCGAGGCTCACCTCGCACTCCTCCTCAAAAACGCGGAAAGCCCGCTCCGCAAATGCGGAACGGGCTTTCGTGGCTTGCACGGCTGCGTGAACGCAACCGAAAGGTGCAAACTTAGCGCTTGCTGAACTGCGGGCGCTTGCGGGCCTTCTTCAGACCGTACTTCTTGCGCTCGACCATACGAGCGTCGCGCGTCAGGAAGCCAGCCTTCTTCAGCTCGGCGCGGTAGTCGCCAGCTGCCAGCAGGGCGCGGGAGATGCCGTGACGCAGAGCGCCGGCCTGACCCGAGATGCCACCGCCGTCGATGCGGGCGAGCACGTCGAAGTGATCCACAGTATCCGTGACCTTGAACGGGGTCTTGGCATAGTCGAGCAGAGCCTCGCGGCCGAAGTACTCTTTGCCGTCACGACCGTTGACAGTCACCTTGCCGGTGCCGGGAACGAGACGCACGCGAGCGACAGCGTTCTTACGACGACCAGTGCCGTAGTACAATGCTTCATTCGCCATGGGTTAGTCCTCCATCTTGATCTCGACCGGCTTCTGAGCCATATGCGGGTGCTCAGCACCAGCGTACACCTTGAGCTTCATGCCCTGTGCACGGCCCAGCGTGTTCTTCGGCAGCATGCCCTTGACGGCATGCTCGATGACGCGCTCGGGATGCTTGGCCATGGCCTCGGCGAAGGTCTCAGATTTCAGTCCGCCCGGATGACCGGAGTGGCGATAGTAGCGCTTGTTCAGCTCCTTCGAACCGGTCACGCGAACCTTGTCCGCGTTGATGATGATCACGAAGTCACCGGTGTCCACATGCGGCGTGTACTGCGGCTTGTGCTTGCCCTTCAGAATGGTAGCAGCCTTGGTAGCCAGACGACCGAGAACCTGGTCCTCAGCGTCGATGATGTACCATTTGCGCTCAACTTCATGGGGCTTAGCGTGATACGTCTTCACTGTTTTTCCTCCATGTCCTTCCTGTTACGCTGTGCGACCACAGCGCACAGGGTGTCGTTTTTCAAAAGTGCAGGTCTGTTGGCCGCCGGTTTCCTACGCCAGCACGCCGGGCCAGGGTCTGGACACCCCATCCAGTGGCGTTGCCTCCACCCTACGTTTACGGGGCTTTTGAAAGCGAACTTTTGTAGTCTACGGGTTTTGGCGCGAGCAAGTCAATGGGCCACGAATGCTCAACTGGGGAAATCCCGCGATTTTCACACGGATTGCACAGGTCCCGAGCGCGCGTTTACGCAAACCGCAACAGGTAGACGGGCGTGCCGGTTATCGCCCCATCCTTGCGCGCGCTTTCGCATAGACGAGGAGCCCACCACCAACGCGAGAGGCGCATTTCGCGGCGAATTCATCGAGCAGGAACGCGTCTAATTTCTGGCAGTTTCGCTTTCCGCGCTTACTCTAGGGACTGCCCGTCTCGCGTCTTGCGCAATTCCTCGGGGCGATAACTTGCTTTCTGGTTTGCCAATAGCCCGGCTTTCGGACGCTTTGATATCATGGTGCCAACGGTATTTCGCGCTCGGCAAACGGCAACCCGCCCGAACGTGCATATATAGAAAGGAAGCATACGTCATGCCTATCCGCATTCCCGACCAGCTGCCTGCAACCGAGCAGCTTGAAAGCGAGAACATCTTCGTGATGACGGAGCATCGCGCCATGCACCAGGACATTCGTCCGCTGCGCGTGCTGCTGCTCAACCTTATGCCGAAGAAAATCGAGACGGAAACGCAGATCATGCGCAAGCTGTCCAACACTCCGCTGCAGATTGAAGTGGAGCTGCTGCACACCATCAGCCATGAGTCGAAAAACGTGTCGCAAGAGCACCTGAAAACGTTCTACCGCACGTTTGACCAGGTGAAAGACAACCGCTATGACGGCATGATCATCACGGGCGCGCCCGTTGAGCTGCACGAGTTCGAAGACGTGGACTACTGGGACGAGCTGTGCCGCATCATGAAGTGGTCCACCACGAACGTACACTCTACGCTGCACATCTGCTGGGGCGCACAGGCGGGCATCTTCTACCACTACGGCATCCAGAAGCACGAGCTGCCGAAGAAGCTGTCCGGCGTGTTCAACCACGACGTGCTGAAGCCCTCCAGCCCGCTGGTGCGCGGCTTCGACGACAAGTTCTGGGCACCGCACTCGCGCCACACCACCGTCGATGCCGCCGACATCGAGGCCGATCCGCGCCTTGAGATCGTGGCGCAATCCGACGAGGCCGGCGTGTACATCGCGAAGAGCGTCGACAGCCGTCACTTCTTCGTGTTCGGCCACCCCGAGTACGACACCGACACGCTGCGCAACGAGTACAACCGCGACGTGAACAACGGCCTTGACGTGCCCGTTCCCGCGCACTACTTCCCCAACGACGACCCCACGCAAGAGCCGGTCAGCACGTGGCGCGCGCACGCGCAGCTGCTGTACACGAACTGGCTGAACTACTACGTGTACCAGACCACGCCCTACGACCTGGACAGCCTCGGCGACGCCGAGTAGCGGCACGACAAAGAGGATGTGCGCTGAACTCGCAGCGAAGCAGCCGGCAACAGTTTGATGCCGTAAATTGCTCCAACCGATAGGCAGGGCCCTGCACCATGGCGCGGGGCCCTGCTTGTGCTTAGATGAGATAATGCTTCCGGACTAAAAGACAGGAAGGAGATGAACAGCCCCATGGCGAAGTACTACACGCTGAAACCGCAGGTCACGCCTTTGCCGAAAGCTGACGATGCGAAGGGCCCGGCTGCGAAGACGGCGAAGGACGGTGAGCAGCCCAAAGACGACCCGTTCATTCGCGCCGAGGCCGAAGACGACGACGGGTACGACCCCTATTCGGACCGCCCTCCCACACCCGAGCCGCAGTTTCAATCGAACCCCTGGGATTAGAAGACCGCCCGCGCTGGAGAATCCAACGCGGGCGGTTTGTTTTGGGAAAGATGGTGGCGCGTCGATGGCCTTTACTTTTCCACTTTGCCCACGTAGAGGGGGCTTTCGTTCCAGGTCAGGAAGTCTTCGAGCTTGAGGTCCTCGAAAGTTTTGACCGCGTGCTCGGCGCCTGCCTGCATTGCTTCCCACGTGCCGGCGTCGTCGCTATCGTACACGCCGAGCGTGCGGTAGCCCGCGTTGCGCAGCGTGTCAATGGCATATGCGGAATCCTCCACGCCCCAGGTGGTTTCCTTCGGCGTGCCCATGATTTCGCGCGCGCGGTCCCACACATCGGGCTGGCGCTTTGTGGAATGCACGTCCTCCACCGACAGCACGCGGTCGAGCAGCGGTGCGAACCCGCAGCGCTGTATGCCCGCCATCAGGTACGGCTTCGGGCTTGACGACGCCACGGTCAGGTGCGCCCCCGCCTCGGCAAGTGCGCGAGCGAACTCAAGCGCGCCCGGCCGCGCTTCGGCGCGGTTGCGATAGAAGTCGAGCATGTACTCGTCGATCATACGCACCACGTCGCGGTCGTCTTCGCCCAAGCCGAAGTGCTCGTGGAAATACGCGCCGCATTCGGGAATGCTCATAGGCGCAAGCGCGGCGATATCGTCAGCGGTCAGTTCGCCACCTGCACGTTTTGCCAGGTCATATTGCAACTCATGCCACACACCCATCGAATCGAGCAGCGTGCCGTCGCAATCGAAGATCACGCCGATATTCGAAGCATCCATGTTTGTCTCCTTATTACGGAAAAGGCGGGCTTATGCTGCCCGCCCCCGAAAACTTGAGTTATGCCCGCGCGGTTATTCCTTGGCGCCGTACTGCTCGTAGTACTTGTCGATGGCGGCCTTGATGTCGTCGTTGATGACAACTTCGCCTTCCACCTCTTTGTTGTACAGGCACTCTACAACCTCGGCCATGCTAACGATGGACGCCACCGGGAAGCCGTACTTCTCCTGCACTTCCTTTTGGGCCGTAACAACACCGCCCTTGCCCACTTCCATGCGGTTCAGGCTGACGATCAGGCCTTTGACGTCCACGTCGGCCGCACCCTTCAGGATGGGGTACGTCTCGTCGATGGACTTGCCGGACGTGGTGACATCCTCGACCATGATGACGCGGTCGCCGTCGTGCAGGTCGGCGCCCAGCAGGTTGCCCTTGTCTGCGCCGTGGTCCTTCACTTCTTTGCGGTTGCAGCAGTAGCGCACTTCCTTGCCATACAGCTCCTGCAGCGCGATGGCCGTGACCACCGCCAGCGGAATGCCCTTGTAGGCCGGGCCGAACACCACGTCGAAGTCCAGGCCGAAGTTGTCGTGAATGGCCTGCGCGTAGTACTTGCCCAGGCGATGCAGCTGCTCGCCCGTGACGTACGCGCCCGCGTTCATGAAGAACGGCGACTGACGCCCGCTTTTCAGCGTGAAGCTACCGAACTTCAGCACATGGCTCTCCACCATAAAGTGGATGAACTCTTCCTTATACTGCTCCATCATGTCCCCTTTTCCGTATGCCAAAGTGGGACAAAGGGACTGTCCCTTTGTCCCACTCTTCTCACTCACAGGTCCACCAAAGTCAGCGAGGGCGCCTGTGGTGCGTCGTATTGTGCCGAAGCAAGCGGGCATTGGCCTCCGGGCCATGCCCGCGCAGCTGAGGTGCAAGACGGCGTGCCAGAGGCGGCCACAGCGTCGAGCAGGTCCGCCGGCCGGCAGGCCGGCGGAACCCCCTAGTCTTCTACGCGGATAACACTGGGTTCGGCGCGCAGGACGTCGTCGAGCATGCCAATCTCTTCGAGCACGCGGCGCACGCTGGCCTCGCTGGCGGTGTGCGTGACGTAGCTGAGGTTCACCGTTTCGTGCTCGGCGCTGCCGCGCTGCACCACGCTGCGCACACTGACGCCGTGTTTGGCGAACACGCCGGCCATAGAAGCCAGCACGCCGGAGCGGTCGGCAACGGCGAAGCGAATGTAGTACTTCGTGTGCAGCTGCTCCATCGGCACGATGGGCAGGTTGTCGGTGCACGTGCAGCCGACAACAGGCGGGATGCCCAGCGTCATGTGGCGTGCCACCTCAAGCACGTCGCCCATAACCGCCGCGGCGGCCGGGCCCGCGCCAGCGCCTTCGCCGAAGAACATAGTCTCGCCCACGGCGTCGCCCGTGACGTAAATGGCGTTGTACACGCCGTTGACCATGGCCATCTGGTGCGCCTTCGGCAGCATGGTGGGATGCACGCGCACGTCGATGCCCTCGGGCGTGCGATGCGCCAGCGCCAGCAGCTTGATGACGTAGCCCATGTCGTCGGCCGTGTCCATGTCAAGCTGCGTGATGTTGCGGATGCCCTCGGTATACACGTCGCCCAGCTTCACGCGGCTGTTGAACGCGATGGATGCCAGGATGGCAATCTTTGCAGCGGCGTCGAAACCGTCCACGTCGGCGGTGGGGTCGGCCTCGGCGAAACCCTTCGCCTGCGCCTCGGCCAGCGCATCTTCGTAGGACAGGCCGTCGTCGACCATGCGCGTGAGCATATAGTTGGTGGTGCCGTTCACGATGCCCATGACGGAGGTGATCTCGTTGCTGATGAGCGAATGCTTCAGCGGCTGGATGATGGGGATGCCGCCGCCGACGCTGGCCTCGAAGCCCACTTCCAGGTTCTTCTCGCGCGCCAGGCCCATGACCTCTTCGCCATACGTTGCCATAAGCGCCTTGTTGGCGGTGACCACGTTCTTGCCGGCGTTCAGCGCACCCAGCACGATGTCGCGCGCAACGGTGGTGCCGCCAATAAGCTCGATGACGATGTCGATTTCCGGGTCGTTCAGGATGTCGTTGAAGTCGGTGGTGAACAGGTCGGACACGCCGTGCGCCTCGGCCTGCTCGGGATTGCGCGAGCACACGCGCACAAGTTCCATGTCAACGCCCAGACGGCGCTTGAAATCCTCGCGATGGTTGTGCAGGATGTCGATGCAGCCGCCGCCGACGGTGCCCGTTCCCACAAGTCCAAGTTTGATGGTCATATATCCCCCTTCAGAAAAGGCAGTTCCCAACAGTTCCGCTCCAAGCCAACTCAACGAACCCGCCTACCCCAAACCCGCAGGTCAAACTAAATGCCGCAGGTCCAGCAAAGTCAGCGAGGGCGCCTGTGGTGTCCGGAATCGGCCTGAAGCAAGGCGGCATTGGCCTTTGGGCCATGCCGCCGCAGCTGAAGGTCGAGGCCGGGTGCCACAGGCGACCACGGCGTCGAGCGGTCCGCCGGCCGGCAGGCCGGCGGAACCCTACAAATCACGATGATAAAGGTCGGCGTAGGTTTCGCGACGGGTGGTCACGCGTGCTTCGCCGTCCTTCACGAACACGATGGCGGGACGCGGCTGGCCGTTGTAGTTGCTGGCCATGGTGTAGCAGTACGCGCCGGTGCCGAACACGGCAACCACGTCGCCCACCTCGGGCGTCTGCAGCGGCATGTCGATAACCACGGCATCGCCGCTTTCACAATGCTTGCCGCACAGCGTGACGATCTCGGTGCGCGGCTGGCCCGCCTTGTTCGCGATGGTCGGTTCGTAGTCGGCATGATACAACGCCGTGCGGATGTTGTCGGACATGCCGCCGTCAATGGCCACGTACTTGCGGATGTTCGGCAGCGTTTTCAGGATTCCGATGGTGTACAGCGTAATGCCGGGCGTTGCCACCAGGCTGCGGCCGGGCTCAACGGCCAGGCGCGGCAACTTCACGCCCAAGCGTTCGCAGTTCTCGCGCACGGCGTTGACGGTGCATTCCGCGAACTGGTCGATGGTGGACGGCTTGTCCTCGGCGGTGTAGGCGATGCCCAGGCCGCCGCCCATGTCCAGCTCCTCGACCTCGTAGCCGTACGTTTCCTTCACGCGCGCGATGAACTCAACCATGACCTGCACGGCCTCGGCGAACGAATGCAGCGCGAAAATCTGCGAGCCGATGTGGCAGTGGAAACCGGCCAGATGCACGTTCGGAGCCTCCAGGGCGTCCTTCACGCATTTGAACGCGAAGTCGTTGAGCATGGTGAAACCGAACTTGCTGTCCTCACAGCCCGTGCGGATATACTCGTGCGTGTCGGCCTCCACGCCGGGGGTAACGCGCATGTAGATGTTCTGCGTGACGCCCAGCTCGCCGGCAATTTCGCTCACGCGCGCCAGCTCGATGCGGCTGTCAACCACAATGCGGCCCACACCTGCGGAAATGGCCTCGCGCAGCTCCTGCGGCGTTTTGTTGTTGCCGTGCACGAACACGCGCTCCATGGGGAAGCCCGCCTGCTGTGCGCACCACAGCTCGCCGCCGCCAGACACGTCCAGGCACAGGCCCTCCTGCGCCACGATGCGCGCGGCTTCCTTGTTCAGGAACGACTTCGACGCGTAGATGACGTCGGAGTTTTCGTAACGGCTGCGGAACGACGTGAGGTACGTTTCCATGCGGTTGCGCAGGTCGGCCTCGTCCATGACGTACAGCGCGGTGCCTTCCTTGTGCGCCAGCTCAACCATGTCGACGCCGCCCACGAACAGATGGTCGTCGCGAACCTCGGCCGTCATGGGCAGCACGGCGCCCAGGTCCATGGTGGTTCGGTTGTCGGGTTGCTTCGTGTGGTCTGATGGTGCCAAAGACATGGGAGCGCTCGCTTTCTTCGCATTTCCAGACGCCTGTTGCGCGAGCTTGTTGCCCGCGGCAAACTAGCGACGTTTTCAATCCGAACCATAGTACCAGCCCGCGCGCGATGCACCATGTCCGGCGCGTAAATTTCGCGCGTAAAACAGGTAAGGAAGCGCGAGGCTTCCAGAAGCAGGGACGCCGGCTGTTCGAGCGCAGGTGCCCTAATCATCCCGCGAGCCGCAGCCCCGCGTCCAGAGCGCCCGACGCAAATCCGGCTGCAAGCACTCACGCTAGCGTCTAAGCGAGTTACCGCCGGCCAATCCCCCTCGGTGCTGTTCGCCCCTGGGAGCGCAAGTCATTCGCGGCGCCCTCGCGCTTGTTTTATCACGGCCGGAATCCTGCGGCCAGATGCGGTACCATGGGTGCCAGCGATATCGTTTGAAAGGGGAAAACAATGGCGAAACCCGAACCGTCTATGGACCAGTGGCTGGCCGAGGCGAAGCAAGATCCGAAAGCCGCGCAGTGCGGCATGTTCCTCACGCACAACGGCGTGGTGCGCGTAACGCCGAAGGCGCAGGTGCGCGAGGGCGTCGAGGGGCTTGGCGATGTGGCGCAGGTCGACTTCAGCTACGACGCCGAAGGCCTTGAGCAAGCCATCAAGGAAGCACTCACCTGGCCGGGCGTCTATTATGTGCGCGTATGGCTCAACGAGGGCGTGCTGAACGTGGGCGATTCGCTCATGTACGTGCTCATCGGCGCCGACATCCGCCCGCGCTGCATCGACGCGCTGCAGAAGCTGGTCGGCAAGATCAAGAACGAGCTGGTGGTGGAGAAGGAGATTTACGCGTAGAGGCGAGCGGCGCGCCTGCATCCCGTTCCAAATACGAAACGGTGGCGAAGGGATATCCTTCGCCACCGTTTTCTTTTTCGTGCGCTTTAGTCCGTGAAGTAGCGGACGCCGCTTTCGAACAGGGGCATGAACTTGTTGCCCGGAACGTTCTTGTACAGGCTGTCGCCGCGGCGTTCCACGTGGCCCATCTTGCCGAGCACGCGGCCGTCGGGGCTGGTGATGCCCTCGATGGCCATGACCGAACCATTGGGGTTCACGTCCCAATCCATGCTGGGCTGACCGGCCTCGTCAACATACTGCGTGGCGATACGGCCCGTGACCTCGAGTTCATGCTGCAGCTCGGGGCTACACACGAAGCGGCCCTCGCCATGGCTGATGGCCACGGTGTGGATGTCGCCGGGCTCGCACTGGGATAACCAGGGGCTCAGGTTGCTGGCAACGCGCGTGCGCACCAAGCGGCTTTGGTGACGGCCGATGGTGTTGAACGTCAGCGTGGGGCAGCTGTCGTCCATGGGGCGGATGTCGCCGTACGGCACCAGGCCCAGCTTCACAAGCGCCTGGAAACCGTTACAGATGCCCAGCATGAGGCCATCGCGGTTGAACAGCAGGTCGCGCACCGCTTCGGTAACCTCGGGGGCGCGGAAGAACGCCGTGATGAACTTCGCCGAGCCGTCGGGCTCGTCGCCGCCGGAGAAGCCGCCCGGCAGCATGATGATCTGGCTGTTCTTGATGGCCTCGACCAGGGCCTTCGTGCTTTCGGCAACAGCGGCCGGCGTAAGGTTGTTGATGACCAGCGTGTCGGCCACGGCACCCGCCTGCTCGAACGCGCGGGCGGAATCGTACTCGCAGTTCGTGCCGGGGAACACCGGGATGATGACGCGCGGGCGGGCGATGGTGCCGTTGTACGTGAGCGGCAGGCGGTTGTCCACCGTCACCTGCTTCACCGGCTCGCCGGAGCGACGATACGGGTACACGCTTTCGATACCCGACTCCCACGTTTCCTGCAGCGCGGCCATATCAAGCGTCTCACCTGCGGCAACGAACTGGTATGCCTCGGTGGTGGCGCCAATGACGGCAACGTCGAGGTTGTCGGTTGCCCGAGGCAGCTGCGCATCGTCGGCCAGTTCCACCAGGAAGCTGCCGTACGCAGGCGCGAACAACGCGTCGGCGTCCGCGTCGTCAAGCGACACACCGAAGCCGTTGCCCACGCACATCTTGAACAGTGCCTCGGCGATGCAGCCGTAACCCGGCGTGGAAACCGCCAGCGCCGCACCCGAGCCGATAAGCTCCTGCACGGCGTCCATGGCGGCCAGCGCGTCCTCGGCCGCCGGCGCGATGCCCTCGGCGTCGTAGCAGCGCGGCGCCACCAAGGCTACGCGATGGCCGGCGCCTTTGAACTCGGGCGACGTCACGCGGTCCACCTTGCCCACGACCGTGGCGAACGACACCAGCGTGGGCGGCACGTCAAGCTGCTCGAAGCTGCCGGACATGGAGTCCTTACCGCCGATCGACCCGATGCCCAGGTCAACCTGAGCCATAAGCGCGCCGAGCACGGCCGCCGTGGGCTTGCCCCAACGGTCGGCGTCGCCGCGCAGGCTTTCGAAATATTCCTGGAACGTCAGGTACATGTCCTGGCGCTTGAAGCCGGCCGCCACCAGGCGCGCGACGGACTCGACCACGGCCACGTACGAGCCGACGAACTGATCGGCCTCGGTCAGATACGGGTTAAAGCCCCAGGCCATGCCGCTGCACGTGGTGGTTTCGCCGTCGACAGGCAGCTTGGCAACCATGGCCTGCGCCGGCGTGAGCTGGTACTTGCCGCCGAACGGCATAAGCACGGTGGCTGCGCCGATGGTGGAGTCGAAGCGCTCGGACAGACCCTTGTTCGAGCACACATTCAAGTCGCTGACCAGGGAGTTCATGCGCTCAGCAAGCGTGGTGCCCTCCCAGGTGCGCGCATAGGCGCCACCTTCGGCCACGTGCACGTCCTGCTGCTTGGGCGCACCGTTGCTGGCCAGGAACTCGCGGCTGACGTCGATGATGGCTTCGTCGTTCCACATGACGCGCACGCGCGGCTCCTCGGTGACTTCGGCCACCACGGTTGCCTCGAGGTTCTCCTCGTGCGCGTAACGCAAGAACTCGTCCACGTCGGCAGCGGCGATGGCGCAGGCCATGCGCTCCTGCGACTCGGAGATGGCAAGCTCGGTACCGTCGAGGCCGTCGTACTTCTTCGGAACCTTGTTCAGGTTGATGCGCAGGCCGTCGGCCAGCTCGCCGATGGCCACGGAAACGCCGCCGGCGCCGAAGTCGTTGCAGCGCTTGATAAGGCGACACACCTCGCCGCGACGGAACAGGCGCTGGATCTTGCGCTCCTCGGGCGGGTTGCCCTTCTGTACCTCGGCACCGCAGTGCTCAAGCGATTCCAGGTTGTGCTCTTTGGAGCTGCCCGTGGCGCCGCCAATGCCGTCGCGGCCGGTGCGGCCGCCCAGCAGCACCACCACGTCGCCCGGAGCAGGCGTTTCGCGGCGAACGTGGTCAGCCGGCGTGGCCGCCACCACAGCGCCGATTTCCATGCGCTTGGCAACGTAGCCAGGGTGGTACAGCTCGTGCACCTGGCCCGTGGCCAGGCCGATTTGGTTACCGTAGCTGGAGTAACCGGCAGCAGCCGTGGTGACCAGCTTGCGCTGCGGCAGCTTGCCCGGCAGTGTTTCGGACACGGGCACCAGCGGGTTCGCAGCACCGGTGACGCGCATGGCCTGGTACACGTAGCTGCGGCCCGACAAGGGGTCGCGGATAGCACCGCCCAGGCACGTGGCCGCGCCGCCGAACGGCTCGATTTCCGTGGGGTGGTTGTGCGTTTCGTTCTTAAACAGGTACAGCCAGTCCTGGTCCTCGCCGTTCACGTCTACCTTGCACTTCACCGTGCAGGCGTTGATTTCCTCGGACTCGTCCAGACCGGTAAGGATGCCCTTGGCCTTCAGCCACTTCGCGCCGATGGTGCCCATGTCCATAAGGCACACGGGCTTGGCGTCGCGACCCAGTTCGTGGCGCATGTCCAGGTACTGCTCGTACGCGGCCTTCACGCGCTCGTCATCGATGGCAACGTTCGTCATTTCCGTGCCGAACGTGGTGTGGCGGCAGTGGTCCGACCAGTACGTATCGATCATCTTGATTTCGGTGATGGTGGGGCAACGACCTTCGCTTTGGAAGTACTGCTGGCAAAACGCCAGGTCAGCCTCGTCCATGGCCAGCTCGCGCTCGTCGATGAAGCCCTGCAGCTCGTCGGCGGTAAGGTCAAGAAAGCCGTCGAGCACCTCGACAGGCGCCGGCTGAGGCTGCGCCATGGCCAGCGTTTCGCGCGCATCAAGCGACGCCTCGCGCGCCTCGATGGGGTTGATGACGTAGTGCTTGATAGCGTCCACGTCTTCGCTGGTCAGCGCGCCAGAAAGCAGGTACACCTTCGCGCTGCGCACCTCGGGACGCTCGCCCTGGCTGATCAGCTGGATGCATTCGCTGGCCGAAGCCGCACGCTGATCGAACTGGCCGGGCAGAAACTCCACGGCGAACACGTGCGCGCCGTCGGCAGCAGGCAGCTCGAAGGTAGCCACGTCAACCTGCGGCTCGCTGAACACGGTGGGGATGCACTGCTCGAACAGCTCCTGCGAGATGCCCTCCACGTCGTAGCGGTTCACCAGGCGCAAGCCCTCAAGCGCCGTGATACCCAGGATGCTGCGCAGCTCGTGCGCAAGCTGTTGGGCCTCAACGTCGAAGCCGGGCTTCTTCTCCACATAGATGCGGGAAACCATGGACGTCCTTTCTGTGCGTCGTATGCCGGGCGCACGCGGCGCCCTTCCGAAAACGCAAACGGGCACCGAACCGGCACCCGCTTGCAAATTGCCTTATGAGGCCGAAGCGGGTTTGAAACCTGCTTGGTCTTGCTTACTGGTCCTTCTTCTTGCCGAAGCCGAACAGGCCCTTCTTCTTGGGCTCGGGCTCAGCGGGCGTCTCGGCGGCCTTCTTCTCGGCGGCGCGCTGGTCGGCCTTCGCCTTCTTCTCGGCGGCGCGTTGCTCTTTACTGGGGTGGCTGAGCACCTCGTCGGCGTACTTCTGGCGCGCCTTGCGGCACTTCGCGAAGTCGATGTAGAGCGCGGCGATGATGGCAACGTAAGCAAGCGCCAGCGTGACGTACGTTGCCGCGGCCGGCATGCCGAAGCTGTTGCCGGCGAAGCTGAGACACGTCAGCACGATGGCCGCGATAAGGCACACCCACCAGATCTTGCGCAGGCGCTTGTACTCCGCGGTGGGCGGGTTGTAGAACTGGCGGTCGCGCTCCTGCTGCTTGGCGCGCTGCTGCTTGCGTTCGGCCTTCTTCTGCTGCGGCGTTTTCTCGGTGGGTTGGATGCGCACCGAGGACGCAGCCTTCGTGACCGGCTTGGCGGAAGCGGCGGATTTGCGCGTGGCACCCTTGTGGTTGTCGGTGGTGTAGCGCTCGTTCATCGGGTTTCGTTGGGTCATGTTCAGTCGTTTCTTCTCGTTTCCGTTTGCCTGCCGGCAAACGGAACTACTCGACGTTGCGGCCGATTGCGGGACGCCGCCTGGCCCCTCAGCTTCACGAGCATGGCCCAAAGGCCAATGCTCGCTTGCTTCAAGGCCATGCGACGCACCGCAAGCGCCCTCACTGACTCACATTGCTTTGCGAGTCAACCTTGTTTCAGGCTTTAGTACTCGAATTTCTTGCCGGAAATCTTCTCGTATGCGGCGATGTACTTCTGGCTGGTGCGCTCGATGACTTCCTGCGGCAGGCGCGGCGGGTTGCCCGTGCGGTCCCAGTTGGCGTTAAGCCAGTCGCGCACGTACTGCTTGTCGAAGCTGGCCTGGTCGCGGCCCTCTTCGTACTCGTCGCCCGGCCAGAAGCGGCTGCTGTCGGGCGTGAGCACCTCGTCGGCCAAGATGATCCGACCGTCGATGACGCCGAACTCGAACTTCGTGTCGGCGATGATGATGCCGTTTTCGGCCGCGTGGTCGCGCGCGGTGGTGTATACCTTGATGGCCAGGTCACGCAGCTGCGTGGCGGCATCTTCGCCGATGATTTCGGCGCAGCGCTCGAAGCTGATGTTCTCGTCGTGATCGCCGATTTCTGCCTTCGTGGAAGGCGTGAAGATGGGCTCGGGCAGCTTCGAGGAATTCACCAGGCCCTCAGGCAGCTTGATGCCGCACACGGTGCCCTGCTTCTGGTATTCCTTTAAGCCGCTGCCGGCCAAATAGCCGCGCACGATGCACTCGATGGGGAACATCTCGGCTTTCTTCACCAGCATGAAGCGGCCACGCAGGTAGTCGGCGTAGGGCTTGAACTGCTCGGGCAGGTCGGCCACGTCGGCGCTGATGAGGTGGTTGCCGATGACGTCCTTGAGCTGGTCAAGCCAGAACAGCGAGATTTGCGTGAGCACGGCTCCCTTGTGCGGGATCTCGTCCTCAAGAATGTAATCGAATGCCGAAATGCGGTCCGTTGCCACCATCAACAGCTTGTCGCCCAAGTCGTAGATGTCGCGCACCTTGCCTTGTGCGTCCGGCTTGATGTCGATTCCGCTCATGCCTGCTTTTCCTTTCCTATGCGGTTTCGCGCTGCGCGCACCGCGCACGCAGCCTGCTTATCCGCGCCGCCCCCGGCGACGTTGTAACCTTGCCATTATCGTCTATTTTTCATCGTCGTGCGAGCGTCCGAACGGTATCCCCGTTTTTTGCGCAAGTCGCTGCTCGCGCTGCTCTTTGCGCTGCTGCTGTTGCTCTTTACGTTGTTGCTGCTGTTCCTTGCGCTGCTGTTGCTGCTGCTCCTTGCGTTGCTGCTGCTCTTTGCGCTGTTCCTTGCGTTGCTGCTTCTGCTCTTCCTCTTCAGTGTACAGCGGCAGGTTGATGGTGAAGCAAGCGCCCTTGTCCTTCTCGCCTTCCACGGTGACGAACCCGTTGTGACGGTCGACGATCTCCTTCACCACCGACAGGCCGATGCCCAGGCCGCCGCTTTCGCGCGTGCGGCCGGCGTCGGCGCGCCAGAAGCGGCTGAACACCATCTTCGCCTCCTCGGGCGTCAGGCCGATGCCCGTGTCTCGCACGGCGATGGCCGCTTTGTCACCATGGCTGGAAACGCTGACGGTGATGGTGCCGCCCTCGGGCGTGTAGCGCACGGCATTCGAGATGAGGTTGGCCGTGGCCTGGCGAATCATGTCGGAGTCGCCGCGCACGCGCACGCCGCGTTCCACCTCGTAGATGAGTTTCAGGCCCGAATCGGCCACGTAGGCCTCATGCGTGGCGATGATGCCGCTGATGAGGTCGCCCACGTCGAGCACTTCCTTCTTCATGGGGTTGCTGCGATTTTCCAGGCGCGACAGCTTCAAGATGGCGTCGACCAGGCGCGACAGGCGCTGGACCTCGGAGTTCACCGTTTCCAGACGATCCTCGTTCGGCTCGAACACGCCGTCGACCATGGCCTCGACCGTGGACTGAATGGCCATAAGCGGCGTGCGCAGCTCGTGCGCCACGTCGGTGGTAAGGCGACGTTCCAGCTTGCGGTCGCGCTCGATGGAGTCGGCCATGGCGTCGAACGTCATGCCCAGGCGGGCAATCTCGTCCTCGCCGCGAATGCCCGTGCGCGCCGAGAAGTCGCCTTCCTTGATGGCCCGCGCGGTGGACGCCATGGTGTTGACGGGGCGCACCAGGTTGCGCGCGAACAGAAAGCCGATGCACGACGCCAGCACGATGGCAAGCACCGTGGCGAACACCATGGCCTGATAGGAGTTGCTCGAGAATTGCTCGTCGGCCTGCGTCAACAGCGACTCGCTGCCGTACACCCAGATGCGCACCGAGCCCACAGCCGTGCCGCCGTATTCGATGGGCGCGCTGGTGAACTGCTGGCTGGCGCTGACGGGCGGGGCAAGCGTGCGGCTGCTTTCGGAGCCGCCGCTTGACGACTGGCCGCCCGACGTCATACCGCTTTTCGTGCCGCCGTCGTCGTTCTCGATGGTAACGGCCGACGAGTCGTACACCGCCTTGCCGGTGGTGTTGTCGATGATGGCCACGCCCACGCCGCTGTTCAGGCTTTCGGCGTACTTCGCCACTGCCTCCACTTGCGGGTCGTGCAGCGTGTGCGATGTGTCGTACACCTCTTCGATGCGCGATGCCGTGCTTTCGGCCAGCGATTTCATGTTCTCTTGCGTGTACGTATGGAAGTGCTGCTGCCACACGAACGATAGCACGCCGATGGCAACCATGGCGGTCATGGCCGCAATCAGGGCGAACGCCATGGTCATGCGCGTGGCGTACGTCAGGTTGTTCCACCAGTTGCGCACGCCCTGGAACGGCTTTTTCTTGCGTTTCTTTCCCTCGGAGGGGCGCTCAACCACAACCGGCCCCGTGGATGCGGAGCCGGTTGTTTGAGCGTCTTGCGTTGTGTTGGTATCCACGTGGCACGCGACCTTTCGTCACGAAATGAAAGGCGCGGCCGACGCTGCCAGCCGCGCGCTGGCTAGCGATGGCAGGTTACTGGCCCTGCTTGGTGGGGTCCTCGAAGCGATAGCCCACGCCATGCACGGTGTGCAGCCACTTGGGGTTGCGCGGGTTGTCGCCGATCTTGGCGCGCAGATTCTTCACGTGGGAGTCGATGGTGCGCTCGTAGCCTTCGAAGTCGTAGCCGAGCACCTTTTCCACCAGCTCCATGCGCGAGTACACGCGGCCCGGGTAGCGGGACAGCGTGGTGAGCAGCTTGAATTCGCTGGCCGTGAGGTCGATTTCCTTGCCGGAGACCATGACCTTGTGGCCGGACACGTCGATGGTGAGCTCGCCGAATTCCAGCACCTCGCGCTGAGGCTCGGAATCGGCATGCACGCGGCGCAGCAGCGCGCGGGCGCGGGCCACCAGCTCGCGCGGGCTGAACGGCTTGACCAGGTAGTCGTCGGCGCCAAGCTCCAAGCCGATGATGCGGTCTTCCACTTCGCCCTTCGCCGTAAGCATGATGATGGGCACATCGGAGTTGTCGCGGATGGCGCGGCAGACGCGCTCGCCGGGCACACGCGGCAGCATGAGGTCAAGAATGACCAGGTCAAAGTGATGTTTCGAGAATTCTTCCAGCGCCTCCTGGCCGTCGCCCACGGCGGTTACCCAGTAGTTTTCACGCTCGAGATAAGCGGTAACGGCATCGCGGATGGCCTTCTCGTCCTCAACCAAAAGGATGCGGCGCGTTTCGTTGCTCATGGTTCACTCCTTAGGAAGTACGGTCCATGTTGACGTCCGGCGCGTCCCCCTTGGGCACGCCGGATGAATGGTGTTTGGGTTTATTGTAACAAGTGAAGTCAAACCGCTTCGCCCCTGTTGGCGAAATGACATAATTACCGCCATGGTAACCCGTAGAACATCTTCGGGCGGCACCTCGCGCCGCCCTTCCCAAACATCCCGCGCGAACAGGAGCGCCGGCAAGCCGGCCCACCCTGCACGTGGCGCTTCCGCACGCCCGAACACGGTTACGCGTGGCAACGTTTCAGCAGGTCGTAGCCGCGGAACGCATGCAAGCGCACGCCCTGTTGCCGGGCGAGGCCCCGCTGGGCGCGGCAAGGCGACCCGCGGCGGCGCCGTGCGCAATGTCGGCTCGCGCGACGCCGGCATGTATGTGGGCACCGCCACGCCCACGCCGCTTTCGGGCACGCCGGGGCTTGGCGGCATCGGGCTTTCCGGCGGCGCGCCAAGCAGCCACGGCACGCCGCGACCGTCCGCAGGTGATGGCGGACAGACGCTTATCACGCGCCGCGGGTTGCTGCTTGGCGCGCTGGGCGTCGGCGTTGTTGCCGCCGTGGGCGGCGGCGCGGCGGCCGTTGTCAGCAGCCAGGGCAGCAAGGCGCCCGACATCCAAACGCTGAAGGTGCCCACCGATGCCGTGTCCACCATTTCGGACTTGTCCCAGGTAGACAACGTTGACGACTGCATGACCAAGCTTGGCGAGTACGATCTGCCCTACGGCACGCTCGTGTTCGCCAACGACAGCAAGTTCGCCTGCTGCCTTCTGCCCACCGAAAAGGCGAAGCCGCTGGCGCAGGTTGCCACGCTTTCGCTGAGCTCGGGCACCTACACCGTGGTGCTGGACAAGGCGCAGGGGCAAGACGACGGCTTCGAGATTTACGATGCGCGGTGCACGTCGCAAGGCGTCGTGTGGACCGAGGCCGACATTCTTGACGGCGTGTGGCGCGTGTTCTCGGCGCGCCTGAGCTCGGACGGCGGCAGCGTTTCTGGCGTGCAAAAGCTTGACGAGGGGTCCACCAGCGAGTTCGAAACGCCTACGATCGCCGCTGTGGGCAACCACGCGTTTTGGCAGGTCATGCCGAAAATCGACAACACTGTTCCCGCAGCTTCGCAAATTGCGCAGCTCAAGCGCGCCACCATGGGCAGCACCGATGGTAATGTGGTGTACGAGTCCGCTGGCCGCATGGCCACCGCGCCGTACGCCTCAAGCGACGGCGTGGTTATCACGCCGCGCGCCGACGGGGCCTCGTCGTACTACCAGCTGACGCTTGTCAGCGAAAACGGCGACGTTTCCGACACCGTGACGCTGCCCGCTTCCATGAAGCCGCTTGAGGCCGGATATGGCAAGACGGGCTTCACGTTCGCGTTCGACGCCACGTACAGCTACGGTGACGGCATTGCCAACTTGGGCACGTATGCCCCGGTCAGCAAGCCGGGCAACGGCGGCTACAGCGACCAGAAGTGGCTGCGCTTCGACCGCACCCCCACCACCGCGCCGGCGTGGTGCGGCAACTGGCTGATGGTGAAGTCGACAAGCGCCGTGTGCGGCGTGGACGTGGAGGGCAAGCGCTATTTCGCGCTTGACGTGGCCAACGGCGCCGACGATTACGGCGAGTGGCTGGCGTCCGAAGGCGCAGGCGACACCGTGGTGACGTACTCGAACATCGACTACACCCCCATCGGCGGCGAAGCCGTGAACTGCTGCCGCGTAAAGGTCTGGCAAGCGAAATAGATGCAGGTTGAAAGGCCCCGCGAACGCGGGGCCTTTTGCGTGGGCGAGGAGGTTGCGGGATACAGGGGCTTGCCGGCCTGGCGGGTTACAGACTGACGGATTGCAAGCGGGCTCGCAGGCGCGGCGACTTGCGCGTTGGCGGGTCGCAAGCTGGCGGGAATTGCGGGTGGGGCGAGCGGGGCGGAAGCGTCGCAGAGAGCCCCTGTTCGGCTCGATTACGCAAGGAGCCCGCTTGACCAAGGCCGCATCCGGCCCGCGGCTAGGGCGAAATCCCTTATGCCTGCTTGTCGGTTTTCACTATGAAGCCGAAGTAGATGATGTGGCCGACCAATACCGCTGCCAGGACAACCCGCCCGACGGGGACGCGGCCCATCAAGGCGAAGCCGATTGCCAGCAGCACCGTCACCGGAATAAGGATGGTGAGCTTCGCGCGCAGCGTCATGGAACGCTTGGTCACGTAGCCCTCCAGCACCTGTTTGTACACCTTCGTGCCCTTGAACCAGCTGTTCAGACGCGTGGAGCTGCGAGCGAAGCAGAACGCCGCCACCAGGATGAACGGCGTGGTGGGCAGGATCGGCAACACCACGCCGACCATACCCAGCGCGAAGCATAGGAAGCCGCCGACGGCCCATAGGGTCTGGCGAGCTTTCGAAGCGCTTTGCCTGGGCTGTTCGGACGCGATGACCTGCTCTGCCTTCATTGCCTGTTCATTCACGTGTTGCACCCGCTTACTGTTCATGATCGCTAACAAATGCAGGAAGTTTACCATGGCTTTCAATCAAAGACAACCGCGGGAAACTCGGCTGTTCACCCGCCGGAGCGGCCACGCTACCCGCAGGAGACCGCCTCGAGCCCGAAGGAGGGGCAAACGCGGCAAGCGCGTTTGCCCCGGGGCGAGAACTTACGATTAGCGCTGGTTGCGCTTGCGCAGACGCAAGGCTGCTGCGGAGATGATGGCTCCCAGCATCGCAAGCAGGCCGCCGCCCACAATCGGGGCCACCGGTGCCGCGTCGCCGGTTTGCGACAGCGCGCCAGACGTGCTTGTGCCCGCCCCGCTCGCAGTCGCGCCGGCGTTGCCGCCGGTTACGTTGCCGGCATTGCTGTCGGAATCGGCGCCGCCGCCGTTGCCGCCGACGTCGTCGTTGCCGTTGCCGGAGCCGCCATTGCCATTGCCGCCGCCATCGCCGTCAGCGGAAGTCTGCGCTTTCGCGAGGCCCTTATAGGCTGCCGCCAATGCGTCAACCGCCGTATCCACGTCGCTTTGCGTGGCGTTCTTGTCCGCCAGCACCGCGTCGGCGGCTGCGATCGCCGCTTGCAAAGCCTTCCAGCTTTCAGGCGTGTAGTCGGACTCGTTCAGGCCGGCAACGCCCTGCTTGGCATCGGCCAGACCGGCTTCGAGCTTGGACTTGTCGATCGTCTCGGGGGCAGGCTGCGCCTTCTGCAAACCGTCGGCCGCCTTCGTCAGAGCGTCAACCGCCGCATCCACCTCCGCCTGCGTTGCGCCGTCCTTCTCGAGCAGCGCCTGTGCCGCCGCCAACGCCTCGGCGAACGGCTTCCAGCTTTCCGCCGTGTAATCGGACTCAATCAAGCTGCTGACCTGGTCGATCTTCGACTGCAGCGCCGCCTTCGACACGCCTTGGTCGCCCGAATCGACCAACGTGGCATCGCCCGTGTCGAGCACCAGGTACGCGGTCACCGAAGGCAGGTTGGCGGCCGCACTGTCGCCGCCCAAGTTCATCGCGTACGAAACCTTGAGCGCGCGCGTCAGCGAGTCGGTTGCGAACGTATACGTATGCGTGCCGTCGCCGTTGTCGACGACCGTTGCCGCCGCATCGTCGCCATACGTCATGCCGGCAATGTAGCGGTCGTAGGCGGCCTTCACGGTGATGGACACCTGATAGCTATCGCCCACGCGCTTGACCTGGGCGCCTTCGGCGAAGTACTTGCCGGAATCGGCCGCACTGCCATCGCGGTTGAGCAGCGTGTAACCCATACGCCACGTCTGCCCGTCCGCCACCTCGGTAAGCGACTGCCCGCTGTACACCTTGAGCGCATCCGCCAGCGCCTTGGTCTGGGCATCCACCTCCGCCTGCGTGGCATCGGCGTTATCCGCCACAGCCTGCGCCGCATCTATCGCCCGCTTGAGCAGCGTGTACTCCAGCGAATCGGAGGACGTCGCCTTGGCCGCTTCCGCCAGCTGCGCGTTCAGCGCATCCTTGGACACGACCTCGTGATCGCCGTACCGCTCGTCGAACGCCGCCCAGTCAAGACCGAGCACCACCTGGGCATCCATGTACGTCGATTGGGCGTACATGCAGATGTAGCCATCGGCGATCGCCGTTTCGGACACGGGCACGTAGTAGGTCTGCGCGTGCTCGGCGCCGTCGGCGCCCGTATAAGTCCCGGACGTCTCGCAATCGACCGTGTTGCCCTGGAACATGCCCACGCCGTTATCGACGCATCCGTCCGGATAGTACTTCATGCCGACCAAATCGGCCGCAGCCCCCATGACGCTCATGGAATGGACGTCGAACCGCACCGTGTACTTGCCGTCTTTCACCACCAGCTTACCCGAGGCCTTGTCGACCACCGCGCCCATCATGGACTCGCTGCTCACGTTCGAGGCGTTGCGGAAGCTCACGGAGATGTCGTAGACGCCGTCGGCCAGGTGCGCACGGTCGTACTCGCCCGCCGTCTTCTTCGCCAGCGCGTCCATGGCCTGCTGCAAGGCGGACTGCGCAGCGTCCACCTCCTCCTGCGTGGCCGAGCCGTTTGCCAGCACGCCGCGCGCCTGGGTCAACGCTGGCGCGAAGGGCGCCCAGGTCTCTGCCGTGTACTGCGACTCGTTCAGAGCTTCTGCCCGCTCGATGAGCGCGGAAAGGGCGCTTGTGTCGGCCGCATTCGGGTTCACGACCGTGACCTGAGACATCGCGCTTTGCGCCGTTGCCACGGAGCCGTTCACGGTGTTCGACACCACTACATAATAGGTATGCGAGCCGATCGCGTCGCCGCTTACGGAAAGCGCCGGCCCGGTCGCGCCCGCGATGGCCTTGCCATCGCGGTACCACTGATAGCTCAGCGTGCCGTTATCGGACGAGGAGGCTTCCACCTTCAGCGTGCACGCCTCGCCCAGGTTCAGCGAAACCTGCGGCTCAAGATCGGCGGTGATGACGGGAGCCTGCGCCGCGGACAGCACGTTCACCGTCGCCACCTGGCTCTTCGTCATCGCGGACAAGCCTCCCGCCGTGGCCGTGACGACCGCATAGACCGTATGCGCGCCGGCGGAGAGCGAAGGTGCGAAGCTCGCATCCGTCGCGCCCTCGACCGCAGCACCGTCAACGTACCACTGCACGGAAAGCGTCGAGCCCTTCTCCGCCGTGGCTGCGATGGCGAACGTCGGCATCGCGCCGCCCGGCTGCACCGTCACCGGCGTCGCGTCCAGATCGGTGGTGATGACCGGCGCCGCAACGCCGTACGTACCGGCATCGGCCGTCAGGTACGTGGCATCGCGCACCTCGGCGCGCACCGTGGAGCCATCGGCCGGGGCCTTCCAGTTGACGGCCGAAGCGCTCGACCAATCCTGCAGCACCGCCTCGCTGCCGTCGGCGTTCTGCTGCACGAAGCGATATTCCTTCGCACCCTCGACGCCGCCGTTCGCCTCCGCCACCAGCGGATACACGCCGTTCTCGGGAATGCCGCCGAGCTTGAGCGTCGCCGTGAGCGGGCTGTACTCCTTGAGCTGCTTGGCCGGGTCGGCGCCGATGGCCTCTAGCGCCGCCTTTGCCACGTTGTAGCCGTTCGTGCCGGCCGGGGCGTACACGGTGACACCCGCTGGGTTGGCGGCGTTGCCGGACAGGTCGAGCGAAGTCAGCGAACCGGGAACCACCAGCACGCCAGGCGCGCCGGTCTGGTCGAACTTCAGGCTGGTCATGCCCTCTCCGAAGTAGGCCGTCTGCTGGTTGGAAGCGTACTTCGTGTCGGCATAGCTGCCGTTTTGCCCGCCGCGCACGATCAAGTGCGCCGGCGTGTAGCCCTTGTTGCCCTCGTCGTAGGCGTAGAAGTGCTGGCGGAACGCATCGGACTGGACGTCCTTCACGTTGCTGCCCAGGTCCACCACGTTGAGCTGTTTGGCGAAGCCGTTCGTCTCGATGGTCTGCAGGCTGTTCGGGAACACCACGTTGTCAAGCGAAGAGCTCTCGAACGCGTCATAGCTGATAGAGGTGACGCCCTCGGGGATCTCAAGCGTGCCCTTCTTCGCCGTGGGGCAATACACCAGGCTGCTCATGTCCTTGCTGTACACCACGCCGTCGAGCGTCGCGTAGTTCGCCGCGTCATCGGGCACGTTGATCCTCTCCAGGCTGAAGCACCACGAGAACGAGCCGGCTAGGTCGCCCGCCGCCAGGTTACGGCTAATGGTGACCTCCTTGAGGCTCTCGCAATCCTGGAACAGCTTATCCTCGATGCTTGTGACGCTATCGGGCATGGTGAAGCTTGTCAGGCCCAGGCAGCCGGCGAAGCAGCCGTAGCCGATAGACTCCACGCCCTCGCCCAGCGTCACGGACGTGATGAAGCGATCGCCCGAGAACACGCCCTGGCCCAAGTGCTTCACCGTGCCGGGAACCACCAGGTCGCTTGCGCCCTCGGCACCGATATAAGTGCTGGAGAACGCGCCGTCGGCAAGCTCGGTCAGGTGACTGGGCAGGCCGTTGGCGGTCGCACCCTCCGTCGTATTCGTCAGCTTGATCTGCGTGAGGAACAGGTTGCTGGCGAACGCGTTCGCGCCGATGGACTCGACGTTGTCTGACATCTCCGCATAATACAGGCCGCATTGGCGGAACGCGCTGCTCGGGATGGAACGCAAGCTGTCGGGCAGGTGCACGCCGGTCAGGCTCATGCTCCCCTGGAATGCAGATTCGCCGATAACCGCCAAGCCTTCGGGCAGCACCAAATCGCCGGAAGCGCCGCCGTCCGCGAACGCGCGCGCCGCGATCTCGCACAGCTGGCTGGGATGCGCCTCGGTGTCCTCGAAGCTGAACTGCTTGGCGCTGCCGATCTTCGACCAACTGCTAGAAGTGGTTTGCGTGATGCAGGCGAACGCACGCTCGCCGATCTTTCGCACGCTGGCGGGGATCCCCACATGCGTGAGCTGCATATCGCCTTCGAACGCGGCTTCGCCGATCTCGGTCACGTCGTTGGGAATGACGATGGCGGTTTGATTGCCCGTATAGCCGTGCAGCACGTGGTTCTCGTCGATGACGAAATCGTCGTAGTCGGCAGTGCGGTTCTGGATGGTCGCCGTGGCGGTCTTGGTGACACCGTCCTTCACGACCGTGGCGGTCAGCATGGCATCGCCCACCTGGTAGCCGCCCTGAACGTTCGCGGTGGTTGCGGAGCCTTCTGCGGAAGCGACGGTGAACACCTGATCGTCAGAGGTTTCCCAGGTGACGGTGCCTCCTTGCATGTCCTCGGACAGCAGCGCGGAAAGCTGGACCGAATCGCCGTCCTTTGTGGAGCGCAGCGCTTCGCTGGAAAGGACGATGCCTTGATCTGCGGAAACGTTCGCTACGCGCACCTTCATGGCGTCGGTGAGCGCCGGGTTGTTCTTCACGGAGACGGTGATGGTCGCCTCGCCCTCGACGACGCCGGTCAACGCGCCGTCGGCGGACACCTTCGCCACGTCCTCGTTGCTGCTGGTCCATACCAGCTGGGTGTCGGTGGTGTCGGCCGGCGCCAGCGTCGCGGAAAGCGGCAGCGTCTGACCCGGAGCCACCACGGCGCTTTCGGTGGAAAGCTTCACGCTGGTGGCGGCGATGGGATTCACCACGGCGGTCTCGGCCTGGCTGACCAGCTTGCCGTAGTCCCATGCATAGGCGCGCACCGTGTTGGCGATCGCCTTGTCGCCGTACTCGCTACCCCACGCGGCCTTCACGTCGGAGACCTTCACCTGCACCTGATACACGTTATTGCCATCGGCATCCTGCGAAACCGGGTCACCGGTCACCAGCGCGCGATAGAAGCGGTTGTACGGCGTGATGCCGTTGACATCGGGCGCTACCAGGTCGATTGCCGCCACGAAGGTGTTGTCCTTCGCTGTGATATTTAGCACCGGGTCGCCGTTGTTGTCGTCGTACGAGATGTCGGTGATCTCGGGCGCGGTGGTATCGTAATGGACCTTGAACTCCTGCGACTGTTGCTCGGGCGTGGGGCCGGCGGTGGTCGCCGTCTCCTTCAGCGTGTAGACGCCCTCCTTCGCATCGGGGTCGCTGCTCGGATAGAACACGGCCGCGCTACCGCTCAAGACGCTCTCCGCCGTAACCCACGTCTTGTACGCGGCGCTGTAATAGGTTTTGCGCACGTAATCGTAGCTAGCCTCGCCCTCATCGGCGCCGTCGGGGCCGGTCATGGAGTACGTGAGGTTGTTCACGTTGCGCAGCAGGCTGGTGGAGGTGGTCAGCGTGGTGGGCGCATCGGAGAAGCCGGAGTTCGATACGACGATGCGGTCGGAATCGAACTTCTTGGCATCACCCTCCGCGAACGGGTTCACGCCCAGGTCGGAGCCATAGACGGCGTCGACCATCTTCGTGCCGGCGAAGTGGTAGTCGCCGTCCTGCGCGGCGTCGAACACGCTCGCCTTCGACCAATCGCCGTAGAAGCCCATGAAGGGCACGGACAGGTCGACGCCGTCATCGGCGGATTTCAGCATGGCGAAGCCGTCCACGAACGTGCCGTTGGGGGTGTTTTCGCTGGCGAATGCGGCGAACTCCGCGCCGCAGCTCACGGACACGGTGAGGTTGGCGATACCGCCCGCGGGCACCGTGACCTTGCCCGACCCGGAATCATAGGCGTCGCCGGAGTAGCCGACGTCGACACCCTGGCCGGTCCAGTTCTTCATCTGCTGCTGGAACAGGCCGTCGGCAACGGTATCGGAAAGCGCAGCGGTATCGGGCGTGAAGGAACGCACCTGATCGCCCACGTTATGCAGCGTGATGGTGAAGCTCCACTGGCCATTGGCGGATTCGCCCAGGTCAGCCTTGGGGCGCGATGCGTCGGTCGCACCGTCGACCGTCGCATACACGTCGGTGGTGGTTGCCGCCACGGCGTTGGCGACGCCGGAACCCTGCTGGCGCGGCGTGTAGTAGCTGGAGTCGTCGCGCGGGTCCACCATGGGCGACGCCGTGGACATGAGCAGCTGCGTGACCACCTGCGCCTTCGCGGTTTCGGAGAGGTTGGCGAATTTGGCGTCGGAGTCGACATACTCGTGGACGAGCGCCGCGATGCCCGTTACCTGCGGCGTCGCCATGGACGTACCGCTGTAGTACGCATACTTGTTGTTCAACACGCTGGAGTACACGTTGCCGCCGGGAGCCGCGATCTCGGGCTTGAGCTTCAGGTCAGGGGTAACGCCCCAGCTGGAATAGCTGGACATGGCGTAGTAGGACTTGGTAGGAGCCGCATCGCCGCCGGTGGTAAGGCCCTGCTTGACGGTGATGGTCTTGACAGCGGCATCGCGCAACGCCTCGCCCTGCTGATAGCCCACTTGCACCACGGGGATGGTCGGGTCGGCGGATAACGAGCCATCGCCGGATAGCTGACCCTGGCCGGGCTCGTCGTAGCGGTCGTCCATGACGATAACGCCGACGGCACCTGCCTTCTGGCACTGGTTGATTATCCGATCGTACGAATAGACGTTACTCTCGAACAGGAACCAACCGTTGCCTTTCACCAGGGCGATCTTGCCTCTGAGCTTGGACCAGTTGCCGTCGATGTCGCCATCGTAGTCGGTGCCGTCATAGTCGCCGCCGTCGCGGGCGATGTTGCACCACACGTACTCATAGTCGCCATCGGCCAAGCTCGACCACTTCACCCCAGGGGCGTCTCCGTTGGCGTTCTTCACATCGCTATAGCCTATCTGCGTGCCATCCGCCGCCGTGAATGCGGGCAGGGAAGCCTTCGCCGAGGATTTCACGATCTTGCGATCGGCAGAGGCGATGGCCTTGAGGGCCTCACCATCATCGGCACCCATGAAGATAACCGGGCAGGAGTTCTCGGCGCTCCAGCCGCTCTCCAAGCAAACCTTCTTCAGGTCGCTGGAGGAGAGCGCCGGGTCGTAGATGATGACAGCCGCGGCACCCAGCGCATCCATCGATGCCACCGAGCGGGCGTAGGGAATCTCATCGCCCCAACCGAACAGGTCCTGATGGCCCTTGACCAGCGCGATCTTTCCCTTCAGACTGCCCGGGGTGTCCTTATCCACGTCGCCGTAATAGTTGCCGGAGCCGCTCGTGCGGCCGGAATCGGCCCACACCACGTCGTAGCTGTCATCGGCAAGGTTGGCGAACTTGTTCGGACGGGCGTTGCCGTCGGAGTCGAGGGCTTCCCAATACTGCATCTTCGTGCCATTGGAGGCCGTGATATAGGTCGCCATGTCCTCCACTTCCACCTTATCGGTGTTCATGGACGCGACGGCAAAGCTGCCGGACACGGTAGCCGGCGTGGACACGATAGAGCTATCGGGGTCGGAGGCGTAAGGCAGCTCCTTGCCGGAGGTGTTGTACTTGCCAGCGGAATAGGAGTTGCCGGCGGCTACGTTGACCGTGATGCCCTTGCCTTCCAGCTTGTTGATGGCATCGGTGTACGTGCCTGCGCCCTCGTCGGAGAAGCCCGCATCCGCGCCGATGGAGATGTTCACGCTGGAAGCGCCCAGAGCCGGGATGTCGTCCATGGCCGCGATGAGGGCGCTGTCGTAGATGCCGCCATCGGCATCGGAGGCGACCTTCATGATGGCAAGCTGCGCATCAGGCGCGGTGCCGCGGATCTGGTCGCCGCCGTTGGCCGCCGCGATGCCGGCGACGTGCGTGCCGTGCTCAAGGCCGCTGATGCCGGGGTTGACCTCAGAGTCGCCGTCAGCGTAATCGTAGGCGAAGGGGATCTTCTCGCTGATGTAGACGCCGTTCTGGCCGCCGCTCTTCATGCTGGAGCAAGCCTTCGCCGCGCCATCCTGGGTCAGCGTGACGGTATCATCGTTCAAGTCGCCGGAGAACGCTTCGTGGTCGGTGTCGATACCGGTATCGATGACGGCGATCAGCTGGCCATCGCCTTTCTGCTCGATGTCGTCGGCTTGCGTGATGTCGAGGGATGCCTGGTTCTTCAGCGCCGCACCCGAATCCTGCTGATCGGCCGGCACGCTGTACTTATGCTCCACGAAGGCGTTCTTCACGCCGTCGAGGTTCTTGATCTCGCTGACCGTCTTGGCAGGGGCCTTCACGGCGAAGCCGTCGATGACGTTGTAGTAGTCGTGCAGCTCGTCGACGGAATCGTCGGCCTCATCGGAAACACCGGAGAACTCGTCAGCCAGCGACAGCAGCGAGATGCCGTTGTCGCTTTCCGCTTCTTCAGCCGTTTGACCTGCGGCTATTTCGCGCACCTTATCCTTGAAGTAGCTGTGGCGGTCTTGGGTTTGCGTGCCCAAGATGCGGCTGAACAGGGAAATGCCCTGGTTGCCCTGCTCTTCGAGCTGCACGATGATGGTGACTTTCTCGTTACCATCGCCGATCTCGTCGGCGGTTGCATCGGCATCGAGCGCCGGCGAACCGCCATCGCCTTCGTAGGCGCCGTCGGCGGCATAGGTCGCCTCGCCGGAGCCGGCCGCGGGCGCATCAGCGCTGACAGCCGCCCCATCCTGACCGTTTGCGCCTGCCTGCGCCGCCGCGCCCTGAGCATTCGCGGCCGATTCGCCCTGCGCGCTGGCACTGGAAGCCGAACCCTCCGCGTTCGCCTCCGCGAGCGCGGTCGTCGGGACCATCAACGTGGTGGCAAGCGTGACCGCCATGCCGCCGCGGATAAGGTTCGTCAAACGCTGTTGAACCCTTGGCTGCATCATCTTCCTTCCCTCGATTGTCCCTTATACCGGATACCCTAGCGCTATCCTTTGGTTTAAAACGGGGGAAGTTTACCAGAGTGAACGTTCTCTGGAATTAGCTAGCGGTTACTTTTTTGTTACCTCACATTTACTTCACGCCGAGTGCCACAGAAAAGAGGTTTTGACCAGGCATTGTCCGAATATTGCGCACGCGACCAATCGCATGCGCACCCCCATCCCTCGCCAGGACGATATCGGCAACGCCAATGCCACTGCAATGTTTTAGACGGATGCTCATGCGGGCGAGAGGGCGAAACGCGAACAGCGTGAGCATGGGACGGAGGTGCGTTCAGGTTGGTAATTGCATTTCCCGAACATCCATCCTGAACACACCTCCGTCCCATGCTCACGCGTCCATCCCCCTGTTCGCGCCTACCGCTAGACCGCTAGAACGAAGGGCTTGCCTTCGATTGTGGCTACGGGTAGGCGAACGCCGTAGACCTCTTCGAGCAGGTCGGAGGTGATGATGTCGTCCGGCGCGCCCTGCGCTACGATGCGGCCGTCGGCGAGCGCCACCAGATTGTCGCTGTAGCGCAGCGCCTGGTTCACATCGTGCAGCACCATGACCACCGTCATGCCGAATTCGCTGTTCAGGCGTTTGACCAGGTGCAATACGTCAAGCTGATAGCGGACGTCCAGATACGTGGTGGGCTCGTCGAGCAGCAGCACATCGGAGCCTTGCGCCAGCGCCATGGCGATCCACACGCGCTGCGCCTGACCGCCGGACAGCGCCGACACGGGACGCTTCGCATACTCGGTCAAGCCCGTGACCTCGAGCGCCCAGGCCACCATGCGCTCGTCCTCCTCGGTGTTCGCGGCGCTTCCCATGCCGTGATACGGGAAACGGCCGTACCCCACCAGCTTCTCCACCGCCAGATCGCCCGGGGCCGAATTCCTCTGGTGCACGATGGCGACCAGCCGCGCGAAGTCGCGTAGGCGCAGGGCGCTCACGTCGCCGCCGCGCAGGTGCACCGTGCCGCCCGCAGGCTTGAGGTTCTTCGTCAGCAGATTGAACAGCGTGGACTTGCCCGAGCCGTTCGCCCCGATGAGCGTGGTGATCCGCCCCTCGGGGATGATCGCATCCAAGCCGCCGAAGATGGGCACGCGCCCATGGTCGTACGCGAAGTGCAGCCCACGCACGGTGAAGACGTTGCTTTCGCTCGCATTATTCGCCATAGGTACCACGCGCCTTTCGAAGCAACAAGATGAACGCCGGACCGCCCACCACCGACATGATGACCGCGGCGCTGATCTCGTAGGGCGCCGCGATGGTGCGGCCGATGGTATCGGCCAGCAGCAGGCAGAACGCGCCGAGCAGCATGGTGTAAGGCACCAGCCACTTGTGCGACGTGCCCACCAGCAAGCGCGCGATGTGCGGGACAATCAGGCCCAGGAAGCTGATCGGACCGATGATGGCCGTCGAAATGGACGCCAGCAGCACGGCGACGGCGCTGATGAACAGACGGTTCTTGTTCACGTCGAGGCCCAGGCCGCGCGCCGTCTTGTCCTCGAGCGAAAGCAGATCGCAGCGCTTCGTCACCAGCAGCGCGATGACGAGCCCGACCGCCGCATAGCCCGCAAGCGTTTGCAGGTCGCTCCACGTTTTCATGGTGATGTTGGCGTCCACCATGCTGGCCACGCCCGACAGCGTGCCGCCCGTTCCCGAGCTGAACGCGCTGGAGATGCCGGAGAACATGGCGCTCACGGCCACGCCCACCAAGATCACGCGCAGCGGCGAGAGACCACCGCGCCACGACAGGCTGTACACCAGGCAAAACGCAATCATGCCACCCGCGAACGCGAACAGCGGCGTGAAATAGTACAGCGCCGGGGCGAAAGCGGTCACCAGCACGGCGGCCAGGCTCGCGCCGCTGGACACGCCGATGATGCCGGGGTCGGCCAGCGGATTACGGATTACCGCCTGCAGCAGCGCGCCCGACACCGCCAGCGCCGCACCGCCGACCATGGCGATGAAGATGCGCGGGAAGCGCAGGTCGTAGATGGTCGCGACCGCGTCGTCGTATTCGACGAACAGGCCGCTGACCAGCTGCTCGGGCGTCACCTGCAAGCTACCCGTGTTCACGGCAACGAAGAACAGCGCCACAAGCGCCACCGCCGTCACCGCAAACGCGGCTATTTTCCTTCCAGTACCTACCATCGGTTAACCTTCCTCGCCGTACAGCATGGGCTGCAGGGTTTGCAGCGCCTCGGGGTAGTTGAATGTGGCGCTCATGCCGAACTGATCGTACGGCAGGTCGTACACGCGCCCTTCCTTCACCGCGCGGAAATGCTTCCACACGTCGTTCGTTGCGAATTCGTCGGCGAACATGGCCATGACCTGGTCGGGCAGCGCGTGCGCCGTACGCAGGATGATGTCAGGGTCGCGCGCCTGCATGTCTTCGGTGTTCACATTCAGGAACTCCTGGTTGGAACCGGCATACACGTTTTGCCCGCCCGCAAGCGCCACCAGACTGCCGGCATAGCTGTTCTCGGTGGCCACGATGTAGCTGCCGGGCAGACCCATGAGCACCAGCACGCTCGGCTGCGGCTTGCCCTCGATGCTGGCGCGGTAATCGGCCATGAACGCATCGTATTCAGCCACAAGCGCAGCCGCCTGTTCACGGCGGTCGAACTTCGCGCCCATGGCCAAGATGCTGGCGTACATGCCCTCGACGCTACGCAGGTCCAAAAACATGCACGCCACCGCAATACCGGCGTACTTCGGGCGCAGGTCGTCGATGAGCGAATTCGGGCCGATGACGCAGCTGGGATGCAGCGACTTCACCACTTCCAGATCGGGCGACATGGGGCTTCCCACCTGGGGAAGCTGCGCGTAGCGCTCGGGCATGTCGCGCGAGGAGCTGCACACGCCCACCAGGTCAAGGTCCAGCTTGTCGCAGATGGTGGCCACGGCGGGCGATGTGGCGATGAGCCGCTGCTGCTCGGTGCCGTCGGCATTACGATATGGATGCTGGTCGACGCAGCCGACAAGCGGCAACGTCGCCGCCGACAGCGCGGCTAACGCCAAGCCGCCGACGAAGCGACGACGCGTCATCGCGCGGCAAGCACGCGGCTGCTCGGCATTGGCGGAAGCCTGCGAGAATGCTGCAGAAAGCTGCCGTTGAGCAGGTTTTTTACCAGCTGAGCTCGCCGCACCTTCAGGCGATGGCGGCAAAGGAGCGTCCATCGGGGAAACGCAAGCGCCCTGCCGCTTTCGGCCTTGCCGTTCGCTGCGCACGCTACTTGCCCTTCGGCTTCGCAGCAGCTGCTGCGGCTGCTGCCGCGGCGGCTTGTTTAGCGCGCTTGGGCTTGAGGTACGCGAAGTACGCGACCACGCCGACGATAACAACTACCACCACGATGCCCGCCACAACAGCGCCGGTGGTGGCGCCATCAAGCGGGGCGGACTGGCTGCCTTCGGTGGTTTCCTGGCCATCGGCGTTGTACTCCTTCACGCCGGAATTCGCTCCGGAATCGGTGCTCGGGGCGGCTTCACTCGTTGCGCTTGCAGCGGCATCAGCAGCAGGCGCGGTTTCGGCCTGGGTCGCCGGCGTCGGCTCGACAGCTTCCTCACCAGGCACAACGCTCTCGACAAACGGCAGCGCGTCCGTGTTGCCCTCCGCCAGGTCCGCCAGCTGCACGAAGTAGACAACGGCGCGGCTCATGGGGTTGACGTACATGCTGACGCGGATGTTCGACGTCTCGCTGGGCACCTGGAAACGCCAGTCGGCCACCGCGGTGTCGCCCACGGCGGACGTCTGCATCTGCGTTGCCTCCACCTCGGCAAACGCGCCGTCGCCAGCGTTGTCGGCCCAGAACGTCATGGCGCCCATCTGGTCGGCCAGCTTGAAGCGCAGCGTCACGAATGTGTTGCCCGCCGTGTCCTTCTCCACCAGCGCCGCAGGATACGTGCAGCCCGTGGTCATGGATTCGGCCAGCGCAATGTTGCTCTGACCTGCGGAGTCTTCGATACTTCCCGTAACCGGGTTGCTGTACGACGGCACGGTCACCGCCGTGTACACGGCCGATGCGGCGGCATGCGCCACACCCACGTGCGCCACCGCCGAAACGACAAGCGCCACCACCACCGCGCACACGGTGGCCAACGTGCTGCGAACCATTCGCTTCGTCATGGACTTCTCCTTCTGAACAGGGAAAACGATTCCACTTGTTAAACGGCGAACAGGCCGACCCCGCACTGCGAGGCCGGCCTTTCGCTTCGCCTGCAAAGGGATGCCCCGCAGGCAACGAGGCAAACGCACGCCCCGAAATCAATAACGTGCAAGCGCAACAACCGAGTTTGCGAGCCAGCGCCCGGCATGCCAGCAAGCGCCCCAAGCGCCGTCACGCACGATAGCCGCCCTTGCTTTGCGCCGCATCAGCCCCGCCCGAGTTCGCGAAATGCTGCAAGGCGAATAGCGGCGCGCAAGGGCAAAACCGGCTGCTACTGCCGCTTGCTGCGGCGACGGGACGCCACAGCAACGCCGCCGGCCACCAGGGCCGCAACCGCAGCAGCGCCCGCAACACCGGCAGCGACGTCACCGGTCTGCGCCATGGTGGTACTGCTAGAAGCCACCACGGAGTCCTGACCCGTGCCCAGGTCCTTGGCCTGCGACAGCTTCAGGTGCATGTCGGCCACCTGCGCGCCGCCGCCAAGCTGCTCCATCTCCTTGATGGTCATGCTGATGGGCACCACCGTGTCGGAGTCGGCCTTCGGAATGGAAACGGTGTACTGGTTGCCGCTTTTCGCCAGCGTGGAGCCGTTATACGCCAGCGAAATGATGTGGCTAGCGCCCTCGCTGGTGGCCGAGAAGCTGACCTTGAACGTGCCGTCGGACTGCGGGCGTACCAGCGCGGTGTCGCCAAAGTACTTCGCTGCCATGGACGTCTCGGAGCTGTTCTGCTTCAGCCAAGAAACAGGCACTTGATAGGTGTGGCCAACCTGAAAGCCCTGCTCAGCCTTCTGGCCAGCGGGGTCGGTGGTGGTAGTACCGCCATTGCCCTGGCCGTTGTTGCCGCCGTTGCCGCCCGCGTTATCGTTCGGGTTGCTCGGCTTGATCGGCTCGCCGCTGGTGGTGGGCAGGCTGGTGGTGTCCAAGCTCAGGTATGCCGTCTGCTGCATATCGCCCACCGGCGTGCTCAGGCCGAAGGTCAGCTCGATTGCCTCTGCCAGCGAGTCGACCGTCACTTCATACTGGTTATTGCCCAGGCTGGTGGCATCGGCGCCGGCATGCGCAACGCCCTTGATGTACTCGGCGCCGGCAGCAGTAATACCAAAGCGCACCTTATAATGAGCGCCGTCCCATACCACCGTGGCGTTCTGCTCGAAGTACTGAGCAGCCATGGAATCGGAGCCATCGGCTTTCACCAGCTTGGCAGGCACGGTATATTCTTTGCCCTGCTCAAGCGCGAAATCAGCCTTCGAGCTAGAGGGCTTGTCGGCGGAGATGCCGAACTTTTCAATAGCCGCATTCAGCTGCTCGGTTGCCGCGTTCACGCCCGCCTGAGGAATCTTGTCGTTGGCAGCAGCCTTCTCGGCGATGGCAATGGCCTCCTGCAGCGCAGCGAACGCCTTGTCGGTCTTGTTGCCCTGCTCGATGGCCTTCGCCTTCGCAATGGCAGCGTTCAGTGCGGTCTTGTCAACCTGCTGCTCGTCCTGACCAGGCTTGGGCTTGGTGCCTCCGGGGTTGTTGAACGCCTCCACAGATGCGCTCAAAGCCGTAATGGCATTAGCAATGCTGTCGTCCGTTGCACTGGCAGAGTCGACAGCAACGTAAGCGTCGTCGATGGCCTTCTGCAGCGCTGCGTTCGCGCCGTCGGTCTTTCCACCCGCGGCAAGCGTCTTCTCGGCAACCACGATTTGAGACGTCAGGCCCGTCCTATCAACGGAAGAAGGGTTCGGCGTTGCATCGCCGATGACCAGCTGGAACGGGTGCAGGTTCGTCATCAAGCCCATGGGGCCCGCGTTAACCGTGTAACCGAACGTGATGTCATACGTGCCATCAACGCCAGGCAGCGGCAAAGAATACGTGGCCGAGCCGTCCTCGTGCACCACCTTGGGTACCTTTACGCCCGCGAACGTGATGTCTCCAAGCGTGTTGCCCGCGCCCAGCGAATTCGCCGTCAGCTCGACGGTATAGCCGTTTTCGGCCGGAGTCACCTTCACCTTGTCCTGGAAGCACCGACTATACTTGGACGTGGCATCTTCGCCCTTGAAGAACAGCGAGAAACCGGTTTCGTAAGGATCAACCTGAGCGGAGCCAACCTCCTGGATGGAATCTTGGTCGACCACCATGCGCGCAGACGGGGCAAACGGCATCGCGCTCACCTTGACGGTGAACACCACCTCAGTCAGCTCGGGAACCGCAACCGTATAAGTGCGCGTGCCATCGGCGTTGTCGACGGAAGGAAGATCTTTGCCCTCGTACTGCAGCGCCGAAAGCAAGCCTGCTCCCGTTGCGTTCGCCGTGACGCTTACCTCGTACTTGCCGCCCTTGTACGTTGCGGAGATCTCGGAATCGAAGTAGCCACCCATGGTGGACGCCGCGTCGCTATCGGAGCGCAGCCAGGACACCTCGGCCGTGTACGTTTTACCCTCGGCCGGCATAAAGCCCTCGCCAGAGAGCGCCACGGGGGTTGCGCCGTTGCTACCGGCATCTTGCGCCAGGGCGATTGCCGGCACCATGCCCGTGGCCAGCGTGGCCGCCAGCACCAGCGAAGTTCCGCGACGAACAACGCTGTATCTCATTTCCTGTTTCATTCCGCTGTTCCTTTCATCTTCCAACGACGACCAAACGCGATTGCAAACCACCAGTTCGGAGTGTCGATTTATCTGAGGCAAACAGTTGGTTTTTTCGAACTGTTATCTCGGGTGTACTAAACGTTAGAAGTATACCTAAGTCCACAAATAGGGGAAGAACCGCGGGTAACTTTTGTTACAAATTCTCCGTAACTAGCAAATTTGCTGAAACTGCCGCGCGTTGTTTGGAAATTGGTGGCGCGCCTTCGGCGCTTTCTATTTGGGGAAGAGCTTTCGCTCTTCCCTACGAGTTTTGACTGCATGGCTGTTCGGTGTCGCAGCTGGCATCAAGCCCCGCAAAAGAAGGGGAGACAGAAGCCTCCCCTTCTTTCAAACACGTGGTTACTCGCGATTTTTGCGGCGCGCGAAGAACGCTGCGATCGCCGCCGCTACGGCGCCGAAGACGCCCGTTGCCGCCAGTGGAGCAACCGGAGCCGCATCGCCGGTCTGCGACAACGTGCCGCCTGCCGGGCTCGATGTGGCCGACGCGCTACCGCCGGCATTGCCACCGGCACCGTTGTTTGCACCTGGCGTACCGTTAGCAGGCGTTTCGCCCGTCGGGGCCTTATCGCCCGGCGTTCCAGCAGCAACCTTCACCAACCCAGCCTGTGCCTTGGTCAGCGCGTCAAGCGCAGCGCTCACGTCGGCGCTGCTTGTCGGGTTGGCCAGCTGCTGCTCGGCCGCCGCCAGCGCTTCGGAGAACAGCTTCCACGAATCCGCCGTGTAATCAGCCTCGTTCAGCTGCTTCGCCTGTTCAACCGCCTGCTGCAAACCGGCAACATCAACGTCGCCAGGCTGCGGATTCGGGTCGGGATCAGGCTTCGGCGTCGGTTCCGGATCGGGAGCGGGATCAGGCTTCGGCGTCGGTTCCGGATTGGGATTCGGGTCGGGCGCCGGCGCAACCTTCACCAGCGCGGCTTGCGCATCAGTCAGCGCGCGCAACGCATCGTCGGCCGCCTGCTGCGTAGTGGGATTGGCCAGCACGTTCTTCGCCGTGGCAAGCGCTGCCGAGAACGCCTTCCACGAATCCGCCGTGTAATCGGACTCGACAAGCTTGTCCGCTGCCACAATGGCATCTTGCAGCGCAGCCGTGTCCACGTTCGCTTCCGCAAGCGCGCTCTGCGCGGTAACCAACGCCTCAAGCGCCCCATTGACGGCCGCCTGGCTTTCAGGATTCACCAGCTGCGCACGGGCCGCGGTCAACGCCTTCGCGAACGGCGCCCACGTTTCGGCCGTGTAGTCGCCACGGTTGAGCTTCTCGGCCGCCGCCACTGCGCTAGACAGCGCCTGCGTGTCAACCGACGCAAGCCCGGCCACCGTCTTCACGGTCACCGCAGCACTTGCCACGTTCACGCTTACACCGTCGACGGTCACGCGCGCCACCACGTGGTACGCATGGTCGCCCGCGCCCGGCGCATACGACGCGCCCGTAGCGCCCTCGATGGCCGCCCCATCGCAGAACCACTGGTACGTTACCGCCGCCCCATCAGGCGCGCTCACCGTCGCGTTCAGCACCGGCGCGTTTTGGCCTTCGCCAACCACTACCACACCGGACTTGTCGAGCGTCACCTTCGGCTGAATACCCAGCAGCGTTGATGACTCCGTCAGCCACGTGGCATCGCGCACGTCAGCGCGAATGGTGGAGCCATCGGTGGGAACGGCCCACTTCAGCGTGTCGACGGTAGACCAATCGGCCAGCACGTTCTCCTGGCCAGACGGCGAAACCTCCACGAAGCGGAACTCTTTCGCCCCGTTGACGCCGCCCTGCGCCGTGGCCGTAACCGGCGTCACCTGGCCCGGCTCCACCGCGCCCGCTGCGGCAAGCGACACGGAAAGCGGCGTGTACGCAAGCAGCTGATGCTCGGGGTCAAGCGAGCCGTACGTACCCTGCATGGCCGCCTTCGCCACATCGTAGCCCTGCGACCCCGCCGGCGCATAGATGCGCACGTCGCTGGCGTAACCGCCGATGTTCCAGCCGAACTCAAGGCTTTCCAGGTCGCCGGGCACCACCAGAATCTTCGGGCACGTTTCCGATGCGCTGAAGCTGATCTTCGTCATGCCAGGACCGAAGTATGCGGACTGCATGATGCTGTCGTCTTGCTTCGAGCTGGACACGTACTGGCCACCGTCGCCGCCGCGCACAATCAGATGCGTGGGCAGATGCCCCGAGAACGCCGACGCGCCGATGTAGTTGTTCGGGTTGCCCATCTGCTTGATGTTCGTGCCGAACTCCACGAAGTTCAGGTTCAAATCCCAGTTGAACGCCGTGTCAGCCACGTACTGCAGGCTATCGGGGAACGTGACGCTTGCCAGGTTGTCGCACGTGTTGAACGCACCCCACTCGATGGACCTCACGCCCTCGGGAATGACTACGGACTTGATGACGCGGTTCGAGCGGAACGCCTCGCGGTCGATGGATACGGTGCCGCTTTGCACGGCCACGTTCTCCGTCTTGCTGGCCGCAGCGCTCTTGACCAGGTGCAGCCCGTCGTCCATCTGCGCGTACAGCACGTTGTCCAGCGCCGAGTACACCGGGTTTTCGCCCGAAACCGTCAACGTTTCAAGCGACGAAGCGCCCGCGAACAGCTCCGCGCCACCACTGGTGATGCCCGCGCCGATATGCGCCGCGGTCATGCCCGTGAGGTTCTTGAATGCGTTCGAGCCCACCTCGGTCACGGAATCCGGCAGAATGATGGCCTTGATGGCGCCGTTGTAGGATGCCGTGTCCTTGCCGTCAGTGCTGGAGTCGTCGTCCGAGCCAGCGGTTTCCTCGTCCGAGAACGCCAGCGCACCGATCTTCGTCAGCTTGTTCAGGTCGCTGCGCAGGTTCACCGTTTCCAAGCTCACGCACTTCGAGAACGCCTTGGCCGGAATCTCGGTGGCGCCGCCGATGTTGATGTACGTCAGCGCTGCACACCCGGCAAACGCGCCTTCGCCCATGGTGGCGAAACCGTCGGGCAGCACCATGGACGTCAACGCCGCGCCGGCAAACGCCGAGGCGCCGACGCTGGTCAGGCCGTCGGGCACGTTGACCTTCGTCACCTGCGCGCCGTTGAAGGCGTTGTCGGCCACCTGGCGAACAGATTCGGGCGCCGTGTACGTGCCGCCCGGCAGCTTCTTGGCCGCCGGGAAGGCCACCAGCTGCGTGGCGTCCTTGTCCAGCAGCACACCGTCCACCGCCGTGTAGTTCGCCGCCCCATCGGCAACCTTGAACTCCAGCAGCGCCGCATCGCCCACGAATGCGCTGACAAGCGCGCCATCGGGCACCTGCTTGCCCACCGTCACCTCGTTGAGCTGCTTCATGTTCGCAAACGCCCCCGCGCCCACACGCGTCACCGTGTCGGGAATGGTCACCGCGGCGGCGTTCGTGCCATCGAACGCGCCGGCGCCGATGGACTCAAGGCCGTCGTTGAGCCCGAGCGTTTTCAAGCTGGCGTTGCTGGCAAACGCGTTCGCCCCGATGATGCGCACGCTTGCCGGCAGCTGCACCGATTGCAGGCGCGCGCCGTTGAACGCCTTGTCGCCGATGGTTGCCAGGCTTGCAGGCAGACCCTCGCGCGTGGTGCCGTCGGCGGAGCGCACCTTGATCTTGTTCAGCGCCGAGCACGCGTCGAACGCCGAGGCGCCGATGCTGGTCAGACCGTCGGACACCGTCAGGTTCGACAAGCTCATGGAGTCTTCGAACGCCGATTCCGGCAGGTACGTCAGGCTGTTGGGCAGCGACACGCGCTGCACCGCGGACACGGCGAACACCTGCTTGCCCATACTGGTAACGCCTTCGGGCACGTCGATGGCGGCAAGCCCCTGCGTACCGTAAAACGCGCTATCGCCGATGCTCGTGAGCTTGCTTCCCTTGGCGAACGTGACTTTCGCAAGGTTGTGCGTACTCCTGAACGCCTCCTTGCCAATGGCCGTCACGCTTGCGGGGATGACCACGCTTTGGATGTCGGAGCCCGAGAACACGCCGTCGGCGATGGACGTCACGTCGTTGGGGACGGACAGGTTCGTGGACTCGCCGCGATAACCGGTCAGCACGCCGTCCTCGATAACGAAGTCGGCGTAATCGGCCTGCTCAGCGCGTACATGGATGGTGGCGGACTTCTTCTCGCCTGCCGCGTTGGTAACCGTGGCGGTAACGTCGGCGTCGCCCGTTTGGCCCTGGGCGGCAAGCGTCACGGCGTTGGACACTTGGCGCAGCTTACCATCGGCCTGCTGCACCTTCACCACCGACTCGTCCGAGCTTTCCCACGTTACGCCGCCGGCCGCGAAGCCATCAGCCACCAGGGCGCTGACCTGCACCGACCCGTCAAGCGTCAGCTTCGCCGTGTCCTGCGACAGCACAACGCCCGTCGCGTTGGACACCTGCTCCACCTTCACCTGCGCCTTCGCGGTGATAGCCGGGTTGTCGGCTACGGCCACCGTCACCTCGGCGGTGCCTTCGGACACGCCTTCGAGCTTGCCGTCGGCGTCAACCTTCACCACATCGGGATTCGAGCTTTCCCACGTCAGGTCCGTCTGCGTGGAATCGGCCGGCGAAACCGTAGCGGACAGGCTGCCCACCTGGCCAGGCGCCAGCGTCAACGTGTCGGCGGAAAGCGTCACGCCCGTGGCCGGCACGGGGTTCACCACCACCGCGATGTCGTCGCTGATGTTCGAGCCGTAATCCCATGCGCGCATATGCACCACGTTCGGGAACGCCAGCCTGTTGTGGCCCGGGCCGCTCCAGCCGTTCCACGCGCTGTCCAGCTTGGAAACGGGGATGGACACGTGCCACGTGCGCGTGCCGTCGGCGTTTTCGACCGGGTCGGACACCGTGGCGTCGTCCCAACGGCTGGTGGGCACCTTCACCTGGTAGTACTTGCCGTCGGCCTTCTTCGGGTCGTCGTCGGGGCCCACGAAGTTCACACCCGCGAACCAGCTGCCGTCGGTCACATCGAACGTGACGGTGCGCTCGTCGCCCTCACCTTCCAGATTCACATTGCTGACCTGGGGTTTCTCAGTGTCGTAGTAGAACGTTTGGTCAAGCGTCTGCTGCGCGGCGTCGTCGGTTGCCAACGTGGCCGTGCGGCGCAGCGTGTACTGGCCGTCGGGCAGCTGGTTGCCGTTTTCGTCCAGGCCGTTGAAGATCGGCTTGTTCGCCGTGTCGATGTAGTAGTCCTCAACGTAAAGGTACGTGCCCACGCTGTCGTTGTACGTGGTCTTCGAGATCCAGTCGTAGCTGTAGCTGCGCACCGCTTTGCCGTCGGCGTTGAGGTAGTCGTAGCCCAAGCTGCGCGCGTTGCGCTGCATGATGGTGAACGGCACCAGGCGCGTGGGCGCGTTCGTTGCCGCCGACGAAGATACCACAGCCTTTGCCGGGTCGGCGTCACCATAGCTGTCCAGCGGGTTTTTGCCCAGCGTCTTCGACGTGTTCTGGTTCATGATGGCGCTGCCCACGATGTGCTCGTTGCCGCTGCCCGCCACCGGGTCGATGGCGCTTTGCGCATCCCAATCGCCGTAGAAGCCCAGGAAAGGAGCGGACAGGTCGACGCCGCCTTCGCTTTCGGCAGACAACTTCACGAAGCCTTCCACGTAGGCGCCGTTCGCGGCGTTTTCGGCTACGAACTGCTTAAACGCGTCGGTGGCTCGCACGTTGACCACCAGCGTGGCGCTGCCGTCGTTGTCGTTGCCATCGTAAGGCTGCACGGTGATCCTGCCGTCCTTGGCGTCGCCGCCGAACGTCACATCGATGCCGCGACCCGTCCAGTTGTAGTCGCTGCCCGCGAACAAGCTTTCCGCGATCTGCTCGGACATGGCGGTGGCATCAAGCGCATACGTCTGCGCCGTCGAGCCGACGTTCATCAGCTTCAGCGTGAAGCTCCACGTGCCATCGGCCGACTCGCCCATCTCGCCCTTCGGGCGCTGCTGAGCCGCTTCTTCGTTCGTCAGGTACGCGGGCGTGTTGATGGCCGCCTTCGCGTTCACCAGGCCGGCGCCCTGGAAGCGCGGGCTGTAATAGGTAGCGGGGCCGTCGTCCACCATGGGGTCGGCAACAGGGCTGGCCGTAGACATAAGCAGCTGCGACACCAGCGCGCTGTACGTGGACGCATCGAAGCTGGCGAACTTCTTGTCGGAGGCGATGTACTGGCGCACCTGCGCGGATATGCCCGCCACCTGCGGCGTTGCCATGGACGTGCCCGACTTGTAGCCGTAGTCGTTGTTCGTGACCGTGGAGTAGATGTTGCCGCCGGGCGCCGTGACCTCGGGCTTGATGCTCAGGTCAGTGGTGGGGCCCCAGCTGGAGAAATCGCTCATCTGGTACGCGGTGGCCGGCGCCGTGGTCAGGCCGTCCACTTTCGTGATGCGCTTGTCGGCGGCGGCCAGCAGCTTTTCGCCAGCAGCCTTCGTAATCATGATGGCCGTGGTGTCGTCGCTGTCGATGGCGAACGACGTAAGCAGCTCATCGCGATCGTCATAGATGACCACGGCGTACGGCGACAGGCCCGACAGGTTGTTCACCTTGTCGACGAAGGTGAGGTCGTTGCCGTCGGCGTCTGCGCCGCGTTTCACCAGCACGATGGTGTTGCGGCCCATGCCGTCGGGATATTTCTCCCACAGCGCATCGGCGTCGGCCTTGCTGCCCACGCCGCCGTCCACGTACTCGTACGTGCCGGCCTCCAGCGCGGAGAACTTTGCCGAACCCCAATAGTTCAGGTTGTTGGCTTCGATGTAAGGAATGGTGCTGCCATCGGCCGCTTGAAACGCCGGGGAGTCCTCGGCGCTGTTCACGCTGGCCACGGCCACGGTTTCGGGCAAAGCTGACGGGTAGGACAGCACGGAGCTGTCGGGGTCGGACGCGAAAGGCTTGTTCTTGCCCGACTTGTTCTTATAGCCCGACGTGTAGGAGTTGCCGGCCGCCATGTTCACCGACGCGCCCGTGGCCGTCAGCGATTCGATGGCGTCGCCGTACGTGGACGCCGCCGCGTCGGAGAAGCCCGCGTCGGAGCCCAGCGACACGTTCACGGAATCGGGCTTGAGCACCACGGCGTCGTCGAACGCGGCCAGAAGCGCGCTGTCGTAAATGGTGCCGTCGGAATTGCAGCTGACCTTCAGCATGGCAATCTGCGCATCCTCGGCCGTGCCGCGCACCTCGCCGGCGTTCGCGCCGACGATGCCCGCCACGTGCGTGCCGTGATCCATGCCCGACAGCGAGCCGGGGTCCACGTCGGCGTCGTGGTCGGCGTAGTCGTATACGAACGGAATCTTCTCGCTGACGTAGCGGCCGTTCTTGCCCTCGCCCATCTGCGTCATCTTCGCGCTGACGCCCGACTCGGTTTCAGCCACGGTTGCGTCGTTCAGATCGCCTTTGAACGCGGAGTGATTCACGTCAAGGCCCGAGTCGATGATGGCCACCAGCTGGCCTTCGCCACGCTGGTCAACCTGATCGGCCTCGGTCATGTTCAGCGCATTCTGGTTCATGGGGGCATCTTGAATGCCCTGGTCAGCGGGCACTTCATAGCCGCGCTCGATGAACGCATTCTTCACGCCGTCCAGGCTGCGGATGGTTTCCAGCAGGTTCGCCGGCGCCTTGATGGCGAAGCCGTCGATGGCGTGGTAGTAGTCCTGCAGCTCCTGGAATTCGGGCTGCTGCTCCTGCGTCGCGTCGCCGGACGCGTCGTCGGCGTCCTCGGCGGAGAGCAACGCGATGCCCTGCGCTTGCTCTTCGTTGACCATGCTGCGGATTTGATCCTTGAAGTAACTGTGGCGCGACTGCTTCACCGTTCCCATGATGCGGCTGAACAGGCTGACGCCCTGCGAGCCGCCGTCCTCAAGCTGCACGATGATGGTGACGTTGCCTTGTGCATCCGTGCCGTTGGCCTGCGCCTGCTGCATGGCCTGCTCAACGGCCGACGCCGCGGAAGGCTGCTGCGCCTGGTCGTCACCGTCGGCGGCAAACGCGGCCGTGGAAGGCACCATCAATGTGCCTGCCAGCGTCAGCGCCAGACCCGAGCGGACAATACGTCCGCCCTTCTGTTCCTCGCCCATGTTATTCCCTTCGTTCTCATTTAACCCGAAGTAAACAGTTCACGATTTCCAACTGTTTACCATTTGATACTTCCGGCAGTATAAACGAGCAACGCCGCAAAGGGAAGAACATGGGTAACTTTTGCTACCACAAGCGGAGGCGCCCGGCCGACGGCAGAAATCTGGCCACTGAGCCCTGCCTTGCCGATAGAGCGAACGGAGGCCGACACGGGGGGCGCAACGCGGGGACGGGGCTAGCATCCGCCAAGGAGAAGCCGTCGGACGACCGTTCCTTGTCGCCCGCTCCTTGTCGCCTGGTGACGCCAACAGCCCCGCGTCACGTCGCGTCATCAAGTTAGCAAATTGACGAAATCGACCCTGTTTTCGGTTAGCAAATTGATAAAACGCAGTTCGTAGGCTTATTTTGGTGATAGGAAAACAATGCTCAAACGCAAAGCCCTCGCACAGTTCGAAACATGGTTCCAAACCCGGACGAAGCAAGCCCTTCTCGTCACGGGCGCTCGCCAGGTAGGCAAGACATTTCTCATTCGAGAGTTCGCCAAATCCCACTGGAAGCATGTCGTCGAAATCAATTTTCTCGAAAACACTGACGCTCGCATCGCCATCGGGTCGGCGACCAATTCCGCTGAGCTGTTCATGAGGCTGACGGTTTTCGCAAACGCGCCGCTCGTCCCCGGGAAAACAGTGTTCTTCCTTGATGAAATCCAAGAATGCAAAGAAGCGGTGACCGCCATCAAGTTCCTCATGGAGCGCGAGGACTTTGATTACATTCTCTCCGGATCGATGCTCGGGGTCGAACTCAAGGGCATCGCATCGGCCCCCGTCGGGTTTCTCAGCACCGTGAAGATGTATCCGCTCGATTTTGAGGAATACTGCTGGGCGAACGGGCTGGATGAAAATGTGATCGATGTGGCCCGATGCGCCTTCGAGAAAAAACAGCCACTGGACGAATTCGTCCACAAGCGGCTTCTCTCCCTGTTCCATCGATACCTCATCAGTGGAGGGATGCCCGATGCCGTTTCCTCGTTCGCGGAATCCGACGATATCGCCCGAGCGAGGACGGCACAGGAGGCTATCGTCACGCAATACCGTTGGGACATCAGCAAATATGCCGACAACAGAGCACGCGTGGTGCGCCGGATATTCGACCTCATGCCAACCGAGATCAGCCAGCAAGACAAGCGATTCGTCGTCCGCGATGTCGAAGGAGATTCCCATTTCGATCGCTATGATAACGACTTCATGTGGCTAACCGATGCAAACGTTGCACTTCCAACGTACAACGTTCGAGAGCCTCGATATCCGCTTGCCGTAAACCTCGAGTCCGCGAAGTTCAAGCTATTCAGCTCGGACGTTGGACTGCTCACCTACCAATGCGGTATGGACGTCGTCCGCGGAATCTTGGGGGATCGCCCCGACATCAACTTCGGCGCCATTTACGAAAACGCAGTCGCGCAAGAACTCGTGGCACACGGGCATAGCTTGTACTATTTCAAGGCCCGCAACGTTGGCGAACTCGATTTCGTCATCCAAACGAGCGAGGGGCGCGTCGTCCCCGTCGAGGTGAAATCCGGCAAAGGATACAAACGACATAGCGCCTTGACGCATGCGTTGAGCACACCGAACTACGGCATCGAGGAAGCAATCGTTTTGTGCGAGGGGAACATCGAGGTCAGCGACCAGATTTCGTACTTGCCGGTGTACTTGGCGATGTTCCTGTAGCTTCAACGCTACAGGAACTAGTTACAGATAGCCCCGTCCAACCCGGGAAAAGTTGCATCTCGCACGCCCTAGAGTTGGTGAAAAGTTGCATCTTCGAACAAAGCGCACGCTGTCCGCACCGCTCAAGGCCGCCCGAGCGGCGCGCCCTGCCGTAAAGTTCGCCGTAGTTTGCGCTGTGTCGGTTGTGCGAAGTCGGGCATTTGCGCGTTGTTGGTGCTTGCGGTCACGCGTTCGACCGGGTACTATGCACTTATTGAGATTCGTTCTCAATAAGCAAAGACGAGATGTACTTCATATTCAGACGACAAGGAGTATGCATTATGAATAAGCGCACCGAGCTGCCCACCGCCGAGAACTCTTCCAACTTCCACCGCGTTGCCGGCGCCACCTGCGAAGTTGGCACCACGCTTGAGAACCTGAAGGCCGCCGTCTGCGGCGAGACCGGCGCTTCTGCGAAGTACGCCGCCTGCGCCAAGCTGGCGAAGGAGAAGGGCTACGAGCAGCTGGGCCGCCTGTGGGAGGCCACCAGCGCCGCCGAGCAGGTGCACATCCGCCTGGAGGCTGGCCTGGTCGAGGAGCTGGAGCCGGGCTACGAGCGCCCCGTCGTCGACGCCCCCGAGCTGGAAGAGATTGACCTGAACCTGGTCGCTTCCGCCAACGGCGAGATTTTCGAGACCACCGACATGTACCCAGGCTTCATCGCGAAGGCCCAGGAAGAGGGCAACGCCAAGGCCGTGCAGGTGTTCACGAAGGCCAAGCTGGCCGAGGCCGTGCACGCCGAGCTGTACCTGCAGGCGTACAACAACATCGACGCCGCCGACGACGACTCCTACTTCCTGTGCCCCGGCTGCGGTTACATCGAGAAGGGCACCGCTGCCCCCGAGAACTGTCCCATCTGCGGCGCGCCCGCCAAGGTGTTCAAGCAGTTCTAAATCGCAAGCGAACAAACGCAAGCACTACTAAACGCCCGACGGCAACCGCCGCCGGGCGTTTTTGCGTTCGCAGCAATCTCTACGGCAGGCTTTGCCGAACCTAGCTGTGAGGTTGCTGCTCTACGCACCCTCCGCTGAAACGTTTCCTTTTGTGAACTTTTCTTCTATGGGCGCGTTGCTCAGCAGAACACTTTATTATGGGGTGCAGACACAGACGAGAGGCGCGGAATTTCCCGCGCTGATATGGGGGAACAAGATGCTGCTGAGCGAACTTGCGCGCGGCCAGGCCGGCGTGGTCGAATTTGTGGAGGGTCAGGGATCAGTTCGCCGCCACTTACTTGATATGGGCCTTACGCCCAACGCGGTGGTAACGCTGCAGAAGACGGCCCCAATGGGCGATCCCATTCAGGTGACGGTGCGCGGCTACGAGTTGACGCTGCGCTTAAACGAGGCAAACAACGTGCGCGTGCGGGCGCTTGACGCAGCCGAAGACGCCGCCGCCGTTGGCGCGCCTAGCGCAACGAACGCCTCGGCAGCCGACAACGCAAGTGCGACCGGTTCCTCGCCCGCTACCGCGCATCGCGAACCGGTGCCCCACCCCGGCCTTGGTGAGTTCGGCCCAGCCGAAGAGGCGTACCGCGCCCACGCCCGCCGCGCCACCGCGAAAACCGGCCCGCTGACGTTCGCGCTGGTAGGCAACCAGAACTGCGGCAAAACCACGCTGTTCAACCAGCTGACGGGAGCAAACCAACACGTCGGCAACTTTCCCGGCGTCACGGTGGACCGCAAGGACGGCACCATCCGCGCGCACGCCGAGGCAACCGTCACCGACCTGCCGGGCGTCTACTCGCTGTCGCCGTATTCCAACGAGGAGATCGTCACGCGCGACTTCCTGCTGAACGAAAAGCCCGACGGCATCATCAACATCGTCGACGGCACGAACATCGAGCGCAACCTGTACCTCACCATGCAAATCATGGAACTGGGCATCCCCATGGTACTGGCGCTCAACATGATGGACGAGGTGGAGGCCAACGGCGGCACCATCCGCGTGAACGAGCTTGAGGCCGAGCTGGGCATCCCCGTGGTGCCTATTTCCGCGGCAAAAAACGAGGGCGTCGACGAGCTGGTGGACCACGCCCTGCACGTGGCGCGCTTCGACGAGGCGCCCGGCCGCATCGACTTTTGCCCCGCCAGCGAGCACGAGCACGACCCGCTTGGCGCGGTGCACCGCTGCATCCACGCCACGGGCCACATCATCGAGCCCTACGCTGACCAGGCAAAAATCCCTACGCGCTTCGCCGCCACGAAAATGGTGGAGGGCGACGAGCTTATCGCACGCAAGCTTGACCTGCCCGAGTCGGCCATCTCATCCATTCGCGAGCTGACCGTGTCCATGCAAGCCGACGCCGGCATGGACGCCGAGGCCGCGCTGGCCAACATGCGCTTCGCCTTCCTGGCGAACCTGTGCGCCAACACGGTGGTGCGTCCGCAGGAAAGCCGCGAACACAAGCGCAGCGCGGCAGTCGACAAGCTACTGACCGGGCGCTATACCGGCATCCCGTGCTTTTTCGCCATCATGGCCGCCGTGTTCGTGCTGACATTCAGCTTCATCGGTGCGGCGCTGTCCGACCTGGTCAGCGCCGGCGTAGACGTATGCCTCGATGCGCTGGCGGCCGGCTGCGAGGCGTGGGGGCTCAACCCCGTGGCGCAGGGGCTGCTCGTCGACGGCGTTGGCGCGGGCGTGGGCGCGGTCATCGGTTTTCTGCCCACCATCGTCACGCTGTTCTTCTTCCTGTCCATCCTGGAAGACTCGGGCTACATGGCGCGCGTGGCGTTCGTCATGGACCGCCCCATGCGCAAAATCGGCCTGTCCGGGCGTTCCATCGTGCCGCTGCTCATGGGCTTCGGCTGCTCGGTGCCGTCGTTCATGGCCACGCGCACGCTGTCGAGCGAACGCGACCGCAAAATGACCACCATGCTGGTGCCGTTCATGAGCTGCAGCGCGAAGTTGCCGATATATGCCCTGATCGTAGGCGCGTTTTTCCCACGCGTGCTGCAGCCAGTCGTCATGATCGGCCTGTACGCATTCGGCGTTGTCGTGGGCATTGCGTTCGCTGTGGTGCTGAAGCGGGCACGTTTCCGCGGTCAGCCTGTGCCGTTCGTGATGGAGCTGCCGAACTACCGCCTGCCCGCCGCGAAAAGCGTGGCGCGCCTGGTGTGGGACAAGGCGAAGGGCTTCGTGAAGAAGGCGTTCACCGTGGTGTTGGCCGCGTGCGTGATCATCTGGTTCCTGCAAACGTTCGACGCGCGCCTGAACGTGGTGGACGACGTGAACGCCAGCCTGCTTGCGGGCATCGGCGGGCTGATTGCCCCGCTGTTCGCGCCGCTGGGCTTCGGCGATTGGCGCGCGGCCACGGCGCTTATGACCGGCTTCATGGCGAAGGAGAGCGTGGTGTCCACGTTGACCCAGGTCACGGGTAGGGCCGACTTGACCACGCTGTTCACGCCGGTGACGGCGTTGGCATTTCTGGCGTTCGTGCTGCTGTACACGCCGTGCGTGGCGGCCATCACCACCGTGCGCAGCGAGCAGGGCGGCGCGCGTGCGGCGCTTGAGACGGTGCTTTTGCAGTGCGGCATCGCATGGGTGGTGTCGCTGGCGGTGTACCTGGTGTGCTCGCTGGCAACGGGCAGCATCGCTAGCGCATTCAGCGTGCCGGGCCTGGTGGCGGGCGTTGTTATTGTGGCGGTCATCGCGCTGTACCTCACGCGTCAGCGAACCGATGGCGAGCTGAAGGTAGGCTGCCGCACCTGTCCCGCCAACTGCAAGAAATCGGGCGGCTGCCACTAAGGCGCCCGCTGTTTGCAAGCAGGGCCAGCAGGGAACGCCACCGCGCGACGGGCGGCTGGCACTTCCGCATACGCGTTCCGCAACTACAACAAAGCCCAACGCGGGGCATTCCGCCTGCACGCAAAAGTGCCCGGTCACACGACCGGGCACTTCGCTTTCCTTTTCCCTATTTCCCCATCTCCAGCAGCACTTCGCCTTCCAGCGATTCCACGCGCGCCGCGCGAATGCGGCCTGCTTCCAGCTCGATGAAGCCCACGGACGCAGGGAACCCGCCGCGCGGACGGCTGACGCTGCCGGGGCACATGAGCAAGCTGGCCGGATACGCATCGCGGCCGGTCAGAAGCTCGGGGATGTGGGTATGGCCGTGCACGCATACCTGCGGCAGCGGGTCGCCCGGTGCGATGGCGCGCGAGCCGTTGAAGCCAATGCGCACGTCGTTGGGGTAATGCGCCACCAGAAAGCGCACGCCGTCGATAACCGGGTGCGCGAAACGCGTGACGCTTTTGCCGTACTCGTCGTAGTCGTTGTTGCCAAGCACCGCCGTGGTGGGCGCCAGGATTTGCAGCTCGCACAAAATGCCGGGGTCGCAAATGTCGCCCGCGTGAATGATATGGTCGCAATACGCCATGGCGCCCAGCGCCGCCTCGGGCAGCCGCCCATGCGTATCGGAGATCAGCCCCACCAGCTTCATGCGCTACCCCTTCTCCACCAGGTCGATGAGGTCTTGGTGCGAATGGATGTCGAACTTCGCGTAAATGTGCTTGACGTGCGCTTTCACCGTGTTGCGCGACACCACCAGCTGCTCCTGGATGTACGCGCGGTCGCGGCCGCGTGCCAGCATCTGGAACACCTCAAGCTCGCGCGGCGTCAGGCCGTACTTGTCGGCCAACGCGGCGCAGCGTTCGTCGAACGTGGCCTTCGGCGCTTCCACCACAGCCGTTTCCACCGGCGTCACGCCGTTGATGACCTCGCGAAAGCTGAAGTTCTTCAGCCCGATAAGCGCGTAGCCCACGAACAGCAGGATCAGCAGGGCCGCGAACAGGTCGAACAGGGGCGTGCCCATGCCGGCCAGCGTGTTCGCGTGTACGCCCACCGCCGCGCCAAGCGTGCTGCCCAAGCTAGAGATGCCACGGCCCCACGCGAACGCCGCCACTGCGCCGCGGCTGTTGCGCGACGCCACGGCAATCAGCACCAGCCACGCCACCATATCGAACAGCGTGTTGCCCGACGACAGCAGCATCACCGTGGCAGTGCGCGAGCCATTCAAATCCATGGTCATGGCCAAAAAGCCCGCCACAATCAGCAGCACGGAAATCTGAACCAGCAGGTCGGTGGAGAATTTCTTGCCTGACAGCAGCACCCATACGGCCACAACGGCCACGGGCAGAATCACGAAGAACGACGACAGCGGCGCGCCGGCCACCTCGCCGAAGCGCAGCGAGCAACCGAACGCCACGCGAAACAGGAACAGGCACACGAACAGCTGGCTGGCCAGCGGCAAAAACGACGACGGGCGCGTGACGGAGAAGTCGTGCGGAGCCTCGCCGGCCTGCGTCTGCTCGAGCACGGGGCGCGCATCGCGCCACGACAGGGCCCATGCGGCGAAGGGAGCCGCCAAGAAGATCGCCATACCCACCCACACGGGCAGGAGCCAGGCGAACGCAGACGTCGCTCCCTGCACCACGAACGCCAGCGGGACCAGCACGCCCGCCTGGACAGAGGACAACCGCGACGCCGCGATGCCCGCGGTCAGAACGCACCAGGCGCGGCCAACCGCCAACGCGCACGACGCCAGCACCAGCAACGGCGCGCTTCCCAACCCCAGCGCCAACGGAAGGGCGCAGCCTGCCGCCATAAGGACAAGGGCGCCCGCATTCAACGCCCGCACATACAAAAGCGCAGGCCGGAACGTTGCAAGCAAACCGATTGCTATAAGAACGGCCGCGTTGGCCGTGACGGATATGTCGCGTGCATATGTGAACACCCCGTCGAAGAACGGGAACACCGACACGTTCATGAACGACGAGACCGAAAGCACCAGCGACAACGCGGCGAACGAGCGCCAAAACGCCGGCGTGAACAAATCGCGCGCGTTGGCGCGGTCGGCTTCGGTATGCAGCTTCTTATCGGTCATGCCCGCATTCTATCATGGCGATATAGCGAAAGCGCCGTGCACCCAAAGGTGCGCGGCGCTTCATACGCTAACTTTCCGGCAGGTGCTACGCCTGGCCGGTTGCCGCCAGCATGCCGGCGCGACGGCCTTCGACCATGGTACGGCCGCAGGCCAGGCCCGTGAACAGGTTCGGGTAGCTGGTGCTGAAGAAGCCGCCCGAGCAGTCGCCGGCCATGTACAGGCCCTCGATCTCGGAACCGTCCTCGCGGAAGGGGTGCATGTTCGTGTCGATGCGCACGCCGTCGAGCGTGGCCAGGAACCATGCGCCGGTGCGGATGCCGTAGTACGGCGGGGTCTTCAGCGGCATCAGACGGTAGGGCTCCTTGTTGTAGTCCTCGTCCTTGCCGTTCTCCGCCATCTGGTTGTAGCGGTTGAACGTCTCCACGAAGTTGTCCACCGGGATGTTCAGCTTCTGCGCCAGCTCCTCGGGGGTGTCGGCCTTCTGCAGATAGCCCTTCTCCAGCAGCGGATCGAAGAACATCTTCGGCATCAGGTTGATGCTCATGTTCGACGGGCTGCCGTTATCGAACGGGTACAGGCGGCAGCAACCCACCTCGTTCATCTGCTTGACCTGCTCGACATAGTCGCTGTCGAAGATGTCGCAGTAGGTGTGGCCGGGCTGCATGACGGTGGAGTGCAGCATGTAGTCGTACGGGCCGGACTCGTTGCAGAAGCGCTTGCCGTTAAGGTTGACCTTCATGAACGGCTGCTCGCCGAACCAGTACCACTCGCCCACGATGCCGTCGCCCGCCTTCTCGTCGGGCTTGACAGCCGCGCGGTTGAACATGCATGCGGCGCCGATGGGGTCCATCTGGCCGCCGACCCACAACGCGGCCTTGATGCCGTCGCCCGTGGGGTTGCCGCCGGTGCCGTTACGGCCGATGGAGATGCGCATCTTCTGGTTCCAGGGCTGGCGTGCCTCCATCATCTCCAGGTTGTTGCCGTAGCCGCCCGTCGCCAAGATGACGCCCTTGGGAGCGTTGATGCGAATGTAGTGGCGGTCGTTCACGTCGCGGGCGATGACGCCGACCACGCGGCCGCTCTCGTCCTGCTCCAGCTTGATGAGCTCGGTGGACCAGCGGAATTCGGCGCCCTTCTCCTCGGCGTACTCCTTGAGCGACACGCCGAAGTTGAAGTTCTTGTCCTCCTTGCCCTTGTCCGTCTTGTTCGGGCTGTGGCCGGTCGCCCACGCCTTGTCGCGCGCACCCTGGCCCTCCGTGCCGACGGAGCCTTCGAACTGCATGACCAGGCGACCGTCGCGCTCGACGATCTCGGTGAGCCAATCGATCAGGGCGCCGGATTCGTTCGCCCACACCTTCACCAGGTCGTAGTTGATGAAGCCGTTGGCATAGCGGACGATGTCCTCCATAGCCTCCATCTTGTCGATCTTGAACTGCGGGTACTCGTCGAACGAGGCAAGCTGCAGCTTCGAGTCGATGGCGCCGATATCCTCGCGCGGAGCGAGAACGGTGGAGGTGCGGTCGATGCCGAGCACCTTCGCGCCGTTCTCGGCGGCGGAGATGACGGCGGGCAGGCCGGCGGTGCGGCAGCCCACGACCAGCACCTCGGTGTCGATGGTCTCGGTGATATCGCGCTCGGCGACCTCGGGAGCCTGGCCCAGCCAGCTGGGCGTGCCGGGCACCTGGCCGGCGCTCGCGTTTACCGGCTCCTCGCCGGCGGGGACGGTGTAGCCGTTGCCGCAACCGGTCAGCGCGCCCATGGCGGCGGCGCCGATGGCAGTGATGCCCGCGCCCTTGAGGAAGGTGCGGCGGTCGAGTCCGTTATGCTGCATTCGGGGCCTCCCATCCCTCGGGCATGTTCAGTTTGTGGCACTGGTTGCACATGAGGACGCTCTTCTCGTGAGCCTTATGGCAGTCGCCGCACTCGAGCGCCAGGTCCTGATGGCTGCTATGAGGATTGAACTGCTCGCCATTGCCCTCGAAGCCCCAGGTGCTGGCGACCACGTCGTCCATGTCGTGACAGCCGCTCTTGGCGCAGAACTCCTCGCTAGCCATGTCGGCGCCATCTGCCAGCTTCGTGCCGTCGGCGGTCATGGGATAGTCGTCGGAGGTCCACTTCATGACCTCGCCCACCTGCTCGGTGATCACGGGCTCATGGCAGCTCAGGCAGTTGTTGCCCGCCTCGGCGTGCGCGGTCACCAGCATGCCCTGGTCGCCGCTGTAGTACGTGTCGACGTAGCTGTCCATGGGGCTGTGGCAGATGGAGTTGCAGAAGCTGGGCGTCTCGTGCCACACCCAGAAACCCGCGCCCGCCACCACGATCACGGCAGCCACGACGCCGCCGATGATCCAGCCGCGCTTGGCCTTGCGCTTCGGCGCCGGGGCGCCGGGCTGGGAAGCGTTGTTCTCTTCAGCCATTCGTTCCTCTCCTTCTCTCAGGGATCGGCAAGCTCGGTGGGTGCGACGGCGCCTTGAGGAAGACGTCATGCGGCTGTTACCAGCAACCGCGATTGGCGAAACGACGCGCTGCACCGTGCTCCACCCACCGGGCTTGCCGTGGGGGCTCATTCGTCCCCGTTGACGCGCCTATCATGCGCCCGCCGGGGTGCCCGCGCCTAGTACCCCCGTGGGGTGAAGTTGCGTTTCCGCAGGTGAGAAGCACGCAAGGTGACCGCAGGATGATGCGAGGGTAATGCCTTGAGAAAGGGCAAAAAGGCGCCAGGATGATGCCCGCGACACCTGCGGATGGCGTCTTGACAATTCACGCCACACGTGAAAAGCCCCTTCGCGGGCGAACCGCAAAGGGGCTTTCGAAGGAGAGTAAGAGAGGGAAAGAGGAGGATGAGCGCTCGGGCGCGGCCGCGCGCATGGCACGTGCCGCGACCGTATCGGGAGCCGCGCTTTAAGCGGCATCCCGTACCCGTGTCTGCCGGCGCAGGTACGTAAGATACCCGCCGCCACGCTCAAAGCGGCGGGCCTTGCGGTCCGTGCCGCCCGATTGCTCAGGCGGCACACCACAGGCAATTAGTCGATGGAAATGGAGCGCGAGGTTTCGGGCTCGGGCTTGGCAACCTTCTTCGGCACGTCGATCTGCAGGGTGCCGTTATCGAACTTGGCCTTGATGTCGCCTTCCTCGATGTCGTCGCCGACATAGAAGGTGCGGCTGCACTTGCCGCTGAAGCGCTCCTGACGCACGTAGGTGCCCTTCTTGTCCTCGGTCTCCTGCTTGGTTTCGGCCGTGACGGTCAGGTAGCCGTCCTTCAGCTCGGCCTGCACGCCTTCCTTGTCGAAGCCCGGCAGGTCGATGGTCAACTCGAAACCGGTCTCGGTTTCGCGGATGTCGGTGCGCATCAGGTTCGGCGTGGTCTTCACGCTCGGCGCCGCCATGGTGCCGAAGAAGTTGTCGAACGGGTCGGCCATCAAATCATTGAAAAAACGATTAGAACGAGGTACCAGCATGGACATCATTGTCATCTCCGTTTCCTAGGTGCGAAACCTTGCCGCTCAGCGCCGGTTGCCACGCGATCGAGACGCCGTGCCTGCTTGCGCCGCCGAACGACCGGCTTTCGTGCGCCTTGTCGACGCTCCGCAAGCCCATCGCCCGGCCCGCGCTTTGGCGGGCGGTTCGTTTCGCAACCTTCTTGGTTGCTTTCGTTGCGGCCCCGCTTCGGGGTCCGCTCCTTTGAACAGTTATCGTTATAGTCCCTTCGTTAGCACTCTGCAAGCGAGAGTGCTAACGCGTTACCTTCGCGTCATTTTCGCGTCACAATTCGGGAACTTTTCACGAAACCGCCCGCAAAGTTGGCGCGGAAACGGCGCGAAGACGGCGACACATATCCCGAGCGAAAGACCCAACGGTTGTGGGCGGTTTGAGCAAGCGAAATCGCCAAAGCTAGGCCCCATGCCTACCGCGACCTGGCCTTATGCGCGCCCAACCCCCAAGCGGGCAGCAAAAAGCGCCCAGAACTGCAACACCAACGGCAATTCCAGGGGCGAAAACCGCCCAAACCGCCCAGAACAGAAGTACACGCGCAAGGCGTCTTCATGCGGCCTTCACCTTTCTTTAAGCTTGCTTTCAGCAGGAGCCCGTACTATAAGACTCGTTCCTTTTCCCTTCCCTATGGGATTGCGTCCTTCCCATCCGCAATCCCGCAAGCGCGTCTTTCCCATCCGCGCTTGCTATCGCCGCGGGACTTCCCGTCCGCGGCGCAGATGAAGGGATGCGCGGGCTTCCCACCGCGCGTCCGCGGGGCGGCAGATTCTCCCATCCGCTGCCCCGCTTCCCTGACCGGGCCGCGTCTTCCCATCCGCGGCCCGGCTGCGGCGCAAGGCTTCCCACCTGCGCCGCAGCGTCTCTTTGGCGGCCGCGCTTCCCATTCTCGGCCGCCATTTGCGTTTTTGGCCCCGTGCGCCCATGCGAACGCACGAGTACCCACGCGATCGCGCAAGCAAGATGTCGCCAGCGAACAAGCGCGTAGGCACGCGAGCGCCCGCCATCCAGCAAGCACGCGGCAGAGTCCCCCCATCCAACCAGCAACAACCGCACGCGGCGGATCCCGAAACGCCATGCTCGCCGAGCACGGCGCGCATCCTGCGCACTTCGCGCGCGATGCGGGGCTTGCTTGCGCTACCATGGTTGCGACCAACGCGAAAGGACGAATCATGCAGCGAGAAACGCCCCAACTGAAGAACATCGAGCAGGTTTCCGAAGGATGGATCAATAAATATGTGCTGACGTACGTGCTGCCCGACGGCACCGATTATCAGTACGAAGCCGTGTCGCGCAAGGGCCTGGATGCCTACCGCGCCGAGCTTGAACGCCTGGGCAAGCGCAGCGACGCCGCCATTGCCGCCGTTGACGCGGGCGCCGAGGACTTCGGCGCATCTGTGCTCGAAGAGGCCGAAGGCGTGGCGAACCTGGCCGAGAAGCGCGTGGCCGACGCCGTGTCCATCGTGCCCGTCACGCGCCGCAACGAGTTGGTGCTTATCCGCGAGTTCCGTTACCCGCTGAACAGCTGGGTCATCGGCCTGCCCGCCGGCCTGGTGGAGCCCGGCGAAAGCTACGCCGACGCCGTTGACCGCGAGTTGCGCGAGGAAACGGGCTACCGCCTGCGCTCCGACATCCCCAAACCGGCCGCCATCGATCCGCTGCCGCAATCGGGCCGCTCATCCACCGGCATGAGCGACGAAAGCGTGCTGACCGTGTTCGCCCAGGTGGAGAAAGACGAAGAGCAGCACACCGAACGCGGCGAACTTATCGAGGTGTTCACGCTGCACCTGCGCGACGTGCAGCGTTTCCTGAAGCAGAACCAGCTTCCGCTGGGCACACGTTTGCAACTGGTGCTGGAAATGTTCGCGCGTAGCACCGACTTCTAGCGGTCGCTGCCGCCCACCGCTTAACGATCGGGCGGCAACAGCCCTTGGGGCAATGCGAGCGAAAGGAAGCCTCGTGCCGACCCCTTTTCGCTCGCTGTTTCAGGCAGCCGTCGTCTCATCTATTCCCAAACGCAACGTGGCCGGGCTCCTTGAAAGGCGCCCGGCCACGCGTTTTTTCTGGCTGTTCTGGTTTACTTGCCTTTGCGCAGGTCATCCAGCACGTTGAGCGCGGCGTTGTAACCACCCGCCCCGTAGCTTAAGCATTTCGACACGCGTGCGATGGTGGTTGCGGATGCGCCCGTGACCTTCTCGATGGAAGCATACGAGTTGCCCGCGTCAAGCTGGCGCGCCACGGCCAGGCGCTGCGACGTTTCGCGGATTTCGCGCACCGTGAACAGGTCTTCAAGCAGCTGGAAAATGGTGTCCTTGTCGTCAAGGGCGGACAACACCGCCAGCAGGTCTTCGACCTCGGGGGTACGCAGCTCGCTCATGCCATCACCTTTCCTGCACGCTTCACGGATAGTGCTGCTTCCATTGTACTCCAACCGAGTAGAGTGCTAAAGAACTCCGCAACTGCGGGGACGCTAGCGGCACGCGGGCTGATGTACTGCCAAAATCGCGTCTGGAGCAAACAAGTTAGAGCGTAGAGGAAAAGCACCGCCAAAGGGGCCCTGCAGCCCCTGCGGACAAGCCGCTTGGCCGTAGAGCCCTTTGTACCGTTGTTGCGCTAGCGGCGTTCGACGTGCACGTCGCCGGCCTGGCCCAGCCCGCCAAGGCCCGAGCTTGCCGTGCAGCTGGCGGTGATAGCGGTCTCGCTGCCGCCCGAAACCGTGCCGGAATCGGCGTAACCATCGGCATTCGCGCCCTCGACGCTACCGCCGACGACCAGCGAGTATTCGCCGCCCTCGGCAAATGCAGGGCTGGACGCCAGCACCATGCCGAACTGCTTCGGGGCCGTAAACGATGCCACCACGCTACCGCTTGCGTCCACCACGACAACCGTCTGACCTGCAGTTCCGCTAGTCGCAGCCATAGCGAAAGCCTGCGTACCGCTGGTGAAGCTCTGCGCCATGCCCGTAGAGCCCACCATGAGCACCGTGCCGCCGCTGACCGTGGCCGTCAGGTCGTAGTCGAACGCACCGTCGCCATCGCTGGTGGGGCCGGCCACCAGCAGCACGCCGCCGTTGACCTCCACGATGCCGTTGCTGTCGACGCCATCGCCGGCCGCGTCCACCACCAGGTACCCGCCGTTGATCTGGATGAGACAGTTTTCGTCGCCCATGGTCATGTCGCCGCCCTGACCGCCTTTGCCACCTTGACCTGCGCCTTCAGCGAAGGCGTTGTCGGGAGCGCCGCCGTTTGCCGCCGCCTCGCTGTCGTCAGGAGGCGTGGGCGCGTTGCCGCCTTGGCCGCGCTGGCCCCTGGCGACATCGCCTGCGGATGCGGCGTTGCCGGCCGTTGCGGAATCGGCGTTCGCGGCCGCACCGTCGCCCGCCGCATCGCGCGCGCCTGTTTCTTCGCCGGCACCGCCCTTGCCCATGCCGGCGTCGCCCGCCACGCCGAGGTCGCCAGGCGCTTCACCGTTGGGAAGCGTGTTGCTGGTAGTGTCGGTATCCGAGCCGTCGGACAGGTCGGCCGCGCTGGCGTTCATGCCATCGTCGCCGGCCACGATGTGGGTTTCGCCGTCGTTCACGTAAATCTTCTCGGCCTCGTAACCCTCGTAGCAGCTGGTCACGTCCACGGTACCGCCGTCGACCGTCAGCTTCGTTTCCGCGTGGAACGCGTCGTCGCCTGCGTCAACTGTCAGCATGCCGCCCAGCAGATGCATCTCCAGGTCGGAATGGAACGCGTCGTCGTTCGCCGCAACCGCCAAGGTGCCGCCGGCTACGCGCACCAGCGTTTTGGCCTGCACCGCGTCGTCGCCCGCCTGGATGTCGAACGTGCCGCCGTCGATGCTGACGAAGCCTTTCGTCGGCTTGCTGTCCTTGTTCGACTTGATGCCGTCGCCGCCTGCCGCAATGGAGAACACGCCGTCGCGAATCTTCACGCTGTCGCGCCCGCGCAGACCGTCTTCCACTGCGGAGATGTTGTACGTTCCCGATGCAACGCTCAGGTCATCCTTCGAGCACACCGCATGGCGATATACCGCGGTCACGTTCAGGGTGCCGCCGCCGTTCAGCGTCAAGTCGCAACGGCTGAACAGCGTGGCGTACGGCTCGTCGGAATTGGCCTCAAGCGCGTAATCAGCGCCATCAGTCAGCGTGTTCTCCGCGCCATCGGCCAAGGTCACGAAGCACTTGCCCGCATTCTGCACGTAAATCGCCGGCCCATCTTCGTTATGGATGGTCGTGCCTGCAAGCACCAGCTGCACCTTGTCGCCATCGCCCGCGGCCACCAACAGCTGCCCGTCGGTCAGCTCACCCGTAACCACATACGTGCCCGCCGCCGTGATGGTGACGCCGTCGGCGGAAGCGGTTGCGCCCGAGCCGGAAATTGTTGCGGAATCACCTGCAAGCGTGATGGTGCTAGCCGTCAACGCATCGTAGGACGCATCGAGGTCGCGTTTGGAATAGTCCAGGTCAAGCGCGCTTTCATCGAAGTCAGCCGCCACATCTTCGAACGATGCGTACTCCGTCTCCTCCGCATCGCCCGACGTCTCCGCAGCCGTTGCGGATGCAGCCGAGTTTTCCGCATCCGCCGACGACGTCTGGCCCGCCGCGCAGCCGTTCATCAGCAGCATCGCGCACAACGCCAGCATCACCACCCCGCCGCACGCAAACCGCACCAACCCGCGCACGTCGGTACACGCAGGTGCAACAGCGGCGGCCGAACCACCAGCACCAACAGTTTCCGCAAGCCGAACGCTTATTGCAGCGTTGTCGTCCGCCCCAGTCGCAGCGCCCGAAATGTCCAACACGCCCACGGTGCCTTCGTCAATTGCCGCCGAACCTTCCGCAGGCGCAGCAACAGCTTCCACAGCGGCCTTCTTGCTCGCGTCGTCATGCTTCACAAACCGCATCATCTACAGCACCTCCCTTGTCACCTGCGCATTGCCCAGGCTTACCTTCAGATTGCCGTTCAGACAGCGCACCTCGTCCATCAGGCGTTTCTCCGTTCCCGCCTGCGCCAGGCGCACGTGGTATTCAAGCTGATACAGGCTGCCCATGTTCGTGGTGCGCACCTCGGTCAGCTCGTGCTCGCTGGTGTAACGACCAAGCACGTCGTCGAACATGCCGTCGAACTCCAGGTCCTCGGGCACCGTGACGCGCAGCACCTTCGCCGGCTCCTGCGGACGGCCGAACGGCGACAGCACGTACGCCACGTTCACGATGCCCACGATGATGGTGAACAGCACGGCCAACGCAATGAAGCCCATGCCTGTGGCCAGGCCAATGGCCATGGCAAGGAACACGCTGCCGATATCCTTCGCGCTGCCGGGGATGCTGCGGAATCGCACGAGGTTGAACACGCCCATGACGGCGATACCCGCGCCAAGGTTACCGTTGACCAGGGTGATCACCATCTGTACGATCAGCGGCAGCAGCGCCAAAGTCACCACGAAGTTCTTCGAGTAGTTGTGCCGGAACATGTAGACGCACGCCACGGCCGCGCCCAGCACAATGGACGCCGCGCAGCACATGAGGAAGTCGACGGTGGAAACGCTTGCCACCAGGGAATCGGTCGTTCCGAAGACCGAGGTCAAAGCTGCATCAAGCACAGCAGTTCTCCTTTCAGGTTGGAATTACGCAAGAATGCGGAAGTTGCGCACGGTGCGAGCGGAAGGGCTTGCGGGCACGCCGCAAGCGATGCGCAAAGAGCTATGCAATCGCCACGGCCGCGCTGTTGCAATTGGCAGCCGCACGCTCAACGGCCTCATAGGCGGCGCCGTACTTGCTGAACGAAGACGGGAACGCCGCACACCCGTTCAGCGCCTCGACCAGCCACGATGGGAACGCCGCGCCCGTTTTCACTTCCATGATCACCTCGCCGAGGCCCAGCAGCGGGTGATACGACTCATCGAAGTGTTTTCCGGAAGCCATGGCATCGCGATACGACACGCCCGCGTCGAATGTGATGCGCAGCCCCTCGGCATCGCCGCCCGGCACCGGCGCGTACGCCGTGCGCTCGCACACGATGTACATGGACGGACGTAGGTTGCGGTAGCGCGCCACGAACGAGTCGATTTCGCGCGCTATCTGGAGGCTGCGCGGCGCCAAGGCTTCAACCTGCTGTAACGGATCCACCAGCGGGTTCATTGCGCACGCGTTCTCGTACGGCACGCCTCCCATCAGGTACGACAGCGCCGCCGCCTGCGAGCAGCCCACGCGGCGCTTGTACACGATGCCGTCGTACTTCTTCTTGATTTCCACGTACACGCGCTCGGATTGCAGCGGCGTGCCGTACGAGCGCACGCGCAGCTTCTCCTTGTAGAGCGGTTTTTCCAGGCTCCGCGCAATCAGCTCGCGGCTTGGCGTGTCGAAGTACAGGCTGGTGATGCGCGTGCGGCCGTATTCGTCGGCGGCCATACGGCCAGCCAGCGCATCGAGCACGCAACGATGCTGCTTCGCGTTTAAGCGGTATTTGACCTCTTTGCGTTCAAAGGTGTCGGTGAATGAAGCCATCGTTGTTCCTTCCGGCGGGCGGTGCACCCAATCGCAGGGGCAAGTTCGAGGCTTGATACTACCCAGGTGTCCTTAAAGTTGCCTGAAACCTGGAAGGGCGGCAAGCTACACACTTCGCAAGGGCTTGAAACGCCAACTGCGAATGAACGCCCAGCAGAAGGCGAGCGAAGTGCGTAGCCCCCCCCCGAGCGCGCGATGCAAGCACGCCCCGGAATCCCCGCTGTGGAGCGCATCGCACAGCCCCGGCATTTCGGCCTGCGCGCAGCAAAAAGCCCGCGAGGTTCGCGGGCTTTCGGGTTGCTTGCTATTCGGTTCGCTGCGGGCTGCGGTTCGCTCTACGAGCTACGGCACTGGTTGCGGTTCGTTATCCGCAAGCGGTTCGCTATTCGGGCTTTTTCGCCACGTGAACTGCGGCGATGCCGCCGGTGTAGTTCTTCCAGGTCACATCGGTGAAGCCAGCTTGCTCCATCATGCGCGCCAGCCCCTGCTGATTCGGGAACGCCTTGATGGACTTCGCCAGGTACACGAAGCCGTCGCGGTCGCCAGTGATGAGGCCGCCCCAGAACGGAATAAGGTGCTTCAGGTAGAAGTTGTACAGCGCGCGCCACACCGCGTTCGGCGGCGTGCTGAATTCCAGGCACACCAGGCTGCCGCCGGGCTTGAGCACGCGGAACATTTCCGCCAGCGCGCGCGGGCGGTCGGGCATGTTGCGGATGCCGTACGCCATGGTGATGGCATCGTAGCTGGCGTCGGCGTACGGGATGTTTTGCGCGTCCACCACCTCGAAGTCCACGGGCACGCCGTCGGAAGCGCCATCGGAATAGTGCGCGCGGGCCACGTCGAGCATCTCGTTCACCAGGTCGGTGCACTGAATGTGACGCGGGTGCTTGGCGCGCGCCACGGTGAAGCTGACGTCGCCCGTGCCGCCGGCGATGTCCAGCACGTCATCGTTTGCGCTGATGGGAGCCTGCTTCATCATACCGGCCAGCCACAGCTTGTACGCGCCGAAGCTGGAGATGGCATTGAAGCGCTCGTACTTTTTCGCGATGGTGGAGAAGATGTCCTTCACGCGTTCGGACGAAATCTCGGCCGGCGCTTCCTTGCCGGTGGCGGTATCGATGGCCATGCGGTTGTGCTCCTTGCGTATCGTGCGGCGCCCGGCAAGTCCGGGCAGTTTCGTAGGGCGCCGCCTACGGGCGCCGTCGAGTTCTGCGTTGCAGGCGCCGCTGTGCGCGACCGCCCCGCAAACGCCCTCGTGAGTTTCAGCATCTTAGTATAGCCGTTCGACCCGAGCACCCCACGCTGGCAAGCCCAAGCACACGGAAACGGCCTTGATTCCCCGCCACCGCGGCGCGCGCCGAGGATGACGGTGGGCAGCTATCGCAGCAACGTCGGATTCGCGCCTTTCGAGGAGACGATGGGCAGCAGCAGGGATGGCTGCGGGCAAATTCGGCAGCGGCACGGCGAGAAGGAACTTCCGAGACGGTGTCGCGCGAGCGGCGTGTCCGGAGCGACGTGTTCGGAGCGACAATGCAGGAAAGCACACCCAGCACGATATCGCGAGGCGGCGCATCCCAGGTGATGCGCTCGGAACGATGCGCAAGGCGGCGCGTCCAAGACGATGAGCCTGGGACGATGCCTCGAGGGGGAGCGGGATGATGCCGCGGAAGCAGCGCCGCGGGCGGGCCGGCGGATGCGCTAGTGGGCCCGCGGGAGCAGCGCCGGTGGGCCCGCCGGCGGATGTGCTGGCGGGCGGGCGTTTGCTAGTAGGGTTGCTCCAGGTCAGCGTGGGCTTGGGCGTCGGTTTCCAGGCCGTAGAACTTGCCTTCGCGGAAGCGGTCGAGCGCCACGAGCGCGATCATGCCGGCGTTGTCGCCGCAGGCGGAAAGCGGGGGCATGACCAGGCGCACGTGCAGTTTCGCGCACAGCTTCTCGTACGCGGCGCGCAGCACGGGGTTCGCCGCCACGCCGCCCCCCAGGCAAAACGTCGGCGCACCTGTTTGACGCAGCGCCATCTCGGCCTTCTTCACCTGCACGTCCACCACAGCCGCCTCGAAGCTGGCGCAGATGTCGGGCGTGTTCAGCGGCCTGCCGGCGGCGCGCTCGTTGTTGATGTACGTGACCACGGCGGTTTTCAGGCCCGACAGGCTGAAACGCATGTCGCCGGAGTGCATCATCGCGCGCGGAAACGCGATGGCCTTCGGATTGCCCTTCGCGCCCTGCGCCGACACCACCGGCCCGCCCGGGTAACCCAGGCCCAGCGCCTTGGCAACCTTGTCGAACGCCTCGCCCACCGCGTCGTCGATGGTGGCGCCCAGCACACAGTAATCGCCCCAGTCGCGCATGTGCACCAGCATGGTGTTTCCACCGCTGACCAGGGAAACCACCGCCGGCGGAGCGAAATCGGGCGCGCCGATCTTGTTCGCGTACAGGTGGCCTTCCAGATGGTTCACGCCCACCAGCGGCTTGTCGGCCGCCCAAGCCGCGCCCTTGGCGAACGCCACGCCCACCACGAGCGCGCCCACAAGGCCCGGCGCGTACGTCACGCCCACGCCGTCAAGGTCTGCCCAGGTCAAGCGCGGCATACCCAGGCGTTGCGCCGCCACGTCGAGGCATTCGTCGCACACGCCGCAGATGGCCTCGATGTGCTTGCGGCTGGCAATTTCGGGCACAACGCCGCCAAAGCGGGAATGGAAGTCGATCTGGCTTGCCACCACATCGGACAGCAGGTTGCCCTCGCCGTCGACGATGGCCGCCGCCGTCTCGTCGCACGAGCTTTCGATGGCCAGCACAAGCGGGCGCACCAGCTTGGCCGCGGGTTCGGCGGCAACTTGGGCGTTGTGCGCCTCGTCCACGCGCAAGTGCATGCCCGCGACATCGACCTGGTGAGGTGCGGGCTCAGAGTCGGCAGCAGATGCCGCGCTCACTTCGCTATGCGAGCCTTCGCTGCGGGGGACATTTGCGCAGATGGCCGCAGCGTCGCCGCCTTCGCGCACGGCGCGCAGCGCGCGGTCGCTTGCGGCTGCCAAAACGGCGGATCCGCCGATCACGCCTTGCAGCGGGCCTTCCATGATGACGGCGTCCTCACGATCGGAATAGTAGCGCGGACGCTTGCCGATCGAATGCATGCCCAACGATTCGTAGAATGCCTGCGCACCCGCGTTCGATGCGCGCACTTCAAGCGAGCACGTAGTGGCACCCAGGTCACGCGCATCAGACGCCACGCGCGAGATAAGCGTGCGCGCAATGCCGCGACGGCGCCACGCCGGGTCGGTGCCGATCTTGAGGATTTGCACCTGCCCGTCCACGATCATGCCGCCCGCATAGCCAACAAGCTGCAGCCCGTCGCCCGCAGCGGCAAGCGAAGGCGTCGGCGCCGCACCATCGCCATCAGGGGAAACGCCATCGGATACGCCGGAAGCGCCAGCTTGCGCCGGGCGTGCGATCGCAGACGAGGAAAGCGCCCCGTCAGCACCTTCGCCTTCGCCAGCCTGCGCCGGCGCGTATGCCGCCCACCACGTGCGGTCAGGGCGCGGAAGTTCGTCGGCAACCAACGCCGCGTTCCACACATCCGAACCCATGACCTGCGCCTCCATGGCCGCAACCGCTTCGGCATGAGCCGCGTCGAGCGGCTTGTACGTGATGCCGTGCTCATCGGCGCGCGCGTTGAGCACTGCCGTGTCGTGCATAGTGGCGCGCTGATCGCGGCGCGGCGCCACGTCCTGCACGCCCGTGGCCAGGTTCTTCGGGTCGTTTTTCGCCAGGCGAATGCGCTCGTTTTCCTCGGCATCGGACAGGCGCGTGTACACCGGCAGCAGAAAACCCGGGTTGTGACGCGCCGCGTCGAACGGGTCGGCCCCGCCCGCGCGCCATGCTGCCTGCAGCGCCAGCAGCAGCCCGGCGCCCGTGGGCGCCCACAGCCCCTCGGGCAGCAACGCGCCCGCCGGCGCGAACAACTCCGCGTACTTCTTCAGCCCGTCGCCCGTAAGCGAAAGCGTGCCCGCCGCAGCGCCATCGGCACCGGCAGCGCCGCCTTCGCCAGCTAGCTCCTCGGCTGCCACCTGGGCTTTCACCACGCGGTCAGCTTCCAGGCGCTGCACGCCCGCATCATCAAGCGCATAGCGAACGGGATACACCTCGCGGCGCATAGCGTCGGCCACCACGGCCAGGGCACCGCGCGTGCCCGCGGCCCACGCGTGCCACGCCACCGCATCAAGCGACGACACGCCCACCAGCGCCACGCCAAGCGCCTGCGCGATACCCTTCGCCGTGGCCATGGCAATGCGCACGCCCGTGAACGACCCCGGGCCACGCCCCACGCACACGCACGCAAGCTGCCTACGACCGATGCCGGCGTCGCGCAGCAAGGCGTCCACGCGCGGCAGCAGCTGCGTGTTCGACGCTCGGCGGGCCTCAACTTCCAGCGTTGCAACCGGCTCGACCGCGCGCTCGCGCGCATCCAGCCGCCCCAGGCCCATGGCGATAACCTCGTTCGCCGTATCGAACGCCAACACATATGCAGCTTCAGGCACAGTACTCCCCTTGCTTCTTGATTTCAGTTACAAACAACGGGCAGTCGAACACGCAACCGCCCTCCAACACGGCTACGCGTCCGCCGACGTGCGACCCGCATCCCCATCGGCATCGGAAGCCGTTTCACCTGCGGAAACGCCAGCATCTTCAACGCGAATCGGCGGGATAGACCCCGTGGTCATGGGCGCACCGCCCGGCAAGATGAACCCGCCGGCGTTCGCCGTGGTCTTCGACAGGCGCGCCTTCGAGTCGTTCGCCCACACGGTCAGAAGCTGGCGCGCGCGGTTGCCCAGGGCGTGCGCGATGATGCGGCGACCGCCCTCGGGCGTCACCAGGATGCGTACCTCAAGGTAGCCGTACGGCAGCGCGCCGGGGAACTTCTCGCCCCACTCGATGAACGACACGCCATCGGCGTCGATGACGTCGTAGTACCCCGTGTTCTCCAGCTCGTCCGCATCGTCAAGGCGATACAGGTCGAAGTGGTACAGCGGGATGCGCCCGTCGTGGTATTCCAGCAGGATGTTGAACGTGGGGCTGGTCACCTGCGCGGAAACGCCCAGGCCAGCCGCCACACCTTGCACAAATTGGGTTTTGCCGGCGCCCAAATCGCCCGAAAGCACGACGACATCGCCCGGATGCAGGTACGGCGCCAGCGTTTCAGCCAGCTGCTTCGTGTTTTCCGTCGAGTCAGTTTTACGTGCGTATGTCAGTCCGTTAGCCATAATGCAGCCATGATACGACAACGCGCAACAACTTGCACCCCTGCCACGAAAACGGCGAACAAGCAGGGAAAAGAAGCGGCGGATGGGACAGACCGCACCGCAAAAACGGGGAGGAGCCGCTGCCCCTCCCCGTTGAAATCGTGGAACCTGTTACGGAACCCGACAAACGACCTGTCCCTTTGTCATGCCCCTTAGCTGGCCGGCCCTATTTCACCTGCGCGGCCTTCAGTTGCGCCTCCGCTGCTGCCACGGTGTGCTCCATAGTAAGGCTGGTGGTGACGGTGCCCACGCCGCCGGGCACGGGCGTGATGGCGTCCACGATGGGCTCGACCACCTCGAAGTCCACGTCGCCGCACAGCTTGCCGTACGCGTCGAAGTTGATGCCCACGTCAAGCACCGTCTGACCTGCGCGGAAGTACTCGCGGCCATACGCGCGGGCCCGGCCCGTGGCGCAGATGACGATGTCGGCCGAGCGCGAAATCTCGGGCAGGTTTTCGGTGCGGCTGTGGCAGATGGTGACGCTGGCGTTGCGGCGCAGCAGCATCATGGACACCGGCTTGCCCACCACCAGGCTGCGGCCGATCACCACCACATGCTTGCCGGCGATGGGCACCTGGTAATGCTCGAGAATTTTCACGCACGCCGCCGCCGTGCACGGAGGGAACCCGTCGGGCGCGTCGGTGAACACGGCCGCCAGCGACGCCAGCGAAATGCCGTCGACGTCTTTCGCCGCGGCTAGCGTGTTGCACATGGCCTTCTCGTCCATGAACGTGGGCAGCGGGCGGAACATCAGGCAGCCGTGCACTGTCTTGTCGTAGTTGATGGACTGCAGCGTGGCTTTAAGCGCCGCCTCGGGGGCGAACTCGTCCAGCACGTACGGCTTCGTGTTGATGCCCAGCCCAGCGGCGCGTTTCACCGCCGTTCGCTCGTAGGACAGGTCGTCGGGGCGCTGCCCCAGGCGCACCAGCGCCAGCGTGGGCACAACGCCCTGCTCGCCCAGCGCCGCGATGCGCGCACGCATGTCCTCCGCCATGCTGTCGACGACGGGTTTTCCTTTTAGCAACGTTGCCATACGTCCAGGTCTTCCTTACGAAATAGCGTCTTTCACGAACGCGAACACCTCGTCGCAACGCTCGCGCGTCTTCGCGACCAGGCGATCCGCCTCCTTGCGATAGCCCTCGGCCCGCTCATCGTCGGCCATAGAGGCCACGTTGATGTACACGTTCAAACTGGCGCCGTCCACCGCCGCCCGCGCGAACGCCGCAGCCACGCCCGCATCGCTGCGCGCCATGCGGCTGCCGTTGTACGCCAGAAACTCGGTGTGGTCCACCACGGCCGCGGCCGTGCGCATGATGTCAAGCGGCACCTCGCACGCGCCCACCAGCGCAGCTTGGATGGCCGCCTCTTTCGCAGCCTGCTGCTCGGGCATGTCCTTCGACATGCGATAAGCCGCCGCCAGCGGGCCGAACGCCTGCGCATCCTCGCCCACCAGCTCAAGCAGGCGGCGACGCAGCGCCGCAAGCTTCTCAAGGCGCATGTACACCTCGGGCTCCACCTGCGCAAACGACTTCTTTCCAACCGTCAAGTTGCCCACCATGGAGGCAAGCGCGGAAGCCAGCGCCCCGCAATACGCAGAAGCCCCGCCACCGCCCGGCGTAGGAGCCGCCGAAGCAAGTTCTTCAACGAACGAAGTGTCCATGCATTCCCTTTCGATATCCCCATCGTAGTGTCCCGCGAGTGCCCGAGGGCCGTTTTCGGTCGAGCTTTCGCTCGACCCTACAGACGGCTTCCGGAAACGTCTCCGCAAGCCGCACGCGAATGGTTTCCGGAAATGTCTCCGCAAGTCATACGCGAGTGGCTTCCGGAAACAATCCCGCAGGTCAACCTCTTTCTTCCGCCAAAGCGGTCGGAAAGATCGACCTAAGGCCCGGCAACCACCGCAAGCATGTTAACCAGCTGAGCGGCTCGGGGGTGCCCACAAAGCGAGTTCCGCAGCGACTGAAACAGTCCAGTGGACTGTTTCACCAAGCGAGGACTGTCTGAGCGACTGGGCACCCCCGAGTCGCTCAGCGTCGCAATTAGAACAGCCCCGTGATTTTGCCGGTTTCGTCTACGTCGATCTTGAAGGCTGCGGGGCTTTTGCCCAGGCCCGGCATGGTCATGATGTTGCCCGTCAGCGCCACCACGAAGCCGGCGCCGGCGCTGACCTTGACGTCGCGCACGGTGATGCGGAAGCCGCGCGGCGCGCCAAGCTTCGTCTGGTCGTCGCTGAAGCTGTACTGCGTCTTCGCCATGCACACCGGCATGTCGCCAAAGCCCAGCTTCTCCAGTTTCGCCAGCTCCTTGGCCGCCTTCGCCTCGAAGTCGACGCCGTCGGCGCGGTAGACGCGCTTCGCGATGGCCTCGATCTTCTCGCGCAGGCTCAGCTCGCCGTCGTACGCGAACTCGAACGTGTCGGCGCTGCGACCGGCCTCGTCGCCCTGCTCGCACAGGCGCACCACCTCGTCGGCCAGCACCAGGCCGCCTTCGCCGCCCTTGGCCCACACCTCGGACAGCGCCACGTTCACGCCCAGCTCGCGGCACTTGTCCTCGACCAGCTTCAGCTCGGCCTCGGTGTCGGTGGGGAAACGGTTGATGGCAACCACGCACGGCAGCTTGTACACGTTCGTGATGTTCTCCACGTGCTGCAGCAAGTTGGGCAGGCCCGCCTCAAGCGCCTCAAGGTTTTCCTCGCCCAGCTGGTCTTTCGCAACGCCGCCGTGGTTCTTCAGCGCGCGCACGGTGGCCACAACCACCACGGCGTCGGGCTTGAGCCCCGTCAGGCGGCACTTGATGTCCAGGAACTTCTCGGCGCCCAGGTCAGCACCGAAACCAGCCTCGGTGATGGCGTAGTCGCCCAGCGCCAACGCCATGCGCGTGGCCATGATGGAGTTGCAGCCGTGCGCGATGTTGGCGAACGGGCCGCCGTGCACGAACGCCGGCGTGCCCTCAAGCGTTTGCACCAGGTTCGGCTTCAGCGCGTCTTTCAGCAGCGCGGCCATAGCACCCTCGGCGTGCAGGTCGTGCGCGGTGACGGGCTGGTCGTCGTAGGTGTAGCCCACCACGATGCGGCCGAGGCGTTCCTTCAGGTCGGTGATGGAAGTGGCCAGGCAGAAGATGGCCATAACCTCGCTGGCCACGGTGATATCGAAGCCGTCCTCGCGCGGCACGCCGTTGGCCTTGCCGCCCAGGCCGCACACGATGTTGCGCAGCTGGCGGTCGTTCATGTCCACGACGCGCTTCCACGTGATCTTGCGCACGTCGATGTTCAGCTGGTTGCCGTTGTGGATGTGCGCGTCAAGCAACGCCGCCAGCAAGTTGTTGGCCGCACCGATGGCGTGGAAGTCGCCCGTGAAGTGCAAGTTGATGTCTTCCATGGGGATGACCTGGGCATATCCGCCGCCCGCAGCGCCGCCTTTGATGCCGAACACGGGGCCCAGGCTGGGCTCGCGCAGCGCCACCACGGGGTTTTTGCCTTGACGGTTCAGCGCATCGGCCAAACCGACGGTGGTGGTGGTTTTGCCTTCGCCGGCCGCCGTGGGGTTGATGGCCGTCACCAGCACCAGCTTGCCCGGCGTGTGCTGCTGGTCGCGCAGCAGGTTGTAGTCGACTTTCGCCTTCGTGGTTCCGTACTGCTCCAGGTATTGCTCGGGCACGCCCACCTTCTCAGCGATGGCGCTGATGGGTTGCGGGGTTGCAGCCTGGGCGATTTCGATGTCGGTCAACACGTCGGGCCCTCTCTCTCGTCTGGTTGAGGCACCTCGGCGCCACGCGCGCGGGGTGCGTTGGTCGTGAGGGACATTCTAGCTGGAATGTGGCGCGACGCGACGCACGCCGGCGCCAGGAAACATAGATTTCAAGGCAGCGGTCAAAAATGCGGCTAACGCGGCCGCAATTTCACACCGCGTACAAAAAACGGCCCGGTTTCCCGGGCCGTTTGAGGCTTCGCGTTCGCTATTCGTTCGGACGGCCGTACAGGCCCGTTTCATCGTGTGCGATGTAGTTGTCGTACACCAGGCGAAGGCCCTCGAGCGTAAGGTCCTGGTTCACCTCGTTGATGGTGCGCGACAGCGGCGACACGCGCGGGGCAAGCCCGCCGGTGCCGATGACGGCCGTTTTGTAGCCCAGCTGGTCGAAAATGCGGTTGACCAGGCCATCCACGCGATCGGCCTCGCCGTAAACGATGCCCACCTGCATGGCCTGCTGCGTGTTGCGGCCAATGGACACGTGCGGGTTCACCAGTTCGATGGCGCCCAGCTTCGTTGCGTGGCTGAACAGGGCCGACGAGCTGGTTTCCACGCCCGGGGCAATCACGCCGCCCACGAAGCTGCCCGTGCGGTCGATGACTTCCATATTAGTAGCGGTGCCGAAGTCCACCACGATGACCGGCGCGCCGTACAGGCTGCGCGCGGCCACGGCATCGGCCACACGGTCGGCACCGATCTCGCGCGGATTCGGATAGCCCGACGCGTCGAACAGGTCGCCCGCCGTTTCGGCCGAGCACACCACGGCGCGATGCCCCAGCATCTGCTTAGCCGCCGTGCACCACGCATCGGTCAGCGCCGGCACCACCGACGCCAGGCACATGCCGCCGATGTCCTGGAACGAAAGGCCCTCGGAATTCAGCAGCGGAATCAGCTTCACGCGCAGCTCATCGCACGTGTGGTGCTTGTTCGTGGCCACGCGCCAGCGGTGGCTCAGCTTCTTCCCCTCGTACACGCCCACCACGGTTTGCGTGTTGCCAACGTCGATTGCCAAAAGCATTCTTTCGCCCACTCTCTCACGTACTGCCCAAAACGCCGCGCCGCACAGGTTTTGCCCGCGCCGCACGTGGCGCCGCTGTCCCTCAAGCCGGCGCGCGCCGGCCCCTTCGGGCTTTTTCGCGCGCACAAGTATAGCAGTACCGCGTTTCCTATCAGCCCCGATGTTGGCAAGTAACGTGTTTTTGACGGGAAGCGAACGTGGGCGGTAATGCGAGTATAGTTGTGTCGCAAGAATAGTACGGAAACGCGGGGCACACCCCCTGCGCTGCCGGGAAGCGCCGCGGCAACACGTGCGGCGCGCGATACGAAAGAGGCCCATCATGAACGAATCGCCTTCACGCATCTTGGTTGTCGACGACGAGCCGTCGATCACCGAGTTCGTCGGATACGCCCTGAAAAAGGAAGGGTTCGCGCCCGACGTCGTTGACAACGGCGAAGACGCGCTGGCCATGGCGCAGAAGAACGACTACGACCTGTTCGTGCTTGACATCATGCTGCCCGGCATGGACGGCTACGAACTGTGCCGCCGCCTGCGCGCGAAAACGTCGGCGCCCGTGCTGTTCCTTTCGGCGCGCGACACCGAGCTTGACAAGGTGGTGGGCCTGGAAATCGGCGGCGACGACTACCTGGCAAAACCGTTCGGCGTACGCGAGCTTATCGCCCGCGTCCGCGCGCTTTTGCGCCGAAGCCAGGGCAACGAGATGGTGGGCGCCAACAACCACGCCATCACCGCCAGCGGCATCACGCTTGACGAGGATGCGCACACCGCCACGGGCCCTGCCGGCAACATCGACTTGACGCCGCGCGAGTTCGAGCTGATGGCGTGTCTGATGAAGAACGCCGGCAAAGTGGTTTCGCGCGAGGAGCTTTTGCGCGACGCGTGGGGCTGGGAATACCTCACGGAAACGAAAACCGTGGACACGCACATCAAACGCCTGCGTGATAAGATTGAGCAGGCCGGATACGATCCCGGCCTTGTGGAAACGGTTCGCGGTTACGGATACAGGTTCAAGCTATAAAACGGCTGCAAACATATTTCGCGCTTCTGGCAACGCTGCTCAGCTTGCTTGCGGCCGCCGTTGCCTTGGTGGCGTGCATGCTGCTGTTCGACGCGTCCATCCTGTCGCTTTTGGTGCTGGTGCCCATCAGCGTGGTGGTGTTTTGCTTAAGCCTGCTCATCGGGCATTTCCTGTCCGAACCGCTCAGCGATTTGGCGAAGAAGACGGCCGCGTACCGCAACGGCGCCGACATCCCGTTCGAACCCGACGGGCGCATGCTTGAGGCCGACCAGCTGACGGTGGACTTCAAGCAGCTGGTGCAAACCACGAAGCAACAGCAGCACGACCTGGCCATCAAAGAGCAGCGCCAAAACGAGTTCATCAGCGACGTGGCGCACGAGCTGCGCACGCCGCTGACCGCCATCCGCGGCAACGCCGAGATGCTGACCGACCCCGACCTGCCGCCGTCGCTGCACGACAAATTCTGCGACATCATCGTGAACGAAAGCGAGCGCTTAAGCCGCTTGACGCACGACCTGCTGACGCTGCAGCGCATCGAGAACTCGCCCATCCCCGAGGAAATGCAACGCGTGAACCTGCGCGAGCTGGCCAGCAACGTGGTGGACGCGCTGCACCCCATCCTGCAAGATAGGCAGGCGAACGCCCTGGTCACGGGCGAGGCGCCCGATGTGCTGGGCAACCCCGACAGCCTGCGGCAGGCCATCACGAACCTGGTGGAGAATGCCAGCCGCTTCATCCAGCCCGGCGGGCACATCACCGTGGAGCTGGCCGGCGTGAACGGCAACTCCGTGGTTGCCGTGAAAGACGACGGCTGCGGCTTCGGCGACGTGGACCCCAAGTTGCTGTTCGACCGCTTCTATCGCACCGACGCCAGCCGCACGCGCGGCACGGGCGGCACAGGCCTGGGGCTTGCCATCGTGAAGTCCATCGCCGAAGCGCACGACGGCACGGTGGAAGCGCTCAACCTGCCTGAAGGCGGCGCGTGCTTCATGATCGCCATCCCGTCGATTCCCGCCGACATTTCGGAGAAGAAGGTTACGCGGAAGTAGTGGGGGCAGGACGATTGGCGAAGGCAGGAGCGCTTTCGCCAATTACGCACAGCGAGCCACTCAGGGTTCAATCGCAAACACGCTTCGACTGTGCTGTCCGCAAAACTTGCTGGCGATGTTTTGCTGTAAGAGCTTTCGCGCGAGCGTGCGAGCTCGTAGACCAGTGCCAGCTCCTGCATGTGTAACGTCCGCGTGCAGTTTGCGGCAATCTCGCATCGCCATGAGCAGAATCGGGCCAGAATGCGGCCGCCTGTCGCAGCTCTTGCTTCACTTGTGCACTAATTCCGGTGCGCTTCTCTAGGAGACGTGAGGATTCGCGGGCGCCCTGCGGGCCGGTGCTATACTCGTGTGCGTTTGACACTGCATCATTTCCGGGGCGCTTCGCCTCGCTTTTCCTAAGGAGCACCATGGGTTGCACCATCATCGGCTGCGGCAAGAAGCTGCCGAAGCTTGACGTTGCCAACGACGAGCTATCGAAGCTGGTCGACACCAGCGACGAATGGATTTCCACGCGCACGGGCATTCGCTCGCGTCGCGTGTGCGTGAACGAAACGAACGTCGACCTGGCCGAATGCGCTGCACGGCAAGCGCTTGGCTGGGAAGAGGACGGCTGGGCCGCGCGCCGCATTGCGCCCGAAGAAATCGACCTGGTCATCTTCTCCACCGTCACGCCCGACGCGCTGCTGCCCACCGGCGCCGCCGCCATCCGTCGGCGCTTGGGGCTGGTCAACGCTGCGGCGCTGGACATGAACGCCGCGTGCACCGGCTTCATTTACGGGCTGACCATCGCCGAGTCCATGATGGCTGCGGCCGCCCCAGGGGCGCCGGGCGCTGCTGGGCGCAACCCCATTCGCCACGCGCTGGTCATTGGCAGCGAGCGCCTTTCGCGCATCATCGACTGGAACGACCGCAACACGTGCGTGCTGTTTGGCGACGGCGCGGGCGCGGCCGTGGTTGAGTGGGACGAGACGAAGCCGGGCATCTTGTCGTGGTTCCTTCGCAACGACGACGATGTCGACAACGCGCTGACCTGCATGAACGCATTCGATACGCCGCAGCCGTTCACGGAAGCGGGCATCGACCCCGCCGCGCTTGAGCTGCCCGACCCCAGCTTCGCCTCCATCCATGACGAGTACGAGCGAACCGAGCGGATTGCCGCCGGCGCGCCGCACCAAGTGCTGCACATGCACGGGCAGAAGGTGTTCAAGTTCGCCACGAAGGCCATGCCCGACGCCGTGGAAGAGGTGCTGCGCCGCGCGGGACTTGGCATCGACGACGTGAAGCTGATCGTGCCGCACCAGGCCAACGAGCGCATCATCAGGTACGCCGCCAAGCGCATGAAGCTGCCGCTTGAGCGTTTCCAGATGTCCATCGCGCACCGCGGCAACTCGTCGTCGGCGTGCATTCCCATGACGCTGTGCGATGCCTACGAGGAAGGCCGCATCCAACCCGGCGACAACGTGGCGCTCGTAGGCTTCGGCGGCGGCTTCACCAGCGGCGCCGTGCTGTTCCAAGCGTAGGGGGATTTGCGAAAGCAGGGGGGGGCACCCGCAAGAGGCCCCTTTTTCGCGTGCAGCAATGTTTGCGCTATCCCGTTCCGCGACATGGAGAGGGCTTTCCTGTGCCGTTTCGTGGACGAGGTGGGCGGAATCGCCCCGCGCACGCGGAGCCCCGCTCCCCTAGCGCCCAAAGTCGAGGGGCGCTCGCCTCATTCTAGCGTCGAGCGAGAGCCCCGCCCCGTAGCGTCGAGCGAAAGCTTGCCTTCCCCGCCCCGTAGGATCGAGCGAGAGGTCGCTTCTCCCCCGTAGGGTCGAGCGAGAGCTCGACCAACAATAAAAAGCGCCGAAGGCGCGCCGCGCTTTTTCAGCGTGACACGCCTTCGGGATAATGGTGACGCGCCCTTTGGGCGCTCTTTTATTGGTGCCGAACTTTCACTCGGCGCCACGAGTTCTTACCGTAATCGCAGACCGATTTGCCGGCGAATTGTGTCTCGCAGCTTCGCCGTCCCTGCTTACGCGCGATGGCTCACCGCGGCGTTAACGGCGCGGGCGCAGATGACAGCCGCAACCAGTTTCGCCAGGTCAACCAAGATAAACGGCGCCACACCAGCTGCGAACGCCGCTGCCGGGCTCATAGCTGCCACAGCCATAAGCTGCGCCCAGCCGCACACGTAGGCCACGGCCAAGAACACCAGGCCCGTCAGGAAATCGATGGCGAACGCGCGGGCGCCCTTCGCCTGCCCATCGCGCGCGAGCACGGCCTTCAGCGCGAAGCGCACGGCAACCGCCAGGCCCACGCCCAGCAGGTAGCCCCACAAGAAGCCGCCCGTGGCACCCGCCAGCACACCGATACCGCCGCGCATGCCGCTGAACACCGGCACGCCCAGCGCACCGAGCACCAGGTACACGGTAATGGCCGCCACGGCCTCTTTCGGCTGCAGCACCAGCACCATGAATGCCACGGCGAAAATCTGCAGCGTGAACGGCACGGGGCCCAGCGGCACCGTCACCCACGCCGACACGGCCGTAATGGCAACGGTCAACGCCACGAACGCGATCGAACGCGTGCGCGACCCCGCGGCCGCCTTCTTCTGAACCTGCTCCACGATTCTCCCTCTTTCCTCTTCCCGCGCTTCGGGAAGCCATCCCTGCAGCATGTGCCCCAGCAAGCAGCGCAATGCCGAACAGGCAGCACCACGCCCCGGCAGACGCGCAATGCCCAACGAACAGCGCATATTTCAGCAGAAGCGAGCACTCTTCCGAGCAGTGCAGCGATTCCGCAATCAGCGCATCATGCCGGCAAGCAATACCATGTTGCAGCGGGCGATGCGACCCGCGCATCTACCCTTTTCCTATAGGTTGCGGGGAGAATTGTAGCATGCACAAGCTGCCCGAAAACCGCACAAGCGCAAAAACGGCCCCGCAACGGCAAAAACGTTGCGGGGCCGAAACAAACTGGCGACTTATCGCGTTGCTGGACGCGCGTTAGAATTTCGCTTGGAGCTCGCCGGTTTCCAGCTTCTTCAGGCGCTTCAGCTCCAGCAGCACAAAAATCGCCGTGGTGAAGATGGCCAGGAAGTCGGCCACCGGGCAGGCGAAATACAGTGCGTCGAGCCCTGTATAGCCCGGGAACCACATGGGCATGACCATAGGCAGGCCGATGTACAGCGGAATCAGGAACAGGATCTGGCGCGTCAGCGACAGGAACACCGATTTCGCCGGCTGACCCGTTGCCTGGAAGTAGTTCGAGCCCACGATCTGGAAGCCCACGAACGGAATCAGGAACAGCTGCACGCTCAGCGCGAACACCGTGAACGACTTCAAGTCGGGGTCGGTAATGCCGAAGAACCCGACGATGGGGCCGGCGAGCAGATGCACCAGCGCCCACAGCACCACCGCCATGACCGTCGCGCCCGCAATACCCCAGGCCAGCGTCTTCTTCACGCGCTTGAACAGGTGCGCACCGTAGTTGAAGCCCAACAGCGGCTGGATGGCGATGGCCATGCCGATCAGCGGCAGCACCACGAACGATGCTACGCGCTGCACCACGCCGATGGACGCCAGCGCGCCCTCCGCGCCGATGGTGCTTTGCGCACCGTACGTGTTCAGCAGGTTGTTCAGCACGAAGTTCACTACGGCCATGCCGATTTGCACGGCGAAGCTAGCAAGGCCCAGCGACAGAATTAGGCGCACGGTTTCAGCATGCAGCGGCATCTTATGCAGATGCAGACGCATGGGAACGCCCTTCGTCATGCAGAAATACCACAGCACCGTGGCGCACGAAATGGCTTGGCCGCACACGGTGGCAAGCGCGCTGCCTGCAACGCCCATGCCCATAACCAGCACAAACAGTGCGTTGAACGCCGTGCACGCCACGGCGCCGATGATCATGGTACCCAGCGCGCGATTCGGGGCGCCGGCCGTGCGGATGAAGTTGTTCACGCCCATGCCGATGCACTGGAAGATGAAGCCAAGCGAGATGATGCGGATGAACTGCGTGGCGTAGCCCCAGTCCTCGGGCGTGGCTCCCGAAATGCCCAGCAGCGCGTCAAGGCACGCGGGGATGAACACGATGATGGCCACAATCACGGAGAAGATCAGGGACAACGTAACCGTGTTGCCCAGGCTGCGCTCGGCCTCTTCCGGCTTGCCCTCGCCCATGCGCAGGGCCGCCAGCGCGTTGCCGCCGTTGCCCACCAGCATGGCGATGGCCATGAACACCGTCATGATGGGCATGGCCACCGTGGCGGTGGACAGGCCGATTTCGCCCATGGCCTGGCCCAAGAAGATGGAATCGATGACGTTGTACGCGCCGTTGACCAGCATGCCCAGGATGGAGGGAATGGCGAACTCGGTAATCAGGCGCGGGATGGACTCCGTGCCCATGCGGGTGACTTTGTCGTGCTGACCGGCCGCGCCGGACTTGCCGGGCGCGCCTTGCGGAGCGGCGGATGCGGGTGCGGCGGGGGCGGCGGCTACCGCAGATGCGGCCTTCGTTTCTTGCTCTTGCGTCATTGCGTGCGTGCTGCCTTTCGAGAACCATATGCTAGCTTGATTTTTGTCAGTTCTTTATTGTACGACCGCCGCGCAGGTAAGGACACACCCGGGCACGTGACAGCGCCGGATTCCATCGTACGTGCATATAGAGGCAGATGGGGAAGAGGCTCCCTTGCTCGGGGTTCGGCTGCTGAATTGGCAGCCTGTTGAGCATGGCAAGAATCCGGGCTTTCTGAATCATTTGAGACTTTGTTGCGTCACAGCGGCAAGAATCCGGGCTTTCTGTAGCGTCGCAGGGGCTTAGCGGCTCCATAATGGCAAGGATACAGGCTTTCTGTAGCTTCACTCACCATTTAGTGCTACAGGAATCCCGCATTCTTGCCACCACAGCTCTTTCTCGACCCCAAAGCTACAGAAATCGACTTTTCTTGCCATGGCAACTGGCTGTTGCCGCAACCCTGCGCCTGCCCGCTTCCGCAGTTGTCGAGATAAATCGGTTGCTCCCGTACGTATGACAAGCGACCTGCCCCCTTGCCAGAAAACTGACAAAGGGACAGGTCGCTTGTCATGTTTTGGGGAAGGTTATGAGCGGATGTGAGCTTCGCCGGAGTTGGCGAAGATTTCGGAGCCGTCGGCGGCGCGCAGCACCAGGCGTCCGTCCGCTGCCGTACGCACGACGGTGCCAGCAGCTAGCGCGTTGCCAGAAAGGTCTTCCATGCGCACGAAACGCCCGGTCAGCGCCGCATGCTGGTCAAACTCCGCCTGAAACGGGGCAAACCCCTCTGCGCACCATCGCGGGTAGAGCTGCGCCAGCTGATTGCACAGCGCCTCGGATACTGCGGCGATGCGTTGCTCAACGGGGCCTTCGCAAAAGCCCAGTTCATCGAGATATACGGGGATATTCTTGCCCGCAGGCGCATCGTGCAGCTGCCCATCGGGACGCGCCACGTTGATGCCAACGCCCACGCACAACGCCTTCGCGTGCACCTCGGTAGAGATGCCGCCAAGCTTAAGGAACGGACGGGGGGCTGAAGCTGTGCCGGCGGCCGATGCGGCGGCATCCGCTTCACCAACCTGCGAGGCGGGCGCAATTGATGCCTCGCAAGCATCTTCAGCGGCTACGGCAGTCGCACCCCCACCGACGGCAGCATCGTCTTCGACAACCGCCGACATCGCGGGCACCTCCCAGGCAACTACCAGGTCGTTTGGCCATTTCACCTGCGCGCGGTCGGCCAGCGTGGGGACCAAGCTCGCAACAGCTCGACGCACGGCAAGCCCCACCAGCAAGCTGAGCGTGGGCAACTGCGAGAACGGCACGTCGGGCCGCAGCAAAAACGACTGATACAGCCCGCCAATCGGACTTTCCCATGCGCGTCCCTGGCGACCGTAGCCAGCCGTTTGCCGCAATGCGCGTACGGCAAGCCCTTCCGGTTCGCCAGCTTCAATAGCCTGCTTGATGACATCATTCGTCGAGCTCACGGATTCAAGAGACTGCACACAAAACTGCATGCGTTTCCCTATCGATCGAGCTTTTCGGCCTTGCCGTAGCGTTCGGCCTCAGGCTTGGCGGCGGCGGAGACGCGCACGTCGTTGGCCAGCATATGGTTCGGGCGCAACTCCAGCAGCGGCTTCACCACGAAGTCACGCTCGAGGATGCCGGGATGCGGCAGCGTGAGCACGTCGTTGTCGATTACGTAGAGCTGGTAATCGAGAATGTCCAGGTCGCAGGTGCGCGGGCCGTTCTCAATCTCGCGCACGCGGCCCAAGCTATTCTCGATGGCGTGCAGGTAGCCCAGCAGCTCCTTCGGCGCAATGCCCGTGCGCAGCAGCACGACGGCGTTGATGAACGTGTCCTGGTCCTCGTAGTACGCCGGCTCGCTTTCGTAGAAGCTGGAGATGTCGATGATCTGCGAATCGGGCAGGCTGCACAGCTCGGTGATCGCCTGGTTGAGCATGGCGATTTTGCCTTCGCGCTCTTCACCCGGGTTCGCCACCAGCGGCACGTTGCAGCCCAGGCCCAGGAACACAAACGGACGCAGGTCGGCCAGCGCCTTCACCGTTTCGGCCACGTTGTGCGTGCGCACCACCGTGGCGCCCAGCTCGCACGCCATAAGCGCCTCGGTAGCGCTGACATGGTCGCGCTCGGTGGGTTCGTCGATGCCGTACGCGTAGCCCAGGAAGCTTTTGCGCGACACGGCAACCATGGTCGGATAGCCCAGGCGGCAGAATTCCTGGAAGTTGCGCACCAGTTCAAGCGTCTGTTGCGCCGTTTTGCCGAAGCCGGGGCCGGGGTCCACGCAGATGCGCTCGGGCGCGATGCCCGCCACCTCAAGCATGGCCGCCTGGTCGCGCAGGTAATCGCGCACCTCGGCAACCACGTCGGTGTACTGGGGGTTCTCCTGCATGGTGCCCGGTTCGCCCTGCATATGCATGACCACCACACCGCAGTTGCTGGCGGCGGCAACCTGCACCATGGCGGGGTCGCGGAAGCCCGACACATCGTTGATGATGGCGGCGCCGGCTTCCAGGCACACGCGCGCAACCTCGGCGTGGCGCGTGTCCACGCTGACGCACACGCCCTGCTCGGCAAGCGCACGCACCACGGGAAGCACGCGGGCGATTTCTTCCTCGATGGTGACCTCGGCCGAACCGGGACGCGCAGACTCGCCGCCCACGTCGATCATGTGCGCGCCCTCGTCAAGCAGCTGCTGCGCCCAAGCCAGCGCCGCATCGGGCGCGTTGTGCGTGCCGCCGTCGCTGAAGCTGTCGGGCGTGACGTTCAAGATGCCCATGATCACCGGCTTGCGCGTGTCGAATTCGAACGAGCCGCATTTCCACATCATGTTGAAGCCTTTCCTTTGAAAGCGGTGACGCGCCTTCGGCGCTATCAAATAAGGGCTCAGCTTTCGCTGAGCCCTACGAAGCGCACGCAAGCTTGCTGCGCTACGCAAAAGTGGGACAAAGGGACTGTCCCTTTGTCCCACTTCGTCTTACTGCACCGGGGGAACGGGGGGCTGGCCGCCGCCGAACGGCGGTTGCGGCGCTCCGGGCGCAGGCTGCTGCGGCACCTGCGCGGCAGGCGCAGGCTGCTGGCCGTTCCAGTTCGGGTCGGCAAGCTGCTCATCGCGAGCACGCGCGGCGGCCTCTTCGGCCTCCTTGGCGGCAATGATGTCGCCTTCGCGCTGCAAGTAGTCGTTCCACGTATTGTTCAGCAACGCCTGGCACGCTTCGCCTTCTACGGTTTCGCGCTCAAGCAGCACGCTGGCCATGAGGTCCATCTGCTCGCGATGCGCGCTGAGGATCTCGTAGGCGCGGTCGTGCGCCTCCTTCATGATGCGCGCAACCTCGTCGTCGATGCGACGCGCGGTTTCCTCGGAGTAATCCTGCGTGTTGCCCATGTCGCGGCCCAGGAACACCTCATGGTTCGGCTGGCCGAACACCTGCGTGCCCAGCTCGGCCGACATGCCATACTGCGTGACCATGGCGCGGGCCATCTTCGTGGCGCGCTCCAGGTCGTTGCTGGCGCCGGTGGTCACGTCATCGCAGAAAATCTCCTCGGCAACGCGGCCGCCCATGAACACGGCCAGCTCGTCGCGCATCTCGCCCACCGTGTTGAGGACCTTGTCCTCCTTCGGGATGGACAGCGTATAGCCCAGCGCGCGGCCGCGGCTGATGATGCTGATCTTATGCACCGGATCGGCCTTCGGCAGCAGGTGGCCCACCAGAGCGTGACCGCTTTCGTGGTACGCGATGGTGTGCTTCGTCTGGTCGTCCATCACGCGGCCCTTGCGCTCCGGACCGGCGATAACGCGCTCCATGGACTCGCTGACTTCCTGCTGCGTGATGATCTTCTTGTTGCGGCGCGCCGTCAGAAGCGCGGCCTCGTTCAGCAGGTTGGCCAGGTCAGCACCGGAAAAGCCCGGGGTCAGCTTCGCCACATTCGCCAGGTCGACGTCGCTGCCAAGCGGCTTGTTCTTCGCGTGCACGTTCAGGATGCGCTCGCGGCCCTTCACGTCGGGCGCGTCCACCACGATCTGGCGGTCGAAGCGGCCGGGGCGCAGCAGGGCCGGGTCAAGCACGTCGGCGCGGTTCGTGGCGGCAATCAGCACCACGGAATCGTTCGCCTCGAAGCCGTCCATCTCCACCAGCAGCTGGTTGAGCGTTTGCTCGCGTTCGTCGTGACCGCCGCCCAGGCCGGTACCACGCTGGCGACCGACGGCGTCAATCTCGTCGATGAAGATGATGGACGGGCTGGCTTCCTTCGCCTGCTTGAACAGGTCGCGCACGCGCGATGCGCCCACGCCCACGAACATCTCAACGAAGTCGGAGCCGGAAATGCTGAAGAACGGCACGCCCGCCTCGCCGGCCACGGCGCGCGCCAGCAGCGTTTTGCCGGTGCCCGGAGGGCCCACCAGAAGGCAGCCGCGCGGGATCTTCGCGCCCATGGACTGGTACTTCGCGGGGTTGGCCAGGAAGTCCTTGATCTCCTGCATTTCCTCGACGGCCTCGTCGACGCCGGCAACGTCGGAGAAGTGCACGTCAGGGCGCTCCTCAATGTTCTGCTTCGCCTTGGCCTTGCCGAAGTTCATCTGCGAGTTGTTCGCCTTCGACATTTGGTTGAACAGGAAGAACAGCATGGCGCCGATGAGGATGATGGGCAGAAGCGACGTGAGGATGTCGCCCCACGGGCTGGGCGTTTGCACCTCGTACTTGATTTCGGGGTGCTGAGCCATCAGATCGGACAGCGAGCTGCCGGCCCACGTGCACGTGAACTTGTGCGGCGTGCCCAGCGTTTGCTGGTCCACGTCGGTGGTGCCCAAGCCGCTCAGCGCCTTGCCCGTGGTCGGGTCCTTCAGCGTGGCCATGCCGGCGTTCATGGCGTCGATGGCGCTGTTGAACGCGTCGGCGGCAGAGCTACCTGCGGTAATGGCCGGGTAATACGTGCCGTTGATGGTGTAATCGCCAGCGCTGTACGTGACCTCGGTCACACGATTCTGGTCAACAGCCTGCATGAACTCGGACGCCACCAGCTTGTCGGTGGTGCCCTGCGACGCTTGCGACATGCTCATGAACTGCTGGCCGACGAAGAACGCGACAAGCAGGAAAAGGACAACCGAGATGATGGTTGTCCGAGGATTGGGCTGCTGGATTTGCGGTTTGTTGTTTTGCGGCATAGGCCTTACTTTCTTATTTGTAGAGCTCGGGCTTCAGAACGCCGATGTACGGCAGATTGCGGTAGCGCTCCGTGTAGTCCAGGCCGTAGCCGACGATGAACTCGTCGGGGCACTCGAAGCCGACGTACGCGCAATCGATTTTCGCCTGCGCGCGGGTTTTCTTACGCAGCAGCGTGGCAACCTCGATGGACTTCGGGTTGCGGGCGCGCAGCGTTTTCAGCAGGTACGTAAGCGTCAGGCCCGAGTCCAAAACGTCTTCGGCAATGACGACGTTTCGGCCTTCGATCTGGGACGACAGGTCCTTCAGGATACGGACGACGCCCGAGCTTTTCACGCCATTGCCGTAGGAGGAAACGGCCATGTAGTCCATTTCGCACGGCAGCTGAATCTGGCGCGCCAGGTCGGCCATGAAGATGGCCGCACCGCGCAGCACGGAAATCAGGATGATGCCGTCGGGGTCGTCTTTGTAGTCCTCGGTGATGCCGGCGCCGATTTCGGCGACGCGCTGCTTGATTTCATCCTCGGTGAACAGGATGCGATCGATGTCTTCGTGCACGATGATTACCTCTTTGATGCATTTGCCTTGGGCGCGAATCCGCGCATTTATGAACGAGGGTAAGTTTACCATTCGGCACACACCCCCAGATGACAATACCGTAACGTCACAAAATCGCTGCCGCCCGCGCCGGCGGGCCCGGCGCTACTTCAAGTCGGGGAATTCATTGAGCAGGCGCGTGACGGGTAGGCCGATGACGGTGTCCAAGTCGCCTTCCACGTGCTTGATGAGCCGCGCGCCCTCGCCTTGCGCCGCGTAGGCGCCCGCCTTGTCGAACGATTCGCCCAGCTTCAGGTATTCGGCCAGCTCATCGTCGGTTTGCGGATGAAACGTGACAGCGGCACGGTCCACGAACGTGCGGAATCCCAGCGACACGTCCTCGGCGTTCGGCGCGGAAACCAGCCACACCGACACGGCCGTGAGCACCTCGTGCGTGTTACCCTGCAGGCGGCGCAGCATGCGCTTGGCGTCAGACAGGCTGGTGGGCTTGCCGAAGATTTCGCCATCGCACACCACCATGGTGTCGGCGCCGATGATGGCCGCCATGCCCACGTAGCCCTCGCCGAGCACTTCCTGCACCACGGCGCCGGCCTTGCGCTCCGCCAGTTTCTTCACGGCCTCGGGCGGATTGGCTTCAAGGTCGGGCTCAAGCGATTCGTCGACCTCGGACACGCGGATGGTGAACTCGACGCCTTCGCGCTCAAGCAGCTGCTTGCGGCGCGGGCTGCCCGATGCCAAGATGACGTCCACATGCTCAGATGCGGGTTGCGCATTCTGTTCTGCCTGGTCAGCCGCGGTTTGCTGCGTTTGCTGCTCCGTCATTTCTTCCTCCTTGCTCGGAACACGGCCATGGGCTCAAGGCGCACGCCGTGCTTGTTTGCGCTGATTGCCAGGTTACCCTGGATGTTCGCGACGTAGCCGCCGCGGGGTTTTGCTTCCCGCGTGCCGGGGCGCTCCCACGCCGCCAGCACCGCGTCGACCGAGGCCGTCTCCACGCGCGCGTTGGGGCCGAGCATGGCCTGCAGCACCTGCACGACGGCGCGACGCTGCAGCGGTGCGGGCTGGCTGCCCAACGCGGGGGCAAGCACGCCACCTTCCTCGTAGGCCGGCGGGCGCTCCGGCAGCGCTTCGGTCCACGTCATGTGGCGTTTCGCCAGTTCGGACGCCTTGCTCTCCAGCATGTCGTCCTCGTCGGCGATAAGGTTCATGGTGCGGCCAAGCACGTCGAGCAGCTGCGGGCTGCGCTGCTTGATGTGTGGAATCACCTCGTGGCGCACGTAGGCGCGGAAGCGGTCGGTGTGTGCGTTCGTGGCGTCCTCGCGCCACAGGTTGCCTTCGGCATCGCAGGCGCACGACAGGCCGTCGCGTTCACGTTTTCGCAGGTAGACGCGCAAATCTTCGCGGCCAACGTCAAGCAGCGGACGCGTAACGGGGCCGTTGGCGTACTTCATGGCACGAAAACCGCCCGGACCCGTGCCCACCATGGAGCGCATGTAAAAGTTCTCCACGCGGTCGTCGGCCGTGTGCGCCGTGAAGATGCGGCCCGCCGACAAGGGCGCCGCCGCGTGGCGGCACAGGCTGGCAAGCGCCTCGTTAGCTGCCAGGTAGCGCTCGCGGCGCGCGACGGCTTCGACGTTGCCGCCTTCGCGCTGCGCTTCGCCAGCGATGTCGATTTTGCAGCTGAACAGGGGAATTGCCAGCAGCTCGGCCAGCTGAGTCACGAACGCCTCGTCCTGATCGGCCGCGCCCGGGCGCAGGCAGTGGTTCACGTGCAGCATGGCCACGGGCCCGATAACGCCTTCGTCGGCCAGCTGGCGCGCGATGTACGCCAGCGCCGTTGAGTCCGAGCCTCCCGACACCATCAGCAGCACCGGCGAATCTGCGTTCGCCAAGCCGCGCCGCGCGATGGTCTCCCGCGCCGCGGCCATCACGTCCTTGGCATGTTGGCCCGAAGCCGCATGCGCGGCGCCCTCCGAGTGCACCGACTGCCAAGCCGACGACGAGGCCGCCGACCGACCCGCTCCCTCACAGCAGCCTGTCGAGGTTGCCGCGAAATCCGCGCTTCGCTCTCCCGGCGTTTCGTTGCCAAGGGGCTGTTTTGGCGCTGCGCCCGATTGCCCCATGGCAGCTTCGCGCGCCGCGCCCGCTTTCTGCTCTTCCGTCATGCTCCCTACCTATTTATATACGCGTTGCCGAAGACGGCGTTACGCGCGCTCGATGTGCGCGATGGTTTCGATGTGGTCGGTGTGCGGGAACATGTCCACGGGCTGCACCACGCGCACCTCGAAGCCGAACTGGCGAAGAAATGCCAGGTCACGGACTTGCGTTTCCGGGTTGCACGAGATGTAGACGATGCGCGACGGCGCCAGCTGCACCGCGGCGTGCAAGAATTCCTCGCTTGAACCGGCGCGCGGCGGATCCATCAGCAGCACTAGCGGGCGGCCGTTTTCATCGACGCCCGCGCGGCCTGCCGCCGCCGCTTCCGCGGCCATGTCGCGCATGAACGCGCCGGCGTCACCCACCACGAACTGCGCGTTGTCCACGCCGTTGTGGCGCGCGTTCTGCCGCGCATCGCGGATGGACGACTCCACGCAGTCCACGCCCGTGACCTGAGCCGCGCCCATCGACGCCGCCACCAGCCCGATGGTGCCCGTGCCGCAGTACGCGTCGATAGCGTGCTCGGCGCCTGTGAAGTTCGCCAGCTTGATGGCTTGGCGGTACAGCACCTCGGTTTGCACGCTGTTGACCTGGTAAAACGACTGCGACGAAATGCGGAAACTCAGGCCGCACAGCTCGTCCAGAATGAAGCCGGGGCCGTAAAGCACCTGCTCGCGCTGGCCAAGCACCACGTTCGTTTGGCGCTCGTTGATGTTCTGTACCACCGTGGTGATGAACGGGCAGCGGCGCACCAGTTCGCGGCAGAAGCCTTTCGCGCCGGGGAATTCGCGGGCGTTCGTGACCAGCGTGACCAGCACCTCGCCCGACATGTGGCCGACGCGCACCACCGCATGGCGCATGAAGCCGGCGCCGCGGTCTTCATCGTAGGGCTCGATGCCGAACTTCAGCATGATGCTGCGCACCGCGCGAATAACCTGCTTGGCCTGGGCGTTCTCGATGAGACACTCCGAAGTGTCAATGATGCGGTGCGTGCCGGCCGCGTACATGCCGCACAGGATGCCGCGCTGCGAGGCCGACGGGCGGCTGGGGCGCTTGCCGCCGCGCTGGCCGCGCTGCTGCTTCGGCGCCTTTTGCGGGCGACCGGGCGCGAACGGCGACATCACCTTGTTACGATAGCGGTACGGGTTGTCCATGCCCAGAATGGGGCGCAGCGCTTCCGGGCCTGCCACCCGGGAAAACAGCTCCGCCACGCGCTGGTCCTTCGCGGCAAGCTGCTGTTGATAGGGCTCGTTGACGTGCTGGCACGCGCCGCACTGCCGCGCCACCGAGCACGCCGGCAAGCCACCGCCAGCTTGGAGCTGTGACTGCGGCCGTTCACCTCGATTGGCTCGCGGTGCGTTTGCGCCCCGCTGCCGCTGAGCGCATGCCGAATTGCCGCCATTTGCGGCGCGACCTCCGCGCACGTTTCCGACAGCGCCTTTGTTGCCATTGCCGCACGTGCGCTTGCCGCCGTTTTCCTTCATGAACACCCCTCGTGAACTTGCATAAATCGTAACTAATTAGTATACGCACGCACGATGCGCCTGAACCCACCCAAAGCCAACCTCAAGCCAGATTCCACGAGCGCCATCGGCGCAGAAAATCGCTCATGTATGTGATTTAATCGCACCTCGCGCTCTATCGCCCCATTACGCCGCATCGTTTCCCCAGGTCACGAGCTTGCAATGAAAACCGCTACTGGACCATCCAGCAGCAAATCACATACATGAGCGATTTTTGGTTCTGCAAGCGTGTTTCAGCCGCGAATTCGCGCGTCTCGTGTAACGACCTGGCAACGGGTTCGGCACGATTTGGCACACGTTTGCAGCCGCCGCGCGCAGGCCGCTCACGCGCGCGTATTATGGCGCGTAAGGCGACTGCTTGCAGCACGCGCCTCGCCCGAACGCGCGACCGGGCGCCCGCGCCCCGCCAAACCCGCACTCCCCCGCGCGGCACGCCCGCGCTTCTAGCGAAACGAGGTCTCATGAAACGTCGATCCCTCGCTGCCGCAATCGGCATCGTTGTTGTAACGCTTATCTGTGTGTGCTCGCTCTACGCGCACTTCATCCAAGAAAAGGTCTACGAAGAAAGCGCCGACCACCTGAAAGAAATATACACCCAGGTCAACAACACGTTTTCCATGCTGGTATCCGACAACTGGAATCACCTGACCACCTGGAACATGTTCTTCGAAGACGCGGCGAAGCACTCACCCGACGGCGCCGTCGATGGCGAAGCAGCCGACGAAACCCGCACGTTTATCAGCAGCGAGCAGGACAAGTGGGGCTTCACCAACTTCTACTTCCTTAACGGCAGCGGGGAGTACGTCACGCCTGGCGGCGAGCGCGGCACGCTAAGCCTCGGCCAGCAGCTTGACCAGCTGAACGCCGGCAACAGCATCGTGGCCGACACCGTTCCCACCAGCGGAAACGGCCTTACCGTGTTCGCCACGCCCGTTGCGTCGGCGTCGTTTGACGGATTCGCGTACACGGCCACAGCCATCAGCTACAACAACCACGACATGGAGGCAACGCTTGACGTGAATGCGTTCGACGGGCAGTCCAGCTGCTTCGTCATCACGCCGGCGGGCAACCTGCTGTTCTCTGCAACCGACCAGTATTCGCAGTCGGCAAACCTGCTTGACTGGTTCGACAAGATCGCCTCGTTCGACGGCGACACAAGCCTAGCCTCGGTACGCGACAACATCCTTGCAGGTCAAAGCGGAATCACGCAGTTCTCCACCGTCACGGACCACTACTATCTCACCTACATGCCCGTGGGGTTCGAGGACTGGATCATGGTGGGCGTGGTGCCCAGCGGTGTGGTGAACGCCAGCATATCGGAAGTGCAGCTGACCACCATCATCACCGTGTCGGTGGTGCTGTTCGTAGTGGGCGCACTGGTGGTCATAATGCTGTGGCAGCACGGCCGGCGCGCGCTTGACCAGCAGGTCGGCGAGGTGAAATATCGCGAGCAGCTGTTCAGCGCGCTATCGGGCAGCACGGACAACATCTTCATCATGTTCAGCCCCAACGGCGCAAGCGTGGACTACGTTAGCCCGAACACCGACCGTATTCTGGGCATTTCCGCCGCCGACATCTTCGCCAACGTGCGCAGCATCGACCGCTCGCTGGAGCCGGGGTCGGAAAGTCTGCTTGCGCGCGGCATCGGCGACCTGGCCAGCAACGACCACCGCGAGGGCAACAGCACACGCCGCCATCAGCAAACCGGCGAGCTGCGGTGGTACCACGAGACGCTGTTCCGCGCCACGGTGGGCGAAACGGAGAAGCTGGTGTACGTGCTGTTCGACCGCACGAAAGAGACGGAAAGCCGCGAACGGCTGCAGCAGGCGCTGGTGATCGCGAAGCAGTCGAACCAGGCGAAAAGCACGTTTTTGGCGAAGATGTCGCACGACATCCGCACGCCCATCAACGCCATCATGGGCATGACGCAAATTGCGCGCGACAACGCCGGGAACTGGGAAAAGGCCGACGAGTGTCTGGCAACCATCCAGGCGTCGTCGCAGCATCTGCTCAGCCTGATCAACGATGTGCTGGACATGTCGAAAATCGAGAGCGGCGCCATCGAGCTGCAAGAAGAGTGCTGCAACCTTGACGACCTGCTGCGCGACGTCGACGCTATCATGCGCCCTCAAACCACGGCGAAAGAGCAGCTGCTCACGCTCGACGCCGTGAACGTGCGGCATCGCCGGTTTGCCGCCGACCAGCTGCGCGTGCGGCAAATCCTGCTGAACCTGCTGTCGAACGCGGTGAAGTACACACCCGATGGCGGCATGATCGCGCTGCACGTGGAAGAGCTTGCGCAGACAAGCCCGAACTTCGCGCGGCTGAGCTTCATCGTGCGCGACAACGGCATGGGCATGTCGCCGGAATTCGTGGAGCACGTGTTCACGCCGTTCGAACGCGCCGACGGTCAGAAGATGCAGGGCATCCAGGGCACCGGACTGGGCATGACCATCACGAAAGCGCTGGTGGACGCCATGGGTGGCACCATCGATGTGGCCAGCGCCGAGGGCAGAGGTACAGCTTTCACGGTACAACTGAAGTTCAAGCTTGGGGTACCCGACGGTGAAGCGTGTGCGCCGGCAGCGGGCGACGAGGAGGATACGCACGCGAATGCGCTGGTCAGCAACATGAATGACGGCGGCGGAAGCGATAGCGGCAGCAAGCCATGCCAGTGTGGTGGCGTGCTGCAGGAAGCCAGCAAAGACGGCAAGCGCAACAAGAATGAAGCCGTTGCGGGCGAGCCGGGAAGCGCAGGCAATGCGCGCGACGACGCGGACGCCACCAACAACAAGCCCGAGGGCAAGCGGCTTTCGTTTGCGGAGGTGTTCGAGGGCCGCCGCTACCTGGTGGCAGAGGACAACCAAATCAACCGCATCATTCTCACCGAGCTTTTGACCGAACGTGGCGCGCAGCTTGACGAGGCCGAAAACGGGCAGGAAGCCGTCGAGGCGTTCGCCAACAGCGAGCCGGACCGCTACGACGCCGTGTTGATGGACGCCATGATGCCCGTGATGGACGGCTACGATGCCACACGCGCCATCCGCGCGCTGCCGCGCCCCGATGCGCAAACCACGCCCATCATCGCGCTGACGGCCAACGCCTACGCCGACGACGTGAAAAAGGCGCTCGACGCCGGCATGAACGCGCACGTAGGCAAGCCCTTCAAGGTCGGCGACCTAGCAAACGCCCTGGTGAAGCTGCAGAAAGAACGCGAATAGCGGCAAACCTTACAACCATCTTGCCTCTCAACGCGAATTTCACGTCGAGTGATACACTTGCGAACAACACCCACGCGCCGCCAAAGCCGAAAGGATTCGTCATGAACTTCATTGCACGTTGGCTTGTTACCGCCGTTGCCGTTGCCGCGGCTGTGTGGCTGGTACCGGGCATCGCCGTGATCGGCGCCACCGAAAGCTGGGTGGCCATCGCCATAATCAGCCTGGCGCTTGCCCTTATCGACATGAGCGTCAAGCCCCTGTTGCAGCTGCTCAGCCTGCCCATCACGTGCCTGACGTTCGGCATCTTTTACCTGGTGGTGAACACCATCATGCTATACCTGGCCGCATGGCTGAGTAACGAGATGTTCCATATCGGGTTCGTCATCGCTAGCTTTGGCAGCGCGTTTGTTGCCGCCATTGTCATCAGCGTCGTGTCCGCCATCATGAACGGCATCGTCGGCGACAACTAACCCACCGCAGTAAGCGCAAGCACGGGCGGCCTCATCCGCCCATTAATGCCCCGCCCCATCGCCAACCGCGAAGAGACGGGGCACATTTTTGAACTTTCCGAACCTGAAACCATTCGCTCGCAACTTTTGGACAAGAATTCGAACTTTCCGAGCCTATTTCGCTTCGATTTGCGCGCGATTGGCAAGATTTCGAACTTTCCGAATCCGTTCGGGCGTAATTAGATTCGGAAAGTTCGAAATCCCGTCCAAAACGAGCCTCGGGGTGATGGGCGAAGCGTAGCGAGTGCCCGAGCACCCCTAAACAAATTAATGAAACAAATATCTAATAAGTATTCCCTTTTGCATCCTCGCGCTGTAATATGTGGCTAGATTAGTAGCATTTCAAAACAGAGAGGGGATTTGAAATGGACGTGTTCTCGGACGTTGTGCTGCTCTCGCGCATTCAATTCGCGCTGACCGTGGCATACCACTTCTTATTCGTGCCGCTGTCGATCGGGTTGGGCCTGATCATGGCCATATTCGCCACGAAATACCACCGCAGCCGCAGCGAGCAGGACGGCAACGCCATGCGCTTCTGGGTGCGCATCTTCACCACCACGTTCGCCATTGGCGTGGCCACCGGCATCACCATGGAGTTCTCGTTCGGCACGAACTGGGCCGACTACTCGCGCTTCGTCGGCGACATCTTCGGCGCGCCGCTTGCCGCCGAAGCCCTGTTCGCGTTCTTCCTGGAATCGGTGTTCCTGGGCATCCTGCTGTTCGGGCGCAACAAAGTTTCCAGCCTGTTCTACACCGTGTCCGCGTGGCTGGTGTGGGCCGGGTCGTGCCTGAGCGCGCTATGGATCATCATCGCGAACTCGTGGATGCAAACGCCCGCCGGGGCCGAACTGGCCGCGGACGGCTCGAAGGCCATCATCACCGATTTCCTGGCCGCGGCGTTCAACCCGTCCACGCTGCCCCGCTATACACACGTAGTGGTTGCGCTGCTGATCATGGGCGCGTTCGCCTCGATGTGCGTGGGCGCGTGGTACCTCCTGAAGGGCAAGCACACCGATTTCGCCATGAAAACCGTGAAGATCGGCGCCGCGGTGGGCATGGTGGCCTCGTGCGCCATGATCGTGACCGCGCATTCCTCGGCCGTGGAGGTGTCGCAGGAGCAGCCCACGAAGCTTGCCATGATGGAGGGCATGTACGGCGACGAGGTGCCGCCACTGTACGCATTCGGCTGGGTCGATGAGGAGAATCAGCAGGTCATCACCCCGTTCGCCATTCCGGGCGGCACCAGCTTCCTGGCAACGGGCACGTGGGACACCGAATACCAGGGCCTGAACTCCCTGGCGCAAACCGATAAGTACGCCGACGTCGACGTGGCCGACATGCCCGTGAACCTGGTGTTCCAGTCGTACCACCTGATGGTGGCCATGTACGGGCTCATCATGCTCACCGTTATCCTTGCGCTGGTGTTCACGCTGCGCGGCGGGCGCATTCGCACCATGCGCTGGCTGCAGAAACTGCTGGTCGTGGCGCCGCTGTTCCCGCTCATTGCCATCCAAGTGGGCTGGATCACCGCCGAAGTTGGCCGACAGCCGTGGGTGGTGTATCCGTCGACGTCCGGCCCCGACGGCGTGGCCCTGCTGACGCAGAACGCCATTTCGCAGTCGGTTTCGGCACCCGAGCTGCTGACCACGTTGGCCCTGTTCATTGCCGTGTACGTGTTCCTCTTCGTCGGCTGGGCGCGCGTGATCTCGCACTTCATCAAGCGCGGCCCCGTGGCCGATTCCGAAACCAACGCCGCCAAGGAAGGTGAGTAACAATGAGCGCACTGGCCGTACTGTGGTTCTTCCTGATCTTCGTGCTGATTGCCGGATACTTCGTGCTTGACGGGTTTGACCTGGGCATTGGCGTGCTGTACCGCGCGCTGGCGAAAACCGAGGGCGAGCGGGCGCTGGTGCGTCGCAGCATCGGACCTGTGTGGGACGGCAACGAGGTGTGGCTGCTCACCGCCGGCGGCGCGCTGTTCGCCGCGTTCCCCGCTGCGTACGCCACCACGTTCTCGGGGTTCTACCTGGCTGTGATGCTGGTGCTGTTCGGCCTGATCGTACGCGCGGTTTCGCTTGAGTTCCGCGCGCACGACAAGCAGTGGGGCCGCGTGTGGGACGCGTGCTTCACCGTGGGATCGTTTTTGCCGGCGCTGCTTCTGGGCGTGGCGCTGGGCAACGTGATCGCCGGCATCCCCATGGCGGAAAACGGCGACTACGCCGGCGTGCCGCTGCTGGGATTGCTTTCGCCGTTTACGCTGGTCACGGGATTGCTTGGCCTAGCGATGTGCCTGAGCGCGGGCGCGGCGTGGGCAGCGCTGAAAACGCAGCGCGAAAGCGCCGTGCATGCGCGCGCCGAGAAACTGCGCGCGCCGCTGCAGATTGCGACCCTAGTGCTGTTCGCCGTTGCCAGCGTGCTTGCGTTCACGACGGTTTCGCCCGCGTTCGCGCCCGGCATGTTCGCAGCGGGCGTGGTGTTCGCCGTTGCGTTCACGGCGTGCGTTGTCGCATCGCTGATGGCTAGCCGCAAAGGCTCCGACCTGCCCGCGTTCATCCTGCAATCGGCGGCGGCCGTGTGCCTGGTGGGACTTGCCGCGGTCTCGCTGTTCCCCAACCTAGTGGTTGCCGCGCCCGGCAGCGTGGGCGCAACCATCACGTTGGCAAGCGCGGCCTCGTCCGACACGGCGCTGGCCTGGATGACGGGCATCGCGTGCGTGGGCATGCCGCTGGTGCTTGCGTACCACGTCATCGCGTACCGCGTGTTCCGCGGACGTCTGAGCGAGAAGGACGTGGCATGATGGGCGCGCGGCTGTACGCGAAATGGCTTGCCGCGCTGTGCGCAGGCATGGCCCTGTTCGGTGCTGGCGTCATGGTGGTTGGGTACAAGGCGCCCACCGTGGGGCTGATTGCCACCGTCGCCCTATTGATTGCGGCGGCCGCAGTCCTCGCGATCAAGGCGCGCTAACGTAGCGAAAGAGGCCTCGCCCCACAGCGAGGCCTCTTTCATTTGCGGGCCATTCACCATCCCCGTTCCGCGTCACCCCGCGCCCCATTCCCCCGCCGTTCGCCCTTCCTTAATTGCTACTGCGAGTCTCTCATCTGGCCTTATGCAATAAGTAACGTTTCCGGAACGTTTGTGGCTTTTCATCGCAGACGTTGTGCCGGTCGCGTGGATTCCCCAGCAATTTGCTCCCGATTCGTCGCACCGGGCTAGTATGAATGCCCGAACAAAACGTTATCTGTCCGCACCTTAAGCAAGGGGATGTTCCACGCATCATGAAACCGAATAGCGACACCGCAAGCGGTGTCAAGAATTGTGCGCGCAAAATGTGGGCGCACACGAAGATTTTTGTCGCTTCCATCAAGTCCGACCTCAAGGAGACGCGCGACGAGATGTTCGTCGGCGCCGACACGCCCAAGGAGCGCATGCAACGCTCCATTAAGCACGGCCTGCTGCTGCTTGCGCAGTTATGCCTGATCATGGGCGTATACGCCGCCGGTTGCGCCATCGCGTCCGTGCTGCCCATCGCACTGCCCGGCAACATTTTGGGCATGGTGCTGCTGCTGGTTCTGCTGGGAACGCACATCCTGAAAACGAAGTACATCAGCGACGCCTGCGACTACCTTATCGACAACATGTCCGTGTTCTTCATTCCCGCCGGCGTGGCTATCATGGGCTGCTTCTCCATGCTGGAGAATTCTGCGGCGAAGTTCGCGTTCGTGTGCATCGCCACCACCGTCATCGTGTTTTTGGCCACGTCCTACACCGTGCTGTTTGTGTCGTGGATCATGGCGAAGCTGGGCAAGGACACCGCGCTTGCGCCTGCCGTGGGGCCGAAGGGCTCGGACGACAGCGCCGCTGACGGCGATGCGACCGCCGACGCCAGCCGCAAACACGCCGAAGAGCAGCCGAAACACCACGCGTACCCGCACGCCCACACCCACACTCACCCGCACACGCCCGCATCGGGCAGCATCATCGCGCCCGTGCCCGGCAAGGAGGCGTAACCCATGCTCAGCCTTATCGCGACCCTTGCGGTCGGCACCGTCATCTCGTTCATTGTGTTCAAGCTTGCCGTGGCGCTGTATAAGAAGGTGAGCTCGCCCCTGCTCAACCCGCTGCTGGTCACCGTGGCGTTCATCATCGCGTTTTTGTGCATCTTCCACATCCCACTGGATTCCTACGAGTCCAGCGTGCAGCTGATTTCGTTTTTGCTGGGGCCGGCCACCGTGGCGCTCGCCTATTCGGTATATCGCCAGAGTCAGATTCTCAAGCAGCATTTCGTGCCGATTTTCTGCGGCTGCCTGGTCGGCTCCATCGTATCGATGGTCAGCGCCTACACGCTGTGCGAGCTTCTGGGCCTTGGCGACGAGATGGCGGTGTCGTTCATCCCGAAGTCTGTCACCACGCCCATTGCCATCGCGGTGTCGCAAGAACTTGGCGGCATCACGTCCATCACCGTGGCGGCCGTTATCATTACCGGCATTCTGGGCGCTATTTTCGCGCCGCTGATGTCGAAGATTTTCCGCGTGAACAGCCGCATTGCAAAAGGCGTGGCCATCGGCACGTGCTCGCACGCGGTAGGCACCACGAAAGCGCTTGAGATGGGCGAGCTGGAAGGCGCCATGTCCGGCGTCAGCATCGCTGTATCGGGCCTGCTCACCACTGCAATCGTCGTGATTGCCGGCTGCTTCGTATAGCAGGGCGCTCGCCGCAGCCGGGCCTCTGGTTCACCGCGCCGAATCCCACCCCCATCGTAGGCCCGAGCGAAAACTCGGGCCCCATTAGATAGCGCGAAGCGCGTCACCTTCTTCCCATCGTGCCTGCGACCAGGGAATATGGTGGCGCGCTTCGCGCTTTTTTATAAGGATCGAGCTTTCGCTCGACCCTACGGGTTCAATCCCGCAAGACCATCCACCCGACAAACGCCCTGTCCCCTTGTGATGAGAATGGGACAAAGGGACTGTCCCTTTGTCCTTTGCCCAAAAACATCCCAGGTCCATCAAAGTCAGCGAGGGCCGCTGTGGTGCCCGGAATTCGTGAGTTCGCGAAGGCGCCGCGTACTTCGGTACGCAAGCCTTCGGGAACGCGCGAAGGCCGGGTGCCACAGCGGCCCACAGCGTCGAGTAAATCCGCCGGCCGTCAGACCGGCGGAACCTTACAAAGCCAGGCGATAAATCTCGGCGGCGTCTTCCATGGTTAGTTTCTTGAAGCTGCCGAACGGTTCGCCCTTGTTCTCGCGCAGCGTGGGGATCATCTCGTCGATGGCGTCCTCGATGTTGTCCTCGTCAAGCCCCAGCTCGGAAAGGCTGGTGGGCATGCCCAGGCTGGCGAAGAACATGCGCGTCTCGTCGATGGCCGACAGCGCGTCGGATTCCACATCGCCCGTCGACGCCAGGCCGAACACCTCGTGGCCGTACTGCGCGAAGCGCGCCGGGTTCGCGTCGTACACGTACTCCATCCACGCGGGGAACAGACACGCCAGGCCCGCGCCGTGCGTGACGGTGGTATCGTAGGCGGACAGCTCGTGCTCAAGGCCGTGGGTCGCCCAGTCCTCGTGGCGCCCCATGCCCAAAAGTCCCTGATGGCACAGCATGCCGGCCCACATGATGTTCGCACGCGCGTCGTAATTGTCCGGCTCGGCCAGCACGCGCGGCGCCTCGGCGCGGATGGTGCGCATAACGGACAGGTTCATGCCGTCAGTGATGGGCACCGGCCCCACGTCGTCGAAGAAGCGCTCCAGCAGGTGGCAGTACATGTCGGTGATGCCGGCAGCCGTTTGGAACGGCGGCAGCGTGAACGTCAGCTCCGGGTTCATGAACGCCAGCTTCGGGCGCTGATAGTTGCTGGCGTAACCCGTCTTCATGCCCAGCTCATCGTTGCTAATGACGGTGTTCTTCGAAGCCTCGCTACCGGCAGCGGGGATGGTCAGCACCACAGCGATGGGCAGCACGTTTTTGTTCTGCCACTTCTTCGTGATGAGCTCCCACACGTCCTCTTCGATGCAAGCGCCGTTCGCGATGGCCTTCGCCGAATCCACCACCGAGCCGCCGCCGACGGCCAGCACCCAATCGACGCCGTTTTCCTTGCACAGCGCCACGCCCTCGCGCACCAAGCCGATCTCGGGATTCGGGCGCACGCCGCCCAACTGCACGTATTCGATGCCGGCCTGCTCAAGCGACGCGCACACACGGTCGATCAGCCCCGACTTGATGGCGCTTTGCCCGCCGTAGTGCAGCAGAACCTTGTGCGCGCCGCGCTCGGCCAGCATGCCGCCGACCTTGCTTTCCACATTGCGCCCGAACACGAAATGCGTCGGGGAAACGAATTCGAAGTCTTCCATGGAAACCGCCTTCCTCGGTTGCAAGAAGCAAGATGCGCTCAGTATAGCGCGCCGAACAACCCGACCGGAGGGCATCAAGGCAAAAAAGAAGCCGGAGAGGAAGGCTCCGGCTTTCGAAAGGAATCCCGACAGGTTACGGGCTCTTGGCAACCCGCTCCGCTTTTCGCGGACCCTTGCAAACTACGAGACAGTCAATTTGGCGAAGATAGTCATTTCAGTTTTGCAATATATCCACTGTCGGACAGTTGAGAATTTTACACGCCTCAACATATCTTGCAACTCCTTCATAAAGCGTACACGCAGGTTAAACACGCTTTTCATAGGCTTTGAACTCGCATTATAGGCCGACCTTGAATCAAAACGATTTTTGATAGTTTTTGCATAATGAATGCCGAAATATACAAAGTGACAATCCGGCAACAAATGCCCAGCCCACACAGGCGGCGAGAGAAGCCCCTGTACGCGGGCGTATCGGCAAGGCAAGCGCAGACGCAACAAACGCAATGCGAGTAAGCAGCAGGCGGACAAAGTCCTAGAAAACTTGCTAGCGAAGAGGCCGCAAGCGAAAAGTCAAAACTGGGAGATAGCGGGCCATCGAGATCGGAACGGCACCGCAAGGCCTGCAAGCGCGCCAATCTCGCAAGGCCACCGGCGAAATCGACCGCCGGCGGCATTAATGACCGAATTGCCCCTTTATCTTGCGGTTTGCGCCCAAAACGCGACCCCCACGTATAATGGACCGGATTGCAAAAAACGCCGTCGACCTGTCGTCGATCGCCGACGCGCCCCGCAAGACGCCTCGGCCCCGCGCCCAGCGAGGAGGCGTCCCATGAGGAAACCGAAGCTCGTCAAACTCGCGGCTCTGGCGCTTGCAAGCGTCTGCGCCATCGGTCTTCTGGCCGGCTGTTCCAACTCGTCCGGCAGCGCGCCCGCAACCAGCAACGGCGAGCACGCAACCATCACCATGAACGCGCCCTGCCGCAACATGTCGAAGCTCCAGGACCTGGTGCACGAGAAGTACCCCGAAATCAACCTGGAGATCATCCCCTGCAACGGCGCAAACACCAGCGCGTACATGACCGACATGCGCAAATCGGGCCAGATGACCGACATCTTCTTCAACACCGTGTACACGCCGGGCCATCTTGACGACGAAAACGACTTCCTTGACATGTCCGGCCTCGACTCCACCGACAACTACGCGCAGTCGCGCCTGCGCGAGGTCACGCCCAACGGCGGCGCCGTGTCGCTTGACATTGCCGAGCTGCCCTGCAACGTGCCTGGTAGCGCGCACTCAGAGACGCGGAGTAGCACCCATTAACCGAGCATTAACGCCGTAACACTCCATTTCCCCTAATGGAAACGCATTCGAAAAACGCCGTCGATAGCATTTGCCTTGTCACATTCGCACGGAGCGCGCATGCGCTGGGGAGATGCCCCTCGCTCTCCCGAGCGCATGTGCCCTCCCAGACCGGAAAGGGGAAGGCAATGGAGGATTTCCTGACGTCGTTCTTCATCACGCCATTCACCGGATTGGCCGAAGGTATCGCAAGCGCCACCAGCCCGCTTGACGTTATCGACGCCGTCGACGGGTTCGTGTGGGGCCCGATCATGATTCTGCTGCTGCTTGGCACGCACATTTTCATGACCATCCGCACCGGGTTCATCCAGAGGAAGATCGGCACGGGCATCAAGCTGTCCGTCACGAAGGACGACCCGTCCAACGCCGACGGCGACATCACGCAGTTCGGCGCGCTGACCACCGCACTTGCCGCCACCATCGGCACGGGCAACATCGTGGGCGTGGGCACGGGTCTTTTGTTCGGCGGTCCGGGCGCCATCTTCTGGATGTGGATCACCGGCATCCTGGGCATCGCCACGAAGTACTCCGAGGTGTTCATTGGCGTGAAGTACCGCGTGAAGGACCACTCGGGCAAGATGCTTGGCGGCGCCATGTACGCCCTTGAGCGCGGCTTCAAGAACAAGAAGGCCGGCCGCATCCTGGCCATTCTGTTCGCCTTGTTCGCGTCGCTGGCCGCGTTCGGCATCGGCGCCTCCACGCAGTCGAATTCCCTGGCCGACGCGCTGTACAACACGTCGCTTATCGACGGCAAGGCCATCCCGCAGTGGCTGGTGGGCGCCGTGGTTGTGGTGCTGGTTGCCATCGTCATTCTGGGCGGCATCAAGTCCATCTCGAAGGTGTGCGAGAAGCTGGTGCCCGTCATGGCCATCTTCTACGTGGTGTGCTGCCTGGTGATCATCGGCATGAACGGCCAGTACCTGGGCGAGGCCATTCGCCAAATCATCGTAGGCGCGTTCACCCCGGCCGGCGCCGCCGGCGGCGCGGTGGGCTCCACCGTTACGCTGGCCCTGCAATTCGGCTTCAAGCGCGGCATCTTCTCCAATGAGTCCGGCATGGGCTCCGCTCCGCTGGTTGCTTCCTCGGCCACCACGAAGAACCCCGCACGTCAGGCGCTGGTTTCCATGACCGGCACGTTCTGGGACACCGTGGTGGTGTGCCTGATCACGGGCCTGATGCTCATGACCACGCTGCTTGCCAACCCCGAGCTTTCCACCGCCATTGCCAACGGCACCATCTCCTCAGGCGCCGGCCTCGCAACCGCCGCGTTCGAAAAGATCCCCGTGTTCGGCCCGTTGGTACTGCTGGTTGGTCTGATCACGTTCACGTACTCAACCATCCTGGGCTGGAGCCAGTACGGCAACCGCGCCATCAGCTACCTGCTGGGCAAGAAGGCCGTCATGCCGTACTACATCGTGTTTTTGCTGTTCGTGTTCTGGGGCTGCATGATGGTTGGCGACGCGGCGAACAGCGCCACCGTTTCGAACCTCAGCTCCGTGGTGTGGAATTTCGCCGACGTGATGAACGCCCTGATGGCCATCCCGAACTGCATCGCGGTGCTGGGCCTGTCCGCCATCATCGCCCGCGAAACGAAGCACTACGTCTTCGACAACAACCTTGAGGAAGTCGACAAAACCGAGATTCCCCAGTACGACGAGAAGTAGCGCATCGCAAGCGGCACGCAAGCCGCGAGCGGGACAAAGGGACGGTCCCTTTGTCCCGCTTTCTGTGGCGAAACCGTAACCTTCGCGTTGAATGCAAGCGGGCGCGCCCTGCACTGAGCGCAAGCGAGCACGCCCGACGCGCCTTCGCTGTGCGGTTGCCGTTTTCGCCAGCTGTTTCCCCAGTTCGCAAGCCGCCCAATTCGCCAGCTACCCCCATTCAATCAACCTCAACCCCCGCTGCCCGGCGGGCCCGAAAGGAAGCGCATCCAGCCATGGAAAACCTCGGCTACTACAACGGCAAGTTCGGCCCCATCGAAGACATGGTCGTCCCCATGAACGACCGCGTCTGTTTCTTCGGCGACGGCGTGTACGACGCCGGCCCGGCCCGCAACTTCAAGATCTTCGCCATGGAAGAGCACCTCGACCGCTTCTTCAACAGCGCGCGCCTGACGGACATCCAGATTCCCCTCTCGCGCGACGAGCTGCGCGACCTGCTCAACGACCTGGTGAAGAAGGTGGACGCGCCCGAGCACTTCGTGTACTACCAGTGCACCCGCGGAACCGCGCCGCGCAAGCACGACTACGTTGAGGGCCCGGGCAACCTGTGGGTCACCATCACGCCGCAAGTTATGCCCGACGGCACGCAACGCATCAAGCTGCGCAGCGAGCCCGACACGCGCTTTTTCCACTGCAACATCAAGACGCTGAACCTGTTACCCGCCGTTATGAGCTCGCAGGCGGCCAAGCGCGAAGGCGTGCAGGAAACGGTGTTTTACCGCGCCGAAATGGGCAATCGCGTGACGGAATGCGCACACAGCAACGTGTCCATCATCCTGAACGACGAGCTGTGGACCGCACCCACCGACAACCTGATTTTGCCCGGCATCGCGCGAAAGCACCTGATCAAAGCCGCGAATAAGCTGGGCATCCCCGTGCACGAGGAGCCGTACGACCTTGACACGCTGCGCGGCGCGCAGGAGATCATCGTGACCAGCTCGTCGAACCTGTGCCTGTTCGCCGAAGAGTTCGAGGGCAAGCCGTGCGGCGGCGGGTCGCCTGAGGTCGCCGAGGCGCTGCGCGCGGAAGTGAACCGCGAGTTCGCCGAGGCCACGACGCTGTAGGGGCTAGGTTCACTATGAAATCGATCGAGGGGATTGTGCTGCGGCACTCGGCGCGCGGCATGACGAAGTTGACCGGCGAGCTGCCCACGGGGTACTGCTCGCGCGCGGCGCAGGAGATTCTGTCGTGGCCACTGGGCACGGTGGCGCTGCTGACGGGCTTCGATGTGGGCGGCGCGCCGGAAACCGACGGGCCCACGGGCACATTCGTCATGGCGCAGGCACTGCGGCGGCTGGGGTTCGCGCCGGTGGTGGTGTCCGAGCCGGCGCTGTGCGCGTATTTCGAGGCGCAAGGGTTCGCCACTCACATTGTTTCGCCTGATGACAGCGTGTTTTCCATGGAGGCGCTGCTCGACGCCCTAGCGCCGGTGGGCATTGTGTCCATCGAGCGGTGCGGCCGCAATTTCCACGGGCTGTACTGCAACATGCGCGGGAAAGACATCTCGGACGCCACGTCGCCCATCGACGAGCTGGTGGTGCAGGCGGCGCGCCGAGGCATCCCCACCGTGGGCGTGGGCGACGGCGGCAACGAAATCGGCATGGGCAACGTGGCGCACGCCATCGCACGGCGGCTGGCGCTGGAGCCGTGCGTGGTGACCGTGGACAACCTGGTGGTGGCCACGGTGTCGAACTGGGGCGCGTACGGTATCGTGGCCGCCATGGCCCAGCAAGCCGAGCGCGCGCTGCTGCCGGCGTTCGACCGCATCAGCAGCTTCTACCGCTTCATCGTGGAAAACGGCAGCGTCGACGGCACCACCGGCCGCCGCCAACTCACGGTAGACGGCTTCAGCATGGACACCGAACGCGCCGTAGTGGAAGCCCTGCAGCGGGCGTAAAGCGGGCGGGCTCGCGCAACCAGCCGGCATAGCAAACGTCCCCCACCAGAAAGCAAGCGCACCGAACCGCAAAGTTTACGACCCCGTAACGAAAAGTGGGACAAAGGGACTGTCCCCTTGTCCCACTTACGCCGCGGCTCTAATGCCTCTCAGGGCTCGTCCTTCTTTGAGGCAGCCCCCCCCCGGCTGTTTCCGACGCGATTGAGCGCGGCGAAGAATTGCATCTCATTCGACACGCCCATCTTGTGGTAGATGTTTGCGATGTGGCGCTTAAGCGTGTTCTTGCTAATGCTTAGCTCATCGGCAATGTCGGCGCGCGACACGCCTTTCATAAGCAGGCACGACACCTCCCACTCGCGCGGCGAAAGCGAATACGCGGCAACGATGGGGTCCGTATCGCAATCCATCATGAAGCGATTCACGCCATTGGGGTACACAATCCTAAAACGGCTGCAAAGATGCGTGTTGACGTCGTCGAATACGCGCATCTCTTCATCGGTGAAATTGCCGTGCTCCTTGGAGCGCATAAGCGAAATGGTGCCGAACAAAATGTCATCGGCCGCGATGCACGCCGTTGCCGTGTAGGAGATGCCCATACGGCTTTCCCATTCCTGATGGATGCGCGAATGCTCAATCACGTCCAAGCTGACCAGGTCCGTTGCGCGAACGGTGACGGGAATTCCTTGGTTGTAGAACCACGAAAGATAATCGATGGTGTGGTAGTAATTCGCATAGAGCGCGGTGATTTCCTCATCCGTGTCCATGCTTCGATAATTGAACGCAGCCTTATACCGATCCGACTGGTCGTTCAGCGCCGTGTACGAGTGATCGAACGGAATAATCTCGCGCAGACCTTCGCAACAACTCACCAGCAAGTCTTCCATGGGAGTCGTATAAATCTTAAGAATTAGGTCGTTTTGCTTCCTCCGCATATCTTCTGCCATATGCCACATTCCATACGCAAAATCTGATTGTCCCCTTAGGGAAATTATACCGGTGCGGCTTTCGGTAATTCCCGAAAACTAGCTTTACATTCCGTTTTCCGTAGGTAATCGGCGCAGAATATGCATCGCAGCATATCTGACCACCGCAAAGGCCAACCCGGTTTTACGCAAAATGGCAAAGGCCCCATCGCGTTGCCGATGGGGCCTTTGCCTGCAGTTGGAAAGCGCGACGGTGGCGAAAATCCGTCGCAGGGTATGTCGAAGACCATCGCGTCGAGCCATAAGCCCCGCGCAGCCGGCGGCACAAATAGAGGGGATGCCGCCGACCGCCACGACGCGAGCCCGGGAGCGGTAGAATCCCGGAGCATGATCGAAAGCCCGCAGGCGCGCCCAAGAAAGCGCGGTTGTTCGAGGCGCGTCCTGCGGGCAAGGCCACGCCCCCTCGCCTGCACCTGCACACGCGTAGAAACTAAAGGGCACGTGGACAAGGGACTACAGCGCAGGCAGGGAGCATGGCATTGCCCGCATCGCGAAGCTTCCCAGGTTGCGCGCCGCATCTTGGCATGCGGCGCGCGCTATCGGAAAGGGCCAGGTCCGCCAACAAAATGAAAGCGGCAATGGCGGGCAGCTTGGCAAAGGCGAAGGAGCCCACGCGACGGCGAATGCGCGCGGCGCCGGCGCCAAGGCGCCAGCCGGGAAGGGTCCTGGCAGGGTGGTCGGCTTACGCGGTGATGACGGTGCCCGTCTTGCCCTCCAGGCCGGCGGCGGCGCACTCGAGCGAGGTGATGAGGGCCTTGCCCTGCGGGTATGCCTCGACGTACTCGATGCAGGCCTCGACCTTGGGCAGCATCGAGCCGGGGGCGAACTGGCCCTCCTCGATGTACTTGCGGGCCTCGGCGACCGTCATGGAGGAGAGCTCCTGCTGGTCGGGCTTGTTGAAGTTGATGCACACCTTCTCGACGGCGGTCAGGATCACCAGCATGTCGGCGCCGAAGTCGGCGGCCAGCTTCGCGCTGGAGCGGTCCTTGTCGATGACGGCGGGCACGCCCTCGTAGCCGTCCTCGGTCTCGAAGACCGGCACCCCGCCGCCGCCGGTGGACACCACGATGTAGCCGGCGTCCATGAGGTCCTTGACGGCGTCGAACTCGACGATGCGCTCGGGCTTCGGCGAGGCGACCACCTGGCGCCAGCCGCGGCCGGCGTCCTCCTTGAACGTCCAGCCGGTCTCGGCGGCCTTGGCCTTTGCCTCCTCCTCGGTCATGAACGCGCCGACGGGCTTGGTGGGGTTCTGGAACGCCGGGTCGTCCGGGCTGACCACGGTCTGGGTGATGACGTTGGCCGTGGAGCGCATGATGCCGCGGGCCTTCAGGTCGTTCAGGATGGCCTGGGACAGCTGGTAGCCGATGTAGCCCTGGGACATGGCGCCGGCCTCGGGGAAGGGCATCTCGGGCGTCTTGCCGTCGTTGGCGGCGGCGTAGGCGAACGCGTTGTTGATCATGCCGACCTGCGGGCCGTTGCCGTGGGACACCACGACGTTGACGCCGTCGCCGACCATGTCGACGATGTGCTTGGCGGTGTTCTTCACCAGCTCGAGCTGCTCCTGCGGCGTGTTGCCCAGGGCGTTGCCGCCCAGGGCGATGACGACACTTGGGCCGTCTCCTTTCTGATATGGCATAAGACTCTCTCCAATCTTGATTACGGCATTCAGCAGGGGCGCCCGCACTTCGCTATCTCAAAGGCACGCACCCCGCTGAACTGCGAATACTTCAACATTGAATGCTGCTTCATCCAGCGGCAAAACTACTTCACGTCAGCCGGTTCCGCTTTCGCTTCCTCGTTCGAATTCGGGAATCCGCCGATGCCGCGCTTCACAAGAAGCAGCTTTCCAAGCACGTAGTACGCAACCGCGCTGAAGATGCACACGGCGGTCGTGGCGTTGCAGAATCGGAAAGCATCGTGCGGGATGCACATGAAGGGATCGAAAATCAGCAGGTACAGCACAACGGACGCGGCGAACACTCCAATAGCAACCCAGTTGAAGCCGCCCCAGAAGTAGTACTTGGAGCTTTTGCCGTTGTTGTACGCATCGCGGATAGAGATGTGCTTTTTCCTGAACGCGTAGTAGTCGACAAGCTGCATCATGGCGATGGGAGCGCAGCTCATGCTGGAGATACCCAAGATGATGTAGAAGCTGTCGTACAGCGGCTCAGCCCAAATCATGCCGACGAAAGCGATGATGGTGATCAGGCCGGTGCACTTGCCCCAGGAAAGCTTCAGGAAGCTCTTGACCTGCTTCACGCCGATGCCCAGGTTATACAGCATAACGGAGCACGCAGTGATGTCTGCGCCGATGACCAGCACCAACGCCGCCGTGCCAAGCGCCAGGCCGCCCATGGGAATCATCCAGGCAGTGGGGTCGGAGCTGCCAACCAGCAGCGCCGCCGCAACGCCCATAACGGTGCCCAAAGTAGCTGCGAACACCAGGCCGATAACGTTGGGCCAGAATGCCGCCTTCGTGGTTTTGCACAACTTTGCCAGGCCGCCCATGTTCGGCCACCAGGAGAAGCCAGCGCCCATGCTCAGCTCGAACGCAATCAGGAAGTTCAGCCATTCGTCTTCAAACGGCGCAAGCGGCTGCGCGGAAAGCACCGTGTCCCATCCGTAGTTCATGCTGACCACAGCAAACAAGAAGATCAGGATGATAACGAAAATCGGGGCCACGATGGAATTCAGCTTCTTCAGCAGCTCCGGACCCTTCCAGGCAACAAGCCAGCACACAGCACCAGCAGCAACCGAGAGAATGAACACGGGAACACCCGTAGTGATATCGATGCCGGTGAATCCCAGGACGATGTTGCCGATGGCCTTCGCAACCATCATACATAAGATAATGAGCCAGGCGATGACGAATATCGACATCAAGATCAGGAACACCTTTGTGCCCTTGCCGCCAAGGATGCCTCGCACCGAGGTGTAGGCATCAACACCGTACTTGCCGGATATCACCTGCGTTGCCAGCGACATAAGCAGCACAGCGATGATGTTGCCGGCAATAGATGCAACCAGAGCAGTTTGCACGCCAACGTACAGGGCCAAGCTGCCGCCTGTAATAAAGCACCACGCGGCACATGCAAATCCCGTGATGACAACCGTGTAATCCTTGAAGCCGTAAACACGCTCGCTTTTCAAGACGGGCATGGACTCGCTTTGGGCCTCGCTATTGACATCTGTTTCAGCCATAGTGCACCTCCCCTTAGAAATACATGACCGCATACCAGATCACAGGCAAAATTCCAAGCACGATGAACATCGCGGCAATCAAAATATTGTCGGTCCTGTTCAACCCTGGAATGAGATCACCTGTACGTTCTTGCTCCTCAATTTGCGCGATGCGCTCGAACAGTTCCCCTTCGTGATCCTCGTCGAAGTTCGTGTTTCCACCGAGTTCGGATCTTATTTTTTCCACTTCGCTCATGGACTACTCCCTCCTCAAATTCGGAGTTGGCAATCACCCGAAGCACGAAAGAGAGCCGTTTCGACATTGTTTCGACACCATTCGAAGCAAGCCATACCCTCACCTGGCTTCCCTTTTATGCTTCTGGCGAATTAAAAGAAGGGCGTGAGTCTCGCAACCAATCAGAAACCCACGCCCTCTATCATTTGATTCAGCTCATCCAGTCCGGTTGCCCCAGCAAACTCGTTGGCTTCGCGGACTGGGTGATGCGCAAAACAACGATTTCCTAGGCGGAAGGCTCCTGCTGCGTGATGCAGTGGATGTTGCCGCCGCCGTACACGACCTGGCGAGAGTCAACGCCGACGCACTTGAAGACCCCTTCGCCCCAAGTTTCGTCGTAGATTTTCTGCAGCGTTTCCACGGCAAGCGCGTCGTTGACGTCGCCGTACTGCGGGACGATGCAGCCATGGTTCGTGACCAGGTAGTTCATGTAGGAAGCAATCTGCGGCTCGTCCTGAGCGGTACGCGGATTCACAAGGTCGATGGAGTTGGCCTCTTCCTCAGACATGAAGCAGGGCTTTTCGGGCATGGGAAGCTTGTAGACCTTCAGCTTGCGGCCCTTCGCGTCCGTGGCGTTCACCAGCGTGTCGTAAATCTCATGGCACTGGCGATAGAACGGGTACTCGGGATCGTCGGTCCAGATGCAGGCCACAACACCCGGGGCGATGAACGTGGCACAGTCATCGATGTGGCCGTTCGTGACAGCCGGGTCGATGCCTTCCTTAACCCAAATGACCTTTTCAACGCCCAGATATTCCTCAAGCTCCTTGGTCATGTACTCGCGCAGCTCCTCGCTGAAGGGCTCGTACTTGCGCGGATACAGCGGCCAATCGCCGGCATCGGGCTCGTCGGCAACCAGCACGGAAGCCGTGCGGCCGGCGGAAAGCAGGCAGGAATCGGTCACGATAAGGGTGCCTTCGCCGTCAACGGTGATGGAGCCGCCCTCAAGAATCACGTGGTCGGGACGATAGGTGCGAACACCCACGTAGTCGGCCATCTTACGAGCGATCTTCGCGTCCTTGTCCCAGGGGAAATACAGGCCGTCGACCAGGCCGCCGTATGCGTTGAAGTGCCAGTCGGTAGCAGCCTTGCCGCCCTTGCCGTCAACCAGGAACGTTGCGCCCGTGTCGCGGAACCACGCATCGTTGATGCTCATCTCCATGACGGTGACGCGCTCGTTGTCCTTGAACACGGCCTTGCAGTTGTCGTAATCGGCCTCGTTGCAGCACATCACAACGGGCGTGAACTCGGAGATGGCGTTCGCGATGCCCGCATAGGTGCGCTGAGCAGGCACAGCGCCGAATGCAAACGTGTCGGGACGGTTCGGCCAGCCCATGAACACGCGGTCTTGCGGCGCATACTCAGCGGGCATGTAGAAGCCATCGGCCTTAGGAGTGGACTCAGATTCGGTGATAGCACGCATTTCAGTACCTCCAATGGATACGAACGGGCCGCATGATCGCGAACGACCATGCGGCCCTTGCGAAAATGTGTTGGGAAGCCGCTCGACCGGCGGGGTCGCCCCAGCACCGGTCGACCGGTTACGTTAAAGCCCTAGAAGTCGTAGTTGTGGATGCGCGGGGTCAGCAGATCCTCAACCTTGCCGCGATAGTAGTTCTCCAGGTACTCGCTCGTGTTGCGGCGAAGCGGCCACAGAATGTACACGAGGATGCCGCGCTGAGCGTACAGACGATTCTCGCCGAGGGGCAGGACCGCAGACTGCGGGCCGTCCCACACCGCGTCGGTAAGCTCCCAGTTGCGGTTGCCGGGCAGGTAGTGCATGACCCAAGCGGACTTCGGAGCGTGAGCCATGAGCTCCTCGTTGATCTGGAACTTCGGGTAGAAGACCTTGAACGCCTCTTCCTCGGAAACGCCCATCTTGTGATAGTTCACAACGCCGGTGTAGAAGAAGTCGGTCTCAGGGGCGTAGGCAATCGGGTCCTCGGTGCAGACGATCTCGCCGTTGCCGTCCTCGGCAGCCTGAGCGCGGCACTTGGCCAGCAGCTCCTCAGAGGGCCAGAACTTCTTCGGAGCAGCGCAGATTACGCGGATGCCCAGGCGCGGGAACAGGGACAGGTGATCCATGAACACGCAGTCGAAGCCGTCGGCGCCATCGCCCAGCCACATGAACGTGCAGTCGGAAAGCTTTTTGCCCTTCGGCTTGCGCTCGATCATCGTGATGAGGTCGGCGATGACCTGCGTGGGATGATGCTGCTCCTGGCTGCCAAAGCCGTCGGACTGGAACTCGGCGCAGGACATGCCGCTGATAACCGGCACGGTGGAGTTCGCGACAACCTCGTCGATGACGCGCTGAGAAAGGCTGCGAATCATGATGGCGTCAGCCATGCTCGAAATGATTGCGGCGGTCTCAGCGATGTCTTCCTGGCCAGAGCCGGCATGCAGGGAGCTGCCGTCGAGGAACATTGCGTGGCCGCCGAGCTGCTGCATAGCGGTCTCGAAGCTCACGCGAGTACGGGTTGACTGCTGGTCGAACATCATGGCGAGAGAGACGTTCTTGAGCAGAGGCAGGCGCACACCCTTCTCTTCCATCTCTTTCAGCAGCAGGCAGACATCGAGCAGTTCGTTGATCTGGTCCACAGACCAGTCGCTCAGACGGTTCATGTCCATGTAATGCTCATGCTTCATAACCCTCACTCCTTCTTTTGATTTCGTCTTCCGACGATTTGCCCTTTTGAACCCCTCACCTTGGGATTCGGTGATTCGAACTTTACGGTTGGCCGGGGGTAACCCTCAATCGGCCGGCGGCACCATTTGTCGAAAGTGTGAGAAAGGGTTACAGGGGCTATTGCATCGAGCCATTACCTGCTACATCGCATGGCCCCAAAGGGTTACATGGCGGTCACCCCACAGGCGCGTTTGTCGGGCAGTTAATGAAGAAGACCGGATATCACTTTGTCTGCATGCATAAAAGCAGGGCAAAGGGATTGCCCCCCAGCAGACATAAAGCAAGCGGCCGTGCGAAGCTTGGCGGCACCCGGCAAGCGCCCCTCGTCGAAAGGCAAGTAGAGCGAACCGCGCAGTCTACGACCCCGTAACAAAAGCGGGACAAAGGGACTGTCCCCTTGTCCCGCTTTCCCCGCTCAGCCTGTCGCCTGGGAGCGTCAAAACAGCGTTTACCCCTGGTGTTTTGCTTTCCGCTTCGGCTTATTCGCTATATAGTGGTGTGTTGCGCGGCGTTTGCCAGATGGCGCGGGCGCGCAACCTGCACGGTGCACTCGGGGGGCCGACATGAGAAGGATTCACGTCCAGAACATCAGCGTGATCAGCATTGCCGTTACGATTATTCTCAGCATTGCGTGCGTTGCCATTTTCACGCAAGGGCGCGTGCAGTTCGAAACGCTGCAACAGGCCACGGAAACGTACATCAGCTGCGAGAAAGACGCCAAGCAGCTGCAAAGCGGATCGGACTACCTGACCGAGCAGGTGCGCATGGTGGTTATGACCGGCGACGACCAATACATCGACAACTACTTCACGGAAGCCGACGAGACGCAGCGGCGCGAGCAGGCGCTTGAAGACCTGAAAGGCCGGTTCAGCGGCGCGGACGCGTTCAATTCGCTGCAGCAGGCCATGAACGAGTCCACCGAACTGATGCAAACCGAGTACTACGCCATGCGCCTGACGTGCGACGCGAACGGCAAATCCGATGCTGTGGCGAAGCATCCGCAACTGCAGGCCGTGGAAGTTTCCGACGCCGACAACGCGCTGACGTACGCCGAAAAGGTGAACAAGGCGCAGAACCTGGTGTCGAACTCGAAGTATCAGGCCGCGAAAAACGTCATCAGCTCCCAGACCGACCAATGCGTCACGGAAATCATCGATGCCACGCGCACGAACCAAGGGCAGGCGTCCGCCGTGTTCAGCGACATCTACCGCAAGCTGGAGATTTGCGTGGCCGCGTTCGCCGTTTTGACGCTGGCCATGTGCGTGCTTATCCGCCGCACCATCGTGCGCCCGCTTATGGACTTCAGCACCAGCATAAAGTCCGGAATGCTGTTTCCCGTTAAAGGCGCAGGTGAGCTGCAGGTTTTGGCCGAAACGTACAACCGTGCGTACGAGGAGAACGAAGCCACGCAAATGCTCATCACGCACCGGGCCGAGCACGATGCGCTCACCGACCTGCTCAACCGCGGCTCGTATGACAAGCTGCTGAACCTGTACGTGGAAACCGGCGCCGACTTCGCGCTGATTTTGGTGGACGTGGACACGTTCAAGTCCGTGAACGACACGTTCGGGCACGCCGAGGGCGACCGCATCCTGAAGCGTGTGGCCACGCTGCTGAAGACCACGTTCCGTAACATCGACCACATCTGCCGCATCGGCGGCGACGAGTTCGCCGTGATCATGGTGGATATGACCAGCGATTTGCGCTACACCATCGAGGAGAAGACCAGCGCCATCAACGAGCAGCTGGCGCGTCCCGAAGACGGGATGCCGAAGGTGTCGCTGAGCGTAGGCGTGGCATTCGCCGATCGCCCGAATCCGGGCGAAAGCCTGTTCAAGGACGCCGATCAGGCGCTGTATTACACGAAGGAACACGGCCGCAACGGCTGCACGTTCTACGGCGACAAGCGCACCGGCGCAGGAGCCGACACGCAAGGGTAAGCGCACACAGCCGACGAGGGGGCTGACAAGGGGACAGGTCGTTTGTCAGCTGTCCGATGTGCACATGCGAGGCGAGGGGCCCGTTTAACGGGCCCCTCGTTGTTTCGCGTGATACGTTTTGCCTACGCCAGGCTTACGAGCAGCTGGTGAATACGCAGGTCATCGTCGAGTTCTGGGTGGAATGCCACGCCGATTTGGTTGCCGGCACGCACGGCAACGATGCGGTCGCCAACGCGCGCGAGCACCTTGGCGCCCTCGTGGGCCTCCTTGATGAACGGCGCGCGGATGAACGTCATGGGAATGTCGGCCGTTTCGCCATCCGGCACGCCCGGCAGGCCCGCGCACGGGGCCACCGTGTGGAAGCTGCCCAGTTGGCGGCCATAGGCGTTACGGCGCACCGTCACCGGCAGCGTGCCGAATGCGCCGGGCGCGGTTGCGCCAGCAGCAACGGGGCCCGCGGGATCGCCCGCGGCGGGGACGCCTTCTTCGACGTTTTGCGCCAGCAGAATCAGGCCCGCGCACGTGCCTAGCACCGGCAGGCCAGCGGCCACGCGGTTGCGCAGCGTATCCAGCATGCCCAGCTCGCGCAGCATTTTCGCCTGCGCCGTGCTTTCGCCGCCCGGCAGCACCAGCGCATCAAACGCCTGGTCCACATCAGGCCCCTGGCGCAGCTCCACGCACTCGCACCCCAACTTGCCCAAAGCTCGCTCATGCTCAATAAACGCCCCTTGAACAGCCAAAACCGCAACTTTCTTGCTCATAAGGAAAACCTCTCAATCAAGGAAACCTGACAAACGACCTGCCCCTTGTCGGGCTGGAAACGCCGCAGGTGGCGTCAAAGTCAGCGAGGGCCGCTGTGGTGCCCGGAATTCGTGGGAACGCGAGGGCGCCGCGTACTTCGGTACGCAAGCCCTCGGGTTC
>OLPG01000022.1_pt1 | contig 137232 bp, 135 predicted proteins | sample 1672311 | NCBI WGS metagenome assembly OLPG01 (sample SAMEA3136670, study PRJEB25190) | human gut metagenome | biome: human gut; feature: human-associated habitat; material: faeces | place: Austria | collected 2013 | reverse complement strand
TCCTTCCCACTACCGGGCGGATTCGGGACTTTAACCCGTTAGAAACGTGCGCCGCTAGGCACACATATAAAAAAGCTCTGCGCTTTCGAAAATTTCGAAAACGCAGAGCTTTTTGTCTGTTCTTTTACTGTACCTGAATCCCGGTATCGAAGATCCATTTCCACTGTCCAAAGGAAGATGTGTATCCGCTGGTTCCTGCAATATCATTGTCAATCATGATTCCGCTGCATGTAGAATGAATCCGCCAGTACCTACTGTTTCCATACTTATGCACAATCGTGCGGCCACTGTAACTGTACTTATCTCCTGCAGATCTCTTAATCGTTCCCTTCGCATAGACACCAATATCTTCCAGATAATCTTTTACCGCTTCCATCGAAGAAAATTCTCCGAAATATATGGCTATATGAGAGGAAGAACCGCCCTTGCCATAAACAACAACATCTCCAAGTTCCAACTGGGAAAGGCTTTTCCCACTGCTTTTTCTTCCAATAGACTTCTTTGTGCCGGAATTCCACTGGATCGCACCCTTTGTTGCAACCCCTGTTGTATACGAAATACTCGATCCGCTTACCCAGTCTCTGGTACAATGTGCTCCAACACTGACATTTTTCAGTGCAGTCCCTTTCCGTCCCTTACTCTCCAAACGATTCAGGGCTGCCCGTGTGTATCCACTGCAGTCACAGCGGATTCCATCAACCACACTGCCATAACTCTTTCCCAGAAATCCCTTACACAATGTTTTCCGGTAATTATCCTGTGCCACAACCGCGGTATGATTCTTCGATGCTGCTTCTGCCGGTGCTGCAGTACCCCCTACTACAACTGCCGCCAGCAAAATACCTGCGATCAGCTTTCTGCCCCATGTAAACTTAAACTTCAATGCACTTCCTCCGATTTGTTACAACTTTGTTACTTAACTATAACATATTTTAACAATAAGTAAAACCTTTTTCAAGAAAAATGTGCAAAAAAGTTTCATTTTTATCTCATTTTTTATGCTTTTTTAATACACTTCATCAGTTCACCGCAATTTCCAGTTGAAATCTTTTCCCCATCTCTTTCAGATAACGTTCATTGTAACTTGCAGCCACAAGCATTGGTGCATATGCATCCCTTCCACTAATGCGGAACATATAGGGAAATGCTCCAAAATGCTCCAGATACTGCTCTGCAAAATCCAAAATTCCCCGCTGGATTTCCCGGATTCCCTCCGGATTGTAATCATATTTTCCAAACTCCAGCGTAATATCCAGTGCATTCAGATAAATACTTTCATTTTTTGTATGGTATCTGCCCAGATGAAACCCGGAAAAAGAAGGTGTCAATGAGGAAAGTAACAATTCCCAGAATACATTGTAGTCCTTATTCGGATCATGTTTTTTCAGCAGATCCCGATTCATCTGTCCGGAATACAGATATGACACAAGCCTGCCATCCTGCAGAAATGGATCTGATGCATCCGGCTCTGCGTTATGGACTGTATTAGTTCCTGCAACGATTCCTGTAATTTTACAGTCCATTCCCCATACCTGATTGACCAAATGGGAAAGTGCAATTGCTCCGCTTCCCGCCCATCCAATATCAACTGCTGCTACATGCTTACATCCCTGTAAAATCTCTCTGTAATACGTTTCTGCTGCAAGCTGCTGTTCCTTATAACATGCAGTCACTTCATCCCATTTTGCCTCTATAAACCGCCGAAGCAAGTATGCATTCTTATCTGTAATCTCATCGTTTTCCTGCAAATCAATAAACTTTTGTTTCTCTTTTATGCCGTTTTTCTTTTCCCATGCCGTCCAGATTTCCGGCCAAGCCGAAAGCTCCGGGATCAACTTCTCCAGTTCCATGGAACGCAATGCGTCCCCGATAGAAACCTTTTGGTTCACCTTGTGATAAATAAACCTTCGGAAAAAATCGTGCTTGTCCTCACCCGCCATCAGTTTTGTAGCAGCCTTGCGGGACCAGTAAACATATACAGTTCGGTCATCCGGATATAACTTCTGATAAACCCTGCGAAGAATATCTCCATCCCGCGCGAGAAACAGTAATTGATCCAGATGATGCTGCTCGTAATACGCATGAATAAAATGGCAGTACCCCACAACAAACAACCCGCCGTACACATATCCATACTCGTATTCCATGCTGAATTTTTCTGTACCATTATACAAATGATTCGATACCAGCCCACGGTATGCCCCGCCGATCATGGATGACATATCCATCGGACGGTACAATAACACATTTTTATTTACATTCTGATATGGCATGATAGCAAGTCCGCATTTCTGTGCCATTTTATGATCACTGTGCGGATTATCTCCAATATGTACGATACGATTACCAGAAAAATCCCGAAGCACGCGGTGGAACAGATCCCCCCCTGCTTTATTTTCCCCATATTCACTGGAAATATAGATACGCTCTGCCCCCGTATATCCGGCATTCTGCAATATTTTTTCAATACAAGCACGCGGAAGATACATATCAGAAACAATGATCACGCGCTTCTCCAGTTCTTGCAGACGTTTCCATACCTGCAGCATATACGGATTTGCATAACAGAGTTTTTCCTCGGTCTCACACTCCAGCCGCATTCCTTCTTCTGCATTCAGGCCGGTATCTTCCTCCAGATTTTCCCATATATCCTGTAACGACACTTCCATATGTCCGTTTTTCTGCCTGCACTTCATCCGGGCATCCCATTCTGCCCATACACGTAAATTCTTAAAATCGAGGAAATCAAATTTTTCTCCAATCAGATAAAACACATCTGTCGGCGAAGAAAACGGGCGAAAAATCAATGTATCAAAAATATCAAATGAGATCACATCGTAATCTTTGATTTTTCTGACAAAATCCTCTACAGGAAAAAACTCCTCATCTTTCCAGTGTCCTTCGGATTCGCTGGTTTTTATCATCAATTTGCGTTTTTCATATATTTCCATCTCCGGAATTCTTCCGAGAAATCTACAGAACAATACATAATATGCGAAATTTATCCACAACAAATATGCCCAGGAAAACATTCTGCGCATACCGGTTGCATCATCATGTACCTTATGATACCGGTATGAAATTCCCGGATGCCTATTTACCAGAAAACTGTATACTTCACTTCTCATATCTTAAAAACCTTTTTCGCCCGGTGCTCCACAAGCCGCCAGCATATCGCATTCTTTACCCTGCAGCTTTTTGCCTTCTGCAGTTTTTTGTGATACTTCCCCGCATCAATCCGCTTCAACCACTCCATGCCTTTTAGGAAATCATTCATTGCAAGGATCACATAATACTCCGAAAGCCAGTCTCCTTTTACATGAAACGCCGTCATCTTATCCTTCCACTGCTGCAAAAGCTGCAAAGACTCCGGCAAAAAACCATAGAGCTGGTTCACAAACAGCGGGTTTCGCGTGTCATAATACTGCATGAGAGGTGTCATCCGCTTGTCGTATGTTTCATGCCACACCTGCACTCCTTCAATAATGATTGGCTTTTTCCCGCATCGCAGACCATATTCCACATCATCGCAGTGAATGAAAAACGGAAGTACATCATTTTCCTGTACAAATACATATGGAAAACAGCAAAACCACCAGCCACCGTAATCCGCATCCGCGTCGTAGATCACTCTGCCCTGTGTGTATGCCGTTTTCCGGACATCGCGCATGAACTCCACATGCGAAACCATTCCCCGGTTCCACTTCTCCGCCGCCGTGTACTGGATATATGGATCATCCATGCAAAACATGCGTCCCGCTACCGGGCGGTCCCTGTCCGCCTCCCCGACCCCGGATAAAAAATCAAACAGCAGATAAAAGCTGCTGATGTCAAAGGCAACATCATCATCCATAAAAATCACATGGGTAAATCCCTCATTTCGTTTACGGATCTCCTCAATTCCTCTCTGAAATCCACCGGAACCTCCGGTATTCCTGTTATAAATACAATGCACATACAGACTCTCCGGCAATTGCAAACTGCTGCCATTGTCCACCACAAAAATATGAAGCCTTCCGTAATACTGCGGGTTGTCCGGATTGAAAAAATCCGATGCCTGCAAAAGCGACAGATTTCTGTGAATAAATTCTTCACGCTGGAATGTGCAGATATTCAATGCAATTTTCACTTCGTTTTTCATGATTACTGCCTCTTAAACTTTTTCAATGTTTATATATCAATAATTGAGCATATTCTCATTAAGCAGAAAATCGAAGATATTCATAACAAGAACCCCGTCCTCATTATAGTAAGGCCCCGGCGAATCCTTCGTAATAATGATTTTTTTGAAGGCATCCCCTGTCAGCATCAAAGAACGTTGTTCCTGTTCCATCTTTGCCTGATCAGGCATCGCATAAGCCGACTGAATATAGTAACGCTTTGATCCTTTGTTGCAGACAAAATCAATTTCCAGCTGCTTGCGCACACTGTTTCCCTTTTCATTGGTACTGTTAATTTCAATAACTCCCACATCGACATTGAATCCCCGGAGTTTTAATTCGTTAAAAATAACGTTTTCCATAGTATGCGTTTCTTCCAACTGGCGGAAATTGAGCCGTGCATTGCGAAGTCCCATATCCGTAAAATAATATTTTACGGGTGTATCAATATATTTTTTCCCTTTGATATCATACCGTATCGCGCTGTCAATCAAAAAAGAATCACACAGATAATCAATGTAGTTTTTAATTGTGCCGGCACTGATATTCTTCTGCTTCATACTCTTAAATGTCGCTGACAGCTTTGTCGGATTTGTGAGTGAACCGATGGCAGAAGAAAGAATATTTAAAAGTTCCTCCAATTCCGCACGGTTCCGGATTTTATGTCTGCCTACAATATCTGAAATATAAGTTTCCTCGAACAGCGCCTTTAAAAATGTAATTTTTTCTTCCGGCGTTTTAAAATTCAGGACAAGCGGAAGCCCGCCATATACCACATACTCCCGCCAGCCATTCTCCTTTGTCCCCGGATAAACAGACATAAACTCTGCAAAACTGAGCGGGTACATATGAACTTCATCCCCCCTGCCGCGAAATTCCGTAATTACATCCTTGGAAAGAAAATGTGCATTGCTTCCTGTCACATAAATATCCACATTTTTCATACGGATCAGACTGTTAAGCACAGCTTCAAATTCATCCAGAAGCTGAACCTCATCCAACAAAACATAATACATATCCTCATCCTGAATCTGTTCTTTCATATACGGATACAAAACATCCGGATCACGAAATTTCTTATTTTCAAAAGAGTCAAAGGCAATTTCTATAATATGCCGCGGATTCACTCCCTCTGCCAGCAGATGATCTTTAAACAGATTAAAAAGCAGATATGATTTTCCACAACGCCGAATCCCGGTTACCACCTTAATCAATCCGTTGTGTTTCTTGCTGATGAGCTTATTCAAATATATATTTCTCTTAATTTCCATACAATGCGCCTCCTTCTATTGGTTACTTTTGCAGATTCCTGCGCTTTTATTCAATAGAATTATAGCATAGTTTTGTATGTTATCCAATCTCTATTAGTTACTTTTGCAGATTCCTGCGCTTTTAATCAATACATTTGATTTCTGGCACATTCCAGAGCACTTGCAATCACGGCATCCATATCATAATATTTGTATTCCCCTAAGCGACCTCCAAAAATGATATTTTCCTCTTTCTCTGCCAGCGCTTTATACTTTTGGTAAAGTTCCCCGTTCTTCTTATCATTAACCGGGTAATATGGCTCATCCCCCGGCTTCCACTCCGAAGAATATTCCTTACTGATAATGGTCTTTGGCAAGTCATTTCCATTTTCATCTTTTCCAAACTCAAACCATTTGTGTTCAATGATCCTTGTCCACGGTGTTTCTTTATCTGTATAATTGACCGCCGCATTTCCCTGAAAGTTCGGCACATCAAGAATCTCATTTTCAAAACGTACCGAACGGTATTCCAGATTTCCCAATGCATAGTCAAAATAGGCATCGATGGCTCCGGTATAAACAACTTTTTCCGCCATCGCATTCCATTTTGCCTTATCTTCCAGATAGTCCTCGTTTAACCGGACTTCAATACCTTCCAGCAAATTCTCTACCAGTTTTGTGTAACCACCGATCGGAATTCCCTGATACAATGCATTGAAATAATTATTATCAAACGTAAGCCTGACCGGAAGACGCTTGATAATGAATGCCGGAAGCTCTTTACAGTCACGTCCCCACTGTTTTTCGGTATAACCCTTTACTAGTTTTTCATAGATGTCACGACCAACAAGAGAAATTGCCTGTTCTTCCAGGTTCTGCGGTTCTCCGGTGATCTCCTTCTTCTGCTCCTCAATCTTTGCAGCAGCTTCCTCCGGTGTGACTACACCCCACATCTTGTTGAAGGTATACATATTAAAAGGCATGGAATACAATTCCCCTTTGTAGTTTGCAACCGGTGAATTCGTAAACCGGTTGAACGTTGCAAAACGGTTTACATAATTCCATACCTCTGTGTTGTTTGTATGGAAAATATGGGCACCGTATTTGTGGAAATTGATACCCTCTACTTTTTCTGTGTAAACATTTCCGGCAATGTTTGGGCGCTTGTCTATTACAAGCACTTTCTTTCCGGCATCGGCTGCCTGTCTGGCAAATACAGATCCGAACAGACCGGATCCTACTACTAAATAATCGTACTTCATGTTCCTTCTCCTTTACTCTTGCATTATTTTTCGATATGCATCTGCGACTTCACTTCCCAGCATCATGTTTGCGATTTTATAAGTACGTCCCGTATCACATAATGCATTCAGATCAGCCCGTGCACGTCTCAAATACTCTTCTTTGTATTCTTCCTTAATTTTAGAAAGCGCGTATCTGTGTGTCTGGATCTTGCACATCTGTAAATTATCAATTAATCTCTGGTCTTTCGTACTTCCAATAGACTGATTCAGATGTTCAAATATATCAAAATGAACATATAACCGCTCATCATCTGCTGCAACATCCTGCCCTTCTCTTTCCAAACGGTAATAATACAGATACTCCGGAATCATTACGACAGATTTTGCATATGCAAATGTTTCTACCTTAAACGGCAGATCATCAAACCGCTTTAAATCTGTATAAAACCCGATATTATTTTTTTCTAGAAATTCCATGCCGTAACACTTTTCAGACATTTTTCTATATACAGAGCAACATTATATACCGGAAAAATGACCCTGAGTTCGATCGTCGACCGCCTGTCTTTCTTCCAGTCAAGTATTTGTGGCTGCTTGTCTTTCCGCCATATTTTCAGATTGACTTCTTCACAAAATTTCTTACACTGTTCCCATATATACGGAATGCACTTATTTTTTGTAACAGAACCTGTCAGATACTTTGGATGAAGTTTAAAATCGGTAATAGTGTTTTACTGGTACAATTAATTGCATAAAATGTCCATTCCATGAAATCCATAATAGGATATAAACTCTAATTACAGATATCAGCTTGGATATATCAATATTTACTAATATACATATCCCATATTTTTAATTCTGAATTCTTCTCGAAATCAGTTGCTGTAAATGCTAAAAATCTAGCCGTATTATTCAATACAAAAGTAAATTTAAATAAATTTCTTCCCTGTTTTATAGGCAAAATAATTATATTTTCACTATTATACTCATATCCGTGTGCAAAAATTCTCATTTGTGTTTCTATATTAGAATCAAATTTTACCGCAAAAATATACTTTTGTTTCTCTTTTAATTCAAATTTTGGCATTAGTGAGTACCATTTACATCCATTTCCTTTAGAACTACCTGTTCTCTGTATATGTACATACTTATTTTCCTGCTTTCCGTTCCAAAATACATGATCTTCTGTAACAAAATATACATCTCTTATTTTCAAATAATTTTTTACTAAGTCTAGACTTCTTCTTTTCATGATTCGATATTTGTTTTGAATAGCTGGATTAATTAAATTTATATCTGTATTTGTATTAGTAAAAATATCCATCAATGTATGTGCATCTAGTTTACCAGTTCCATTATAAAATATTTGTTTATCAGAACTATTCCATGCTTCTCTAAGACCTTCTTTTAAAGAATGACATGTATAATTTCCTTTTACAACCTTCCAAAACTTTGATGTATCAATTTTCCTATCTAAAGATCTATCCAACATCATATTCTTTGTATTTGTAGCAATTAAATATTCTTTTTCAGAGATTATCTTATAATTCATACCAAAAACCTCTTTGTAAATGTCAGCCACTTCACCCCATGTATAAAATTCTTTTGATGATATGTTAAACACTTCTGAATATGCATTTTCATGTAAAATAAGCATTTCCAACAAATTTGCTGCATCTACCCCATAGGTTAATGTTGTATATGTATTAACCAACGTGTCCGGTATTCCTGAACATTGACTCCTTATTGCCCTTACAACATCAAAATTATCTAAAGGTCCAAACTGAAATCTATTTTTTGAAAAAGTAATTGACATTCGCACTATTGTCCAATTCTTATAAATTGAACCAAAAAGAATATTTTCTTCTAAACCTTTAACATATCCATAATTATCTTTTTTCCATTTTTCATCTATACTATCAACTTTTCTTAAGCAATGTTCATCTAATTCTTCTTTTGAATTATATACATCGGCATATACCCTTTGTGATGATACAAAGAAATATTGTTTACACGATGATAGTAAAAGTTCATATCTACCTTGAAACTGTTCAACGGTATAAAGCATAAAATCGAATATAATATCAACTTTATACTCATTCAAAAGTTTTTTTAAAAAAGCTGTATCTTTAGCATTTCCCTGTATATAATGTACATTTTCTGCATTTTTTCTGTACTTTCTAGAAGTAACATAAACCATATACCCTTTTTTATTCAAAACTTCTCCCAAATTTTCTCCTATTGCACCTGTGCCCCCCAATAATAGCACTTTAATATTTTCGATCATATGCTTTTATCCCCACTTAAAACTTAATTACAAAAAACCTCGAAAAATAACGCTCTTTCTGCATCTCTACTCAAAAAATATTTTAACTTTTCAAGGAATTCCTCCTTTGTATGGGCTTCAAGATATTCAAATCCTACTGATTCAACCCATCCTTTTGCGGATGTATTGTGAACCGAACTAATTGCTTTTAAATTATGACTTCTTAACAAATCTGTTCCATGATTATTTATTAGAAGAATTCTAATATTATTTTGCAACTCTTTGTTCCAAATTGAGTTCATATCATAAAAAAACGCCAAATCACCTATAAGTAGAAAACACAATTTATTCTTTTCAACAGCACACTGTCCCATAAAAGTTGATGCACAGCCATCAATTCCATTTGTTCCCATATTACAGAAAATATCTATTGTTTCTGATATATGGAATTTTCGACAATCATGAAATACTTGCCCAACACCTAAATGCAATAAACTTCCTTCGGGTAATCTAGGTAAGACTTCACTTAAAACGTATACCCCATGATATCCTTTTATTTCGTTACATGGATATTTTTTTATATAAGAATACCAAGTATTATAATACTGTTTATTATTTTCTATTTCTCCTGCATTTAAAGTAAAAAAAGAAAAAAAGGCTTTTTGGGACATCTCTAATACTGATGTTAATTTATAATAAAAATCCTTAATTTCCCCATTTTCCATTACTGACCAATGGCGAATATTTTTTTTACTTCCACGCACTTTATGTGTTAATGGATCATTCATCAATCGTTTTCCACCGACCGTTATCAAAATATCCGGTGCTAATATTTCATCAAATTCTACTTGACTTATTTGATTAAGCATATTATACGACATTAATGATCCTTCTATATGCAAATTGGAAATAGGATCTGTCAAAATAACACAATTATATTTACTAACAAACTCTTGAATAATTTCAATTTCATTATTTGTGAGACTATGATTTTGCCCATAAACAATCATAATACGTTGTGATTTTTTCAAATCGTTCACCCATCTTATTAGACTATCCCTGTCTTCATATTTCACCCTCAAAATATGTGGATAAATAAACGGTAATAAGTCCCATGCTTTTTTGGGCATCTTATCACCTATAGTTATATTATCAACAGAAATGTTAATGTGAACTGGACCATATCCATTATGAACCGTTTCTAAAATACAATCTGAAATATCACGAATTGCTTGATGTGTTACCTTAAACCCATGTCCTTCAGGTATGGTTATTTCTTTTTTAGTAACTTCTTTAAATATATTATTTTGAGGAATAGTTTGATCTTCACCCATATTTAAATATATTTGCTGACGATCTGCCGTAATATAAATAACCGGTATGCCTGTGTAATATGCCTCCGTTACAGCTGGCAAATAATTACAAACTGCCGTTCCAGATGTACAAATACATGCCACCGGCATATTTGATTGACGCGCCAACCCTAAGCCAAAATATGCAGCACTTCTTTCATCTGTAATTCTATATATTTCAAATTTATCTTCGTTATACTCAATCATTCTCACTATTGGTACATCACGCCCTCCTGGAGATAAGACCACTTTTTTAATTCCATAATTATGTAATAATGTAATTAAAATACGTATTCTTATAAAATCATCATTCGAATATAGTTTTTCAATATTTTGATAATTAATTTGTGAATAATTATTAGGTTTTCCCAATTTTTCTAATAGCCAATTCCAGCTTTTTTCTTTTTCAATTTCTATTTTCTTATTTACTACCGAATAATCTATTTCTTTAAAATAAATTGCTTCATCAACAACATCTTCTATGATTCTATCTTCTATTCCATATAGCTTTAATAACTCTTTTACCCTTTTTTCTCCTCTTTCAAAATTTGAAATAGAAAGAAATTTCTTCTCAAATATTATCGAAAAACAAGTTCCATGATAAGAATCTGTAATAATAAATTTTGCATTTTTAAATAAATAAAGAAACTCCTCTATGTCCGCATATGGATAGTTTTCATATTCTTTAAATTTCTCCGCTTTCTTCCTCGCATCTGTCAAATCAACAAGACATATAACTTCTAATTTTAATTTTAAAGAAACCCGCTTAATTAATTCTTTTTTCTCTTCTGTCGGGTCTAATATAAAACACAACAAATACTCTTTATCTATTCTTTTTTTTGAATTTTGTAATATATCTAAATATACATTTTTATCACATAAGAACACTGGATCACATACCTGCTTTGGCAATATCCCATAGATAGCATTAAAGGGAGCAATTGAATAACCTTCCCTAACAGAAACTGCATAAAATCTCTTTACATATTTCCTATATTTTTCTTTAAATTCGTCATTTGCGTCTTCTGCATTTCCAAGCGATGAAGCATAAGAAATTTTTTTATGATTATCATCAACAAAATCTAGATAGTATTGTTTTCCGGCATCTTTCTCACAACTTGGATTCCACATTTGATCAGACCCAGAAATAAAACTATCACATACATTATTTAACTTTTTAATTGTATTTTCATCATAAAACTTACTAATAGTGCAATATCTATTTATAGCTTTCTCTGGCAATTGGTTTTCCAGTCCTGACTTTCCATCCATTATTTTTCTAATCATTAAGACTGAATACCCCTTTGACTCTAATGCTTTGCATAACGCCAAATATGTCAAAATACTTCCATAATTATAGTAATACCACCACCCTACAATCCCTACATCAAATTTTTGTTCAAATTTATCATCATATACCATATTAACAAGCACTCCATAACATTATTAATTTATTTTATCAATATCAAGTCGCTTTTTTTTCCCTGTAAAAAATTTTCCCAACTTAAATGCCTTAGATTTTAAAGTTTCCTCTATTTCAAAATTTTCTTGTTCAATTTTTTTCTTTATTAGATTTAAATCACTCTCTGAAGATGTATTGCTTTCTGCCCATTTTTTAAACTCTTTATAATGTGATACTTCCGATCCTGAAACCAGATACTCCTCAACATCATATGTTTTCATTAAATCAAGCATTTGTATGGAGTACTCTTTTCTGAATTCAGATGGTAGATCATTAATCGTCCAATACATTAATTGGACTGCCCATGTCCAAATATCATCTTGATATAAACTGTAATATCCATCTTTCTTCCAATTTTCTATAACAGTTTTAATAATGGTAAAATGGCATTCTGTTTTCTTGATTCTGCGGTTATTATACAACTGCATTAAGGATGCATTATTTTCAATTCTGTAGTTGTAAAACTTCTTATCAAGAACCAATACATTTTTTGCTCTTGGAATATATTCAAATTCAAAAATCTGATCTTCTCCCAAATTAATATCTTCCATAAATCTAATTTTCTCCGGCTTTTCAAGCAGTTCTCTCTTAAAAAAATGTAGCCATAAAAAAGGCCTGGCCGCCTTCTCGCCAAATACAACTGTGCCTGGTTTACAATTTAAATATTCCCTATACTCCGTGGACAATTTTTCTTCAAAATAAGTATTTCTTTCTCCTACAATATTTCCGCCAAATATAATTAAATCCCATGATCGTTCCTGTGTCGCATATTCAATCAGCGTGCTATATGTATCTGGCTTTAAAAAATCGTCTGAATCTACAAAACTTATATAATCACCTTTTGCCATATCCAGTGCCTTATTTCTTGCTGCAGATGGTCCGCTGTTTTCCTGTGTAAAAACTTTTATCCTGGAATCCTTTTTTTGATAAAAATTCAAAATATCCAAAGAATGATCTGTAGAACCATCATCCACGCATATTATTTCTATTTTTTTATAGGTCTGATTAATAACAGAATCCAAACATTCTTTTAAATAAAGTTCACTATTATAAACCGGAATTATAACAGAAATCAGTGGCTCTATCTGTTGATTATATGTAACCTGAACATTCCCATCATTTGAATAATCAATGAATTTCACTTTATTCCTTCCTCCTACATTTTCATACCTAATATTTTCTTTATTCGAATACCTTTTTTAAATTCTTCCGAGTTTCTTATTTTCATTAACTTTTCATGTACCCTGTCATATTCTTCTCGATACTCCCACAATTCATTTTCTATATAAAACAGTTTCGGGGAATCAATAATTCGATTAACCTGTTTATAAACCCATGGATCAATTGCACCTGTTTTTAATAGTGGATCTTTTAGATCTGTTTGAAACTCATCCCGTATAGTTTCTAAAAACTCCAATTTATATTCATCTGCTATTCTTTTATAAGAATTCATATAATTGAAAAATTTCTTTTCAAAAAAACGTTTGTGATATTCTTCTCCTAATTCTGTATGACTATTTAAAAAATCAGTCATAAATTTATACTCATCGCAAATACAATATACTTTCTTTTTATTATTGATCGAAGAATTCGGATTATCCTGTCTGTAATAATAAAATGCTTCATTTATAAATACAATTTTCTTTGCAAGAGATATTACCTGATACCAAAATCCATTATCCTGAAAACTTGCTCCCGGTGTTTCATTATGTTTAATTTGATTATTCTTCACAAAATCAGTACGATATATTCCTGTCCAGTTCATCATAGTAAATGTATATATTTCCGGACAAATTTCTGCATTTAACACCCTGTTGTAATATTCTATGGGACAAACCCACTGATACTGACTTTTATTCTTACCATTTTTTGTAGAAAAAATATAATGGTCAGATTTTACAATATCTGCCTCATAGGATTCAGCCGTATCATATAAACGTTCAAACATTTTAGAATCGATATAATCATCTGATTCAACAATTCCGATATATTTTCCTTTTGCCTGTTCCATTCCGACATTCATAGTATTTCCATATCCGGAATTTGCTTTTGTGATAACTTTTACTCTTTTATCTTTTTTCTCATAAGATCGTAAAATCGACAATGAATGATCCGTTGATCCATCATCTACACATATTATTTCAATATTTTGTAACGATTGATTTAAAATACTATCCATGCATTCCTTCAGATAATTTTCTACATTACATACAGGCACTACAATCGACACACTTATGTTTTCCATTTTTACCATTCCTCTCTTAAAATAGCATCTCACATCTTTGCGACTATATCTTCTATTTTTCTGTTAAAATAAACGCTCCCTACCAGATAACATCCACCTGCATACACACTTACAATTACCCACAACTTCCAATCTGGAAATATCCTCTCCATAATACATTCTCTTGCAATCGCAATAACTGTATAGAGTGGATTTACAATAGTCATTATCTTCTGCATCGCTGGTGATAATCGATCCAGCCGATAAAAAATTGCTGATCCGTACATGAGAAAAAGCGTAAATATCTTGTAAAAATATGTAATATCCGCAAATGTCACATTGATCACCGCAAGTATTTTTCCAATTCCCAGCATCATAATCAACATCAGAAAAACATCTGGAATAAATAAAAGCCATGTCACACTCGGTGAAATCCGGTACAAAGCGATTACAAATGCATAAATCATCAGGGAAAATAAAAAATTTCGAAAAGCCAGCAGAATTTTTTGAATTACATATACATTCCTGTTAAGCTGTGTTTTAATCAGGAAATTTTTATTTCCCATTAATGCCTGCAGACACATAGTAGTTCCGGAAGTAAACAATCCATAAAGTGTCGTTCCCGTAAGTACATAAAGCGGAAACCCTCCAGCAATACCATAACCAAACATCTTGCCAAAAACTAACACCATGACAATCATATTGATCAGAGGATTAATGATCTCCCACAATTCTCCCATGAAAGTAGATGACAGACTTCTTTGTTTATCTCTTTTTATCAGCTGTTGAATGACAAACCAGTTTTGTCTTAATGACTCCATTCTATTTTCCACTACAATCTCTCCACCACATCATTCTCATACCTTTTAAATATCAGAATCCCAACTAGAAACATCCCTGCTGCCCAGATAATGCCGTTTCTCACATACATCCATTCCGGTCTCTGCCCATACACAACACCCTGACGTAAAATGTAAATATACAAATACACCGGATTATGTTCAATCACCCAGCGGACTCCCGCGGCAACCCAGTCAATTGAATAAAACATTGCAACAAAAAACCGCAGGATAAAAATAAAATTAGAATAAATGTTTCCTGCATCCCGCTGAAACACAAACCAGATCGATACCGCATAAGAAACTCCGGTTGTAAAAATGAGCAATAACAGCAACACTATCGGAATCATGTAATAATTAATGGTAATCGGTGTGCGGTAACATGCCAGCACCAGTGCAAACGGTATACACCCCAGCAGGAAATTCACAAATGCCGTCAGCACACGGGACAACACAAACAATTCCCGCGGCAGCTTCGACTTTATCAGCAGATTCCTGTTATCTTTCAACGTAGTAAGTGACGTCTGTGTCGCCGTCGCAAAAAACTCAAACATCAAAAATCCCACGAAATAATACGCCGGATACTTATCAATTCCTTTATTGAAAATGGTCGAGAACAATACCACAACCAATGCCATACGCATCAACGGATACACACAGCTCCACAGAATTCCCAGAAAACTTCTGGCATATTTTCGTTTCAATTCTCTTTTGGTCAGTTCCCAGAGCACAAACCAATATTGCCGAATACTCATGCTTCTGCTCCTTTTTCTTTTCCCATGCGACAATATGCGCCCAGCACACCCAGGAAAATGGTGTAAAGTACATAGGTCAGAATATAAGGTCCGGTAAACAAGCCCTGCCCCAGATATCCAACCAGTGCTGCAAGAACTGCTGCCTTTTCCGGCTTACGTTCTTTGCCCCTTGCATACATGACAAACGGCAGAATATACATAAGGAGCTTACAGGCTGCACCAAAGACTCCCATCGTAACAAGATATTCCAGCAGATCATTATGCGCGGTACAATACAGCCAGTTCCACTCCACATAAAAGTCGGCTTTCGCAATCTGTGCCTGTGTAACTGTATCCAAAAGTGCCGGTCCGACACCCATAAGTTTCTGCCAGAGCGTGCCATCTAAAAATCCCATAAAGGAGAAATACCAGATGGAACCACGGAAATTAAATAATTTCAGATTGTAATTGTAAATCACATAGAATACCACACCGATAACTCCGACTATGATCAGCCAGATCCATACTTTACTCAACACACGCTCCACACATGTATCCATCTTTGTCCGTATTTTTTCTGGAAAAACCGTCCCCAGCAGGAACAGCAAAATGATTACTATTCCAAGAATACCCGGAACCAGATACAGACGGTGTGCCAAAAGCAGCTTAGACACACTGTCGGTATCAATTGCACGCGGAGTGCACGGATGTTTCCACAAGACTTCTGCAATTCCACCGGCTATCGCGAACAAAATTCCATTGATCGCAAGATTTTTCAGACGATTGACTTTGCAGAGTGAATACCATACAACAAATAATGCTGCAATGCCAATTCCTATGTAAGTCGTATTTGTCAGCGTGATAAACAGACTGAAATATGCTGCAAGCAAAAGCAGATAGATAAAAAACCGTGCAAACCGGTTTTTCGTAAACAGCACTGCCAGCATGAAAAACGGAATAATGATCGACAAATATCCCGCCCAGAAGTTTACATTACCTATAGTAGAAATAAATATGTTGTACTGCAGCGGAATCTCATCGTGCATGATGAGGAAATCATACCCCAGCCGGTCTATGATACCGATTGCAAGCACTGCGGCGGTCCCGAAATACAGATATACCCAGAGATCTCCCTTTCCGCTGTAGCATCTGGAAATGATAAAATAAACAATAACACTGCAGACAATCATCTGTGTTCCCACATCCCACGCATTTTCTCCGGAGATGGAATTTCCGATGTCGGCACTATATACCGTTGACACAATTGCAAGTATGCCAAATAGCAGCATCACAACATCCAGTGCGCTGATTTTTCTAAGCTGTGTCCTCATATTTTTTGAAAATTGATGGTTTTTTATCACAAGCATCAGACTGATGCACAAACTGACTGCGATAACTACAAATAAAATCCGCGAAAACAGCCAGTAAATATCCCTTTTATCGTTTAAAATATTATAGTAATTATCCGAATAGTACAGTGGCAATAATGTAAACATCAATACCATGAACATTTTCACGGCTTCTTCTCTTACTTTTTTCAAAATATATCCCCTATTGTCAAGATATAGGAGTCAGTATTTCCTGACTCCTATGGTAAACTCACATTTCATAAAAACTATTTTGTTTTAACTTTTGTTGTAGATGTCCACTTGGAATATACTTTCTTACCATTCTTGTCCAGCTTGTAAGCACGAACACGAACATAGTAAGTAGTCTTATCCTTCAGGCTCTTTACAGTGTAGCTTGTCTTCTTTGTTGTCTTAGACTTTGTAGTCTTCTTTGTAAATTTCTTGGATGTAGAATACTGTACTTCGTATCCTGCTGCTCCGGCAACTTTCTTGATGGTTACCTTTACAGAATCGTTTTTTGCTGCAACAGTAGCTTTGGCAGGTTTCTTTACAGTAACCTCCTGCTCCGGTGTTGCGTCTGTAGCTGTAGTCTCTGCAGTTGTTGCTGCAAATACTGGTGTTGCAGCAGGCGCTACAGTTGTTGCAAGTACAGCTGCGGCCAGTAATGCAGCTGCTAATTTCTTCATTTTCATGACAATAAGTCTCCTTTCCTCTGAAAAATGTGAGTTATATATAAAAAATCTGTATACAGATTTTTTACCAGATTAATATACTTACTCGCTGTATTGGCTGCGATAGGCTTTACACACGGTTTTCGGTTCCCCAATCATGCGCATGTTTCCCTGTTCAATCCAGACAACTTTCGTACAATTATCGAGGATCGTCTGCATGCCATGCGAGACCATAAGGACGGTGGAGCCGCCGTGGATCAGTTCTTTGATCCTTGCGAGACTCTTTTTCCGGAAGAATTCATCTCCCACAGATAACACCTCATCCAAAATCAAAATTTCTGCCGCACCCGCCACCGTTGCGATGGAAAAGCCCAGCCTGGAAACCATACCGGAAGAAAAATTCTTTACTTTTTCTTCCATGAATCCCTCTAATTCTGCAAAATCTACGATTTCCTGATAATGTTCGTCAATAAATGCTTTGGAGTAACCAATGATTGCTCCATTTAAATACACGTTTTCCTTTGCGGACAGTTCAAAATCAAACCCGGTACCAAGCGTGAGAAGCTGGACCTTCCGCTGATCCACAACCACTCTTCCTGAGGTTGGATTGAGCGCACCTGATACAATCTTTAACAGGGTTGATTTTCCGGAACCATTCGTTCCGATCACCCCTACAATTTCTCCACGATATACGTTAAAGTTAATATGATTTAATGCATACAGTTCTTTGTATGACATCTGTTTTCGAAGGGTCTGTATCAGATATTCCTTAATACCTGACACATTATTGGTTGCAATCCGAAACCGCATAGTAAGATCCTCTACGCAGATAACCGGTGGCTCAGATCTTTGCTCTTTTTCCTTTTCAAGGTATGGCAGGATCTGTACCGACCACTCTTTTGCTTCCTGTTCTTTCTGTTCCCGGAACTTTTTGTTTTCTTCCGTGTAATCAACAACCGGACGTTGTTTTTCTATTTTTTCATACACCATTTGTAAGATGCAGGCACTTACGGCCATGACACCAACTGTTTCAAACATTGCAATCCTCTTTATCTATTTTGCTTTAAGGCTCTGCCTTAAATGTGTTACATACTTTGCCATTCTTGCGGATCTCAGATTTGAAGAAATATGTTTTCCCGCATTGACGATTGTCCCTTCAATCCACCCGCTTTCATGGATTACCTTTTTTGACAACCCCAACATGATACATAATTTTGAAAGAATTCTCAGGTCTTTAATTTCTCTCTGCGTCAGGCGATTGGCGATACAGCGCATATGTTCATCGGACAGATCATCCGAAAACAGCTGCATACCATAGTATTTTGCTTCCCATCGATTTGGTCTGGACATGATGGTTTCATACAACTTTCCTGCTATATCTTTCTGACATAGCATGGCTGCTTTATGTTCCGGCTGCTTCGACAGATGATCCATAAACATCCGGAGTAACTCATTGTTTCTCTTTAGCTGCTCTGTGTTTGGATTCTCTACTTGCGAGAATACCGGAATATATCGTCCGGCTTCACAGCAATAAGCTTTTATCATCGGACAAGGTTCACTGTACATCACTTCAAAAAGACAGTTACTGAATCCTGCCTTTTTTCTGATATTCCCCTTTGGCATGAAATAATATGCCTCATATCTGCAATTGTTTCGGTTTACCGGATACTCATATAATCCAAAATAGTATCCCGTCAAAGTAATTCCGGTTTTTTCCTGTGCCAAAAGTGTCTGCATACTTTTCTGGATGGTTCCTACCCATCCACTGTCAACAATTGCATAACGGACATTGTCAAGCAGGCCTTCCTGCCGCAGATATCCAATGGTAGTCTCATATGCTGCGTCTGACTTCTCATAAATCCTCTCCAGCAAATGTGTCGTTCCTTCCGCACAACATTTTTTTACCCGTTCTCTTAAATTGAAAATTTCTTTCCGATTTAAGGTTGCATGTAACGGTCTCTGATAATTGATTTCCCTGCATACAGCAATCATCTCTTCTTCACGGAGTGCCGCACGGTTTAAGATTTGATAGAAACTGATATCAATCCCCGAAAGAAATATGCGATCCAGACACGCATCCCCGAGGAGATGATATTCTGGAATACGCAAAGCATAACGGGATACTCGCAGATAACAGATTTCTATGGGAATATGTAAATATTCCACCATTTTCTTTGCAACAAGATACATCGGATATGCATCCCTTGCCAGAAAATACAGTCTTTTCTGTCTGTTTTTTTGTGCCTCTTCCAAAACCCATGCTACATACTGTACCAGTGCCGGTGCCCATAAGGTGACATATATCTGATCCTCCGGTGCACACAGCTGCTTCAGGCACTCCTCTGCAGCACCGGACAGAAAAGTATTCTGTTTTAACAGCGTACGGTACGTTTCCATTCGCGGTTGTATCGTTGCCTGATGTTTCATAAGTCTGCCATACGCTCCTTTTTTCTCACGATCATGCTGGACGGTACAAATCTGCTGACCATCGGACGAAAAATATAGAGCCAGCCTTTCGGCCAGAGGATTCCAAGACCACGAAATCCTTCGTAACGCACCTGACCTTCATGAAACCGGTTTTTCCATGACCGATTGTGATAATTTTCCCGGTCTACCCGGTAATCAAGCAGGCACTTCTGGATGTTATAACCTTTGTAGCCCAGTCCGAACAAACGCATAAACAATTCATAATCCTCGCATCGCGCAGTCTTTTTTCCTTCATCGTACCCAGCCACCTTTTTGAACAGGCTGGCACGGTACATGACGGTTGGATGAATATACGGCGAATATTTCAGGTAATCGTCCGTACCCGGCTCCTCCGGGCGGACTCCCTCTCCCCATATGCCTCTGTCATCAACCAGCTTGCAGTTTGTTCCGCACCACATATATTCGGGATGGTCTTTCAAAAAACTGATTTCTTCTTCAAATCGTTTTGGATGGGAAATATCATCGGCATCCATCCGTGCAAGGTATTTTCCCCTTGCACTGGCAATGCATTGATTTAACGCATACCCCAGTCCATGATTGGCTTTCGAACCAATGACGCGAATTCTTGAATCTTTACTTTCCAGTTCTTTCATATATGTGTTTACTTTTTTGATAGAAGATCCATCGTTGTATATTAAAAACTCAAAATTCCGATATGTCTGTTGCAATACAGAATTTACTGCCTTTTCAAAAACCTCAAGATCCTGTTGATTGTAAACTCCCATGATCACCGATATCATGGGTCTCTCCCGGTCATTTTCTATAGTAACTTCCGGTACCTTCGGCAGTTTCTGGTAGATCTGACTCATTTTTGCCGCAGACTCATGGAGCGAAAATTTTTTAACTGTATTCTGCGCCCTTGCGGCATATCGTTGTCTTTGTTCTTTATTTTCATATAAAGAAAGAATTGCTTTTGCAAACTCGTCTGCGGAAGCAGCATTGCAAACCAGCCCATTCTCCTGATCTATAAGATATTCTCTGGTTCCCCGATTATCTGCTGCAATTAATGGAATTCCACTCGCCATTGCTTCTAATCCTGCCATTCCCATACCTTCACGCAAAGACGGAAATACAGAAATATCCGCGGTTCTCCATATTTTTGGCATATCATTCCGATATCCCTGCAAGAAAACCCGGTCGGATAACCCGTACTTTTTAATCTCTGTTTCAAGATTTTTTCTATTAGGACCTTCTCCGCAAATGCTATAGTAGATGTCCGAACGTGCAAGTTTTGCAATTGCTTCAATCACTACTCTGTGATTTTTGTTTTTATTGATTTCACCTGCAGATACAATATGAAATGCATGCTCCGGAATTCCGAGATTTTTTCTTAAGGTATCCCGTTCATGAACTTCATCTTCTTTTAATGGATAAAATTTCTCAAGATCTACACCAACTCCCGGAATCAGTGCTGCTCCCCCATCTTTTTTATAATGAAATTTATCTGCTCTCGTATAATCCTCATGATTTATGGTAATGATAATATCTGAAAACTTTGCCAGAACTTTTTCTGCCGGATAATAAAACAACCAGTTTTTTACCGGTGCTCCCTGAAAAAAGTGAAATCCATGTGCTGTGTAAACCACAAATGGCTTTCTTTTACTGAGTACGGCTGCAAGACGCCCCAATACCCCACCATTTGGATTATGACAATGGACAACACTGATCGCTTCGCGGTCTATAATCCGTATAAGTTCCCGCAATGCCCATATATTCTTTTTTATTTTAAATGGATTTTTTTCAATACTGATATGATGCAGTACAACCCCCATATTCCGGAGTGTCTCATCTTTGACCTCATAGATTGGTACACCAAAATTTGTTGCGTAATGAACCTGATATCCTTTTTTCTGAAGAAGTCTGACATTATTTAATTCGAACTGCGACAAAAAACCACTGGTTGTGGTTATAATCAATGCCTTGTTCATCCCTTTTTATCCCTGATCTTTCGTAAACTAAAAAACATTTCCCACTTTTCTGATACTCATCATAAGAATATCACGATTTTATCGTTTGTCAAGCATTAGTATTCATATGTGATAAATAATAATATACATCATGGTATGGCTTCAGGTCAATTGTCACTTATCCCAAAAGATCATTATTGTTTTCATCCTGTCTTATAATATATACATAAATTCATAAATTTTATAATAATTGGGAGGGTTTTAATGAAAAAGTCTATAAATGAACGTATCCACGATCTTCGCGAACGATCCGGACTGACACAGAGTGACCTCGCGATCCAGCTGGGTATGACAAGGTCCGGTGTCAATGCCTGGGAAATGGGCATATCGAAACCTTCTCTTGAAAATCTTGTAATTCTAAGCAGAATCCTGCATACAACCACAGATTATTTACTTGGAAATAATAATGAAGAAACAATTGTGATTAATGATTTTACTCCCGAAGAGAAAGAAATGGTCATGCGTATGGTGCATTATATAGAAGAAGTGCACCAGCTAAAGTGTAAAAAAAACAGCCCTCCCGTCAAATAGGGGGGCTGTTTCGTTCCTCGATCAGGAATCTTTTTTCGCCTTATCAATCATATAAAGAATATCTGCAAGCTCATCTTCCGGAATTTTGACATAATCCGCAAGTTCTTTCTGCGTTGGCTGTGCACCGTTCTGTTTTTTCAGATAGTTCACCGCTTCACTTACCAGCGCAACTTTTCCAACCACAGAATTTTCATTCTCATCCTCACCGGTCTGTTCCCGGATGCAGGATTTCATCGCTTCTTCCACCGCGGTAAGAAGTTTCTCTTCCACATCCACTTTTTCGTGGTTGCCGCACAGCTCGCTCAGGCGCAGGAAAAGTGCCATATTTCCTTCCTGCACAATATCCTCAAATCCTTCCGGGGAAACTGCCAGTTTCTTTGCTACTTCCAGTACGTTGCGCAGCCATGCATTGGAGAGCGCGTGTACCATGCTCTCTTCCCCTGCCAGCAGCTTCTTATACATATCAATCTGCTGCTCCTTGGTATACTCCGGAATATCTTTCAGTTCCTCCAGATACATCTGAAACATGGGAGAAGTGGAAATGTTGTCTGTGACGGAATCTTTTGCGGATTCCTTTTTCGCAGAAGATTCTTTGGTTTCTTCTTTCTCTGCGGTCTCCTCATATTCCGCTTCCTTTGTTTCCGGTTCGTTCTCTTCCGGCTGCGGATCATCATGTGGTGTTGACAGAAACTCTAACACCATCTCTTCCTGCTGTGCATTCAAATCCATATCCTTAAAATAGGAAAGGATCTCCTCTCTCGTCATCGGCTCCGCCGAAGTGCGGATAATATCCTGTACCGCACGTATGGTTTCTGTAAATGTATTCTGGTCTAACATATCAGGTCTCCTGTTCCTCATCATAACATTCGCTTCTGATCCGCGAACTGATCTCCTGCAGACATTCTATGAGGATCGGATTAAACTGTCCGCATTCCCCATGCAGGATCATTTCCAGTACCTTTTCATGCGGTACTGCTTTCTTATAAACACGCTCACTCGCCAGCGCATCGTACACATCCGCTACAGAAACTACCTGTGCGGAAATCGGGATTTCATCTCCCACAAGTCCATCCGGATAGCCTTTTCCATCGTAGCGCTCATGATGCCAGCGGCAGATCTGGTGTGCGATCTTTACCAGTGGCTCGTTCTGATAAATGCCAAGCTGTTCCAGCATTTCTGCACCGATGACGGTATGCGTTTTCATAATCTCAAATTCTTCTTTTGTCAGTTTTCCCGGTTTATTCAGGATTTTTTCATCTACACCGATTTTTCCGATATCATGCAAAGAAGAAGCAAGTGCGATCATGGCTCTGGTATCCCCATCCAGATGATACTTTTCGGTTTTCTGCGCCAGTCTCTCCAGAAGCATCTCCGTAAGTTTGTGAATGTGAAGCACATGGCTTCCGCTCTCTCCGTTTCTAAACTCCACAATATGACTGAGAATATGAATCAGCATCTCGCTGTTTTTCTCTTTTTCGTTGATCTGCGCGGTAATCAGGGAAGTCAGCCGACGTTGCTTCGCATATAATTTCATGGTGTTCGTCACACGCTGATAAACGATCTGTGCATCGCATGGCTTGCTGACAAAATCCACTGCACCAAGTGCATATGCCCGCTTCACAGCCTCCGGGGCATCGGCTCCGGACATCATAATAACCGGAATATCCTCAATCCAGTGATTTTTATTCATATATGTCAGGACATCAAATCCATCCATCTTCGGCAATACCACATCCAGCAGAACCAAAGAAATACTATTGACCTGCTGTTCCAGTATTTCTATGCATTTTTCTCCGCTCTCCGCCTGCAGGACATGATAATCCTTGGAAAAAATCATATCCAGAAGCGTCCGGTTGACCTCCTCATCATCCACTACAAGGATCTCCGGAATCATCTTTTCCGGTTGCTTCTGTGCGTGTATCTTTCCCTCATGATCAATCATGTTATTCTCGGTGATGGCCATGTTTTTCTTATTTTTTGCCTGATACATCAGTTTACGTGCGCGAAGCATTGCATGCTCAACAGATTCGTTCTGCGAAATCACGGCACCCATACTGACAGAAAGCTGAATATTGGAATACCCCGGAATCACTGCATTCTGGATCTTTTCCTGAATCTCCTGCAGTTTTTCTACCAGCCCATCTTCCTTTATCTCCGGCAGCACAAGAACAAATTCATCTCCACCATAGCGCACAAGCGTATCCTCTCTGCGGATACAACGCCAGATCACACCAGCAACCGCCGCAAGTGCCATATCTCCGGTCAGATGTCCATATGTATCATTGCAAAGCTTGAAATCATCCACATCAATCACAACAATTCCGGCATTTCCCGTCCACATTTTTATCTCTTCCTCAAAATACAGACGATTATAAACTCCGGTCAGGACATCCTTATATAATTTTTCATTATATCCGGTCAGTTTATTGATCAGCTTTTCTCTGCAGGATATGTCGATTAAGGTGTCGTCCTCCAGATGATTGATCAATTCCATGACGTATGGCTGTCCATCAATTTCCATATACCGGGAGATTACCTGATAGACTTCTGATTCAAGGAATTCCAGCTTAATCATCTGCTTCTTTTCCCGCAACGCTTTATAGGAACTGCAGTTTTCGCACTTACCGTTTTTCTTCCAGAGACTGTAGCACGGACATCCATCCTGCACATTTTCGCACGTTCCTTTCCCTTGCTGGTAAAATGTCCGCTCAACATCTTCTCCTTTTAACAGACGTGCTACCTGAAAAATCTTCTGATAATATTTGATTTCCTGTTCTGCTTCCTGCATGGTCATCCCGTTACCGGATTGCATTACACCTCATCCCCCTGGCATTAGAAATTCAAGTCAATTTTAATCCCCTTCAGATCCTCGTTTACGAGATTGTTCTTTTTAAGAATCGTCTGGATGTGCTGCTGCGCCTCCTCCAGCTTACTCGTACCAGTCTGATCCACCGTTACATCTGCCTCCAGCCTGTCTGCCTCGACAGAACCCTCAATCATCTTCTCCTGCTGCTGTTTTTCCTCTTTCTTTTCGTCAATCTTTTCCTGCTGCTCGTCTCGCTTCTCCTGCGCTTCCTCTGCTTTCTCTTTCTCTTCTTCCTGTTTCTCGTCGATGTGATCTACCGCATCCTGTATCAGCATGCCAAAAGCATCTTTATCGGAAGCATCCAGCAGTTCATCCGCTGCATCCTGCGCTTTTTGCATATCCTGTGATTTCAGCTGGTCGAGCTTTGCATCTGCCGCTGCCTCAGTCAGAGAAGTCACGTTACGCTGCGCCCTGTCTTTCTTGTTCAGAATGACATCCTTTTGTGCATTCAGCTGTAATGCCCTGGTCTGATAATCGGTCAGAGGGGTATTCTGCAGTTCTTTCAAACGGTCTATCTCTTCCTTGGAAAAGTCATCCGTCTGCACACCTTTCTGATAATCCTGATATTTTTCCAGCAGTTCTAAGTCTTTCTGCTCCTGAGAATCCGAATCCACCCCATAACTCTGCCGCGCGATTTCTTTACTCTCGCGAATCTGTTTCAATTCCTCGTTACACTCACGGACTTCTTTGAGTTTTTCCTCTTTCTGCTGTGCTATCTGATCCCGCTGGCTTACCGCCTTGTTATCACTGTCCCATGCATCCCGGATCAGCTTCATCGCCTGTTTCCGGGCACTTTGTTTCTTGTCGCTTGCAGCATTGCCTGTGGTCTGGGCAAACTGCAGATCTCCGGCATATATGGTTCCTTTGTCGGATACTTTATTTTTGCGCGTTTCATCGTCTCCGATTTCGTATGCATTCATGTTAGCATGTGGTGCCTGAATCGTCAATGACATATGATAATTCCCCCTTTATTTTTCATAATATCATCTTATATATCGGACATTTTCTGGAATTTCTCCATATATCCGGCAAAATATTATTAATAGGAACTGCTGTCTTTATACTGCTGCTCATCCACCAGATTCTGTCACACGCTCTTTGTCGGAAGACGCAAAATAATATACCGAAGCATCCGACTTCTGCAGTGTTTTCAGATAATCGCCAATCTCTTCACAGACATCTTCCACCACCTGTTCAAATGCATCCAGATCCGTCTGCTTTGCACCGCTTTCATATGCCTCCTGTTTGATTTCTTCCTCCGTCTGCGTTCCTGTCTGGCTGTCTATATACTTGCGCACCGCAAGATTCTGACGAATAACCGGCTCCATATTCTTCCAGTAAGCACTCTCTCCACCGAATCCCGCATAAAAATCGCGGATTTCTTTCCGGTTCTCCGCTTTGTTCATCTGTGTCTTCAGCAGTTTTGCATAATCATCATATTCCTGATCCGACACAGTACATCCGTTCTTTTTTGCAAGTACATACAACGTCTTTTTTGTAATAATATCTTTTATAACCTCTTTTTTTGCGGTTTTTACCGTTTCTCCGTTTTCCACACGCAATGCCACTCCTGCCTGGATTTCCTGCTGTGTTACCGGAATTCCCTGGATACGGTAAACCACCTTTGCAGCCTTCCCCGTAAATCTGGAAACAATTGTTCCAAGCCGGAAAAAGGAAGTTCCTCCCCCTACGGACACACCGACTCCCGCCAAAACAAGCATGGCAAGAACTGCTGCAGCTGCTCTCCATTTAAAAGAAGCCTTTCTTTGGTGCATGTCATGTTTTGGCTTATATGTATACGCTTCCTCTATAATGTCATCACTAATTTCACCGATTGCATCGGATAATTTTTCGGATTTTCTCATAACACTACACCCTCCTTCTCCAGTTTCTTTCTCAGCTTTTTGCGCAGACGCATCAGTTTTACGGACACACTGTTTTCTTTCATCCCAAACGTTTCCGCAATCTGTGCGACAGACTCCGCATACCAGTACCGTTTGACGAACATCACGCGGTTGCCGGTATCCAGTTCCCGTAAAAAGCGTTCCAGGACTTTCGTCACCTCCTGTTCTTCCCACGGCTCCTGCTCCTGCGCTGCCGGAATACATTCTTCCAGTTCCGCAAGCGATACATCGTAATAGCTGTTGCGCTTTGCCGCCATGTTATGCCGCAGCCTTTTGACGGACAGATTGCGGGTAATCCTGCAGACATAGGAGACCAGCGGATTCGGGGTCTGCGGTGGGATGCTGTTCCACACACCAAGCCACGTATCATTAACACATTCTTTTGCATCCTCTTCGTTATTTAAGATCCGGCGGGACAGGCTCTGACAGAGTTTTCCGTATTTCTGCGACAATTCGGCAATTGCCTGCTGTGACCGCTCCTGAAATAAGCGGATGATTGCAGTATCTTCCATGATGATTCCTCCCTTCTGTTGGATGCCAGTCCTTTTAAAGCCACCTGCGGCTGGGACTGGAGCATCTCTTATCTGTATACTACCGGTTTCTGGCGGGATGTGACGGGCAGATGTGTTTTTGTAAAAAAATAGCATCTAACATTTCTGTTAAATGCTATTTGGACACCAATTTAAATTATATATTACACTGACTTCTTTTTTACAATCTGTAATTCATACCCGAGAGCATCTAAGATACGACTAAATGCCCGAATTGTCGGGATACTTTCTTTCCTTTCAATCCTTGATATAACCTGTTGTTTATTCCCTGTCAGCAAAGCTAATTCCTTTTGTGTAATTTTTTTCTTTTTACGTAAAGAAATCATTTCACCAATCAATCTATACTCTGCACGGGACTCATCCCATATTTTTTTAAACTCCGGATCGTTCTCTCTTTGCTTTTGAATTTCCTGCTCTACATTTACTTGCAAAAAAGGCATATTGACCACTCCCTCTAAATAAACTTCCTGCCTAACATATTTCCTAATTCTTTTGCCCGCTTCCGTACTATATTTGCATCCTTTTTTTCTGTTTTATTTTTCTGTTTTCGACAGGAATGGAGCAGATATATATTTTCCTTATCTACTGTAATATAGAATACACGGTTATTTTTCTGAAAATATACCTCATACACTTTCTTTTCCCATCTTTTAAAAAGAATTTTATCAAATTCTCCTTTTTCCATATGCTGCAGTACGGTATAACCATCAATTTTTTCAGCTTCCGGAAGACTATTAATGTATTCATATATTAAATCTCTTCCCGAATTCGAAAGATAATTGTGTAATATCATATGCTGTCTCCACTTTTGTTTTGTAATTACAAAATACAGCATATATGTTGTATTGTCAAGAGTTATTCTCTGTCTTATATATCTTTTTCACTTAATCTACTACGGTTCATCATTTCTCCTTCGAACAGTTATTCCTAATCAAGTCCTTCCCCAAGAAGTCCCAGCCCCTTGCGATCCGCAAGACTCTGTGCGCCTTCTTTGACTTCCTCCTTCGAATAATCGTGCTCTTCAAGAAATTCCTCCGGAAGTTCATTCAGATAATCGTAAAATCCGAGTGCTACTTCAAATGTGCCCTCTTCATCTCTTTCTAATTCTTCATACAAGCGATTTTCCGCTTCATTGATTTTTCCTGCATCGACCAGCGCAATCAGCCTGGCATATAAACTGTCCGTTGCTGTATGACGATCCTCTTCCTTATATTCATAGGTCGCGGTGTTTTTCCCAAATAAAATTTTTGCAAGCATGCGGGTCATGTCACGTACCTGCCGCATAATAATATCATTCTCGTATGCCATGATTGTTGATTTCCTTTCTTTTTTGCTGTTGTGTTTCCGGTTATTGTGCCTTTTTAGTAGCTGTATATTTTTCAGAAAACAGCACCTTTTCTATCGCTATATCTTTTGGGCTATTATAAGTTTCCTGTAATTATAAAATTCACGATGTTTGTGCTGGCAAATGGCAAATATGTTTTTTGCTGGTTGATTACGTCCTGCTTTTACTGGCTGGTGGGACATATAGCCTTTTGCTAGTTCCCTATGTCCCGCATAGTCTGATCGGTGGGACATATAGCTTTTTACTGACTTCCTATGTCCCACATAGTCTGGTCGATAGGACATATAGCTTTTTTCTAGCCCACTATGTCCCACCCACACTGCCTCATGGGACTTTTCGCGCCACTTTTCTTGCATATGTCCCTCTCGCACTGTATCATGGGACTTTTTGCAACACTTTTTCTGCATATGTCCTGCTCTTGCTACCTCGAGGGACTTTTCGCGCCACTTTTCCTATATATGTCCCACACCCCTCATATTCTTGAAAACCCGGCTTTGATAACCACACTTATTCACTCTTTCTCATCTTATTATACACACTCTCTATATATTATCAATCATCCTACATACTTTGATCTATATATTTATACTGTTGTCCCAATCATATAGAAAAAACACTTTTAATCTTTACAAAAAAATATGAACCCCCCTATTTATGTGAAGCCCAGCAAAAAAGATTTTTTTGCAAAAACCGATACAGTTCCTCATCGCTCCGTATATTTACCCGTTCTGCCCGCAGATACTCCGGCAGACTGTTTTCCTCCGGATACATCCCACAGATATCCACTCCGATCACATCATATTCCGTAACCAGCGTTTTTAATATCTGTTCCAGCATTCCCATTGACATTTTTCCCTGATCCCAGTTTGTCACTGCATATTTTTCGTCCAGCACATCCTTGTCGATGGAAATATAAACAGGAACTTCATCCGGCAATTCTTTTATTTTTTCATGTGCTTTTCCGTTTTTTAATTCCTCGTAACTGATTTCAACAAGCTTTCCATCTGTCTCCTGCTGCCTGGCTCCGGACTGTAACTTATCAAGCACTTTCTTCTCCTGCCCGATCAAAACCAGCCTTTGCAGATACGGATTTTCCTGCAATACCTTTTTCGCCCAGTTTCCGCAACTTAAGATATCTCCGCCCAGACTTGCATCCTGCATATCCGTGTGATGGTCAATTAACACCAGCGTAAACGGCTCCTTGATAAAATCCGTCATAATTTTGGAAATATAATGATAATCCCCCGAATCTATAAAATGAATTCCGGATACTCCGGCCGGCGCAATCAGCGCTTTTATTTTTTCTTCCGCATCTCTGCTGCAATACAGACGGCTGCCTCCGATCGCACTGCAGTCATGCCACTCCAGTCCCGGTTCTTTTCGCTTTGGATAGCATTGTGTAAAATCAAAGATCATGTTTCGGTTTTTCAAACTTTCATCCTCCCTTTTTCACAGGCGATTGCAAAACACGTGTGGCACATGCGCATTCTTTGCAATCGCCTGCGATATATTATAAGAAAAAGGGGACAGCCTCTCGACTGTCCCCCTTCTGAATAATTAGCCTTCAATAGAAATATACTTCTTTTCTTCTACCTTCGGTGCTTCCTCTTTCTTTGGAACTTCCAGTGTCAGAACACCGTTTTCAAATTTTGCTTTCACGTCATCCTGCGTTACTGCATCGCCGACATAAAAGCTTCGGCTGCAGCTTCCGCTGTAACGTTCCTTGCGGATGTACTTGCCATCCTTATCCTTCTCATCGTTATTCTTACTGGTGGTTGCGGTTACGGTTAAATAACCATCCTTTACCTCACCTTTGATATCTTCCTTCTGGTATCCCGGAAGATTCATTGTTACTTTGTATCCTTTATCTGTCTCAGACACATCCGTCTGCATTGTTCCGTTTGATTTGTATGGGAAACCACCAAAGAAATCATTCATAAAATCGTTACCAAAAATACTAGGCATTAACATAAGTCATCTCTCCTTCCAAATCTTAATCATCTATTTTATTATCAAAGTTTCAAGAGATTATTCATTTCTCTCAACCTCTTTTCCCTTTGTTCATGATATGTTATACCACCGTTTTTAGCACTCGTCAAGTATGACTGCTAACAATTTTTGTGAAGATTTTGTGAATTTTCTAAATTATTCTGAAAATTATATTATTTTAGCAGAAAGAGCCATCGTTTTCATAGCTCATTTTCATGTAAAATATGCTGCATTTATGTTACATTATATAAATATATGAAAAAATAAAAAATGCTGTAACGAAACACCGTATTTTTACATCAATAAATGTAACCCATATAAATTCCAGAAAAAAGGAGGTCGCACATGCAGGATATGGACGCAGTCTACCGTCAGCATTTTCGCATGGTGTATCAGTACCTGATGTCACTGACGCACCAGCCGGATGTTGCGGAAGAACTGGCACAGGAAACTTTCTGCCAGGCTGTCAGCAGTATCCACCGCTATGACGGAAGCTGCAAGATCACCACATGGCTTTGTGCCATTGCCAAAAATCAATATCTGTCCTATCTGCGAAAGCACCCACTGCACGAGGATCTGACAGACACCGAAGCGGAACTTCCGCACACACCGTCTGCAGAGCAGGAGGCGCTTTCCTCCGCCGGAAAAATGGAATTGCTGCAATGCCTGCACCAGTTTCAGGAACCCTACCGGGAAGTGATCTATCTGCGGGTATTTGGAAATCTCTCGTTCCGGGAAATCGGACAAATTATGGGACAGAGTGAAAACTGGGCGCGCGTGATGTTTTATCGCGGCAAGGAGCGCCTGCGAAAGGAGCTGAACCAACATGAAAAATGATTTGACCTGTGAGGTCGTACAGGATCTGCTACCAAGCTATGTCGATCACCTGACGAGTGACGTCACAAATACGGCGATCGAAACACATATCCGGGAGTGTGCCGACTGTCGCCGGATACTTTCCGATATGCAGACTCCGGAACCCGTGCCGGCAGAAACGGCAACGGATGCTTCAACTATCGACTTTCTAAAAAAGAACAACAAAAGGAACAAACGCCGGATTCTTGCCGCCATCCTGATCGTGACACTGTTGCTCGGCAGCATCTGGGGATATCGGACGTATTTCTACCCTGCACCGTTGAAAAATACCGCACTGATCGACTATGCGGTTACCGTAAAAGACAATAAAACCATTCAGATCAAAGGATCTTTAACCGATCAGACACTTGGTGTTGCCGGAATCGACTACTCCTGTGATCCGGATCACCCGGAAACCGTTACAATCAATGTCAAAACCAACCGCATATCGGCAGCCGGGCACAATACATTTTCCGATAAAAAGACAGAAACCCATGCCGTAAAAAAAGTATATGTGAACGATCAGATTGCATGGGAGGACGGCACCTCTATTCTGCTGAAAGCAGCACAGATTTATGCCACGATCCATCCATACGTCGGTGATATGTCTGCCAATGAAAAAACACTTGCGGCACTTGGCATCTCCAATGTATTTTCGATTGCAAACTTCAAACTGCAGACCACGGAAACCCCTTACGGCTGGACCATATATCTGGATGACGCATTTACAAAAAAACAACAGACCACAGTTGAAAAAACCATGAAAAACTATGCCATGGTCATTCTCGCCTGCACCAAAAATCTGGGAAGTGTAACGTTTTCCTACACATTGGATGGAAAAACGACAGATTTTACTTATACGAAAGAACAGGGAGAAAATGAATTTCTTGGCACCTGTAACTACTTCCGCAGTTCTGCCACAGAGTTTCAGACACTGCTTGCAAAAACCGGCATCTTAAGCGATCCCGTCTTTTCCAGACTGTCCGGAAACCAGGGATACCGCCTGACGGAGCAGCTCAACAATGTTCCGGATACAGAAATTACCGGGACGATTCAAAACGAAAAACAAAATATTATTAAGCAATATGAAAGTTATCTGCCGACCAACAGCTGGTCGCCGGGATCAATCAGCAAATCATTTTCTTCCGAAAAAGATGCACTCGCTTATATCGGATACAAAAATCTGCGGTCATTTGTCCTCCCACAGAAAGCAGACAGCATTTCCGTCAACGCAACCGCGGATAAAAAAGGAAACATCTGCTACATTTCGCTTTCCGAACTATACAGTTGTGCAGACGGACAGATCAATGTGACGGCCGCCGCCGATCTCTATACAGAATCGTCCAACACCGGTTCCTATATCGATATGGACTATCCATCGTATGAGGAAACGCCGGATGCCGTATCCACCAACGAACTGTACACCACGGCTTCCGGCGATACCTGGCAAATGATTACGACCACCTCTCAGGGTGATGATTTCAATGATTCCATAGACGCTTACCGGACCGAAGACACGATTTTATATGGCATTCACATCGGTTACCCGTCGAACCTGAAAGAAAGCGCACAGGCAGAACTGAAAAAAATTTTAGAAAACGGCATCGGCCAGAACTAAGGGATTTATAAAAAATTAAGAAACCTTTTTCAAAAAGGTATTGAGCCAGAAGAAAATGTTCATTATAATCCATTATAAAACAATAAGGTGAATACCCCGGCCGCATCCGGGAGAAAGGAAACATCCCATCCAGTCTGACTGGATGGGATGAACATTGATAAACATGAAATGGATGATAGCATCTGATATCCACGGCTCTGCATACTACTGCAGACAGCTGTTAAATGCATACAACCGGGAACAGGCCGACCGTCTGCTGCTCCTTGGTGATCTTTTATACCACGGTCCGCGCAATGATCTGCCGGAAGAATATGATCCAAAACAGGTGATTGAACTGCTCAACGCAAAAAAACAACATATTCTCTGTGTCCGGGGCAACTGCGATGCCGAAGTCGACCAGATGGTACTCCAATTTCCCATTATGGCAGATTACTGCGCCATTGCAGACGGTGATACGCTGATTTATGCCACCCACGGCCACACGTATAATGAACAGAACCTGCCTCCACTGCATCGCGGGGACATTCTGCTACACGGACATACCCACGTCCCGGCATGCGTCCCACACGACACATATACCTGCATGAATCCCGGATCTGTTGCTATTCCAAAAGCCGGAAGCTGGCACGGCTACATGATTATGGAAAATGGCCGTTTCCAGTGGAAAACAATGACTAACGAAGTTAAAATGGAGTTTGCAGACGGAAAACGCATTCTCTAAACAAAATCTTTTACGGAAGCATAAATGCCTTCTGCATTCAGACCATACTTCTCAAGCAGTGCCACTGCCGGACCGGATTCGCCGAAGCAGTCCTGTACACCGATGGTCTTTACCGGTGTCGGTGCCTTTCTCGAAAGTGTCTCACATACAGCGGAACCGAGGCCTCCGATGACGGAGTGTTCCTCAACGGTTACTACTTTCCCGCATTCTTTTGCTGCGGCGACGACAAGATCCTCATCGAGCGGCTTGATCGTATGGATGTTGATCACTTTTGCATCAATGCCATCTGCTGCAAGTTTTTCTGCGGCTGCGAGCGACTCGGACACACATAAACCGGTCGCAATGATTGCCACATCTTTGCCTTCCCGCAAGGTCACACCTTTGCCGATTTCAAATTTGTAATCCGGACGGTCATTGATGATCGGAACTGCCAGACGGCCAAAACGCATGTAAACCGGGCCTTCGTGTTCATATGCGGCTTTTACTGCTGCTTTTGCCTCGATATCATCACTCGGATTTAAGATGACCATGCCCGGGATGGTGCGCATGAGCGCAATATCCTCATTACACTGGTGCGTTGCACCGTCTTCACCGACGGAAATTCCGGCATGGGTTGCACCGATTTTTACATTCAGGTGCGGATAACCGACAGAGTTTCGCACCTGCTCGAATGCACGTCCTGCTGCAAACATGGCAAACGAACTTGCAAACGGAACTTTACCGGTTGCGGCAAGGCCTGCTGCAATGCCGATCATGTTACATTCTGCGATACCACAGTCAATGTGGCGCTCCGGAAATTCCTTTTTGAAGATTGCAGTCTGTGTTGCCGCTGCAAGATCTGCGTCTAAAACATATACATCATCATGCTCCTTTGCCAGCTCTACGAGAGCGTTTCCGTAGCTGACACGGGTTGCGATTTTTGTTACTTCTGACATAATGCTTCACCTTCTTTCTTCAGGTCTTCCATTGCGATCGCATATTCTTCATCGTTTGGCGCTTTTCCGTGCCATCCTACCTGATTTTCCATGAAAGAGACACCCTTTCCTTTGACCGTATGCGCAATGATTGCGGTCGGCTGTCCCTTGGTGTTTCTTGCCTCTGCAAATGCAGCGGCGATCTGATCCATGTCATTGCCGTCTGCAAGGTCAACCACATGGAAATTGAATGCTTTGAATTTCTCGTTGATCGGGTACGGAGAGCATACCTGATCCACCGGTCCGTCGATCTGCAGTCCGTTGTTATCCACGATCACAACGAGGTTATCCAGTTTGCGGAATCCGGCAAACATGGCAGCTTCCCATACCTGTCCTTCCTGAATCTCTCCATCTCCGAGCAGTGTATACACACGGTAATCGTCCCCGGAAAGTTTGGCGGACAATGCCATGCCGACTGCTGCGGAAATTCCCTGTCCTAAGGAACCGCTCGACATATCCACACCCGGAATGTGCTTCATGTCCGGATGTCCCTGCAGATACGAACCGAGGTGACGCAGTGTCTTTAAATCCTCGACCGGGAAATAGCCGCGCAGTGCCAGTGCGGAATACAGTCCCGGTGCAGTATGGCCTTTGGACAGTACAAAACGGTCTCTGTCCGGTTTCTTCGGATCTTTTGGATCGATATTTAATTCTTCAAAATATAAATAAGTAAAAATATCAGCTGCGGAAAGCGATCCGCCCGGATGTCCGGCTTTGGCTGCATGGACGGCAGTCACAATGCCTTTGCGTACTTCATTTGCCTTCAGCTGAAGCTCCTGTTTGTTCATGTTCGTTCCTCCGTATGCGTGAACATCAGCCCATGAAAATTGCCTGCGGCAATGGGCTGACGCTACATTTCAGATTTTCTTCGAAAATCTGAAATATTACTCCCCAAAAACTGCCTTATAGTCTGCCTGGAATTTTTCGATTCCCTGATCGGTAAGCGGATGCTTTGTCATCTGCTCGATTACCTTGTAAGGGATGGTCGCAATATCGGCACCTGCAAGTGCGCAGTCTGTTACATGGATCGGGTTACGGATGGATGCTGCAATAATCTCGGTGTCATATCCGTAAATATCAAAGATCTCTGCGATCTGGCGGATCAGCTCAATACCCGGCTGGCTGATGTCATCTAATCTGCCAAGGAATGGGGATACATATGTAGCTCCTGCGTTTGCTGCAAGGATTGCCTGATTTGCGCTGAAAATCAGGGTAACGTTTGTCTTGATGCCCTCGGAAGAAAGTACCTTTACGGCTTTAAGTCCCTCTACGGTCATAGGGATCTTTACAACCATGTTTGGATGGATGGCTGCAATCTCACGTCCCTCTTTGATCATGCCCTCTGCATCTACCGTTGTTGCCTTTACCTCGCCGCTGATCGGTCCGTCAACGATGGATGTAATTTCTTTGATGACTTCTGTAAAATCTCTTCCCTCTTTTGCGATCAGGGATGGGTTTGTGGTAACTCCACAGATAACACCCATATCATTTGCTTTCTTAATATCCTCTACATTTGCTGTATCCACGAAAAACTTCATAATAAAATACCTCCATTTTTATTTACGTTTGTTTTTATCTGTTAGCCTTAATATAGCACAGTTCAAAAGCAAACGCAAGTATAAAACAAAAGAGAATAAAAGTTAGTGCAAATAAATAAAAGGCACGGATACGGTTCTCTGCCTTTTGACAGAAAACGTATCTGTGCCTTTTTATATCAAAACAGCGTTCTTTATTATTGATACATTTTATATTCCAAGCACTCCTGCAGCACTGCGCAGTTCCGCGGCTGCCCGCTGCAGCTCAGCCGCCTGCTCTTCGGACACATTTCCCGGCTTTGTACGGCTGACCAGCTTCTTTACATAAGAAAGGCTGCTCTTGATCTGGTGACGCGCACCACTGTCGATGGTCTTTTTCTTCTCTTTATAAGCTACTTCCACCTGACGGATCAACGTGTCGGCCTCGCTTCGCGCATCAATATAAGCCTTTCTCTGCCCGTCTGTTGCTTCATATTCCGCAGCTTCTCTTATCGCGCGGTCAATCTCTGCGTCTGACAAATTGGAACTTGCCGTGATTGTGATCTCCTGATGCCGTCCGGTTCCCAGATCCTTTGCGGAAACCTGTACAATACCGTTCGCATCAATATCAAACGTTACCTCTATCTGCGGCACACCCGCCGGCGCCGGTTTAATGCCCCGCAGCTGGAACCGCCCAAGCAGCTTGTTGTCTCTTGCAAACTGACGCTCGCCCTGCAGTACTTTGATATCCACAGATGTCTGGAAATTTCCGGCAGTTGTAAACACTTTACTGAACCGTGTCGGAATCGTGGTATTCCGGTCAATCAGCTTCGTTGAAACACCTCCTACCGTCTCAATGGAAAGCGAAAGTGGTGTGACATCCATCAGGATAATCTCTGCCGCCTGTGATCCTGCCATCAGCGCACCGCCAAGTTTTCCACCCTGCACAGCCGCTCCCAGTGCCACACATTCATCCGGGTTTAAGTTGCGTGAAGGTTCTTTTCCTGTCAGTCTGCGCACTTCCTCGAATACCGCCGGTACACGGGTAGAACCACCTACCAGAAGTACCATGCCCAGATCCGCTGCCGTAATTCCCGCATCCGAAAGTGCCTGCTGCACCGGACCTGCCGTGCGCTCAATGAGATCCATCGTCAGTTCCTCAAATTTTGCACGCGTCAGTGTCATTTCCATGTGCTTTGGCTCACCCTTTACGGTCGCAATAAATGGCAGGTTGATGCCCGTTGTGGAAGAGGAGGACAATACCTTTTTGGCCTTTTCCGCCTCCTCGCGCACGCGCTGCATGGCCGTCGCATCTTTCCGCAGATCCACACGCTCCGTGCGCTGGAATTCCGATACCAGATACTCCGTGATACGCGCATCGAAATCATCCCCACCGAGGTGATTGTCTCCCGCGGTGGCAAGTACTTCGATGAGGTTGTCCCCGATTTCAATAACCGATACGTCAAATGTGCCGCCACCAAGATCATACACCAGAATTTTCTGTGGCTCCCCGTGATCCAGTCCGTATGCCAGTGCCGCAGATGTCGGTTCGTTGATAATCCGAAGAACATTTAATCCGGCAATCTTTCCGGCATCCTTTGTCGCCTGCCGCTGGGAATCACTGAAATATGCCGGTACGGTAATCACCGCATCCGAAACCGTTTCCCCCAGATATTCCTCCGCATCTTTTTTGAGTTTGCGCAGGATCATCGCGGAAATCTCCTGCGGCGTATACTGTTTGCCATCTATTTTTGCCCGGAACGCACTTCCCATCTCACGCTTAATGGAGAAAAATGTCCGGTCTACATTGACAGCTGCCTGTCGTCTGGCAGCATCTCCCACCAGACGCTCTCCGTTTTTGGTAAATGCCACAACCGATGGTGTGGTCCGCGAGCCTTCCGCGTTTGTGATCACAACCGGCTGATCATTTTCCAAAACAGCGACACAGCTGTTTGTGGTTCCTAAATCAATCCCAATTACCTTACCCAAGGTCTCTTCCTCCCTACACTTCATGATATATACAACTGTAAGGCTGGAAATGCCATGCGTCAAGGTTTCCGGCAGATATTTCACTTATTGTTTATACTTTTCATAATTCCTTCTGAATTACCACATCTCCGTGATACATCAGGAAGCGAAGCCCCACGGTCTTTTTGAGATCTCCATGTCCATGGTGCTTCATGTTTCCTGCCACAACTGCAATATTGGCATCTCCCTCTGTATTTGTACGGTCAAATGTAAACAGCGTGGAATTATGGTATTCCACCACCTCCGTATCCACTCCCAGATAATCCGACAATTCCGCACGCGCCCCGATCCGCAGGATATGTCCTCCTGCAATTGCGACACCCCCGTCAATTTCTTTTTTGCTCTGTGGGATTACCACACCGTCGCAGAGTATGATCATTTCTGCATCCATAGATTCGCCTCCTTTTCGACTCTTTTTTCGTTATATAAAAGAAGAGCTTCCTCTTATCCGAGAAAGCTCCTTTGCTAATCACCTGTTCTGTTTACGCCTACTGTAGCAGAAAACGATTGGAAACGCAAGTACACTCCCGTACCTTTTTCATACTACAAAAATACCAACTGCCAATATTCTTCCTGTATACTCTCTGTTCCCGGCAATCTTTGGTGCAAACCTGAGTGCATACTTTTTATCTTTTATTTGTGCAATAGCCTCATCCGGTGTATGATCTATCTTTAATTCCAGAATCATACAATCAGCAGTTTTATCACTTCTGTGTTATGGGCAAATTCAAGTATTTTTTCCATCACCTGAATCCGGTATCTTTTGAAAAAAAGAGCTGATCATGTTCGCCATAATTGTCTTTCCGAATCTGCGTGGTCTGGTGATACAGATATGACGATTTCCCGCACTTACATACGGAAACAGTTCCCTGAGCATAAGTGTTTTATCCACAAAATACGCGCTTAAGCGCTCACTTTTATACAAAGTATATGGAGTTATGCTGTTCAAATATGTTCCCATAGTGTTGGCTCCTTTTCAACATAATTATCTTTTTCTGTATATTTTATTATACATGATGGCAGATATTTTTACGAGCCAATTACAAAATTTACTGCAACTGAATATGTCCACTCTTCATCCAATATACCTCATCACACAGTGAATACCCAGTCAGTCTCTTCCGTCACTACTTTATGGTATGTGACTGTACATGCTTCTTTTACCTATAACGGAACTTTACAGTAAAAAGAAAGCCGTGATGCATCCTGATATGCACCACGGTTTTTCATACCCGTAAATATCATAAATCTCCGGCATATAATTTTATTGTGTCAGGCACCACATGTTTCAATATTTCTACAACTTTTCGATGTCCGTAACCAGCATATCAACCTCGTCCTCCGTTGTTGCCCAGCTCGTACAGAAACGCTGCGTATCACCTTCGTCTTCAAAATAATATTTTTGCGCAAGCTCCTGCTTCTGCTGCTCCGTCAGAATAACAAACTGCTGGTTGGTAAAGCTCTCCACCGCAAACGGAACACCCTTGTCCTCAAACGCTTTCTTAATCTGCATCGCAAGCGCATCGGCGCGCTTCGCAGCCTCAAAATACTCGCCGCTCTCCAGCATCGTTGCAAACTGCAGTCCCATCAGCCAGCCTTTCGCAAGTACTGCACCATTCTGCTTCATGTAGGCCTTAAAGCGATACTTCAGATCCTGCGCAGTAATAATGAGCGCCTCGCCGAACAAAGCGCCACACTTTGTTCCGCCAATATAAAATACATCCGTCAATTCCGCAAAATCCTTCAAAGTAAGATCATTTTTCTCCGATCCAAGTCCATATCCCATGCGCGCGCCATCCACGAAAAGATACATCCCATATTTTGTGCACACATCATGGATCTCCTTAATTTCCTTCTTCGAATAAAGTGTACCTTTTTCTGTCGGGAAAGACAGATATACCATCTTCGGTTCGGTCAGATACTCCGGCTCGTCCTGATCGTAATACGCCTTGGTGCAAGCGGCGATCTGCTGCGCGGTAATCTTGCCATCTGTATTCGGAAGTTCCAGAATCTTGTGTCCGGTGTTCTCGATGGACGCCGCCTCGTGACAATTGATATGTCCGGTATCTGCAGCGATCACGCTTTGCACCGAAGATAATGCAGCAGCGATCACGACGTAATTCGCCTGCGTGGCTCCCGGAATGAATTTGATCAATGCATCGTCATCATCGACCAGCTTCTTTATGATGGTTTCCGCTTTATCGCACCACTCATCTTCCCCGTATCCGGCGTAGCTTGTGCTGTTCGTTGCGCCAAGTTCCTTCAATATGGATGCAAATGCTCCATGGTTGTAATCGTTATTAAATCTTATCATTTCTTACATACTCCTGTTCAATTAGAAAAGGCATCAAATAAAATGGTTTCAGTAACAAGTTTTCTTCCTTTCCAACATCCTTCTGCGACAATAAATATATATCATGCACATTTTTCGAAAACTTTTTATCGAATACCTTTATCGACTCATGTTTTCCAGATCCAGATGATTTAATTTCGAAAGCGTTCACTTTGCTTCCTTCCGAGATCAGGAAATCCACTTCATAATAATGCGTACTGCCTGACTTTTCCCATGTGTGATAGAAAAGCTCTCTGCCAGATGCCGCGATCATTTGTGCAACCAGATTTTCATATAAGAATCCGAGATTAGCCGGTAATTTGTCAGAAAGCAGCTTTGCGTACACATCATTTTCTGTCACCGGTCGATCCATAAACATCAATGTAACAAACAATCCTGTATCTGCGAGGTAGAGTTTGTAACTGTCAAAATCCTTTGTGTCTGCTAAACTCACACGTGGATCGGTTGAATTATAACACGGCAAAATTGTTTTTGAATCAATCAGCTCATATAATAATTCCTCTGTTTTTGCTTTACTCTTCTTCCCGATTGCTGTTGAAATCCGATATTTTTTTGAATCTTTGGCGAGCTGCGCCGGAATCGAATGATACAATGCAGAAATTCTTCCAGACGCATCAATTTTCTTAAAATCATCTTCATACAATGATATGATCTGTCTCTTGACCATATCAATTTCCGAGAAATTCTTACCTTCCGTGTATGCTTCTACCGCCTGCGGCATTCCCCCAACAGCCATATAAATACGCAGATCTCGCATTAATTTTCGATTCGTTGCCTGTCCGATTGCAGATCCTGTACCATAAATCTGGCGCAAGAGTTCATAATTACCTCCTGTGGCATCACAAAATTCTTCATAGTCCATCGGATATACCTGTATCTTCATCTCCTCCGACGGAATCAAAATGTCTTTTACATTTTTCTTAATCGAGATTAGAGATCCTGTTTCCAGATAACTATATCTGCCATCTGCCACCAGATGCTTGATAGCCTGCCTTGCCTGTGGAAAAAGCTGCACTTCATCAAATATGATCAATGATTCATGTTCGTATAAAGTCACTCCTGTTTCGGCCTGAAGACGCAAAAAGAACATATTTAAATTTCCCACATCCTCAAAACAACTGCGTATATTGTCCGTTGTCTTTGAGAAATCAATCAAAAGATAAGACTTGTATTCATTTTGCCCAAAAGACTCCGCGATCGTTGATTTACCGACTCGTTTGGCCCCCTCAAGCAAAGCCGCATATTTGTCTGAGTATTTTGCTTTCCATTCTAACAATCTGTCATATGCTTTCCGTTTAAAATACATCATTACCTCCCAAATATATCCTTGTTATAACATGAACCGGGCATTTCTTCAAGATTATATTTTGCGTTTTTGTCCGTTTCTTCAAGATTTTCATCAAAAAAGCGCCCTTGTCTGATATGATGCCTCTAAAGTAGACAGATTAAATATTTATTGTGTCAGGCACCTCTGATTTCTGATTTTCCTGCACAAGCGCTGATGTTACCGCAGGAAGTAATTCTTCAGCATGGAAAGTTACCAATAAATCGAGTTGGAAATCCGGAAATACCGGATATGCTTCTGCAACAGGCTCACATATCCTTTCCAATTCCGAAATCACTTCAACTACGCGTACTGTTTCCATTTCCTGTACCAAAAATGGGACTTTACAGTAAAAAGAAAACCGTGATGCATCCTGATATGCACCACGGTTTTTAATATCCGTAAATATCATAAATCTCCGGCATATATACCCCCGGCTCTTATTTCACATCCCCGAGACAATGGAATCATGGCTCCATGCATATTCTACCGATAGATATACCTTTTCCCCTTTATATTCATAAAATTTTTGTTCTTTTCCATCCAGAAACAATCTGTCATAGTCTGTATCAGCTGCACCGCTTGAACCTCTGATAATTCCCATATCACTGATTCCCTCAATTGCACGGGCCGTAAAAGCATGCGCATACACTTTCTTATTTGACGCATCAAAAATTCTGCAGTCATTATAATCCGGACTGTTTTTTATATAAACAGCTAATTCATATTCTCCATCATTATCCCAGTCTGCCACCAGAAATTCTGCCCACTGAGGCCGATACCCTTCTTTTGTCAATGCTTTTATAAAAGAATCCTTATCATATTCTTTTCCTTTTTCCACATCAAAGAATGTTTGATTATCTGAAAAAATTTTCTGTATCTTCTGTGGAAGTTTTTCCAGATCCTTTTGTGTAGAATGAACCTGTTTCCAATCCTCTTCCTGTGTTTCCGTAGATAAGACAGCTGTTTCTGTATTACTTTTCTGTTCTTGATCTGCAGGAGCTTTGCAACCCGCAAATAATAAACAGACCGTTATAATAATTACCGGTAATGCTTTCTTTGACATTATTTATCCCTTCAAATCCAATTAAAAATTTTTTAGAGCATCATATATTTTTTTTGAATATGCACGTCTTTGTGCATAATTTTTTTGTTTTGGCTTCTCTACATTATCTAAAAATGCATCTGACACTTCATTATAGGTTGTTTTCGAAATTACAGCTTTCCAATCATTTATTCTAGTCTTCTCAATTTCTTTGCGAACAGTTGCAAGTTGTGCATTTATATCAGAAACATTTACCCCCATCTCTTTCGCCGTATTTTTCAAAGTTTTTTTAACATCTGGAACTGTCCATTGCTCTATTCCATATCAAACCTTATCATCGGCTGAAAATGTGTACCCACTATCGTGGTCATTCTTATATTTTCCCCCTTTTTGCTCCTGTGCATTATCAGATGAGAATTTAGATTCATTATAAAAATTTCCACAAATTCCAGCTGCTTGATTTTTTGTAAAGCCCATTCCGACCCTTAGAAATGTCCAAATTTTGGCTAAATTTTGTTTTTCTATGTAATCTAATCCTAAATTTGAATTTGATGCTAATGCAGTTAATTCTTTCCCTGTTGATACACGACTATACATATTATGTACTTCCTGTAATTTTTTTCGCGTTTTATCAGTCATTTTCCCATCAACATTTAATCCATACACTTTTTGAAAATTAGATATAGCTTTTTTGCTTGCATCACTTGAGAAATCCCCATTTATAGCCCCCTTATAAAAGCCTAAACCAGATAAAAAGTTCTGAAGTTGCTGATTATTTACTGCGACCTTAACTTTAGCTTCTTGAATACTACATAGCGTATCCTTGTTAAAATTATTTTCATATAAAACCCCTGTATTTTCTTCTGATAAAGAATCATTTCTATTCAAATCATTTTTTATTTCCGTTTTTCTCATTTCATATGATATGTTTATTTTGTCTATTTTCTCTATATCTACCATATCTTATTTTCCTTCCTATTCTGTCAAGCCTAAATCTATTGATTTTACTGGCTTTGACGATTTTTATTTACCTCAAAACAAAAGCCGAGAGTGATGGATATCGTAGTATCATGTACTGAATAGTTGATAAATAAGTATAGCTAATAAAGCTTCCTTTTCGTTTGCTTTATAAAGGCTATTTTCCCTCTGATCAACTATGATGATGAATATTTTATTGTGTCAGGCACCTCTGGTTTCTTTATCAGAAAGCGATCTGTATACAACATTCTGATCCATCCTAGCAAAATTTACTGTAGCTGAATATGTCCATTCTTCATCCAATATACTTCATCACACAGTGATTGGATATCCTCCGGATAATGGGATGCAATAAGAACCAGCTTTCCACGCTCCTTTTCCTCCAAAATGCGCTTGCGGGCCTCCTGCACCGAATCTGCATCCAGCGCGCTGAGCGGTTCATCCAGTATCAATACTTTCGGATCTTCCAGAAATGCCATGGAAAGTGCAAGCTTTTGCTTCATACCGAGCGAATACTTCCCCACCGCCTTCTTATCTGCCGGGTCCAGGCCGAACATCTCCAATACCGTGCGAATGCGCTGATCATCTGCGACTTTCCGGTAGGCCGCAATGATTTCCAGATTCTTTTTTGCTGAATAATATGGTATGTACTCCGGACGCTCAATGATGAAACCAACATCCTGCATCAGATCCTTCTGTTCCCTGCCATCTACCAGAATGGTCCCGGAAGACTTGTGCATCAGTCCCAATAATACCTTGAACAATACCGTTTTTCCACTGCCATTATCTCCGACAAATCCATAGATATGACCGGATTCCAGTGCCAGGTTAATGTCTGTCAGAAGCGATACACCCTTTATTGTTTTGTTAATATTATTCATCTCGATCCTCATCGCCCAAATCCCCTTTCCTGTAATAAAGCATAATTCCTGCTCCGGTGATGACACATAAAAGAATGCCCGCAATAATACCATAGCGCATCCATGGCATAAATTCATCCGATTTTAGACAGGTTGTAAACAATGGTGTTATGGTAGCCTTTGATATACGAATATAACTGCGTTTATTTCCAATCGGATGTGCTGAATTCCAATAAGTAAATACGTCATTCATATATAGTTTTACATAGCCTGCAATCGCTGCCAAAAGAATAACAATCCCCATTCCATTGCGCGTTTTACCAGTAATTAATGTTACCAGCAAAGCCAGCAATCCCAGAAAAATAAACCCAATCGTACTTCGCAAACAGATTAATCCTGCCACAAGCAGTGTTGGATATTTGCCTGCTCCAACCGGTATATTAATCCATGTAATTGTAGATAATCCATTGGCTGCAAGCTGTCTTTGCTGGATATCCATAAATTTAGGCCATGCCAATGAAAAGTCATGGAACCAGATCCCTCCAACAAGGATGGTAAGCATTACAAACCAAATAACATAAAGAATGGAAAAGGCTATAATTTTTCCTATGGCATACTTTGCCGCCCGCATACGGGACTGACACCGCATCATTGTCTGCCTTTCTATAAATGCATCCTTAACAATATCCGGAATCAATAATATATATCCAACAAAAAAGACTGAAAGATAAAATGAAAAATAACTGAATGTATGCATTAACAATAAAATAACCGTCATTCTTCCCACTTGTTGCCCGGATGACTGAATATAGTTATTGGATACCTGTTCAATCAACGAAACAACGAAAAGTAGCGAAATAGCAATTAATTTTATTCGAAACACCGGTTTGCGAACAACCGCCCCTATGGTTTCTCTCATACCTGTCTGATCTCCTCTCCGAGATAATACCGAACTACTTTAGATTCCATCCCTTTTCCAATACATAGCATTAAAATAATCAAAAAGATCACAATGCACCGGCTTAATAAGTTTCCAAATGAAATATATGCTCCTGTTATGTTATAAAAATATGCCAGCACATTTGCGGCAACAGAATCTCTTCCAAACAACAGGGAAATTGCATAAAGTCCCCCACACCCGGTCTCCATAATGATCATTGGCATTGCATATACAAGAACCCGTGCATCTGATACAAATGCAATTATCGCTCCTAACAACCCAAACAAACATCCCGTCAAAAAGAAGCTGACCATTCCCAACAATACAAGTTCAACGTGTCCTGCTGATTTTGTAAGAATATGGATGCCAAAATAAACCGTCTCGCTTTCCGATCCAAATTCGGGTGTAAGATACACTTGCATTGCATCTTTCCATAATGGATTTTGTCCTATCCCAATGTCTGTCAACAGATATAAGCTTATCAGAATAGCTACCGCAAGAAGTCCCCCAAGCAGTCCACTTGCGACAAAATGACTCCAGTAATAGGAATGAAACCCTCTTTTTTGTATAATCTGATAACAATATCCGTCCTTTCGCTCATCTATTATCGTTCCAGCATATGCTATTACTCCAATAAATGGAAAAAAAGTGACAAACAGATCCATTGATAAAATACCGATACGAACAGCAAATGGAGCCATCGAAATTGAGTCCAATTTCCAGTCAAACGTTCCATACCCATTATAATATTTTTGTAATGGATATATGATGTCAAGTGTAAGAAACACTACAAAAACAATTGTAACTACACCAACAATGCCCCAAAACCGCTTACTGCAAAATCCCCTACGGATATCCAGCCACAGCATAGAAGCAGTGGAACCTTCTTTTTTCATTATTATTCTCCTGTGTTTGAATATTTAATTACTTGTTACATTTTCACGTTAGCATATTCGATTGTGTATGTCAACTATATTTTAGTTTTCCTATACATTGTTTTATTATCTTGTTTGTTTTATAATACGTTTATCTAATTAGATAAGGAGAAACCTATGAACAACAAAAGTAACTTCCGGCGCGGTTCCGTCGAATTGTTAATTTTGCATCTGCTTAGCCAGCAGGACTATTATGGTTATGAAATATCCACCCTGATCCGGGAACAGACCGATGGATACCTGAATATTCCAGTTGGTTCTTTGTATCCCGCCCTCTACAAATTAATAGATGCCGGATATATTTCAGACTACAAAAAACAGGTGGGACGCCGTCAGGTGAATGTTTATTATCATCTGGAAGACAGTGGCCGCACGCATCTGCAACAACTTTTGGAGGATTATTACGCGACTGCCAATGCGATCCAACAGGTATTGAAATATACGGTTACACAATAGAAAAAAAGGGGGATACAATGACCAAGGATAAAATTACGGATGAATATATAAAGGCTGTGCAGAAACAGTTTAAGCACTACCATGCCGCAGACACAAGATTTATTTCTGATTTGAAAGACGCTGTCATTTCTTATGCAGCGCAACAGGATTCTCTCGATTATGAACAGCTTGTTTCACAGTTTGGAGATCCACAGGAACTGGTAAACGATTATTTTTCGGAGCAATCAATTGATAAGCAAAAAAGAAGCCTACGCTTTTCACGAAATGTCAAAATAACCTGTACCATTGTAATTTTGATTGTCTTGGGGTGTACTGGCATTTTCTTTTATACTCTCAATCATTTAGCCCAAGAAGAGAGAAATGCTTTTATTCACCGAGAAATCATTATTTTAAAGGAGGATGATACCCAATGAAAAAATCAGGCAAATTTATCACCGCTTTATTACTTTCTTCCGCACTTATATGTGCCGCAATACCCAGTCAGTCTCTTCAGGCACAAACCGTCACGATTACAAAAGAGGCTATTTCCGATGATCTCTACTGTGTGACGGAACTTGTTGAAACGTCAGGTTCTGGAATTCAGCCTTTTTCAGCTACCCAGGCCAAAAGCGGAAGCAAAACCGTGCGTTATGAAAACGCTTCCGGCACTACTTTATGGTATGTGACGGTACATGCTTCTTTTACCTATAACGGAAGCACTTCTTCCTGCACAAGCACTGATGTTACCGCAGAAAGTAATTCTTCGTCATGGAAGGTTACCAATAAATCAAGTTGGAAATCCGGAAATACCGGATATGCTTCTGCAACCGGACATCAATATAACATTTTAGGCATGGAAACAAACACACTTTCTCGTACTGTTTCCATTTCCTGTACCAAAAACGGAACTTTACAGTAAAAAGAAAACCGTGATGCATCCTGATATGTACCACGGTTTCTCTACATAATTATCTAAAATTTTTAATCACACAGGAATGTTTCTTTGTTTTGGTGCTATAATTGATTCCAACCAGAAGAACCTCCCCATCATATCCCAATTTTTTCACCAACTGCGTATAATTCTTTTCTTTGATCTGTGTAATCGCTTTTTCTGCAGATTTGTCCCATTTCAACTCGATCAGTAATGCAGGTTTATCCGTAAATCTGTTTGGAAGAAAAAGAATATCCACATACCCATGCCCACTTGCGATCTCTTCAAACCGCACATAATCATCCACACAACTCAAATATGCCATGATCACAACCGACCGAAGCGCCTGTTCATCGTTATAAAACTTTGGAGAAGTGTTTGCCATATGCGCTTCTGCCAGCAACTTCGCCACTGTATCTCCATCCTTTTGAATTGTTGCCTTCAACAAATGATCTGACAGCTGAATTGCTTTCACCAGTTCCTGACGTCTGCCGTTTTTGATTGCACGAATAAACTCTTCCCTGATTTCTTCGTTTGGAATATACACCTCTTTATTGTCTGCATCATATCCCAGATATCCCAGATGCACCAGTAAAGTAAGTACATCATCCCGGCTTTTCATGGAAGTCATGTCATTCTGAAACGACCCGATATCGACCCGGCAACGCTTTCCTCCAAGCATATCGACCAGACATTCCTTCAGACCATCAAAATTTAAATCTATATAAATTCGCAGTGATTCATAAGTTTCTGTCTGTGTCCAGTAATTACTGTATTTTCCGCAAAAAACTGCCTTTATCACCGAATTTGGATTATACACATGCCCGATCTCATCAAAATAATACCCATCGTACCATCTGCGCATTTCCTCATAATCCATGTGATGACCGGTACACAGCTTTTTTACCTCATCCTCTGTAAAACCAACATAGGGTGCCAGCGGTCCCGGCTCAAGCATCGTAAATTCGGTAAAATCGGTAAGGGCCGACTGCGTTCCATATTTTTTGATCGGTAAAATTCCCGTCATATAAGCTCCACACAAAAAACGGGAAACCTGAATTCCCTTGAACAATGCGCGCAACAACTGAATATATGTCTTTTGCAGTTCTGTATTTTCCGGCGCTTCACGGAACAACGCATCCCACTCGTCAATAATAATCAAAAATTTATGCCCGGTTTTTACACTGATTGTAAGTAATATTTCCGGCAAAGAAACGACTTCCTCTGTCACACAATCCGGAAAGGCTTCCCGTAATTCCTTTCCAATGTCACGCTGCAGATTCAAAATTGTATCCTCTATATTCTGTGCATTGGAAATAAACCACGCCATATCCCAAAACAGGACGTCACAATTATTACGATATTTATTGTACCACTCTTTCTCTTTCTCTTTTGTCTCCTCCGGCGGATTGGCTACGCGCAAATGTGCAAACAGTTCCCCCGCATCTGCTCCCTTAGAATAAAATGCGGAAAGCATCTGTGCAGCATAAGATTTTCCAAATCTTCGTGGTCTGCTTGAACACAGCATATTTCTGGAAGAGTTTAATACCGCATTCATATAGGTAATCAATCCGGTTTTATCCACATAATCTCCGGTTTTCATAATGGATGCAAATCCATCCGCAGATGGATTCAGATAAATTCCCATACCACGCACTCCTTCCTAATATCCGTAAATATCATAAATCTCCGGCATATATACCCCCGGCTCTTTGTATACAATAAGTGGTTTTTCCACCGTCAGACGGGATTTGCCGCCCCGCAGCCCCTCTATCAGCACCATATTCGGCTCCTTATCCACAAACGGATAGACCAGCCGCATGCGCTTCGGCTCGATATGATATGCTACCATCTTACTGAAAATTTCCGCAAGGCGGAAGGGCCGGTGTACCATGTAAAAACGTCCACCCTGCTTTAACATCTTTGCACTCTCACGCAGGATATCATCCAGATCGCAGAGAACCTCATGCCTTGCAATCGTCTTGGCACTGGCATCATTCTGGATTCCATGCTGCCCGATCATATACGGCGGATTCGTTGTGATTACTTCAAACGATCCGGCTCCGAAACGCGCAGAAGCCTCCTTGATATCTCCGGTCACAATCGTAATTTTCTCTTCCAGATGATTGTAGGCGACGCTTCGCGCCGCCATATCTGCACTCTCCGGCTGAATTTCCAGCCCGGTAAAATGTTCCCCTTTGGTCTTTGCCTCCAGCAGAATTGGTATGATCCCGGTTCCGGTACCCAGATCCAGTGCCCGTTCCCCGGGCTTTACTTTCGCAAAGCCGGACAGCAGCACTGCATCCATGCCAAAACAGAACCGTCCCGGATCCTGAATGATCCAGTAGCCGTTTCTATGAAGTTCATCCAGTCGTTCATGACTGTGGATTGTCACCCCGTTTTTGTTCTCCACGTTCGTTGTTTCCACCCTGATAATTCTTTCTGTCGTAGTTTCGATGGCGCCGGAAATTCCGCTCTCCGCGGTATTCGCGTTTTTCTCCGCCCCCGCCACTGTTTTCACGGTCTGCATTCTCGCCGCGGTCACGATTGTAGTTTCTGCCACGGTAATTGGTGCGTTCCCGGTACTCTCGTTTCTCACCGTTGTCATTCCGGTCGCGGTATTCGCGCTTTCTGCCGCGATAGTTACTGCGGTCACGATACTCGCGTTTCTCGCCGCTATCGTTTTTCTCACGATTCTCACGGCTTTCGCTTCCGACATCCGTCTCCGGTGACGCATCGTTTTGCTCTCTGCGGTATTTGCCACGGTTGTTTTCCCTGCGGTTCTCCCGCTGCGGACGTTCGTTTTCTTCCTCCGTGCTTCCGTTATCCTCAAGCCCTTCCAGCTCTTTCATTTCCTCATCCGTTACACGGACATCCCTGCGGCGCCGCGGTGTAAACTTCAGATCATCTACTGCATATTCCTGCAGTTCTTTTTCTTCTCCGTTATCCACAACAACCTTAACCAGCTGACGCAGTACATTAACACCGGACACTTCTCCATGCATTCCGGTCGGTGTGATTACCGAATCTCCCACCGACGGCAGACGGCTGTTTAAGTATTCGTATGTTTCCTGCTCGTTCTTCAGACAACACATGAGTCTGCCGCATACACCCGAAATTTTTGTCGGATTTAAGGACAGATTCTGTTCCTTTGCCATCTTGATGGATACCGGTACAAAATCGGTCAGATAGGATCTGCAGCACAGTTCCCTCCCACAGATTCCGATACCGCCAAGCATCTTTGTCTCATCGCGCACACCAATCTGCCGCAATTCGATACGGGTGCGGAACACCGAAGCCAGATCCTTGACCAGCTCACGGAAATCAATTCGTCCGTCTGCCGTAAAGTAGAACAAAAGCTTATTGTTGTCAAATGTATATTCCGCTGCAACCAGTTTCATATCCAGCCCGTGCTTTGCAATTTTTTCCTTGCAGATCACGTAGGCTTCCGCTTCTTTTTCTTTATTTTTTTCTATAACTTTTTCGTCATCGTCTGTCGCAATACGGATCACCGGTTTCAAAGGCTGGACAACCTTATCGTCATCCACCTCTTTGGGTGGGATCAGCACTGTTCCCATCTCTATGCCACGTGCCGTCTCCACGATGACGTGCATCGCCGTCTCCAGATCATAATCCAGCGGGTCAAAATAATAAATCTTTCCCGCACGCTGAAAACGGATTCCTACCACTTTTATCATATTAATTCTCCTTAATTGTCAGTAACAGCAGCTCAATCACAAGATCGAAATTTACATTTGCCGAAATCCGGACTTTCGCTGTCTCAAGTGCACGGATGATCGTCTCAATTCCCTGATACGACCGCTTTGCTGCCTGTTTTTTTATGTCATAAACCTCATCCTTAAAAATGAGTCCGTTTACATCATTGGTTGCTTTCATGTAAAGTACATCGCGGAACCAGATCATCATGAGGTCAAAATAATCATTGACCGTCAGCTTATACTCTGCAATCTGCTTTACTGCTGCTGTCATTTCATACAGATCAATATCTTCCAGACGCTTCATCAGCTGCAGCACCGATGCTTTCAGTTCCCCAAATTCTTCGGAAGATGCCAGCTGAATGGCTTTCCCTACATTTCCCTGGGAAAATGCGGCACAGACATCTGCCTGGTAATCCGGAATGTGATACGTTTTCATCAGGTAAGATTTGATCACATCTTCTTTTACCACTTTGAGATTCAGTGTAATGCAGCGCGATAAAATCGTTGGCAGAAAACTGTCCGCATTTGTGGTCAGAAGCAGGATGACAGCATATGCCGGCGGTTCCTCGATTGTTTTCAGCAATGCATTCTGTGCCTGCTGGTTCATTTTTTCCGCCTCATCCACAATATACACTTTGTAGCGACTGCTGTATGGTTTTATCACAATATCGTTATTGATCTGGGTACGGATATCGTCCACCCCGATGGTATTCGGCTTTTCGTGGGATACATAGATGATATCGGGCTGATTATGATCCACCGCCTGTTTGCAGGAGCGGCATAAAAGGCATGGTCTTGTCCCTTCTCCCTCACATTGCAGTGCCATGGCAAAAGCCTCTGCAAGCATCATTTTTCCGGAAAGCTTTGGTCCGTTAAAAATATATGCATGACTGACTTTGTCGAGGGCAATTGCATTCTTCAAATGCCCGATGATCTGTTCATGTCCAATGATGTCTGAAAATCCTGCCATAGCCATCCCCTCCTTGTATCTGTCTAGGTCAAAATATCAAGCAAAAGTCCTTTAATTTCCCCAATACGGTCCAGAATCGAAATATGATCCTTTTCGTCTGCCACCAGTTCGCCTGCCAATTCATCCAGATTCTTATCGATCAGGCGGATAATGCCATATACCCGGTGGCGTCCCCTGCGGTCAAGAAAATTTTCCCTTGAAAACCGGTGGGAACGGTAAACTACTTCATTCAGAAAGTCTTTTATCAGTCCACGGTACTTTTTCATATCCCGGATGTCCATGTGCTCCGCAAGACGGTTTCCCTGCGCCGTAATATCACTGAGCAGCTCATCCACTTTTGCCTGCAGATCCGCATCTGTGATCGCACTTGCAAGTGTAAACTTGAACGAGCCGTCGCCTTCTACTGTTTTTGTGGCCTCCGGTACCTGATTGACCGCGGATATATCGTTTACTTTTATCGCCATATAGAAATCCTCTTATCCTGTTTCTCCATCCCAGACATATCCCGCCGGATATATTCCGTGATCTCCCGGATGGTTCCTTCCATATCCTTATTTATAAACCGTCGTGTGATGCCTGCCTCTGTCAGTTTTTCCTCGGAAAAATCGGCTGCATCCGCAAGAAACCTCCGGCACATTTCCTCATACTGCGGAGTTTTCTGCTGCCGCTCCCTGGCAATCGCCCGAAGCAGCCGCTCGCCATCCTCCACTTCTATATAAATCGGCACTACCTGTGAGCTTCCAAAGTATCTTTGTATTTTCTGATACCCTTCCAGTGTCACAATATACAGATAACTGTGCGCCGACAGGTCAATTCTTCCATCATCTACCGTAAAATATTTCCAGATCCCATAGACGGTGTGATATGCCCGCAGCTCGATCACCTTGCCTGCGCTTTCCAGCTGCTGTACATGTGTCTCATCTGTAAATACATATTCCCTGCCATCCGTCTCTCCCTCTCGGCGAGGCCGGGTGGTATACGGTACAATGCGTAAAAGTGCAGGCTCCCCCTGTTGCATAATCCGGTTGTAGATACTGTCTTTTCCGGAAGAACTCTTTCCCATGACACAATAAATTTTGCCCATTGATCTCTTTCCTCTAGTATAATATATTTGCCGTCATTTCACAACGTTTATACACGTCAAATCCGGCAGTCCCTCTACCTCCAGGCCCAGCCGGATACAATGCCGGATCGTTTCTGCGGTCTGCACGTCAATCGCTTCGCCAGGCACAAGAATCGGAATTCCGGGCGGATACAGATACACATAATCCCCGCTCACCGCTCCTGCGGCTTCCTCCAGCCGGACCGTTTTTTGTTCTGCGTCCAGTGCCTGATCTATCGTCATGACGGTTTTTTGTTCCCGGTAAATCTCCCGCGGTGAAATCTCGCTGATCTCTTCCTTCTTATGAACCGTTCCGTCAATACATTCCAGTGCGTCCGAAAGCCGCGCAAACCCTTCGTCCGTATCCATAATGGAAGTCATGGCAACCACATAGTTTCCGCTTGCCATCTCCATCTGCAGACCATATTCCTGCAGCAATATCTCCTGAAGAGCCTGTCCGCTCATGCTGTTTCCGGTCAGGATCAGAAGTTTTCCCGGGTCAAACGAGAACGCTTCCTGTTTTGAAAAATCGGAGGGCTGCAATACCTGCAGTGTTTTCAGATTTTTGGTCTTATCCCGAAACTCTGCAAGCCTTCTGCTGTATGCAGCAAACAGCATTTCCCGGTCTTTTTCTATGATCTGCAGACTTTTTTCAATCCCCGCCATCAGAAGGTATGACGGAGAACTTGTCTCATAAATCCCCAGAAATTGTGCGACCTTTTTCTCCGCGATCCGGTCGGAACACAGATGCAGCAATGCGGTCTGTGTAAATGCGGGAAGTGTTTTGTGTACACTCATAATCACGGCATCCGCACCAAGCCTTGTGGCATTTTCCGGAAACTCCGGGGAAAACCCGAAATGCGCTCCATGCGCTTCATCCACGATCAGCGGAATCCCATATGCATGCACGGTATCCGCAATGCTTTGGATATCCGATACGACCCCGTCGTATGTCGGGGAAGTAATGACAACGGTCCGGATATCCGGTGTCTGTTTTAGCTGCTTTTGCACCATCTGTGGTGTTACCTGCCCCTGGATGCCGTAGGCGGTATCTTCCGGATAGAGATAAACAGGAACCAGCTGCCGCAGATACATCGCGTGATATACCGCTTTGTGACAGTTTCTCGCCATAAGGATTTTTTCGCCCCGTGGGACTGCTGCACTGATCGCCGCAAGAAGTCCGCAGGTGCTTCCGTTTACCAGATAATACGTTTTTTTTGCACCATACAGATCTGCCGCTTTCTGCTGCGCCTCCTGCAGAATTCCGGTTGCATGGTGAAGATTATCAAATCCTTCAATTTCCGTAATATCAATGGCATAGGGATTGGCAAAAGGCAGGAATGCCCGTTTATGGCCGGGCATATGAAACGGATATATGTCCGATTGTTCCAGTTCATTCAGTTTTTGTTCCAGCATATTTCCTCCACTATCCTAAGAACCGGCCAAGTTCCGGCATCCAGTCATCAAAAAAGATCTCATTGCGGCAAAGACTTTCCCAGATCGGGGACACAAACACCAGAATCAGATCGATTGCGTCTTCCCAGGGAACCTCTGCCAGCCCATGGTTACGCAGATACTTTTCCCAGCGCTTGCGCATATATGTGTAAGCCCGGTATCCGTCCAGCTGCTTTAATCTCTGCTCTTTTCGCATCTTCGGAGATGCAGCGGTAAGCACCGTCAGTTCCTCCAGCACATAACGCCCGCTGAGCGGCTGTGTCCGGAGCAGCCGGTATGCATCATAATAACTTCCCATGCTGCCGATCAGTTCCAGCTTGTCCATGATCGCAAACAGATCATAGCTCAGTTCACTCTCCGGCGAATACACCAGATAGGAAATTGTTCTGCCTCCGCCCACTGCAATCAGTTCTTCTTCTCTTGTTCCCGGAATCTGGCTGACCGCACCAAAACTGTAGATCTCAATATTTAGCGGAACTTTCATATCAAAATACCCGGCGGTCATGCTAAGCCGGATTCCGCCGCTCAATGCCGTCACCGTACCTTCCCAATGGATTTTCTGTGCATTTTCTTTTGCAAAAAGTGTTGTTTTGATATGTTCGCCCATTGCGATGGATAATCGCTGACCGGGCTGCAGTTTGTCCGGCGTGAGTTCTTCCTCACTTCCCTTATAAAAAAAGCGGATGCGCTTCTTGGCGCGCTGCCGATATGCTTCTTCTCCCAGAAGCGGCAGGCTCATCAGCCATAAAAATTCACGGTATGCAGACGTACTGACACGCAGCATCAGATCTTCCACCGCATATCCCCACAGGAGATCTGCAAATGGAATGGAGAGCATTTCGCTTCTCTTTTTCAGTTCTGTTGCCTCACATACACCGACTTTCATTACAGCCACACTCCGATCAGACTCTGTACCTTTCCTGTTACTTTTCGCGCTCTGGCATATTCCATCAGCATGGAAATGTCTTTATCATTGTCCCGGATATAGGACTGGATCGCCTCCCGGAAAATCGCCCGGTCAAGCTTTGCCTCATATTTCAGGCAGTCACAGATCATCCGTTCCTTATCATAAATCTGAAACGTCAGTCCATTCTGCTCAATCGTTGTGGAACCAAGTTCCAAAGCTTCCGGCTCTGTATAGTATGGGATTACTTTCGGATAATCCATCTTAAACCGCGACTTGGATGTATTTTTATCCACCGCTAAGTGCCATCCGTAAGGCTTTTCCCGGATATATCCATACGCATAGAGCGCACTTTCCATGCACAGACGCGCATCCGGAAAAAGCCGTGCGATCAGTTCTTCCTCGGAAAAGCGGTCGATCCGGTCGGTATAATAACCGTTTTTTATCCGCACCAGTGTCCCGGCTTCCACAAATTCCAGAATCTTGCGGTAATCCACATCAAGTGCCGCAAATTCTTCCTTTTTTACGATGCCGCCTTTTTCATTAATGAAAGCGCGCAGTTTTTCCAATGTTTCTTCTGATGATTTACTCTTTTTTGTATTTGTCGACATTTTCCGCTCCATAAAAATTAACGTGGTATTTCACTTCGTATTCTACCTTTTCCTGTGGAATTCGTCAAGAAAATAGTATATAGTAAAGATAATCTGAAACTGTAACAAAGGAGATCCCATTTTGAATCAGAAAAACCAGCTGCGCAAAAATCCTTCCCGCGAGACATGCGAAAGCATCATTCGCCGGATTCTCATGACCGAACTTACCCAAAACGGAAAAAACCGGCACTTTCGAAAAGCTACCGATTTTATGAGTTATTTTGAATCTCTGTATCCGGCATCGGATGCCCTGACCAAACAGGTGCAGCGCGCCGTCCAGTCTTTGCATATGCCGAAGGATGCCGATGGATTTTTTATTGTGGACAAGACAGCTGCACAGGTGGAACAGGAACAATGCCTTGGGAAATTATTTGCAGATGCAAATGTCTCCCTCCATCCAATGGAACAGGTAGAGACCGTTTTCCTGTCCGTACCCTCCCATATGCAGGAACTTCTGCTGCATACATTCGAACAGAGTGATCTCTTTGCCGGGCAGATTCTTACCATCGTTCGCACCTGTAATGGTCTGTTAATTTACACCGAAGACAAAAAACAGCTGCTTTCATTATTGAATCGTCTGATAAATCAGCAGTAATTTTGCAATGTCGTTTATGCGTCAATTTTATGGTTTAATGCCTTTAATTTGTCTTTATTCCTGTTTAGTGTCTTTATTTTTGTCTTTTTGTACATTTCTGTCCTTTATAGGTTAATGTAAAGCATGCCGGATGATCCACTGTTCCTCCGCGGATAACCGGAACAAATCCATGATTCTGCAATCCAGCCGTTTCTGGCAAGTCTCTGCTGCCTCTTTTCCCATTCCACAAATCAGCGGCTCGGTCATCGCTATAATTTCATTCTGTATCGCTTTCCCAACACGCGGAATCGGAATATGCTCCATATGCGCCCGCAATACTTTTATGGAATGGAATTCCTTCTGATAAACAAACTGAGAAACACTGGAATTTAAAATTGCCAGAATATATTTGATCTGCATTCCCTCGATCTTTGGGATCACAATGTTGCAGCTATTCAAAGAAAGCATCTGCCGGTCATCATAAGCCACCACCAGCTGATTGCTGATAAAACGGTACAACAGTTTTTCCGGTGCCCGGTATATCTCCAGAGGTGCAACCTGCTGAAACTGTTCCGGTTCAAACCGCAGATACTGTTTTGCCGGATTTATGTGGTATTTGCAAATATCTGTACCTTTCAGTACCATCTCCGAATGTTCCGTTTTCTCTGCGGAGAGAAACTTTTTGTTGTTTCCGGTAACAATGCCAAGTGCAAAATCTGCATGATCGGCCAGATAACAGACGGGAATGGAATTTTTTATTTTCTCCAGCACACGATACTCTTCATCTGTCATCCGAAAACTGAAATTTTCCGGCACTACCGTCCGCTCCATTACTATGATAAATGTACGTGTCCGGTCTTCTATCATCATACCTGCCGTTGACAAAGGCTTTCCGGTCGCAATAAGCTGCAACAGGATGCAGGGACACTGTACCCCGTCAAACATATCTCCCAGAAACGTAAGGGATTTTACAGAACTTCTCTGAAGCAGAATTGTGCGGATACGCATATGTGCCTTTACATTTAAGACCGCTTCCGGCAGCACAAACGCCAGCGTTCCATCCGGAACAAGAATCTCCAGTGCCCGTTCGATAAAAACATCATAGGACTCGGTATTTCTTCCGGAAGCCGTGGCATATCTGGCCTTTAACACTGCTTTGTCTTCATTGGAAAAAGCATAGCCCCACGGCGGATTTCCAATGATGGTATCAAATCCTGTTCTGTCATATTCTGTGAGAAAATTCTTCTCTGTAATATGTTCGCAGATCTCCTCAACATCCGCGTCCGGATATTTCAGAGCCATATTGAGTCGTGCGATACGGATACTCACCGCATCGGTATCCGTGCCATAAATATCTGCCAGATCCACACTTTCCGGCAGCTGAAGCAGGAAATTTCCGGTGCCGCAACACGGATCTAACACTTTTCCCATATGTTCGATATCCAGATGGGAAATCAGTTTTTTTACAACTTTTGTGGGTGTATAGTATGAACCATGCGCTTTCCGGCTTCCCATATTTTTACAGGAAAGATATATAAGTCCCAGAATGTCTTCTCCCGGCTCCCAGATGTATTCATGTGCAAAAAATGCCGGATATTTCTGACAGAAATCCATTGCCCTTTGTCTGTCACCAATCAATGCATCCAGTAAGATGTCATATTTCCCTATAGAAATTTTTCCCTGCAGATATTGGAAAAACAATGGTTTCTGCCCGAATAACTGCAACGCACAGTCTGCCACAAAATAGGATATCACATCAGAGGTCAGCAGAATTTGTTCCCATGTTATCTCGGAGAGCAGTTTCTGCAAAACGGTAAGGTTCTTGCAGTTTTGGGAAACATAAGAACGATATAACGCATTTCCGGAAACATATTTTTTATTTCTGCGGCTTTTTAATGCCACATTTTTTTCTGACCGGATTTCATTTTCTATGATTGCAATATGCTTTTCATCAAAATAGGGCATCCCGTTTTTTATATATTGGGGAGTTATCTTTCCAAGCTTTACCCAGTTACGACCGGTAGCAATTGATATGGATAACTGCTCACATAACTCTTTTAACGATTTGTCATGCAATTTCAAATTCTCCTGGTTACCTGCTTTTTAAAAATGCCCGGCAGTAGGAACCTGCCGGGCATTTTCTTATGTACTCTATAATTTCTATCTTGGGTCCGGACGATGCTTCATATCACGGATCGGAATATTAGCAACAAGTGCCGGTACCGTTCCGTTATTGGAATCGGACTCTGTCTCGGTGATTTTTACATCAAGCGCCTCCGCATCAATATCCATGTAACGTGAGATCACTTCAATAATGTCATTCTTCATCATCTCCATCATCTCGGAAGAACAGTTGGCACGGTCAGAAACCAGCACCAGCTTCAGGCGGTCCTTTGCAACGTTGCCGGAAGTCTTCTTCTTAAATAAATCCATTATTCCCACAATAAGTACCCCCTCTAATTCTTCTTAAAAATGTCCTTCAGCTTCTCAAGTACTCCCTGCTTCTCATTCAGATTCAGGAACGGAACTTCTTCTCCCATAATACGGTGGCAGATATTGGAATATGCCTTTCCTGCCAGACAGTTGGTTCCAACCAGTGGCTCACCACGGTTTGTGGAAATAACAATCTGCTCATCATCCGGTACGGCACCGAGAAGATTTACTGCCAGAATATCGGTTACATCATCTACCGTCATCATCTCACCGCGTTTTACCATATCCACACGCAGACGGTTTACAATCAGATCGATCCGTTTCATCTCGTTTGCCTCAAGGAGTCCTACGATACGATCCGCATCACGGATCGCAGATACTTCCGGTGTCGTAACAACCAGTGCACGGTCCGCACCTGCTACCGCATTCTTAAATCCCTGCTCGATACCGGCCGGGCAGTCCAATAAAATATAATCAAACTCTTCGCGAAGCTCATTGATCAGCGCAACCATCTGCTCCGGTGTGACAGCATCCTTATCTCTGGTCTGTGCGGAAGGAAGCAGGCATAATTCCGGATATCTCTTATCCTTGATCAAAGCCTGACGGATACGGCACTTTCCTTCTATAACATCTACCAGATTATATACAATACGATTTTCCAGACCCATAACCACATCCAGGTTACGCAGTCCGATATCGGTATCAATCATTACAACTTTCTTGTTTAACTGTGCAAGACCTGTACCAATGTTTGCTGTGGTTGTGGTCTTACCTACACCACCCTTTCCTGATGTGATAACGATTACTTCGCTCATGAAACTTATTCCTCCTACGTCCCTAAATGTTATTTAATATATTTTTGGTGATTGGCTCAATATAGATATTTCCATCTCTTGCAATGGCGATCTGTGCTTCCACTTCCGGTGTCTTTGACCGACGGAGTGTACGACGTTTCGGTTCCGGCTTGTCCGGACTCTTTGCGATCAGATCCCCAATCTGAATCTGAATCGGCTGCATATCCAGCGCAAAAATAAAGCAGTTACGATCCCCCATACATCCTGCCTGTGCGTTACCTTTTAATGCCCCAAGAATCACAATGTTTCCCTGGGAAATAATTTTGGCTCCCGGATTGACATCGCCAATGATCGTGACACTCGATTCACTCGAAATCACCTGTCCCGACCTTAAAGTGCCACGATAAAACTGCTCCGGCCCGTTTCCTGCTGCGGCATTCTCATACTGCTGCTGTACGGCATCGTAAAACGCCTCGACCTGTTCTTTCATGACAGCTTCCTGTCTTGTTCCATTTTCAACGATACACAGGATTTCAATCGATGTGTTGCTTTCAATTGCTGAGATGATCTGCTGTTCTTCCTCTTCCGAAAGTTTTCTTCCTTCAAAGGACAATGCCAGTTTTGCATTTTTAAAAAATGTACTGGATGCTTTGAACTTTTCGACAACATCCTTCAATAACTCATCAAACCCAATCTCCGGGTCTAAGACAAGATTAATTCCGTATTTATTACTTTTTATCGTAACAGATTGTGACATGGTAACCTCCAATTTCATTATTAAAATGAAATCCATCAATTGTAATTATACCTGTTTGCGGCAAATACGCAAGCATTTTCGCTTTATTTGAACGATTTAAAAAAACCTGTCCTTCCTGCGATTGTATTTCTTTCGTTTCTTCTCACGAAAACGCATTTTATCATTTTTTTTCGTTTTTCTCTGATGACGGATCACATAAAAATTATCATATGCCCGTTTTGCCAGAAACAACAGAACCACTGCTGCGACAATAACCACTCCCGCAACAATGAGCCATGCAGGATCGATCCGTATGACACGTTCATTTTTCTTCTGCCCGCTATCGGTATTGACGTAATAATTATCTTTTACCTTTGCTCCGGTTTTTACTATATCCACACTGCCGACCTCATGACCGGCATATGTGTATGCAAGCCTTGCAACTTTCTTTTTTCCTTTTGCAGATTCTGTCTTTTTATAGGATGCATCGGAAAACTGTGCTCCTTTTGGCATAATGATATAAGCATCCTCATCCAGCTTTACATAAGGTTCACTGTTGTTCAAAACCCCGTAATTTTTTCCGTTGTCCTTTGCCAGACCCGCATCGTTTTCCGAAATATTCAGCGCCTGGAAATTTTCAAAGCAGTAATCAAATAATTTTCTGGTATCCGTATAATGATCCGGTGTTGCCGCATCCATCACCACACACACCAGAGTAATTCCGTCTTTCTCCGCAAAAGACACCAGGGTATTATTCGCCACTGTCGTGTAGCCGGTTTTTCCGCCAGTACAGTATTTGTACAAATGAGAGCTGTCCCCGCGAAACGGGTAGATCATTTTATGGTGATTGTGACACGGATATTCTGCCTTGCATTTATTGGTCTTCGGAAGTGTATAGCTTGGACTGCCTGCGATCATCCGGAACGTCTCGTTTTTGTATGCCTCTGCGGAAATCAGTGCCATATCATACGCGCTGACCCAGTGATCTTCATCCGGCAGACCATTACAGTTATTGAAATGCGTATCCGTACATCCCAGTTCCTTTGCGCGCTTATTCATCAGATCGATAAACGTCCGGTAATCACCACCCAGTTTCTGCCCCACATGCTCCGCAACCGCATAAGCACATTCATTGGCAGACTCCAGCATAACCGCATACAGACACTGCTCCATCGTCAGTTTTTCTCCAAGATTCCGGGCAATATGAGAAGTATCTCCCTCATTTTTAAATACCGCATCCGCAGAAAACGTAACGACCTCATCCATATCACAGTTTTCGATTGCCAGAAGAACCGTCATGATCTTTGTGATACTCGCCGGATAATGTTTGTCGTGACTCTTCTTTTCATATAAAACGGTGCCGGTATTGACTTCCATCACAATGGCACTTTTGGACTGCGTTTTTACCCCGTCCGGCCAGTACTCATCTGCACGCACAGACAACGGTAACATGAGTAAAACCGTGCATACGGCAAGAAAAAATGCTGTTACACGGGTGTATTTTTTTATTTTCATAAGGCTCCCCAATTCTTGATTTTTTTACATTTATAATACCATTATTTCCATAATCGTTCAATTTTTATTTGCCGAACGGACGAAATTTGTATATAGTAGTAGTATTCTTACAGTTAGCAAAACTGAATTTATCTTTTCCAAGGAGAAATTACTATGAGACTAAGAAATATACCGGGCGCCAATGAAGCTGTGGCAGCCAGCCCATATTGTATACAGAATGCAGCAGAACACCGCGGACAATGGCATGCCTTTTTTGAAAATGACCATCCGATCCATATCGAAATCGGCATGGGAAAAGGCAGATTTCTGATGGATCTTGCTGCGTTACATCCCGAAATCAATTATATCGGCATCGAACGTTACACCAGTGTACTGCTGCGCGCAGTCCAGAAAATGGATACCCTGCAGCTTCCAAATGTTCATTTTCTGTGTGAAGACGCTGCAAAACTTCCGGAAATTTTTGCACCGGAAGAAGTTGATCGGATCTATCTGAATTTTTCCGACCCGTGGCCAAAGGACCGCCATGCCAGACGCCGACTGACTTCCCATGAATTTTTAGACCGCTATGACCAGTTTCTTGCAGCCGACGGACGGCTGGAATTTAAAACGGACAATCAGGATCTGTTTACGTTTTCACTCGAGGAAATCGAAACTTCCGACCGCTGGCATCTTAATGCCTCCACCCGTGATCTGCACCATGATCCATCCATGAATGAAGGAAATATCATGACCGAATACGAAGAAAAATTTTCTTCTAAGGGCAACCCGATATGTAAACTGATCGCCTCCCGCTAAGGAGGCGGTTTTTCCGTTATCCTACTTTCCCAAAATCCGCCGGTTTCTGTACTTCCGGTACAGCCGGTAACAAAACCGTGCTTCTTCCTGTGAGATCTCTTCTTCGGAAAAGACCGCTTTCTGCACAATGCACAGATACTTCTTCCAATCCTCCGCCGGAACGGACGGATAGGTTGTCATCAGCTTTTCCAGATAGTCCCCATCCGTCTTCATGCCAAAACTTCGCGGATGTAATCCCCGGTAAATCCGCTGGTTGATCCGGTATACCGCATGACGATTCTGCCGGTTGCGCAGTTCCATAAGCAATTGTTCCCGGTAAATGCGCAACCATTTTGTCACCAGAACCAGCATCAGAACAACAGCAAGCAGCGTCAGACTCACCGCAGAAAATACTTGCAGATTTCGCCTGTTGTTCTTTTTCTCATTATTTTTTACCGGCCGCTTTGTCTCCTTCTCCGTCATCTGACTTTCTGTCTGCTGCTGTGTTTCCATCTGTGTTTCTGACGGCGATTCGTTTTTCGTCTGCATTTGCGTCTGCGGATTCTGCTCCGCCGCATCTTTGTGCTCTTCATGCCGCTGTTTCCACGTATCGCGCAATTCCGGGGTTGTCGGCAGCTTTGCACTGTCATTCGTATAGCCCGGGGTCATTTCCACCGGCACCCATCCGATATTTTCCAGATAAATTTCCACCCATGCATGCGCATTGTAGTCCGGCACATCTGCCTGATAGCCTTTCTTTTCTTTATGAAATGCCGACGGTTCCACCACATATCCCGATGCATAACGCGCCGGAACTCCCAGACTTTGTAAAATCAGCGCACCCGCGCTGGCAAAGTGCATACAATATCCCTCATGTCCGGTTTCCAGAAAATAAGCAATGGTATCTTTCCCCTGTGGGATGTGATTCAGATATAAGTTATAGGTATTTTCGTTCCCCAGCCAGTTAGCAACCTGTGTCGCAAGATTCTGCCGGATGTTGTTGGTAGTTATCTGTCTTTCTGCCCGTCCGGAATTGTTTCCATCCGTATCCGCCAGCCAATCCTCATCGTATAACCCGCCTGTTTCCATCTGATCCGCCACATAGGTGCCGTTTTCCTCATACACGCCATATCCGATACTTTCCAGAGCCAGCCTTCGTGTAATAAAATCTCCCACTGCCGGAACATCCGTGGCAAATTTGCGGTATCTACTGTCAGCATAGGCATCATACCATTGCTGCAGATCCGTATCTGTTTCTCCGTGGACCATACAAAACCTGTCAAAAACATCGCGCAGATCCGTATTTTCATCCAGTCCCTCAAAAGAAACCTTTCCCGTTGCCCTCTTTTTACATACCACCGTATCATCCCTGAGCCAGACCTTCCCACCGGCTGTCTGCAAATCTGAAAAATAAGGCATATACGCGTTTTTTAACCCCAGTGCCCGATAGGAAATCTGATACGAAACCGTCTGCGTTTCATCCTCTGCCAGCACACTCGAACGGATGTATTTTACAAGTTCACCGGCATTCTGCTGCATTAACATTGCAACATCACTGCGATTGTATCCCGCCTTATCCACTTCGTGCGCAAACGTTTTCCCTTCATTTACCCATGTACCGTTCTGATATGTGCCACTGGCAAATGATTTCAGATACAGTTTGCCCGCCGGGGCTTTCGATGCTTCTATCGAAAATACGGTTTTTCCGGTATAGTCCGGTGTTGTATTATCCACATGTTCCCGCGATCCCTGCAAAGTTATCCCCGAAAACGTCAGGTTTTTCACACGTTCTTCCACCTGTCTCTGAAACGCATAAAACTTCGGTGACTTTTTCGGAATCTGCTTTGCCACACCAGAAAACGCATAGCTACTCACCGAGACAAGAATCACGGCAAACACACCGGCTGCAGCATAGGACAGTAGCTGCATCCATACATGGGTACGACCGTCAGCCACCCTTACATCCATGTGCGTCCATGGTGCCGCAGACACCAGCACGGTTCCCACGAAAAAGAGTGCAATTCCACTCCAGCCCAGTCTGGCATTGACCAGAAGAGCAACCGACAACGCTGTTATATCCGGAAGCAGCAAAACCAGCCGCACACCGGTCACATATCGAAACATCAGACTTAACAGCACAACAACTGCCAATAAAAACGCCAGCATATAAGTATACCGCATCTCCGTCCCGGCCCCGGTCATATAATTTGTTCCATACTGTTTATTCCAATATGACAGATATGCCTGAAACAGCATTTTTCCGCTCTCTGTCAGTTTTCTCCGATGAAAAATTCCAAACAGTACGAGTGCCGCCGGATATCCGATTTCAAGCACAACCTTGCAGACCCTCTGATATTTTCCGGTCGCAGGAACTCCCACGATAAACAGCACAAGACTTACCAGCATGGCCACCTGCAGTTTACCAAGCGCACGGATCGGCAGCTGCCATCCGAATGCACTCCGGAAAATCGCAAGCATTGCATAAAACAGCAGTTCCACAGCAACCGCCTCACAGATCAGCCGGATACCGGTATTGCCAGACAAATATGTGGTTTTATTCCCTCTCCTGTCCTTCCTGTTCACAATACCAGCTCCATTTCTTCCAGCTTCTGTCTCCAGTTATCTCCACCAAAATCCGCAAGTGTCTGTCCATCCAGCACAAGAAAAAGCTCCGGTGTCAGTTCCAGCCTGTGTACCGGATGCTCGCAGCGATACTGCTGCTCATATCTCTGTCGCAGTGAACCGGCCGTTTCCTTCTGACATTCCATAAACTGCATCAAAAACAGATACACGCTTTCCTCATCCTCGACGCGCAACCGTTTGATTTCTGTTTCCTCCTGCCATGCCACATAATGCGGGCAGCCGGCATCCATCATCGAATACACCAGATCTGCCGCAATTGTGAGAAAGGTTTCCGCATAGGCTTCCCTGCTGCGCCTCATATGCCGGCCTTTTCCTGCCATCTGTGGCAGCATGTCCAGCAAAAATACCACCGCACAGGCAAGCGGCTGACTGTCCTCCCGCACCAGAAGCCCGTCCGATTTGGCGGAGAGTTTCCAGTGTATGCGCTGCAGGCGATCCCCCGGACGATATTCCCGCACATCAAAGATCTGGCTGACATCTGTTCCCGGCTGAAAATCATCGTAGCTTTCCGCTTCTCCGAAATATCTGCGTACCCGCTCCGACACCTGTACTGCCACAGCATCCAGTTCCGGCAGCACCTGTATATCTGCAAATCTCTTTATTTTTTTATGCACATAAAACAGACCGGTCAGATCATAAATCCGTACTTTTACAAGCTCATACTCATAACTTCCCACATGAGAAAGCACGACACGCTTTTCCATGCACTGCATTCCGGGCATCAGTCCGGCACCGTTCCACCAGAAATTTCTGGCATACCCGGCAAATGTATTTCTACAGCGCACACGGTAACGCACTTTTGCTGCCGGAAACAACATGGTCTGATCCACGGTAAGCTGTACCGTAACTTTTTTCCCTTTTTCCGCCACGGTAAGCGGAATCCTGATATCTGCCGTGATATGTCTGCAATAAATCAGCAGATACAAACATGCAAGCAGCATCAGTACCAGTTCCGCAAACCCAATCAGCCCAATCGCAATGCTTCCATAGATCAGCGCAATATAAAATGTGACAATCGTCACCCCTGTTCCAATCAGAAAACTGCCCACGTTTATCCCCTAAGTCTTTTGTATGTTGTTGGTTTGTCCACATCCGACAGAATTTCCTGCAGGGTGGCATCGACTGTCACATGTCCGATCCGTGCCTTTGTGTTGAGCACAATACGGTGTTTTGCCACATCCGCAAAAATGTCCGTCACATCATCCGGAATCACATAATTTCTTCCCTGCAAAAATGCCCATGCTTTTGCCAGCCGCACGCATGCGATCGTGCCACGGGGACTTACCCCCAGCTCAATGTAAGCATTTTTTCTGGTAGCCTCCATCAGCTGTACGATATATTTTGCAACATTATCATGCACATAAATCTGTTCCACATACTGCTGCATCTCCCACAGCTGCTCCGGAAGAAGAACCGGCTGCAGATCCTCCGCTTTCGTCATCGTTTTTCCCTGGGCAATTTCCATCTCACTCTGCAGATCCGGGTACCCCATGCTCATGCAGGTCATGAACCGGTCCAGCTGTGATTCCGGAAGAAGCTGCGTTCCCGCACTGCCTTTGGGATTCTGTGTTGCAATGACAACAAACGGCTGCGGCACTTTTCGGCTCACACCATCCACCGTTACTTTGCCCTCCTCCATCACCTCAAGAAGCGCGGACTGTGTCTTTGGCGAAGTCCGGTTGATCTCATCCGCAAGAAACAGATTACACATGATCGTTCCCGGATGGTACACAAACTGTCCTGTCTCTTTCTGGTACATGTTAAATCCTACAATATCTGCCGGAAGCACGTCCGGTGTAAACTGTACACGGTGATCCAAAAGTCCCATGACGCGCGAAAAGGCGGTGGCAAGTGTTGTCTTTCCCACCCCCGGCACATCCTCAATCAGAATATGCCCTCCCGCAAGAATTGTAGCAAAAGCTTTGGTAATACAGGCATCCTTCCCCGCAATCGCGCGTTTGACCTCTGCCAGAACCGCGGCTGCATACTCATATACTTTCTCCATATTTCCCCCTATGGTTTCTTTCTATAATTATTTGCATTTTATATAATAAAAAAACCCCCAACGAATCACATTGTTCGTCAAGAGTTCTTTTGCCATTTGATTCAATCAAAATAAGCTTTGCGAGTGCGCGATCAGGGGTTCGAACCCTGGACACCCTGATTAAGAGTTCTTTGGCGCTGTTTTCATGTAATTTCGTTACGATTTCACGGTAACATTACCTTTTTCAAATTTATGTTCGAATGTTTCTTCTAAATATAGTGTTTTAAAAAATCGTTACCTTTTTATCCTATTTTTTTCGAATTTAATGATGTTTCTTTTGCTTGGTTTTCCGTTGCTCCAGTATTTGCTAATATATGAATACTTTTTTGTGTTCCAGGGTCGCATTGTCGGAAATGATCCAGTAGGTCTTTTTCTTCATCAGTTAAAGTTGGAGGCGGTGGTGTTTCATCCAGATCAAGTAAATAATCAGCGGATACATTTAGGTATTGGCAAATTTTTATTAATGCTTCACAACTTGGCATTGTTCCTTTTTTCCATCGGCTTGTGCCAGATTGGGGAATGCCTGCACCTTTAGCTAATTGGTTTAGATTTATTTTTCTTTTACCAATTTCTTGTTCAATTTTTTGATAAAACATTTTTCTCCTTTCGTTAAAAATATGCATTTTGTGATATTTTTTGCTTGACTTTGTATCACAAGTAGTCTATTATAATTATAGGATATATGCAAATTGTGATACAAAAATAAACAGTTATTACAATTATAACATATTTCAGAAAACTTTTATATTACATTTTCATGGAGGTGCTGAACATGAAATATAGTCTGGAAATTTCAAAAAGTATTTTTATTGACAAGTTACAAGATTTTAAATCTGTGAATGCTGCTTACTTGGCTGCTGAGCATGAATTTATTAATTTTGATCTTGATCATGGTACTTCGGATGAATTTAAAGCCGTTCGAAAGAAATTACAAATTGCTCGTGTTGATCTGGAATATTGTGCTGTAGCATTTTGTAAATTTTTAGAAGCTAATACAGACGTTTTGGAAGATGTTCCGGCTGACGCTCCAGAAGTCGTTCCTGTAGATGTTCCGGCTGACGCTCCAGAAGTCGTTCCTGTAGATGTTCCGGCTGATGCTCCGGAAGATGTTTCGGAAGATATTATTCCGGTGATGTCCTCAAAATGTAAACTTTGCCCGTCCTGCGTAGACGGTCGGTGTTTCTTTGTTCCGGATATTTACGACAGTGTGTTTCCTTGCCAATCCCCTGCTTGGGATTCCTTTTTTCGGGGCGGCTCTCGTAGCCCGGCGCCCTGAGCGCGCGTGCTTCTCCGTGATCCTGGTTGTATCTTTTCCAAACCAATCTATACCGATTGATTGCCGAAAAGGGACAACCAAAGGTACATGTCCGTAATCATCGTCGTCGCGGTGTGTAAGTGTAAAAGCGGCTGTTTTTGAGCCTTGTGTATATCCTTGTGGGTAAGCTTGTTTGCACTCTGGGGGTAACGCACCGCTCAGCACACCAGCAAGTTCACCTGCCCGGGGGACTTGCTGGGGTGCGTTATCCCCAGAGTGTGAACAGCTTATCCATAGGATATACATAGGCGGTTAGCCGCTTTTGCACTTATGCACGGCGATATGGAAGGAGTAGCGCATGGCACTGTGTTGGAGTTTTGAGAAAATCTGCCCCAATCGGTATAGATTGGTGATTATAGATAAAGTTTTAGGGTGTGGCCATAGCACGCGCGCGCTCTGGGCGCCGGGCTACGAGAGCCGCCGGCTCCGGGATATCATCCAGGCATCCTGGTATTTAAACAGTAACGGTAAGTTACGCGTAGATCTCACCGACCATATGGTGACGATTCTGGATCAGATCAAAAGTGATGCGCTCGCGCATGGCTTTGATATATAACTTTCATCAGGAAGGAGGTTCATGACGCTGACTAAAAAAAGCATAGCGAAATCAGTCCGCTTGACACAAGAGGTCTTTGATTATATCGACAGCGCGCCGGGAAACGGATTTAATGAAAAATTTGAGAATATCATCCTCGAGGCGAAACGCGGAGAATCAGACCGGAAGAAAGAACTTGCGCGACTGGATAAGCAGATCGAAAAGCAGCAGCGCAAAGAATCGTTGTTGTTCGAGAAGTACAACTACTTAGAATCAAGTTTCCGTGACTTTGTACATATTCATCATCAGATCGAGAATCTGAGACAGGACATTGACAAAGCTGCAGAAAAGGACAAGCAATTTAAAGGAGATTGAAAATGAACAAATTCAGAATTTTTTTATTTTACTCAGGATTAGTTGATATTAAGGCGCGTGAAGGTCATGACGCGGTGGAAGGTGTTTCCATGGAGTTTCTTTTCTATGGGGAGCATGGGGAACAGGTTGAACCTGTGGTATCTGCGGACGGTGTTTCCGGTACCAGACGCGGTAAGTCTTTCCTTAAGGCTGACAAGGTGCATAAGGTGTCTTACGTGCCGGGGATCTATGACGGAACTTTTGAAATGACGGTTGGATCTGACGGAAAGCCGGTGCTTAAACTGACGGACGTTGATTTTGTCGCTCCGGCACTTATATCCATGAAGGATTCCCCGGATGCAGGAAACCCGAAAGGTGGTAAGTAATGTTAGTTATAGCCCGTCATAACGGGTTTGAATATATCCTTGCAACTGTTGATTCGACTGAAGCAGCACTTCCGGAAGATCATTTTCCGGATGATGCCCCGGAAGATACTCCGGAAGTAGAAGAATCTACACAGGTGGTAGACGATACCCAGCCGGAACAGTCGCAGGATATGACATATAGTTTTGTAGTGTTATTTGCTCTCGGGATAATCGCAGGACTTTTGTTCTTTTCGATTCTTTCCCGGAAGTGGGATTGAGAGGTGCGTATGATTTTTTCAAATTATCTTTTCGGCAGTTATGTAGGTTCTCTCTTGGTTGGAATAGCACTTGGTTTTACATTGGGCTTTATCGCATGGGCGATTGGCTACGTGATTTTCGCGTTAACTAAATTTTTTAAGATGGCATAGACCATCAGAAAGGAGTGTCTTATGACAACAATTTTGGCAACAGCACCAACAATGGATCTTTCTGGTATCCAGACTAGCATGACGTCAGCCTTTAAACAGGTTCAGACCGGTGCGACTGATATGGTAACCGCAGCTGTTCCTTATGCGCTGGTTATCATCGGAACAGTTCTTGCTGTTACGATCGGCATTAAGGTCTTTAAGAAGTTGACCGCTCAGGCTTAGCTTTTCGGTCTCGATGTTTTTTGGTTTGCAAATTAAAATAGTATCACTCATGAGAGGGTAAGGGTTCGAGCCCTTGCCCTTTTTTGTATCTCAATGTTGAATGGCTGCGGCGCTGATCCGGATGATCTGCAGAAAGACTTGAGATACATGGAAAGGGAATATCCATGACTAGATTCAGAAAAAGGAAAAAAATTGATTTTCGTAAGTTCATAAACCGCTTCCAGCGTGTCCGGAAGTTCTGCCGCATGCATACCCTTCCTGTACTGGTTGCGGTTGGTATTATGGTATCTGTTATTTTTGCCAGCTACCAGAACGCTTATGCTACTGGGCTTGAGGAATATTTTTACTATACATATTTTGATCTTATGAGCGGACTTTTTGCGGAAACTGGAATGGATTTTGGTTTGAAAGATGATTATTACACAAAGTCTGACCGTGTATCTGGTAAACAGGTATGGGATAACTTCTGTACATGGGTGGAAAATAAAGCAAAGGTTGCCGCGCTTCCTGTCGAGGTAGTCAATAAAACTGTTTTTGATGAATTGAAAAATCTTCCTAATACGGTTACAAGTGCCGGGGCAAAAATGTCGGAAAAGCTGTCGGAGTTGTTGGCTAAGGTTCTGCCAACTTTTGCGTCTGATACAGGTAAGCCAGTTAACCAATTTGATACATCATCTATAAAATCTGTTTATAACCAACTTTTAACATTGACAGATGCATCATCTGATTTTGAAGATATTGACTATTTGGAATCGGTTGCTCAATCTGTATTTTCCGGTTCGGTTTTGAATATCGCTATTGATTCAGCGGGGCGATATATAGTTTTTTGCGATTCTTCAAATCTTTATTTGTCTAAATCTGGTTATATTTATGTTTTAGATTCTAAGGGTAATGAAGTTTTGCCGGGTTTTTCTCAAGTTTGGGTTCAGCCTTATAGTAAGTCTTGTCATAAATATTCTGGTTGTATATATGGTGTAACATCTTGGATTGTTAAAGGCGGTGCTTTTGTTGGTGCTGATGGTGCGTCTTTAAATAACTATGCTAAAGTTAAAACCGTGGATGATAACACGGTATATGTTCCGGGTGTCGGCTATAAGACCAACTGGGATATATGGAAAGATATTGTAAATGATAAAGCAACAACAGACGCGGAAGAAGATGCGTGGAATACTCGTTATAACTTAGATAATGATAACAAGGACGATAAGGAAAAAAAGAAGAAAGACAATAATAAAGACAAACTTCCGGTTGCTATTCCTATTATTCCATTTAAAAAGCCGGATTCTACGGAGAAAGACACTGAAAAAGATACCGAATCTGATGTTCCGGGGAAAGATCCTGATCCATCTAAAAATCCAATGATTAACCCTGACACCGGGCATTATATTGATCCGGATACCGGATATGATATTGATCCCGATACTGGTAAGCTGATTGACCCGGACACCGGAGAGCTTATTGAACCGGATATTCCATCTACTGCAGGTAAAGCCGGAAACTGGAAGCGTCTCTTTCCGTTTTGCATCCCTTGGGACATGATGGAATTGATTAAATCCATGCAAGCGGATAAGAAAGCGCCTGTGTTTGAGTTTAAGTATACTTTTAAAGCTGTCAATTATACCTGGGTGGTTAGAGTCGATATGTCCGATTACTGGAAGTATATTAAAATATTTCGTTGGGGAATGACTATTTTTTTTATCATCGGCTTATTTTTCTTAACTGTTAAATTTACTACATTTGTTCAACGCATGGGTGGTTAGGGGGTGTTTTTATGTCTGTATCTATGCTTAGACCTTTTTTCATATCTGTAGCAGGTGTCGTTGTGATCGTTTTAGTTGGTTTTCTTTGCGGCATCCTTCCGGAAAGTCCTTTCCTTGCTTTTATTCAGGCGGAGGAAGTTAATGACTATTTATCTGCTATCAATTACTTCGTACCTGTGGATGCATTCGTAACGATAGGCAGCGCATGGCTTCTTGCTGTGGTTCCTTGGGTAGTGTCGCAGTTTGCTATTTCCGGTGTGAAGATTCTTGGTGAATGGATTCCATTCACTTAAATAGATTGTATCTCAATTTCTTTTCCTGGCTTTATTGCTGCAGAAAGATTTGAGATACAGAAAGGGGAAAATATGATTTCTTTATATAGTGGGACTCCGGGTGCTGGGAAGTCCCTGCACCTTGCATCCCGGCTCCTTAATTGGATGAAATATAAAAACGCGCCAATCATTGGAAATTTTCAAACGGATTTTAGTTGTATCCAGAACCCGAAAGGTCATTATCTGTACATAGATAACTCCGATCTGACGGTTGATCGGCTTATTAACTTTTCAAAAAACTATTCCGAGTATGTCGGGCGCAGGGTGAAAGAAGGAGAAATCCTGCTGGTTATAGACGAATGCCAGATTATGTTTAATGCCCGGGATTGGGGGCAGAAAAACCGCGCTGCCTGGTGTGCATTTTTCACCCAGCATCGGAAATTGGGTTATGAAGTCATTCTTGTCGCGCAGTTTGACCGGATGCTTGACCGTCAGATCCGCTCCCTGATTGAATACGAATGGATTCACAGGAAGGTTTCTAACTTCGGAATTGCTGGGAAGATCTTTTCTCTGCTCTTTGGTGGGAAGCTCTTTGTTGCTGTGAAAGTCTGGTATCCCATGAAACAGAAAGTAGGATCAGAATTTTTTATGTTCAAGAAACGTTATAGTGGGATCTATGACACTTATGCTCTTTTCTCCGCACCAGATCAGAAACAGTTGTCTTGATTTATTTTGTGTATCTCATTCTTTCGGACGTTTCCGGCGCCTGGAAAAAGTTTTGAGATACAAGCGGAGTCTGTCGCACCCCGGGCAAGCTGTGACGCGGGGGATCGAGGGGGACCCGCGGCGCGGCTTGCCCGGGGTGTGACCACGGGGCTGTAATACGTGGTCTGAAAAACACTCAATCAAAATCCTAAAACCCGCTACGATACTGCATTTGAGACTGATTTTGTCATTTCGTAGAATCGCGATTCTACGAAAAAATATTTTTATATGGAAGGTGGTAGTTTGCTCGATAAATTATATATCAAAAATTCTTTCGTTTTTCAGGAGTTCGACGAAGTCGAAAACAACTACTGGTTTGACTTTAAACAAAAAAAATTTCTGCATAACATTGATACATTTTATTATTCCGTCAAATTTAAACAAGATTTTACCGCAGGATCGAAAGATCTTAAGGTAAAGCACTTTCGCAAGCGGTTTGAATTACTAGGTATGGAATGGGAACGTTTAAATGATTACTCGTCAGGTGTGTCATTTTACTTCGATGGTTTACCCGGTACACTAAATTATAAACCTTTTCGGTACGCTGGATTTTACAATGTGATGCTTGAGTGTCCTGAGCTGTTTGATATCTTTTTAGCTCCAAAAGTTCCGCGGTCACAGGATAACGGTGAGTCCGTAACCTGTGAATGTGTTGTTCAGATCCGGTCATATATGCTTTGGATGTATGGTGTAAAACTTGCTTATGAACGCTCTTTTGAATATGTACAGGCTATAGCGGATTATTTTGGATTGGATATCCAATTCACTCAGGAGAATCGAATTGATTATTGTTGGCATTCCAATTACTTAAAAAATCCGGAAAAGTTCTTTACTCCGGAAAACTTCTACAAGATGCGGGTTGATCGTTTTCGTGATGCTCTCCTGCACACCAGTAAAAAGGGGTCTGAGGATTATGAAATAGACTACTTAGCACTTGGAAAGCGTTCTCAAAAGGTTTTCATCAGAATTTATTTGAAATCAAAGGAAGTGGTTGAAAAAGGTTACAAACCTTGGTTTTTTAAAGTGTGGTTGTTCAATGGTTTGATTAATCGCTATGATCTGTACTGCTATGAATATGCTTTCCTGAAACATAGTTGGAAAGCTTTAGATTATGGTCGCTTACAGTATTACGCGGAATTTGGTAGACAGAAACACTATGTCGAGAAATGCCGCCGGATTTTGGCAAATGAAGAGGTTATATCTACAGACGATTTGCACAAACTTGCTGATCTTCTCACTCCGCCTGTGAATCTGATAATGAATGTTGAGTTCCAGACGATGCGCAGGCATACAAAAACGTATGAGCTGATTCCTTTTTTTGATTATTCAAATGATTTGACCAGCCGCAGGATATATGATTTTTTGGACAATCGGAAATTGATCTGTGATTATCTTACCAGTAAAGTTTTTCGTCTTGTAGAGCTTTACGAACCCGGAAAGAATAATAAAGTGAAATCGCGCCGTGATTATTGCGCATTCTGGAAAGCTCTCAGAAATTGTAAAATTACAGATTCGTTTGTACCGTCGGAAGATCAGGCGCTTGTGCGGACATATACCAGAAAAATGAATAGTGAAGTTGTAAAGGCTCGGGCTGTAAAGGCTGCTATTACATACGGAATTTACACACGCGGAATCAATGAAGAATCACCTTTGCGAGATTGCTTTGAAGCTCTCTGTATGATGAATGATAATGATGTGCAAGATGCAATTCGTTTTAAAGAGAAAAAAATCCGCCAATTCAATTCCGATGAATTAGCGGATACGATGGAAAACGCGGTTAAGCGTTCCAGCAATTTGATGTTTATTGATAAAGATACCGGAGATATAATTTTCTCCTAATCTTGTTATAACATGGAAAAACCGAAATGTAAAGGTGAATGTTGCAAGGTTGTGTTTTATCTCCAGATAAGGAGGGTTTTTATGAATGTTCAAATGGCTTTTAATTTGTTTCTGGTCGATCGTGAATCATATTGTTCAGATAAATCTATATTGTATTATCGGGAAAACATTTTAAAATTTATGAATTTTCTATCTGATCGGATTGGATCAGCGCCTGATCTGATCGAGTGTGATGCCATTTCCCGGGAGTTGGTGCTTGCATACCTCTCCCAGCTCCGTGGGATTGGTTGCAAGAATACTTCGGTTAATACTTATTTTCGTGCGGCAAAGGTATTTTTAAATTATTGCATTGATGAGGGTTATTCTTCTCCTGACGTTTTGCGCAAGGTGAAGTTTCTAAAAAAAGATAATGCTCCGGTGCTTCCGCTTACAGAATGGGAAGTTGATCTGATAGATGGTTTGTTTAACATCAAAACAGAATCCGGGCTTAGAAATCTTTGTATAGTCCATTTGATGCTTGATGCTGGTTTTCGTGTGGGTGATGTGGTTTCTCTTACATTTAAGGGAATCAATTTTCAACTTAATTACTTAACGGTGAAGGGTAAAGGTGATAAATTCCGTACTGTGTTCCTGTGCTCCAAGCTGAAAAGGATGCTTTACCATTATCTTGTGAAGTTTCGTTCTTATACTCCGGGAGATGATTTTACTGTTTTTGTTAAGGTTGGTACTTCATGTCCTATCAATGAGAATGTTATTAAACAGCTTTTTTCTCGGATCAAGAGAAAATCTGGTATTGAGCGTGTACATCCTCATTTACTTCGGCACACATTTGCTACGTCATTTATAGTTGGTGGTGGTGATCTGGAATATTTGCGTATGATGTTAGGTCATACAGATTATGCTACAACAAAAATGTATGTTCATATTGCTCAGCAGTCTAAAATGCTGCATAGCGATATATACAGATTAGATTCGGTATTCTTTAAAACTGGTTATTAAGGAGGATTTTTATGAGGTTAGAAGAGTTTACAATAATGCTTGATGAATATGTGGTTGTTGATCCAGTGGATGGTTTTTGTTATTTCTGGTCGAAATCAAAGTTTGAAGCTGATCTTTTTTTCAAAGTGAATAAATCATTACGTGCTTCTCTTCTGCATGTATAACGTATTGTATCTCAATTCTTTTTCCTGGTTCCGGAACTTCAGCAAGAATTGAGATACATTTTTTTTTGCAATAAAAAAACCCCCAACGAATCACATTGTTCGTCAAGAGTTCTTTTGCAATTTCATTTATCTAAAAATGTTACTGAAATCGTTTAGTGCGCGATCAGGGGTTCGAACCCTGGACACCCTGATTAAGAGTCAGGTGCTCTACCAACTGAGCTAATCGCGCATTCTTTTGTTTTTGTGTCTCGTGTTCCTCAACACAAATAGTATTATATATCAGTTGTTGCCAGAATGCAACCCCTTTTTTCAAATTTTTTCATTTTTTTCAAAATTATTAATTTCATATACAATTTAGACGATATCAGCAACGTTTCTTCTTTCCCGTGTCTTTGTTGCAATATCCCCTATTTAAAATTCGATATACCTCCTCGAAGGATCTGCAAATGCAGACAATCCTTCGATTCAGTCTCTGATGGCAATAACACAATTCACGGACCCCAGCTTTCCAACATTTCCCCCGTCTCATCCTGTTCTCCTGTGAATTCTACTCTTTCTATATAATATATGATGCTTATTTTCTCTGTGCGATCAGCTTATTGATTGGATTTCCCTTCTCTGAGAATTTCTGCTCATATTCTGTCATAATATTCCCCTTATTCATCTCTTCCTGATGATGTAGGTCGTAAGTATAAGCAAGCAGTTCCCATCCAGCTTCTTTCACCTGCTCCAGAGAAAAGTTGAAAAGTTCAGTATTATCTGTCTTAAATTCTACTCTTCCATTTTCCACAAGAACCTTCTCATATCTTGCAAGGAATTCTGTTGATGTTAATCTACGTTTTGCATGTCTAGCCTTTGGCCACGGATCTGAGAAGTTCAAGAAGATCTTATCCACCTCTGCCGGTGCAAACACTGCTTCAATCTCTCTTGCATCCATGCAAATAAAACGGATATTCTCAAGATTTTCAAATTCTTCTGTATCATATTTTTCAAGTGCACGAAGCAGAACGCTGGAATAACGTTCAATTCCAATAAAATTGATCTCCGGGTGAGCCTTAGCCATATTCAAAATAAACTGGCCCTTTCCCATTCCGATTTCAATCTGAATTGGTTTCTCATTTCCAAAGACCTGAGCCCACTGACCTCTCTGCTCCTCTGGTTTCTTGATCACAGCACGATGTGCATCGATCACGCCATCTGCTCTTGGTATATTTCTTAATCTCATCTGCTATTTTTCTCCTGTTCTTCACCACAGCATTACTGCGTACTTTCTATATATAAGGTAAAACCTTCTTTGATATCTGCGGATTATTTCAGGTCTTATCATAACATGATTTTTCTCATCTCACAACTAATTACTGTCCACACAAGAAAGCCATTTTGAAGAATACTAATGACATTCTCAGACTCACAGTCTCTATCTCCAATACCTCTGGATATTTAACATAAATTATCTTTTCAGATTGCTTGTAATTTTCTCCAAAAGGTGTATTATAAAAGATATTATGAATTTCTAACAAAAAGGAGGCTGGTTATGGACTCTATTATAAACAAATTGACAGAGATTGAATCCGCTGCATCTGCAATCGTGCAACATGCAGAAGCCGAAAAATCCGCATTAGACGAAAAATTTGACAAAAAGCGGATGGATTTCGACAAAGAGCTTGAAGCTGATACGCAGCGGCAGATTCAGGAAATTCGTGACAAACTGGAAGCGGAGACCTCGCGTATCTTATCCGGGCAAAGTCAGGAAAGTCAGGATGAACTCGACGCCTTGCAGAAGGAATATAATGAAAAGCATTCTGATTATGCTCATGAGATTCTCCGACGGATCACTGAGGTGTAGCCTATGGGAAATCTACTGGAATACAGTGGTATCGTAACGAAAACCCGGGCAATGGAAGCTAAGCTTCTCACCCCGGCTCAGTTTGAGGAAATCGCTTCTCTACACAATGTTCCCGAGGTAGTTGAATATCTGAAGAAGGAGACAGCTTACGCAGATATTTTAGAAGAGCTGGCCCCCGAACAGCTTCACAGAGGAAGCATTGAGAAGATTCTGACTCGTTCACTTTACCGCGACTACGCAAAGCTTTATCGCTTTTGCGGACAGAAGCAGCGCAAACTTATGAAGCTACGTCTGAAATCTTATGAAATCGAGCTGATCAATTATTGTTTAAGGATTGTGATCAACCATTATCAGAAACCTTTTGATCTTGATTACAAGCGTCCTTTCTTTGATCGATATTCGCAGATATCGATCGAAAAACTGATCACCTCACGCACCACAGATGAACTGATCGAGACATTAAAGGAGACAGAATATTATGAACCTTTAAAGAAATTAAAGGATTCCCCTTCGGTCACTCTTTATGACTACGATCTGGCATTAAATCTTTATTATTTTACAACTCTTTGGAAAGCACGGAAAAAAGTCCTGAAAAAGGAAGACAAGGAATTATACCAGCGGGATTGCGGCACTCAGATCGATCTGCTCAACATGCAGTGGATCTACAGAGCGAAGAAATATTTTAATATGAAACCTGCTGATATTTACCAGCTGATTCTTCCGATCCACTACCGTCTGTCAACCGACCAGATCAAAGGAATGGTCGAGGCAACAACATTAGAGGAATTGCAGACACTATGCAATCAGACGCCTTATGCCCGCCGCTATGAATCCACTGAGCAGCTTACTATGGAGCAAATGTATTCAGAATGTCTCCATCATCTGTACACTATTGACAGAAGGCGGAATCCATACTCCATCGCCGCTGTCAACACTTACCTCTTCTTAAAAGAAGAAGAAATCAAAAAGCTGACTACCGCTCTGGAATGCATCCGTTACGGACTGACACCGGGCGAGACGTTAGCGTACGTTGGAGGTAGAACCCAATGATTGTTAAAATGAAATTTATCAACATTTCCGGTCCGAGGGATGATATCGACCGTGTCACAGACTTGTATCTCTCACGTTATGAGATCCAGCTGGAGTCCGCACTTTCCGAACTCAAGACAGTCGATAATCTTCGCCCGTTCATTGAACTTAATCCGTACCGGGATGTGCTTGCCCAGGCAACTCAGTTCGTCGGTTATCTTCCGAATGTAGATGATGTTACACCGGATGATTCTTTAGGTCTTGACGACATGTTTGAAGTTGTTCGCAAAGCCTGCGAGGATTATGAAGGTCTGCAGGCAAAGAAAGAGAAAAAGAAAGCTAAGATTGAAGAGCTCCGTGCCAAACAGCAACTGCTCTCCCCATTCCGCCCCCTCGACTGTGATCTTCACAAGGTCCTCGGATATCGATATATTACATATCGTTTTGGACGGATCGCGCTGGAATCTTATCACAAGATGAATAAATATCTGATGGATGATTTAAGTGCAATCTTCGTTGAAGGTGAACGCGATGAAAGCTTCGTATACGGCGCTTACTTCGTTTCTCCGGGAGAAGCACAAAAGGTAGATGCTGTGTTCCGTTCTCTGCATTTTGAACGCATCGAGCTGAAAGATGAATTTGAAGGAACTCCGTCTTTCGCTTACCAGTCACTGGAACGGGACATTGCTCGGATCAATCTGGAGATCCAGGATCTAGATAAAGAAGCCGGTGAGATGCTTTCTGACCGGGCACCACAGCTTATTGCAGCGAAAAACCGTCTGGAGGAACTCTCCAAGAACTTTGACATCCGTAAGATGGCTGCCCGGATGAAAGACAGCCAGGATGATTCTTATATCCTCTGCGGATGGATGGCAGAAGATGATGTAGAGAAGTTTTTGGAAGAAATCAAAGATGATGACAAAGTCTTTGTCGTTGTCGAAGACGATCATGATGCATACTTCGGAGAACCGCCGACAAAACTGGAAAATCCGAAGCTATTCAAACCATTTGAGATGTACATTCAGATGTATGGTCTTCCGGCTCACAACGAGATGGATCCAACCATTTTCGTAGCGATCACATACTCCTTTATTTTCGGAGTTATGTTCGGAGATGTCGGACAGGGGCTTTTGCTTTTAATCGGTGGAGCCTTGATCTATCACTTTAAGAAAGCTCCGCTTGCCGGAATTATCGCAACTGCCGGTGTATTTTCCACAATCTTCGGAGTTATGTTCGGAAGTGTTTTCGGATTTGAAGACATCATTGAACCATTGTGGATACGACCAATCGACCATATGACTACACTGCCGTTCCTCGGCAAACTGAACACAGTGTTTATCGTTGCTGTCGCATTTGGTATGTTCCTGATCATCGTAGCGATGATCCTACATATTATCAATGCCGCAAGAAGCAAAGATATCGAAAGTACCTGGTTTGATCCAAACGGTGTGGCAGGACTTATTTTCTACATTGCCGTTGTAGCAACCATCGTTCTCTTTATGACAGGCAATCCGCTTCCGGGTGGTATTGTCATGGGTATCATGTTTGGTGTTCCACTGCTTCTCATTTTCCTGAAAGAGCCTCTGACCCGCATGATTGAGAAACGTGCCGACAAGATGGAAACAGGCCCTGGAATGTACATCGTACAAGGCTTTTTCGAGATGTTTGAGACATTGCTCAGTTATTTCTCAAACACTATTTCCTTTATCCGTATCGGTGCATTTGCTGTCAGCCATGCCGCTATCATGGAAGTAGTACTTCAGCTGGCCGGCGCTGAAAGCGGAAATCCGAACTGGTTCGGAGTAATCTTCGGCAACCTGTTCGTATGCGGATTCGAAGGACTGATCGTAGGTATTCAGGTTCTTCGTCTGGAATATTATGAGATGTTCAGCCGTTTCTACAAAGGAAGCGGACGTGCATTCGACCCATATACAAAAAAGAAAACGAAATAACTGTCTGGCTTAAATCTATGACAGCCATAAAATGTATAGAAATCAGGAGGATTCCACTATGAGTTTAGCAACAAAAATCATCTTTATCGCAGCACTTGTTTTAAGTATTATCATCCCATTCGGATATTATCTGATCGGTGAAAAGAACAAAAAACGCTACAAACGTACAATCGGTGTCAACGCATTTTTCTTCTTCGGCGCATTTGCCATTGCATCTATCATGATGCTTGCAGGTCCGGCAAATGTACAGGCTGCTGAAGCTGCCGCATCTTCCGGTGCTACAATCGCAACAGGAATGGGATATCTTGCAGCCGCACTTGTTACAGGTCTTTCCTGTATCGGCGGTGGTATCGCTGTTGCAAGTGCAGCCAGCGCAGCACTTGGAGCGATCAGCGAAGATTCCAGCGTTCTTGGTAAATCTCTGATCTTCGTAGGACTTGCCGAAGGTGTTTGTCTGTATGGACTGATCATCTCATTCATGATCTTAGGAAATCTCTAATTTCTGATTTTCAACAGAAAGGAGCCGCCTATGAAAATGTATCTGATCAGTGACAATGTCGACACTTACACCGGAATGCGTCTTGCCGGTGTAGACGGAGTTGTCGTCCACGAACGGGATGAGCTGAAGAAAGCTCTGGAAAAGGTTCTTTCCGACCCAACTGTCGGCATTGTTCTTCTGACTGAGAAGTTCGGTCAGGAATTTCCTGACATTATCGACACTTTCCGACTGGAACGAAAGATGCCGTTATTGATCGAAATTCCTGACCGCCACGGAACCGGTCGTCAGAAAGACTTTATCACCTCATATATCACTGAAGCGATCGGACTGAAATTATAAACGCAATTATATTACGAACTAAAGGAGGGATTCCTCTTGACTCTGGAAGAAAAAATCGCACACTTACAGGCTACATCCATGGAGCAGGCCCGCTTAGAGGGAAATGTCATCATTGACACCCATCAGGCCGCCCTGGAAAAGGTTTTCGAAGATCATAAAGCTGAAGCCACAAGACAGTCAGAAACTCGCATCAAGGCGGAAGCTGCCAATGCGAAGCTCTCACTGAACCAGGCTCTCGCCAAATCCCAGCTGGAGATCAAACGCCGTCAAAGCAAGATCCAGCAGGAATTAAAAGACAAGATCTTTGAGGAAGCAGACGCATTAATCGATGAATTTATGAAGACGGAAGCTTATGATGATTTTCTTATCAAATGCATCCGCAAAGCGGTGAATTTTGCCGGAAATGATGAGCTTACGATCTATATTAACCCAACTGATGAAAAGAAACGTTCTGATCTGGAAGATGCTACAAGAGTTCATCTGACGATCAGCACTGAAGATTTTCGGGGCGGTGTCCGTGCTGTCATCCGTTCCCGCAATATTTTGATCGATAATTCTTTCAGCACACAGCTGAAAGAACAATACGACAAATTTGTATTTTTAGGAGGTGACGGCATTGCTTAAGACAGCGAAAATTTACGGCATCAATGGTCCCGTCATTTATCTGAAAGGTAACACAGGATTTCGTATGTCCGAGATGGTCTATGTCGGCGAGCAGAAGCTGGTCGGCGAAGTCATCGCACTGGATAAAGACATGACAACCGTTCAGGTTTACGAGGAAACGACCGGACTTCGCCCGGGCGAGGAAGTTATCGCCAGTGGAAGCCCTGTATCCGTAACACTTGCACCGGGTATCCTGAATAATATTTTTGACGGTATCGAACGCCCGCTGGAGAATATTGCAGAATCTTCAGGCGGTGCATTTATCACACGCGGTGTCAGTGTCGATTCTCTGGACCGCACAAAAAAATGGAAGACACATATCACTGTAAAGCAGGGGGATTATCTCCATGCAGGTGATATTATCGCAGAAGTTCCTGAAACACATGCGATCACTCATAAATGTATGGTTCCTCCTGAAGTAGAGGGAACTGTTCTTGTCACTGTCGCAGATGGTGAATACACAATTGACGAACCTCTGGTTCGTCTGGAACTTCCTAACGGAGAGGAGAAAGAGCTGACTATGACTCAGCACTGGCCGATCCGTACTCCAAGACCGACTCATCATCGTTTCCCGGCATCTGTTCCGCTTGTTACCGGACAGCGTATCATCGATACCATGTTCCCGATTGCAAAGGGCGGTACCGCTGCCATCCCTGGAGGATTTGGAACCGGAAAGACCATGACACAGCATCAGATTGCGAAATGGGCTGATGCAGATATCATCATCTATATCGGATGCGGTGAGCGTGGAAATGAGATGACTCAGGTTCTAGAAGAGTTCAGCGAACTGACCGATCCTCGTACCGGCAAGCCTCTGATGGACCGTACTACACTGATCGCCAATACTTCCAACATGCCTGTTGCAGCCCGTGAGGCCAGCATTTACACCGGACTCACTCTGGCAGAATATTACCGTGACATGGGCTACGATGTAGCGATCATGGCGGACTCTACTTCCCGTTGGGCGGAGGCTCTTCGAGAGCTTTCCGGACGTTTGGAAGAGATGCCTGCCGAGGAAGGCTTCCCGGCATACCTTGCATCTCGCCTGTCTGCATTCTATGAGCGTGCCGGCATGATGCATAACCTGAATGGAACCGACGGTTCTGTCACGATCATCGGTGCAGTTTCCCCGCAGGGCGGTGACTTCTCCGAACCGGTCACACAGAACACCAAACGTTTCGTCCGCTGCTTCTGGGGACTGGATAAGAGTCTTGCCTACTCGAGACATTTCCCGGCGATCCACTGGCTGACCAGTTACAGTGAGTATCTGAATGACTTAAGCCATTGGTATCAGGACAATGTGTCTCCAAAATTCGTTGACTACCGCAACCGTCTGATGGCACTTTTGAATCAGGAAAGCAGTCTTCTTGAGATTGTAAAACTGATCGGAAGTGATGTACTCCCGGATGACCAGAAACTTGTCCTTGAGATTGCCCGTGTGATCCGTCTTGGTTTCCTGCAGCAAAATGCATTCCATCCGGATGACACCTGCGTTTCTATGGAAAAACAGTTCCTGATGATGGATACGATCCTCTACCTTTACAAGCAGGCACGTACCCTTGTCACAATGGGACATCCGATGTCCGTACTGAAATCTGAGAATATTTTCGATCGTGTCATTGCGATCAAATATGATGTTCCAAATAACCGCCCGGAAATGTTTGCACAGTATCACAGAGATATTGACGCTTTCTATCAGCACGTACTTGAGAAAAATGCATAAGGAGGGACCACTATCATGTCAATTGAATATCTTGGCTTAAGCAGTATCAACGGCCCTCTGATCGTGTTAGAGGGCGTACAGGACGCCTTTTACGATGAGATCGTAGAATTTGTCGTAGACGGCACAGAACGCAAAATAGGACGTATTGTAGAGATTTACGAAGACAAGGCAGTAATCCAGGTCTTCGAAGGTTCTGAAAATATGTCACTCAAAAATACACATACGAAACTGACCGGACACCCGATGGAGATTGCACTCTCCCCGGATATCCTTGGCCGTACCTTCAACGGTATCGGTCAGCCGATCGATGATCTCGGGCCGCTTGTCTCCACTTTAAAAAGAGATGTAAACGGACTTCCACTCAACCCGGTCCGCAGAGAATATCCAAGAAACTATATCCGTACCGGAATTTCCGCGATCGACGGACTGACAACTCTGATCCGCGGACAGAAGCTTCCGATTTTCTCCGGAAATGGACTTCCGCACGACCAGCTTGCTGCACAGATTGTAAAACAGGCTTCTCTTGGAAGCGATTCTGATGAAAAATTTGCAATCGTATTCGCTGCTATGGGTGTTAAACATGACGTTGCTGATTTCTTCCGTAACACATTTGAAGAAAGCGGTGTTGCCGATCATGTAGCAATGTTTTTGAATCTGGCAAATGACCCGGTTGTAGAACGTCTGATCACGCCAAAGGTTGCACTGACAGCTGCGGAGTATCTGGCATTTGAACAAAATATGCATATCCTCGTTATCCTTACCGATATGACTTCTTTCGCAGAAGCTATGCGTGAGGTTTCTTCCTCAAAAGGAGAAATTCCTAGCCGTAAAGGATTCCCGGGATATCTGTATAGTGAACTGGCAACCATCTACGAGCGTGCCGGTATTGTACAGGGAGTAAACGGATCTGTAACACAGCTTCCGATCTTGACTATGCCAAACGACGATATCACGCATCCGATTCCTGACCTGACGGGATATATCACCGAGGGACAGATTGTACTTGACCGCCCGCTCCATGGGCAGTCAATCTATCCTCCGATCAATATCCTGCCATCCCTTTCCCGTCTGATGAAGGACGGTATCGGAGAAGGTTTTACACGTGAAGATCATCAGGATCTTGCCAATCAGTTATTCTCCGCTTATGCAAAAGTTGGAGATGCAAGAAATCTGGCTTCTGTTATCGGTGAAGATGAACTTTCACCACTGGATAAGAAATATCTGGAATTCGGAATCGACTTTGAACAGCACTACATCGGACAGGGTGTTAATGAGAACCGTACGATGGAAGAGACTTTGGATCTGGGATGGAAACTTTTAGGAAAACTCCCTAGAGAAGAACTCGACCGTGTTGATACGAAGATTCTTGATAAATACTATAAACCTGCTGTAGAAGACTAGGAAAAGGAGGGAGCTTCATGGATCCACGTACATTTCCAACAAAGGGTAATCTGATGCTAGCCAAGAACTCTCTTGCACTTGCCCGGCAGGGTTATGATCTGATGGATAAGAAGCGTAACATCCTGATTCGTGAACTGATGGATCTGATTGAAGAAGCACGCACCATACAGGAAGAGATTGATTCAACATTTACTTATGCGTATCAATGTCTGCAGCGTGCTAATATCGAAAACGGTATCAGCATGGTAGAACAGCTTGCCTATACTGTACCGATTGAAAATTCTATCACGATCCAGACGCGAAGTATCATGGGAACCGAGATTCCTCATGTGAAATATATCCCGGACGCAGGTCAGCCGACCTATGCTTTCAGTACCACAAAGGAATCGATTGATATTGCCCGTGAGGCCTTCCGCAAGGTAAAGGACCTTACGATCAAGCTTTCCATGGTAGAAAACGCTGCTTACCGTCTTGCAAGTAATATTAAGAAGACGCAGAAACGAGCAAATGCACTTCAGAATATTACAATTCCAATGTATTCGAATCTGGTCTACTCGATCACCAATGCACTGGAAGAAAAAGAGCGTGAAGAGTTCACGCGTCTGAAAGTGATCAAGAGAATGAAAGAGAAAAAAGCCTCCGGTTAACTTCCGGGGGCTTTTCCTTACTGAAGGAGGAGTGTTATGAGTATCCCTAACTATTCATTATTCTACTGCTGCAATGATCTGATATTCTTTTTCAAAAGTCTCTCCGACCTCTACCTTATTAATTCCAGGCTTCTCAGAGATTTCTTTATCAAATCCAATATTATCGCATCTTCCCATCCATGGTTCCAGGCAGACAAACGGTGCGTCTTTTACGGACCAGATTCCATAGCTTGGGAATCCTTCAGACTTAACTCCCACATACGGAGTTCCGTCTTTATGACAGATCCATGCTTCTTCAATCTGCGTATTATCAAAGATCAACGCATCATTTTCAAAAAGTTCTTCTGTCAACGGATATGTCTCTTCATTCAGTTTCATCTCATGCAGTTCCTCCGGATCAGGAGCCATTTCTTTCATATTGATCAAACAATACTTCAATTCATCTTTTCCAGGGAACTTCAGAATATAATCTGTCTTTCCTTCCTCGTTCTTTGCAAAGCGGAAGGCCGGATGCGCTCCGATTGTGAAATAAATTGTCTCATCAGACGGATTCTTTACTTCCCATTTTACATGGAGTACGTTTTTTTCCAGTGTGTAAGTAATGAAAAGTTCAAAATCAAATGGATAAACTTCCTTCATCTCTTCTGTTGATGTCAGAAGAAAGGTTGATGTTTCTTTGCCTGCATGAATACATTTGAACTCACTGTCTCTTGCAAATCCATGCTGTGATGTCGGATACTGTGTACCGTTGATCTTCACTGTGTTCTTATAGGTTTTTCCCACATTTGGAAATAACACCGGTGAATGACGTTTCCAAAATTGGGGTTCTGCATCCCAGAGAAGATCTGTACCTGTTTTCTTGTTATACAGTTTTGTCAGCTCCGCACCATGCTCTGCAATCTCTACGCTGAGCACATCATTCTCCATTTTAATCATGATTTTCTTCCTCCTTTATTCCCCTTTAATTTTTATCGGACTGTTCTACCTGTACGCAATTATCTACCAGATAGTCCAGTACTTTATCACGAAGGATTGCATCTTTCAGAACATCTTCTCCCACCTGCTCTTTGTAGGTATCCAGATCTGCTCCTGCCTTGTCCGCATACTCCTGCATTCCTTCTTCGTATTCCTTATCAGACGGTTCCAGTTTCTCTTTCTTTGCGATTAGTTTTACAGCCTCTTCAAGCTGCACAGCCTGTTTTGCGGATTCCTCAATTTTTTCGTTAAATTTATCTTCTGTCATATTCAGATAAGTTGTAATGAAATCATTCAGCTCTACTCCGTACATCTGTGCAATCTGTGTATAGTAGTCATTTGCCTGTTTCACCTGCTCGTCTACCGCACCGTCAGGATATTTATTTACCTCTATCTGATCCAGTAAAGCAGTCTGTACTTCTTGTTTCAACTGTGAATTACCTGAATCGTCCTGCTGCTCCTGAAGAGAATTTTTCACCTCTTCCTTGTATTCATCAACCGTCTTGCTGCTTTCACTATTATTCACAACCCACTCGTCTGTAAGCTCCGGTGCTACTTTCTGATAAATCTTATTCAATACAATGTGAAAATTCGCCGGTTTTCCCGCAAGATCCGCACTCGGATATCCCTCCGGAAACTGTACAGTGATATCAAATTCTTCACCTGTATTATGTCCCACGATCTGATCTTCAAATCCCTGGTAATCTCCGGATGCTCCGATAAATGAACCTGATCCAAGCTCTAGATCATATCCTGTAGCTGAACCACCGTCAAATGCAGTTCCATCCATCGTGCCTGTATAATCAATATTTACCCAGTCTCCACTCTGTGCCGCGCGGTCTGTTACATCCTGTTCTGTCGCAGCAGCTTCCAGTCTGGACTGTACCTCCTGCTCTACAGAATCATCGGACACCTCGTTTTTGGCAACCTCTGTTACTTCAAGTCCTTTATATTTGTTCACTGTCACATAATCATTAGACAACTTACCACTTCCGCATCCTACTAAAGATGCTGTCATCAGAACCGCTGTAAGAACCGCAATCACTCTTTTTTTCATTTTCCTGTTTCTCCTCTTTTATAATCTCTTTTTTATTTTTTGTCTTATCCACTATAAAAGTGGTGACAGTAATCTGGAAAACTGTTCCTTGAACCGGATCAGTAAATTCCTCTCCTCATATATCTTTCGTGTCACTTGCGTACTCATTGTCATATCATTCTCAAAAGCTCTTTCCAGCCTCTGCACTGTACGCTCACTATAGATTGTTGCATTCACTTCAAAATTCAGGCCAAAACTTCGGATGTCCATATTCGCTGTACCTACACAGGCAACCATGCCATCTACTGATAATGTCTTTGCGTGAAGGAATCCATTATTATAGACATAACATTTTGCACCTGCTGCAACCATCTCTCCAATGTAGGAATATGTTGCCCAGTAAACGAATGGATGATCTGGTTTGCATGGGATCATAATTCTGACATCTACCCCGGATCTGCTTGCAATCTTCAACGCATCCAGAATGGACGCATCCGGTATGAAATACGGTGTCTGTATATAGACATGATTTCTTGCACTGTGGATCAGATGAAGATAATTGTCATGGATTGTCTTCGTCTGTGAATCCGGTCCACTTGAGATAATCTGTACTGGATCAAATCCATGCCTGTCATACTGCGGAATCTCAAACAAATGATCTTCCAAAAACAAGTTCTCATGAGCCGCATAATTCCAATCCAGGACAAACCTCACTGCAAGAGATGTTACCGCTGCACCTTCAATACACAAATGTGTATCTCTCCAATAACCAAACTTTTCGTCTTTTCCAATATATTCCCTGCCTACATTGAAACCACCAACAAAGCCAACCTTTCCATCAATCACGACAATCTTTCTGTGATTTCGATAATTCACACGCATCTGAAGCTGTCCCAGAATCGCCGGGAAGAATTCTGCGACCCGAATTCCTTCGCATTTCAGCCTGTCCCAATCTCTTTTGTGCATGGTACGACATCCCATACTGTCAAACAAAACTCTGACTTCTACACCTTCATGTGCTTTCTCGATCAATACCTTCTCTATATCCTGCCACACTTCATCGTTCCTGATAATATAATACTGTACATGGATATATTTCTTCGCACGTTTCATTTCCTCGATCAGTGCATGAAACTTCTCTTTACCATCTGTATAAATACGGATATCATTATTATCTGTCAGAACTGCCTGTCCGGCCTCCAGATTATACAGCACAAGATCCCGGAACCGGTTAAGTGCCGGACTCGTCATCTTCAGCTGCCTGTGATAAATGGTTTCCTCCTGCCTTCGCACAGCGTATTTCAGCTCACCTTCAATCTCCTTTGCCTTAAACATCTTATTCTTGTGATAATCCTGCCCTATGATCAGATATAGAATAAATCCGACAATCGGAATAAAATAAAGCAAAAGCAGCCAGGTCCATACTGCCTGCGGTGATCTTCTTTCAAAGAATACAATAATCAGAGATAAAAGAATATTAATGATAACGATATTCTTCATAATAAAATGAAAAACCATCACCACTGTGTTCCATATTGTCTCTGCCATTCAACTCTCCCTTTCTCTTAATCAACGTGAAAATATTATTGCTCACTATACCCCGTCACATTCTTCGGACAGCGCGTTACTGTTCTATCTTTCTGCAAACAATAATAAACCACCATAATACATAGTATACTCTGTTTACGTCTTAAAAGTAACCCCAAATTGTAAAATTGTCCCCTGTCTGCTTGCACTTTGTAATAAAGAATGTTACAATATTAAATGCGAATTAAGCGGAAAATAGTAAATAGGAGGGTTTTATCGTGAGTACACCTATGATAATCATGCTCATCGTCCTCGTAGTTCTCATCGGGGTTTGCGTAGCACTCTATTTCTTCGGAAAGAAAGCGCAGAAGAAGCAGGCTGAACAGCAGCAGCAGATGGACGCAGTTGCGCAGACCATCAGCATGCTCATTATTGATAAAAAGAAGATGAAGCTAAAAGATGCAGGACTCCCGGCCGTTGTTCTTGAGAATACACCAAAGTATTTAAGACGTTCTAAAGTACCGGTTGTAAAAGCAAAGGTTGGACCAAAGGTTATGACTCTGATGTGTGACGCAAAGGTTTTCGAAGTTCTTCCGGTGAAGAAAGAAGCGAAAGTCGTTGTAAGTGGTATCTATATCACAGGCATCAAGAGCGTCCGCGGTGGTCTTGATATTCCAGAGAAAAAGAAGAAAAAAAGATTTTTCTCAAAGAAAGAAAAATAAAAACATTAAAATAAGTTCAGTCAAACAATTCGACTGAACTTATTTTTTTAATTCTTTTTCTTTTGTTCTTTTCTCACTGCCTCGTATTTCTTCAATTCTCTCAACGCCTGACCGCCCATCAGATACAGAATCACTGTATTGAAGATCGTCATCAGTCCGATTCCGACATCGCCAAGATCCCATACAAATGTATACGCTGCGATTCCTCCGATGAATAACATCACAAGTGCAAGCACTTTATATGCTGTCTGGGATGCCCAGTTATCACCGAACAGATACGCCACATTACTTCTTGCATAAAACAGAATTCCAAGAAATGTAGAAAAGCTGAACAGGAACAGCATCACTGCGATAAAGATCACCCCTGCTTCTCCAAGATGATATCTCATCGCTGTCTGAAGCAGTTCCATTCCTGCAAGTCCCTCAATCTGATCCTGCGGAACAAGCAACATGATCATAGCTGTACAGCTACAGATCACAATTGTGTCGATAAATACGCCCAATGCCTGAACAAGTCCTGCCTTTACCGGGAGATCACACTCTGCCGCAGCTGCTGCACATGGAGCGGATCCTGAACCGGCTTCATTTGAGAACAATCCTCTCTTCACTCCATTCATCAAAACGGCTCCAAAACCACCTGCTGCCACCTGGCGGATTCCAAATGCTTCCTCAAAAATACGTGAGAACACACCCGGTATGCTGGACAGATTCGTAAGGATCAAAAATACTGTGATCAGGAAATAACACACTGCCATGATCGGAACCATAACATCTAGAACCTTTACTGTTGCATTCTTTCGAAGCACGATCGCTGCTGCCAGAACCACCAAAATCACAGTTGTATAAAGCGGTGGGATAGAAAATGCATTTTCAAACGAAGACGTCACTGAATTACTGATCACCTGGCTAATACCACACCAACAGATTAATCCTGAAATTGCAAACAATACTGCGATCACTGAATATCTCTTTTTCTTTCCCTGATGTTCTTCCATGTAGTGATGGATATAATATGCCGGACCTCCGCGGTATCCTCCATACAACGGATCTTTTTCTTTATGAAGCTGTGCAAGTGTTGCCTCAACAAATGCTGTGGAAGAACCGATCAGTGCCGTGATCCACATCCAGAACACTGCTCCAGCTCCACCGGCTGAAATAGCTGCAACAACACCTACCAGATTCCCCATTCCCACACGGGTTGCTGTTGATACAATCAGAGTTTGAAAATTAGACAGCCCATCCTCTTTCCCTTTTTTACTATTCAACGATCTTACCATCTCCGGGAAAAGACGGATTGGAAGAAATCTCGTACAGATTGTGAAATAAATTCCTGTTGGAATCAACAGAATAATCAGAAGTGATATTCCCACACTTCCGCCGCCTGGAAGCGGTATCTGAAACAGATCGCCCCATAAAAACGAATATATTTTCTCGATCAGTGTTATTACCATCATCTTATCCTCTCATTCTTATCTTTTTCATTTTTTCCGCCTGCTTATCCAAAAATGCCTCGGCGTTCTTGTAGCTTAACTAAGCACTGAAAACTTTCCACTGTCCTTGGAAACAATATTCATCCGTATCTTACAGTCTGCCATCGGTTCATGATTTACGTCCAATTCATAATCAATCTGAACCGCTATCTTATCTTCTTCAAAATCAACCTGAAGGTGTCTCGTATTCACTCCGATCAGCATCTGTCCATAAGGCGTCTTATAAAATGTCTGATTCTTTTTATTTTTCTCAAAGATCATATGAGAGTTTGAAAGACCGCTTTTCACGATCTCTACACATTCCTCTCCGTTAATCTTAATTCTGTTCTTGATCACTCCGGAAGTTCCTTCTACAACTTCCTCGTAGACAATATAATGTTTTCCGTTCTTCAAATAATATGTTGCTGGTGTCACAACTTCGATTGCTTCGTTCTCATCATCTTCTACCTCCGGAGTGACCGCCACAATCTCCTCATGCATTCCGGAAATACTTACCAATACATCTTTTGTCATAAATGAATTCTCCATAGAAAAGAATCAGGAAAATATCGTTCCGTCAGTCTTTCCGCAACCAACGTACAAGCACGAAATAACTTTCCTGATTCAAAATTACTAATTAATACTCTTCAATATTTACTACATTCGTTGTCGGAACATCAAATGGCATCACTGTATTCGCAAACTTTCTGAACTTCTCAGCCGCATCGCTGACATAGAAGGAATACTCACTATGATGTTCTGTCGTCTCATCATTCGCCATCTCTTCCTCTTCCAATAGACGTTTCAGATCCATCGCTGTCTCATATGCAGGATTCACAATCTGAATCTTATCCCCCATGTATTCTCTGATCTTAGATCTGAGAAGCGGATAATGCGTACATCCAAGGATCATCGCATCAATATCTGTATTGCGCATGGATTCGAGATAATACTCAATAATCTCTCTTGTCACAATATGTTCTTTGAATCCCTCTTCCACTAACGGTACGAAAAGAGGACAGGCTTTCTCGATCACTTCAATCTTAGGATTCATTCCCTGAATCACTTTCGTATACATTCCACTCTGAACCGTTGCTTCAGTACCTACCACACCGACTTTTCCATTCGTTGTAGCTTCTACTGCTGCTCTCGCTCCCGGAATGACTACTCCAATGATCGGAAGGTCAAACTCATCCTTCACTGCATCCAATGCAAGCGCACTCGCCGTATTACATGCGATCACAATTGCTTTCACCTGTTTCGTCCTCAGGAAACGGATAATCTGTTCTGAAAAACGAATGATCGTGTTTTGTGATTTACTACCGTATGGAACACGCGCCGTATCCCCAAAATAAACAATGTTCTCATACGGCAATTGTCTTGATATCTCTCTCGCTACAGTCAGTCCTCCGACTCCTGAATCAAACACCCCGATCGGTGCCATCTTTTTATTCTTCATGTCCGTCAAAGTTCTCCCCTTAATCTATCCTTATCAGTTATTTTTATCTTATCGCAGATACACAATTCAGCCATGTAACCTTCTTACAAAGGCTGCATGGCTGAATGTTATATTTCATTACCAGTCATCTGGTAACCATTGCTATTCTATTATAATAACTCAAAGTGATATTTGCAATGCTATTTCACATTTTTACAGAGCAAGAGTCTTCGCTACATCGTACTGATATGCCGGAATTGTCTTCTTCATAGCAAGTGCTTCTTCAATGTCAAAATCAATAAACTGTCCGTTCTTGTATCCTACGACACGGTTTGTCTTTCCCTGGCAAAGAAGGTCAACTGCCATAGCTCCCATTGTAGAAGCATATACTCTGTCTTTACATGTCGGGCTTCCACCACGCTGCATGTGTCCGAGGATTGTTGCTCTTGTCTCAATTCCTGTAGCAGCCTCGATTCTCTTTGCCATATTGATAGAATCTCCAACACCCTCTGCATTGATGATAATGTAGTTCTTCTTACCACGTTTCTTGTTCGCAAGAATATCTTCGATCAGTGCTTTCTCATCATAGTCCTTTTCCTCCGGCATGAGAATCTTCTCTGCTCCATTGGCGATACCACACCACAGTGCAAGATATCCTGCATCACGTCCCATAACCTCGATCACACTGCATCTTTCATGAGATGTAGATGTATCACGAACCTTATCGATTGCTTCCATTGCTGTATTAACAGCTGTATCAAATCCGATTGTGTAGTCTGTACATGCGATATCAAGGTCGATTGTTCCTGGAATACCAATTGTATTTACACCAAGGTTTGCCAGTTTCTGAGCTCCTGCGAAAGAACCGTCTCCACCGATTACTACCAGTCCGTCGATTCCGTACTTCTTACAGATCGCAGCTGCCTTCTGCTGACCTTCTTCTGTACGCATCGTCTTACAACGGGCTGTCTGGAGAACCGTACCACCACGCTCAATGATATCAGACACATCACGTGCTGACATATCAATGATTTCTTCTTTCAGAAGTCCATGATAACCTCTGCGGATTCCGCGAACCTTAAGTCCTTTTGCAAGTGCACGTCTTACTACCGCACGGATTGCTGCGTTCATTCCCGGAGCATCTCCTCCACTTGTCAGAACACCGATTGTACGGATGCTGTCTTCGATTTCATCAAGATATTTTTCTTTGTCGACTGTTTTATTTTCTGCCATGTTTTAGTCCACCCTTTCTCTGAAATGTCTGATTACTGCCAAAACCAATCATTGTCAATTTTTTATCAACTCCGCCAATATTCTACCTTATTTAGAATATGTTTTCAATAGGTTTTTCTACTACTTTTACTCTCTTCTCGCCGAAATGATTCATCAATCTGCTTAAAATCTGTTCATTTATACCGATATTTCTGTTTTTCGGCAGTTTTTTCACCGCACGTTCCTTCGCACAGTAGATCATAACTTCATCATCTCCGTCTGAATCTGCCAGATATCCATAGACAATCTGTTCCTCATCCAGAAATGTCGCCTTATCAGGAAACTGAATCCACAATTCCTTTTTCGTCCGTTCAAATGGGATAATTTTCTCACAGATCATCTTACTCGGCTTATCATCTTCTTCCGAAACTCTTCCGCGAACAAATACCTTACTATCTACTTCCAGATAATCTCTGTTCTTCTCATAATCTCGCGGGAACACAACAACCTCTACTGTTCCCAAAAGATCTTCTACCGTGATAAATGCCATCATCTGATTCGTCTTTGTGTGCTTTATGGTCTTCTCTGTGATCATTCCACCAATAATTTCTTTCGCCCCATCATGCACTTTTGTATGACCTGTCTCTTCATCCAGCTGAAAGTCCGCCGTTGTCGCAGAAATGGATTTCTTCCACTTCTCCTCATACGCCTCAAGCGGATGTCCGCTGACATAGATTCCAAGCACTTCTTTTTCAAATGCGAGAAGTGTTTCTTTGGAGTATTCTCCCACATCAGGCATCCTGATCTGAAATTCTTCTTTCTGATCTTCACTCACCAGATCAAACAATGTCATCTGTCCAACCATAGAGTTCTTTTTCTCCTGGGTTACATGATCTACGATCTGTACATAGATACTCATGAACTGTTTTCTTGTTCCGCCAAGCGTATCCAATGCCCCCGCCTTGATCAGATTTTCTATCGTACGTTTATTTAATATGTTCTTTGCTGAAAGACGGGTAATAAAATCTTCCAGGTTCTGGAACAACCCAAGCTCTTCTCTGTCTTCCACGATTGCTTTGATCACCGGTCTTCCGATACTCTTGATTGCAGCAAGTCCATAACGGATATCCCCGCCATCTACAGAAAAGTTTGCTTCACCTTTATTAATATCCGGCGGCAGGATCTTAATATTCATCTGACGACATGCATAAATATACTCAGATACCTTAGACGGATTATCAATGACTGATGTCATAAGCGCTGCCATATATTCTACCGGGAAATAATATTTCAGCCATGCAGTCTGATAAGAAACCACTGCATATGCAGCCGCATGAGACTTATTGAACGCATATTTTGCAAAATCGATCATTTCATCATAAATCTTATTTGCAGTCTGTTCATCAATTCCATTCTTTATACATCCTGGTACGCCTGTCTCCTCATCACCATAAATAAAGATCTTACGTTCTTTCTCCATGACTGCCGCCTTTTTCTTTGACATCGCACGACGCAGAAGATCACTTCGTCCAAGTGAGTATCCTGCAAGATCTCGTACAATCTGCATAACCTGCTCCTGATAGACAATACATCCATAAGTAGGGGCAAGGATCGGCTCCAGTTGTGGGCAATCATATGTGATAGAAGAACTGTCATTCTTTCCTCGGATATACTGCGGAATGAAATCCATCGGGCCAGGACGATACAGCGAAATTCCGGCAATAACATCTTCCAGGTTATGCGGCTTCAGTTCCTTCATGAACCCTTTCATTCCGGCACTCTCAAGCTGGAACACACCATCTGTCTTACCGGTTCCGATATAATCCAGCACCTTTTGATCATTGTAATCTATCTGATTGATATTCAGTTCCGGCTGCTTTCTTCTTGCAAGCAGCACTGCATTCTGTATCACAGTCAATGTACGAAGACCCAGGAAGTCCATTTTCAGAAGTCCAAGTTCTTCAAGTGTCGTCATGATAAACTGCGTTGTGATTGTTCCGTCTGCAGCCCTCGAAAGAGGTACATACTCATCAACCGGCTTCTGACAGATAACAACACCGGCAGCATGCATAGAACAATGTCTCGGTAGTCCTTCCAAACGCTTCGCCATATCGATCAGATTTGTCACCGTCTCATCCGTATCATATAACTTTTTCAGATCCGGATTCATTTTCAGAGCTTTATCAATTGTGATTCCAAGCTCCTGCGGAATCATTTTGGAAATAGAATCCACATAAGCATATGGCAGATCCATTACACGTCCAACATCACGGATCACACCTCGTGCTGCCAGGGTACCGAATGTAACGATCTGAGCCACACAGTCTTTTCCATATTTTCTTGTAACGTAATCAATAACCTCCTGACGTCTCTCATAACAGAAGTCAACGTCGATATCAGGCATAGACACACGTTCCGGATTCAGGAAACGTTCAAACAGCAACTGATAACGGATTGGATCGATTGTCGTGATCTCAAGGCAATAGGACACGATACTTCCTGCTGCGGATCCACGTCCCGGTCCTACTGAAATTCCATGATCTTTTGCGTATTTAATAAAATCCCACACGATCAGGAAATAGTCTACATAGCCCATCTGATGGATTGTTTCCAATTCATAAGACAAACGATCTTTCAATTCTTCCGAAGGATCACCGTAACGCTTTTCCAATCCTTCATAACAAAGCTTCTGCAGATATTCCCAGGAAGTATAACCATCCGGCACATCATATTTCGGAAGTTTTGTTACACCAAATTCAATCTCGACATGACATCGATCCGCAATCTTCTGTGTATTCTCCAACGCCTGTTTCGCATAAGGGAACAGACGTAGCATCTCTTCTTCTGACTTCACATAATACTGTCCGCCGTCATACCGCATACGATTCTCATCTGAAAGCTTCTTTCCGGTCTGAATACAAAGTAGAATATCATGTGGCTTCGCATCTTCTGCATATGTATAATGAATATCATTCGTAGCAACCAGCTCAATTCCTGTCTCTTCAGACATTTTGAATAGCTGTTGATTGACAAGTCCCTGCTCTGGTATTCCATGATCCTGCAACTCCAGGAAGAAATTCCCTTCGCCGAAAATTTCCTGATACTCTAAAGCTGTCTTCTTCGCCTCTTCATATAATCCCTTCGTCAGGAATCTTGCCACCTCACCTGCCAGGCAGGCACTTAAAGCAATGATACCTTTATGGTACTTGCGCAGAAGTTCCTTATCCACTCGCGGTTTATAGTAATACCCTTCCACAAATCCCTTCGAAACAATCTTCGTCAGATTCGCATATCCTTCCTCATTTTCTGCCAGAAGCACAAGATGATAATATCTGTCATCTCCTCCTGTGATCTCGCGATCAAAACGAGAATTCGGAGCCACATACACTTCACATCCAAGGATTGGATTGATCCCCTGCTTCTTGGCTTCCCGATAGAAATCGATCACACCATACATAACACCGTGATCTGTAATTGCCGCACTGTTCATCCCAAGTTCTTTGACTCTGGACACATATTCTTTTATCTTATTCGATCCATCCAGCAGACTAAATTCTGTATGGACATGCAAATGTGCAAAACTCATAGTTCACCTCAATGATCAAATTTTAACTAAGAAAAGGGAAGGCTCTGACTTGATACACAGGTCAGAATCCCTTCCCTTCATTTTACACTCTTTATGGAAATTTTAAAATGTTAAATCTTATTTATTTCCACCATCTATCATGAACTGGATCAGCTTATCTGTATCTTCTTTCTCGTAAGCGATAACTTCCAGCTCCGGAATCTCTCCGTTAGAGAAAATGTTAGCCATAGATACATACTGGGAAAGTTTAGACTTCAGGTTCAGTCTGTCTCCCTCACCTGTTACTAACTCTACTCTTCCTTTACAAGAATCTACTACCTTAAAAAATCCTTCAACATCTGTAATATTCTGAACTTTCATTCTAAATACCCCTTTCTTTTAACAATTTAATTATAACTTTACTTCCTAAATTCATCTGGGAATGATATTACCTATCATTTTCTCATTCCTAATGTTATTATAACGTATTTAAAACATATTACAAGTAGGAAGAATCACTATTTTTCTCATTTTCAGCATATAAAACCTCACACTTTTTTCTATTTGAAACAACACTTCCTACAAGTCATAGTCACTTTCTCTAACACGTAACGGTTCGTTTGCAGATTGCTTTTACAAACTATAAATACCGTCCTCTTTGATCACGATTTTCTTCTGCTTCAGGAGTCTTCCAACTGCACGTTTGAACGCAGCTTTACTCATTCCCATCTCTGCTTTAATGCGCTCCGGATCTGCTTTATCTGTGAATGGAAGTTTACCCCCACAAGTCTCAATGCATTCCAAAATCAGTTCTGCATCTTTGTCCATCTGCTCCGGAATCTTGCCACGGACACTCAGATCCAGTTTTCCATCCTCTTTGACTGCTGCCACACGTGCTTCAATCTCCTGTCCCGGATACATTCTTCCATACATCTCTCTCTTCGGAATCAATGCAGAATACAGATTATCTACTGCCACGAAAGCTCCCAGATCACGATTCACCTCATAAACTGTTCCGGTTACAATATCATCCTTTTTATAAGGAGAGTCTGTCTGCAGAAGATGATAGATCTTCATTGTCGCACAAAGTCTCTCGCTCTTATCTACATAAAGACTTACCAGACAGCGGTCGCCCTTCTCTACCTTCTCTGTCTGTTCCTTAAACGGAAGGAACAGGTCCTTCTCAAGTCCCCAGTCAAGAAAAGCACCCATTCTGCCCACATCTGCTACTGTCAGGACAGCCAGCTGTCCAAGAGTGATCTTTGGCTCATTCGTTGTTGCGATCATGCGATCGGAAGAATCTTTATAGAGGAATACCTCGATCGGATCTCCCAGTTCGATTCCGTCCGGAACCTGTTTCTTTGGAAGAAGAACACGCTCCTCGTCACTTCCAAGATATACTCCAAAATCTACCAGCTTTACTACCGTAAGTACCTGTTTTACTCCTAATCTCATCTTTTCTCCATTCTGCCGCTGGCTTACGCGGCCCATTTTTTAATATGTTTTCTATACCTTAAGGTATTTTCTATGCTGTTGTCAATCGAATCTCATCAATTTCTTTGATTCTTTATTTGATATTTTTTTAACATATTCTTTCTATGAATTGATTTACCTTTCTGAATTATGTATAATTACTTCAATGTGAGAGCAATCTTTCTGCCTACAGCCTGTCTGAGGCAGTATTTTTAAGAGAGGATATTAGTATGAGTGCACAAAATCTTACTTTATTGACAGACCTGTATGAGCTTACTATGATGCAGGGATATTTTGAAACACAGGAAAATCAGACCGTTGTATTCGATGTTTTCTTCCGTGACAATCCGAACAAAGGCGGATATTCCGTCATGGCAGGACTGGATCAGGTCATTGACTATATTAAAAATCTGAATTTTTCTTATGAGGATGTTGATTATTTAAGAGGGCTCGGATTGTTCAGTGAGGATTTTCTTCATTATCTGAGCGGATTTCATTTTAGCGGAGACATTTATGCGATCCCGGAAGGAAGCGTCATCTTCCCAAGAGAACCGCTTCTGAAAGTCGTAGCTCCGATCATGGAGGCTCAGCTTGTTGAGACTGCAATTCTTACAATTCTGAATCATCAGTGCCTGATCGCTACGAAAGCTTCCCGTGTTGTTTATGCGGCACAAGGAGACGGTATCATGGAGTTCGGACTTCGACGCGCCCAGGGACCGGATGCAGGACTGTACGGAGCAAGAGCTGCTGTGATCGGTGGATGCGTCGGAACTTCCAATGTACTCGCCGGCGAAATGTTTGATGTACCGGTTATGGGAACGCATGCACACAGTTGGATCATGACTTTCAAAGATGAATATACTGCATTTAAAGAATATGCAAGATTGTATCCTGATGCATGTACACTGCTTGTCGATACTTATGACACATTGAAATCCGGTGTTCCGAATGCGATCCGTGTTTTTACCGAGATGCGCGAAGCAGGCATCAAACCGAAGAGCTACGGTATCCGCCTTGACTCCGGTGATCTCGCTTATCTTTCTAAAAAGGCACGTAAGATGCTGGATGACGCCGGATTCCAGGATGCTGTCATTGCCGCTTCCAACGACCTGGATGAATTTCTGATCCACGATCTCAAGATGCAGGGCGCTGCAATTTCTTCCTGGGGTGTCGGAACGAATCTTATTACCTCTAAGGACTGCCCATCCTTTGGCGGTGTATATAAACTGGCTGCTATTCAAAACGCGGAAGGCGAATTCCAGCCAAAGATTAAAATTTCTGAAAACATTGAAAAGATCACCAACCCAGGAAATAAAACTATCTATCGCATTTACGACAAAGAGACTGGTATGCTGCGTGCCGATCTGATCTGCTTTGCTGATGAGACATTTAATACAGGGGAAGATCTTCTTCTCTTTGACCCAAATGCTACATGGAAGAAAACACTTCTTCCGGGTGGAACCTACACAATGCGTGAACTGCTTGTCCCAATCTTCCAGCATGGAGAATGTAAGTATGAGTCCCCATCTGTAAAGGAGATTGCAGAATTCTGTCGTCAGGAAAAAAAGACGCTTTGGGATGAGACAAAACGTCTCTTCAATCCACATAAGGTATATGTGGATCTTTCCCAAAAACTGTACGATACAAAAACCAAGTTGCTGAATGAAGCACATCATTAATTACTGTCACTATATAACGAAATGGAGTTTTAATTATTATGAAATACCAAGTGATTGTACTTGATCTAGACGGTACACTAACCAATTCAAAAAAAGAAATAACGCCCCCTACAAGGGACGCTCTGATTGAAATTCAACAGAATGGAAAAAAAGTAGTCCTCGCCAGCGGTCGCCCGATCAACGGTGTCGCACCTCTGGCAGAGGAATTATATCTAAAAGAATACGGCGGATTCATGCTCTCCTTTAACGGTGCGAGAATCACCCGCTGTTCTGACAATGCAATTATTTATAATAAGGTTATCCCACAGGAAGTCATCCGTCCGATTTACGAGGCGGTAAAAGAATATCCTGGATTGGACCTTATCTCTTATACGGATAAAGTAATCCTCTCCGGTATTAAAAGTAATGAATACACTGAAAAAGAAGCCGCCATCAACAGCATGGAGATCTGTCCGGTTGAGGACTTCCCTGCCGCACTTGATTTCCCGGTCAATAAAATACTTATCCCAGGTGAACCTTCCATCCTGGAAGACCTGATGCCGAAGCTGCAGAAACAATACCACGGACTGCTCAACATCTACCGTTCTGAGCCATTCTTCTTAGAGATCATGCCTCAGAATATCGATAAAGCACACTCTCTGCAGAAGCTTCTGAACAGTATCGGTCTCACTGCCGATTCCATGATCTGCTGCGGCGACGGCTTCAATGATCTGTCCATGATCGAATATGCCGGTCTTGGTGTAGCAATGGGGAATGCCCAGCCAGTCGTCAAAGAATCTGCCGACTTTATCACAAAGTCGAATGATGAGGACGGGATTCTTCACGTTGTAAATCTCTACATGAGAGATTAGGCCTTCTCTCCGGAAGCTGCGCAAGAATCACAGCCGCAAATACAAGGGCACATCCAAAAATTTCCCTTGGAGACAAGGTTTCTCCAAGAAGCACCCAGCCTGCAAGTACTGAAAATACAGACTCAAGACTTAACAGCAGAGATGCAACTGTCGGGTCTGTATTTTTTTGTGCAACAATCTGCAAAGTATATCCTACTCCACAAGACATGATTCCTGCATATGCGATTGGCTTCCATGCCTGTAGTATAGAATACATTTCCGGATGTTCACACAAAATCATTGGCACTGAGCAAAGAATTCCACAAACGAAAAATTGAATGCTGGACATCTTCACTCCATCCACCTTTGATGAAAAATGATCGATCACCAAAATATGAAATGAAAAAGCAATAGATCCTAGTAAAACATAAAAATCCCCTTTTGCAATGGAAAATCCTGACGTCATGCATAAGAAATACATACCAATCACAGCAAGTACTACACCAATCCACACTTTAATCCCTGCTTTTTTTCCAACAACCATGCCTAAGATTGGAACGATCAGAATATATAATGCTGTGATGAATCCTGCTTTTCCTGCTGTTGTATACTGGATTCCGATCTGCTGAAGAGAACTTCCAAGCATAAGAAAAATGCCACAACAAATCCCACCGATCGCAAGCGTTTTTTTATTTGGTTCAACTTCTTCTACTTTTGATGTATTCCTCTTTTTCTGCTTATCTAATACATAAATCAGGGGAATCAGCACAATTCCTCCAAGAATACTTCTGACACAGTTAAATGTAAACGGTCCGATATAGTCCATTCCAACACTTTGTGCGACAAATGCTGCGCCCCAGATCAGTGCCGTTAGTAGAAGTAATATATTATTTACGGATTTTTTTTTCAATACTTTTACCTCTTTCACAATTTTAGTCATTCTCTAGTATACAGAAAAATCTGCCGAATGGCAGATTTTTCTTGATTTTTTTACTTTTCTTAATAATGCATAATTACCGGATCCCCAACCCGGATCAACTCATACAATTTCCCGGCATCCGAATAGCTCATATTGATACATCCATGAGAACCTCTGTAGGTATATACATTTCCTCCAAAACTGCTCTGCCATGTTGCATCATGAAATCCGACTCCTGAATACGTCACACGCATCCAATATTTTACGGGAGTTTCATACTCTCTTGTTCCATCCGGTCTTAAATTACCGCGCAGTACTTTATTCTGCATTCGTTCCAAAATCGTATAAACTCCTGCCGGAGTACTTCTTCCGCCTTTCGGAAGTCCGGTCACTACATCTGCTGACATTAAAACTTCTCCGTCTTTGACATACCACATTTTCTGATTCGTCAGATCGACTTCTGCATAAGTGGAGCCCCAATCCTGCGCACCATGCGATGCCGCAGTCTTTCCTTCCACATAAACCGGCTCTCGACTTATTGTTTCTCCGCTTTCAACATTCGCGAGAAGTGTCTCATACTCTGCCTTTTCATTAATCTCCCAACCGTAAGTTCCACCGGAAACTTCGGTTGCTCTTCCATCCGGTGTAGTGAATTGTCTGGTCTTTCCTGCAGTATCATACTGCTGTGCAAACTGCGTCACCCATTCCTGTATAAGTTCCGGGTGAAATGTCACCACATAATTCTCATCTACTGTGAAATAATTGTTTTATCAACCACAACCGGTGTATCAAGTCCCATCTCATAAGTTACACTCGCATTCAGGTATGCATTCATCGCATCGCACGCCTGCTGAACTTCCAATGACTCCTTTGTATATAGCGGCTGTACATAACATCCTGCTTCATCAAGATTCAACTGCTCTTGCAGTCCCTCTATCGCTTGGACTACCGCTTTCTTCAATGCATCTGCATCGATTGCCGTCCCTTCCGTAATGTCTCCCGGAACAAACTTTTCTCCGTCAAACACCGGCATAGAAGATATCGGCTGTACCTGTTCTGTTGTCATAGCTGTCAGACTTGCAATCTTCGCATCTAATGCTTTCTCATCATAATCTGCACTTGCCGTGATGGACAATCCTTTTCCCTCTCCCGACCATGCTGCCGGCCACAGAAAAACGGACTGCTCCTTTAATAGTTTATCTATCACTCCATTCTCTTTATATTCAACAGAAATCTCTTTTCCTGTAATCATATCAGAAAGTCCCGCATGTTCTGTAATCTTCAATTCATACTTCTTAACTTCTGATTTCAGATAATCTGCCACATCTTCTTCCTTAGCATATGAAAAATCTTTCCCGTTAACCTTTGTATTTGGAAGAAAATGACTCATAAAATACAAAGCGGTTCCTATGTACCCTAAAACCAAGATTCCTGCAACTATTCCAAGGCTGATCCATAACCATTTTTTCTTGTTGTCCCCCATCAAACACTTTCTCCTTTGTAATTCCTTCTTTCTAATCAATCAGATCATTCTGAAATCTCGACAAATGCTCATACGGCAAGATCAGTCTTCCTCGAAACAATCCACACCCGTCATTGATCAAACTGTTATTCATCGCTGCAAACATATTTACATCCAGCTTCGCCAGATCCAATCCCAACAGCTTCATTCCGCGCTCATACGCCTCATCAAAATAAATGCACTCACCTCTTGGAATCGCATTTCTTCTGGCGCGCTCTTTCTCTTGTTTTTTCTCATATCCCAGATGATTTGCCGGCCCAATCTCTGCAATATCATCCATTTGCTTTGTACGGATCTGAACCTCAATATAACTTCTTGAACAGTTGTCATAGAATGTAATGTGCAGTGACTGGTATTCATCCGGCTGGCTGTCTGAAATATAATCTCTGTAATATGGTCTGACATTGTCATCCATGAGTGGTGAATGACTTTCCATCACACCATTTTCCGGCTCCGCTGTAAACCCTCTTTCCTCAAGAAAACCCGGTAGTACATTTGCTATTTCATACAAACACTCCAACTCTGCAATCTGACGTTCTTCTTCATTTTCATAATGGCATTTCGGCATGGAGATTACGATCCGGTATGCGATCAAGTCTCGAAAGCAGCTAAGACTGCGCTTTAACTCTGCCGTTGTCGGATACTTTCCATATTCTTCGTAATAATCTGAAATATACTTGACAATATAACCATTAAATTTCTCTTCCGCACGGATCAACGACTTGATTCTTCCCTTTACTGTAAATGCAAGATATGGATATTCTTTTGTCATATATTTATAGAATTCCCGAACCTGCTGTGACTGGGTCGTAAGGAATTCATTATGTTCCAAAAGTTCTCTGATCTGAATCAGGAAATTACAATGTATCAGATCAATTTCATTTTTTGTCTTTCGTGCATCTTCCCTTAGATCTGTAATGTAATTCTGCAGCACCCTAAAAATGGTATCGCCCGAATACAGATAATCATTTAAAGTTATCATAATGTATCCCTCCACGAAAATGTATCTCTGTGTTTTTCATTGCATATTTCTTATCAGCACGCCAAACATGATGGCCTTATTTCATCTATTATAACAATCCGATGCGACAATCTCCAGTCATAGAGCTACAAATGATACTTTTCTTGATGTTTTTAGATAAATTATATAAATTTTGTATTAAAACAATGGGAAGTATCGGTGTAGCATTGGCAATGATCGGTGTTATCGTATGCCCGATCACTTCCGGAGACACTGCATTCAGAAGTGCCCGTCTTGTACTTGCAGACTGGTTCAAGATCGATCAGAATAAATTGCAGAAACGATTGATTCTCTGTGTACCGCTTCTGGCAGTCGGTGCTTTTGTAGGACATCTTGATTATGCCATTGTATGGAGATATTTCAGTTGGACAAACCAAACTTTAGCAATGATCGTTTTGTGGACAGCAAGTATGTATCTGTTCCGCGAGAAGAAGAATTACTGGATTACAGCAGTTCCTGCAACATTTATGAGTGCCGTTTCCATGACCTATTTCTTCTGTGCAGATGAATGTCTGGGATTCTCTACAGCAGTTGCTTATCCTGTAGGAATTATCCTGGCAGCATTGTTCCTTGGAATCTTTATCTGGGCAACAAGAAAACCTGCCAGAAAACAGGCTTAAGACTATAGGACTGTGAAAAACAGACAGACATCATGTTTTTCACAGTTCTTTTAAAATATGCAAATGAAATGAGATGATATTATGTTTAAACCACAACGACTTGGAACTGTAACAATCCCGGATGCTGAATTAACCACTGACAAAAAAAACTGCAAAAAAATAGGCCCTTGCGGTGTTGGGGAAAAAGCAATTTATTTAAACAGTTTTTATTTTGACAGACGTTATTACATACCAATTTCTTCCATAGAAAGAATATTTAAAAGAATTGCCATGAGCAAAGGTGGTTTTACAGGAAAAGGAGCATTTGGAACGTTATCCTATCTCGTAGTTGTATATGAAAATGGAAAAGAAAAACAATGTAACTTCAAACATGAAGAAGATGTGGATCGTCTTTTGGCTTATATTGAAGAAAGATTTCCTCAGATTCCGCTGCACAGCATAGAAGCCGAGCGAAAACTGGAAGAAAAAAGAAAATGGCTGGAAGAAAAGCAGCGCGAACGCATTCTTCCGGAAGAAATCAAAAAGCGGCTTACCAAGCTTGAACGCGCAGAAAATTATCTTAAAAAGCAATCCGATTACTACATGGATCTGAGCCTGTCGGCGAAGAAAAAGAGAACCTATGACAGAAGCAATCCCGCTTATAAATGGGTCGCTCTTGCTGTTGTAATATTGGGCATCGGAGCATTCCTTTATGGAATCTACTCCCTTCTGACTCATGCCGGATTCGGTATGTATTTCCTGTTATTTGGATTGGCAGCAATTTTTCTGTTCGCCGGAGCAAATGTATTGCCGACTTCTAAAAACAATAAAAAATATATCGAAAATCAACTGGAACGATCCATTCAGCAAATGGAAACATACATCCAAAAATATCCTGACTTTCCGGTTCCAGCACATTACGCACATCCGGTCGTATTAAAGAGAATGCAGGATATCATGAAGGATGGCCGTGCACAAACGATTCCTGAAGCACTCACGGTTTTAAAAGATGATTTGAAAGCTCTGAATTCTAATGTAACAGTTGAAAAAGAAGAGTATGATGAAATCGTTGCAATCAAGCCAATGTTTCTGGTAATGGATTATAAATAGTTTTTCACCTGATTTTTGCCCTCTCAAAAAGAATAGCAGCTGTTCTCACAACACACTTGTTAGACAGCTGCTATTCTTTTCCACATTCCTCTCATTTTATAAGAAAGTTATTCACATTTTACTCTTTGATTGTTCCCTTTTTTACATTTTCCCGGATAATCTGATCTACAACTTCAAATATTTTTTCCGATCCAAGTCTCGTCTTCCTCTGACGACCATAAACCTGATCTGCACATACTCCATGCTCTTTCCAATCATTTCCACCATTGCTGTTATTCAGCATCAGCGGCTGTAGATTATCCATTGCATGTGCGAACTTAGATTCTGCTGTTTCAAATGCCTCGAACTCATCAAAAAGAGAAATCAGCTCTTGTTTCTGATCTTCCGGAAGGATTGAAAAAATTCTTTCCTTCGCCGCATCTTCTCTTGCTTTCTGAGTTTTCAAACCTTCTGTATCATATGCATACGTATCACCCGCATCGATCTCCACAATATCATGAATCAGACACATCAGCATTACCTTTGCAATATCCACCGATTCGTTTGAATGCTCTCTGAAAAGATATGCCATAATCGCCATATGCCATGCATGTTCTGCATCGTTTTCCCGTCTGCCATGCTCTGAGAGATGTGTCTGTCTCAGAATATTTTTTTCCTTATCTATTTCCAATGCAAAATCAAGCTGTCGTTTCAATCTTTCATCCATTTTTCTCTGTCTCCTTGTTCTAAACTTCATTACCTTAAGGTGGAAATCATCAACCTCCGCATTTTGCCGTACCGCTCAATTCAAATTTACTATACTACATTTTTTCACTTCCGTAAAACGCAAAAAGCAAACTCCAAAGAATTTGCTTTTTGTATTATTTCATTCTCAGCTATTCTATTTCAGTTCATCTAAGATAGATGCTCCGATCGTTCCCTCCGGCATCTTTACGTCGAAATTATCTGCAATCGTTGCACCGATCACTGCAAATGTATCTGAATCCGGCAGTTTTCCGTATCCTTCCATAGATGGAGAATATGCAAAAAACGGAACCATTTCTCTTGTATGGTCTGTTCCTGTGTGCGTCGGGTCATTTCCGTGATCTGCAGTAATGATCAGAAGATCATCCTCTCTCAATCCACCAAGAAATTCTCCTAATTTCACATCAAATCGTTCAAGTTCCTCTGCGTATCCTTTCACATTTCTGCGGTGTCCCCACAATGCATCAAAATCCACAAGATTTACAAAGCACAAGCCTTTGAAATCTCTTTTTGAAATTTCGATCGTCTGCTCCATTCCATGAACGGAACTTTTGGACTTATTTGATTCTGTCAGACCTTCTCCATCAAAAATATCAAAAATCTTACCGACTGAGATCACATCATATCCTGCATCTTTGAGTGCATTAAGTGCTGTTCTTCCGTATGGTTTCAGCGCATAATCATGTCTGTTACTTGTACGCTTGAACTCACCTTTTTTCTTTCCAACATAAGGTCTTGCAATAACACGTCCGACTTTCCACTCATCTTTCATCGTAATATCACGTGCGATCTCACAGCAGCGGTAAAGCTCATCCAGTCCGAATGTCTCCTCATTTCCACAGATCTGCAATACAGAATCTGCAGATGTATAGACGATCATATGACCTGTTGCAATCTCTTCTTCTGCAAGTTCATCAAGAATCTCCGTGCCACTGGCACTCTTGTTTCCGATTACCTTATGTCCTGTTCTCTTTTCCAGTTCATCAATCAATTCCTTCGGGAATCCTGTCTCTGTAAATGTCTTGAACGGTTTCGTAATATGAAGTCCCATCATCTCCCAGTGTCCGGTCATCGTATCCTTTCCGGTACTTGCTTCTTTCAGGAAAGAATAATATCCCATCGGTCTTTCTACCGGTGCCACCTGTTTGAGTGGATGCAGATTAGCAATTCCGAGTTTCTGAAGATTCGGAATATGAAATTCATCCACAGACTCAGAAATATGTCCCATTGTGTCTGTTCCTGCATCCCCATACTCTGCAGCATCCGGCATTGCTCCTGCTCCGAATGAATCGATCACGATCGTAAAAATTCGATTATATTTTTTCATAAAAATCACACCCCATTACATGTTTACAACGACCTTTGTAACAAGTTCCTTAAATGATTTTGCCACACGATCTGCTGTCTCCTGTACTTCTTTATGATTCAGTTCCACTTTTGAGATTCCTGCTGCCATATTTGTGATACAGGAAATTCCGCAGATTTCCATTCCCATATGACGTGCTGCCATAGCCTCACATGCGGTGCTCATTCCGACTGCATCTCCGCCCCAGCTCTGTGCGAGTCTTATCTCTGCCGGTGTCTCATAGTTCGGTCCTGTAAACTGAACGTAAACACCTTCCTGAATCTCAACGCCACACTCCGCTGCACACTTGCGGATCACATCCTGCAGCCGCTTGCTATACACTTCGCTCATATCCGGGAATCTCGTTCCAAGTTCATCTATATTCGGTCCGATCAATGGGCTTGGAACTCCTGTTGTAATATGATCTGTGATCATCATGAAATCTCCGGCTTTATAAGATGGATTGCATCCACCTGCCGCATTTGTAAGAAGAATCTTCTTCGCCCCAAGCATTCCCATCAGACGTGTCGGAAGAACAACATCAGACATCTTATATCCCTCATAATAATGAACACGTCCCTGCATGATCACAACCGGTGTATCCTCTACATAACCAAATACAAAGCGTCCTTTATGTCCCTTTACTGTAGAAACTGGAAATCCTTCAATCTCTGTATAATCGATGGTCTGCTCAATCTTGATCCCATCTGCGAAATCTCCAAGTCCGGATCCGAGAATCAGTGCCACTTCTGGTTTAAAATCGATCTTCTTTCTTACACTTTCAAGACATGTAACTAATTTCTTATACATAATTTCCACACTCCTTTTCTTTGTTTTCTGAACTTGAAAACCGGTAACATTTCGTGTAAATACTTATGCGCCATAAACTTCCCTCATTATCCGATACAATTTATCTTTTACATAATCTTCCGCAAAAGCCACATCTGCTGCATTCTTCATCAAAAGATAGATTTCATCATCTTGGATTCCGTATGTGTTTTGAATAAATTCCAGTTCCTTTGTCATTGTTGTATCACTGACCGTACGATTGTCCGTATTGACCGTTACTTTTAAACCGCCATTCAAGAACTCTCTGATCGGGTATTTCTCCGGTCCTGCTACTGCTTTTGTCTGCAGATTACTGATTGGGCACATCTCGATCCCGATTCCTTTTTCGGCAAGTTCTTTGATCAGATCACTATGTCCTCTCATTGCAATTCCATGACCGATTCTTCTTGCCCCAGCTTCCACGGAATCTATGATGTTCTGAGCACTTCCACACTCCCCTGCATGGATTGTGAACGGCATCCCAATCTTGTGGGTGTTCTGGAACAGATTTTTAAACTCTGACATAGGGTAGATGGCTTCTGCTCCTGCAAGATCTGCTGCACACACTCCTGAGCCAAGATATTCTCTCGCTGTACGTATCATGCGCCAGTTCATTTCTTCGCTGTGATGCCGCATCGCACATACAATCAGGCCGAAGTCAATTCCGAACTCTTTCTTACCTCTTTCAAGACCTCTTAGGACTGCTTCTATCACTTTGTTACAATTCATATCATCTGTCTCTGAAAGAAGGGGGGCGAAACGGATCTCAGAATAAATCACATTCTCCTGTTTCATACTTCTAAGCACATCATAACCGGCTTCTTCAAGACCTTCTTCATCTTGTAAGCATTGCCCCGGCAGATCAAACTTTTCCAGGTATTCTGCAAGACTGGTACAGTCATTTGACACACTCAGTTCTTCTTTTCCCACCTGTCTTCCCAATCTCTTTTCCATAAATTCCCGACTCAGTGATCCGTCCAGATGACAGTGCAATTCCACCTTTGGCAATTTTATAATATCTTCCCTTGTCATTGTTAAATCCCCCTTCCTTCGTCAGCTTTTAAATTAGTATAATATATCCTTTTCTTCACATTATACCAAATTTAATGGTCCAAACCCAAGAGGCATCAGTTCTTCTAAAGTATAAATTTCATATCGCTCTTTATCCACTGCAAGAATAATCTGAAATGTCTTCGGATTACAGAATTCCATCATGACCTGACGGCATACACCGCATGGTGCAGTGTACCCGGTCAGTTTTCCGTCTTTGCCACCGACAATGCAGATTGCCTGAAAATCACGAACACCTTCGCTTACCGCCTTAAAAAATGCAGTTCTCTCCGCACAGTTTGTTGGTGTATAAGATGCATTTTCTATATTACATCCTGTATAGATCTTTCCGCTCTTTGTTAAAAGCGCTGCCCCAACTTTAAAATTTGAATAAGGTGTATAGGAAAACTTAAGTTGCTCAATCGCTGTATCGATCAATTTCTCAACCATAACCTGTTCCATCACAGCCTCCTCTTTTCTTTCATATGCTACTACCTGTTTTCTTATTTGTTTTCCTGGTCTGCTTTGATCAATTTGCGAATTGCTTCAACGGCTACCTGGATTGCCATATCTGTATCATGAGCAACTGGATTCTCAAGACCAAGTTTCTCTCTTTCCTGATTTGCAACAACAAGAAAACAAGAACCTGCTCTTGCTCTTAATTTAGATGCACAGATAAACATTGCTGCTGATTCCATCTCAGATGCAAGGCATCCCATCATCTTCCATGCTTCCCATTTATTGATAAGTTCATATCCTACCGGCATTTTCTCTGGCTCATGCTGTCCGTAAAATGCGTCTTTAGACTGAACAACACCTGTATAATGTGTGAAGTTTTTCTCTTTTGCTGCTGCAACCAATGCATTTGTAACATCAAGATCTGCTACTGCAGGATATTCGATCGGTGCGTATTCTTTGGATGTTCCTTCCATACGGATCGCACCTGTTGCGATTACAACATCACCACTCTTAATCTCTGTCTGCATTCCGCCACATGTTCCAATTCTTACAAAAGTATCTGCTCCACATTTATACAACTCTTCCATAGCGATTGATGCAGATGGGCCACCGATACCTGTAGAGGTAACGCTTACCTTTACTCCGTCCAGTGTTCCTGTATAAGTAATATACTCTCTGTTATCTGCTACCAAAACCGGATCATCAAAATACTGTGCGATCTTAACGCAACGTTTTGGATCTCCCGGCATGATCACATAACGTCCAACTTCTCCTTTTGCTACCTGAATATGATATTGTCTGCTCGGATCTTCTGAATAATTTTTCATGATTTTCCCACCTCTCTATCACTTTATATCTTATGCCATTGAGGGCACAGCTACCTTGAACAGTGACTGTAGAAATTCTTGACTTCTTTTAATATTACTTTACTCTAATATCTTATAAAACTCAAGATGTCTATTTATTGCATGAAATAAAACTCGACAAACTTTCAATAATCTTGTTCGAAAGTCCCTTTTATTAAAAAAAGGGGTAGTCTCAAAACAAGAAACTCGTTATAATAGGGGGCAGAAAATGGATGGAGGAATTCAAAATGAATAATGTAATTGAGATGAACCACCCACTGATTCAGCATAAGATTTCCCGATTAAGAGACAAAAATACAGGAACTGCTGAATTCCGTGCGCTGGTAGAAGAAATTGCTATGTTAATGGGATATGAGGCTTTAAAAGACCTTCCATTAGAAGATGTGGAAGTCGAAACACCAATTGAAAAATGTATGACACCACAGATTGCAGGCAAGAACTTTGCTATTGTACCAATCTTACGTGCCGGTCTTGGAATGGTAAGCGGTCTTCAGGCTTTAGTCCCGACTGCAAAGATTGGTCATATTGGTCTGTATCGTGATGAGGAGACACATGAGCCACACGAATACTACTGCAAACTGCCAAGCCCAATCTCTGAACGTCTGATCGTTGTTACAGATCCTATGCTTGCTACAGGTGGTTCTGCTGTTGCTGCTGTTGATTTTATCAAACAGCATGGCGGAAAGAAGATCAAATTCATGGCTATCATTGCTGCTCCGGAGGGCGTAGAACGTCTGATGGAAGCACATCCGGATATTCAGCTGTACGTAGGACATATTGACAGAGAACTGAACAAAGATGCTTACATCTGTCCGGGACTTGGGGATGCCGGGGATCGCATTTTCGGAACAAAATAAATAGATTTTGCAAAACAAAAAAGATATCGAGGCACACTTACATTTTTCGTGTGCTCCGATATCTTTTTTATCTGTTCCTGGCCGAACAGATCATTTGGCTTATATTTTATGGTATATTTTTACATGGCAGTAAAATTGGTTTAATTTCTGATTTCATAAATCTGAGTCGCTTTTCAGGCATGAGTGGCTCAGATTTTTCGAGTAAACTTTAATGTCCTGGCACGACTTATTTAATAAAGCTTACATGTTTGCAGATCTCTTCGATCGCTTTTTCTTTTCTCTCATTGAAGACTACTTTGTTCTCTTCAAACAGGTTGCGTCCCTCTGTGTCAATAGATACGATCAGTGGTCCGAACTCTTTTACGCGGCAGTGCCACAGTGTCTCAGGCATTCCGAGGTCTCTCCACTGAGCATCAACGATTTCCTCAACTTCTGTTGCTGCAACAACAGCATTTCCTGCCGGGAATACGCAATGAATTGCTCCGAATTCTTTACATGCACGCTCTGTGTTTTCTTTCATTCCACCTTTTCCGATGATCACACGAACTCCGGACTCTTTTACAAATTCATACTCAAATTTTTCCATACGCATACTTGTTGTCGGTCCTACAGAAACCATTTCAAATTTGTCATTCTCAAGTGGTCTGATAATTGGGCCTGCGTGGAAGATTGCTGCATCTTTTACATCAACCGGAAGCTCACGTCCTTCTTCAACGAGTCTTCTGTGTGCAACGTCACGGCAAGTTGTCATGCTTCCGTTCAGATAAATGATATCTCCTGCATGAATATCTTTGAGATCCTCAGCTGAGACTGGTGTTGTTAAAATCTTTTTTCCATCTTTTATTTCCAGCATTATAATGTCACCCCCGAATGTGTTGTGATTGTGTAGTTAAGGTCCTTATCAAATACAATGTGTCCACGTCTGTGTGACCAGCATCCAACATTAACAGCAACTCCAATTGTGGATGGATGTCTTGCTGTATTCTCAATGTGAACTCCCATAACAGAATACTTTCCGCCCATTCCCTGAGGTCCAAGTCCAATTGCGTTAATTCCATCCTCAAGCAGTTTCTCCATAGACGCTGCACGTTCATTTTCATTGTGGCTTCCAAGCGGTCTCATAAGAGCTTTCTTGGAAAGTAATGCTGCTGTCTCAACAGATGTAGCAACACCGACTCCGACAAGCAGCGGAGGACATGCATTCAGTCCGTAAGATGTCATAACATCAAGGACAAATTTTGTAACTCCTTCGTATCCTTCGCCTGGCATAAGAACCATAGCTTTTCCTGGCAGTGTACATCCGCCACCTGCCATGTATGTATAGATTTCGCACTGATCACTATCCGGTACGATATCCCAGAATACTGTCGGTGTTCCTTTTCCTACATTCTTTCCAGTGTTGTACTCATCAAATGTCTCAACACTGTTATGACGAAGCGGTGCTTCAAATGTAGCCTTTACAACTGCTTCCTTTAAGAGTGCTTCCAGTTCTCCAATGAGTGGGAAGTTTGTTCCGCATTTTACCCAGAACTGTAATACTCCTGTGTCCTGACAGCTTGGTCTGTTCAGCTCTTTTGCAAGAACCTGGTTCTTCTGCATTGTCTGATAAATAACCTTTGAAAGCGGGCTGTCTTCTTTTTCTGCAAGCTCGTCAATCTTTGCTTTGATGTCATCCGGCAGTACTTTACCAATATAGGAAACAAAGTTCGCCATATAAGTAGTAAGCTGCTCTACCTGTGCTTTTTTATCCATTTTTAGGTCTCCTTTCATTACTGCTGCAATTTCCAGTAACTTTGATGATTAGGTTAGTTCATTGTTTTATAGTTTCTTTTATATCTCACTCCAACAACATGTCTTCTTACGGGAAGAATGGAAATGCGATTGGAAGGATAATCATACTTACAACGGTTGCAATGATGATCAATGGGAATCCTGCTTTTACATAGTCCATAAACTTATATCCACCGGCTCCGACTACCATTGTGTTCGCAGGCATTCCGATTGGTGTTGCATATGCGCAGGAACCACCGATTACACATGCCATCAGTACCGCTCTTGGATCCGCTCCCATCCCCTGTGCAATTGAGAGACAGATTGGAACCATCAGTGCTGTTGTTGCTGTATTTGACATGAAGTTTGTCATAATACAACACAGCAGGAATACAACAAGTGTCAGGATATATGGAGATGGGTTCGCACCCAACGCTCCGATTACTTTATTAGCGATCACTTCTCCGGCTCCTGTCTCCTGAAGAGCAGATGCGAGGGAAAGTGTACCACCGAACAGGAAGATTGTCTTAAGATCGATCGACTTAAGAGCATCCTTCTCTGAGATAACTCCTGTGAGGATCAGAAGCAATGCTCCGATTCCTCCGGAGATACAAAGCTTGATACCGATTTTATCTTCAAAGATCATCGCCAGCAATGTAAATACCAGGATGATCAGTGATAACCACTGTTTCCATTTCGGCACATCGCTGAAATCCTTTGTTGTATCAAATGCTCCGTCGTCTTTCACATCGTGACTTGGAAGCAGTTTGTAACCAATTGTTGCGTAGAAAATAATTCCTACGATCAGAATCGGCATACCGACAACTGCATACTCAAAAAATCCAAATTTTAGTCCGATTTCACTGAGTGCACTCTGTGCGATCAGGTTTCCCGGCGCACCGATCAGGGAAAGATTTCCTCCCATTGCTGCTGCAAATACTAGCGGCATCAGAAGTCTGGATCTTTTGTATCCTGATTTTGCTGCAATTCCGATAACTACCGGAATCAGAACTGCTGCAGTTCCTGTGTTTGACAGGATTCCGCTCATCAATCCTACGATCACCATAATCGCAATGATCAGCATTCTTTCTGTCTTGGCGAACTTCGTAACAATTCCTCCGATTTTATTCGCCATTCCTGTTTCAAATAACGCACCTCCTACGATAAACATTGCTACAAAAAGGATTACGTTACTGTCAATGAACCCTGCAAAGGCTGTTTTCACGTCTAAAACCCCAGTCACTACAAGACCGATGCAAACAATCATTGATGTTACTCCAAGCGGTATCTTTTCTAATACAAACATGATTACCGCAAACAGGAGAAACAGAAGAGTTATTGTTGATGGACTCATATGTTTTCCTCCATTCCTTTGTTTCTGTTTTTCTTTTACTTCTTAACTTTTTCAAATCTTTTTCAGCTATTATTTTAGCTTCGCTTTAAGTAATTTCCGGCCGTTTCGATTACCTCTCTGCTATGGTTGTATTATAGAAAATACAATCGAAAATGTACATTCTGAAAAAAATATGGTACTATAAGAAAAAACTATGGAAACCTTTAATACGCAATAATTTAGATATAGGAGGTTTTTACAAATGAAACTGACACAACTCGAATATTTCTGTGTTGCTGCAAGATACCACAATATCACACGCGCATCCAAAGAGCTTTTTGTTACCCAGCCTTCGGTATCTAACGCGATCAAAGCTTTGGAAGAAGAATTCGGCGTGAATCTTTTTTATAGAAACAACAATAAACTGACTCTGACACCGGAAGGTGAAAAGTTCTATCAAAATGCCGAAGAACTTTTGGCTCATGCGGATGCTGTCAGATCTGAACTGCACGAACTCCGTAAGCAGATTACACCTGTCCGCATCGGAATCCCGCCAATGCTTGGAACCATTTACCTGCCGGATATGTATCTTTCTTTGAAGGAAGAATTCCCTGACGTAGATTTCCGCCTATATGAATACGGATCGATCAAAGCCTGTGAACTTGTTCTGGAGGAGAAACTTGACCTCGCGATTGTCAATGCAGAACAGTCTGCGATTGATAAATGCAACCTTCATATTATTGATAATGAAGATCTGCTCTTCTGCGTATCAAAGGATCATCCACTTGCAGAACAATCCACGCTTCTTTTAAACATGCTGACTGATGAGTCATTGGTTCTGTTTAACACTGATTCTGTTCAGGTTATGACACTGACCCGTCAGTTCAAGGCCGCAGGAGTAAACCCACACATTGTTCTGAACACCAGTCAGATCACAACGCTAATCAACATGGTAAAGGCAGATAAGATTGGCTGCTTTTTATATAAATCTATGGTAGATATGTACCCTGATCTTGTCGGGATACCTGTCTTTCCGGCAATTGAACAGCGTATTGGTGTTATCTGGAGAAAAGGAAAGTATCAGAACGCTGTGACCGAAAAAGTTATTAGATATTTGAAGAATTATTAATCGTTATGCCAATCAATTTATTTAACAACTCATTATTTTTAAAGGCGGATACATTGTACTGTACCCGCCCCTTATAGATTTTAATTCTCTTTTTCTGCCATTTTCTTTAAGTCCTCCTTGCATTTCCCACTGAGAAACCGCATCCAGCGAATAATACCTGACTCATTTCTATCTTCTATTCATATAAGAAATCGACGACAACGTCTGCAGGTGCGCCGGACAGATATCTCTGCATGCCAGTGATTTCGAACATTGCTTCGCAAAATGTTCTTCATACTGTTTCTCCAATGCCCGCTTTCGATTCAGACTGGAAGAATGCAGAAGATACGCATTATTTGCAAACTCTGCGCCATAGAAATCATCTTTTGCCCCAAGATAACTCGGACATACTTCCAGACAAAGTCCACATTTCAGACACTTTGCTGCCGAATACTGATGCTCATGCTCTTTCGGATCTGGATGTTTCCGAATTCCAAGGTACATCAGTGCTTCCTTCTGGCGTTCCCATATTACAGATCTGTCAACAATCAGATCTTCCACAACCGGAAATTTTGTAAGTGGTTCCAGCCTTAAAATCTCTGTATCATCTGTATTAATGAACACTCCACATGCCAATGCCGGATGCCCGTTGATCACCATTGCACAACCTCCGCACATTTTCTGCATACAACCACATTCCCAACTGATTTTTCTACATTGTTTTCCTTTGATATCTTCCAGCTGGTCACGTTCATTTAACTTCTCGAGAATCGCGGCTACTGTAACTCTTCCCTCTCCTCTGAAATGAAAAATTTGCCAATACGGCGCTGATCTTCGGTCATCCTGTCTTTTGATTCTTACTTTCATCTCACAGCGCCTCCCTTTTCTCCTGACTCCTGTTCAAAATAAATCCTGATTTTTTCATCTTTAAACTCTGCAACGGAGCATTTCATGAATTCTGCTTTTTCACTCGGAAAATCTTTTCGGAAATGAGCTCCTCTTGATTCACGTCTTTCCACAGCACTCATAAGTGTCGCTTTTCCAAGAACAGCCATCGGATATAATCTGTAATTTTCATAAACAGATACCATTGGATCAATCGGAAATGTCCTCAGCTCATTCAAGCTGGAATCCAATGCGTAAATACTATCCTGAAGAACTTCTCCATCACGGATCAAATCCATGCCATAACTCATGATCTTCATTAATTTACGCAGTGTTGCTGTCGCTGAATACTTGCCCCGATACTCTGACATCTGTTCTATACGATCAATTTTCTCCTGCTCATGCTCAATATAAGGAACAAACAATTCTTCGCACATCGGCTGACCCTGTCCCTCATGCACCGCATGCGCTGCTGTTCTTCCCGAATGAACTGCTGTCATCAATGAATTTCCACCAAGGCAATTTGCACCATGATATTTTGACGCAGCTTCTCCCACAGCATACAATCCTGCAATATTCGTCTGATGCATTCCGTCCACTTTAATACCACCCATAAAGAAATGGATTGCCGGCGTTACAGGGATCGATTTTTTTGCAGTCTCCAGATAAACCTGTCCGGGACACATTGCAATTTCTCTTGCGATAAGATCTCTTGACATCAGATTGCCTTCCGTACCATACTTTTCTTCCATGAAATAAACACTGTGACTTCTATTCTTATAATAAAGTCTCCAACCTTCACTTCTGACAGATTCCGAGATTATAACCCTCTTATTTCCTCGCTGAACCGTGATCGGATAATACTGGATAAATTCGAGATTTCTCAGCTGCACTCCCTGTAAAAAAAGCTTTCCTGTCACATAACCATCATTTAATTCAGATCCAGTGGTTTTTCCATATAACTTGTTCATTCCGCCGGTAGCACAGATTACTGCATCCGCATAAACCGGAATCAACATTTTAGATTCTGGATTATAAAATAACGCTCCATAACACTTTTCATCCCGAATAAGAGCGGAATAAAAATACAATCCGATTTTCTTTTCTATTTTACCTTTAATCTCATACTCCAGGCATTTCTGTGTCATTGCCGTAACAATCTGTTTTCCAATGGAATTACCTGAATAAACAGTTCTTTTTCTACTCTGTCCTCCGGAAGCTTTCACTTTCCATGTATCATCTTCATTTCGATCAAAAAGAACTCCCATCTCATCCAGCCATTTCAGATGTTCCGGTGCTTTCTCACAGAGATTTCTCACATCCTCTTCTTTTTCAAGAAAACCCCCACTCTCCAGCGTATCATTCGCATGCCACACTACAGAATCCTCCTCTGCGGTATCAACTACTGCATTGATTCCTTCTGCTGCCATAACTGACTGTGTACGTTCTGACTGAACCGGTGATACAAGAATTACCTCATCATCAAGTTCTGCTGCTTCTATTGCAGCAGACATCCCGGCAATTCCATTTCCTATAATCAATACCTTCATTTGTCATCTTCTCTTTCCTAAAAATCTCACCTGTTCCTACAATCTTATCCGCGCAGCCACCGTAAGAACCATTAATAATCCACAGATGATCCATGTTACACAATCCACAAGCTTCTCCATCCTATCGTTCCTCAACAAACCAAGCGTCAGCATAGAACGGCTGAACGATACACTCAGATGCAGAAATGCCGCGCCTGCAAAGAGAATCTCCATCACTAATACAAGAAACTTTGCTCCACCAGAAAATGATGCTCCACTTATTATAAGATGAAGTACTCTCATGTGTGGATACAACAAAATCAGTATAACAATTCCACTGATTCTCTGCGTAATTAATCTCCAATTCTCTTTCCTGTATCTGTGAAAATTAAGTACTCCACGTCTTGGATAATAACTTACAATACAAAGAACTACATGAATCAAAACTGTCGCCACAATCCCTCCTGCAAGTATCTGACAATCAGAATAATCCTGTCCACCTGTCAACACAGGAATGGACATGGTAAGCATATGTCCAAGTAAGAATAACGTAAGCATCCAGGAACATACTGCGTTCCATTTCTTTATCATTAATCAGCACCCCCTTCTGTATCTTATTCTCTCTACTTTTAATCTTCCACATAAACAGCGCGGGTACGCTCTCCATCTTCGATCAATTCTACCTTTGGAAAACTTTGTATATACTGCTTAAATTGTGAGTATCCATAATCCCGTACTTTAAAATCACCAAACTGAATACGAATTCGATTCCCCAGTGTTCCAAGAGAAATCCCCTGATCCCCTGTCATCTGGATCTGTCGGATAATATACTCTTCAAGCATATCTTTCTTACTCTTATCTTCATACAGAGTAACCGAAACTTTCGTTCCTTCCTGGATCAGCTTTAATTTCGGTAAAGTTTCAAGGAACTTGGATAACAAACTGTAACCATAACGTCGAACATCAAAGTCCGGATATACTTTGACCAGCCGGCTTCCAACTTCACCAAGCCCGGTTTCCCTGTCGTTATTCTGGTTTTCCGTAATGATCTTAACCACGATTTCTTCTATTTTTTCCTTTGATACCTTTTCAATCTTTTCTTTTGAACCTCTTCCATTCGACGATGATAATGAAGCACCGGAAATTTTCTTCTGTCCCCTTCCAAACACATGCGGATGATAAGACTTTCCTTCGCTCTCTTCCTTCTCTATCGTGTTGTCTTCTAGAAGCACCTCTAATACGGTGAAGATATCACAGGCTTTACGGAACGGAAGCGGTGTCTTGTCCTCGCCCATTCCGATTACCATCTTTCCACTTTCACGAAGCCGGCTTGCAAGCTTTGTAAAATCACTGTCACTTGATACCAGACAGAACCCCTCCAATTCACTTGTATAGAGCATGTCCATTGCATCAATGATCATGGCAGAATCTGTAGAATTCTTTCCCTGTGTATAACTGAACTGCTGAATCGGCGTAATAGAATTTTGAAGAAGTTCTTCCTTCCAACTCGCACTGTTTGACTTTGTCCAGTCTCCGTAAATTCGTTTGTAAGTCACGTTTCCATATTTAGATAATTCATCCAGGATTGGCTTAATATATTTTGCAGATACATTATCCGCATCGATTAAGAGTGCGAAACGGTCTTCCATGTCCGATACTCCTCTCCTGCAAGATTCTTCCATGTAAATACACCGTTTTCATAAATCATATAACTGTGCTCGGATCCTTCTTTCGGAATCGAAACAGAACCTGGATTTAAGTACTGATATTTTCCACCATTCATATCAAGGATTTCCTCACATGCCGGAATATGCGTATGTCCGTTCAAAAGAATATCTCCGTCTTTCAGCATTGGAAGCTTATGTGGATTATACACATGTCCGTGTGTTGCAAATATTGTAACATCACTGTTCTTTTCTTCCGGATCTCCTGCCAGATTTAGATAACAGTAATCCGCCAGAATTGGGAACTCCAATACCATCTGATCCACTTCTGTATCACAATTTCCTCTCACACAAAGAAGTTCTTTCTTCATTGGATTAAGCATTGCGATCACTGCCTTCGGTGCATATCCTTCCGGCAGATCATTTCTCGGTCCATGATAAAGAATATCTCCTAATAATAATAATTTGTCTGCGCCTTCTCTTTTATAAGCCTCAATCATCTGTTCACAATAAAATGCTGAGCCATGGATGTCAGATGCAATCATTAATTTCATTTTTCACGTCCTCCTGTCTTTCTAAATAGTTTCTCTATAATAAATGAAAAAAGCAGTGACTCTTTTCTTGAGACACCGCCTCTTATTATTTTGTGCCTGTGGATATTATAACACAGAATGAATCACAGAGAAAAATATTTTCCTACAATTTCAAAAGGCGCCGGACCCACACTCAGCACAGCTTTATGGAATTCTTTCTGGGATTGATTTCCAGATTTTATCCATTCCTTTTTCAACTCCAGAAATTTTATATAGCCGATATAATATTTCAAATAATTTCCCGGCGATCCCAGAATCAGATTATAGATTTTATCAACCGTTTCAGCATCTTTAATTCCATATCTCGCATAAAATTCTACCGTATCCATTCTGCTCCATCCTTCGTAATGGATTCCCATATCTGCCAATGCATAAAGTGCAAGAATCACTGAACTGTTCTTCTGAAGAATTGCTGCCTGAGTCTTAGATAACGGCATCAGATAATAGCTGCACATCTCCGCATAAGTTGCCCAGCCTTCTACATATCCGCCAAAATTTAAAATACTCCTGATGGGATCAGGATTCGTGCTTTCAAAAAATATTGTCTGGTACAGATGTCCCGGATACCCCTCATGTGCCAACGTTGTAAACAGTGCCAAATCATCTCGCATCTGTATTTGGTTTACATAAATTACATTTTCTTCTGTATAGTCAATTGCCGGTATCATATAAAATGCGGGACTTAAATGTTCCTGCATTTCCTCCGGTACATATTTTATCCGCAGAGAAGTTTTTGGAATCTCAGGAAATGCAGTCCCTATCCCTTTTTTTAACTTTTCTAAAATTCTTTCTGCTTTCCCATCTTCCAATATTGCTGCTGCCTGCTTCGCTTCGTTGACTGCTTCTTCCATACCGGTAATATCTTCTGAAATTTGTCTGCGTGTTAGTTGCTCAAGCTCTTGAATCGTGTCTGTCACTCCTACACTCTGCTGTATATACCATTCGTAGTATTTTCTTCCTTCCGGAAAATAACACAATCCCTTTTCATTCGTTCCCTTCCCTTTCAATTCCTCAACCGCCTGTATCAAATCCTCATACGCCGGATAAACCTGCTCTTCCATCTGCCTGGCGTTCTGCAGAATATAATCACTCTTTTCCTTTTCAGACAGTTCCTGTAATTCACCAATTCTGGACACAAATGTCGAGTACAGATAATTTCCATTTCCCATTGCAAGAAATGCATTACATTGTTCTAACACCTGATCCGCCATTTCATCTGACAAAAACAATCCTTTGTCTGCTTTTTCTCTTTCAAATGCAATGATCTGTTGAAAATAATCCCTTGTCTCACTTAAAACATCCAGATACGCCTCCACATCTGTCCTGTCATAAAACTGATATTCAGATAATACAATTGGAATCTGCGTCTGTACTCCATTGACTGTATTTAACGGTTCTTCATAATACAGATAATCCGCTTCTTCTCTCAAACTTCTCAGATATTGCTTTAACAGATCGTATGTAATTTTATTCTTTACATTCAGTTTTTCATAAGAAAATGCATACAATGCCTGCTGTATATTCTCCGCTGCTGTCTTAATCTGAGTACTGTCTGTCTGTATCGTTCCATATGCTGTATCCGCTTTATCAATCCCATACGCTTCTGGCTCTTTTAGTGTATAGTGCAGACTGATCTGACTTGCAGCCACCTCTTTGCAAAACAATTTTTCTGTAAACGATGTAAATCTTTCATTCTCCACCTCTTTACTGGTCTTTTTTTCTTCTAAAAATGTTGCTTCACAACCGTTTAAAAAGAAAATAGAACTGAAAAGAATACTGATACTACATACAATACTTACACACTGCTTCTTCCGCCTTTTCCAAAATTGAATCAACATAGCAGACTCCGACAGTTATTTCTCTAATTTTATGCATTGGCTTCCTTATTTATACATCGCTGAAATTTGTTTCCAAACAGTAATGCATCCCCTCTTTATTTGTGATAAAATACAACTATATAAGATACAGGAGGCGTTGTGTATGGCCAGCTTAATATTTGAACATTTGAAAAAAGTATATCCGAACGGATTCGTATCTGTAGACGATGTCAGCCTCTCGATTGAAGACGGTGAATTTGTTGTATTCCACGGACCAAGCGGATGCGGAAAATCTACAATTTTACGTATGATTGGCGGCCTGGAAGATATTACTTCCGGAAAGATCTATCTTGATAATACCTTTTTAAATGACATTCTTCCACGCGACCGGAAGCTTGCCATGGCATTTCAGAATTACATTCTCTATAAACACATGAATGTCTATGATAATATGGCACTTGGACTGAAGCTTCGTGATCTTCCGCGTACAGTTATCAATACCCGCGTAAAGACTGCTGCCGCTTTTCTTGGAATTTCAGACATTCTTACGAAAAAGATCCGTTCTATTTCTGATTCTGAGCGCCAGCGTGTCGCACTTGGACGTGCTATTGTCTGCCACCCAAAAGTTCTGCTTGTAGATGAAGATTTTGCCCATCAGGATGATGATCTTCGGAAAGATATGATCCATGATATTCTCAAGATTAACAAAGAGCTTGGAATTACGGTTCTTTATGTCACAAATAACTACGAAGAAGCCGTTTCCCTGAATTCTCGTGTCATTTTTATGAAAGACGGAAAAGTAATTGAGGACAGCATTTAAGCTGTCCTCTCCTTTTTTACCCAGACAACTCTCAAAACATGCTTCTTATGATTTTTGCTTCTCCAGGTAATTATAAATTTCTCGCTTCTGAACGCCGCGGTCTTTCGCAACCTTTTTCATTGCTTCTTTGCGATCGAGCCCCTGAGAAATATAATGCTCCATATGATCTTCGATGCTCATATCTTCCCAGCGCGCTTTTTCTTCCTGACGGATTTCTTCCCGGCTTCTCCCTGCAATTACAATCACGCACTCTCCCTTCGGATCATTCGCCTCATAATAAGCTACTGCACCTTCAAGTGTTGATTGAAATGCTGTCTCATGCCTTTTGGTCAGTTCTCTGCAAACCGTTACTTTTCGATCTCCCAGACGCTCTGAAAGAAGTTTCAAAGTCTTTACCAGACGATGCGGTGCTTCATACATTACGATCGTTCTTGTCTCAGCAGCCATCTCTTTTAAAACTTCTTCCCGCTCTTTCTTATCTGTCGGAAGAAATGCCTCAAATGCAAATCTTCTTGTCGGAAGTCCTGACATTGTAAGCGCTGTAACACATGCCGCCGGTCCCGGAACAGAAGTTACTCGAATCCCTGTTTCATAACACATTTTCACCAGTTCTTCTCCCGGATCAGAGATCCCAGGTGTACCTGCATCTGTAATTACCGCAATATCCAATCCTTCTTCCAGCTTCTCCACCAGTTTACGACCTTTATCAAACTTGTTATATTCATGATAACTTGTCATTGGCGTCTGTATTTCGAAATGATTTAACAGCTTAATACTGTTTCTTGTATCTTCTGCTGCGATCAGATCCACCTCTTTCAATGTTCTGATCGCACGAAATGTCATATCTTCCAGATTTCCAATCGGTGTTGCTACCAAATATAATGTTCCTGCCATCTTCATCTCCCATGACTTTGTAACTGTTCAGTTACCTTTGTTTTTCAGAATTATTTCCGTTCTTCTGCAGTAAAGTCCCATCCTTCGCATACATAATAATTGGCGGCTCTATTGTCACTCTGGGTTTTGCCCCACGCATTCCTTCCACCAGAACCATTGTCGGTTCTTTATCTATATACGGATGAATAAACTGAATCCGTTTCGGTTCAATCTTATATTCATGCATCTTCGTCAAAATCTCTGTCAGCCGGAATGGTCTGTGGATCATGTAAAATCTGCCTTTATCCTGAAGAAGCCGCATACTTTCTCTTAAAATATCATCTAGTGTACACAACACCTCATGCCGTGCAATTGCCTTACTGTCATCTAGATTCCGAAGTCCATGATCCGCTAACATATAAGGCGGATTCGTTGTGATCACATCAAAAAAGGCCGGCTTAAATCGTTCTGCCGCCTCTTTAATATCTCCGGTTACAATGCTAATTCTGTCTTCCAGATGGTTATGTGCAACACTGCGTCTTGCCATTTCTGCAGTCTCAGCCTGTATCTCAAGCCCTGTAAAATGCTTTCCTTTCGTCTTTCCTGCAAGTAGAACCGGGATGATTCCATTCCCGGTTCCCATATCAAGCACGTTCTCTCCCGGCTTTACTTTTGCAAAATCAGAGAGAAATACTGCATCCACTCCAAAACAGAATTTTGAAGGATTCTGGATCAATTCTAATCCTCCAAGCTGCAGATCATCCAAACGTTCGCCTGGTCTCAGATTATTTGTCATCTAACTTCGAAGCTCCCTCTTTCTTCTCCATCCGCTCAAGTGCAGCAAGTTTCTTCTGCTCTTCTTTCGATACTTTCTGTTTCTTTCTTCTCGGACGGAATTTCAGATCATCCGCTTTATACTCGCGAATCTCTTTCTCGTCATTCTCCAGATTAACAATAACTTTCACAAGTCTGCGAAGTACACTCAAAGAATGTACTGTTCCGGTCAATCCATCACTTGTTGTCACATTATCTCCAACTGAAGGTAACTGACTGTTAAGTACTTCATAAGTCTCTTCCTCATTCGTCAGGCAACACATCAATCTTCCGCAGACCCCTGAAATCTTTGTCGGATTCAGAGACAGGTTCTGTTCCTTTGCCATCTTGATTGATACCGCTGCAAACTCTGTCAGATATGTGCTGCAGCATAATGGACGTCCACAGATACCAATTCCTCCGCGGATCTTCGTCTCATCTCTGACCCCAATCTGACGAAGCTCAATTCTTGTTCTGAACACAGCTGCCAGATCCTTTACAAGTTCACGAAAATCAATACGTCCGTCCGCTGTAAAATAAAACAGGACTTTATTATTATCAAAAGTATATTCTGCTTCAATCAGTTTCATATCCAGTCCATGCTTGCGGATCTTCTCCTGACAAATCTTAAAAGCCTCTTTCTCTTTCTGACGATTCTTCTCTACCGTCTTCTCGTCCTGCTCTGTTGCAATACGAATCACAGACTTCAAAGGCTGAACCACTGAATCATCGTCCACCTCCTTTGGTGCACTGACAACACGTCCGTACTCGATTCCCCGTGCTGTCTCCACGATTACGTGATCCCCCTGTTTGATTTCAAACTCTCCCGGGGAAAAGAAATAAATCTTTCCCGCTGTTCGGAATCTTACTCCTATTACTTTTGTCATGTATCTAGTTCTCCTTTATTGTAAGCAAGAGCAGTTCCATTGTCAGTTCAAAATTAACATTTGCTTTCAGTCTGGCTTTCGCCTTTTCAATTGCGTCCAAAATATTCTCAATTCCTTCATAAGAGCTCTTACTTGCACGCGCCTTGATATATCTCAGCTGATCAGAAAATACTACTCTGTCTACATTCTTAGTTGCCTTATAAATTAATACATCTCTGTACCAGATTGCGATCATATCCAGATAGTCGTTAATCTCCATCTTATATGTCATACATTTTTTCACTGCATCCATCAGTTCTGAAACATTCATCTCATCAATATTTCTAAGTAAATGTACAACTTCTTCCTTAATCTCATTGAAATATTCTGATGTCGCAAGCATAATCGCTTTTCCCATATTTCCCTGAGCAAATGCTACACAGACATCTGCTTTATAATCAGGAATCTCCATCTGCTCCATCAGATATTTCTTTACGAGCTGATCTTTAATATTACGAAGTTTCATCATAACGCATCTGGAACGAATCGTTGGCAGTAAAGCCTCTGCATTCTCTGTCAGAAGCATGATCACCGCATATTCCGGTGGCTCCTCAATTGTCTTAAGCAATGCATTCTGTGCCTGGGCACTCATTAAGTCTGCCTCTGGAATAATATAAATCTTATACTTGCTGCTGTACGGCTTGATCACGATATCATTATTAACCTGTGTACGAATATCATCAACACTGATCGTATTCGGTTTCTCATGTGTCACCTTAATAATATCCGGCTGATTGCCGCTCTGTGCCTGTTTACAAGACTGACATTTTCCACATGCCTCTCCGTCTTCCGCACGATTCTGGCACTGCAGGCTCATAGCAAAAAGATTCGCAAGAAGCCGCTTTCCAGATCCTCTTTCGCCATTCAGAATATATGCATGCGATACTGCATCAGCCTGAACTGCGCTCGAAATATACTTGATTATGTTTTTGTGCCCTACTACATCTTTAAAACTACTCATTTCTATCACCTGCCGTGTATCTTATTTCATCTTTAGCGGATAATATTCTCACAATTATCCACCTAACAATAGTATATTCATAATTTTAACATCATTTTCTTACAAAACTATGAACTACCATTTAAGTATATCATAAATTCACGTTTATTTCTCGCAAAATTTCTTCCATACAAGTTTCCTTATCAATATTTTGAAATCTCCGCTTGATTCCCGCCCTTTCCAGATTCTCCTCCGAGAAATCTTCTGCATCTGCAAGAAATCTTCTGCACAGTTCTGCATACTGCGGTTTCGTCTGTGCCCGTTCTCTTTCTAACGCCCTCGACAGTCTTAATCCATCTTCTACTTCTATATATAATGGAACCATAACATCATCACCAAAATATTCTTTCAATGCATAATATGACTCAATTGTTCCGATCACAAGATAATCATACTGCCACAATTCAATCTGTCCATCATCTGCCGTAAAATAAGTCCAGATTCCACACTTTGTATTGTAAGAACGAAACTCGATGATTTTCTCCTCGTCCATCATCTCATCAAATCGTTCCTGATCGACAAAGAAATATTCCACTCCGTCCTTCTCACCCTCACGCATTGGACGTGTTGTATATGGAACGATTGAATGAAATTTGGGCATCTTTTCTATCAATTCTTTGTAAATCGTATCCTTCCCGGAAGCACTTTTTCCCATAATATAAAATATTTTACCCATACTTTTTCTCCTGCTCTTAAACATGCATCTGGATTCGTATTCTCAACTTCCAGCCTGTCAGTTCTTTATTCTGGATTCCTCGCAACTAATAAACAATTCTCCTGGCTTAGCCCTTCAATGGAAAAACCCATCTCTTTATATTTTACCATCTTTTGCACAATAGTAGAAGTAATTCTCTCTCCAGGAACAATCATTGGGATTCCCGGTGGATAAAGATAGACATATTCCAATGAGATTCTTCCTGATGCCTCATTCCATTTCACACTCTCGCCTTCCATTCTCCCTGCTTCAAAGGAAGAATATGCTTGTTCTAATGGAATCATTTCATAAGAAATATTTTTTATAGTATGATCCTCATCATTCCCTGAAAGCTCTTCACACAGAATATTTTTATCAATCTCCATCACTGCCTGAACCAATCTGTCCATTCCTTCTTGTGTATCTCCCGGTCCTGTCATAGCAATCACATAAGACCCGGAAGCCATCTCCATCTCCAAATGATAAGATCTCAGCATTTCCTGAAATCGTTTTCCATTCAAAACTTCCCCATCTGTATTCTTAAGATTTTTTACAGATAATACTATCTTTGACCGGTCATAATGTTCTGCCTCAATTAATTTTATATTCTTTAACTGCTTCAGTCTCTCTCTTGCTTGCTGCAAACACTCAACATAAGTGTCCATGATTTCTTCCCTGCGCTCATCCATTCCCCGGACACACTCATCAATGGATGCCATTAAAATATAAGAAGGACTGCTAGATTGAAGCATATGCAAATAATTTCTTATCCTTTCACGATCAGCATATCTCCCGTTTATATGAAGCAATGCTGTCTGAGTTAAAGACGGAAGTGTCTTGTGAAGACTGTGGATCACCACATCAGCACCCCGTGTATTCGCATTTTGCGGAAAATATGAATGAAATCCAAAATGTGCACCATGCGCTTCATCGACGATCAGCGGAATCTTATATTCATGCACAATTTCCGCAATTGCTTCAATATCCGACACGACTCCTTCATAAGTCGGTGAAACAATGACAACCGCCTGAACATCTTCATATTCTTCAAGTAACTTCTTTATCTGGTCTACATGGATTTCACCATTAAGATCTGTCTCTTCCGAAAACTCTGGATAAATATATACTGGGCGTAATTCATTCATATATACCGCATTATATACCGATTTATGACAATTTCTTGCCATCAAGATTCTACCACCACGCTCCGTACATCCCATCACTGCACTCAAAAGTCCTACTGTACTCCCATTAACCAGATAATGCGTCTCTTCCGCTTGAAATACTCTAGCTGCATTCTCCTGTAATTCTTTCAACAATCCTTCTGCATGATGAAGATCATCAAATCCATCTATCTCTGTTATATCAATATTATATGGTAACCTGGCTCTCATGAGCTCCATATTACGCTTATGTCCAGGCATATGAAATGCATAATAATCTGAATTTCCATATGCAGTTAATTTTTCATATAAATATTCCATAATAACCTCTTATTTGTAAAAAGAACCTATCTGAATAATGATAGATTCTCCTGATGCCATATTTTATTTATATAAAGTTAAAAGCAGTAATCATAATAGATTACTGCTTTCTTTCAGTGAGCGTGCGGGGATTCGAACCCCGGACAACTTGATTAAAAGTCAAGTGCTCTACCACCTGAGCTACACGCCCTTAAACACTCGCAGAAGTAATAATATCATAAGTCTTATATAAATGCAAGCACTTTTTTCAGATTTTAATTTTAAAATGCATCTCGCCGTATCGCTACAGGCGATTCTAAATGGCGAGACACAATCTTATTTTTTCAAATCATAGAACTTTCCGCTCAGATTTTTCACCTTTACATAAGAAACATGATCTATAAACATTCTCGAAGTAAATACCGTTTTCCCATGATCGCAGAAAATCTCGATACTGGAATGATCTACCATAACCCGGACAGTCTGTTTCTTCTCTAACTGTTTTGCATAACGGATCGTTCCAAACTTCTCCGCATACACTTCTGTCATACCACTTCTGTCCAGACAATATTCTTCCCCATCTGCGCTTAAAATCAAACAGTTACCATCTTTATTTCCTATCTCTATAGAAAACGCACCTTCTGTATTTCCTTCAAGCTCAAAAGAACATTCTTCAACCTTTATATGCTCTGCAATGCTTCTTTCATTTGCACGAAGCTGCTTTAGCTCTTCTACCGGCTGCTGGATCAACCTATCTTTCTCTATCCAAATTTCTCTTGGAAGTGTTAACATGTGAGCCCAATTATTCTTATCAGTTGGATATTCGCTCTTAGAATTTCCAAGCCATCCAAATAAAATTCTTCGATGTTTTTCATCCTCATACGATTGAGGCGCATAGAAATCAAATCCCTTATCAAGTTCATACATTTCTGAAAATTGAAATTCTTTTCGTTCTGTATCCAATGGTTTTCCTATCATGTAAACTACGGAGAACACATTTTTATAATCATATTTATTCTCACTTGAAATTCCCATTGGAGAACAGAACAGCACTCCTTTTTGATTCTCTTCATAATAATTTGGACATTCCAACATGTAACCTAACATTGCTTCCTGTCCATTCTGAAGTAATCTCACTCTTCCGGCGTACTCATATGAATCTGCCTGCTTACCTCTGTACAACATCAGAATTCCTTCATGTTCTTTACTTTCTGCTCCTGTCAGCATCCAGTATTCACTGTCCCTTTTCCAGACATATGGATCACGGTAATTCATTGTCGTCTGATCCGGATCCATTTCTACAATCTTTTTCCGGTCTGTCAGTTTCTCACCATCAAATCTGGCATAACAGGTACATGGGATCATCTCTTCATTTTCAATTCCTGTATAGAAAACATGTACTTTTTCTCCCTCTTTTAATGCCATTCCTGTATAACACCCGTAAGAGTCTGATTCTGTATCCGGGTACATTGCCACACCATGATCTTCATAATGAATAAAATCTTTTGTTGTCAAATGATACCAGTGTTTCAACCCATGTACCGGTCCAGCCGGAAACCATTGGTAAAAAATATGGTGTATCCCATTAATCTCACACAGCCCATTCGGATCATTCATCAGACCGCATTTCGGTGCAATGTGCCATACCGGATAATACGGATCTTTCCTGGTTGTCTCCTGTATCCGTTGAAAATATTCAGCCGGCATATCCGTAATCCGAATATGCCGGTTCTGATGATTTGAAAAATCATACTGAAACATAAATTTACTCCTTTATACTGCTTCTGGATTCTTCTTCATAATCAGCCATGTGCCTGCAAATGCAACTCCTACAGAAAGCAGTAATACAATAATATACTCAATCATTCCTCCCTGAAGGTAAAGCAGCATACCAGGGATCATAGACGCTCCGGTTCCCTTTGCACACAAACCAACGATTGCTGCGAATCCACCACCTACAGCACCTCCAAGACATCCCATGAAGAATGGCTTAAGTCTTGGGAATGTAAGACCATACATAACAGGTTCGGAAATTCCGAATAATGCCGGGATCAGAGCTGGAATCATATTAGCTCTCTTCTGCTTATTCTTCTGCATCATGACAATTGCAAGTCCTGCTCCAAGCTGTCCTGCGATTGCTGCAGATCCCATTGGGTTAATATAATCTACACCAGTCTCTGTAAAAATACTTACAATAATCGGTGTTACTGTATGATGCATACCTACAGAACAGAGAATCTGAATCAGTCCTCCATAAGCGATTCCTCCAATTCCAAATGGAAGTTTCAGCATCATAAGGATCAGATCTGTCATTCCTTTTTCAATTCCTGAAAGAACCGGTCCTACAACAAAGAGTCCTGCCAAAAGTGAAACAAGTAAAGTAAGGAATGGTACAAGCAGCATGTCTAAGATATCCGGAATCACCTGATGTAACTTCTTCTCCAGTTTTGCTGCAAAGAATCCCATGAATAATGCAGGAATTACAGAACTCTGATAACCTGTAATATTTAAATGCAACGGTCCAAAGACAAAACTTAACGGATCAGCAACTCCATTTACCACATCCCATTTATTTGGAAGAGTTGGTGATACAAGCATCAGCCCAAGTACAATACCGAGGATCGGTGAGCCACCGAACTTCTTGCATGCAGACCATGCAACTAATACTGGGATAAATGTGTATGCTGTGTCTGTTAATACAGAAAATACTGTATCAAAAGATGGTGATAACTCAATTCCAAATCCATTTACAAGAAGACTTCTTACTCCCATCAGAATACCTGTTGCAAGAAGTACCGGAATGATAGGAATAAAAATATCAGAAATCATCTTTGTTGTACTCTGGAAAGATAATTTTTCCTTCTCCCCATTTTCTGTTACTTCAGCATCTCCAGCTGTCACTCCTGCCAGTTTCTGAAACTCAGCACAAACTTTATTCACAAATCCAGTTCCAAGAATCACCTGATGCTGGCCACTCTTTGAGAAATAACCTGCTACTCCCTGAATCTCTTTCATCCCCTCTTCATCAATAATAGATGCATCCTTTACTTCCACGCGAAGCCTGGTTGCACAATGTGTCGCACTGATTACATTTTCTTTTCCGCCAAATGCTTTCAGAATTTCCTGCGCTGTCTTTACAGGATCTTTTTTCATCTCTCATTACCTCCTATTTGTGCTATTATAACATATATCGTTTTTATCAAATCGATTCGATATGTTTGTTTTTTATAGTGGCCTTGGAATATTTCCTATCGGCCACTGTTATTTTTGTTTATCGAATCGTTTCGATATCTGTTGATTATAATAGATCATTACCATTTCGCTGTCAATGAATTTAATCAATTCTTTTTGTTTTCTGTATTTTTCAACAAATTAAAGTCGTGATATTTGGTAAAAAGTAACATGTAATTTAACATGTTTCACCACTTTGGACTGTCACGCCAAAAATAGATTCAACTTCTTCAATTTTTTTCCCTTCAATTTGCGAGATGATCATTGACACTAATTTTTGAGCCATTTCTTCAATTGGCTGAACAATCGCAGTCAGAATTTCTGGTCCGATTTTTGTAATATACGTTCCATCAATCGCAACTATGCTGAGATCCTCTGGAACTTTTCTTCCTCGTAACTGCGCTTCTCTCATACAGGCAGCTGCAGCCATATCAACACCAAGAATTCCATCCATATCATTACATGTCTCAAATGCACGAGCTGCAGCATCCTGATACTTTTCAGTAGTAAATGTATTATATCCCACAGAAATATCTACAACTTCACAACCTTTTTTCTGAAGTATTTCGCGGAATACCTTCTCCTTTTCATCCTCATAGTTCTTAATCGTATGAGAACTTACAAGCTGTACGACTTTCTTTCTGTTCTTCTCCAGAAAAAGCGACGCTGCTTTCTCTGCAACCTGTCTCTTGTCTACATGAACAGTCGGAATATAATCTGCCAAATAACAATCAATTGTTACGATTGGTCTGTCAATCTTAAGATATCTCTCCTTCTTCAGTGAATGAGCTCCCATAATCACGCCATCCATAGTTCTACGATCCAGCATCTGAAGGTAAGCTTCTTCTACATCTTCACGCCCAGCTGTTCCACAAACCAGTGCCTTATACCCTCTGGAATACAGTTCTTTCTCTGCGTATTTAATAAACGTACTGAAAAAGGGATGTGCGATATCTGGAACAATAATTCCTACAATTCCTGATTTTTGCATCTTCAGATTACGGCCAAGCTCGCTTGGAATATAATTTAATTCCTTCATTGCTTTTTCAATTTTTTTCCTGGTTTCGTCAGATACATATCCTTTATTATTACACACAAGTGAAACAGTGCTTCTTGATACTCCAGCTAATTTTGCTACATCTCCAATGCTTGCCAAATCAATCTCTCCCTATCATCAAATCATAAATCTACAGTTACTCTTCTGCATTAGAGTTCTTTCTCTAATAATAAAATATAGAAAAAAGACTGCGGTATACGCAGTCTTTCCGTTTACATAAAATAAAAATGCCCAGAACCGGAATCGAACCAGTGACACGAGGATTTTCAGTCCTCTGC